>Ga0207695_10000266_pt1 | contig 132163 bp, 96 predicted proteins | sample KBSC54metaG_FD_184354 | JGI IMG/M metagenome (GOLD analysis project Ga0207695, IMG submission 184354) | Corn rhizosphere microbial communities from Kellogg Biological Station, Michigan, USA - KBS C5-4 metaG (SPAdes) (version 2) | ecosystem: Host-associated > Plants > Roots > Rhizosphere > Soil... | reverse complement strand
AACAGCTGTACTATGGTGATCAAACAAAAAAGTATAAAAAACAGTTCGAGCCAGGGGAAACTCCAATACAGTTTAGTCATAAGTGTTCTGGGGGCGGGTGCCTGCCTGCTGGTCCCGCAACAGGTACGAAAGTACGAATTATCCGAAGATTTAATCCAACGAAGGTCAATGGTTGGTTGGGGGAATAGAACGAAGGTCGATGGTTGGGAGGGCGGGTCAGCTGCGCCGGATATATTGCCGGTTGACGGTCTTGCGGACGATATTGTAGGAAAGGACGGTCTTTACCATCCGGTCGATGGGAATGTCGGGGTTTTCACCTATGAACCGGTGCACAACCCTTGGATTTGGTTCGAGCATGGCGGTGGTGTTCCCGAGGATCAGGTCCAATTCGGGGGCATCGGGGGCGACAAGCTCGTCGAAAAAAGCCTTACTCACGCCGGTGTCCACGTGGGGGAAGGCGAACGTTCTAAAGCGTGGTGCGAAGCGCTCCTGTACCCAGGCGGTGGACTCCCTGGTCTGTCTCAGCTGCTCTTTCAGGGGCACGAGGGAGTAGAGGGGGTGGTCCATGCTGTGGGCGCCGACAGAGAAGCCCTGCGCGATCAGCTGCCGTATCTGGTCCTGGTCCATGAAGGGCTTTTGTTCCAGGCGGAAGCGATCGAAGTCGAGGTCAAAGATCGGGGCCAGCTTGTCGAAAAGCTGTTTGTTCAGATAGTTGATGCTGCAGATACCGTCCCTGAGCTGGTCGGGGCTTGTCACGGGGATGCCAAGTATATTACCGGCCGCTGTGAGGATGCCGGGTGTAATGCTCATCCTGTCGAGCCGATCGAGCAGCAGGCCCTTCTTGAAGTTGTGGAAGACTGACTGGTTATCGACGAATTGGGGGTTGAGGAAGAAGGCTGCGGGCACTCCTTTTCGTAAAAGGATCGGCGCGGCGGTCTCGTATACCTGCCGGAGGCCGTCGTCAAAGCAAATGAGAAAGCCTTTCTCCGGGAAAGGCTGGCCGCTTTGCGCCTGTCCGGCCACCTGTTCGAGGCTCAGGGGGCGAAAATTCCGGAGCAGCCAGTCCAGGTCTGCCTCGAACTGGCGGGAATTCTTATAGCCATAGAGCTTATCGATCCAGGGAACGGGCTCGTCCGAAACGAGGTGATGAAAGGGGCTTATCACGTCGATGCCGGACCTTTTTTTCAGCCATTGCGTATTCAGCGAGGTGATCCCTGAGAAAACGATGCGTTTTATGGAGGATGTCATGGTCATTTAGGGCGTCCAAAAATAGTATGGAAAAAGGGATTTTTGGGAAAAAATACCGCTTTCAAAATCAGTGATTTATATATTTTAAATCATAGAGATTGGGTAGATGGTGTAAATTGCGGCGCCGAAACCGGTGAAACCGGTTTCCAAATAATTAGCGATGGCAGCACTACAATTCGAACTTACAGGAAAGGACCCGCAGTCGGCGGCACGGGCAGGGACAATAACAACGGACCACGGCACTATTCAGACGCCCATCTTTATGCCCGTGGGTACTGTTGGAAGCGTAAAGGCGGTCACCCAGCAGCAGCTGAAGGAGGATGTCCGTGCGCAGATCATACTGGGGAATACCTATCATCTCTATCTCCGGCCGGGTCTGGAAGTGCTGGAGTCGGCCGGGGGGCTGCATCGTCTAAACGGCTGGGACAGGCCGATCCTGACGGACAGCGGGGGATACCAGGTGTTCTCGCTGGCGGGTACACGAAAGATACAGGAAGAGGGTGTTGTCTTCCAGTCCCATATCGACGGGTCGCGGCATCTGTTCAGCCCCGAGAAGGTAATGGATATCCAGCGTTCTATCGGGGGGGATATCATCATGGCCTTCGACGAGTGCCCGCCCTATCCCTGCGACTATGTTTATGCGGAGAAGTCGATGCGTCTGACGCACCGCTGGCTGGACCGCTGCTGGGAGCATTTTCACGAGACGCCGGACAGGTATGGATATACGCAAAATCTGTTTCCGATCGTACAGGGCAGCGTCTTCGGCGATCTGCGAAAGGCTTCCTGCGCCTATGTGGCCGGGAAAGGGGCTGTGGGCAATGCGATCGGAGGGCTCAGTGTCGGAGAGCCCGAGCAGGAGATGTATGATATCTGCCAGGCCTGTTGTGAGGACCTGCCGGCGGACCGGCCCCGTTATCTGATGGGAGTGGGCACGCCCTGGAATATCCTGGAGTGTATCTCGCTCGGAGTAGACATGTTCGACTGTGTGATGCCGACGCGCAACGGGCGGAATGCGATGCTGTTCACGTCAAAGGGAGTGATCAATATCGACAACAAGAAATGGGAAAAGGATTTCTCGCCGATCGACGATGGCATTGACAGCGGGATCAGCAACTACTATAGCAAGGCCTATCTGCGGCACCTGATAAAATCAAAAGAGATCCTGGGGCTGACTATTGCGAGCGTGCATAATCTGGCGTTCTATCTGCACCTGGTTACCGAGGCGAGGAAACGTATCCTGACCGGGGATTTTCTGTCCTGGAAGAGGGAACAGGTAGAGATGCTGCGGCAGCGGCTGTAATATGTAGGGAATTGATAGTTAAAATTTTATATATGTCGGTCTGAAAAGAGGGTGTTAAAATAAGGTCATCAACAGCTGAATTCCGCTATTTTTACACCCGCGCGGACGGATCCGCAACCCCGAAGCATGTTAAAACTACTGGACAGGTACATACTCAAGAAATTCCTTGGAACTTTTGTATTCACGATGTTGGTCATCACCGTTATTGCGGTGGTTATCGATTGGAGCGAGAAGGCCGATGATTTTGTCCGGTCAGGCCTCACCGGCTGGCAGCTGATCATGCTCTACTGGATCGGGTTCATTCCCTTTATCATGTCGATGATCTATCCGCTGATGGTCTTTATCGCCGTGATCTATTTCAGCAGCAAGATGGCGGGGCGGTCGGAGTTCATTGCAATCCTTGCGGGCGGGGTACGGTTTAACCGGATGCTGAGGCCTTTTATCATCGGGGCCGCATTCCTGTCGCTCATCTTCTGGCTGGCCAGTCAGTACTGGGTGCCGAGGGCCAATGAGATCCGGACGGATTTCCAGGCCGTGTATGTAGACCGGAACAGCAGCTACAACGGTGACCCCTACCGGAACAACAACTTCTATCTCCGGGTGGACCCAACCACCTTTGTCGGTTTTCGCTATTACGATACGGTAAACAAATCGGCCAGTAATTTTTTTCTGCAGCGGATGAAGGACAACAAGGTCGTCTACAATGTGCGTGCAGAGACCGTGCGGTGGGACTCCCAGAAGAAGGACTGGCGACTCAGCGGTGTTATCGAACGGCATATTGACGGTGTAAAGGAGACGCTGTCCAAGATGGACAGCATGCACATCAATCTGAACGTACAGCCGAGGGAGCTCAGGAGGGACGACTATCTCAAGGACAAGCTGACGACGCCCGAGCTGCATCAGTTCATCCACATGGAAGAGGTGAGGGGCACGGAGGGATTGAATACCTATAAGGTGGAACTGTATCATAGGGATGCTACGCCTTTTTCCGTCATCATTATGGCGTTGATAGGCGCTGTTCTCGCTGTACGGAAGGTGAGGGGAGGGAGCGGGCTGCACCTGGCGGTGGGGATCGTTATGGCGGCGATCTTTGTGGTGATGGACAAATTTGCCGTGACGTTCTCGACGAAGGGGAGTTTGCCGCCGATGCTGGCCGCGTGGTTACCCAATATTATATTCAGTGGGGTCGCTGGAATTTTGTATATGAGAGCGCCGAAATAATTTGCTCCTCAACGATTCGTACAGTACCTTTAGCCACCCGAACGACCACCGGTCCTTAGCCGGCACAAACTAAAATTCAGCGTGATATGGCAACTATAAAAGAAAGGTTCAAGTCAACGTCCGATGTAGTGGCGGCAGAGATCAAGGAGCTATTAAAGGAGCATGGAAGCAAGAAAATAGGTGAGGTAACGCTTTCGCAGATATACCAGGGGATGAGGGGGATAACGGGGTTGGTAACCGAGACTTCGTTGCTGGACGCCCAGGAAGGGATCCGTTTTCGCGGATTTTCGATACCCGAGCTGCAGCAGAAATTACCTAAGGCCAATGGGGGCACAGAGCCTCTGCCGGAAGGGTTGTTTCACCTTATGCTGCTTGGAGAATTGCCCACAGAGGACGATGTGCATGATATCACGGCCAACTGGCAGCGGAGGAGCCATGTGCCTAATCACGTTTTTGCGGCGATAGAGGCGTTGCCGCTGGATTCGCATCCGATGACGCAGTTTGTCGTGGCCATTATGGCTTTGCAGACGGAGAGCAAGTTTGCCGAGCGGTATGCGAAGGGGATGGCCAAGAAGGACTACTGGGAGGCGGTGTTTGACGATTCGATGGACCTGATCGCCCGTCTGCCCCGTGTAGCTGCCTATATTTACCGGAGGAAGTATAAGAACGAAGATCATATTCACCCTGACGGTCTGCTGGACTGGGCGGGGAATTTTGCGCATATGCTGGGGTATGAGGATGAGACGTTCCGCGAGCTGATGCGGCTGTATATGACGATCCATGCGGACCATGAGGGTGGGAATGTGAGCGCGCATACGACCCACCTGGTGGGTTCGGCGCTGAGCGATCCCTACCTGAGCCTGGCTGCGGGGATGAATGGTCTGGCGGGGCCTCTGCATGGTCTGGCCAATCAGGAAGTGATCAAGTGGATACTGGAAATGCGGGAGGAGCTCGGCGTGGAGCTGCCCAGCAAAGACGAGATAGAGGCTTATGTGAAGAAGACGCTGAGTGAAGGAAAGGTTGTGCCGGGATACGGGCATGCGGTATTGCGGAAGACCGATCCCCGCTTTGCAGCGCAGATGGAGTTTGGGAAGAAGCATATGCCGAATGATCCGCTGGTACGGACGGTCTGGAACATTTATGAGACCGTGCCGCCGATACTGCAGTCGCTGGGCAAGATCAAGAACCCCTGGCCCAATGTGGATGCGCACAGCGGGGCGCTGCTGGTGCATTATGGGCTGGTAGAATACGAATTCTATACCGTGCTGTTTGGGGTAAGCCGTGCGTTGGGAGTGCTGGCCAGCCTGTGCTGGGACCGCGCCCTGGGCTTCCCGCTGGAAAGGCCGAAGTCTGTAACGACCGGGTTGGTGAAGGAATGGCTGAAGGGGGAAGGGGAAATATGGGGAGAGTAAAATTTATTTGATATAAATGGGAAGGTCCGGTTTGCGCCCCGGACCTTTTTTTATTTGGGGGGTTGGGAGGATCATTTGAGTGCCTGGAGGATATCCTGGAGGATGTCGTCGCGGTGTTCGAGTCCGACGGAGATACGGATGAGGCCCGGCGAGATATTGACGGCGGCGCGTTCTGCGTCTGTGAGCTTGGCGTGCGTCGTGCTGGCCGGATGGGAGGCGATGCTTTTGGTGTCGCCTAAATTTGCGGTGAGGGACAGCATCTTGAGTTTGTCAAGGAACTGTCTGCCGCTGCCCAGGCCGCCTTTCAGCTCAAAACATACGATGCCTCCGCCGTTCTTCATCTGCCGGATGGCGATCGCGTGCTGGGGGTGGCTGGGCAGGAAGGGATATTTCAGCGAGGAGATGGCGGGATGGCCTTCCAGCTCTTTTGCGATATAAAGCGCATTTCCGGCATGCCGTTCCATCCGGACGTCCAGGGTCTCGAGGCTTCTGCTGAGCACCCAGGCGTTGAAGGGGGAAAGGGCGGGGCCGGTGCTGCGGCAGAAGAGGTAGATCTCCTTTATGAGCTCTTTCTTTCCTACGACAGCGCCGCCGAGGACGCGGCCCTGGCCGTCGATCCACTTGGTGGCGGAATGGACTACCAGGTCAGCGCCGAAGTCGATGGGTGTCTGTCCGATGGGTGTGGCGAAACAGTTGTCGACGTTGAAGATCAGGTTGTGTTTTTTGGCCAGCTGGTTGGCGGCTTCCAGGTCGATGATGTCGAGGCCGGGGTTGGTGGGGGTCTCTAAAAAGAACATCCTGGTATTGGGCTTTACTGCGGCTTCCCAGGATGAGGGGTTGGACCCGTCCACGTAGGTATATTCGATGCCGTATTTCGGAAGGTATTTGGTGATGATGGTATGTGTGCTGCCAAAGATGGCGTTGCAGCAAAGCAGGTGGTCTCCATTTTTGAGGAAGGTGAGGAAGGATGCTACGATGGCGCTCATGCCCGAGGCGGTGGCAAAGCCGTCTTCGGCGCCTTCGAGGGCGCAGAGGCGGTCGGTAAATTCCTGTACGCTCGGATTGCTGAAGCGGCTATAGATATAGGCGTCGTTCTCGTCGGCGAAGGTGGCGCGCATTTGTTCGGCGTCGTCGAAGGCAAAGCTGCTGGTCAGGTAGAGTGGCGAGGAGTGCTCGCGGTCCTGGGTACGGTCTGAACGGATGCGGATGGCGTCTGTGATGCGATGGCGTGACATGCGTTACTTTTATTGATGATTATTCTGCTGCTTTTGTCGAGTAGGCGTTGGCTCCGTTGACGGTGACGCCCCAGGTGATGCTGGCGCGCGCCTCGCGGAGGGTAGCTGCCACAGAGCAGTATTTGTCCATTGAGAGCTCGCAGGCTTTTTTTGCCTTGTCGGGGTCGATGTCTCCTTTCAGCTCGAAGACGATGTGGATGTTGGTCCAGAGGGAGGGTTCCTTGCCGTGCTCGCGGTGCCCTTCGATGGACATGTCGAAGCCGGTGATGGTCTGTCGTTGTTTTTTCAGGATGGATACGATATCGATGCCGCTGCAACCGCCCAGCCCCATGAGGAGCATCTGCATGGGCCGGACGCCGAAGTCTTCACCGCCGGCTTCGGGGGTGCTGTCCATGCGTACGATATGTCCAAAAGCGTCTTTTGCTTCAAATCCAAAGTCTCCGTTGACCCTGCTAAGCTGAATCCTTACCATATAATAAATAGCTATTTTTTTACAAAAGTACGGCGAGTTCGCCCTTATTTTGCATCGAAATTAGCAATGGCTCAATGAATTATTTTACATATGATGCCCCTTTTGCCCTGGAAGGGGGGGCCTCCTTACCCGGTATTACGATAGCGTATCATACGTATGGCCGGCTGAACGAGGATCGGAGTAATGTGGTATGGGTCTGTCATGCGCTGACGGCTAATTCCGACGCTGGCCACTGGTGGCCGGGTGTGGTGGGAGAGTATGGGGCGGTCAGTCCTGACGATTATTTTATTGTATGTGCCAATATTTTGGGTTCCTGTTATGGAAGCACGGGGCCGGTGAGCGTCGATAGCAGGACGGGGGCGCCTTATTTCAGTCATTTTCCGCAGGTCACGATCCGGGATATGGTCCGGGCGCATATCTTACTACGCCAGCATCTGGGGATCGAAAAGATCCATCTGCTGATGGGTGGGAGCATGGGGGGATACCAGGCCCTGGAGTGGGCGGTGATGGAAAAGGAGGTGATCCGGCAGCTATTTCTGATCGCGACCTCGCCGGCGGAGAGCGCCTGGGGGATCGCTGTGCATACGGCCCAGCGCCTGGCTATCGAGGCGGACCCCAGCTGGCGCGACGAGCGGGAGGATGCAGGCGCCCGGGGATTGAAGGCTGCGCGGGCCATTGGCATTCTGACCTACCGGAACTACGGCATCATGGTGCAGAAGCAGACCGATACGGATACCGGGAAACTGGACAATTTCAAAGCCTCTTCTTATATCAACTACCAGGGGGACAAATTAGTGAGCCGTTTCAACGCCTATTGCTACTGGCTGCTGACCAAGGCTATGGACAGCCATCAGCTGGCGAGGGGGAGGGGAAAGACCTTGGAAGAAGTGTTGAAAGGCATTCAGCAAAGGACCCTGCTGATAGGTATTACCAGCGATATTCTCTGCCCGATGGAAGAGCAGCGGCATATGGCGGATCACCTGCCGAATGTCCGGCTGGTGGAGATAGACTCCGTGTATGGGCACGATGGCTTTATGGTGGAGGGTGGGACGATAGCCACCCACTTACGTGAGTGGCTATAGGCTACGGGTTACCAGGAAAGCTTGCCCTGGTAGTAGTCCATCACTTTTGCACGGAAAATATAGCTGTATTTTGCTGCGGCCAGGCTGGTATTGGCCCTGTCGATATTATTCTTGGCGATCACGTACACGTCTGAATTGACCACTCCCTCATTGAAGCGGATCTCTGTCGTGCGGAAAGATTCTGAATAGGCCGCTACCTGGTCCATATAGAACTTATATTGTTTGTAGGCGGCCTGCATGCTCTGGTAGGCCAGCTCTACGTTCTGTTGCAGGGCGAGCCTGGCATTGGTGGCATTGATCTGGGAGGTCTTCAGGTTGATCTTCGCGATGCGGACGTTATTCCTTGCGCGAAGGTTGTTGAGAATAGGTATGTTCAGCTGGAAGCCGACATAAGAGTTCTTGTTCTGGGTAAACTGGTCGCCCCAACTGAGCTTTTCGTTGCGGGAAAGCTGGGTGGTATCGTATACGGGAAGCTTCCCGCCGCCGTTAAGGACATAGGACCCGGTATTGTGCGCGGGATCGATGCCGAGGTTGATGGTTTTGAATGCCAGGCTCGAGTAGTTGGTAGAGATGCCGGCGCCGAAAGAAAGGTTGGGATAATACTGACCTCTTACCGCCTGCAGAAATTTCTGGGATGCTTTTGCCCTGAGATCGGCGGATTTTATAGACGGGATGATATCCAACGCTGTCTTATAAACGCTGTCGGATGACTGCTGGTATTCCGCGACGTCGAGACTGGCAGGAATGCTGTTCTCGTATTGCACGTTCCTGTTGTAGGGGACATTCATATATTGAAAAAGTGCGACTTTGGCCGCCTCCAGGGTGTTGACGGCGGCTGCGATATTGACCTGGTCGCCGGCATATTGTCCCTGCAAGTCAGAGAGATTGGACAGGAGCACCAGGGCGCCCTCTTTATTCAGCGCATCAAGCCTGTCGACCTGCTTCTTGTCGATGTCGGCCTGCTCCCTGGCGATGACCAGCTGGTCCTGGCTGCTCAGCACCTGCAAATAAGCCAGTATAACGAAGAGCGTGATATTGTCTTTCTGTTGCTGAAGGTCGTATTTGCTGGCCCCATATGCGTAATTGTTTGCCTGGAGATTGTGCAGCAACTGCAGGCCCTGGAACAGAGTGAGGCTACCACTGACGCCATAGTTGCCGGTGTTCACCTGATTGACATACGTATAGTCATAGGAGTTGAGGGTACGTCCAAAGCCGATCTGTTGCGAGGCGGAAGCGCTGATGTTGGGCAGCATATTGCCCCAGGCCTGATCGTACTGGACCTTATTGGTCTGGGACTGGAGGTCGGACTGGTTGACGGCCAGGTTATTCTTCAGGGCGTAGTCTACGGCCTGTTTGAGGGTCAGGGTATTTCCGATGGCGGTGTCGGGGGCGGCGCCGCGGCTGACCTGCGCATCGGTGGTTGTGGTTATGAGCAATATGACCGAAAGAAAGAGAAAGAAATTCAAATATCGCATAGTGACTTTATTAAGATTTTGCCTGGGTACGGACGCCGGAGGATCGGGTACGGATGGCCGAGCCGATCAGTTGGAAATATCCACCCTTCCGTCGAGCAGGTTAATGATGTGTGAACCGTAGGCGGCATTCTTCTCGGAGTGGGTCACCTGGATGATCGTCACTCCTTCGCTGTTCAGCTGTTTGAAAAGCTCCATGATCTCCTCGCCCTGCCGGGAATTGAGGTTGCCGGTCGGTTCGTCAGCGAGCAGCAGCTTGGGTTTGCCGATGAGGGCGCGGGCGATGCCTACCAGCTGTTGCTGACCGCCGGACAGCTGGGTGGGGAAGAGGTCTTTTTTTCCTACGATCTGAAAACGGTCGAGGATGTCTGCTACCATCGCCTGGCGTTCGGAGGATTTGATGTTTTGATAGATCAGCGGCGTTTCGATGTTCTCGTATACGGTCAGCTCGTCGATGAGGTGATAGGCCTGGAATACGAAGCCGATATATTGTTTGTACAGCTGTGAACGTTGTTTCTCCTTGAGGGTGTGGACGGCCTGGTTCAGGAAAAAATATTCTCCTTCCGAGGAGTCGTCGAGCATCCCGATGATGTTGAGGAGGCTGGATTTACCGGAGCCGGAAGGCCCCATGATGGATACAAATTCTCCTTCTTTTATTTCAAGGTTGATGTCCTTCAAGATAAAGTTCGGTTTGCCGCCGACGTTGACCCATTTGGAGATGCGCTTAAGTTCGATCATTGTTGTTATTTTTTGATTTTGAGTTCCAAGATTACGAATTGTTTTGATTCGAACCTTTGGGGTCACGGTCTTATTGTTAAAGACATGCCGGAATGTAATTGTTTGATTTTTAAATCATTATGGGGGTATGGAGGGTTTTTTAGTCCGGTTTTGATACAAGAAGTGTTCGTTTTTGATACAGGTATTTTTTTGTTGGTTGGGGAGACTGGAAATGGTCGCGGGTGGAGTGTATCACTCTGTCCGGAGGTTTTTGATAGGATTGCCGGCGAGCGCGCGGAGAGCCAGGAGGGTGATAACGGAGAGGATCAATGACAGGATGGGGAGGAGGGTCAGGAGGAAGGTCAGTGGGGTGATCGTGATCCTGTACGCGAAATTATTGAGCCAGCGGTTGGCCATCCACCAGCTGATGGGCAGGGAAATGGCGGCGGCGATGGCGGCGAGCCGGACGATCTGGCTGGACAATATCTGAAGGATATCGATATTCTGGGCGCCGAGCACTTTTCGGATGCCTATTTCCTTTAGCCGGCGTTCGATGGTGAAAAGGGTGAGGCCGATGAGGCCGAGGGTGGCGAGCACGATGGCCAGGATGGTAAAGAAGGTAATGGCCTGGCCCAGGAGCCGTTCTTTCTCGGCGAGCCGGGCGAAATTGTCGTCGAGGAATCGGATGGTCAGGGCGGTCTCCGGTTGAAATTCTTTTTCTGTCCTGTTGAGCCAGTCGAGGAAGGCAGTGGTATTGCCGGCGCGCAGGCGGATGGCGAGGGTGCTGCCGTCGGGGGTAAAGCGCAGGATGGCGGGGCCGATCTTTTCGTGGAGGGAGGCGTAGTTGAAATCCTTTACCACGCCGATGACCTTTTCGCTGCCGTTGATGATGCTGCCGACGGGTTTGAACAGGCCGAGGGCTGCGACGGCAGATTCGTTCAGTATAAGGGAGTTGGTGTCGGACAGCATTTGTTTATTGAAATTCCTTCCGTCGGTGAGGCGCATTTGCATGGTGCCGATATAGCGATCGTCTACCGGGAAGGTCTGGATGTTCATATCTTTTGTCATGGAGAGCGACCGATAGCTGCGCATGACGATGCTGTTGCCGGCCGGTGTCCGCTGGCAGAGGCTGGTGCTGGCGACCTGGGATTGCTGCTCGACCATCTGCCGGAATGCGACCGCGCGGCCCTTCATATCGCCGATGTTCTCGACCAGCACGATCCCTTCCGTCTGGAAGCCTTTGTCCTTGTTCTTCATGTAAAACAGCTGGCTATAGACGACGAAGGAAAGGAATACGAGACCGGTGGCGATCACGAACTGGAGGGTGACCAGGCCGTTGCGAATGCCGGCGTTGCCCTTTCCTGAGCCCGTGGCGGCGGTTGTGCGGAGGGCGTTCAGCGGCCTTAGCCCGGTGAGATAGAATGCCGGGTACAGACCGGCCAGTATCCCAACGACGAGGGAGAACAGGATCAGGCCGATATAATTAGCGGACAGAAATGGGATGGGTCCGGTGAGGGTGACGCCTGTGGAATACTGGTAGAGGTACAGGATCACCTGGATCAGTCCGCAGGAAATGAGCATGGCGAGGCCGCTGAAGAGGATGGATTCCTTCAGTATCTGGCGCACCAGCTTGCTGCGGGAGGCGCCAAAGGTCTTCTTCAGTCCCATCTCTTTGGCGCGTGTGGATGCGCGGGCGGTCACCAGGTTGATATAGTTGATGATGGCGAGCGCGATGAGGAGGATGCTGATTGCGCTGAGCAGTCTGACCTGGGTAATATTGCCTCTTGGGGTGATATCGAATTTCATGTCGGCGGCGAAATGGATATCCGTCAGGGGCTGGATGATAAAGTTGACGGCCATATTGCTTGCGGCCCAGGCGGCATAGGAGGTTGTGGCGCCGCTGGAAGGGTAGATCAGCTTTTCGCGGAGGGTCTCCAACCAGGTGCGGATCCCTTTGAGGGAGCCCTGCGGTCTTAGCTTGACATAGTTGTATTGGGCGGCGGACATCCAGTTGGTCAGACTGGCGTTGGTTGCGGGCGGCCGGGGCAGCAGCACCTGCGGATCGAGGTGGGACCGGTTGAACTCTTCTTCGAGGACGGCGACGACCCTGTAGGGTGTCATTTCCTTTCCGATGAGCAGGGTTTTACCGATGGGGTCTTCTTTTCCAAAGAATTTGCGGGCATTGGAGGCGGAGAGGATGGTCTCTCCGGGCGAGAGTCCGGCAGATGGCAGAAAGCCCGCGGATGCCTTATAGGAGAAAACCTTAAAGAAAGAAGAGTCGATGTAGTAGGTGCGGATGCCGGTGAAGGCCCTTTCCTGTGAGCCGGTGCGGATCAGGGATCCGTTGTCGTCGGTGATCGAGGTAGTGTATTCCACGTCCTTGCAGGAAGCCTGCAAGAGGGCGGGCAGCTGTGGCTGGCTGACGGCGAAGGGGCCCATGTTGAAAAAGTCCGTGCCGATACGGGCTATGTGGTCGGCATCCTTGAAGTGGCGGTCGCAACCCAGCTCGCGCCGGGAATAGATTAGCAGTATAAAGGATGCGGCGATGCCGATGGAGAGGCCGCCCAGGTTGATCAGCGAGAAGGCTGTGTATTTGCGGAAGCCGCGCAAGGTATGGGAGAACTCTTTCATACTTGAAGATAAGCGTTTATTCGGTACGGAGGCTGCGGGCCGGGTTAGTGGATGCTGCCCGGAGTGTCTGGGTGCTGATCGTCAGCAGGGCTACCGCCAGTATCAGCAGGATGGGAACGATGAACATCCAGGGGCTGATGGACACCCTGAAGGCGTAATTCTCCAGCCATTTCTGCAGCAGGAAGTATGTCAGCGGTACGGCGACCAGGAAGGAGATGAGCACGGGGCGGATGAAGTCTTTTGTCAGCAGCACGAGGAGGCTGGGAAGGCTGGCGCCGACGATCTTGCGGATGCCTATCTCTTTTGTGCGTTGATTCACGACAAAGGCGGCGAGGCCGAGGAGCCCGAGGCAGGAGACGAAGATGGCCAGGCCGGCAAAGAGGCCGAAGGTCTGTCCGAACTGCTGGTCGGCTTTGTACTGCTGTGCGAAATGCTCGTCGAGGAAGAAATAGTCGAACGGGTTGCCGGGGAAGAAGGTCTTCCACTTGCGTTGGATGGAGGAGATGAGCGCGGGCCAGCTGTTGCGGTCCCCTGTCAGCCTCAGCGAATAATAGTCTCCTGCATCGGGGAAGAAGCGGTAGATGTGGGCGTCATAGGCCTGGTGCAGGGATTCCTGGTGGTGGTTGCTTACCACGCCGACGATGGTATAGATCTTACCCCAAAATTCGATCTTTTTGTTGAGCGCTTCTTCCGGCCGCTTGAATCCGATCTTTTCCAGGGCGGCCTCGTTGAATAGGACGGACTGCGAGTCGACCAGGCCGGGATAGAAGTTGCGGCCTTTCAACAGGCGAAGACCATAGGCGTTGAGAAAGTCCTGGTCGATGCCGATGATCCTGTACTGCTCTTTATGATCGCTGCCGACGAGCCGGATGGCGCCGGCATTCCAGCCGACTTTATTACCCGGTACCTCGGTGGAAGCTGCCATCTGTTGTACTCCGGGGAGCTGCAATGCCTCTGTCTTGAACCCGGAGAATTTGTTGTCATAGGTCGAATCCGTAACACTGGGGCCGGTGAGGACCAGCGTCTGGTCGATGCGGACGCCGAGGTCCTGGTGCTGCATAAAGTGCAGCTGTCTGTATACGGTAAAGGTGCCTACCATCAGGATCACCGAAGCCATGAACTGGACGATCACCAGCGACTGGCGGAGCAGGGCGCCATGGCCTGTCCTGGCCAGCCGGCCTTTCAGTACGGAGATGGGAGAGAAGGAAGACAATACAAAGGCCGGGTAGAGGCCGGAGAGGAAAGTCCCTGTGGTGAATATCCCGGACAGCGCCAGCCAGAACACCGGGTCTATGAACAAAGAAAAGTGCAGGTCTTGTCCTGTAAGCATATTGAACAACGGAAGACAGGCGAGGATGAGCGCAAAGGCCAAAAGGACGGCAAGGGCATTGATCAGCAGGGATTCGAAGAGGAATTGGCCGATCAGCTGGCGGCGCAGCGAGCCCAGGACCTTCCGGACGCCGACTTCCCTGGCCCGGTCGACCGAACGGGCTGTCGCGAGGTTGATATAGTTGATCCAGGCGATGACGATGATGAACACGGCGATGATCAGGAGGAAGTAGACCGTCTTGCCGTCTCCATTGACCTCGGTCTCGAACATATAGTGGGAGTAGAGGTGGATGCTGGGTAGCGGCTGGAGGTGAAAGACCATGCCGGTATGCTCTTTCTTCATTTCTTCGTCCCATTTATTTTTTACCACGCCGGCTATCTTCTTTTCAAGCATGGTGGGATCGGTGCCGGGCCTGACGAGTATATAGGTCAGGAAGCCATCCCAGTACCATTGTGTCTCGGCCTGGGAACCTCGCCACTTGATGAATGTAGGCCAGGAAAGGAGAATGTCGAACTTGAGATGGGTATTGGGGGGAGGGTCCTGTATAACGGCGGTGATCTTGAAATTGTCCCGCCTGTTCATGCTGATCATCCTGCCGACCGGGTCTTCGTTGCCAAAGTATTTGTGGGCGGTGGATTGCGTTATGACGGCTGTAAAAACGTCTTTCAGCGCGCCGGTGGTGGCGCCCGCGAGGGTCTTGTAAGAGAACATGGGAAGGAAGGCGTCGTTGCAGAAATACATCTTTCCTTCCCGGAACTCCCGGTCCTTGTAGGACATGACGGCGTTGGACCCTGCCAGCCGGGCAAAGGATTCGACCTCGGGAAGGGCGTCTTTGACTGCCGGTCCGATGCCGGTGCATCCGGCTGCCCATTGCGTACTCAGCCTGCCGTTGTCATAGCGGTCCTGCTGAATGCGATAGATGCGGCCGGAGTTGGGCTCAAAGCGGTCGTAGCTCAGCTGGTAGCGGGCATACTGCACGATCAGGAGACTGGCGGCGATGCCGAGGGCGAGGCCGAAAATATTTATAAAGGAGAAGACCTTGTGCTTGAAGAGGTTTCTCAGGGCGACTATGAGGTAGTTGGCGATCATATCATGAGGTTATTCTGATCGAAGACTTTTGACGGGGTTGGCCAGTGCCGCGCGCATCGAACGGTATCCGACCGTCAGTGCGGCGATCACGACGGTAAATCCCAGGGACGCGAGGAATACGGCGGGACCGAGGGGAATACTGTATTTAAAGCTTTCCAGGTAGCTGTGCATGGCCCACCAGGCGATGGGGGCGGCGATGATAAAGGCGATGATTATGAGACGGCCGAACTCACTGCCGAAGAGCCAGAGGATCTGGCCGATGCCGGCGCCCAGCACTTTCCGTACGCCTATTTCTTTTGTTTTCCGCACGGCCATGAAGGAGACCAGTCCATACAAGCCAAGGCAGCTGATGAAGATCGCGATGCCGGCAAATATTTCGACGAGCGTCAGCAGGATATTGTCCAAAAAATAGAAGTCGGCGATGCGTTCGTCGAGGAAAGTATAGGAATAAATATAGTCGGGATAGATACTGTTCCAGGTCTTTTCGGCGGTGGCGAGGAATTCGCGGATATGGCGCGGGTCGAGGCGTACGCTGAGTCCCTGGTAGCGGTGGTAGTTGGACACGATGCAGACCGGGTCGATATCGCTGTGCAGGGAATAGTCGTGGAAGTCGCTGACGACTCCGACGATGGGGAGGTTGTAGTCATCGACATTGATCATCTTGCCGAGGAGGTCCTGTGGCGCTACGCCTAATTTTTTGGCGAAAGTTTCGTTGACGAGGTATTCGCGGATGGTGTCCGAGGGGAAGAGATTTCTCCCCGCAACCAGTCTGAGCCCGAAGGTGGAGAGGTACTGGTCGTCCGCGGCTTTTACGTTGATGGTCCAGTGTTCGGACAGGGTGCGGTTGTCATAGCGGACGTCGGTATTGCTGTTGTGCCGGGAGGCTGGAGGCTGAAAGTTGAGGGATATTTTTTCCACGCCGGGAAGGCCAGCCAGGCGGTCGCGGAGCGAGCGCATTTTGGTGAGGTCGTTCGTGGGCAGGGAAAGCGTAACGATGGAGTCTTTTTGGAATCCCATGTCCGCGGTCATCGAATAGTGCATCTGGTAGCCGATGATGATCATGGACGTTATCAGCAGCTGCGCGATGGTGAACTGGACGATGACGAGGATGCGGCGCAGGGAGAACCCGCCGACATGGGCTTGCGAGAGCTTGCTTTTGAGCGCCTGGACCGGCTGAAAACGGGCGAGCACGAGGCCGGGATAGGAGCCGGAGAGGAAGACGATGACGACGATAATGGATGCGAGGAACAGTGGGACCTGCCAGTCGGAAAACAGGCGGATATGCATCTGGGCGAATGTCAGCTGGTTGAGGGCCGGCAGCGCTAAAAGCGACAAGCCGTACCCGAGGGCTCCTGCGAAGACGGTGATCAGCGCGGTCTCGGCGATGAATTGCCAGAACAGCTGGTTGCGGAGGCTGCCCAGGACCTTTCGGACGCCGATCTCGCGGCTCCGGTTGAGCGCTTGTGCCGTCGCCATATTGACAAAATTGACGCAGGCGATGATGACCAGGAATATCCCGATGAAGAGGAGGGCGGCACTGTATTTTTTGTCAAAATAGCCGTCGTAGCTGGTGTTATAGTGGATGTCGGCCAGCGGCTGGAGCAGAAAGTGCCAGACCTTTATGTCGTCGGCCTCTTTGAAATATTTTGCGACCAGGCCGGGGAAGGCCTTGTCGACCTGCGCGGCGCTGACGCCGGGTTTCAGACGGACAAAACACATGCTGCCGGTGTAGACGTTGTTCCAGCTGCTGTCGCTGGCGATCCAGCTGTTGTAGTCTTTCAGGTTATCATAGGAGAGGTATATTTCCTGTTTGCGGTCGGTGTTGCCGGGAATATCTTTCAGGATACCGGTGACCGTGAAGTCGATGCGGTTATCCATCCGGAGTCTTTTGCCGATGGGTGGTGTGCTGCCGAAATATTTCTGTGCGATGGACCGGGTGATCAGTGCGGAATTGGGGTGGAGAAGGGATCCGTCGCCTTCCACCACGGGAAAATTGAAGATATTGAAAAAGGCCGGCTCGGCGAAGGCGACGCCCTTGTCTTCGATGAATTTTTTCACTTCTTTTTCTTCCGGCAGGGAGATCAGCGTATTGCGATAGCTGACCACTCTTGCTGTAGCCTCGGCAAAGGTATAGTCGTTGCGGAAGGCTTTGCCGAGGGGTTGTGGTACGGCGGGACTGTAGCTGAGGCCCTGGTCATGGAATTCTGTTACGACGCGGTAAATCCTGTCCCTGTTGGCATGGAAACTATCGAAGCTGAGCTGATAGGACAGGATCGTAAAGATAAGGATGGCCGCCGATATACCCAGCGCAAGACCGACCACATTGATCGTCGTGTAGCCCTTGTTGCGGAGGAGGGTGCGCCAGGCTATTTTCAGATGATTCTTTATCATAAGCTTTTTATTCTGACCGAAGACTTTTGACCGGGTTGGCCAGTGCCGCGCGGATGGCCTGGAAGCTGATGGTGATCAGCGCGACCACGGCTGCCAGGACGCCTGCCAGCAGGAATACCCACCACTGGATAGAGATGCGATAGGCGAAATCCCCCAGCCAGGCGTGCATCGTATACCATGCGACGGGGAAGGCGATCAGGGCGGCGATGGCCACCAGCTTGAGGAAATCCCGGGAGAGCAGTCCGACGATGCTGCCGGTGCTGGCGCCGAGCACTTTTCGCACGCCGATCTCTTTCACGCGCTGCGAGATAGAGAAGGCGGAGAGGCCGAGAAGGCCGAGGCAGGCGATGAAGATGGCGATGCCGGCAAAGCAGGTGAAGAGGCTGCCCTGTCTTTGTTCGGAGCGATACAGCTGGTCGAATTTGTCGTCGAGGAAGCTGTATTCGAAGGGTACTTCGGGCATGTAGCTCTTCCATGTCTTTTCGAGGGTGGCGAGCGCGCCGGGGACGTCGTTGCCCGAGAGGCGGATGGAAATATTATTGAAGGAGTTGCCGGCGTCGTGTGAGTTGGGCATGGTCAGGATCAGGGGGACGATCCGCTGGTGCATGGACTCGAAGTTGAAGTCGCCCATGATGCCGATGACCTTTCCTTTTGCGCCGCCGTAGCCGAAATTCCTTCCCACCAGCCTGCCGGGGTCTGATATTCCCAGCGCTTTAGCGGCTGCAACGTTGAGCAGGAAGTTGGTGCTGTCGGTGGCATAGTCGCGGGAGTAGTCCCTGCCTGCGACTATGGGGATGTGATAAGTTGCGACGAAGTCATGGTCGACGGACACAAATTTGATGTCGGCGCTGACGGGTCGCAGGGAGTCGCCGCTTTCGGTGGAGGCTCCGCTCTCATCCAGCAGGCGGCCGCTGGGGATGCGGGAGGACCGGGAGACCTCCAGTATCCTGGGGTCGTGTGTCAGCCTGGTGCGGAAGGACTCATAGCTTTTGTCGAGGCCGTTGTTATAGCTCATGACCAGGACGTGGTCCTTGCTAAAGCCGAGGGAGGCGGTCTGCATATAGTGCAGCTGCTGGAAGACGATGGCTGTGCTGATCAATAATATGATCGAAACGGAGAACTGTACCACTACCAGCGCTTTGCGGAAGCTGATGCTGGTGCCGCCGGCCTTGAACAGTCCTTTCAGGACCACCTGGGGCTTGAAGGAAGACAGGAAGAGGGCGGGGTACAGTCCGGAGAGCAGACCCACCACCAAAGGAGTGAGGGTCACGGCGATCAGGACGGCGGGCTGGAGGAGGCTTTTTACCGAGAGCTGCAGACCCGTAATATCGTTGATCCATGGCAGGCAGAGCCAGGTGAGGGCGGCGGCCAGCAGGACGGAAATATAGGAAACCAGTACGGACTCGCTGAGGAACTGGAAGATGATCTCCTGCCGTTGTGCGCCGGACACTTTCCGGATGCCAATCTCTTTGGCGCGGAGTGTGGACCTTGCCGTGGAGAGGTTCATGTAGTTGATGCAGGCGATCAATAAAATAAACAGCGCGATGGCGCCGAAGATATAGACCCTTGTGATATCCCCATTCTCTTCCATTTCTTCGTCGAGGTGAGAGCGGAGGTGGACGTCTGTGAGCTTTTGCAGGTACAGCCTGGTGCCTGCGGAGACTTTGGCTGTGGGGTCTTTCTTATTGGCCGGCATATGGCGGTCGAGGAAGGCGGGGAACTGTGCTTCCATGTTATGGACCGGGTAGTTCTCCGGCAGCAGCAGGTAGGTAAAGAAGGCGTTGTTGCTGAAGCTGTTCGCCAGGTTCTTGGCGCCGTAGATGGTCGAGTCGTTGAGGGTCGGGAAGGACAGCAGGACTTCGGGATGGAAATGGGAATTGGAGGGCAGGGGGTCGAAGATGCCTGTGACCTTAAAGTTGGCCTGGTTGTTCAGCCGGACGACCTTGTTGATCGGGTCGGCGTCGCCGAAGTATTTGCGGGCGACGGCCGGTGTCATGACGATCGAGAAGGGGTCTGTCAGTGCGTTGTGGCGGTCGCCTTCGATGAGGTTGACGTCGAAGACGCTGAAGAGGTTGTTGTCGGCGAAATAGAGGTTCTGCTCATTGAATACCTTGTCTTCATAGCGCATGGGGCTGGTGCCGTTCGGTAGCACCCGGGTCATCTTCTGAATTTCGGGAAAGTCGTTCAGCAGCAGCGGGCCGAAGGCGGGTGCGATGGCTCCGAGGTGGAGGGAAACGATGCCTTCTTTGTTGTTCCAGCTGCGGGTGACGCGCCAGATGCGGCTGGCCTGTCTGTTATATTTATCGTAACTGGTCTCATGCAGGATGTAGGTAAGGATCAGCAGACAGCAGGTGAGCCCCACGGTGAGCCCGAAGATGTTGATGAACGAGATGAACTTGTATTTGGCGAGGTTACGGAAAGTGATCTTGAGATAGTTTTTAAGCATGGCAGATTTGTTAGGTCATGGCTGACCAGTTAAGAAATATATCAATATGTCACTTCCGTACCCGGCTTACTTAGATCAGAATATTCTCCGTCACGGTCTGGCCGTCCAGCATCCTGATGATGCGGTGGCTATAGCGGGAGTCGTGTTCGGAGTGGGTTACCATTATGATCGTGGTGCCCTGTTCGTTGAGGTCGGTCAGGAGCTGCATTACCTCATTACCGTTGGAGGAGTCGAGGTTACCGGTCGGTTCATCCGCGAGGATGAGCTTGGGATTATTTACTACGGCGCGGGCAACGGCTACGCGCTGCTGCTGACCACCGGAGAGCTGCTGGGGGTAGTGGTTGCGGCGGTGCATGATCTGCATTTTGTCGAGCACGACCTCCACCCGTTGTTTTCTTTCGGGGCCTTTTACGCCGAGGTAGATGAGGGGGAGCTCTACGTTCTCGAATACGGTCAGTTCGTCGATCAGGTTGAAGCTCTGGAAAACGAAACCGATATTCCTTTTCCGCAGGTCGGCCCGTTTGCGTTCGTTGAAGTGGGCTACTTCGGTGCCGTTGAACAGGAAGCTGCCGCCATCGGGATCGTCCAGCAGGCCGAGGATATTCAGGAGGGTGGATTTGCCGCATCCGGAGGGGCCCATGACGGAAACGAACTCGCCTTCTTTTACCTCGAAGCTCAGCTTGTTGAGCGCGATAGTCTCCACTTCTTCGGTACGGTAGACCTTTTGGAGTTCACTGATCTTGATCATATTAAAATCTGTTTAGGTGATTACTTTTTGTTTATATAGATAAGAGTCTCAGGATTGGGAGAGATGTTGCAATCGGCGTGACTGTAACCTTCACTTTTACCTTTTTTACCGAGTCTCCCGCGGCCTTGGGGCAGCAGTACCTTGCGCGCTCGTTGGACGAGGCGACGGTGCTCAGGCAGAGCAGGAAGAGCAGTGTGTAGAAGAATTTCAGTCGCATGATTGTTAGTTTTTTTTATGGACGACGGCCGGAGGCCGGATGTTACAGATCCAAGGTTACTTTTTCAAAACCAATTCCTGAATGTTGCCATATGTTTCGTAACTGGAAGTTATGACCTTATCGCCGGGTTTCAAACCGGAGACGACTTCAAAATAGTCCGAGTTCTGGCGGTTCAGCTGGATATCAACGCGATAGGCCATCTTACCGTCTTCGCTGACCTTGAAGATCCAGTTGCCGCCGGTCTGCTGGAAGAAGCCGCCTTTGGGTACGAGGATGGCGGTGGTCTCGTCGCTGAGGGCCAGGGTTATCTGGAGCGTCTGACCTTTACGGATACCCTTAGGGACCTTGCCGACAAAATTCATATCCACCATGAAGCGGCCGTTGGTCACCTGGGTATAGACCTTGATGATCTTCAGCTTGTAGGTCGTGTCGTTGAAGGAAAAGGTCCCGGTCTGGTCTGTGAAGACGCGGTTGATATAGTGTTCGTCAACGTCGGAGAGCCGTACTTTGAAGCCGTCGAGGACGTCGAGCTGGCCGAGGTTATAGCCGGGGGTCTTCTGCTGACCTATTTCGGCGTCCAGGGCGGTCAGCCGGCCGTCGTGCGGGGCGCGAAGGATGAGGTCATTGACTCTCTTCTTCAGCAGGGCCAGGGTGTTCTGGGCGCCGGCGAGCGATTGTTTGTCCTGTGCTTCCTGCTGCTGCCGGGAGATGGTGTCCTGTCTGAGGATCTCTTCCGTAAGGTGCTTTTTTTGCAGCAGGTAGTTGTAATTGTTCTGGGCGGTCTGCCATTCCTGTGAGCCGATGACCTTCTGGGCATAGAGCTTTTTGTCCAGGTTGTAGATCCTTTCCGCCTCGTTGTACTGGCTTTGCACGTCGGCCATATTATTCAGCTTGCTGACGGTATTCTGCTGGGCGGTCACTTTGGACAGCTGCATCTGGGCCAGCATGGTGGAGACGGTGGTGGTGTTATTGGCCAGGGTCATTTCCAGTTCGGTATTGCTGAGTCTAAGGATGGGGTCTCCTGCTTTAAGGATGGCGCCGTCTTCCACGTATTTCTCTTCCACTCTTCCGCCGTCGGGGGTCACAAGATAGTAGGTGGTCAGGGGCAGGACGGTTCCGTTCTCGGGTATTGATTCCTGAAAGGGGCCTTTGGTGACTTCGCTTACGGTGATGCGTTCCAGATCGACGTTCAACTTCGATTTTCCAGAGGTGAAATAAAAGCTTCCGGCTATCAGCACTACGAGTGCCGTGATACCGCCGATGGTCATGATCCTTTTGGTGGTCCAGGTTTTCTTTTTTCGTATAATGTCTACCATAATAGATGCAAAAATTTGATTTACTTACCGATAGGTCGGGTTGACCCGACTTTTTTTAAAAAAACCACCCAGTATAAAGATACCAGGAGGTATACACATGAGAAAATTCCAATCGGTAGTCTATCAAACACATGCCAGAAAGCAACCTAGATGATTTACAGTCGGTTAGGAGCGGTCCGGCCTCGTTATAGTTCATTTTTGATACAAAAACTGTCCGGTTTTGATACAGTGACCCTTTCGGGCAGTTTTATATAAAAAATTAATTGCCATACATTTACATTTAAGGTATACTTGTAGATAACGGATGTTGCACGGATGGTGAAAAAATACCGTCCATAAAACGCGAGAAAAATTATGAATCTGAAAAATGCTTCCATACTAGCTGTTGATGATGATCCGGATGTGCTGACGGCGGTGAGACTTTTGTTAAAGACCGAGGCGGCCGATGTGGTGACCGAGAAGAACCCGGAGAACCTGCGTTCGATACTTTCCAAACGGAGCTTTGACCTGATCTTGCTGGACATGAACTTCAACAGCAGCATAAATACGGGAAATGAGGGGTTGTTCTGGCTGCGCAAGATCAAGGAATTCGGCTCGAATGCGGCGGTCATCATGATCACTGCGTATGGCGATATCGACCTGGCGGTGCGGTCCCTGAAAGAGGGGGCGGCCGATTTTGTGGTGAAGCCCTGGCACAACGAGCGGCTTATCACGACGATCAAGGAAGCGTTGAAGAAGAACGATCCCAAGCGCAGCGGGGCTGGCAAGGACGAGCCTTCGGACTCGGTCATCGGGTCCGAGCTGCTGGGAGAGTCAGAGGTCATGCGGGACATCTTCTTTAAGGTGGAGAAGATCGCGCCGACGGATGCGAATATCCTGATCCTGGGAGAGAACGGGACGGGGAAGGATCTTATCGCGAAGGCGATCCACCAGCATTCGCTCAGGGCAGAAAAGCCTTATATAAAAGTGGATGTGGGGGCGTTGACGGAGACCCTGTTCGAGAGTGAGCTTTTCGGGCACAAGAAGGGGGCGTTCACGGACGCGCGGGAGGACAGGATCGGGCGTTTTGAGTCGGGCAGCGGGGGGACGCTGTTCCTGGATGAGATCGGGAACATCTCTTTACACCAGCAGGCCAAGCTGCTGTCGGTGCTGCAGAACCGGCAGGTGACCCGGCTGGGGTCGAATCAGCCGGTGGCGATCGATATCCGGCTGATCTGTGCGACGAATGTGCCCCTTAGCGAGCTGGCCAATGAGAGTAAATTCCGGAAAGACCTGATCTACCGGATCAACACGGTGGAGATCATGGTCCCGCCGCTGCGCAAACGGGAGGACGATATTATCCTGCTGGCGCGGCATTTTGACCGGATCTACACCAACAAGTACATGAAGCCCCAGCATGATTTTGATCCGAAGGCCATCGAGAAGCTCAAGTCCTATCACTATCCCGGGAATGTCCGGGAGCTTCAGTATACGATCGAGCGGGCGGTCATTATGGCGGAGGGGGATGTTTTGCAGGCTAAGGACCTCATCTTCTCTCCAATAGAGACCGTGGCGCCGCAGATGGACGAGCCGCAGGAGCTGAAACTGAGCACGATCGAGAAGAACGCCATCCTCAAGGTGATCGAGAAACACAATGGAAATATCTCCAAGGCGGCCAAGGAGCTGGGGCTTACCCGGACGGCGCTTTACCGGAGGCTAAGTAAATACGATATTTGAGGTTGAAACTGGGCGGGGCCCGATCTTAATTTGACAATATGGTCTTCAAACGATACCAGGAGCGCATCCTGATACGGGTGTTATTCATGTTCCTCACGCTGTCCTGCGCCTCATTCCTGCTGGTAAAGGGAAGGTATGGGATCGAGCTGATCGTGCTGATCCTGCTGATCATCTTTCAGCTGGTGGATTTTTACAATTTTCACCGCAAGGCGCAGCAGGAGGTAGAGCAGTTCGTGGAGTCGATCCACTACCGGGACTTCTCGCGTTATTTCGACGTCAAGGAGGCGCCGATCGAGCTGCAGTCGTTGCGGCAGGGCTTCAACGAGATCAACAGCACCTTCAAGCTGATCAGCCGGGAGAGGGAGACGCAGTTCCAGTACCTGCAGAAGATACTGGAGCTGGTGAATACGGGGATACTCAGCTATGAGCACAAGAGCGGGGACATTGGATGGATGAACGAGTCGTTCAAGAATATGCTTGGGGTTCCTTATCTGAAGACCATTGCCTCGCTGGAGCGTCGGGATGCTGCGCTCTACCAGGAGATACTCAATCTCCGGCCGGGGGAGAACAAGATCGTGTCGCTGACGAAGGACAAGACAGTTTTTAAGACGTTGATGGCTGCTACGGCCTTTCAGACGGACGGGAGGGTATATAAGCTGATCGCTTTCCAGGACGTGAATGAGGCGTTGGACGAGACGGAGGCGAAGGCCTGGCAGAAGCTGCTCAGCGTGATGACCCATGAGATCATGAACTCTGTGGCGCCAATATCCTCTCTTGCGGAGACGATGCTGCACCGGTTGCAGGAGTCGGCCCGTCTGCTGGGGGACCAGCCGGGGGCGCTGGAGGATCTCGAGCTGGGGATCGGGACGATCAGGAGGCGGAGCGAGGGGCTGCTGAAGTTTGCAGAGACATACCGGAGCCTGAATAAGATCACCACGCTGAATCTGAAGCGGGTCTATGCCCGTGATCTGTTCGAGACCCTGCACATCCTGATGGAGCCGACGCTGGAGCAGAAAAAGATCGAGATGGATATCCTGTTGACGGACACCGACCTGATGCTGGACGTGGATACTAACCTGATCGAGCAGGTGCTGATCAACCTGGTGGTGAATGCGATCGATGCGGTGAAGGGGAGTGTGGAGCCGATGATCACGCTGTCGGCGTATACGGGGGGCAATAGCCGTCCGATCATCAAGGTTGGGGACAATGGGATGGGGATGTCACCGGAGGTGATGGATAATATCTTCATACCTTTTTTTAGTACGAAGAAGACGGGTAGTGGGATTGGACTGAGTCTGTGCAAGCAGATCATGCTGTTGCACAAAGGGAATATACAGGTACAGTCTATTGAAGGAGTAGGGAGCTCGTTTTTATTACATTTTTAGTGATTGACGTTAAGACTCCCCTATCCATTTTTTGAAGGAGGCGGAGTTCTCCTGGCTGATGATTATCTCTTCGTTGACGGGCAGGGTGAGCTCGACGCTGATCTTGGAGCGTTCGAGGGGTTTGAAGCGTTTGACGTAGTTGGCGTTGATGATATACTTACGATTGGCGCGGTAGAAGATATTTTTGTCCAGCTGGTCTTCCAGGTCGCTGAGGTTGGTGGTCTCCGCCATATATTTCCTGTTCTCTTTGTCTACTAAAAAGATCAACTTATGTTCGGTGAAGAAGTAGCCGGCGTCTTCGATGCGGACAGTCTGGAACTCTACGCCTTTGCGGACGAGGATGCGGGACCGTTTGCGGTCGTGGTGGCTGCCTCCGAGGTAGTCGGGAAGGGGATAGCTGTTGTTGGCGCCGGTGAAGTGGCTTTGGAGGTTCTTGTATTTGCGGATGGCGTTCCTCAGCTTGTCCTGGCTGATCGGTTTGAGCAGGTAGTCGATGCTGCTGTATTCGAATGCCTGGGACAGGTATTTGTCGTAAGCGGTCGTAAAGATCACGGGGCAGGTGATCTTGCAGGCCTTGAATATGTTGAAGGAAAGTCCGTCTGACAATTGGATATCCATTAGGATGAGATCGGGCTGGGGATTTTTGGAGAGCCAACGAACCGTTTCATCTACGCTATTACAGCCTGCCACTACGTTGATGTTGTCGTCGATGGCCTGCAGCTCTTCTACCAGGTTCTCTGAAGCAGGGCGTTCATCTTCTACAATTAGCACTTTCATCTGGCGAAATTTATGATTCAAAAATAGAGACCATTGTCGGATTTTTAGTTACCGTTCGTATAGTTTTTCAGACTGTGTGCAGCCTCCAAACTAATGACGCAGTCGAGCAGCAAATGTTGCATAATTTTCAACGACAGGGCACGATTTTTCAACCATCGGTGTTTAGAATCTTATAATCGGCAGTTTTACTGTGAAAGATTCAAAATTATTCTCGACGATGATGTTTCTTTTCGTCAGCAATTTGTAGCGGTTGTCCAAATTGCCAAGGCCTATTTTGGAGCCTGGCTGAGCACCATTTCTCCGGTTGAGGTCGTTCTTTACGATGACGTAGTCGGAGTGGATGTAGACGTTGATGGCGAGCGGTTTTTTCTCGCTGAATTCGTTGTGCTTGATAGCATTTTCCACCAGTGCCTGCAGGGAGATCGGGGGGATGAGGTAGTTCTCGGCGGAGAGGTCGTTGATCTCGATGGTCATGCTGATGGCTTCGGCGAAGCGGATCTTGAGCAGGTAGAAATAATTGCTGATGAACTCTGTCTCTTCGCGCAGGAGGACGAGGTCTCTTTCTTTGTTGCTGAGGATATACCGGTAGACGCGGGCGAGGGTGTCGTTGTAGAGCCGGGCGCTTTTTGGGTCGCGGGTGATAAGGAAGGAAAGGGTGTTGAGGGAATTGAAAATGAAGTGGGGGTCTATCTGGTTCTTCAGGGCTTCGAGCTCGGCCTGTGCTTTGGCGGCGTTCAGCTGTTCGACGCGGGATTCGGTATCCTCTTTCTCGCGGTAGAGGAAGAGGATCTCGTAGATATTGGTGATAAAGCAGGCGGCGATCATGATGACGAGGACGGTTTTGAGGACCGATTCGTTGCCGGGGTATGTTTCGTGTGAGCAATAACGCCAGAGCTTGAGGAGGACGGAGGAGATGAGTCCTGAGTAGACGATGTTTGCGAAGAACAGGGAGACGATGATCTTGTAGTAGGTTTTTTTTGACCAGGGATAGCGGACGCGGATAAAATACATGAGCCGGACGTTGCCTTCCCACACGAGGAAAGCGACTGTAATGAAGAAGAGGTAGCAGGCGATGAGCTCAGTGGCGGAGTATAGGCGATTGCTGATAAGACCCGTGAGATTTGGTATAAGCAGACCCGCGGCGGGGATGCCTATTAGCTTGACCATTCTGTCATCCAAGACTTGTTGACTATTCATAGCAGTTGTGAGCCGGGCCGGGTGGGGACCTGAGCGCATTCAATTTTTAGCGTTTGGGAAAAGGATCGTTCGTTGGTGTGTAGTAGACTGGAATAACGGCAAGTAATTCAATTGTGCTGTGATAGAAAAGTTAATTTATTGTAAAAGGGGGGAATCGAGGGATTAGCGATGCAGCGTTTTTACGAATGGTTGGGGTGTGGGCTTTCATTTGTGAACTCTCCAACAAAGTGTTTTCGTTCATACAGGAAATTGTGCCATTGAGCCTTGATATTTCCCGTTTAAGTCAGTTTATCTCAGGCTTGAGGGGTTTTATTTTTACCTTTCCGCCCAACAAATTATTCCGAGGTTAAAAATATTTTTCTAATGGACAACTTCCTCGGACTTCGTTCAAAGTTGTCCTTAGAAGTTTTCTCATGTGACCCGCAGGTGGTTTCTACCACCTGCTTTTTTTTTGTACAAATTTTTTGCAAGGATGGGAATTTCGGCTAGGGAGAGTGGGTAGTTTGCGTGAGATGATCCTGGAAAGATATATGGAATCAATATAGATGAAGGCCGCCTGGTTGGGCGGCCTTCTGCGTTAAGTCTATTAGTCTATTGGGCGTCCCACCAGACGCGGTCGGTAATATTTAGTGTTTGCTGGGGTTGGGGGTTGGAGGTCAGTTCGGCCAGCGGATAGGGGAAGCGGCGCGGGATGGCGGGGACGTAGGGATTCTGGACGATGGTCAGTGCGGGGAAGCCGGTGCGGCGCCAGTCTGTGAAGTTTTCGATCGACAGGAAATTGGCGATATCCTTCTCTTCCATGATGCGCTGGATGCCATTAGCGGCCGTCAGGGAACCGCGGGCCGCGAGATAGGCCAGGACAGGGGCCGAGCCCGTATCGAGTCCCAGCGCGGACATATGACTATTTATAGCATTAATATAGACAGGGGTGGCCGTTGCGGCGCCAGATATCCGGAAGACGGCCTCCGCTTTCAGGAACAGGGCTTCGGGATAGTTCAGCAGGGCCTGTGGTGCTGCGGCGCCGGCGTAGTAATTGTTGACGCCTGAATAGACTTTATAGCTGGGTGCCGGGTTGGTGCCGATGACCCGGCCGAGGTAGTTGCCGCCGGATCCTTTTTTTGCGATGATGGGCAGGCGGGGGTCGTTGTTGCTGGTCAGGAAGTTCACAAAGGTCGAGGCGAGGACCGTCGGGCCTGCGGTCGGGTCGACGTTCTCGAACCAGGGGCTCTCGCTGCCGGAGTTATTGGAATAGGCGGCGAACAGGGCTTCGTCGTCGGCGCTGGCAAACCCGTTGTTAAGCGCGGCGAGGGCCAGGTTGGACTGTGTTGTCGCGTCGTGGCCGGGGGCCTTTGTGAGGTGCATATGCAGCCTTGCTTTCAGGGTATAGGCGAATTTTATCCATTTGTCCATATCTCCGCCGTAGAGCAGGTCGTCGGGGCCTGGTGTGAAGGTTCCGGGGTCGAGTGCGTTCTCGGCGATGGCGCTGTCCAGCATGGATTGCATCGCCTTGTAGACGTCCTCCTGTTTGTCATAGACGGGATGCAGCGCGCCGTTGAGGGCCTGGGACCAGGGGATGTCGCCCCACATATCCGTGACATAGCCCAGGGTGTAGGCCGTCAGCACCTTGGCGATGACGCCATAGGAGTGGTGTTTCAGGGTCTCGGCCTTGCTGTCCATGATGCGCAGGTTCTGCAGGATGGTGCTGTAGATGGACAGGAACTGCTGGTCCATATCATCGGGGCGTACGCGGTAGGTGTCGTTCTGGGGGAAGAGCTGGTTGAGGGCCAGCTGTTGGGTCCAGTAGCTGGTGACCACTGCCACTGCGACATAGTTGCCGATGGTAAGGGCTCCGCCCGCGAGGTCTGTCGAGATGGCGGTTTCGGTAGGGACGAGGAGGAGGTTCTCCTGGACGTCCGCGGGGTTATTGGGGTCGGTGTTGACGTTGAGGTATTTTTTGCAGCCGGAGGCGGTGACCGAGAGCGCCAGTATATATAAGATGAGCTTTTTCATGACGTTTTGTTTTGGGTGATGACTAAAATGACGCCCGGAGTCCCAGGATGTAGCTGCGGGAGGTTGGTGTCAGGAAGTTGATCACGCCCTGTCCGTTGCCGCTGCCCTGGAGGCTGACCTCGGGGTCGGAGCCGGAGAAATGGGGTTTATAGATCCAGAGGTTGTTACCGGATAGGTTGATGCTGACCGACCTGAAGGGTGCGTTCTTCAGCACCGACTTGTTCAGGGTATAGCCGATGGTGACAGATCGCAGCTTGATATAGGTAGAGCCTTCGATCACCGCCTCGTCGATGCTGCTGACCTGCTGGAACCAGGCCTGGGCTGTAATGGGAGTTGTGTTGGGCTTGCCGGTGCTTTGGTAGACGCCTTTCACTACGATGGGCTTGTCGCGGTCTCCTGTGGCCTTCGGGGTACCGTAGAACCAGTTGTAGTGGTTGTCGAGGTTATAGATGTCGCCGCCCTGTTTCCAATCAAAGACAAAGCCGAGGGAGAATCCCTTCCAGGTGAAGTTGTTGACGAGGCCGGCCTGGAAGTCCGGGCTGTTATTGCCGAGAATACCGTTGTCTCCTACGAGGGGAAGGCCGTTGTCGTCGACCTCCTGATTGCCGGAGGCATCACGCAGGTAGCGGGAGCCGTATAAGACGCCGTAGGGCAGTCCCGGGAAGGCATAGACGCCACCGCCACCGCCGAAGCCGCCGAACTGGAGCTTGTCTACCCCTGTCGCGAGCTTGAGCACCTTATTGCGGATGCGGGTGAAGTTGGCGTCGATGTCCCAGGAGAAGTCCTTCGTGTGGATGGCGGTGCCGCTGACCAGGAGCTCGAAGCCCCGGTCGCGCATGCTGCCTGCGTTGAGATTGTATTTATAGAACCCGGACGAAGGGTTGATCGGCGTGGGCGTGAGGAGGTCTGAGGTTTTCCGGTCGAAGTAGGCGCCGTCGAAGGAAAGGCGGTTCTTCAGGAATTTCAGCTCGAGGCCGACCTCAAATTCCCGGAGCTTCTCGTTGGTCAGGGTCGGGTTGCCGAGGATATTGGTGAGCACGAAGGCTGCCTGTCCGTTGAAGGGGTAGTTGACGTTGTTGGCTGTTCCTGTCGCCGGGACGAAGGGGGTGGTCAGCGAATAGGGAAGCAGGTTATCGTTGCCCACGGCCGAATAGGAAACCTTGACCTTGCCGAAGCTCAGCGGGGTATTGGGGGACATCAGCTCGCTGAAGATAAAGCCGAGGGCTGCGGAGCCGTAGGGATAATAATTCTTTGCCATGGACAGCACCGAGCTGCCGTCGTAGCGGCCCGTGAGGCCGAGGATCAGCATTTTTTTATACTCCAGGTTGGCCTGGGCATAGTAGCCGACCTTGCGGTAGCGGGATAGGTTGTCGGTGGCGTTCTGCACGCTCATGGTGGCGATGTTGTAGAAATTTTCGATCGTCTGTCCGAGGCCGGTCTGTGTGTAAATGCGGGAGGTCTGGGAAAATATGTTCATCCCTACGGTGAGGCTGCCGAAGAGGTCGTCCGTGAGGTTTTTGTGCGCTTCGGCGATGAAGTCGTTGTTGTACTGACGGAAGGTCTGTGTGCGGTTGGTCGCGCCCCCGTTGTTGAAGAAAAAGCCGTTGACGATCTGGTTGGATTCGTGGTAGCTGTCCTCTTCCGTATAGATATCAGCGCCCAGTCTTTCGGTCAGCGAGAGCCAGGGTAGGGGTGTATAGACGATGGTTGTCACCGGCAGGAACCGGTTGACGGTCGATACGAAGCCTGTGTTGTCGAGAATGAAATAGGGGTTGTTCCTTCCGGTCCGGTAGAGCCGTTGTGTTCCGTCAGGGTTGGTGGTGGGGAAGGGGTTCCAGGAGATGGGCGCTGCGAATACCGTCCACAGGGGGCTCGACAGGCCGTTGCCTTCTTCGATGCGGTTATTCACTGAGTTGACATAGTTCAGCTGGAAGGTGGCTGTCAGCCGGGAAGTGATCTGATTGGAGAATTTGCCGAAGACACTGTGACGGGTAAAATCTGTATGCGGCATGATGCCGTCGGTCTTCAGATAGGAATAGGAGAACACATAGCGGGACTTGTCGGTGGCGCCGCTGACGTTGATGTTGTTGTCGTAGGTGTGTCCTGTGCGGAAAAATTCCTTTTGCGGATTGTGTCTGGCTACGGGGGCGCCGTTGACCTTTAGTGTGTCGATGAGGGGCCCCCAGGAGGTAGATGCGAACTGGCCGTTGTTGCCGTCGATGTATTGTCCGTTGAAGCCCTGGGCGTATTTGTCCTGGGAAGGCAGATAGATCGGTTTGTTTAGGCTAAAGCTGCTGCTGAGGCTCAGCTGTGGTTTGGCCGCTCTCGAGCCGGTCCTGGTGGTGATGATGATCGCGCCTCTTGCTGCTGCCGAGCCGTAGAGCGCGGTTGCTGCTGCTCCTTTGAGCACTGTCATTGTCTCGATGATATTGGGGTCGATGTCGATGCCCCGGTTGGACGTGCTGCCCTGGTTGAGGGATACGTTGTCGGGGCCCTGGCCGAAGGCGTCGATGGCGCCGGCTTCCGAATTGTCGATGGGGATGCCGTCGACGATGAAGAGCGGCTGGTTCTCGCCGACGAGGGAGGTCGCACCGCGGATCACGATGCGGGACGAGCTGCCGGGCATGCCGGTGGAGTTGGTGACCTGGACTCCGCTGACCTTCCCTGCGAGGGCGTTGACGATATTATCCTGTCTCGCGGCTACCAGTGTCTCTCCCTTTACTTCCTGCGCGCTGTAGGTGAGGTCGCGTTTTTCCCGCCGGATGCCGAGCGCGGTAACGACCACTTCGTTGAGGACCCGTGATCCCGCTGCGTGGAGGTGGACGTCGACTGTAGCCGTCTTTGATACGTCGATCTCTTCCGGGTCGAAGCCAACGGCGCTGACGATGAGGACGGAGTTTGGTGGAACGTTGATCTTGAAGGAACCGTCGGAGGTGGCGCTGACGCCTTTTTTAAAACCTTTGATCCGGATGGTGGCTGCGGAGACGGGGTTGCCGGCAGAGTCTGTTACTTTTCCATTGACTTCCCTGCCTTGTGCGCCGGCCCATACTGCGCAAAGCAATAGCAGTAGGAGCAGCGTGAACTGCTTTCTCATAAACTGGAGTTTGGTGAATGGTTACAAAGTCTGACTAAGAAGTTAAGAAAGATCATGCAAGGGATAGTGGGGTTTGTGACCGAACCGTGAAATTATACGTCCGGGGATGTGCTGACAGCGCCTGAATATTTTTTATCTTGAGGCAAAACCAAATTCTCCTTTATGTCGAATGCTACTGGTGGTCTGTCGCGGACTTTAGGTCCCTGGATGTTGTGGGGGCTGGGTGTCGGATACGTCATATCCGGGATGTATTTCGGCTGGAATCTGGGGCTGGAGAAGGGCGGGACCGGGGGGCTTGCGGTGGCCACGGGGGTAGTTATCATTCTCTATATCACCTTTACTTTCTCGTATACCGAGCTGGCCTGCGCCATTCCGCGGGCTGGTGGTGTCTTTGACTACGCGACGCGGGCGATCGGCCGGGATCTGGGTTTTATTGCGGGGGTAGCGCAGCTGCTGGAGTTCCTGTTTGCTCCGCCGGCGATAGCCGCGGCTATCGGGGCGTATTTTCATATTTTTCTGCCGGAGGTGCCGGTGAAGGTGATCGCCGTGGGGGCATTTGTCGTTTTTACGGCGTTGAATATTTACGGGGTGAAGGCGGCTGCGGGGTTTGAGCTGGTCATTACCCTCTTCGCTGTTTTCGAGCTGTTGTTGTTCTCGGGCATCTGTCTGCCGCATTTTCAGTGGAAGAATATCCAGCAGGATGCGCTGCCTCATGGGTGGGAGGGGGTTTGGTCGGCGGTGCCTTTTGCGGTGTGGTTCTTTCTGGGGATCGAAGGGGTGGCGAATGTGGCGGAGGAGGCGGTGCGGCCGCAGCGGAATGTGCTCATCGGTTTTGGGTCGGCGCTGGTGACATTGATCGTGCTCTGCGTGCTGGTGTTTTTCTCGTCGATAGGGGTGGCGGGCTGGGCGGCTATCGTGTACCCGGCGCCGGGAGCGCCTTCTTCCGACAGTCCGCTGCCGCTGGCTTTGTCAAAGATAACGGGTACGGGCGGGTGGCCGTATCATCTATTGATAACGATCGGTCTGATGGGGCTGGTCGCTTCTTTTCACGGGATCATTCTTGCGGCGAGCCGGGCGACGCTGGAGTTTGGGAGGGCCCGTTATCTTCCGTCCGTTTTCGGGCAGGTACATGCCCGACGGCATACGCCCGTTGCTGCTCTGCTGGTCAATATGGCGGTTGGGGTCGTTACTTTGTTGGTGGGTGTGACCGAAGACATCATTACCATCTCGGTTATGGGTGCGCTTACTTTGTACGTATTGTCCATGGTATCGGTGCTGGCGCTGCGGAGGAAGGAGCCGGGGCTGGAGCGGCCGTTCAGGGTACCTATGTATCCTGTCTTTCCTGTTGTGGCGCTGGTCATAGGTTTTGTATGCCTGGTGGCGATGATCACGCTGAATATTAAAATATCGGGTATCTATTTTTTGCTGCTGGCGCTGAGCTATATTTTGTTTAGAATTAAAGTTTTTTCAATGGAGAAACAGAACCTAGCATGACAGCAGTTCAATGTTAAGCTTTCTGCATGGCCAACCGGCATTATTTGTCCATTCGGCATTTTGATGTAGGTTTGGTTTCACTATTAAGGTCCTGGAAGGACCTCGTCCGGGGACGAGTGAAACGAAGTCCCAGGACGAGACACCCAACGGTGTTGGGTGACGAAGTACACGATCTTTAGCGCTTTGCCGGAGACGCGCTAAATTTTGGAAAAGCGCGTCTTCGGCACATTTTTGTAAAACGGACAATCGATGCCAAGCAAACAATCACTACCTGAGCTGCTGGAAGGGCTGGCGGCTGCGAAAACGGATAAGGTCAAACTGGCGATAACGGATATAGACGGGGTGCTTCGGGGGAAGATAATGAGCTTTGATAAATTCAGGTCTATTGCTGAAAAGGGTTTTGGTTTTTGTGACGTAGTGTTTGGCTGGGATGCGCAGGATCAGGCCTATGACAACGGCGCTTTTACGGGCTGGCATACGGGCTACCCGGATGCGGTTGCGGTGGTGGATATCGACACGCTGCGGCGGGTGCCCTGGGAAGACGAGCTGCCCTTCTTTCTCGCCGATCTCGGGGGGGCGGGGGTGTGTCCGCGCAGTCTGCTGAAGAAGGTGATCGGGTCTGCGGGGGAGCTGGGGTATTCGGCCGTTTTTTCACAGGAGTTCGAGTGGTTCAACTTCCGGGCGGGCCGCGAGGTTGAGACGTTTGAAGACCTTGAGCCGCTGTCGCAGGGGATGTTCGGGTATTCCATATTAAGGGCTTCGCAGAACAGCGACTATTTTCATGCCTTGTTCGATGGGCTTAAGCGGTTCGATGTACCGCTGGAGGGTTTGCATACCGAGACGGGGCCGGGGGTGTATGAGGCGGCAATCGTTCATGCGGATGTGCTGGAGGCGGCTGACAGGGCGGTCCTTTTCAAATCGGGGGTCAAAGAGATAGCTTCGGCACGCGGTATTCTTGCGACCTTTATGGCCAAGATCAGCGAGACCCTGCCGGGGTGCAGTGGGCATGTACACCAGAGCCTGTGGTCGGGGGATGGGGCGGTGAATTTGTTCTATGATGGCGGCTCTCCGACGAGGATGAGTCCGTTGATGGAGAGCTATATTGCCGGGCAGCTGTATTGTCTTCCGCACGTGTTGCCGATGTATGCGCCGACCGTCAACAGCTACAAGCGGCTGGTCGAGGGGGCCTGGGCTCCTACGACGCCGACCTGGGCGATCGACAACCGGACGACTGCGCTAAGGGCCCTGCCGGGAGGGGCTGCGTCCACGCGGCTGGAGACGAGGGTCGTGGGTTCCGATGCCAACCCTTATCTGGCGATGGCGGCCTGCCTGGCCACGGGTTTGTATGGGGTCCGCAACAAGATGAAGCTGACCGTACCGCCGACAAAGGGCAGCGGGTATGCCGACAAAAGTCGGGGGATATTGCCCCGGAACCTTTGGGAAGCGACCTGGGCGATGAAGGAATCGGCGGTTGCGAAAGAGCTGTTCGGAGAAGGTTTTGTAGACCATTTTGTACGGACCCGGGAGTGGGAATGGCGCCAGTTTGCGCAGGTGGTGACTAATTGGGAACTAAAAAGATATTTAGAGATCATATGACAGACTTCAGCGTAATCAGACAGTACAATTTTCCGACGACCGTCCGGTTTGGGGCGGGTGTAGTAAACGAGCTTTCGGAACACCTGGACGCCGTGGGGCTCAGCCGGCCGTTGCTGGTAACCGACCCGGTGGTGGCGGGGTTGGATTTTTTCAGGGCGATAAAGAAGCGGCTTGGGGCCAGAGGTAGCTCGGTAGAAGTGTTTTCGGATATTCACAAGAACCCGGTAAAGTCGGATGTCCTCAAAGGTGGGGATGTATATGAGGCCACGGGGCGGGACTGTATCATTGGAATTGGCGGGGGCGCGGCTATGGACGTGGCTCGCGCGATAGTTCTGCGTGTACACCATCGGCGCGACCTCTTTGACTATGACGACCTTATTGGCGGAGATCAATACGTGACGGAGGAGGTTCCCTATTTTATTACCGTGCCGACCACGAGCGGGACGGGCAGCGAGGTAGGGCGCAGCGCCATTATCTCCGAGGACGACACGCACCGCAAGCGGATATTGTTCTCGCCCAAGCTGTTGGCAAAGATCGTCTATGCCGATCCTTTATTGACGATGGATCTGCCGCCGTTCGTCACGGCCGCGACGGGTATGGATGCGCTGACGCATAACCTGGAAGCCTATATCGCAAAGATGTGGCATCCGATGTGCGAGGGGATCGCGCTGCAGGGGATCGAGCTGATCAATGAGGTTATAGTCCGGGCGGTGACCAAGCCTGACGTGGAATCCCGCAGCAAGATGATGATCGCCTCGCTGATGGGGGCGGTGGCTTTTCAAAAGGGGCTTGGGGTCGTGCATTCGCTGGCGCACCCGATGTCTTCGCTGCTGGATACGCATCATGGGCTGGCCAATGCGGTCAATCTGCCCTACGGGATGCGGTTCAATATCGCGGGTTCGGAGGCGAAGTTCAGGAAGATCGCGAGGACGATGGAGCTGAAGCAGGAGGATGGTGATGGGGTGGTCGCCCGGCTTTTTGAGCTGAATGAACAGTTGGGATTGCCGGTCCGGCTGCGCGATGTGGGGGTCGCGGAAGAGCACCTGGAGACGCTGGCCGACCTGGCGCTGGCGGATTTTTGTCATCCTAATAACCCGAAGCAGGTGAACAGGGAAGACTTTTTACGTTTGTATAAAGAAGCATTATGAAGATCGGGTTGACCTATACGGGAACGCAGTGGAAGCACGAGAACTATGTCAGGTGGATACAAGGGGGCGACGGGGACATCGAAGTGATCCGGCTGGATGCGTCGCTCGGGAACCTGGCTGATGTGTCGGAGTGCGACGGGCTGGTGCTGTCGGGGGGTGTGGATATCGATCCGGAGCTGTATGAGGGGCCGGTGGATTATATCAAAGCGCCTGCGGATGGCTTTCAGACGGAGCGGGACCTTTTTGAGCAGGCGGCGCTGCAGCTGTCCTGGGAAATGGGGCTGCCGGTGCTTGGTGTGTGCAGGGGGTTGCAGCTGATCAACGTCAGCTGCGGCGGGACGCTGGTGCAGGACCTGGGGGTTCGGGGGGATGAGGTCCACGAGAATGTGCAGGGGGTGGATAAGGAGCATACGGTCGGTGTGGTAGAGGGGAGCCAACTGGCGGGGGTCGTAGGGTGTAGTGGGGGGATCGTCAATAGTGCGCATCATCAGGCTATCGACCGTCTCGGCGAGGGGCTGCGGGTCAACTGCCGGGCCGAGGATGGAACGATAGAGGGGGTTGAGTGGGAGACGGCTGCGGGGAAGCCGTGGATGATGGCGGTGCAGTGGCATCCGGAAAGGATGTATGTCAATGGGGTGGGGGATGAGCTGCTGTACCGGCCGATCAGGGATCAATTTATTAACGCGATAAAATCTAAATATGCAGATCATTAATCCGGCTACGGAACAAGTCATTGACGAGATAGTGGAGGATACGGAGGCTACGGTAAAGGAGAAGTATGCTCTTGTCAGGGCAGGGCAGCGGGGATGGGGGGCGAGGACGGTGGAAGAAAGGCTGGGGATTATCGAGCGCTTCTTTGAATTGCTGGATGCCGAGAAGGATGTACTGGCTGCCACGCTGACTGCGGAGACTGGCAAGCCGTTGCAGCAGTCGTATAACGAGCTGAATGGGGCGAGGGCGCGTACGCGGTGGATGCTGGAACATTCGGGGCAGTGGCTTAAGGAGGAGTGGGTGGTAACGGAGGGGGCTACGCGGGAGAAGATCAGCTATGAGCCGCTGGGTGTTATAGCCAACATATCCGCATGGAACTATCCCTATCTCGTGGGAGTGAATGTGTTCATCCCGGCCCTGATCGGTGGCAATGGGGTCCTGTACAAGCCGTCGGAGTATGCTACGCTGACGGGTATGCAGATACAGCGACTGCTGCACAAAGCGGGCGTGCCACCGGATGTTTTTCAGCTGGTGGCTGGAAAGGGAGCGGTGGGTTCGATGTTGCTGGAGCTGCCGCTGGATGGCTATTTTTTCACCGGAAGCTACAGGACGGGACGGTTGATCGCCGAGAAGGTGGCGTCCAAGCTGGTGCCCTGTCAGCTGGAGCTGGGAGGGAAGGATCCCCTCTATGTGATGGACGACGTGGAAGATATCGGGAAGGTGGCTGCTGCTGCGCTGGAGGGGGTGGTTTATAACAACGGGCAGAGCTGCTGTGCGGTCGAGCGGATATATGTTCAGGAGGGGGTATACGATAATTTTGTGAAGGCGTATGCGGAGCAGGCCCGTCAGATGGTAGTTGGTGATCCGACGAATGCGACTACGGATATAGGTCCCCTGAGCCGCCCGGGTCAGCTGGAGTTCCTGCAGGATCAGATAGCCGATGCTGTAGGGAAGGGGGCAAGGCTTCTATATGGAGGCGGTCGCGTAGGGGAAAAGGGTTATTTTATCGAGCCGGCGGTGCTGGTGGATGTGAATCATGGGATGAAGCTGATGATGGAAGAGTCTTTTGGGCCGGTAGTGGGTATCCAGAAGGTAAAGGATGATGCGGAGGCGGTGCAGCTGATGGGAGATACGGAGTATGGACTGACGGCTGCCGTCTATTCGAAAAGCTACGAGCGGGCGGAGGGGGTAATGCGGCAGTTGAATACGGGTACGGTCTATTGGAATTGTTGTGACCGGGTGAGTGCGGGACTGCCGTGGTCGGGGAGGAAGAATTCGGGGTTGGGGATGACTTTGTCTTACCAGGGGATCAGGGCGTTTGTACAGCCGAAGGCTTATCATATACGGCCGTAGGGACGGGCTGGCGGGCGGACCCGGCGCGGTGAGGAAACTGGGTGAGGAAACTGGGTGGGGAAACCCTTAGGGGATGGAAGTGAACGTTATACACGTCCTGTGTATATCTAATTCAAAATTTTTAGCTATATGTTCTTATTATTATGATATGGCCCGCCCAGTCGCGCCCGACCCTGTGTTGACCTATAGTCCGGCCCGCATTTACAGGAGCCGCTGGAAGCGGTTCGTCCGAAGGACAGACATTAATTGTTTGTGTGAATTGGGTTAATTTTCGGTAGATCCCAATTCACGCACATCTTTAATCCACAAGGACTGTAGTTATGGTAAAATTTTACTATTGGTTTAGTAAGGGCAGGAGCGCATTTTTATTAATAGCTCTTGTGTGTGGGATGGGGATGGGGTTGAGGGCGCAGACCCTGGGAACAAATATTATTGTGAACGGGGATGCGGAGACTGCTCCTGTAGCTGGGACCACGTGGGTGGACGGAGGGGCGGGGGCGACGAGTTTTGGGAATGCCACGGGTACGGATGGAGGGGTTTGGTATCTGACCAACAGCAGCTCGTATCCTTCTGCGGGGTCGCCGATGCAGGCCTTCCATGGGGTGCAGTTCTTCAATGCGGGGATCAATTTTGCGGCGGGGGATCAGCGGACGCTGACGCAGAGGATCGATCTGCCGGGCAGCTTTACGAGTCAGGATCTCACCTATGGTTTTGATGGATATGTTGCGAGCAACGGGTTATTTAATGGCACCGAATACAATGTGGTAGACGTGAAGATAGAATACAGGAATAATTTGGATATAAACAAGTATGTGTTCGACTATTCTCTTGTGCCCACTGCTGCGGGTCCCACGGGCTGGGTGCACGTTAACGATACTCACGATATCCTGGCGACGGATGGGGTAACGTATATTCTCGTTACGCTGACGGCAGAACACGATAACAGCAGCAGTACGATACAGTCTTATTTTGACGATCTCAGCCTGATCGCTAATCCAAAGGTGCTGCCGGTGACGCTGGTGGATTTTCACGCGTTGCGGGAGGAGGATGGCAGCGTGGTGCTGAACTGGGAGACGGCGCAGGAGCAGAACAGCCGGTTTACCGAGATCCAGCGTAGCGGGGATGGGAAGGTTTTTACGGCGATAGGTCAGGTCGCGGCGGCGGGCAGCAGCTCGACGCTCTTAAATTACACGTTTACGGACAAGGCGCCGCTGGCGGGGAAGAACTACTATCGGTTACGGATGGTAGATATAGACGGGTCGTTCAAGTATAGTAAAATATTGCAGGTGGCGATGGGGGATGTGACGGATGCGATCGGGGTATATGGCAATCCTTTTCATGATCAGCTGGGGGTAAGGATACCTGCGATGTCGGCTGAGCGGGTGGTATTGTCTTTATTCGACCAGACGGGTAGGCTTTGTCTGCGTCAAAATTACACGACGCAGAAGGGGGAGAATCTTGTCAATCTTTATCCGCAGGGATTGGCGGCGGGAGTGTATTTGTTGCAGGTGCGGGGGGACAGGATGAATCAAACGATAAGAGTTTTGAAACAGTAGAATAGAGGATGGTGGTGAAATTATTGATGGGGAGTACGAGGGAGCCCCCGCCGACAGGCGGGGGCAAGTATTGGTTGGACTTTGGTGTTGGTCGAAAAAAGAGAGGCCAATAGAAATTGGCCTCGCGTCACGACTTTGTGACCATTCAAAACTAAAAATATAGAAAAACTTAAATGTTTGGATTTGACGCTAAAACCGGTGTTTTAGCAGGGCTCGGCGTATAATTGTCAAAATTACTGTTCTGATTGGATTTATCAAATCATTCGACATACTAATTGCGACCTTAATGTTAAAAAATGACGGTTTGCGTTGCTGTAGCGTAGAAAGGAGTGCAGGGAATCGTTCCGCAAACGTTTGCGCTAATTGAAATGGAGCAGACCCGGTGTCGCGGAGGAGTTAATGTGTTAAAAGAACGCTATGATCGAGGGGTGTGAAAGTGGGGAAATGGGGCGATGATCGCAGGGTGTGAAAGTGGGAAGCGGGGAAATGAGTGCGATGATCGGGGGGCGAAAGCCGGGAAATGAACGGGATGATCGCGGGGTGTGAAAGTGGGAAAGCGGGGAAATGGGTGCGATGATCGCGGGGTATGGCAGCTAGGGTTGTTTGTCCATTTGGGAGATGATCTTATTCACTTCTGTTTCTGTGGTGCGGAGTCTGGCCTGGCACCAGGTAATGAGCTCAGAGGCTCTACGGACCTTTTGGGCCAGGACGTCTACCGGGACCGATTCGGACTCGATCTCTCTTGCGATCGCTGCGAGCTCCCTGTATGCTTCTTCATAGGTTAAAGTCGGTTCCATCGTAGTCTTTTTTTGCGGTTACTGTAGCGGTGATCTCTTTATTGGCGAAGATTATTTCGATGTCTTTGCCGACGGTGAGGTCGTCGGGATTGCCCGTTATTTTGTTGTTGCTCCTGATGATGGCGAAGCCGCGCCGGAGGGTGTTCTCCGGTGAGGCGATCTTGATAATGGATACAAAATGGTCCAGGTATTTTTTCTGATTCCTGCAATAGTTGTTGCTGTGGATCAGGAGGGATGTTTTTGCGGAGGTCAGCAATTCCTGCTGCCGGCCGAGGATGGTACGGGATTTATTGATGATGGTGTTGTTGACCCTGTTGAGGGCTTTGTTGTTGTCGGCGAACTGCTGCTGGGCTCTGATGACGATGTTCTGGCGGAGGCGGTTGACGGAGTCTTCGAAGGACCGGTTCTGATTGATGATGAACTCGGCGGCTTTGGTTGGTGTTTTGGTAGGGGTATGCGCCATGAGGTCGGCGATCGTCTCATTCTTCTGGTGGCCGATGCCGGTAATGACAGGAATGGGGAATTTGGCGATGGCCTTTCCGATCATGTAGTCGTCGAAGATGAGGAAGTCGGTCTGTGCGCCGCCGCCGCGGATGATGACCACTGCGTCATAGCTGTTGCCGCTGTTGAAGACGTCGATCAGGCGGGAGAGGAATTGCTGGGTATTGTTCTCGCCCTGCACGACGGTAAAATATTCGTCTATCCTGAATGCATAGCCGAAGGGGTTGTTGTCGAGGGTATGGTGGAAGTCCTGCCAGCCGGCTGAGGTGCGGGAGGCGATGACTGCGATGTGCTGGATGACTCCGGGCAGGGGCAGCTGTTTGTTCTTTGTACCATAGCCGCCGGCGGCTGGCCAGATGAAATCGGGGTTCTCGCGGACGAGCCGGGCGAGGGTGGCCTGGCGTTGCTGTTCGAGCTGGCCCAGGGTAAAGTTGCTGTCGATCCCGATCACGCTCAGCTGGAGGCCGAAGACGGGGTGGTATTCGACGGAGACGTTGACAAGAACATTTATATTATTGGTAAACCGCTGGCCGGTGGCGCTTTCAAAGGTGGCGATGCTGGCCGAGCCCTTGCCCCAGGCCTTTGCCTGTATCCTGGCGATAAGGGCATTGGAAGTGGCGTCTTTTTCGACCAGGTCGAAGCTGTGGTAGTTCTTTTCCTGGCGGAAGGTATGACTGGTGACGTCTGCGACAACCCAGAACGTGAGGCGCTGGAAGGCGTTGTTCAGCGTCTCCGCGATGTTGGTCGTGAGCTGGGAGAGTCGTATTGGCTGTATCAGAGTAAAAGTTTGTCCGGATTCGGGATAAAGTTAAGAAAGGCCTGGAAATTGGCTTTGTATTTCCTTTTGTCCAGCTTGTAGTAGAAGGCGCCTTTTTTCGAGTTGGCCTTGTCCTTTTCTTTTTGTTTGATCAGCAGTTCGGTGGACAGGACCTTGCGGCTGAAGTTGCGGTTGTCGAATGCGGTATCGTAGATGCCTTCGTAGAGTATCTGCAGCTGGGGGATGGTGAATTTTGCCGGCAGCAGTTCGAACAGGATGGGGTGGAGGGCGGCTTTGTAGCGTAGCTGGCGTTTGGCGATGTCCACCATTTTCTTATGGTCGAAGATCAGGTCGGGCATTTTTTTGACGTGGAACCATTCGGGGTGGTATTCGTTGCTGAGCTGTTTTTCGTACTGGTGGATGTCGATAAGGGCGAAGTAGGCGATGCTGAGGGTCCTTTCCACGGGGTCGCGGTCGGGTTCGCCGAAAGCGCGCATCTGTTCCATATAGACCCCTTCGAGGCCGGTCAGCTGTTTGAGAATGCGGTTAGCGGCCTGTTCGAGGCTTTCGGCGGGTTGGAGGAAGCCTCCCATGAGGCTCCATTTTCCTTTTTCGGGTTTTAGGCCTCGCTGTACGAGCAGCAATTTGATATCATTTCCGTCGAATCCGAAGATGATACAATCTACGGCCACAAGCATACGGGTTTCTCCGGTATATCGGTTCATGTGATATTATTGGTTTATATATTAAGTGTCTCCGGTCGTGAATATACTACCAAAACTTTACATAAAGTGCCATCAGTATCAGGATTGTAACGACGATCAGGACAAGGGTTGAGGGTTTTATTCTGAACATTTCCCGGTCGAGCTGGAAGGCCTTGGCGTTGACCCTCGGTCCGGCGAGGCTGAGGCCGACCATGACGATGACGGTGAACAGGAAGGCCAGGCCCATGCAGATGAGGAAGGGTATCTGGTATACTGTCGTGGCGACGCCGTTCTCGACGATCTGCGTGGGGTATGCCGTGTACAGGAGTGTTTCGTGACCCGTGATCAGGGGCGCGTATTCGTTGAAGAAGACCGAGAGGGCGAAGCCGGTGACGAGGCCTGCGACTGCGGCGGTCGCCGTGGTCCTTTTCCAGAACATACCGAGCAGGAACATGGCCAGCACGCCGGGGCTGATAAAGCCGGTGTATTGCTGGATAAAGGTAAAGCCGCCTTTGCCGCCGATGCCCAGGATATCTTTCCAGGTGAAGAGGATGCCGATGAACATCGATATGACCACGGCCAGGCGACCGGTCCAGACCATTTTCTGTTCGCTGGCTTCCTTGTTGAAATATTTTTTGTAGACGTCGAGGGTGAAGATCGTCGAGATGCTGTTGACCTTGCCGGCGAGGGAGGATACGATGGCGGCCGTGAGGGCGGCGATGGACAGTCCTTTCAGGCCGCTGGGCAGGAAGCCGAGGATGGCTGAGTAGGCGTAGTCTTTTCTGCCGTCGGTGAGGTTCAGGTGTCCGCTCTTGTACAGCACGAAGGCGGCGATGCCGGGGAGCATGACGATGATGGGCATCATCAGCTTGAGCAGGCCGGCGAAGAGGATGCCGGTGCGGGCGGTGGTGAGGTTGGCGCCGAGGGCGCGTTGTGTGATGTACTGGTTGCAGCCCCAGTAGTTGAGATTGACGATCCACTGGCCGGCGAAATACATGGCGATGCCGGGCAGGACGAGGTATTTGTCGACTTCCAGCTGAGAGGAGGCGGGGGTCGGCTTGCTGAAGATCATGTGGAAGTGTTCCGGGGCTTCCTTGAGAAGGGCGTTGAAGCCGGCGAGGGCGCTGCTTCCCAGGCCGAAGCTTTCGGAGACGACGGTGAGCGCGAGGTAGGTGGTAGCGAGGCCGCCGATGATGAGCACGGCTACCTGGATAACGTCGGTAAAGCCGATGACCTTCATGCCGCCGAGGGTGATCAGGAGGGAGAAGATGGCCAGGGCGATCATGATCGTATGGAGGTGTTCGCCGGGTATGAGGCCATTGATGGCAACGGCTCCGAGGTATAGGATGGAGGTAAGGTTGACGAAGACGTAGAGCAGGAGCCAGAAGATGGCCATGATGAGGGCGACGGTTTCGTTGTAGCGTGTCTTGAGGAACTGGGGCATCGTGTATATCTTGTTCTTCAGGTAGACCGGAAGGAACCATACGGCGATGATGATAAGGGCGAGGGCGGCGATCCATTCGTAGGCTGCGACGGCGATGCCGGCGAAAAAGCCTTCGCCGCTCATTCCGACGAACTGTTCGGCGGAGATATTGGAGGCGATGAGGGAGGCGCCGATGGCCCACCAGGTGAGGGAGCCTTCTGCGAGGAAGAAGTCTTTGGTATCGGTGACGGCCTTGCGTTTGCGGCGGTAGATCCAGATGCCGTAGGAGGCGACGAGCACGAAATAGATGATGAAGACGACGTAGTCAGCGAAAGCGAGTTTACGGTCCATATTGCAAGCAGTTTTTTAAAAGTGGTTCCTGCAGCTGCGCCGCAGGAACCACCAGGTTTAGCGGTAATAACAATCGTTCCAGCGGAGCTCGTTGCGGAACTGGTACAGGTCTGTATTTTTGCCGATGAGGGCGAATTCGATGCCGGCCATGTCGGCGAAGTCGCGCATGTGTTCGGAAGTCAGATTTTGGCTGTATCCGGTGTGGTGGGCGCCTCCTGCCTGTATCCAGGCGGAGCAGCCGGTCTTCATGTCGGGGTAAGGTTTCCAGAGGACGCGGGCTACCGGTAATTTGGGCAGTGCGTGGGTAGGCGCGATGGCTTCCACTTCGTTGACGAGGAGCCGGAAACGGTTGCCCATGTCCACGATGGATGCGTTGAGGGCCGGTCCTGCGGCGGAGTTGAAGACGAGGCGGACGGGGTCTGCCTTGCCGCCGATGCCGAGCGGATGGATCTCGCAGGACGGTTTGCCGTCGGCGATGGATTCGCATATCTCGAGCATGTGTGCGCCGAGGACGAGGTTGTTGCCCGGTTCGAAGTGGTAGGTATAGTCTTCCATGAAGGAGTTGCCGCCGGGGAGGCCGCTGCCCATGACTTTCATGGCGCGGACCAGCGCTGCTGTCTTCCAGTCGCCTTCGCCGCCGAAGCCATATCCGCTGCCCATGAGGCGTTGGGATGCGATGCCGGGCAGCTGGGCCATGCCGTGGAGGTCTTCGAAGGTGTCGGTATAGCCCTTGTAGTTGCCGTCTTCGAGGAAGCTGCGCATGCCGAGCTCGATACGGGCGGCTTCGCGGAGGTCCTTGTGGCGGTCCTTCCCTTTGTGCAGGGAGTCGGCAAGCGTATAGCTGTCTGCGTATTCTTCCACGAGGGTATCGATGGACTTGTCTGTGACGCTGTTGATGACCTTTACGAGGTCGCCGACGCCGTGGGTATTGACGGAGTAGCCGAATTTCAGTTCGGCTTCGACCTTGTCACCCTCTGTAACGGCGACGTAGCGCATGTTGTCGCCGAAGCGGACGAAGCGAGCGCCCTGCCAGTCATTCCAGCCGGCGGCGGCGCGGGCCCAGGCGTTGAGCTGTCCGAGCGTTTCGGGGTCCTGCCAGTGGCCGGTGACCACTTTACGGTCGAGGCGCATGCGGGTCATCATAAATCCGAATTCCCGGTCGCCGTGGGCGCTCTGGTTGAGATTCATGAAGTCCATGTCGATCGTATCCCAGGGGATGTCCCTGTTGAACTGGGTGTGAAGGTGGACGATTGGTTTTTGCAGGATGCGCAGTCCGCCGATCCACATTTTGGCGGGGGAGAACGTGTGCATCCAGGCGATGATGCCGATGCAATTGGGAGCGGTATTGGCTTCCTGGCAGGCGGCGTATATTTCTTCCGGGGATTTGACGGTGGGACGGAAGACGACCTTTACTGGAATTTGTGGGGATTCGTTGAGACTTTTGGCGATGGTTTTCGAATGCTCTGCTACTTGTTTAAGCGTTTCTTCGCCGTAGAGGTGCTGGCTGCCGGTTAGGAACCAGACTTCGAGTTTTTTTAGATCCATGTGTTATAAGTTTTTGGCCCCGGGGCAGGCGGGGGTGTTAATGGTTTTATTGTCCGTAGTAAGAGTTCGGACCGTGTTTGCGTTCGTAGTGTTTTTTTATCAGTGAATCTTTCAGCCTGGGGGCGACGGCGCTGATCTGTTCGGTCAGGTAGGCCATCTGTGCAATGCTTTCGAGAACTGCGCTGTTGTAGACGGCTTTGTCGGGTGTCTTGCCCCAGGTGAAGGGGGCGTGGTTGCCGACGAGGACCATTTCGACCTCTTCGTAGCTGAGGCCGCGGTCTTTGAAGGCGTTCATGATCTGGAAGCCGGTCTGGTATTCGTAGTCGCCTTGTATCATTTCGTCGTTCATGGGCGGGGCGCAGGGGACGTCGACGGTGTTGTGGTCGGCGTGCGTAGTGCCGAAGATGGGGATGTCCCGTTGTGCCTGGGCCCAGGCGGTGGCGTAGGTCGAGTGGGTGTGGACGATGCCGCCGATCTTTTCCCAGTGCTTGTAGAGCACGGCATGGGTAAGTGTATCGGAGGAGGGGCGGAGCTTGCCTTTGACGGTCTTTCCCTCGAAGTCCACGATCACCATATCATCGGGTGTGAGCTCTTCGTAGGGGACGCCGCTGGGCTTGATGGCGAAGACGCCGAGGTCGCGGTCTGCGGCGCTGACGTTGCCGAAGGTAAACAGAACCAGTCCCAGTCGGGGCAGTCGGATATTGGCCTCGTAGGCTGCTTCGCGGATGTGGGTGTATTTACTCATTAGATGCTGTTTCTTTTTCGATGAAGCCGCCGAGCCGCGAGTAGGCGTTGAACCGGTCGGCGTATACTTGCACTTTCGATGGGTCGGGTGTATAGGTGGCGTCGAAGCCCTGTCCGATGACTGCCATGGCCTCTTCCACTTTGGGATAGAGGCCGGCGGCTGTTGCGGCGAACATGGCTGCGCCGAGGGCGCATGTCTGTTCGCTGCCGTGGATCCGGATGGGTCTGTTCATTACGTCGGCCATCATCTGCATGATGAAGGGTGATTTTTTTGCTACGCCGCCGAGGCCGATGAGGCCGCGTACGGGAACGCCTTCGTGTATGAAGCGGTCGACGATGGTCCGTGCGCCGAAACAGGTGGATTCGACGATTGCCCTGAAAAGCCGAGGAGCATCGCTGCCGAGGCCGATGCCGGCGATGGCGCCCTTCAGCAGCTGGTTGGCGTCGGGGGTGCGTCGACCGTTGAACCAGTCGACGGCGAGCTCTGCATGGGAGTCGAGCGGCAGGGCAGCGGCTTTTTGGCTGAGCTCAGGGATGATCTTGTCTACTATTGAATTGGCTTGTGCCTGGTCCGGCCACAGCTGCTGCAAGGGCCAGGCGAGCAGGTTGCGGAACCAGGCATAGGCGTCGCCGAACGCGGACTGGCCGGCTTCCATGCCCATCATGCCGGGGATGACCGAGCCGGGGACCTGGCCGCAGATGCCTTTGACGAGCTTGTCCTTTACTTCGTCCAGCGGAGCGACGAGCATGTCGCAGGTAGAAGTTCCCATGACCTTACTGAGGTGATAAGGTTCGATCTGGCCGCCGACTGCGCCCATATGGGCGTCGAAGGCGCCAACGCCTACTACCACGTCGGTTTTGAGGCCAAGGCGGGTCGCCCATTCCGGGGACAGACGTCCTGCGGCCTGGTCAGAAGCATAGGTCCTGTCCCCGAGCCGGGCTGTAAATCCTTTTAACAGCGGGTCGAGGGAGGCGAAGAACTCGTCTGGCGGATAGCCGTTGAAGGCCGTTGCCCAGAGCGCCTTGTGACCTGCTGCGCAGACGCTGCGCCGCATTTCTTTGACGTGTTTGCCTCCGGTGAGAAGGAAGGGTATCCAGTCGCAGTGTTCAACCCAGGAGTAGCATGCTTTTCTGACGTCCGGGTCAACACGAAGGATATGGAGCAGCTTGGCCCAAAACCATTCGGAAGAATAGATGCCGCCGACAAACTGCAGGTAATTGACAGGGAATTTTAGTGCGTGTGCGTTGATCTCTGCTGCCTCTTTCACCGAGGTGTGGTCTTTCCACAGGACGAAGAGTGCGTTCGGGTTCTTTTCGAAGGCGGGCAGCAGGCCCAGGGGCGTGCCTGTTTCGTCTACGGCGATGGGTGTAGAGCCGGTGGTGTCGATAGAGATGGCTCTTACTGCTGCTGCGGCTGCGGGGCCGGCTTGTGCGAGGCAGGAGCGGATCGTATTTTCCAGCCCTTCGATGTAGTCGAGCGGGTGTTGTCTGAACTGGTTGTCGGCCGGGGTACAGTAGAGGCCGTCCTTCCAGCGGGGGTAATAATATACGGCCGATGCTATTTCGCTGCCGTTGGCAGTGTTTACGAGAAGGGAGCGAACCGAGTCTGTTCCGTAGTCTACACCTATTACAAAATTATCATGTCCCATATGGCTTTTTCCTTTATACTCCTTTATCAGGAGATTATTCCTGTCAAAATAACATTTATTTTCCGGGTTTTTAAAATATTAATTTTTTGAGTGGGGGGGTGCAGTGGGGTGGATTGTTGAGGGGGGTGCCTGCATTGGGGTGAATCGTGCCGCCGCTGTCAGCCCTACTTGGATGGGCTGTAGGGGTATGTTGGGCCGACGTGGGGATGTGTGGGGGATCATTTTTGAGCGAGGGCTGTAACCGAGCGGAGCGAAGGTTACGACCAAGGAGGAGCGTGTCGAAGCAGCTCCGACGCAGGTCCCGGCTTACACGACACCCCATGCGGCACCCCGATCGGACTCCCTGGGGGTGTAGGTGGGGTGTGATGGTGATGGGTGGTGTTTGGGTAGTGATTGGTGGTGTTGTGGTGATGGGTTGTGATGGGGAGGTGAGGTATTGGGGAAGGGTATTGAGGGGAGGGTAGGTTCGGGGGGGGGGTAGAAAATTTTTGACGGGGAACTAGGACTATTGGGTGGAAATGCGGTCTTGTTTAATGGGAAATGGATTACGATACGTAAAAATTATTTTATGATACTTTTTACGGATTATAGAATACCAATTCCGTATTTGTAAAGTTGGAAAGTATTGATTTTTAGAAACTTACCTTCAAAATTACCAGTTATGTTAGAGCGAAATAACCTAAATTGTCTTGCCCCTCAAACCGCTGAAGATAAAATGGAAAAGAAATTAAAAATTAACAGGATCAAGGCTGTCTTAGCAGAAAAAGATATATCGCATAAGGAGCTGGCTACCAGAGTGGGCATTGCGCCCAACAGCGTTACGCGAATCTGCAACAACGAGTTTCAGCCTACATTGAAGCTGCTGCGGGAGATCGCGCTCGCGCTGGATGTTGATATCCGGGAATTGCTGATCCCGACACGGAATTTTTAGGGTGTCGTCTCTGCGGTGAATTAAAGGTCATGTCCGGGATGAACCAAGGGTCATGTCCGGAATGAATTAAGGATTGTCTTATTTGGGGTGGACGCCCCGATCTGCAAATTTTTATTGACTGAAGAAGTTCGTAGCGGGATCTCACTGCGGACGATGGAATTGGGTATCTTTAGGCCGCTGAATACTTTAGGCCTATGTTTAGACTTTATTCTCTGTCCTTTTTCCTCTATTTTATTTTTTCCTCTTTTTTATTGTTTGGACAACCCGTGGGACCCGGAGGGAAAGGAGTTGCACAACACACGGGACCTGGGGGGAAAGGAGATGCACAACCCGTGGGACCCGGAGGGAAAGGAGTTGCACAACACACAGGACGAGGGGGGAAAGAAGATGCACAAGCCACGGGACCTGGAGGTAAGGGAGGTGCGCAACCCGCAGCAGATGGCGGGGAAGCATATGCGCAACCGTTGGGTGGCGGGGATGCTCTGCCTGGTGGCAGGGAGTATGCTCAGTCGGGTGACCGTCTCCTCGACAGTTTCAGGGTGGGATTATTGAAGGCGCAAACGGCGCAAGATAAGGTGCAGTTTCTGCTGGACCTGGCGTTTGCTTCCTATATGGACCCCCTGCTGGTGGACGTGTATATGGGCAGGGCGGCGGAGACGGCTGAACTGAGCAGGGACAGAAGGCTGATGGGCACGGTATATCTGACCAGGGGAAAACGGTATATGAACAACCCCGGCCTATCGGACAATCTGGACAGGGCGATCGCGAATTTTGACCGGGTTGCGGATATCGCGAAGTCGAATGACCTGCAGCTTTTGCAGGTGCAGGCTTACAGCGCATTATCGATGGCCTGGGATTACAAGGGCGATAAGAAAAAGTCGTTGGACTATAGCAACCAGGCGATGTCGGTCAGCGGCAACAGCAAGAACGATACCGTGAAGACGAAAGCATTTCTTGCTATGGGTGAATATTATCTGTCTTCATCGGAGAAGCTGCTCGCATTCCGGAGTTTCCTGGAGGCCCTTCAGACGGCAGAGAACAGCGACAAGGAAAGTCTGCTCAATGATGTATACGAACACCTCGCACAGTTTTATTCGAGCATTCATGAATATGCCAAGGCGATCGACTACCGGATGAAGATGTATGAACAGGACAGAAAGGCGTGGCGTGTCTCCGAAATGATCGGTGACGAATACAGCATGGGAGACCTCTTTGCACGAAGCAAGCAGCAGGACCTGGCCCTGAAGATGTATGAGAAGGCTATCGCACTTGCCGATTCGGCACACTATGAGTTGCTGAAGTTCGACCCCTATTTTCGTATTTTCAACATGTATCTCAACAACCGTCAGTATGTTTTGGGATATAATTATCTGAGGAATCACCAGTCCCTCGTCATTTTCCTGCAGAATGTCGGATTTCAGTTCTATCTGGATCAGCAATATGCTATGAGCCTGACCGAGCGCGGGAAATTTGACAGCGCGGGCTATTATTTCCGGAAGGCCGAGCCGGACGTGGAAAAGAAGGGCAGTCCCGTGGCGCAATATTTTTTCTATACATCAGTGGGCGACTATAATGTTCTAAGGAAGGATCAGGCGCAGGCCATCGCCTACTATCTGAAGGCTTACGCCGTCGCAGAGAATGTCAAGGACCTTGAAGGCAAGGAAGAAACTGCCCGGTTGTTGGACTCCGTCTACAGTCTGACCGGCGACTACAGGGCAGCGCATTTCTATAATATGCGGTATCATGCTATGAGGGACAGTCTGAGGGATATGAGCCGGGATGCGGACCTGCTGAAGCTGGAGGTGGAGAATGACAATCAGCGGCGCGAGCGGCTGGCGAGGGAAGAGGAGGAGAAAATGGAACACCGGCATAATCTGCAGTACCTGGGCTTTACCATTGGACTTGTCGTGCTTTTTGTACTCCTGGTGATGGCGGGATGGTTTGCGGTGCCGCCCGGATTTATCCGGGCACTGGGCTTTGTGTCCTTTATTTTTCTTTTCGAGTTCATCATATTGCTGGCGGACAAGTCGATACAGCGATGGACGCACGACGAGCCCTGGAAGGTGCTGGTGATCAAGATCGGGCTGGCGGCCATCCTGGTGCCATTACATCACTGGCTGGAACATAAGGTGATACACTATCTGAGCCATCGGAAAAGGCTGGTTAGGGAGAAGGAAGTGCAGATTGAGGCATCGTAAAATGAATTTTATTCTAAAATTTATTATCTTTGCATAATAAAATATGGAAGTCGTTTTGGACAATATCGATTTGCGGATACTCCGGCTGATGCAGGAGAACGCCCGTATCTCGAATGTGGAGCTGGCGAGAGAGATGGAGATGGCCCCTTCGGCTATGCTTGAGCGGGTGAAGAAGCTGGAACAGAAGAAAGTGATCCTCCGGTATAATGCGCAGGTCAATCCGACTGTGATCGGTCAGCGGCTATTGGCTTTCATTTTTATAAAGACCACGGACGGTTTTGGATCGCCCGTTACAGGTCCGGCGCTTGCCAAGATCCCGGAAGTGCAGGAAGTGCACAATATTGCCGGGGATGACTGTTATCTCGTCAAGGTCAGGACTGCTGATTCGGCGGCGTTGATGTCGCTGATGCGAAATGAGTTCGCACAGATCCCTACGATCCACTCCACAAAGACGACGATCGTGCTCGAGACCGTGAAAGAGGAACAGCGATTAAATATTCCAGATTCCCAAAAATAGTTGTTATGTCTTCTTCGTCCAACAGGCCAGCCTCCACGATCATGGTGGTGGTAGCCTTCGCCATCGTGTATATTGTCTGGGGTTCGACCTATTTCTTTATCCGCATGTCGGTACTGCATATTCCGCCGATGATGGTAGGCGCGTTCAGGTTTTTGCTGGCGGGTACCCTGATGTTATTGTGGTGTCTGTTCACAAAAAAAGAGCTGTTCTCGTGGAAGGTGATGCGGCCGGCGATCGTGAGCGGGCTGTTGCTGCTTGGGACGGGCAACGGCGCCCTTATCTGGTCGGAGCAGTATATTCCCAGCTCGCTGGCGGCCATTCTGCTGGCGGCGGGGCCGGTGTGGTTCGTGCTGCTTGATAAGAGAAAATGGCAGGAGAATTTCCGGAGCCGGTCGACTATTTTTGGACTGGTCGTGGGGTTTATCGGGGTATTGCTGCTGTTTGCCCAGCAGCTTGGCGGCGGGTTGTCCGGGAACAATATGGAGACGGTTGCGCTGGTGGTGCTGGTGCTAGGTTCGGTCTCCTGGGCGTCGGGCTCTCTCTATTCCAAGTACAGGACGGTTGAGGGCAGCAGCAATGCGGTGAATACCGGCTGGCAGATGCTGGCGGCGGGTGTCGCCTTTGTCCCGGCCAGCCTGATCAGCGGCGAATGGGGAAAGTTCCATCCGGCGGAGGTGCCGCTGAGCTCCTGGATGGGTATCGTATACCTGGTGACCATGGGCTCGCTGGTGGGATATAGCGCTTTTGTGTGGCTGCTGCAGGTGCGGCCGGCTACGCAGGTCAGCACCCATGCCTATGTCAACCCGGTCGTCGCGGTCATTTTGGGCTCGTTGTTTGCCGGCGAGCAGATGAGCTGGCTCCAGCTGACCGGGCTGGCGGTGATCCTGGCGAGCGTTTTGTTGATCAATTTATCGAAATATCGTACAGTTGCGGGGAACCGGCCGGAAAAGAGGAGATTGGTGGCGGCTGATTAGGAGATATTTTGGTAATTTGGGGCCGGAGGGATATTCCAAAAACACCGGCAATGGACCAAACCAGTATTGACTATAGCAATATTCTAGAACAGGCGCAGCATTATGTCCGATCCTTCTTTGACACGCACGTCAATGACAAGCTGATCTATCACAACAGGAAACATACGGAGCGGGTCGTGGAATCGGCCGTACAGATCGCGCAGCATTATCAATTGAATGATGCCGAGTTCTTCATTGTGAAGATAGCCGCCTGGTTCCATGACATCGGCTATCTGACGGGGGATGGTCCGGGGCACGAAGAAAGGGGCGCGCGTATGGCGGAGGCTTTTCTGGAAGGGACGGGGGTAGACAGGGGGATCATCGATTCCATCCGGAAATGTATCCTTGCTACCCAGCTGCCGCAGCGGGCTGTTACCCTGGTGGAGCAGATAGTGTGTGACGCCGATCTGTATCATCTCGGAACGGAGGAATTCTCCGAGCGGAACAAGCTGATGCGCAAGGAGGCGGAGGCGGTACACAACAAGAAGATAAGCAAGGAGGAATGGCGGAAGGGCACGATCCGATTCCTTGAAAGTCATCATTATTATACGGACTACTGCCGGCTGCTGCTGAACGAAAAGCAGCAGGAGAACCTGGACAAGCTGAAGGCGAAGGAGCCGGCGGATGAGGAGCACGTGCTGAACGGGCTGCTGCGGCAGCATGGTCTGCTGGAGGCGGCAGGAAAGAACGGGAATCCGCTGGAGGGCCTGTTGCGTAAGGCGGGAGTTTCGGATGACCCTGGTAGTGGGGACGGGGAAAAACAGGCAACGAAGGAAAAGAAGAATAAGAAAAAGGATCCGGGGCGCGGGATCGACACGGTGTTCCGGATCACGTCGAATAATAACCAGCGGCTCAGCTCGCAGGCTGACAGCAAGGCGCATATCCTGATACAGGTGAACGCTATCATCATCTCGGTATTGCTGAGCCTGCTGCTGAGGAAGATAGAGGATCATACCAATCTGGCCATACCCGCGACCCTGCTGCTTTTCGTGAACCTGGTCACGATCATATTCTCCATATTGGCTACGCGGCCGCATATTCCGCCGGGTACGTTCACGAAGGCCGACCTTGACGATAAAAAGGTCAATCTTTTGTTTTTCGGCAATTTTTACCGGATGAGCCTCGAGGAGTATGCAGGTGGCATGCTGGTGATGATGGATGACAAGGATTTTCTCTATGGAAGCCTGATCCGGGACGTATACTACCAGGGGATCGCTCTGGGTAAGAAGTATATGTGGCTGAGGTGGTCTTATAATGTGTTCATGTATGGGTTGATAGCATCGGTGCTGGCTTTCCTGGTAGCCGCGCTTTTCTTCCCGTCGAAATAGTGACTATATGTTGAATACCGTTGTCCATATTATCAAAGGAATAGAAGGGGCCGAGCTGCTGGACTCCCGCCTGTCCTTTCGGGGGTTTGTCAATTTCCTGAAGGAGAGGCGGCGGGAGGAAGGGACTATGCGGGTCAAGTTCCTGGACTATGTTATCCAGCACTTCGAGCAGCGTTTGCAGGGGAAGGACCTGATCGAGATCGAAGAGCTGGGGCAGTATGGCGATCTGCTGGAGCTGATCTATACCTGTATCTCGCCGGCGATCTCCGATGAGAGCGAGCTGGTGTGGGCTTTGGCTGTGCCGGTGCGGCCTACGGTCATTTATGGTACTGAGCCTTTTTACGATCTTTTGCGTGATCCGCATACGAAGGAGATCAAGGCCTGTATGATGGAGAAGGGCAAGGAGCGGCATGAGCTGAAACTCGAGCTGGTCTATTCGCTGATCCTTCGGCATATCTACAATATCGATTTTCCGGCCGGCAATAGCATGGTCCGGTCGTGGGTGAATGAGGAGACGGGGCTGAGCACTTTTTACCGGATGAATATCGACACCCGATTTACAGTAGTCGTGCCCAAGGGGCCGATGCCGGAGGTCGATCCGCGTCTGTTCGAAGATCATTTGCCGCATTCGGAGGTCATGGCCTGGCTGAAGGAGCACATACCGCTGAGCCTGGTGCGGTTCGAGGGCATCAATGCGCTGACGATGACGGATGTCACTTCCGACTATGTGGTAGACAGTCTCAAGAATATCATCCTCGATCCCAATCTTGTCGAGAAAGAGGTCCGGCTGAAGAAGGTGATCCACTACCTCAAGGTGCTGGTGCGCAAGACCGACCTGGAGATCGGAATGGTGCCTTTCCTGAAGGTGAATGGCAAGCCTGTCTTTTCGCAGGAGCTATGCAGGTATAGCGTGCTGGCCGAGGCTCTGGGGGATGAGACCATGGCGAAGACCTATCTGCATATGGTGGAGGAGTATTTTTTACATCCGCAGCAGCTGGTATATACTTCGATAGGCGATGCGCAGCCGGGGGAATCATTTGTCCTCGAGCCGTTGCGCAGGATAGGGATCAAGTGCTATGCGCTGGTGCCGGTGTTCTATAACAGCCGGCTGGCGGGGGTGATGGAGGTTTCGTCGAGGACCGAGGGCAGGGTGGACCACGAGCTGCTGGCCCGGCTGGAGGCGGTACTCCCATTGCTGGCCCAGCTGCTGCAGCGGAGCGTGGATGAGTTCGACGCCAGGGTCAAGGCGATTGTCAAAGAAAATTTTACCTCTATTCAGCCGGCCGTGGAATGGAAATTCAATGAAGCCGCCTGGCATTTTGAGGAGATGCGGGAGCTGGGGGAATATCCGCCGGTGATCGAGACGATCTATTTCAAGGATGTATATCCCCTGTACGGGGCTATCGATATCCGAAATTCCACAATCGGGCGCAACGGTGCATTGCGAAGGGACCTGGAGGTCCAGTTCGACATCCTGACGGCGACGCTGGGCCGGTTGCAGGAGGCGGTGCAGCTGCAGCTGATCGAGGAGCTTCTGTTCCAGTCGAAGAGCTGGCAGAAGGCGCTGACCGGCGCGCTGACCACGGCCGACGAGCTCAGCCTGAACGCGTTCTTAAAGGATAAGATAGGCGGTTTCCTGGAGCATTTTTCGGAAAGCCGGCCGGATGTAAAAGAAATTGTGCGGCCTTATCTGGAAGCCATCGATGAGGAAAAGGGGGTTGCTTTTTCAAACCGCCGGGACCTGGAGGTCTCCATTCAGCTGGTCAATAAGACCGTCAACCGGCATCTCGAGGTGGCGGCGGAGGAGCTGCAGAAGTCCTATCCCTCCTATTTCGAGAAGTTCAGGACGGATGGCATCGAATACGATATCTATATCGGGCAGTCGATCGCTCCGGATCATCCGTGGGACCTGCTGTATCTGCGCAATCTCCGGCTCTGGCAGCTGAATTCCATGGCGACGATCGTGCGGCTGACGCATGCGTTGCTGCCGCAGATGCCCGAGCAGCTGGAGACGACGCAGCTGATCTTTGTGCATTCGTCGTCTATCGACATCAGTTTTCGCAAGGACGAGCGGCGGTTTGACGTGGAGGGGGGATACAATATCCGTTACCAGGTAGTGAAAAAGAGGATCGACAAGGTGCACGTGCGGGACTCCAATGAAAGGCTTACGCAGCCTGGTAAGATCGCCATTATCTACCTCAACGAGCGGGAGGCGGATGAGTACCGGGGATATATCCGGTATATGCAGGAGAAGGGGATCCTCACGTCCGAAGTAGAGAACCTGGAGCTGGAAGAGCTGCAGGGTGTCAGCGGGTTGCGCGCACTGCGTGTAGGGGTGAAGGTAGAGAGCGAAGAGGGGAAGACCCCGATACGGGTGGAGATGGAGCGGGTGAAGGGCTAGCGACGATGTATCATTTCATTTTTATAGTACTGTTCATGTCGATGACGGGCTGCAGGGAGCCGATGCCGGTGTCCTCGCCGCCGGGCTATGATCTGTCTGCTCCGACGAAGTTTGTGATGGGCGAAGTGCTCCACGAGATATCGGGCATAGTGTTCCTGAAAGGTAGTCCTGATACGATGTATGCGATCGAGGACGAGGCGGGCAAGCTCTTCCATTTTCACCCGGGGGAGCGCAGCTTTCCTTACTGGAAGTTCGGGAAGCACGGGGACTATGAGGACGTCGCGATACTGGACGACAGGGAGTTCGTGGTTTTACGAAGCGACGGGAGTCTGTTTGTGATACCTAAAGACCAGGTGGATAAAGGCGAGGCGGCGACGAAGGTCTATGAGCATATTCTGCCCACGGGAGAATACGAGGGGCTGTTTGCGGATGAGGGGGGTAAATTGATCGCTCTGTGCAAGAATTGTCCGGACGATGACCAGCGGGACGAGGTCAGTGCCTATGTGCTGCAATACAACGCGCGGCATGAGCTGGCGATCACGGATCATTTCCTGATAGAGGTGAAGGCTTCGAAGCTTCACAGCGAAGAGCATAAGAAGGTAAAATTTCATCCTTCTGCGCTGGCGAGGCATCCGCTGACAAAGGAGTGGTATATTCTTTCTTCGGTCAACAAGGCCTTGCTGGTGCTGGACGAGCAGTGGAAGCTGAAGAAGACCTATCAGCTGGACCCGATCCTGTTCAAGCAGCCGGAGGGGCTGGCTTTCGACAGCAAGGGGAATATGTATATCAGCAATGAGGGGCATGGGGGTAGTGCGAATGTTTTGTTATTCAACTATAAGCCATAATTATGAGCCGAGATTTAAGAATCGTTAGTCTGGTTTTATTGGTATGTATTGGAAGTGCGGCAGGGTATGCGCAGAGTGACCGGGTCATACAGCGTGTCTATCTTGTCGGGGATGCGGGGGAGTTAAAAGACGGGCACCATCCGGTCTGCGACTGGTTGAAGGATCATGTGGACTGGAATGATACGGGCAATGTGCTGGTCTACCTGGGGGATAATATCTATCCCCATGGGATGCCGTCGGAGGGCGCCAGGGGTGTAGATGAGGCCAGAAAGATAATCGACTATCAGCTGTCAGTGGTGGCGGGGAAGAGGGCGAGGGCCTTTTTCGTGCCGGGCAACCATGACTGGAAACAGGGCAAGCCGGGTGGCTGGCAGCAGGTGAGGAACGAAGAGAACTATATCGATTCGGTCGGGCTGCCGAATGTGGATTTTTTGCCGAAGGGCGGCTGTCCGGGGCCGGTAGCGGTGGAATTGGGGGAGAAGGTGGTGCTGGTGGCGATGGACAGCGAGTGGTGGCTGCAGCAGGAGGACGAGCGTCCGGGGATGGAGTCGGCCTGCGAGTGCAAGGAGCCAAAGTCCATTATCAATGCGCTGAGGGATATCGTCAGCACGTACCCTGACAGGCTGATCCTGGTGGCCATGCACCATCCCCTCTATACCCATGGCGAACATGGCGGGTATTATACGATCAAGCAGCATATCTTTCCGTTGACCGACCTGAAACCGGGGCTTTGGATACCGCTGCCATTGATCGGGTCCATCTATCCTATTGCCCGGGGGGTATTCGGAAACGTGCAGGATGTGAAGAATCCCCATTACAAGGACCTGCGAGAGGCGGTGGAATCGGTGATCGCCGGGCATCCGAATATTATACATGTGGCGGGTCATGAACATACCCTGCAGCTGTTGCAGCACGACAGCGTGTACTATGTCGTCAGCGGTTCGGGCTCCAAGAACACGCGGGTGAAGATGGGCAAGTATTCGCTGATGGCCCGGGAGGGGCATGGGTTTTCGGTGATCGAAGTAACAGCAGGCGGGAAAGCGGATATAAAGTTCTATTCTGTTCCGGAGGGCGAGTCGATCTATACGGCCAGCGTGTCCCCACTGAAGCCCAAGCCGGTGGCGGAAGAGCTGGCGAAGACCTGGCCCGATTCGGTGACTGCGGCGGGCGATCCGGAATTCCTGGCCGGGGGATTCAAGCGGTGGCTGCTCGGCAGCACTTATCGCAGGGAATGGGCGGACTCTGTACGGGTGAAGGTATTCGATATGACGGGCTGGACCCCGCTGGAGCGTGGCGGGGGTACGGAGACCAAGTCGTTGCGGCTGCGCAATTCCAACGGTGAGCAGTATGTGCTGCGGGGTGTTAAGAAGAACGTGACCGATCTGGCGTTGCCGGCGGCTCTGCATGGTGACCAGTTCGTGAGGGATATTGTGACCGACGGCGTATCTGCGTCCTATCCCTATGCTGCACTGTCCGTACCGCCGCTGGCTGAGGCGTTGCATGTTCCTCATGCGAGTCCGCGACTGGTGTATGTTCCCGACGATCCGAGGCTGGGCCGTTTCCAGTCGGATTTTGGGAATCTCTTTGCTTTTCTGGAAGAACGGGAGCCTGGCAATGGGAAGAAGACCTATAATATGTGGGACGTCGAAGACCTGCTGAAAAAAGATAATGACAATATCGTGGATCAGCATGCGGCCTTGCGGGCGCGGCTGCTGGACATGTTCATGATGGATTTTGACCGGCATGAGGATCAGTGGCGGTGGATGGCTGAAGACAACGGGAAGGGGAAGACGCTGTCGCCTGTACCCCGGGACCGGGACCAGCCTTTCTTTATCAACAATGGGGCCCTCAGCTATGTGGTTGCCTCGGCCTGGGCCATACCGCAGCTGCAGGGACTCCGGCCCAAGGCAAGAAATATCAAGGGCTTCAACTATGCGGCGCGGAATTTTGACCGGAACTATCTCAACGAGCTGACCGGGAAAGACTGGCATGACGCGGCTGAGATGGTCATAGCGACAATGACCGATACGCTGATCGGGACGGCTCTGCGGCGCCAGCCACCGGAGATACGGAGGCATTCGATGGATTGGATCATCGCGACGCTGAAGGAGCGCCGGAATTATTTTCTTTCGGATGTGATGCGATACTATGCCTTTATCAGCAAGACCGTAGGCGTCTATGGCAGTGATAAGCGGGAGCTGTTCGATATAGAACGGCGTGGATCGGATACGGTGGTTGTTACCGTGTATAAACTCAATAAAGAAGGTGAAACGGGTAAGAAGCTCTATAGCCGGGTCTTTGACGCGGAAACGACGGGGGAGCTCCGGATATATGGCCAGGGGGGCGACGACCGGTTCTATATTCATGGTGAAGGCGGTGGGCGGACGATCGTCCGGATCATCGGCGGGCCCGGCAGTGACGAATATCGCAATGAGGTGAAGGCTCCTGCGGGGAAGACGCGGATCTATGATCTGAGCACGGAGAATAATCGTTTTGAGGGAGGCGGGCCGGAGCGGAAATTCCTTTCCGGCGATCCTTCGGTGAATGAGGCGATAAGGCATGGATATGTCGGCAATTCCACACTGGGCTACAAATACAATATTCTTGCCCCGCTGCTCAGCGTCTCGTACAACCCGGATGACGGGGTATTCATCGGCGCCGGTTTCCGGTATACGACCCAGGGTTTTCACAAAGATCCGTACAAGACCCTGCAGGTACTGTCGGTATCGCATTCCCTGTCGACGAAGGCCTATGATTTCAAGTACAATTTTGTGGCGGTGGAGGCGATCGGAAAGCTGGATCTGCTGATCAATGCGGATGTGAAGGCGCCGAACAATACGATCAATTATTTTGGGTTTGGGAATGAGACCGTTTTTAACAAGCAGGCGAAGGAGGGGATACGGTATTACCGTGCGCGCTACAACAGCTATGATGTTGACCTGTTGCTGAGGAAGCGGTTTGGTAAGATCTTTTCGGTTGCTGCGGGTCCGGCGTTCGGGTATTTTACACTTGACAGCGCACAGAATTTTGACCGGTTCGTCAACCAGACCGCGATCAACGGGCTGGACAAGGGGAATCTATATCGCGGCAAGGCTTATGCGGGCGGGCGTGCTGCCGTAGTGATCGACAACAGGAACGATCTTATCAATCCTTCCCGTGGTATCTTCTGGCAGACCCGTTTTGAAAGCTTTGGCGGACTAAATGACGCGAGCCATGCGTATTCCCGGCTCGCTACGGATCTGGCGTTCTATGCCAGCTTTAATTCCCGGGCGAATCTCGTCATTGCCAACCGGGTGGGGTGGGGCAAGAGTTTTGGCAATTATGAGTTCTTCCAGGGGCAGTTCCTTGGTGCTACGGAGAATCTTCGGGGCTACCGCAAGGATAGATTTCTCGGCGATGAGGCATTTTACCACAATATCGATCTGCGGGTGAAGGTGGCGGATTTCGAGACGTATTTGTTTCCGGGGTCCCTGGGTTTGCTGTTCTTTAACGATATAGGCAGGGTATGGGTCAACGGGGAGGGCAGTCATCAGTGGCATGATGGATATGGAGGTGGTCTTTGGATCAGCCCGTTGAGGCAACTGGTGCTTTCGGCCAGCTATGGTCAGGGGACTGATGGGGGAGTGTTCCAATTTAAACTGGGATTCCAATATTAGGGTGGCGGTCTTAGTTGGGTGTAAGTAGGCTGGTGGGGGGAGGATATCGTGAGTGGCAGGGGCGGAGATCGCGGGTGATAGGGGCGGAAATTACTAAATATTGTAATAAACCGTACGTAAATGCGTTCAACATAGTGAAACCGGATTGAACGTACTATGGTCACTGACCGATACTTATGTGCTTTACTGCTGCTGTTCCACTCAATCCTGGCCTATCCTCAATCAGAGCATCTATCCTTTGAGCATCTGGGGACGGCGCAGGGTTTGTCCCATAGCAATGTCATATGTACCCTGCAAGACAGCCGGGGCTTCATGTGGTTTGGGACGAGGGAGGGACTGAATAAATATGACGGGTATCTTTTTACAGTTTACAAGAACAAGACGGGGGACGACAGGAGTCTGGCCAATAACCTGGTCAATGCGATCGTGGAGGATGACAAAGGGTATCTGTGGATCGGCACCTGGGGAGGCGGATTGGACCGTTATGACAGAAGGACCGATCAATTCGTCCATTTCCGGCACAACCCTGCTGACTCCAACAGTCTTTCAAGCAATCTTGTTTTATCGTTAGTACGGGATAGCCGGGGATTTATCTGGATAGGGACGGAGGATGGTGGTCTGAACCGGATGGATTCCACCGGCCGCTGTGTTCACTACCTTCACGATCCGAGGGACCAGCATAGTATTGCGAGCAACTATGTAAAGGCGCTTTGTGAGGACGCCGATCACCAGATATGGGCTGGTACTTCGAATGGGCTTTGCCGGCTGGACAGGCAGACGGGCGCTTTTTACCGGTGGGCGCACGACGCGAATATTCCCTCTTCCATCAACAACAATTCGGTTACTTCTCTTTTTGTAGACAGCCGTCATCTTCTTTGGATCGGGACCTATAGCGGGCTCGATGTATATGACCGGGCGACTGGTGGTTTCAGGCATTATCAGAAGGGGAATCATTCTGCGACCGGGATCACCAATAATACTATCAATTCCCTTACGGAAGACGGGGATGGCAATATCTGGATCGGTACGGAGAATGACGGACTGGTGATCCTTGACCCGAGGACCAATGCGTGGAACCATTACCTGCACGATGAAGTGGATGCGTCGAGCATCGGGACCAACTCGCTGTATGGCATTTGCAGAGACAGCAAAAAAAATATGTGGGTGGGATCCTTCAACGGGGGTGTCGATTTTGTCAACCGGGATGCGCGGAAGTTTGCCCACTACAAGCACAACTCTTCTCCGTACAGCCTTAGCGATAACCACGTACTTTGTATCTACGAGGACAGCAGGAACAACCTATGGATAGGGACGGATGGCGGCGGCCTGAACCTCTTCGACCGGAAGACCGAGCGCTTTAAACATTTCCGGCATATCCCCGGAAATCCGGCGAGCATATGCGGGGATTATGTGTTGCGGGTGCTGGAAGACAGCAAGCACAATCTTTGGGTCGGGACCTGGGCGGATGGGCTGACCGTCTATAACCCGCAGCGGAATAGCTATACCCATTTTAAGAACAATCCGGAGGACAAGCGCAGTCTTCGCAGCAATAATGTCTGGGCATTGTGTGAGGACAACCGTCATCGCATGTGGCTGGGCACCTATGGGGGTGGGCTGGAGCGGTATGATCCTGCCATCGGCGGCTTTATTCATTACCAGCATAACGATGACGACACGAGCTCATTGAGCAACGACAAGATACATGTTGTTTTTGAGGACAGCAGGGGGCGTATCTGGGTCGGGATGGATGGAGGCGGGCTGGACCTGCTGGATCCGAAGAGCGGCAAGTTCAGTCATTTCCGTCATAAGGAAGGAGTTAACAGTATCTGCAGCAACTACATCATTGGGGTATTCGAGGATAAGGGAGGTGATCTTTGGTTCACCACGACACAGGGTTTGTGCAGGCTGCAGTCTGCGACGGGTCGTTTTATTACGTATACGACGCGGGATGGGCTGCCGGACGATGTGACGTTCGGCTTTCTGGAAGACTCGGTGGGTGTGCGATGGATCAGTACCAACAAGGGGCTGTGCCGCTGGGACACTGCGCGTGGGAAGATAAAGAACTATGGGGTATATGATGGTCTGCAGGCCAATGAGTTCAAGGAGAATGCCTGGTGCAGGAGCCGCAACGGGCTCATGTATTTCGGGGGCGGGAATGGATTCAACGTCATTTCTCCCGAGCATATGCGGTCGGAGCCCTTTGATCCGCCGCTGGTGATGACGAGCTTCCAGATCTTCAACCGGGAAGTGCCGATCGGGCAGGATGGCGATCAGGCTTCGCCGTTGAGCGCTGCTATCGGGGAGACCAAATCGATCGTATTGCCTTATAAGAACTCTGTCATCACTTTTATCTTTGCGACGCTGAACTTTACGGACAGGGAGAAGAAGAAATATGCGTTCATGCTGGAGGGGTTTGACAAGACGTGGAACTATGTTAACCTGAAGCGTTCTGTCACCTATACGAACCTCGATCCGGGAACCTATACCTTTAAGGCCAGGGGGCTGACCAACGACGGGGAATGGTCGAATAAGATACTTACACTAACGATCGTGGTCACGCCGGCGTGGTGGATGACCTGGTGGTTCAGGGCTTCGCTGATCCTGGTCATACTGGCTTGCGTCTTTGTCTTTTACCGTCTCCGTCTCCGCACCATGAACCAGCTGAACCGCGAGCTGGAGCGGCAGGTCAAAGAAAGGACCGAACTGTTGACGACGTTGAGCCAGGAGGAGCGGAATGCGAGGGAGGAGGCAGAGCGGGCGAGGGAAGAGGCGGAGCAGGCGAGCAAGGCAAAGAGCGTGTTCCTCGCGACCATGAGCCATGAGATACGGACTCCGATGAACGGCGTTATCGGGATGGCCTCGTTGCTGGCGCAGACTCCGTTGACGCCGCAGCAGAAGGAATATAACGCTACTATCATCAATTGCGGGGAGAGCCTGCTCAGCGTGATCAATGATATCCTGGACTATTCGAAGATCGACAGCGGCAAGATGGAGATCGAGCAGCGGAATTTTGATCTGCGTCAGTGTATCGAGGAAGTGCTGGGGCTTTTTTATGAACGTGCGATCAAGTCCGGATTGAGGCTGGGGTACCATATCGATCTGAAAGTGCCGACCTATATTGTCGGGGATGCGTTGCGTCTGCGGCAGATACTGATGAACCTGGTGAGCAATGCCGTGAAGTTCACGCATGAGGGGGAGGTTACGGTTGTGGTGCGGGTGCTGAGGGCGGATGCCATGGGGGGGCTGGAACTCGTCTATGAGGTAAGGGATACGGGTATCGGGATACCGGGAGAGAAGATCGAGACGTTGTTCAAGCCTTTTTCGCAGGTGGACTCTTCGACCACGCGGAAGTATGGGGGTACCGGTCTCGGCCTGGCGATCAGCGAGAAGCTGGTGGCGTTGATGGGTGGGACGATCAGCGTGAAGAGCACCCTGGGGGAGGGGACGCAGTTTGCGTTCACTATGAAGGCGAGGGTGGGGGAGATGCCGGTGGAGCCGGCGAAGGAGGAGATAGTGGCGCGGGAGGTGATGAAGACGGCGTTTGCCGAGGAGTTCCCGTTGCGGATACTGATAGCGGAAGATAATCTGATCAACCAGGAGCTGATGAAGCAGATACTGGGGAACTTAGGATACCGGCCGGATACGGCGGAGAATGGGGTGTTGGCTGTGGAGGCGGCGGCCTCGAGCGAGTATGATCTTATCCTGATGGATGTGCAGATGCCGGAGATGGATGGACTGGATGCGACGAAGACGATCAGGAGGGAGCTGGAGAAGCAGCCTATCATCGTGGCGTTGACGGCTAATGCGATGCAGGGTGACCGGGAGGAGTGTTTGCAGGCGGGTATGGATGATTATATCAGCAAGCCGGTGAGGTTGGGGGAGCTGATGCGGTTGTTGGAGAAGTGGGCGAAGCAGAGGGCTTAGCCTGGGGTGTGGGACTTGTGGAGATGGGGACCGGGGTTAGATATTTCGGTGCATGGAGGAATCGCGGATGATGAGCTCGCTCCGGATGATGATGGTGTCCGTGGTGCGGGCGCTGGGGGAGCCGCTGAGCTGTTCGAGGAGGCTGCGGGCGACCTGTTCGCCCATTTCTTCGCCGGGGTAGTTGATCGTGGTGAGCTTGGGGTGGGTGATCCTGGATATGGCGTCATTATTAAAGCCTACGATCGCGATATCTTCCGGTATCCTTATACCACTTTCTTTTAGTGTCTGAAGAAACACAGCAGCAAAGAAATCATTGGTGATAAAGACGCCATCGGGGCGTGTCTTCGCGCTCATGCCGATGAGCTCGCGGGCAGTGCGGACGGCGGAAATTTCGCTGAGGTCGTTGACCATGAGCAGCGATGCGTCGTACTGGAGGCCGTAGTCGGCGAGGGCTTGTTTGTAGCCTTTGAGGCGGCCGGCGTAGACGTTGCGGTGCAGGTCGGCGGTGATATGGGCGATACGGCGGCAGCCCTGGGCGGCGAGGTGGGCGGTGGCTTCGTATCCGGCTTTGACGTTGTCGATGACCACGCGGGTTCCGTATGGAAATTCTTCTACCCGGTCGAAGAAGACGACAGGGATGCCTTTCCTGACGAAGGGTTCGAAGTGGTCGAGGTCGACGGTATCGAAGGCGAGGGAGGCGATGAGTCCGTCGACGCGTTTGTGGAAGAGGTTGTGGGCGTTGGCTACTTCCTTGGTATAGGTTTCGGAGGAGTGGCCGATGATGAGGTCGTAGCCGGCTTCGGTCGCGACTTTTTCGATGCCAGCGAGAACGGAGCTGATGAACTGGCTTTTGAGCTCGTGAACGATGATCCCGATGGTATGGGTCTTTTGCATCCGGAGGTTGCTGGCGAAGGAATTGGAGCGGTAGCCCATTTCTTTGGCGGCGTCCATGATGCGTTTGCGGGTCTTTATATTGATGGCAGGATGGTCTTTGAGTCCGCGGCTGACGGTCGCCGGCGAGAGACTGAGCACTTTTGCGATGTCGTAAATTGTGATTTCCTTTTTTCCTGTCATTATGATGGCAAGTTATCTAATTGGGGGTAAATGTGGGAAAAATTATACATTATTCGCTGCAATCGGTTGCAATTTAGGTAATGTTTGCTATATTTACCGCTGCGAAGGGAAGGATGGGAATTGACCGTGGGTTTGGGGAGATTGGGGGTGATTCGGGGAAGGAAGATCGAGGTTGATGCGGCGAGGGAAGGGGTTGATGAGGGGGAAAGGATTGACGCAGGTTGAGGAGATTGGGGGTGATTCGGGGAAGGATGGGATTTGCGCGGGTTGAGAAGATTGGGGGTGATTCGGGGAAGGGAGATCGGGGTTGATGCGGGGAGGGAAGGGGTTGATGCGGGGGAAAGGATTGACGCAGGTTGAGGAGATTGGGAGTGATTCGGGGAAGGATGGGATTTGTGCGGGTTGAGAAGATTGGGGCTGAAGCGGGGAAGGAAGGGATTTGACGCATGGAAGGATGGGATTGACGCGGAGAAGGATGGGACCACGCCAGGGAACAGTGGTAATATCGCTTATGAAAAAATTGTTTGCCAGATGTTGTTATTAGGTATTGATCTGGGGACCTCTTCCATAAAGGTTGCAGTGACAGATGCGGATAGTCATAAAGTGCTGGCTACGGCGCAGTATCCGGACAATGAGGCGGTCATTATAGCCCGGCAGCCTGGCTGGGCGGAGCAGTCTCCCGAGACCTGGTGGGAGTATGTACAACAAGCTATACGGCGGGCGCATGCCAGCGGGGCCTATGATCCTTCTGAGATCGGCGCTATTGGGATCGCTTACCAGATGCATGGGCTGGTGCTCGTGGACAGGGAGCAGCGGGTATTGCGGGACAGCATCATCTGGTGTGATAGCAGGGCTGTGCCTTATGGGGACATGGCCTTTGAGACCATCGGGGAGGCCAGGAGCCTGGACCGGTTGTTGAACTCTCCGGGGAATTTTACTGCTGCGAAGCTGGCCTGGGTGAAGGCGCAGGAGCCCTCCATATACGAAAAGATCGACAAGGTATTATTACCGGGGGATTTTATTTCCCTGCGGCTGACGGGGGAGGCGACGACGCATATCTCTGCGCTTTCGGAGGGAATATTCTGGGATTTTAAGGAGGACCGGCTGTCTTCGGATGTGTTTGGGGTGTTTGGTTTTGACGAGCGGATGATCCCCGAGGTGAGGCCGCTGTTCTCGTCTCATGGCGAGGTAAAGCCTGCTGTGGCGGCCGCGCTGGGGCTCAGGCCGGGGATACCTGTGACCTATAAAGCGGGTGACCAGCCAAACAACGCCCTGTCGCTGAACGTGCTGGAGCCCGGGGAGGTTGCGGCGACGGCGGGGACGTCCGGCGTAATATACGGGGTCAGCGACCGGCTGACCTATGATCCGGGTTCGAGGGTCAATTCTTTTGCGCATGTCAACTACCGGCCCGATGCGAAGCGGGTGGGGGTATTGTTGTGCATCAATGGAACGGGGATCCTGAACAGGTGGATAAAGGATATGACCGGTGGGCGTGATTATCGCCGGTTGAACGAGGAGGCGGCGGCTATCCGGCCGGGAAGCGAGGGATTGAGCGTACTGCCGTTCGGGAATGGCGCTGAGCGGATCTTTCACAATAAAATTATTGGTGCGCAGGTGCTGGATGCTGATCTGAATGTGCATGGGGCGGCGCATCTGTACAGGGCCGGGCAGGAAGGGATCGCATTTTCTTTCCGCTATGGACTGGATATTATGCGGGAGAACGGGATGAATCCCTCGATCATCCGGGCGGGGCATGCGAATATGTTCCTGAGCCCGGTGTTTACGGAGGCTTTTGTGAACGCAACGGGTGTGCCAGTGGAATTGTATAACAGCGATGGGAGTGTGGGCGCTTCGCTTGGGGCCGGGATAGGTGTGGGTGTTTTCAAGAATGCGAAGGATGCGTTTGCCGGGTTGAAGCCGTTGTCGCTGGTGGAGCCCCGTCGTGCGTCGGAGTACGAGGGACTGTATAAAAGATGGAAGGAGAAATTGGAACTTTTTTTAAAATATAAATAATCAGCTATGCCAGTTATTAGTGGAGAAAAGGAATTCTTTAAAGGAATCGGACAAATAAAATATGAGGGCCCCGGGTCTGACAATCCCCTTGCGTATCGTTGGTATGACGAGAAGAGGGTTGTTGCGGGAAAGACGATGAAGGATCACCTGCGGTTCGCGGTCGCCTATTGGCATTCTTTTGTCGGTAATGGCGCCGATCCCTTTGGAGAGCCTACGCATTTATACCCCTGGAATGAAAAGTCCGATCCGGTGGCGAGGGCCAAGGACAAGATGGATGCGGCTTTTGAGTTTATGACCAAGCTGGGTCTGCCTTACTACTGTTTTCATGACGTCGACGTTGTAGACTATACGAATGATGTGGCGGACAACGAGAAGCGGCTACAAGCGCTGGTCAACTATGCCAAGGAAAAGCAGGCTGCGAGCGGGGTAAAGCTGTTGTGGGGTACGGCCAATCTCTTCTCCAACAGGAGGTATATGAACGGGGCTGCGACCAATCCGGACTTTCACGTGCTGGCGCATGCCGGTGCGCAGGTGAAGGCTGCGCTGGATGCGACGGTCGCCCTGGGTGGTGAGAACTATGTTTTCTGGGGAGGCCGGGAAGGGTATATGAGCCTGCTTAATACGAATATGAAGCGGGAGCAGGAGCATCTTGCGAGGTTTTTGCATACGGCGAAGGACTACGCCCGTAAACAGGGTTTTAAAGGGACCTTCTTTATCGAGCCCAAGCCCTGCGAGCCGACCAAGCACCAGTACGACTACGACGCGGCGACGGTCATCGGGTTCCTGCGGCAGTATGATCTGCTGAAGGATTTCAAGCTGAACCTGGAGGTCAACCACGCGACGCTGGCGGGTCATACGTTCACGCATGAGCTACAGGTGGCTGTGGATGCGGGGTTGCTGGGGTCGATGGACGCTAACCGGGGGGACTACCAGAATGGATGGGACACGGACCAGTTCCCGACCAATATCAATGAGCTGACGGAGGCCATGCTGATCATCCTTGAGGGAGGTGGCTTCCAGGGTGGGGGTATAAACTTCGACGCCAAGCGCCGGAGGAACTCTACGGACGACGCAGATCTGTTCTATGCACATATCGGTGGCGTGGATACGTTTGCCCGGGCGCTGGTGATCGCGGATGCGGTGCTTACGAAATCGGACTATTGGAAGGTGCGTGCGGAGCGCTATGCTTCTTTTGACAGTGGCAAGGGCGCGGCTTTCGAGAAGGGGCAGGTTGGCCTGGAGGAGCTGAGGGACTTTGCCATATCTAACGGCGAGCCGAAGGCGATCAGCGGAAGGCAGGAGTACCTGGAGAATATTATCAACCGTTTTATATAATTTTTTAACAAATATGTGAGGTAGCTGACTAGGGTCAGCTATTTTGCATTATTTTTAGGACTTAACTCAACCTCATCGCTACCATATGCAAATGTTACAATCGCTGGATTACGTTGTCTTCTTCATCTATTTCTTAATTGTCGCGTTTTACGGCTGGTGGGTATATAACCGGAAAAGGGCTGCCCAGACGAGTTCAAAGGATTATTTTTTAGCGGAAGGTTCTCTGACCTGGTGGGCTATCGGGGCCTCTCTGATCGCTTCCAATATATCTGCCGAGCAAATGATCGGGATGAGTGGGTCCGGTTTCCGGCTCGGGCTGGCTATCTCGACCTATGAGTGGATGGCGGCGGCAACGCTCGTTATCGTGGCAATCTTCTTTATCCCGGTATATCTGAAGAATAAGATATATACCATGCCACAGTTCCTGAACCAGCGGTATAACGGTACGGTGGCGATGATCATGGCGATCTTCTGGCTGGCGTTGTACATCGTGGTCAACCTGATGTCTATTTTGTACCTGGGAGCGCTGGCGGTGAGCAGCATCTCGGGAATCAACATTGTTACCTGTATCTTTTTGCTGGCCTTGTTTGCGATTGTGATTACCCTGGGTGGGATGAAGGTCATCGGGTATACCGACGTTATTCAGGTGTTCTTTTTGATCCTGGGTGGACTTGTCGCTACTTATATTGCGTTGCACCTGGTGGCTGAGAAGTCCGGTCAATCGGGTTTGCTTGCGGGTTTTAAAATTATGACGACGCAAGCCAGCGATCACTTCCATATGATATTTAAGAAGGATTCGCCCAATTATGTGAGCCTTCCGGGTCTGTCTGTGCTGGTGGGAGGGATGTGGATCGTGAATCTGAACTATTGGGGATGTAATCAATATATCACGCAGCGTGCGTTAGGTGCGGATCTGAAGACGGCGCGCAACGGTATTCTGTATGCTGCCTTTTTAAAGCTGCTGATGCCGGTGATCGTGGTATTACCCGGTATCGGCGCCTATGTGCTGTATCAGAAGGGGATGTTCCATACGACCATGCTTAGCTCTGCGGGTGCCGTGGATGTGAACAAGGCTTATCCCAACCTGATGACACTGCTTCCGGAAGGTTTTAAGGGAATTGCGTTTGCGGCGTTGACGGCGGCGATCGTCGCCTCGCTGGCGGGTAAGGCCAATAGTATCGCTACGATCTTTACGCTGGATGTTTATAAGAAGGCGCTTAACCGGAATGCCGACGAGAAGAACCTGGTTGTGACCGGTAAGATCACGGTGGTCGTCTCCATGCTGCTGGCCGTGATCATGTCACTGATCATCGGTGAGAAGCTGATGGGTGAAGGAAAGCAGGGCTTTAACTATATCCAGGAATATACAGGCTTTTTCTCGCCGGGTATATTGGCGATGTTCCTGCTTGGGTTCTTCTGGAAGCGGACCACGTCTGCAGCGGCCTTGTTTGCGACAGTTGGCGGGTTTGTGATGTCGTGTGTGCTGAAGTTCCTGCCAATGTGGGTCGATCTGAGCTGGCTGACCCCGTACGGATTTTTCCAACCCAATCCTGACAATCAGGGTAAGTACGAGATACCGTTCATGGACCGGATGGGTTTTGTGTTCGTCTTCTGCGTCATCGGGATGGCGATCATCAATTTCATACAGAACAGCCGGGGTGTTAAAAACAAAGGGTTGCTGGTGGACACGAGCATGTTCCGGGTGTCGAAGGGGTTTGCGGTAGGGGCGCTGGTTATTTGCGCGCTGCTGATCACGTTGTATACGGTGTACTGGTAGCGGGTAAGCGGCAGCGCCGGCGCCCGTTGACCGATAGGACCGAAGCCTGTTGAATAATATTAGAGACCGTCTCAGGGAATGGGGCGGTCTTTTTGTTTTAGCTGTTCGAGTCTACCTTTCAGGCCGGCTTCCAGGTCTATGCCTTCCACGAGGGTTGCGTGTATCCATGTCATGAAGTCTTCGGGATGGGGGTGGCTCTTTCCGGTGCGGGCGTTGATCCTTGTGAACCTGGTCCAGAGGATGGCTTTTGGTTGTTGCGCCTCGTCCATCATGAGCATCTCTACGGTGAGCCAGGTCTCGCCCCAGCCGATGAGCGAAGACTGAATGTCGACGCGATCGTTATAGAATACGGGGCGCAGGTAGCGGATCTCGTGCTGGCTGACGACGAACATGTCGCCGCGTTGCGCCCATTCTTTGAGGTCGATGTCGTAGTGAGTTCGCAGGTGGTCTTCGCGGGCGTTGAGGAAGTAGTCGATGTATTTGCTGTTGTTGAGGTGGCCGAGCGGGTCGCAGTCGTTGAACCGGACGATATAGGATGAGACGGGTGTTTTTTCCATAATTGTGTAAATTGGATGGACAAAGTTAGGTGCTGGAGTAGGTTCTAGGTGAAATAAAATAGGCAGCCGGTGAAGGCTACCTATTCTGTTGTGTGACCTTGTGTGACTACCAAATGTTAACACGAAGACTGTCGGCGCGATACATCCTGTCGCCGTATTTGACATTAAAAGCTTGATAGAATTCCGGAATGTTGACGACGGGGCCGTTGACGCGCTCTTTCGATGGTGCGTGTACGTCCGTCATTAGCTGGGAGGCCAGGGCTTCTTTTCTTTCCTGGTACATCCAGCTGTAGGCATAGCCCAGGAAATAGCGCTGCAGGGGGGTCAGGCCTCCGATATTTTCGCCACTCTTGTATGCTGCGGTCTTTTTAAAGGCGTCCAGTCCGAGGAGGAGGCCGCCGAGGTCGGCGATGTTCTCGCCCTGGGTGGCGTCGCCGTTGACGTGGAGGGTATCCACGGGGTTGAATTCAGCAAACTCTTTTATGATGAGGGCGGCGCGCTGGCGGAATTGTTTTTCGTCTTCGGGCTGCCACCAGTCTTTGAGGTCGCCGTGTTCGTCGAACTGGCGGCCTTCGTCGTCGAAGCCGTGGGTGATCTCGTGGCCGATGGTCGATGCAGCTGCGTAGCCGTAGACGAATGCGTCGTCGAGCTCGCTGTCCCGTTGGCCGGGGACTGCGAAGATGCCGGCGGGGAGGACTATCTCGTTGTTGCTGGGGTTGTAGTAGGCGTTATATGTCTGGGGCGTCATGTCCCATTCGGTGCGGTCGACGGGCTTTCCGAGGCGGCTGAATTCATAGTTGTGCCACCAAGCGGCTGCGCGTTGCATGTTGAGGACGAAGGGGCCGCGATCGATGTGGAGTGCGCTGAAGTCTTTCCATTTATCGGGGTAGCCCACTTTTTTGGTGATGTGAGCCAGCTTGTTGAGCGCGCGTTGTTTGGTCTGGTCGCTCATCCAGGTCAGCTTTTGAATCCGTTCTTTGTAAGCGTCGCGGATGGCTTCGACGAGGTCGGTGTAGCGTTGTTTGGCTGTGGGCGGGAAGTATTCTTTGACGAAGAGCTGGCCGAGGGCTTCGCCCATAGCGCGTTCTTCCGCGTCGAGGACCCTTTTCCAGCGGGGGCGGGGGATGGCGGCGCCGGTCAGGGTGCGGCGGTATTCGAAATAATTGTTGAATGTGGTTTTGTCGAGGAAGGGTGCTGCTGAAAGGACGAGGTGGACCTTTAAGTAGTTCTTCCAGTCGTTGAGGCTGGTCTGGCTCAGCTGGGCGTTGAGGGCTGTGTAGAACTCGGGTTGGCCGACGATGATGGAGTCGACCTTTTTGATGCCGGTGTTGCGGAACCAGTCGGACCAGGAGATGGCGGGGGTCAGCTGTTGGAATTTTGTCCAGCTGTACTTGTTGTAGTTTTTTATCGGGTCGCGGAGGTCGGCTAATTTTCGGGAGGCTTTGGCGAGGCGGGTTTCGAGGTTGAAAACGGCTGTGGCTCCCGGGTTGGTGGCGACGCCGGGGTTGGTGTGGTAGAGGCTGTCCAGCTGGTGGAGGGTAAGGGTGATATATCTTTTATAGGCTTCGCGGACGCGAACTGATTTGGGATCGGTATTGAAATAGTATTCCCGGTTGGGGAGGCCGAGGCCGCCTTGTCCGAGCTGGAAGGCCATGAGGTCGCTGTTCTTTGCGTCCTGTCCCACGCCGTCATTGAAGACGACGCCGATGTTCTTATTGTGAAGCATTGCGGTTATGCGGAGCAGGTCTTTTATGGTATGGATGGACAGAATGGAGTCGAGGTCCTTTTTGAGCGGGGTGAGGCCTTGTTTGTCGGTACCGACGGAGTCCATACCGGAGTACCAGAGGGCGCCGATCTGTTGGGAGACGACGGTCTCTGAGGGGTTTGCTTCGGCGTGCTCGCTGATGTTGCGGAGGCGTTGGTAGATATCTTCTTTAACCAGCTGGCCGATGCCCCAGCTGCTTTCTTCGGGGGGGATCTGGTTGTTTTTGATCCATCCGCCGTTGGCGTAGGCGAAGAAATCGGTTGCGGGGCTGATGGTCGTGTCGAGGTTTTGGACGAGGGGGTCAGAGGGGGTCGACCGGCCGGTGTCATGAGGGGTTGGCGACTGGCCATTCCGGGGGTTGTGGGCGGCCGGTTGGCTGTCCTGGGGAGTGTGGGTAGCCGCGACTATTGCCAGGACAAAAAGAGGTGATATGATCAAGGTTTTCCTGTTAATCATGCACTAGTATAGTACAAATATTAAAGGGAATGTTGCTTTTTAGCTAAAATATTGACTAGCGGAATTTTAGCAAGATGAGTGGAGGGTTCGGCTAAGGGTGGTTGGGTAAAATATACGACTATCTGCAGCAATCCTTTTTGCGGATGAAGATCGCCTTGAAGATACGAACGAAGATATTTCCTATCGTTGATGCGACGCTCATCTGGTATTTGCGGTGATATAGTCGATGACCGCACCTACAGTGGTCAGTTTTTCGGCTTCTTCGTCGCTGATCTTTATATTAAAAGCTTTTTCCATTTCCATAAATGCTTCGAGAACATCGAGGGAGTCGAGTCCCAGGTCGGTGGAGAAAGATGCTGAATCTACAATAGCTGACTCCTCTACGCCGAGCTTCTCGTGGATGATCGTTCTCACCCCAGACGAAATGTCGGATTTTTTAGTTGTAAGTGTGCTCATAATCAATCTTTTAATAGGGTTTTGGCGGAGCTGGCAGGCAATCGTGCAGTCAGTAGTGGAGTGTACAAAGATACTTCGAAGAAATGATTCTTTATCGCTAATTTACGCCCCCCAAATTGGATGTAGTCCAGATTTAACATATGAATAATACGCCTAAGAAAACGATCATTGTGACTTCGTCGAGTATGCCGGTTAAGATCGGGCTGTTGCTAAATTTTGGTCAGGACAAGAAAGGAGGGTTGTCGGTTGAGATGCTGCTTGTCATGGAGAAGAAGGAGGGGCGCAGCTATCAGCGTATCCCGCTGACGGGTGCTATATATAAGACATATCTATCGAGTCTGCCCCCGGCGGTTGCTTTGGTGGTTCGTAAATTGGCCGATGAGGCTCTAATTGAATGCCTGGTGAAAGGAGGCTTTGGGTGGATCGGGGATGCCGACAAACCCTTCGAGAGCCTTGATGAGCGGCACTACGTTGTTTTGCGGCGGTGGATGAGCGATGCGCTGCAGGAGCTGAAACCGCTGATGCCGGCGATACCGCTGCTGTTCTACCTGCCGGCCGGGGAACCTTTTATGAGCGCGAATATCCGACCGGCGTCCATCAGCACAGCGACGCCTTCGCTACGCTGGGTGTTGGAGAGGAAGGGTGGTTATCTTAGCCTGCGCTGTTCTGTGGAGATCAATAATGGTGTTTTTCCTCTGGAGGAATTTCAGCGGGTGCCGTATTTTCTAAAGAGCGGGAACGAATATTTTTTGTTGAAGCGGGAGGATAGTGCGGTGCTGGATGAGCTGACGGCGGGAGAGATGGAAGTTCGCGAGGAAGGGTTGCCGCGGTTCCTGACAACGGTGGTCAAGCCGCTGGCTGAGCGGTACCCGGTGGACATGGATGCGGTGATCCGGAAGGAGGCGGTAGATGTAGCGCCTTCGGCCCGGGTATATGTAAGCGAACTGAATGAGAATTTTCTGCTGATCAAGCCCAAGTGGCTATATGCGGAGCATGAGCTGGAAGAGGCTGAGGAGGTGGAGACCAGGATCGAGGAAGACGAAAAGATAACGATCGTGTCGCGCAAGAAGGAGGTCGAGCAGGAGCTGATGGGCGTGCTCAGGGGCCTACACATGAAATTCGAAGGACAGACTAACGGTTATTTCTATCTGAATTTCAAGGAAGCATTGGAGAAGAGCTGGTTCCTCCGGTTCTATCAGCAGATGCAGCAGATGGATATCCCGGTATTGGGGATGAACAAGCTGCGAAAGTTCAAATACAACACGAATGTGCCCCAGTTCGAGATCATCACCGGACGCAGCATCGACTGGTTCGATCTGACCATCCGGGTGAGCTATGGCGACCTGGTGGTTCCCCTGAACGAGCTGCGGAAGGCCATTCTGGGGCGGCAGGACTATATACTCCTGTCGGACGGGAGCCTGGGGCTATTGCCAAAGGAGTGGCTGGACAAGTATTCCCTGTTGTTGCGGATGGGTCAGATGCGGGACGGGGGGATGCGGCTGCCGGCTGTGCATTGGGCAATACTGCAGGAGTCGGGAGGTGGTGATGAGGAGCTGCGGCAGGAGTTAGAAGAGAAGAAGCGGCGGCTGCTGGAGGTGGACAGGGATCGGCGTTGGCCGTTGCCTGCGGGGGTAAAGGCGCAGCTCCGGGATTATCAGCTGGGTGGTTTTCAGTGGATGTGTCTACTGGATGATATGGGCTGGGGAGGGTGTCTGGCTGATGATATGGGTCTGGGGAAGACGCTTCAGACGTTAAGCTTTTTGCAGCACCTGGTGGAGAACTATCCTGATGAGACGCATCTTGTCGTGTGTCCGACGTCGTTGTTGTATAACTGGGAGGGGGAGCTGAAGAAATTCGTCCCCGGCCTGGACTGGTATATACACTATGGGGCGGATCGCGAGCTGGATGAGGAGCGGTTCCGGCAGGCGCACGTGATCATTACCAGCTATGGGATGGTACGGAACGATATCGGGCATTTTTCCCGGTGGAAGTTTGGATATGTCATACTTGACGAGAGTCAGGCTATAAAGAATCCTGCTTCGCAGGTGGGTAAGGCCATCCAGCAGCTGCAGGCGCGTAACCGGCTTGCGCTGAGCGGGACGCCGGTGCAGAACAATACCTTTGATCTGTATGCGCAGATGGATTTTCTCAATCCGGGGATGTTGGGCAGTCCTGAGTTCTTCCGGACCGAATTTGCTACGCCGATCGACAGGAATGGGGATAAGGAGGCGGCTTTGCGGCTTCGCCGGCTGGTGTATCCCTTTATTCTGAGAAGGACGAAGGAGCAGGTGGCGCGCGATCTGCCGGACAGGACCGAGATGATCCTTTGGTGTGAGATGGGGGACGAGCAGCGGAAGATCTATAACAGTCATAAAGAGCACTATAGGGAAAGTCTGTTGGACAGGATCGCTGAGGAGGGGGTTGGGAAGAGCAGCATTTATATATTAGAGGGGTTGACGAAGCTGCGGCAGATCTGCGATAGTCCGGCGATGCTGAAGGATGGGGGGTATCCGAACGTTTCGGCGAAATTGGAAGAGCTGGTGCGGGAGATCGAGGAGAATACTGGCGACCAGGGATTTTCCCCGGGGTCCTTTGGGGAAAATATAGTCCCCGGGGGAAAATCGGCTAATGATGGGGGTAGGCCGGTGGCCCACAAGGTGCTTGTCTTCTCGCAGTTCACGTCCATGCTGGGGTTGATCCGGGAAGCGTTGGATTCGCGGGGGATCGGGTACCTGTATCTGGACGGGGGTGTGTCGGCGGAGGCTCGGCGGGAGAGCGTGGAGCGATTCCAGGAGTCGTCGGATATGCGGGTGTTCCTGATCAGCCTGAAGGCCGGGGGTGTGGGGCTGACGCTGACGGCGGCGGACTATGTATACCTGGTTGATCCCTGGTGGAATCCCGCGGCTGAGCAGCAGGCGATCGACCGGAGTCATCGTATCGGCCAGCAGAAAAAGGTGTTTGCGTACCGGATGATCTGTAAGGATTCGGTGGAGGAGAAGATACTGCAGCTGCAGGAACGGAAGAAGGCCCTGGCTGCGGACCTGGTGGCGGATGAGGGGGGATTTGTGAAGCAGCTGACGCAGGAAGACGTGGCTTATCTGTTCAGTTGAGCGTGGAACTGTGGTTTAGACGAGCTGGATGCCTGTGTCGGTGATGGTGATCTTTTTTTCTTTGTATAGGCGGCCGGTGGTCATCTTGAAGGTTTTTTTGCTCATGCCGAAGAAGGAGTAGATGGCGTCGGGTTCCGACTTGTCGTGGTAGGGCAGGAAGCCTTTGTTCTCTTTCAGGAGGCGGAGGATCTTTGCGGATGCGTCTTCGGTGCGTTCGTAGCCGGGGGCCCCTGCGACGACGTCGATCTGTGTCTCGCCGGAGGAGGATTCGCCGGCGCGGACGATGTTCTTGATGAAACCCTTGAATTGGTCACCGACCCTGATGTCCCGGAATATCTCATTGAAGTGGAGGACGCCGGTGTGGCGGTTGTTGATGATAACGACGTAGCCGATGTCGGTGCGGCGATAGACGGTGAGGTCTACGACGTCTTTTTCTTTTACGGTGAGGTCTTCGTTGCTGAGGAAGGGTTCTATTTTCTCGGTGGCGGCCAGGCGGCCTGTCTGTTCGTCGAGGTATATCTTTACGAGGTAGTCGCCGCCGAGGCGCATGCCACTGACCTGTTTGGATTTTGGTACGAAGAGGTCCTTCATCAGGCCCCAGTCGAGGAAGGCGCCCTGTGGGGTGACGCTGACGACGCGGAGTCTTACTATGTCGCCGAGAACGCCTAAAGGGTGCTGGGTAGTGGCGATGAGCCGGTCTTCGCTGTCGTGGTACAGGAAGACCTTCAGGGTGTCCCCGGGTCTTGCTCCTTTGGGCACGAAACGTTTGGGCAGGAGTATGCCTTCCTTGCCGTCGTCGAGGATGAGGCCGAAGTTCAATTCTTTTTTTACGGTGAGCGTATTGTATTCGCCAATTCGGATCATGGGGCAAAGATAGACTATAAAGGAAATTTAGTTAGATTACGTTTATGAAGCATTCTTACTTAGTTGTGCTGGTCGTTTTGTTGGCAGCCTGCCATGGCGGGACGAGCCGGAATATCACGCTTGGCGAGGGGACACAGTATACGAATAATTCGGGGGATTCGCATGAGGTAAGCCTTCCGGACGGAAGCCGGGTCGTGTTGAGGCCCGGGACGCAGCTATCGATTGCAAAGGGGTTTGGGAAGGAAAACCGGGAGCTGGAGCTGGACGGGGAGGCGATCTTTAGAGTGGCGGGTAGCGCTGGCCGGCCGCTGGTGCTTCATACGCGGAACCTGGAGATAACCGTGCTGGGCACCCTGTTCCATGTGGATGCGTTCCGGAAGAATGCTGGTGAGCAGGTGGATCTGCTGGAAGGGAAATTAAAGGTAAAGAAGTCCTATCATTCCGATACGGACAATGAGCCGGAAGTATTAGACTCCGGGGATATGGTGATGATCAACCGGGATATCGATCTGATGGAGAAGGAGAAGATGAGTCCGGCTGAGCTGGAGAAGGTCAAAGCGATGAAGTGAGGAGGGTGGCAGCCAGTGGCGAGTTTTCGGGTGACGGGGATGATGATCGTGCAGTTGTGGTGGGCTCATAACTGATGATGGAGAGGCCGGGCTGCAGCTGCAGCAGAAAGGACTGAGGAGGAGTGATCGACAGAAGGAGTTTTTCGCCTATGATCTCACAGAGTGTCATTTCCGGGCTGAAATAAGTGAGGCTGATGCGGTGTTGGGCGGCGTCGGCTGCATGGGAAGACAGCAGCTCAAAACGGTGGTGGGCGAAGGGGATGGCCTGCAGGCCCAGTGAATCCTGCAAGCCGGGTATCTGGTGGTTGAGGTCATTGATGAGACCGGCGATGGAAAAGCTGACCTTGAATGGAAGGGCGGGGTTGGATTTGGGGAAGGCCTCTTTTATTTCGGCCCAGGTGAAGAGGGGCTGGCCTTTGGAGAAGGACTGTTGCTGGATTCGGAATTCCGACCATGTGGCGTGAAAGATATTTTGGCCGAAGGGGGTCGTGATGGTTTGGTCAATGATCTGACGGAAGGCGAGGCGGATGGTTGCTTTGCTCATAGATATTTGATGTTTTAGTGCCCCCGACGCTGATGAACGCCCGTTGCGGGCGCACGGCGGGGGCACTTGCGTTTTTAGAGAGGTACGCCCACTTTGAAGGTGGCTGAGTAACCGTTGGTAGTATCGCCGGTGATAGTGACCAGCTCGCTGTTATATGAGTCTGAAAAAACCTGGTCGTTTGAATTGGTCGTTGAGTTCTGGCCGTGCGCAGAATAGAGTGAGGTATTGTAAACCGTCGTATTGAGGCTGTCGGGGAAGGCCACCTGCGTGGTCAGCTTGAGGACGGAGTTGACAAATACTTCTATATGTATATGGGTGACGCGTCCGGTGTACCAGCCGGGATAGATGGTCGTAAACTTTACCTGACCGTTGGTATCAGTTAGCTGGATGCCGCGAAGGAATGTTTTGCCGGTGTTGTCCTGCGTACCGAGGTCGCCGGGCTCGCTGTATTCCGAGTAATAGCCGTCCTTGTCGCAGTGCCAGATGTCGACACGTGCGCCCGATATGGCTGTGCAGCTGTCGTTGGAGTTGACGATGGTAAGGGTTAGTGTGAGGGGGATACCCGTTTTACCCTCTGTGATGTCCGTCCGAAAGATAGCGGAGTTCTTGCTGAGGTCGTAGGGGTATGGACCAGAGGTCTCTGAAGGTGTGGCCGAACAACCGGTGGGTGTAGTGCCGCCGGTGCCTGAGCTTGTGGTATCAGTGGTGCTGCCCTGGTTGCCGGAGCCATTGGATTTGTTGCAGGCTTCGACGAGGATGGGGACCGAGGTAGCGCCTAACAGGAGACTTTTGAGGAATTTGGCACGTGATTGTTCCATAGCTTAACATTTGTTTGAGTTACGGTGGTGGATTGTGGCGGGTTGCTTGTTTTTTCCCTTTAACGGGACGTGTGAGGTGAATGGGGGAATTGTTGCGGTGAATGGGGGTGTGGTGGTGGCGTGGGATGGCGAGGCTGGGTTAGTGGGGTATGTGGTTAGCGGGTGAATCGTTGGAAAAAAGTTGTTTCGTAGTTGTTGCTGATGGGGATCTCATGGCCGGCGAGGAAGATCGTCCTACTGCGGACGGTGTCGATGCGGCGGAGCGACACGATATATGAGCGGTGGGTGCGTACGAAGTCTTCGGGAGGAAGCATTTCCAGAATGTTTTTCATGGTCATCCTGGCGAGGAGGGGTGGTTTGTTCTCGCGATGGATCTTCAGGTAGTCGTCTGCGGCGGCTATGAAGAGTATCTCGCCAGCGGGAATGCGGACCAGGCTATAGTCCGAGCGAATGAGGAGGGTCTGGACCGGGCGGTGGGAAAGAAAGCCGGCGGCTTTGGCGACGGCCTGCTGGAAACGCTGAAGGGTAAAGGGTTTGAGCAGGTAGTCGATGGCGTTGAGGTTGAAACCTTCTACGGCGTATTCGCTGTGTGCGGTGGTAAAGATGACCGGCGTATCTGCGCCGATCGACTGATAGAAATCGAGCCCGGTCTGGGAGGGCATCTGGATGTCGAGAAAGAGGAGGTCGACTGGATTGGCGTGCAGGTAGCGGAGCGCCGCGGCCGGCGACTGAAAAGTCTGTTCGAGGTGGATGCCTTCCGTTCGGCTGCAGAAATTAGCTATTACTTTCAGCGCGGGCGTTTCATCGTCTATGACTATGGCCTTTATCATGTCAGCTCCAAAGTTAGGGAAACGGCGAAATCTTTTGGTCCGTCGTCGATGCTCAGCGTGAACTTGCCGGGGTAGAGGAGCTGAAGACGCTGGCGGGTATTTTGGATGCCGAGTCCGCTATGGGGTATTTGCTGGGGGAGGAATAGCTTTTTGTTTGTTGTTTGCAGGGAGAGCCGGTAGTCGCGGATGTTGATGGCGACGAATATATCGGATGGCTCTTCGGGGTTGATGCCGTGTTTAAAACTGTTCTCAATGAACGGGATGAGGAGAAGGGGGGCGATGGTATGTCCTTCCGGCGCGCCTTCGACCGAGAAATGGATATGGCTGCTTCCTTCGAATCGGGTTTGCTGCAGCTGGATATAATCGGAGAGATAGTTGAGTTCCTGTTCGAGGGGAACTTTTTCACGACCGGTATCGAGCAGGACATAGCGCATCATCGACGAGAGCCGGACGATGGCGTCGGCGGTGCGGTCGGAACGTTCGAGCGCCATAGAATAGATGCTGTTCAGGGTATTAAAGAGGAAGTGCGGGTTGATCTGTGTTTTGAGGTAGGCCAGCTCGGCGTGGAGCTTTTCCGCCTCGGTCTTTTTCAGGCGGTTGCGGACTTTGATCAGCAGGGCAAAGAAGAGGACGAGGAGAAAGAGGAAGAGGTGCTGGCTGATATCCCAAAAAATGGGGGGAGAATGAGGGGGGCGGGGACGGGGTGTGATCATCTGGTATGGCGGGGGCGGCAGCTGCTGGCGGTGGAGATAGGGTACGAATGCGATGAGGAGGAATATGAGGAGGTTGGTCAGTATGTAGATGGGATAACGGCGCTGGAAATACAGGCGGGGTATGAGCAGATAAAAGTTGGCGTAAAATGCGGCGAGGACCAGGGTATAGGCGATGATATCCCGCTGTGTGGGCGGGTTGGTGAGGTACGAGCGGAGGCTTAGGGATTCGGGTGAAAAGAGAAGGGGTAGGGACAGGAATACGATACAGCCGATGATATGGACGAAAATTTGTTGTCTTTTATGAAGCATACTGTAAGTTAGGCGATTTTGGCTGGTCGTCATATAAGCAGTGTCCGTCCGGCAATAACACGTGTTTACACCTGAAATCGGTTATTATCGCATTTATTTCCTACATTTTCTATTCATTTCGGCGCCTGTAGGGCGCCAGACCCTCGCCTGGCATTTTTTTCCCTTACTATTTCCTGTTGCTGAGATCCTATATCAGCATGAATCCACCGGTTAGCCGAAAACGGGATTTAGAGTAGGCATTAATTTTATCGTATGCCCCAACTAAGAATTGCGGACCTAACGACTCTTTTGCAGTCGTCGCAGGCAAAATGGGTAGCTAAGGAGACGTCGCTTAGCCTCCTTGAGGACGAGAAGAAGAGAGCATTGCTTAATCAGATCGAGCCAAGGCGGGCGGCTGCCGTCGCCGGTGCTCCCGCGCCGCCTGCGGGAATCGTCCCGGCCGTCGACTGGCGTAATCGCAATGGCAATCATGTGACGCCGGTAAAGAATCAGGCGTCGTGTGGTTCGTGCGTTTCCTTTTGTACCGTAGGAGTAGTGGAATCTATGGCGTCGATCGAGAGAGGTCAGCTGCTGGACCTTTCGGAAGCCGATCAGCATTTTTGTTCGTCGCACGGCCCTAATTGCGGAGGATGGGATGATGCCTCTGCCTTCGAACAGATAAAGCTGAGGGGTATCTGCAGCGAAGTATGTTTTCCCTATGCAACGGCCTTTCCCAATAATGATCCCAATTACTATTACAACCACAGCGCTCCGCCCAATCCATCCTGTAAGGTGTGCGCCAACCGCAACGACAGCCTGGTGAAGATCGCGGACATACATAATCTGGCCTCGGATCAGACGGCTATTAAGAATTATCTGGCCAATACGGGACCCGTGTCCTGTTCGTTTGCCGTATACGATGATTTCTTCAGTTATAGCAGTGGCATATATCATCATGTGACCGGGGGGCTTGCCGGTTACCATTGTGTGGAGGTGATCGGATACAATGAAGCGTCCCAGAGCTGGATATGTAAGAACTCCTGGGGGAACAGCTGGGGGATGTCGGGGTATTTTCAGATCGCGTATGGTCAGTGTGGTATCGATTCGTATGAGAAGATCGGTGTCACGGGTGTGATCGTAGTGGCGCCTCAGCATGGATGGAAGGGGTTTGAGAACCTGGCTGGAATACTTACTTCCCGGCCGAATGCGGTGAGCTGGGGGTCCAACAGGATCGATGTAGTAGTCCGGGGAACGGATTCTGCCGTCTTTCACAAGTGGTGGGATGGAGCTCACTGGAATGGGTGGGAAAGCCTTGGTGGACAGATACAGGGAGCGCCGGCCATCTGTTCGTGGGCGAGTGGAAGGCTGGATATATTCGCCCTGGGTTTGGATCATCATCTTCACCATAAGTGGTACCAGGGTGGGTGGAGCAATTGGGAAGATCTGGGAGGGCTTTTGTCTTCTGAGCCTGCGTGCGTGAGCTGGGGACCTAACCGGATCGACGTATTTGCAAAGGGAATGAATTCGTCGATGGTGCACTATTGGTGGGATGGCACGTGGCATGGATGGGAGGACCTGGGTGGGGTCATCAATACAGCCCCGGCGGTATCCTCGTGGGCATCAGGCAGGCTGGACTGCTTCGCCCGCGGCCAGAACAATCATTTATGGCATAGGTGGTTCGACAATGGCTGGCACGGATGGGAGGACCTCGGGTCTGAGATCTATGGTAGTCCGGCCGCGGTCTCCTGGGGACCGAATCGTATCGACGTCTTCTTCCCCAACCAGCATTATGCGATGGGGCATAAATGGTGGGATGGCGCACATTGGAGCGCAGATGAAGACCTTAGCGGGGTACTATCTTCCGATGTAGGCGTATCGAGCTGGGCTCCCGGGCGGCTGGATTGTTTTGTGGAGGGAACAGATTCCGCGATGTATCACAAATGGTTTCAATAAATTTATGAGGAAATCCTTTTTTGAGTTCGGGATAGCCCTGCTTTGTGCGGGGCTATCCTGTACTATTGCGTCAAAAAATAAGCCTGTTATGGATGGTGTTGAGAAAAGGGCGATCAAGGCCGGCGAAAGTTTTGAGCTGGTATTACAAAGCCGGGGAGGGTTGGGGTTGCAGCTGTCCTGCCGAACCGATAGGGAAGGGATTGTGGAGGTTGACCGGGTCGATGCGGATACTGCCAGGACCGTTGCTCCCGGGGATAACCTTCCGGTGACGTATAGGGTGACGGGTATTGGAAAAGGGGAGGCGGAGATCACGTTCTATGAGTACCAGCCGTGGAATAAGAATTTTAAAGAGATTATCCAAAAAGAGGTCCAGGTTGAAGTAACGGATTAGGGTGGGGATCGGGTCGAAGTGATGGACCAGGAGCCGGGTGATGAGCACTAGGCTTCGTCTTCGGCGAAGGTCAGGACGTAGTTGTTGTTATCGGTGATCGAGAACTCGGTAGCGCCGTAGAATGTTTTCTGGAGGTCCTGTACGACGTTGACCTTGTCCTTTATCTGTCCGAAGAAATCCCGGATACGGGGTAGCCTGATATAGAGCAGGAGCGAACCTCCGTCCTGGCGGCTGATGGCTGGAAGCGTGTCGCCGAGGCTTTCAAATGTCTGGAACATAAGGGTGACGTTGCCGTTGGTCATCATGGCCCAGACGAGGTCGCCTTCGCCCTTGTTGGGTACCGACATGATCATGCTGAAGCCGAGCTGCTCATAGAATGCGATGGTGGCATTGATGTCCTTTACAAAGATGTTTGGTGAAAGTGAATCCATTGTCGTAATTTTTATGGGCACTAAAATACTAAAAAATTTAGTATTTCAAAATTTATTTGTTTATGGCAGCAGGATATTCCGGGACTCCCTTGCAGAAGAAGCTGGGGCTTAAAGATGGTTTTACGGTCAGGCTTATCAACGCGCCGGGAAATTATGCGGACCTGATCGGCGATGTGAAGCTGGTGTATCGGACCAAGGGGGAAGAGTTGGATCTTATTCATTTCTTTACGAATTCGGCGGAGGAATTGGAGAGGGTTCTGCCGGTTCTCAGGAAGGAAATTAAGAAGGATGGGATGATCTGGGTGAGCTGGTATAAGAAGAGCAGCGGGAAGCCGACCGGGGTGACTGAGCATATGGTGCGGGACACTGCGTTGGCGGTGGGGCTTGTGGATGTGAAGGTATGTGCGGTTGATGAAGACTGGTCGGGGCTGAAGCTGGTGTATCGATTGAGGGACAGGTAAAGGTTGAAATTGGGTGGCTCGAGGAAAATGTCCGGATTTGATACAGGGATTGTTCGGTTTGCGGAAAATCGAGTAATTTGGGAGTATGCTGCACGTAGTTTCCTATCAGATGGCAGACAGTATCGATGTCAAGGCATTCCGGACTGCTAATAAGGAGGGGATCTATCATTATGATGCTGATGAGCTGTTCTATAAGGTGGCGGATGATTCCTATATATACATCTTTAAATATGGCGTGGTTTGTTTTACCAATTGCAGCGAGGCGAGCATGGAGGAGTTCCTGCAACGGATAGCGCCGTTTGGCAAGAATGTATTTGAGCTGAAGCTGAGCGAGGAGTTCGAGGTGGAGACGGATGCGAAGGAGAACAAGTTTGGTTATAACAAAATAGAGGTGACCAAGCCGGACGTGGAGGTGATCCGGTTGATCATGCTGAATGTCAGTCAGTCGGTGGCGCTGGATTATTTCCAGGAACAGACCAATCTGATACAGGAAGAGACCAATGAATATACGAAGCGGTTGGAACAGAAGGGGCGGCTGAGCATGTCGCGGCAGGACCTGAAGATGTATATCGGGAAGACGCTGAACCTGAAGAACCGCATCGCTGAGAACCTATATATATTCGATAGTCCGCCCGAGACCTGGGAGGATGAGAATTTGAACCGGATCGATCTGGGATTGAAGCGGACCTTCGACCTCCAGGAAAGGTACAGGGATATCCGGGAGGGGCTGGAGATCGTGAAGGAGAATTTGGAATTATTTAAGGATCTGCTGCAGTATCGGAACAGCACTTTTTTGGAATGGATCGTTATTATCCTCATTGCGGTCGAGGTGCTGAATTTACTATTTGATAAATTGTTTTAGGGGATGGGTTGCTGTTGTTGTGTTGCTTCTACACATTTTATATGGTGTGGTTTGAGCTACAAAATCATTATATATAAAAATATATAATTCGATTTATCTGATCGGATTATCAGATAGTTAGATTGCCTGGTTGGGTGGTTTTTGCCGATATTTCTTATACTTCGCGAATATAAATTGTGTTCGCCTCGTTCGCCCGTTTTCTTTGGGCAAAAACTGTTTATGACCAAGCAACGATTGCCGGGCGCGATACTGCGCGGAATGCTGCTATGCATTTTCCTTTTTTTTCTCTATCCATTTGCCAGGGCTCAGAGTAAGACTGTGACGGGAACGGTCGCGGATGACAAGGGTGTTCCGTTGTCGGGGGCGACTATTCGGGTCAAGGGGAGCAGCGGCTCAGGGGTCAGTTCGGACGCTTCGGGGAGATTTAGTCTTTCGGTGCCGGGTGGCGCTACTGTTCTTGTGGTTTCCTATGTTGGTTTTGAAACGCAGGAGGTATCGTTGCGGGGATCTGCCGATCTCCGGGTCGCCCTGCAGCCGGGGCGATCTGCGATGGACGAGGTGGTGGTAGTAGGGTATGGAACGCAGAAAAGAAGGGACGTGACGGGGGCGGTCTCTTCGGTGAAGGGCTCTGCCATTAAGGATCAGCCTGTGACGAGCCTCACTGCGGCGCTGCAGGGAAGGGCGGCGGGTGTGGAGGTCATTAATAATTCGGGGCAGCCGGGGGCTTCGACGCCGACGATCATCATCCGGGGGCTTTCGTCGCTGCACCAGCCGGCTCCTTTGTACATTGTCGACGGGGTTCGCGTTCCGGGCGACAATATCAATATCCAGGACATCGCGACGGTGGATATCCTGAAGGATGCCAGCGCATCGGCCATTTATGGTTCGGCGGCTGCGGGGGGAGTTATCCTTATTACGACCAAGAGGGGCGCCGGGGCCAAGCCTTCGGTGAACTTCAATGTTCGTTATGGGGTCACCAAACCTAAATTGGTCACCGATCTTTTGGGTAAGGCCGACTATATCAAGCTGGAGAATGTCATCAATCCTTCCTATTTCAAGAATGCGGCGCATACGGACACGCTGGCGAATACCGACTGGGTCCATGCTGTTTACGGGGATGCTTATGAGCAGAACTACAACCTTTCGGTCTCGGGGGCATCACCTGTGGTGAACTACCTGCTGTCTGGTTTTTACAATGCACAGAAAGGTATTTTTATCCGCAATCATTCCAATATTGGGGGAGCCCGTATCAACACTGACTACAAGTTAGGGAACGTCTTTAAGATAGGGGAGCAGATCGCGTTCTCGCAGCGAAGGACGGCGCCGTTGGTAGGGGATGAGGCCCAGCTGCACAATGCGCCTTTCCGTACTTCGCCGGTGATTCCCGTCAAGAACGGGGACGGGACGTGGGGGACGGTTCCACCTGGTTATGGCATCCAGTTCGGCGCGCCGAACCCGGTGGGGGCCGCTTATTCCGCTGATGCGCTGGACGTTCAGAACAATTTCCAGGGGAACGTCTATGGTGAGATCAAGCTGCCTCTGCACCTTAATTTCAGGACGACGCTGGGCTATTCCTATTACCAGGAGACGCAGGATTATTACCAGGCGCCGTTCAATTTCGGGGCCGTTGTCAATTCCACTAATGCGCTGAACAAGATGTATAACCAGAATGGGCAACTGCTCAGCAATTTTGTGCTGACCTATGACCAGGAGTTCGGGAAGCATCATATCAATGCGGTGGCCGGTTATGAGGAGATATCGACGAAATATAATAACCTGGCGGCGACCGTCTCGGCGAATGGATTGCCGGACTATTCGATCGTTACCACTTCGCAGTCGGCGACGACCGCCAGTGGCGCTTTTGATCCGAACAGCCTGATCAAGTCGGAGTTTGGGAGGATCAACTACAGCTATGACAGCCGCTACTATCTGTCGGGGTCGGTGCGGCAGGATGCGAACTTTACCGTTTTTGGCCCGAACAAGCAGCGGGGGACGTTTGCGGCTGTGTCAGCGGGGTGGAATATCAGCAATGAGGCTTTTTTCGGATCGCTGCTGCCGGTGGTCAATCAGCTGAAGCTGCGTGGCAGCTATGGGACGCTGGGGAACAGCAATGTTCCGCCGTATACGTTTGCGGCGTTCTATGGTCCCTATTCCGGGGTTGCCGGTTTTAACAATACGTCGGTAAATGCCGCGAACTTCGCGCCCGGTGCGCCACTCTATATCGGCTCGTCGATCAACACCATTCCCAACCCCGGTTTGCACTGGGAGACGGTCAAAGAGACCAATATTGGTCTGGATGGTGAATTGTTGAAGGGGAAGGTCTATTTCAGCGTGGAGTGGTACCAGAAGACGACAAAGGACATGCTCTATGCGTTGCCGTTGCCACCCAATTCGGGATACTCTGCACCGTTCTTCACCAATATCGGCAGCGTCAGCAGCAAGGGTGTGGACGTATTGCTCGGGTATAAGGACAAGGCGGGAGAACTGGGTTATGATATCAGCGCCACTCTGGGATTCAACACCAATAAGGTGACCAACCTGGATGGTATCGCTACCGATGCGCTTGTTGACGGTTACAACTACTACAATAACGGCAACGAGGGGTATGGCGTGATGGCCAATCAGCCGATAACGATCACGAAGAACGGGTTGCCTTTCGGATCTTTCTATGGCTATAAGGTAGTGGGAATGTTCAAGACCGATGCCGAGGCTGCGGCCAGCGCCCAGCCGAATGCACATGCGGGAGACCTGATCTTTGCGCATGACCCGAAGAATGGCAGCACGCTCAGCTCGTCCGACCAGCAGGTCATCGGCAATCCCAATCCCAAGCTGGTCTATGGCATCAATATCCGGCTCAATTATAAGGGATTCGATGCGGCGCTGCTATTCAATGGCGTGGCGGGTGTAGACCTGTTCAATGGGGTGAAGGCGTATGAGCAGTATCCTTTTGTGAGCGATGCGAATGTGACGACCAGGGCGTTGAACGACTCGTATCTTTTCAGCAACGGGATGACGGAGCAGCCGCGGATGGGTGTTGTAAAACCTGACGGGACGTTCAGCTATGATCCCAATGGGAATTACACCAAGGTGAACAGCTATTTTGTCGAGAGTGGCAGCTATATAAAACTAAAGAATCTGCAGATCGGGTATAGCCTTCCGGGGAGTTTTGCGGAGAGGGTAAAGATGAAGGGCGCGCGCATCTTTGTGATGGCGAACAATCTGTTTGCGATAACGAAGTACTCCGGGTTGGACCCGGAGGTGGGTAGCGCTTTTTCGCACGCGAATCTGAGTGGATATGTCGGGAACTCGGTGGGTGTGACGACGAGGGGGTTGGATGCGGTGCCGCAGTATCCGCAGAATCGTATTTATTCGGCTGGCATTGATTTGAATTTTTAAAAAAATTTATATGAAGAAGGTAATCTTTTTTGTTTTTGTGGTGATGATGATGGCGGGTTGTTCGAAGGACCCCAAGTCGGTCGTGCCTCCCAATCTTTATTCCACGGGCAATTATCCAAATAGTATCGACGGATTGAACAGCGTGCTGGCGACGGCGTATTCCGCGATGCGGGACGCCAATATGTTCGGATTTAATCTCTTGCCGAAGGCGATGGCCAATTGTACGCATGCGGCTGATGACGGAGGGTACGACGGAGGATGGGTGGAGATGTGCAAGACTGACCTTACCGTCTCCAATTCCTATGCGCAGGGGGTATGGCAGGTCTGCTATGCGGGGATCAAGAATGCGAATACGACTTTGCAGGCCTGTGGCGAATATATGGCGAAGTATGCGCATGTGGGGGATGACAAGAATGTGAGCCTGATCCGTGGTCAGGCCTATGTGTTAAGGGCCTATTACTATTTCCAGCTGGAGACCTTGTTCGGGCAGGACAATGTACCGTCGGGAGGAAGCGGTCTGGGTGTGCCTATCGACACTGTACTCAGCGCTTCCCTGGCTGCGTCGCAGGTAGGGCGTTCGCCGATGAAGGATGTATGGGCGTTGATCGAGAGTGATCTGAATCAGGCTGCCGGCTTGTTGCATGGCCAGGTGTGGGCGGGGAATGAGCGGGGACGTGCGAGCGAATGGGCGGCGAAGGGTTTGCTGGGGAAGGCTTATGTTTTTACGAAGGACTATGCGAATGCGAAGACGGTGCTTCTGGATGTGATCAATAACAGCGGCAAGTCGCTGATGCCTTTTTCCAAGTACAAAGACGCGTTTACGGGGATAAGCGCCAATGAGTTCAATGAGGAGTCGCTGTTCGAGCTTAACATCGACTATTCCGCCAATGGCAACTATGGGGTTTATGGTGGCGCTCCGAACTCTACGAGCATCAACGGACTGATCTGGTCGCCGTGGATACTGGGGACCGATGGCAAGGAGGATGATGCAATTGCGCTTGGTTATGGCAACGAGGTGGTGCATGACAGGAACATATTACGGTTCGGTTTTCCGTTGCCGCCGTATAACCTGGTGACCAATCCGGTATATGATCCGTCGCAGAAGGCGTCGCCGACGAATCCGGCCAAGGTCATGGACCCCGTCTATAAGGCGAATTCGCTGGCGGTGAGGGCTAACAAGACTTGTGATCCGCGTCTTTTTGTGAATGCGCTGCAGCCCTGGGTGGACTCTGCTATCAGCAGTCCTGCGGCTGGTTATGTGCCGGGGACGATACCTGTGGCCGGGTTTGTGCCTGTCTCACGGCCCGCGGGGGCGCCTGATCCGGGTGTTTATAAATGGAGTTTTCGGAAGTATGCGCCCATTTATTGCAATGTTAACAATGTTCCCGGCGGTCAGGCCGATGGTGCGAATATCTATCTGTTGCGGCTAGCCGATGTGTATTTGTTGTATGCGGAGGCCTGTGTTGCTACGGGTGCTTCGGCCGAGGGGTTGAAGTATATCAATATGGTGCATCGGAGGGCTTATGATCAGCCGGTTGCGAGTCCTTCGGCGGTGGACTATGCGTCGCTGACGAGCGCGACTCCGGCGGCTGCTGCTGGTGATCCAGTGTTGGGGAATAATCCCTTGTACTATGAGCGTTGGGCGGAGCTTTTCAATGAAGGGCATTGGTGGGCGGATGTTTGCCGATGGCATCTTGGGAAGTCGGAGGCTGCGTTCTATGTGGGGGATATGGCGACGAGCGCGTTGAATTTCCCGGATAAGTCGTATGCGTGGCCGATACCGTTGCAGGAGGTGAATGCGAATTCGAAGATTGGGGGGCAGAACCCCGGATATTGAGAAGTAAACCCTTTAATATGTTACCCTACAAGGTTATTGCTTGCTTTTGCTTATTGCTTGGTTTTTATGTTGGGGAGGCTGGACCCCGGAGGGTGGTAAATTATTATGTTGGGGAGGCTGGACCCGAGGGGGTGGTAAGTTATTATGTTGGGGACGCTGGACCGCGGGGGGTGGTAAGTTATTATGTTGGGGTGGCCAGACCCCGGGGGGTGGTAAGTTATTATGTTGGGGAGGACAGACCCTTCGAGTTGGTAAGTTATTATGTTGGGGAGGCCGGGACGGTGGAGGCGCGGGTAGGTGGGGTACCCGGGGATGGAGAGGTGGTTCAAATGGGGCGGGTGAGGTTGACGGTTGGGTTGGATGGTGAGGGGACGCCTGTGTATTCGGTGAATTTTGGGGACAGGCCGGTGGTGTTGTCTTCGCGGATGGGATTTGTCTTGAAGGAGGATCCCTTTTTTTACAAGGGGTTTAGCTGGAGGGGGGTTGACCGGCGGTCGGTAGATGAGACCTGGCAGCCGGTTTGGGGGGAGGTGCGGAATATCCGCAACCATTATGAGGAGCTGACGGTGCATTTATCGAAGGAGGGGGATGCCGGGGGGCCGGCGCGGTTACTGGATATTGTTTTCCGGGTGTTTGAAGATGGGGTTGGGTTCCGGTATTCTTTTCCCAGGCAGGCGGGGTTGAAATATTTTGTGGTGGAGGACGAGCGGACGCAGCTGGCGCTGGCGGGCGACCACAAGGCCTTCTGGATACCGGGCGATTATGATACCAACGAATATCTCTATACGACGTCGGCGTTAAGCCAGGTAGACAACACTGCGATGGTGGCGGCTTCGACGGATATAGCGGTGCGGGTGGCTCCTGATCCGAAGTCGGTACAGACCCCCTTGATGATGAAGACTGCGGACGGGTTGTATCTGAACATTCATGAGGCGGCGTTGGCGGGCTATCCCGCCATGCAGTTGCACGTGGACAGGAAGTCTTTTGTGCTGACGTCGGAGCTGGTGCCCGATGCGGTGGGGAACAAGGCTTATCTGCATGCTCCTTTTGCGACGCCCTGGAGGACGTTGATCGTGAGCGATAAGGCTGCGGATATCCTTGCTTCCAAGATGATATTGAATCTGAATGAGCCGTCTGCGATCGGCAACACCGGGTGGATACATCCGATGAAATTTGTCGGGGTGTGGTGGGAGATGCAGACGGGGAAGAGTACCTGGTCGTATTCTGACTATGCGGATAGTGTGATGGCGCCGGGGGGGATAGGGGGGACTTCGGGGGTATTGGTGCCCAATGGCCGGCATGGGGCGAATACGGCGAATGTGAAGCGGTATATCGATTTTGCTGCGGCCAATCATCTTGGCGGAGTGTTGGTGGAGGGATGGAATGTGGGTTGGGAGGATTGGTTTGGCAACTGGAAGGAGAATGTATTTGATTTTGTGACGCCGTATCCGGATCTTGACATCAGGGAAATATCTGCCTATGCTGCTGCGAAGGGTGTGCAGATGATCATGCACAATGAGACGTCGGGCTCGGCCACCAATTATGAGCGGCAGATGGATACAGCGTTCCGGTTCATGACGAATTTGGGTTACCATTCCCTCAAGACGGGATATGTGGGAAAGATCATTCCGAGGGGTGAGCATCATGATGGTCAGTGGATGGTCGATCATTATATCCGGGTGGCGAAGAAGGCTGCGCAGTATGGGGTGATGCTGGATGCGCATGAACCGGTGCGTCCTACGGGCTTGCAGCGCACCTATCCCAACTGGATGGCCTGTGAAGCGGCCCGCGGGAACGAATACAATGCGTTCAGCATCGGGAGTCCGCCGGAGCATGAGACCATATTGCCTTTTACGAGGCTGATGGGTGGTCCGATGGATTATACGCCGGGTATTTTCAAGCTGCGGAACTATACCGGTGTAGCGGGGCGGCAGATGCATTCGACGCTCGCCAAACAGCTGGCCTTGTATGTGACGTTGTACAGCCCGCTGCAGATGGCGGCTGATCTGCCGGAGAATTATGCGGAGCATATGGATGCCTTCCAGTTCATCAGGGACGTGCCGGTGGACTGGGACGATACGAAGATACTGGAAGCGGAGCCGGGGGACTATGTGACGATAGCGAGGAAGGAGAAGGGGGGGGCCAGCTGGTATCTGGGAGCGATCACGGATGAGCATGCGAGGACGGTGAATGTGGGGCTGGGCTTTCTGGAGCCGGGGAAGAAGTATAAGGCGGTGGTGTATAAAGATGGGGTGGGTGCGGACTGGAGGGATAACCCAGAGGCTTATGCGATAGAGACGCTGACGGTGGATAGTAGGTCTTCTTTGAAGATATGGCTGGCACCGGGAGGTGGAGCGGCGGTGAGCATCAGACCGTAGCGATCTCCATGATCCGCTGTTCGAACTCTTCGTTGGGGACGATGGACCTGTTCTTGATGCGGGTTTTGTAGGTGTTGATGGTGTTGACGGAGTATTCGAGGATGCGGGCTATTTTTTCATTCTCGTGGATGCCCATGCGGATGAGGGCGAAGATGCGGAGGTCGGTGTTGAGATATTCGTGGTCTTTGAGCTGGATGCGGTCTTCTTCTTTGAAGAGGTCGTTGAAGCGCTGGATGAAATCCGGAAATAATTTGAGGAAGACCTTGTCAAAGTTCTGAAGGAGGTCTTCCTTTTCTTTTTTGAGGTTGGTATTGTTGACGAGGGTGATGACGTCGTCCCATTTCCGGTAGGCGATCTTTTGTTCGAGGGATCTTTTGAATTTTTCGATGCGGGCGAAGGACTCGGAGTCGGCGTTGAAGAAAAAGCCGATGTATTCCTCTTTGATCTTATTGGCTTCTGAGAGCTTGTTGTTGGTCTCTACGAGCTGCTGGTTGATGGCCTGCTCTTTTTCGTGCGCTTTTGTGATGATGCGTTGTGCGGTTTTGAGGCGATTGACCTGGCGCAGGACGGTGATGACGAGGGCGACGACCAGGAGCAGGAGAAAAGTGGCGATGACGGACCAGGTGAGGAGGACGCTTTTTTGTCCTTCGACGCGATTAAGCTTTTCTCCTTCTATGAGGGGGAGGATGGCGCTGACCTGCACCTTGCGTTGGCGGGCGCCGTAGAAGGTGGCGTCGCGGATGGCTATTTCGATATAGGAGGAGGCGTTACGGACGTCGCCTCTTTTATAAAGCAGCTGGGCCAGGTTGAAGATGGCGGCTGTTTCTTTGGTCGAAGACTTGATGTCGGCTATGGCTGCGCGGATGAGCAGGATGATGGCGGAGTCTGTCTTTCCGTTGGTGATATAGATGTCGCTGAGGGTCGATGTAGTAATAGCCAACTGGTGGAGAGAGAGGTCCGATCGTTGGAGCAGCTGTCCGAAATCGGCGAGGGCTTGGGTGGGGTGGCCGGATTTGATCTCTTTCAACCCCTTGTAGTAGCTGTAGGAGAAGGAGCCGAGCGGGTAGAGGTGCAGGGCGGAGTCCATGTATGTGTTGCCCATAGTGGTGTATGCGGGGGTGTTGTAGCGGTCGTTGTCGAAGTCGCCGAGGTCGTAATAATAGCGGCCCATGAGCGCATAGTATTCGGCCTGCAGGCTGTCCGGCGCATTGTGGGTGCTGATCTTGCTGAGACAGTCGTGTGCTTCTTTGAACATGCCGGATGAGAGGAGGCAGAAGCCGAGCTTTAGCCTGGCGGAGGTGATATAGTAGGGGTCACCGAGGACGTCGGCTATTCTTATGAGGGCGCGGGCGCAGTCAACGGCGGAATCGTAGTTGAATACCTTGTATGCCTCATAGAGGTCGAGGGTGGCGAAAAATGATCCATTGTTGCTGGAGGGGTTGTCGCCGCGGTGCCTGATCTGGTTGATGGTAGCTTTTTTTGCGGCGTCGTACCGGGGTGTGGCTTCGATGGCATGGTTGAGCTGGTGCAGGAGGTTGTTGATGGTGTCCTGGCTATTCTGGCACCAGGCGGGGTATAGGACAAGGAGTAAAAACCCGGTCAGGATCTGTCTCATAATCATTGGCAATGGATAGCCAAATTAGACATTTTTTTCCTGGATATGCCGAAGAAATTCTTCCCTGTAAGATTTTCCCAGGGGGATGGTTATTGTGCCGATCCTGATGCTTTCTTTTTCGATCGAGGTGATCTTGTCGATGGCGACGAGGAAGGATTTGTGTACCCGGGCGTAGTCTGCTGCGGGTAATTTTTCTTCGAAGACTTTCAGGGTGCTGCGGCTAAGTATCGGGCGGGAAGGAGGGGAGAGGTGTATGCGGATGTAGTTCTTCAGGGCTTCGATGTAGACGATCTCGTTGAGGAAGACCTTTACGAGCCGGTATTCGGTGTTTATGAATATATAGCCGGGGGAGCTGGGGGGCGGGGACGTCCTGGATCTTGACTGGTGGTATTCCAGGGCTTTGTGTGCGGCCCGGAGGAAGCGGTCGAAGGACACGGGTTTGATGAGGTAGTCGATGGCGTCCAGGTCGAATCCATCGACGGCGTATTTTTTATAGGCGGTGATGAAGATGGCCATGGGGCGGGTAGCCAGGCCGCGGAGGAACTGGGTGCCGAGGAGTCCGGGCATCTGGATATCGAGGAATATGAGGTCGATGCGGCCGGCCTGCAGCATCTGCATGGCTTCGAATGCGGTCTTGCATCGTGCGACCAGCTGAAGGAAGGGGATCTGCCGGATATTGTCTTCGATAATATCCAGCGCCAGCGTTTCGTCGTCTACAGCGATACATCGGATCATGATAGTTGCAGATTGAGTGAAGCAATAAACCGGCCGGCCTCTTTTTTGGTTTGCAGCTGAAATTTTCCCGGGTAGATCAATGTAAGCCGTTTTTTCAGATTTGTCAAACCGATGCCGTCTTTTTTAGCGCTGTTGGGATGGTCATTTGTCTTGTTTTTTACCAACAGGGATAGGAGGCCTGTTCCTGTGATGTCGATCTTTATTTCGATGGTTGACTTATCGAAGGGGTCGATACCGTGCTTGAAGGCGTTCTCCACGAGTGGAATGAGCAGCATGGGTTCGATGAGGTGGCCGGTGGGTTGCTGCTCTGCGGTGAAACTGACGTTGACGTCATCGCCGAATCGGAGCAGCTGGAGGTTGACATAGCTGCGGAGGTATTCTATCTCGTCCTCGAGTGGTACCTTTTCGTTGTCCGGCTCGTACAGCATATAGGTCATGAGGCCGGCCAGCTCGAGCAGCATGGGTTCAAGCTTGTCCGACCGTCTACGGGCCAGTGCCACTATGCTGTTGATGACGTTGAGGAAGAAGTGGGGGTTTATCTGGGAACGAAGCAGGAAGAGTTCGGTTCGCAGCTGTTCGTTCTCATTGTCCTTTTTGCGTCGCTCGGTTCGGATGTTTTCCCGCAGGACGCCATAGCCGGTGCTGGCGCCGAGGAAGAAGATACCGAGCAGAAGACGGATGGACAGGACTCGTGGGGGGCTATCACGGCCGGGGATATAGCCGGGCGGATTGCCGAGGGCCTGGGCAAATGAAAAGAATGTAGCCGAGGAAGCAAGTGCGATCAGCAGCAGCAGGGAGATGGTGAGGATGGAATAATTAAGGTAGCGTCGGTTAACGAGGTACAGTGGTACGAGGTAGTAACTGTGTATATAGAACAGGGCGATCATAGGAAGAAAGGAGAGTGCCTTGATATTCGCGAAGGGGTGTTCGCGTTCGACTCTTTCAGGAATTACCGAGTCCGGTCGCCGCAGGATGTAAAGGATAGCGATCAGCAGGAGCCAGAAGAAGATATGGGCCAGTATGGTGGTGAGTTTTTTGTATCTCATTTGACATATAAATATACTCTGATTTCCGGGACTGGATCGCTTCCTGTCAGTGGACAAAGACTTGTTTGTATTGGATCGTATGTGCGTTAAAATAGCCCAGGGCACCTCCTGACAGGTTGGTGTTGGGATTGGAAGGGGCTGTGGACTGGGCCTGGGAGGGATTAGTGTTTTGCTGGAGGGTGTTGAGATAGCTGTAGACCGCTGAGTCGATACAGGACATGGAGAGGAGGAGGTTATCGCCGACCTGCAGGCGGGTGCTGTCGTCTTTGAGCGGCTGGTGGATATATTTTCCGTCTGAGAGGCGGTCGTCGAAGATGAAATCCCTGTTGCGAGGGACGCCGTTGATCGTCTCCGTAAAATAATAAAAATTATGTATACCGGATGGGTCCTGGAAGTAGGGTACGGCCTGGAGCCTGGTTTTGCGAAACCGGGCATCGTCTTCGAAGCCGACGGAATCCAGCGGGACGGGGTTGGGCATGGTCGAGCTGGCTGAATACGTAGCGCTGTCGATGGTGACGTGCAACGTGTATGTGGTACCGGGAGCGCCTTGCCAGCCGGGATGAGTTGTGTATATGCCGGGTGTGGTGGTGGTGAGCGTGTCGGTCAGTCCTTTGTTGTCGGCGATGATGACCAGGGCGTTGGCCACTGGTGGAAACTGGTTGAGGTCGCTGAAGTTGACCGTCCTGCTTATCGATACCTGGTAAGGGCCGGTGGTGTTGGTGACCTCGCCGGTGATGACGACCTGAGGGGATGCGTTGTTGAGGTCGACCTGGATCACTTTTTTGCATGAAAGGGACAGGAGGATGGCGATTGTGATTAGCCTGTGGTTGGGGATGTTCATATTGTTTAGAATTTATAATTATAGGTGACGGAGGGAACGATCTTGAATAAGGTGTATTGGACGGCCTGGGTGCGGGAAGCGTCGGTGGGGTCCTGCTGGAATTGTATGCTATAGGGGTTGGACCGGTCGTAGGCGTTGTAGACGGAAAATGTCCAGCTGTTCTCCTTGTGTGCGGTCTTTTTTGTGACGATGGTCGCTGCGAGGTCGAGGCGGTGGTAGGCGGGCATGCGGTATGCGTTGCGCTGGGTATAGTAATAGGCGATCTGTCCGTCTACTTCATATTTTCCGTTGGGGAAGGTGACGGCGCTGCCGGTGTTGTACACCCAGGTGGCGGATAGTGTCCATTTTTTGCTGGCCTGCCAGATGCCTACAATGGAGACATCGTGAGTGATATCCTGGCGGGCGGGGTACCAGCTGTCGTTGTTGATGCCGTCGATCTTCAGTTGGGTGCGGGAAAGGGTATAGCTGATCCAGCCGGTAACGGGGCCGGTCTTTTTCTTTCCGAACAGCTCAAGGCCGTACGCCCGTCCTTTGCCGAACAGGAGGTCGGCCTCGACGTTGGCGTTGGCGCGCAGCTGGGCGCCATTTTTATAGTCGATCTGGTTCTGCATTGCCTTGTAATAGGCTTCGGCGGAAAGCTCGTATTGATTGTTGTCGAGGTTTTTAAAATAGCCGAGCGATACCTGGTCAGCTATTTCTGGTTTGACGTTGTTGCTGCTTGGTATCCAGAGGTCGGTGGGGTTATTGGAGGTGGAATTGGACAGGAGGTGCAGGTTCTGGATGTTCCTGGTATAGGCGACCTTGATCGAAGAGGAGGCGTGCAGCCGGTAGCTGGCCGAGAGGCGTGGCTCGGGGTTGAAGTAAGTTTTTACGATATGCCCAGCAGACCAGGTAGTGGAGTCGGTCGTATTCCCGGCTTTGTCATAGTTATAGAAAGTGCCCGGGCCGAAGATGGTGAAGCCGGTAAGGCGAAGACCATAGTTGACGTGAAGGGCACTGTTGGGGGACCATTCGTGAGAAAAATATGTGGCGGACTCCAGGTCATATTTTTTTGGCAGGGATACTGAGTTGAAGCTGGAGGATTGAGTGGCGTCGAGGACACCGGGGATGAGGGTGTGCTGGGTTGTTTGGAGGCCGAGGTGGAGGGTGTTTTTTTGGTCGATATAATACTGGAGGTCTTCTTTTAGCGAAAAATCCCGGATCGTCGAGGTCAGGTTGATCGCGCTGGTGGTGTTGTTGAGGTTGATGACGTAGCTGTAGTTGCTGTAGATCAGCGACGTGTTGGAAAACAGGCGGCTGTTGAAGGTATGGTTCCAGCGTATTGTGGCGGTGGTATTGCCATATTGGAGGCCAAAGACGTCGGAGACGCCTAATTTGTCTTTGCCAAAGTAGCCGGAGAGGTAGACCCGGTCGTTGGCGCTTAATTTATAGTTGGCTTTGGCGTTGATGTCGTAGAAGTAAAGCTGGTCTTTGTTGATATTAGTATCTTTTGAAAGGTGGAGGAAGAGATCGGCGTAGGTGCGACGGCCGCTGATGGTGAAGGAGCCCTCGTCTTTTTTTATGGGGCCTTCGAAATTGAGGTGGGAAGCGATGAGGCCTATGCCGCCGCTGCCACTGAAACGCTGATCGCTGCCGTCGTTCATCTTTATATCGACCACGGAGGAGAGGCGGCCTCCGTAGTCGGAGGGCATTCCTCCTTTATAAACGGTGACGTCCTTGATGGCGTCGGAATTAAAAGTAGAGAAGAAGCCGAGCAGGTGGTCCGGGTTGTATACGGTGGCTTCGTCGAGGAGGATGAGGTTCTGGTCGGAAGCGCCTCCGCGGACGTAGAATCCGCTGTTGCCGTCGCCTGCTGACTTGATGCCGGGCAGGAGCTGGATCGTTTTCAGAATATCTTTTTCGCCGAAGAGGACGGGGACGTTCTTTATTTCATTGATGCTAAGTTTTTGGACTCCCATTATGGGATTGGTGATGTTTGCGTCTTTTTTCAGGGCGCTTACGACGGCTGTCTGAAGTTGAGGGTCGCCGGGATCGAGGCGGATATCAATGAGTGTATCCGATTGCAATGCGACGTGCAGGGTATCCGGCTGATAGCCTATGAAGCTGGCGACGATCGTCGTTGCTGCGGGAGTATTGCGGGGAATGGAAAGCGTGAGTGAAAAGAAGCCATAGGCATTGGAGACAGTTCCGGTTCCGGGTTGTTCGATAATGGTGATCGCTGCGCCGATCAGGGCCTCTCCGGAACTGTTGTCGCGGATGGAGCCGTGAATCGTTGGTCTGGATTGAGAAAAGGCGGGGATGCTGATGAGTAGCGGAAGGAGGCGGAGCGGGTGCATGAATTAAGTTTCCGCAATGATAGTCCGGGCTGGTGTTAACGAATTGTAAGAAGGGATGTTGGGAGGATATGTGTATACGAAAGAACGGAATTTGTTAATGAAGCAGGGAAAAAAAAGAAGCCCAGATAGAAATCCAGGCCGTTGCTAAAATCCAATATCCTATTAAAAGCCATAGTAAGCATATCAAATTAGATTCCATGTTTTTTAAAGGGGAAAATACCCGGGGTTTTGGGTATTATTGTGGAGGATAATCCTCAGTGGGGGTCTTAATTTCTCAAAATTATATTTGGGTTCGATCTTTTACACAAATTCAATTAAGATAATGATAACTGAAAAAGATAAGGTCTATCTGCGCATGACCATGGAGCTGGCCAAGCGGGGTGTGGAAGAGGGGCTGGGTGGTCCGTTCGGGTGTGTGATCGTTAAAGACGGAGAGGTGGTGGGACAGGGATGTAATGGCGTGACCTCAACGAATGATCCGACTGCGCATGCGGAGGTTATGGCTATCCGGGATGCCTGTAGGCGTCTCGGCCATTATCAGCTGACGGGCTGTGACGTTTATACTTCCTGTGAGCCTTGTCCGATGTGTCTTGGGGCTTTGTATTGGGCGCGGCCGGACCGGGTGGTATATGCGGCTTCGCGGTTCGAGGCGGCGGAGGCGGGTTTTGATGACGCGTTCATCTATGCGGAGATCGGTTTGCCGGATGGGGACAGGCGGATACCGTTTGTGCATGGTGTGATGGAGGAAAGCGGGGAGGTATTCCTGTTGTGGAAGGAGAAGGGGAACAAGCGGTTATATTAAAACGCCGATTCCCCCTTTTGGGGGGGAATCGTGCATAGGTGGTTTTCTGGTTAGGTTATTTGCTTCTTTTGCTATAGAACTGCCAGTTTTCGGAGCCATTGGCGCGAAGCGTGATGGCTGTGTCGGCATTTTCGAGTGTTACATAGTAGCTATTTATCCCATCGCCGTTGAATTCGAACAGGTCGGTGATCCAGTAGTTGGCGTAGTCCTTTTTTATATCCAGGAGGAGCTGGATGGGGAGCTGGCTGGATCTGATGTTACGGGTTACGGCCAGCAGGTCGCCGTTGTCGGAGTAAAAGGCGTAGAGGACCATGTCATTCATTTTAAAGGTCAGCTTGTTGTAGCTGTTGGTAGTTTCAAGGCCGATGATCTCTGCTTTTTTGAAGTCCTTCTGGAAGGAGGCTTTGATCAGGTCGGATTTGTCGGTGGGGGTTGCGAAGTTGGGGGTCGCGAAGCTGCTCATGACACCTATGGTGAGGAGCAGGGCGATGGAAAGGGCGATTTTGTAAGTTGAGCGTTTCATATACTCTAATTTTATTGGTTGTTTGGTGATTGTTTGCATAACAAAGATAATGTACATGGAAGGTACTATGCAATGCATATTACCTTGAATGGCATATTAGCGGGTTGAGCGGTTATTTTCACTGGATGAGCTGTATTTGGGTTGATCATTTTTGTGGCCGGGAGGAGGGTTTTGATGGCTCCTTCGGGTTATTGAAAGGGATGCCAGCGGGGTGCCACAAAGTGTGTTGTTTGATAATCAACGCGTTGTAATTTTTGAGGGAATTGGGAGCGTACGATTTTGAAATTGGAGTGTCCGGAAATGAAGGGGTGGTGCGCTTGGTGGGGTGTCGTGCCTCGTGGGGGAGGGGGGTGTCGCGACGCATGGGGTGTCGCGCTTCGTGGGGGAGTGGTTGGTGGCGGGTGGGGGGATAGTGAGGGTGTCGTGCGGGGTGGTTGGGTAAGGGGATTGGTTGCCGCCGGGTGGGGGAAGTGATTGGTTGGCGGGAAGGGGAAGTGGTTGTAGCGGGTTGGGGAAGTGATTGGTTGGCGAGGAAGGGAAAGTGGTTGCAGCGGGTGGGGGCGTGAGGGTGTTGTCGTGCGGTGGAATTGGGAAGGGAAGTGGTTGGTGGCCGGGTGGGGGAAGTGGTTGCCGACGGGTGATGATCGGGATCTCGGGGAGTTAGCGGGTGGACTTGAGGATGATCTCTTTTAAGAAGTAGTTGGCTTTTTCGGGGTGGCTGACGACGAACATGTGGCCGCCTTTTTCGACGACATGGGTGGGGGAGGTCAGGCCGATCGGGAATATCTCGTCACGGGTGCCGTGGATATGGTAGAGGGGTTGTGGTATCTCTTTGTTATCCCATTCGAGTACGGCGTTTATTGCCCAGCGTATGAAGCGGTCGTCGCCTGCGCGGATGATGTCAAACATGAGCCGTCTATTTGCTGCAGAGCGCATGGTGAGGGCGTGTTTGGCGGAGCTGGCGGCTTTCAGGAAGGAAGGTGAGATCATCTTACCCATTCCGAGCCGGCCGGCGACCTTGAAGTAGCCGGGGAGGTGATCGGTGACGGGGATGCTGCTAATAATAATCGTGCAGGAGGGGCGTATCCGTTTGGCGATCTCGACGGCCATCATTCCGCCGAGGGACAGCCCTACGAGGACGAAGGGTTCGGTGGTATCGAGCTGTTCGGTGAGCCGGAAGGCGTAGTCTCCCAGCTTCTCCTTGTCGATCGGGTCGATCCAGTGCACGTAGGACGCGGTATATCCTTCGGGTAGCTGGATATGTGTGAAGAGTCGATAGTCGGCCCCTATTCCTGGGATGAAATAAACTTTCAAGCGACGGTGTTTAAAGCCGCTGAAAGTTACGCATAATTCCTGAATGTAGGAGGTAAGCACAGGCAGCGTTAAAGCCGGCGTTCGGATCCTTTGATCGGGAGGTCGTTGATGCTGGCGAATCTTTTTTTCATGAGGCCGTTGGGATCGAATTCCCAGTTCTCGTTGCCGTAGGCGCGGTACCACTGGCCGTCGGCGTCGTGGTATTCGTATTCAAAGCGGACTGCGATGCGGTTGTCGGTGAAGGCCCATAGTTCTTTTTTCAGCCGGTAGTCCAGCTCTTTCTGCCATTTGCGGGTAAGAAATTCGACGACCTGCTGGCGGCCGTTGAGAAATTCCGAGCGGTTGCGCCATTCTGTATCGATGGTGTAGGCTTTGGAAACTTTTTCGGGGTCTTTTGTGTTCCAGGCGTCTTCGGCCATTTGTACTTTTTGGAGGGCTGTCTCGCGTGTGAATGGGGGGAACGGGGATTTTTGTTCTGTACTTTCCATGGTGGTATAATTATGACGTGAAGTTAGACTGGTCCGGATGGTTGGGGATGGTATAGTTTATCTTTTCTCTGGTATTAAATACGGATTGGCCGGGTAAGTAAAGAGTGCCATAAAACGAACGACGTGTGCCGTATTGGCGGGGGGTGGGGGAGTAGTTTTGTAGAGTGGTTTTTCGGCTTTTATATGAAAGGGAGAATGGAGAGTGCTGCTGCGTCTGTTTTTCCGAGGAATTTTTTGAAAGTTTCTCGTGGGATCGGTCGTATTTGGAGAGGTTTGCTTTTTTGGCGGGGGGAAATGGGGAGTGGAGGCTTGCGGGTGAGATGAGGCGAAGGGTTGGGGGATTGCTTGATGAGCTGAGAGAGCTCAGTGGCAGTGAGGCGGCAGGAGCTGCCGAGCTCGAAAAGCTGGTCCTGCTGCGGCTGTTGTTTGTGCTGGAAGAGGGAAAAGCGTATCTTACAGCCGGTTAAATAAATCTGTCGGGTATGGGCAAGCCTATCGTATTTTACAAGAACCTGTATGATACTTACAATAAACTGGGGTTGCCGGTAGAGGGCATTGATCCTGCCTCGGATTTTACCATCAATAATTTAAAGAACCTCCATCCGGAGCTGCCATTTAAGTCCCATAGCTATCGGCCCAATTATTTTTCGTTTCTGTTCGTGAAGGACGCCAACGGGCGGTATACGACGGATGACCTGAGTTTTGAGTCAGAGCCGGGGACCATCTATTTTACCAACCCCGGGCATCAGAAGTCCTTTGAATGGACGAGGATGGAGGAGGTATACCTGATCACCTTTACCGAACAATACCTCAAAGAGAACGTTCACCAGGATATCTTTTCAGAATTCCCTTTTCTGCTGGCGGAGACGGTACATCCGAAGGTGCTGGAGCCGGTGAGGTTTGCGGAATTTGAGCAGCTTTATCTGCAGATCTATAATGAGTATAAGCAGGATTCTGTCCTTAAGAAGAAGGTCATTGCCGGTCTTTTTGTTGTCCTGCTGCTCAAGATAAAAGAATATTTCTGGCTGGATTATAATCCTATTTCCGAGGGCAACAGGGGCTCGCAGATCGTAAAGTCCTTCAAGAAGGATCTGGAGGCGCATTTCAGGGACCTGGTGAACGGCAAAGCCGATAAGGTTTTCAGGGCGCATGACTATGCGGCTATGCAGAGCCTTCATCCCAGCTATTTGAATAATGTCATCAAGAGCAAGACGGGGAAGTCCATTACCACCTGGATATCCGAGAAGACGATCGCGGAGGCCAAGTCGCTGTTGCAGCAGTCGACGCTATCCATAAAGGAGATCGCCTACCTGTTGGGGTTTGCGGAGTCGACGCATTTCAGCAACTATTTTAAGAAGTATACGGACCGTTCGCCTGCTGACTACCGGAAGCAGGGGGTTAGGGTTTAGCGCCGCGCGGGGGGATTGGGCTGTGGTTCTGTGAAGGTGAACGGGGGCGGCCGGGGATGACCGCGGGGGATGTGATTGTGGTTCCGTGGAGGTGATTGGGGGGCGGCCGGGGATGATCGGGGTGGCGGGGTGGCGATCTTTAAATTTTACATCTCTTCCTATAATCCTTGTAATTAAGTCGGGGTATCGCCAGCGTAGCTTTGTGTTATCAATTTAAAATATAACACAATGAGCACGTTAAAAGGAAAAACAGTATTGATAACCGGGGCTTCCGGTGGTATCGGTTCTGAAATAACCCGCGAATTTGCCAAGGCCGGGGCACAGATAATCGTTCACTATGCGGGCAGGAAGGACCCTGCCCAGCAACTGGCCGACGAGATCATCAAGGGTGGCGGTGAGGCTATCGTATTGCAGGCGGATGTCCGCAAGTCATCTGAAGTAAAGAAATTATTTGATGACGCCATCGCGAAGTTTGGGAAGATCGATGTAGTCGTAAATACGGCTGGGATCATGATCACAAAGCTGATCAAGGATACGACAGACGAGGATCTTGAAGCGCAGTTCGAGTCCAATATCAACGGCACCTACTATATTCTGCGGGAAGCCACCGCAAAGCTGGCCAATAACGGAAGTGTCATCAATTTCTCCACTAGCATTAACCGGCTGATGGTGCCCACCTATGCGGCTTATGCAGCGACAAAATCTGCGGTAGAGACGATGTCGAAGGTCGCCGCAAAGGAGATCGGACGCGGGATCAGGGTCAATACCGTCAGTCCCGGCCCTGTCAATACTCCCTTGTTTACGCACGGAAAACCGCAGGAGGTGATCGACCGACTTGGAGCGATGTCGGCTTTTAACCGGATCGGTGAGCCGCAAGATATCGCACCTGTGGTGGTATTTCTCGCCGGGGACGAGGCCAGGTGGATCAGCGGCCAGAATATCGGCGTCAATGGCGCATTTGCTTAACGACCGGTCAAAAATTATTATAACACAAAGGTCCGGAAGGACCGTCCGAAGGACAATCATTAGCGCTTTGCCGGATATGCGCTAGTTTTTGTAAAAGCGCATATCCGGCACAAATTTAAAACAACAAATCATGAACAGTCTGAAAGGGAAAGTGGCTCTAATCACGGGTTCCGCAAGGGGACTTGGCAAGGCGATCGCAGAACGTTATGCTTCGATGGGTGCCGATATCGTGCTGAACTATTCGAGGGATAAGGCAGCGGCGGAAGAGACGGCCAGCAATATCAGTAAGACGGGAGTCAAGGTAGTGGCTATCCAGGGGGATGTGAGCAAGGTATCGGATATTCAAAACCTCTTCAATGAAGCAATAAAGGCATTCGGCAAGATCGATATCGTTGTTGCGAATGCGGGGGTCGAGATGGTCGAAACGCCGGTGGTGGACTTCACGGAGGAGCAATTTGACAGGGTGTTTACCATCAATGCGAAGGGGTCGTACTTCACCATGCAGCAGGCGGCGAAGTATGTGGCTGACAATGCCCGGATCATCTATATCGCCAGCAGCACGACCTCATTCCCCGTCCCCGGTATGGCCGTGTATGGTGGCAGCAAGACCACGCCCCGGTACATGGTTGACGTATTGTCCAAGGAAATAGGCCATCGTGGTGTTACGGTGAATTCCATCATTCCTTTTGCAGTAGACCATGCAGGCATCTTTGTCGATCCCGCTGCCTATCCGAGGCTTCGGAAGCAGCTTCTGGACAGCTGTCCCATGGGTCGCCTGGCGGAAGTGGAAGACGTGGCGAATGCGGCCGAGTTCTTTGCCAGCGGTCTGTCGTCATTTGTCAACGGTCAGCACCTGTTGGTCAACGGTGGAGCAACGAACTAGTTAAAATTTCCCTCAAAACACGGATCTCATGTCAGTAAATACGGATACGCTCAGCAATCCTACTGTGAAGAAGGCTATCGATGCCCTGCAAAAGGGAGATGCGGTGAAGTGGTTTGCGTTGTTCACTGCGGACGCTACCTTATATGACGATAACAACAAGAAGAATCTCCGGTCCTTTTTTGAGGAGGCGCTGGGTCATGAATATTTTACGCATATTGATAAGGTAGAGAATAACGGACTGGACCTTTACGGGAGGTTTCATAGTGACCGGTGGGGAAATTTTAAAACGTATTTCAGATTTCAATTAGATGGAGAAGCCCGGATCACCCGACTCGATATCGGGCAAGCAGATTATTAATCCGATAGTAATTGGGGAGATGGACCTGATGGTAGTTGGGGGGGTGAACCTGATGGTAGTTGGGAGGATGAATCCGATGGAAATTGGGGGGATGAATCCGATGGAAGTTAGTGCGATGAATCCGATGGTGACTGGGGGGATGAACCCGAAGGAAGTTGATGCAATGAATCCGATAGAAGTTAGTGCGATGAATCCGATGGTGATTGAGGGGATGAACCCGACGGTGAGGAAAGCCATTGACGCCTTGCAACGGGGAGATGTAAGGGTCTGGCTTTCCTTGTTTGTAAAGAACGCGGTTCTGTATGATCACGGGAATGCGATGACCGCCGGGGAATTCATCGAAAAGTCAGCCGGACGGGAATACTTTACCCGTATTGACCGGACCGATGATATGGGGATGTCCGTCTTTGGAAGCTATCATACGGTACAGTGGGGGGATTTTTTGATCGGGTTTCGGTTTGGGATGGTGGGAGAGGAGGATACCCACGACCGGATCTGCCGTCTTGATGTTTCGGAGACCTTCGTCGAAGCTGCTTCGCCGCGCTTCTCCTAGGTCGTTCCCTTCGAACTTCGGCGGAGCTTCGTCCCTTGAGTCCTTCGTCGGAGCGTCGTCCCTTGAGACCTTCGGCGGACCTGCGTCCCTTGGTCCTTCTCGGTCGTTCCCTTCGCTTTGCTCGGGAACCTCGGCCGTTCCCTTCGATTCCTCGGGAATCTCGTTCATTCCCTTCGTTTCACTCTGGAACGCTCGGGAATCTACTGAGGCCGCTTTTCGTCATAATTGAACATCCACTGGATGCCGAATTTGTCGGTGAACATCCCAAAGGTGCCGCCCCAGAAGGCTTTGTTGAGGGGGACCATTACGTTGCCGCCTGCGCTGAGGCCGTTAAACAGCCTGTTCATCTCGTCTTCGCTGGTGGGGTTAACGGTAATGGACATGTTGTTGCCGATCACGAGTTTGGGGCCACCCATTCCGTCGACAGAGTCGGTACCCATAAGCATATTCCCGTTGTTGCCGATGGGCAGGGCAATGTGCATGATCATGTTCTGGTTGTCGGCGGGCATGCCTTCGCATCCGGGGCTGTCTTTGAAACGCATGATCGTTACGAACTCGCCTCCAAGTACTGACTTGTAGAAGTTGAAAGCCTCTTCGGTGTTGCCGGGGAAATTTAGATAGATGTTAAAAGCTGCCATAATGGTGTTTTTTGTTGAGATAAAGCTACCGTATTCTTTTGGAGGCGGAGAGTGGTGATTGCAACTTTTAGGGGGTGAAATGCGACAGCTATAGGGCCCGTTGGATCATAAATCCGTTGGTCACGGTGTCCATTCCTATCCTTGGATAGTAATCCATTGCAGAAGGCGCGGCCAGGAGAAGGAGCATGCAGCGGTCGCCGATGGCTTCTTTTGTCAGCCGGACCAGCTGTTTGCCGATGCCGGCTTTCTGGTATTCTTTTCTGACGGCTAGGTCCGAGAGATAGCAGCAGAAGTGGAAGTCGGTCAGCGCGCGGGAGACTCCGACCAGGAGCGGGCCGTCCCATGCGGTGATGACGAGGTTGGAGTGGTAGTACATGGATTCTATTCTTCCTGCGTCGTCGATGGGACGGGTGAGGCCCGAGCTGGCGTAGAGGTCGATGATCGATGGGGTGTCGGGCAGCTGGTCTGTTTTGTACTGGATATTCATAATCGGCAATTTTTATATTTCAAAAATACGGCGGGTTAGGACTACCTTTATGGCCCAGATCTAATATATTAAGTAGTCCAGTATGCTTCCATTTGACAAACTTCTCCCAATCGACAGGACGGCGGCGCCGGCTGTCTATCTGCAAGTGGCTAATTCGATGATCCAGCATATCCGAAGCGGTGTAATCAAGCCTGGTTTTTTGTTGCCGGGGACGCGGGAGCTCGCGGGTATGCTCGGACTTCATCGCAAGACAGTTGTGGCAGCCTACGACGAGCTGTCTGCGCAGGGTTGGATAGAGGCGGTTGCGCGGAAGGGGTTTCATGTGACGCGGGAGCTTCCCGAGATCAGACCCGGGGGGTGGGGTAAGAAAGAACAATTAATTAGGGAGGGTCGGGAGCATGCTTTTTCGAAGGAGATGGCGGCGCCTTTTTATCCCGTTGAAAAGGGACGGTTCCGGCTGCCGGTGGTATCGGTGCCGCCTCCGCGGCTGATCATCGACGATGGGCATCCGGACAGCCGGCTTGCTCCTTTGGAGCTGCTGGGGCGGGAGTACCGGGCAAGGCTGAGCAACAGGGGCGGGCGGCAGCAGGTGTACGCTACCATGACGGCGGGGTCGCCGCGGATGCGGGAGGCGATGGTTGGCTATCTTGCCGATACGAGGGGGATGCAGGCCTCGGTACCCAATATCCTGATCACGCATGGGGCGCAGATGAGCATCTATATAGCGGCGCAGCTGCTGCTGCGGCCGGGGGATACCGTGATAGTAGGGGAGCCGGGGTATTACGTCGCGACACAGGTTTTTGAGAACCTGGGCGCCAGTCTGCTGCGCGTTCCGGTAGATGAGCAGGGGATCGACGTGGATGCTGTTGAGCGGCTGTCGAGGGGCAAGGTCGTGCGGATGCTTTATCTTATTCCGCATCACCATCATCCAACTACGGTGACCCTGAGTCCTGAACGAAGGATGCGGTTGCTGGAGATCGCCGACAAACAGAACTTCTCGATCGTGGAAGACGATTATGACTATGATTTTCATTATTCGTCCTCTCCTTATCTGCCGCTGGCCGCGAGCGGTCACAACAACCGGGTGATCTATATCGGGTCTTTTTCCAAATCTTTATCGAGCTCGATCCGGGTCGGGTTCATGGTGGGGCCGGAAGCGTTCATCGTCGAGGCTACCTATCTGCGACGGCTGATCGAACTTCGCGGCGATAATCATATGGAGGATGCGCTGGCCGAGCTGATCCGGAACGGGGATGTGGGGCGGCATCTTAAAAAGGTGAACAGGATATATCAGGGGCGGAGAGATCATTTGTGCGAGCTGCTTGATTCGTACCTGGGGGATGTTATCGACTATCGCAAGCCTTCGGGCGGGATGGCGATATGGGCCCGTTTTAACAAGCGAGCTCCGGTGAAGGAGCTCGCGGGCAAGGCGTTGAAGATGGGATTGTATATGAGCGACGGCCAGGCATATAATACGCATAACAGGGATTATAATGCGATCCGATTTGGATTTGCGTCGCTGAGCGAAGAGGAGATGGACGAGGCTGTGCGGATAATGAGGAACTGCTTATAAGATCCCGCTGCGTCCGAGGATGACGAACAGGGAGAGCAGCAGGAGCGTTATGTTTGTGGCTACGTTCCGGGGCTCTTTCAGGCGATAGTGGATGGGTGCGGCCAGCAGCATAAGCACGGCAAAGCACGCGGCGCTTGCGATTGTGAGGAAAGGGAGTATATTTAGCGCCCAGGGGAGGATGATCCCCATGGAGCCGGTTATTTCGCTGATGCCGATGAATTTGATCTTCCCCGGCTGGAGGCCGGCGACGCCTGTCTGACCGCGGGCGATGAGCTGCTGTTCCGGGAGGATGGTTTTGCAGATGCCTGAATAGAGGAAGGCGGCGGCGAGGATTATTTGAGCTATCCAAAGTATGGTATTCATGACTGTGAGTTTTAATACCACAAAGCTCTGACGGTATGGGGGAATTTCCTTTGATATATATCAAAAAGGGCGGGGGTTAAGACTGGGAACGGATGCGGCTGAGCGTCTCCTGCGTAATGCCGAGCCAGGAGGCGATCATCCCGAGCGGGACCCGGTTGACCAGCGAGGGATTGGCTGCGATGAGCTGCTGATAGCGATCGTGGGCGGTGGCAAAATGCAGGTCGTCAAAGCGTTGTTGCAGCTGGATGATGCCATGGCTGAGGAATAGCCTGCCGAGACGGTCGATGTCGGGGTATTCCTGGTATAGCCTTTCTAGGTCGGTATAGGAGATGGCCCAGATAGTGGAATCCTCGAGGAGCTGGATGCCTCTTCTGTCCGGCTTACGGGTAAGAAAGCTGATGATAGAGACGGCGATGGAGTTCTCGGTGCTGATCCAGTCCGTGACGTCTTTTCCTTCTTTGATATAGAATGTCCTGCTGAGGCCTTTTTCTATGAACCAGAGGTAGTGACAGACAGAGCCGGGGCGCAGGAGCGTGTGTCCTTTGGGGAGGTCGAGGCGTTCGAGGGCGGAGCCCAGGGCCGCTGCGCTGGTCTCGGAGAGATGGGTGAAGGTTTTTATATAAGAGAAGAAGGCGGTCACAGGAACAAAAATAAATTTTATTCTATGATGGTATATGATTTTATCGCAGGTATCATTCCGTTGTCTGCAGAGCTAAAGGAGCGGCTGGACTCGATCTTAAAGATTAAGGAGTTTGGCAAGAAGGAGCTGCTGTTGAGGGAGGGGCAGGTTTGTGATAAGATATATTTTGTCGAGAAGGGGTTGGTGCGGATCTACTATTTAAAGGACGGAGTGGAGATGTGCTCCGGGCTGTTGCTGGAGGGAGGGTTTATGATATCGGTCGAGAGCTTTTTCAGGAAGCAGAAGAGTTACGAGTTCATACAGGCGGTCGAGGAGACGACGGTTTATTATATTTTGTTTGAAGAACTGGAGGCGTTGTACAGGGATTTTGCCGAGTTCAATATCGTGGGGCGAAAGCTCATTACTGAATATTATATCCGCAGCGAGGAGCGGAATTATGTGTTACGGAGGTTGTCTGCAAGGGAGAAGTACAGGTATTTCCAGGAGCTGTTTGGGGCGAATACGGTACGGATACCGCGGAAGGATATCGCATCTTACCTGGGGATAAATCTGGAAACGCTGAGCAGGCTGTCGAAGAGAATCTGACCTGGGGATAAACCTGGAGACGCTGAGCAGGCTGTCGAAGAGAATCTGACCTGGGTCAAATTTTGTCTGTGGTTTTGTTTCTTATTTAGCGGCTGTTAAATAAGAAGATCCGATGAATTATAAGCATTGTTTGTTGGCGGGGCTGACGGTAGTGTCGGTGCTCGCGGTCTTGTTGCTGGGTCCGATGGCGCAGCCTTTGGTCTTTCATCGTTTTGCAGGCGCCGGGAAGGTATTGGGGGTGCCGAACGGGGCAAATGTGCTCAGCAATATTTTGTTGCTGGTCGTTGGTTTTGTGGGGCTGGTCTCAGTGGGAAGGGGTGCTGGCCGCCGGGGAGTCGCCATGCTATATGGCGTGCTTTTTTTGGGTGTAGCGCTTACGGGCGTGGGTTCGGCGTGGTATCATTTGCGTCCCGATAATGGCAGGCTGGTTTGGGATCGGATGCCGATGACGATCGTGTTCATGGCGTTATTGTCTGTAGTGGTGGCGGAGTTTATCAGTCGTCGCCTGGGGGTGGTGCTGCTTGTTCCTTTGGTAGTGGTTGGTGTGGGGAGTGTCTGGCTATGGCATTTTACGGAGGAATGGGGGTTTGGTGATCTGCGGTTGTATTATTGGGTGCAGTTCTATCCGATGGTGATGATCCCGGTGATCCTGGGGTTGTATGGTAGTGGGAGGAAGGGGATGGTGCGCCCGCTGGTTTGGGTCGTAATTTGGTATGCCGTGGCGAAGGTCCTGGAGTGGAAGGATTGGGAGGTTTATCGGGGGATCGGGGTTAGCGGGCATACGCTGAAGCATATTGCGGCGGGGGTGTCGGCGGGGTATTTTGTGGTGTTGTTCAGGAGAGGACAGGGCGTTAAGTAGCTTCTTTTTTGGCTGTGCAGTAGGCTTTTATGTTGCGGATGGCCTGTTCGAGGTTGGACTTGACGGTTTCGGCGGAGACGTTGAGGATGGAGGCGGCTTCCTGTCTTTTGAGGCCTTCTTTTTTTATCAGGATATAGGTATTCTTTTGTTTGGAGGGGAGGTGGTTGACTGCCTCTTCCAGCAGCTGTTCGTATCCGGGGTTCGGGTCTTCGGCGGGTTGGGGGAGGGAGGAGGCTGCGTTGATACTGCGTTGGATCGTTATTTCCCTGTATCTTTTTCTCATAGCGCTGTAGATGGTGTTTTGCGCGATGGTGAACAGCCAGGCGTTGAACTGCCCGATCCCGGGTAGGGATGTCCGTCGGAGCCAGACCTTCATAAAAACGTCCTGTACGATCTCTTCGGAGATGGCGGGGGACTGGGTCAGCCGGAGGGCGGTGAAGTATATGGTTGTACGATGGGACCTGAACAGCAGCCCGAAAGCGTGTTGGTCGCCTAGCGCTATTTTACAAAGCAGCTCTTTTTCGTGAATGATCTTTTCCTGCAAATTAGTCGTGGTTCGATCTGTTATGAAATTATAAAAATTTTTCGAATGTCGTACCCCCGAATTTGATTTTCATGCGTCTATTATGGTATAAAATTGAATCATGACCAGCCGTATTGAGCAATTGATGGAGCGGTGTATGCGGGATGAGGCCACGGAGGAGGAAAGGAAGGAACTGCTTGAGCTGTTGCAATTATCTGAGAATGAAGCTGAGGCCCGGAGGGCTATCGGGATCGCGTTGGAGGATACCGCCGCATCCGGGGTGGAAGGGGATATGGATGAGGAGACTGCTGCGGGGGTGCTCGCGTCGATACACCGGCTGGATGGGCGGCGGCGTCGCTTACGGGTAATGAAATGGGGGCTTGCGGCGGCGGTGTTGTTGTCCGTGGTCTGGGGGACCGATCTATTATTTAAGATAAAAGAAAGATCACCCGTTGTTGCGCTGGTGCAGCAGCGAAAGGATACTACCTCTACTATTCTCCCGGGCAGGAATAAGGCGGTGCTGACGCTGGCGAGTGGGGAGTCCATTGAACTGGATGACGCAAAGGACGGGAATATCGCCGATGACGGAGGCGCCGAAATCGTGAAAGCAGGGAATGGCGGAGTGCTAAGCTATCGTGCTCTCGGGAGGGGAGGGAAGCCGGGGAAGGGGGAAAATCCCGGAGGAGAGGGAAAGGATAAAGAGGTATTCAATACTATTTCGACGCCCCGCGGGGGACAATACCAGGTGAATCTTGCCGACGGCAGCAAGGTATGGCTTAATGCCTCATCGTCGCTGCTCTATCCTACAACTTTTACGGGGGAAGACCGGACTGTAGAACTGACAGGGGAGGCCTATTTCCAGATCGCCAGGAAAGCCGGGGCTCCTTTTTTTGTTAAGGTCAATGGCGTGACGGTGGAGGTTCTGGGGACGGCATTCAACGTCAATGGATATGAAGATGAGCCTGCCATAAGGACTACCCTTGTCGAGGGGGCCGTGCGGGTAGATGCGGGTGAGCATCAGCTGGTGCTGAAGCCGGGGCAGCAGGTGGTGTCGGAGGGAGGGAAGTCGCTGCGGATCGAACCGGATGCGGACCTCGAAGAAGTGTTGGCGTGGAAGAACGGGACGTTCAATTTCAACCGGCTGGATATCGAGACGATCATGCGTCAGATCAGCCGATGGTATGACGTAGATGTCGTTTATGAAGGGGCCAGGCCGGCGGGACATTTCAGCGGTATGATCAGCCGGAATACTTCGGTAGCGACTGTACTGAAGCTGCTGGAATATGGGGGTGTGCATTTCAGGGTCACCGGTCAAAAAATTGTCATCATGCCCAATTAAAAACCGGAAGTGGTTGGAAGCACTTCCGGCGAATATGGGTCTTGTTGAATAAAAGTCTGGGAAAGACTGTTTTTATTTCAGAACCCGTCTGACCGGGGTCATCCGGGCGGACCCAAAGTGAACAAAACTATGCAATTAACTGCTGATTGCAAAGTTTCGTCCAGGCGAAGCTTTGTGCGAAAAAAGATCTTCTTTTACATGCGAATTACCTCTTTTCTGCTATTGGCGTTCATGACCCAGGCGAGCGCGTCGGGTGTTGCGCAGACCGTGACCCTATCCGGCAGAAATATCCCACTGGAGAAGGTTTTCCGGGAGATACACTACCAGACCGGATACAATTTCCTCTATCGCAGTGAATGGGTCTCTCCGGGGGATAAGGTGAGCCTCTTTGTGAAGGATGTGCCGTTGCAGGAGGTGCTGGATATCTGTTTTAGGGGACGATCGCTGCGCTTTTCCATTGTCGACAAGAGTATTGTAGTGACGAAGACAGCTGTGGAAGAGGCGGAGAGCCCTGCCTTTGAAACGATCACCGGTCGGGTTGTCGACGAGCTAGGTCAGCCTGTGAACAAGGCCAGTATCCGCATCGAGGGGAAGAGCGGCGGGACTGAGACGGACGGTGATGGGAAATTTAGTATCAGCGCGTCGCCGGGGGATGTTCTCCTGATCTCCTATGTAGGGTATAATACGGAAAAGGTGACGATACTGAGGGGCAGGACGAACTATGCTTTTTCCCTGACCCTGGCGAACAAGCAGCTGAGCGATGTGGAGGTGGTGGCGGTAGGTTATGGCTCGACGAAGAAGAAGGACCTTACCGGGGCGGTATCCGTGGTGAACGTAGAGGATATGAACAAGCAGCCGACCAACCAGATAACCAGCCAGCTGCAGGGGCAGGCGCCCGGTGTTACCGTTATCGGGAGCGGTCAGCCGGGAGAGCAGCCGCAGGTGCGGATACGTGGGATCAATACTTTTGGGGACAATACGCCGCTGTATGTAGTGGACGGGGTGCCGACGCTGAATATCTCCGACCTCAATCCGAATGATATCGCCTCTGTTCAGATATTAAAGGACGCCGGTGCTGCGTCGATCTACGGATCGAGGGCGGCGAATGGGGTTATTATCCTGACGACAAAGCGGGGAAAGAATGGCAAGCCGGTAGTCTCCTATGACTCCTACACCGGATTCCAAACTGTGAAGCGGAACAATATATGGCATTCGCTGAGCCCGCTGGATATGGCCAAGCTGAAATTCGAGGCGCTGGCTAACTCTGCGACGCCGGTGACGCCTGGCTCTGCGGATGTTCTATATGGCGGTGGTCCTGACCCTGTGCTACCCGACTATATCAGTCCGGCAGGCGCGCACGAGGGTGATGCAACGGTAGACCCCTCGCTCTATTTCGTGAATACGAATTATACCGATCCGAATGACCCGAACAGCTTTTATCAGATCACAAAGGCGAACAAGGCAGGTACGGACTGGTTCAGAGAGATAACGCGATCTGCGCCCATGACCAACCAGAACATCAGTGTCAGCGGGGCTACGGATAATGCCCGCTATCTTTTCTCGCTGAATTATTTCAACCAGCAGGGGGTGATCATCAATACCTATCTCAGGAAATACGTCATCCGGGCGAATACGAGCTTTAATATTACGAAGGATATACGGATTGGCGAGAATATGTCCTACAGCATCGGGCGGAACCCAAAAGTGACGCCATTGCAGGCGTACGGGGCTATTGCTTATTCATTCAGGGACCAGCCTATCATTCCGGTACACGATATTATGGGTAACTATGGGGGTACCAGCTCGAGCGCCGACCTGGGGGATTCGCCCAATCCGGTTGCGACACAGGAGCGTACTTCTCATGACAGGAGCCTTGACCGGCGGTTGTTCGGGAACGTGTATGCGGAGGTGGATGTTCTGAGACATTTTACGGTGCGTACGTCTTTCGGTGGCGAGGACTATAGCGGAAACGCCCATACTTTTACGTATCCTACTTATGAGAACAAGGAGAATACGCTGACCAACTCTTATTCTGAGTCTTCTTATTCGGGTAATGACTGGACCTGGAGCAATACGATCTCCTATCATAATACGTTTGGCGATCATGATCTTAAATTACTGGGGGGTGTGGAGAGCTATGACGAGGAATCGCAGACCCTTGGGGCTACCGGTTATGGTTACTTCTCTTTTAGCCCCGACTATGTTACGCTGTCGAGCGCCTCGGGCAGTATAACGGCCAACAGCACCAGGGGCGGCTATGGGCTTTGGTCGCAGTTCGGCCGGGTGGACTATGCATTCAAAGACAAGTACCTGCTCAGCGCCACGGTGAGGCGTGACCGGTCGTCCAAGTTCAAGAATCATCCTTACGGTGTCTTCCCTGCTTTTTCATTAGCCTGGAGAATATCCCAGGAGAAATTCATGGAGGATATACCGTGGCTGACGGACCTAAAGATACGCGGGGGGTGGGGTGTTATGGGAAACCAGATCAACCTTGGCGCCGACAATGCGTACTATACCTTTAAGGGTATGAAAGCCAATAATTATTACGATGTAGGGGGGACCAATAATTCGGTAGTGGAGGGGTTTTCTGTCTACCAGATCGGGAATCCGGATGCGAAGTGGGAGCGGGATGGCAATACCAATATTGGTTTTGATGCAAGTCTTTTCAAGGGTGCGGTCGATGTCACTGCGGATTACTACATCAAATCGATCAAGGACCTTTTGTACAATCCGACGCTGCCCGGGACGTATGGCTCGGGTAAGCCTCCGTATCAGAATGTGGCGGCGATGCAAAATCATGGAGTGGATTTCTCGATCAGCGCCAGGAAGAATATAGGCAAGGACCTGAAGCTGAGCACGACGCTGACTTTTACTTCTTCCAACAACAAGATCACGAAGGTTACGCAGTCCACCAACTATTTCCTGTCGGGTGATGGAAGGAATTTCGGCCAGAAGTTCATCCGCAACCAGGTGGGGCATCCGGTAGGTTCTTTTTACGGGTATAAGATCGCCGGCTTCTGGAATACCGCAGACGATATTACGAAGGCAGATGCCGCTGCGCAGCAGTCCAAGAACGATCCTGCAGCGGTGTACCAGACGGATGAGGGTGTAGGGCGATTCAGGTATGCGGATACGGATGGGGACGGTCAGGTCACCGACGCAGACCGGACCTTTATCGGCAATCCCAACCCGGACTTCAACTATGGCATCAACCTGGGCGCTTCGTATAAGGGGTTTGACTTCTCTGTCTTTTTCTATGGGGTCCATGGCAACCAGATCTGGAATATGGTGCGGTGGTGGACGGATTTTTATCCTTCCTTTGGAGGCGGCAAGAGTCATACGGCACTATATGACAGCTGGACGCCCAGTCATATGAATGCCAAGGCGCCGATACAGGAAAATGCCGGGTTTGCCAGCACGAACGGCTCTCCCAATAACTATTATATCGAAAGCGGGTCGTATTTCCGGGCAAAGAATGCGATGCTTGGCTATACGCTGCCCAGAGACCTGGTAAAGAAGGCCGGTATCCAGAATATGCGGTTCTATGTACAGGTGACGAATATCTTTACCGTGACGAAGTATACGGGTCCGGATCCCGAGATCACCGGCAATGGCGTCACGGAGTTCGGCATCGATGAGGGCGCATATCCTAATAGCAGACAATATCTTGTTGGAGTAAGCCTTAAATTTTAAAACGACCGATCATGAAAATCAAACTATTTATCTGCATAGTGCTGGCGGGGGTGTTCTTCTCATGCAAGAAGAGCTTTTTCGAGCGGAGTCCGCAAGGGACTCTGCAACCCGTCGATATATCTACCAAGGCTGGCGTAACCAATCTGCTGATCGGCGCTTATGCGGCGCTGGACGGACAGGATACGGTCAACCAGGGTGATCTGGTCAGTCTTGGCGGCGGCAATGCGTGGGGTGTGTCGCCGAGCAACTGGCTGATGGGGAGCGTAGCGGGCGGGGATGCGCATAAGGGCAGCGACGGTACGGACCAGATCGTGTTCATGCCGCTGGTCACTTTTTCGGTAGATGCCAGCAACAGCATTCTGAATGACAAGTGGGTGGCGGTATATGAAGGCATCAACCGGTGCAACAATGTGCTCAAATATCTGCCGCTGGCCAAGGACATTTCGCATGATGACGCGGTGAATATGAAGGCACAGGCCCGATTTCTCCGTGCACACTACTATTTCGACCTGAAACGGGTCTTTGACAAGGTTCCCTGGATCGATGAGACTACGACGGACTATACTCCGACCAATACGGTGGATATCTGGCCGAAGGTCGAGGCCGATATGAAGTATGCCTATGACAGTCTTCCAGAATCGCAGAACGATATCGGCAGGGCGAATAAGTGGGCGGCCGGGGCATACCTGGGCAAGATCTACCTGTACGAGAAGAAGTATAGCGATGCGGAGCCCGTCCTTACGGCTGTTATCAATTCGGGGATGACGCCGAATGGGATACCGTACAATTTGAATGATCAGTTCGAGCATAATTTTATGCCGGCGTATGAGATGAACAATCCAGAGGCTGTGTTTGTCATCGAGATGGCCGCGAATATAGGGGACGGGACTATCGCGAATGCCAACCAGGGGGATGCGCTCAACTTCCCGTATGGGTCCGGTACTCCGTTTCCGTGCTGCGGGTTCTTTCAGCCGAGCTTTGACCTGGTGAATTCTTTCAGAACGGATGCGAACGGCCTGCCTTATCTTGACGACTACAATTCGCATGCGATAGTGAGCGATGAGGGAGTGCTTTCCAAGGATCCCTTCACGCCTGATGCCGGGACTATCGATCCGCGCCTTGACTGGACGGTCGGCCGCCGGGGAATTCCATACCTGGACTGGGCCGTTTACCCGGGACAGGACTGGGTACGGGACCAGCGGTATGGAGGGCCTTATGCGCCGAAGAAGAATGTCTACTGGAGTGCGACCCAGGGGGCGGATGCGGATCAGAGCCAGTGGGCGCCGGGGTCTTCGATCAATGTGTTTGTCATCCGGTTTGCGGATGTGCTGCTGATGGCGGCGGAGGTGGAGGCGCAGCTGAACAACCTCGACCAGGCGGAAGCGTACGTCAACCGGGTACGGAACCGGATGGCGCTAAATAAGGGCGGTTGGGTGCATAAGTATATTGATGACAGCAATCCCTCGGCCGGGTTTCAGACCGGCGATGCCGGTCTGGCTGCCAACTATAGTATAAGCCCGTATCCTAACGGAGCTTTTTCGAGTCAGGCTTTTGCGTTGAAGGCTATCTATTTCGAGCGAAAGCTGGAGCTGGGGATGGAGGGGTATCGCTACTTCGACCTGGTACGCTGGGGGCTTGCGCCGACGGTGTTGAACGGCTATTTCGCTACGGAGTCGAAGCTTGTTACCGATGTGACGGGTGGGCATTTTACTGCCGGGAAGAACGAGCACTATCCAATCCCGCAGCAGCAGATCGACCTGACGCAGAAGAACGGGAAGAATACATTAACTCAGAATCCGGGGTATAATTAAGAATAGGGCCGACCAATCGGAGAGCCGATTGTCGGGGTTAGGGCCGGTGAAGGTGGGTGGGGTTGACGAATGAGAGGCTGGGGTCGATGACTGGGAGGTGGGGTTGACGACTGGTGAGGTTGGGGTCGATGACTGGGAGGTGGGGTTGACGAATGGTGAGATTGGAGTTGACGAATGAGAGGTTGGGGTCGACGACTGAGAGGTTGGGGTCGATGACTGGTGAAATAGCCTATCTTTAGGCCCATGTTAACTGTCAATGTCATGGTGTCATCCCTGGCCGGATGGGGTGGCACCATTTCTTATCTTGTTGCCTACTTCCTGCTGAGCATTAACAAGCTGAAAGCGGGGCGTCCGTTGTATCACGTGCTGAATATTGCCGGTGCTGCGGGACTGACGTACAATGCCCTCATGCTCAAAGATTATCCGAACATTATTGTGAATCTTGCCTGGGCGCTGATCGCGGGTTGGGCTATTTTCAGGATACAGGCACAGAAAAGTTGAGAAGGGAGATCGCCTGTTCTTTGTATTTTATCAGCTTGTTCTGATACTCTTCTTTATCGGTGACCAGGCTCAGGTAGTAATAGGCTCCGTCGACGAGGACGAATATAAGGTCGGCGGTGTGGGCGGGGTCTTTTACGGAGAGGATGTCTGTCGCTTTGCCCTCTTCAATGAGCTGCTGGAGCTGCGCCCGGAGGGCGTCCAGCAGTACCTTGTATTTTCCTTTTATGATCTTGTCGCGAAATGCGAGTGAATAACAGCTGTAGGAGACGCTGTCGTCGAAGAGCGTATTCCATTTGCTGGAGAAGATGTTGTCGATGACCGTGAGCAGGTTTTTCCGGGGATCGGCCGCGTCTTCCGTTGGGACTTTGTAGATCAGCAGGTATTTGTCCAGTATATATTCTATGAGGCCATAGACCAGGTGGTCCTTGCTTTTGAAGTAGTGAACGATGAGGCTGGGATTTATGCCGATAAGCTCGGCTGTCTTGGCGATGGATGCGTTCTCGAGACCTTCCTTTTTGGCAACCTTATAAAATGCCTTGATTATCTCCTTTTGCCGTGGCTCTTTCAGGCTTTTTCTTCCCATATAGTCTGTTAGTTATATTATTTCGCAAATATATGATCGTGGTTGAAATAAGCCCAAGGTTAAGTTTTGGTGAATTTCGCGTTATTAATATATTAATTGAATGTTCATTCAATTTTTATTACCTTTCTTATTGCAAATTTGCGCGCAGCAAAAGAGAAGGTTACGTTAAAAAATTTATCCAAAAATCTATCTGCAATGAAAAAGGTAGCGTTCGCTATAATTACATTGGTGGCATTTCATTATGCCGGGTTCTCTCAAAAAAGCAGGCTGGCGGGTGTTGTCCGTTCGGCCACCGACAGCAGCGGGCTCGCTGGTGTTTCCATTGAAATAAAGGGCTCAAGGGGCGGGACGGTTACAGACATGCAGGGGCAGTTCGTGATCTCGGTCGCGGACAATGCAGTGCTTGTGTTCTCTGCGGCCGGGTATGCCCCGCAGGAGGTTGCGGCTCATGACGGGAGCAGGATCACGCTGTATCTGCGTCAGAGCGAGAAGTCGCAGCTCGGTGAGGTCGTGGTGACTACGGCGCTGGGTATAAAGAAACAGCAGAAGACGCTGGGGTATGCGGTACAGGAGGTCAGCGGGGATGCGCTGAACAAGACCAGGACCCCTACTGCCACGGGTTCCCTGACGGGGAAGGTTGCCGGTCTGAACATTTCGAACACTACCGATCTGTTCCAGAACCCCAGCATTTCGTTGCGGGGCAAGACCCCTCTTATTGTGATAGACGGGATACCTGATCCGGATGCCGATCCCTACAAGCTGAACGCCGACGATATCGAGAGCGTTTCCGTACTGAAGGGTACGGCTGCAGGCGCTTTGTATGGGGCATTGGGGGTTAACGGGGCTATCCTTTATACTACGAAGAAGGGCAGGAAAAATGCGGTTGTGAATGTGGAGGTCAATTCCTCTACGATGCTGCAGACGGGCTATACGGTTGTGCCGAAGGTGCAGAGTCAGTATGGGGATGGCGACCAGGGGAAATATGCGTATATCGATGGTTCTGGCAACGGAACGGAAGGAGGGGGATGGATCTGGGGGCCCAGGCTGGATCAGAAGGTGGCGGGGACGCCGAGCGGCTATTATGAGACGACGCAATACAACAGCCCGGTCGATCCGGCTACGGGGAAGTTGGTGCCGTTGCCCTGGGTATCTCGGGGGAAGGACAATATCACCAACTTTTTCCAGACGGGTCTGCTCTCGACCAACAGCGTAGCGGCGACCATCGGTGGGGACAAGGGGTCTTTCCGGGTCGCGGCCGCTCATATCTATCAGAAGGGGGTAGTGCCTAATACGGGGCTGAACAACTCTTCCTTTTCGGTAGGAGGTAACTATGCTCTTTCGTCGAAGTTGCGTGTGGAGACCAAGCTGACCTTCAACAAGGAATATTCAAACAACTATCCTACTATCGGGTACGGTCCTCCCAATCTTTTGTACAACCTGATCCTTTGGATCGGACCGGATATCGATATCCGCGACCTGAAGAACTACTGGGTAAAGGGCCAGGAAGGACTGCAGCAGCGGAACTACAACCTGTCCTGGTACAATAACCCGTATTTCATCGTCAACGAGCTGTTGAACGGCTACCGAAAGAACAATATGTTCGGTCAGGCGACCTTTGACTACCAGCTGACCAAGGACCTTTCGCTGAAATTCCGGAATGGATTCAACCAGTACTCCGTCGGCCAGGACTATAAGGAGCCTTACAGCTATATTGCCTACTCCTATATCTCCAAGGGGAACTATAGCGTAACCAATACCAACTATTTCGATATCAACAGCGACCTGATCCTGAACTACCGGCACCGATTCAGCGATGATCTTTCATTGAGCGTGACGGCGGGCGGAGCCAATAACTACCGGAATTATAAGTCGGCCTATACGACCACGGACGGGCTGACCATACCGGGGTTTTACAGCCTGACCAACTCGATCAACCCGCTGAAGGGGACCAGCACGCTACAGGAGCGGAGGACGGCCAGCGGCTATGGGATGGTCGACCTGGAGGCGCTGCGTTTCCTGTACTTCTCCTTTACCGGCCGTTATGACAAGACCAGCACGCTGCCGGTGAAGAACAACGGCTATTTCTATCCTTCCGGTGGTGTTTCGGCGGTGCTTTCGGATGTGCTGCATCTACCTGAGGCGGTGTCTTTCCTGAAGCTGCGGGCATCATGGGCGAAGGTGAACACGGGCTTTATCGACGCGAACAATCCTTATGCGCAGCTGACGGTCTATGGTCTCGGCACGAAATGGAATAATGTGCCTTCGCTGACCTGGCCGTCGACCTATATCTCCCCGCGTCTTATCCCGCAGACGGTGCTTTCCGGCGAATACGGGGTGGCGATCGGTCTGCTGAAGAACCGGATCAATATCGACGCTACCTGGTTCCGGAACAGGGAGTCCAATAATTTTGTCAAAGTGCCCCAGTCCCAGGCCAGCGGCTACACCAGCGTGCTGACCAATGCCAACGTGTTTGTCAGAAAGGGTTGGGAGTTCGTCATCAGCGGCACGCCTGTCAAGGAGCGTTATTTCAAGTGGGAGACCGGGATCAATTTCAGCAACAACCATCTCTGGCTGCAGAAGTCTACGCAGACGACGGACGGATATATCACTTATTCCGACCAGTATAGCGGTTCGCACCCGGTCAGGGAAGGGCAGCGAACGGATAAGATCTATATCAGCAATGCCCGTACGCCTGATGGCCGGGCGATCTATAACAGCAATGGGATGGAGGCTACGCTCCCTTATGCCCAGCCTTATGGCTATGGGGCTCCCGACTGGATCTATGGTTGGCAGAATACTTTCTCCTACAAGAACCTTTCGCTTAGCGTTTCTGTCGACGGACGGCTGGGCGGGCTGATCTACTCCACTACCAATCAGAAGATGTGGTGGGGCGGGACCTCGCCGGGGACGGTCAATCAGTACCGGGATGACGCGAATGCGGGGAAGGCCACCTATGTAGGGCCTGGTGTTGTGGTGGTATCGGGCAGCGCGACTTATGACAATCACGGGAATATCACTTCTGATACCCGGAAGTACGCGCCTAACACGACTGCGGTCAACTACATCAGCTTTATGCAGACGACCAGCGGTGACATGCTCAACCACTACTTCTACTATAGCGGCAGCTATCTGAAGATGCGGGAGGTGGTGCTGACCTATACTGTGCCGGCAAGATGGTTGAAAGGGGTATTCAGCGCGGCTTCGGTATCGGCCATTGCGAACAATCTCTTCATTCTCGCCAAGCTGCCGAATGTCGATCCGGATGCGGAGGGCGACAATCTGCAGACTCCTTCTATGAGGAGCATGGGTGTCAATGTTAATTTTAAATTCTAAATTCTTTTCCGATGAATTTTTTAAAGATATCTTTTGTTGTGGTGTTGATGGGGGTGTTGGGATCGTGTAAGAAATTCCAGGATTTCCAGGTGAATCCGAACAATCCTACGGTTGCGGACCCTTCTCTGCTGCTGACGAATATCGAGCAGAACGTTTTTTCCGTCATCGATGCCGATGCGAGTCTTGCCAGCCGTCAGCTGGTCTATACAGAGTCATCCAGCAATGCGCAGTATTACGGATGGCAGCGTGGCGGCTTTAGCTATTCGGGCATCAGCCAGACGGTGAAGATGGAGCAGGAGGCGGCGCGGGTTGGTAAGACGAATTACCGCTATATAGCGAAGTTCTTAAGGGCCTTTTATGTTATTGATATGACGCAGCGGTTCGGGGATATTCCCTTTTCGAAGATGATGCAGTCGATCGGCGCGAACGATTTTACTGATAGTTCTGCTGTGCGGCCGGCGTATGACAAGCAGCACGACGTTTACCTGGGTGTGCTGAATGACCTGAAGATAGCCAGTGACTCGCTGTCGTCGGCGGCTGTGCCGATCGGGGGGGATATTATCTACAATGGGAAGATCGATCTGTGGAAGAAGCTGATCAATTCGTTTACGCTGCGGGTACTAATGAGCCTGTCGAAGAAGGAGGCGGTTGCTGATCTGAATATTCGCCAGCGGTTCAATGATATCGTCGCCAATCCTTCGAAGTATCCTTTGATTACGTCGAATGCAGAGAATGGCCAGCTGCCTTATTACAATGTCACGGGCAACCAGTATGTTTATTTTAATAGCAATTCGATGAAGACGGATTATTATTTGGACAGTTCGTTCGTGGTGCTCTTGAAGGGGTTGAAGGATCCGCGGTTGTTCGTATTTGGCGAGCCGACGACGGCCAGCGGTCTGCCGGGGAATGATCTTGCGGGTTATGACGGACTGGTAGGAAGTGCGCCGCTGGCTTATAATACCGGTAAGCGGGGGCAGGGTAAGGCTTCGCAGATCAACAGAAGATATGCGTATGATGCGACCAATGAGCCCAGTGTGTTGATGGGGTATGCGGAGGTGGAATTTTTGTTAGCGGAGGCTGCATTTCGCGGGTGGATTGCCGGGGATGCGAATACCTTTTATAAGAAGGGGATCGAGGCATCGCTCAATTTTTCCAATTATCAGAGCACGTATTCGGCGGCTGATATTGTGAACTATCTTGCTCAGCCGGGTATTGCCTTACAGCCGGGAACGGAGGTGAGCCAGATCATTACGCAGAAATACATCAGCCAATTCATGAATACGGGGTGGGAGCCATTTTATGAGCAGCGGCGGACGGGGTACCCGGCGTTGGATGTTGCGGGTTCGGGGGTCTTGAACGGAGGTAAGGTACCGAAGCGGTGGATGTATCCTTCGGATGAGTATACGAATAATGGGGTTAATGTATCTGCGGCGGTACAGAGTCAGTATGGTGGGGTGGATGATATTAATGGAGTTATGTGGCTGGTTCAATAGAGATATGGTTTGATGTCGTCGGGCCGGACCTTTGGTCCGGCTTTTTTTTGGGTAGAAGGGGCATCCGCGCCGGTGGTTGAGGGGATACCGTAGTAGCGGGTGAGCGGTCCGATGCCGGTTGCAGGAGGTTAATACTAAAAGACCCGTAAAATTTAATTTACGGGTCTTGCTATAGTGGTTGTTCAAGTTTTTGATCAAATCTTTATCACTCTCAGGACCTTGACGTGATCTCCCTGGGTTATCTGAACAATGTACATTCCGGGAGTCAGTTTGTTTCCGAACTGGAATGATCCGCTGGAGGTTTCTCTTAACGTTTCGATCTGGCGGCCTGAGATGTCGAATACTTTTACGAAGATGGTTTCTCTGCTATTGCTTTGTACGTGAAGCGTGAAGTAGGTCTCTGTCGGATTTGGTACGACCTGTGCTGTCAGGCCTTGCGTGCTTGCTGTTATATCTCCCGGCATGTTTGACAGGCCGCTTATTGCCGCAGGATTCACAACTGTCGAGCTATACGGAGGCTGGCAATTGGGCGTACATTTTCCAAAGAAGTCTCCGTGACTCAGGTGTTCCTGGATGGCGGATGAATCAATGCAAATTGATACGCATGGATTCTTGTCGCTCCCCGTCTTATGACACATGGCGATCTTGCTGACACCGCTGTTGCCGGCGAAGCAGCGTACGTCTTCGGCAAGGATGGTGGTTGTGCAGGTTGCGATACAACCGTTGGCGTCGGTGATGGTTGCTGTGAATACTGCGTTTGCCATGAGCGTAGCGGTTACTGAATAGGAGCCTGCGCTTATCGTTTTGGTCGTGGATGGGAGCTGTGTGGCCAGGGCGGGGTTAGCAGGACATGAATTATTGAGGGTAGTTCCTCCGCTGCCGCCGACCCAGGATTCATCCCCTGCGTCGTTGATCTGGTTGCACAGCATTGGACGATTCATCGTGATAGTGATCTTATATGGCCCTACGCCGCCTGATGGGGTTACGGTGATCGTTGATGTCTGGTCGCCGGTATAGCCATAGAATAGCTGACTATTGTTATTGCTGCAAGAGGCGGTTAGTTTAGCGGGGGCGGTAATGGTGACTTTTGTTGGGGCACTGGTGCAGCTGTTGGCGTCTTTGACGACGATGTTGTAGCTGCCGGCGGGCAGGCTGCTGAAGACGTTGTTAGCCTGGTATGTTGCGCCGTTGTCGTCGGAGTATGTTAATGAGCCTGTTCCGCCGCTCGCCGTGACGGTGATCTTGCCGTCGGATGCTGTGGTACAGCTGAGGTCGGAGCCGTTGTAGCTGGTCTTGATGGCGCTGTTGATAGTGACTGCTGCGGGGGCTGTGACTGTGACTTTTGTTGGTGCACTGGTGCAGCTGTTGGCGTCTTTGACGACGATGTTGTAGCTGCCGGCGGGGAGGCTGCTGAAGACGTTGTTAGCCTGGTATGTTGCGCCGTTGTCGTCGGAGTATGTTAATGAGCCTGTTCCGCCGCTCGCCGTGACGGTGATCTTGCCGTCGGATGCTGTGGTACAGCTAAGGTCGGAGCCGTTGTAGCTGGTTTTGATGGCGCTGTTGATGGTGACTGCTGGTGGAGCGGTGAGGGTTATTAATGTTGCGGCACTGGTGCAGCCGTTGGCGTCTTTGACGACGATGTTGTAGCTGCCGGCGGGCAGGCTGCTGAGAATATTGCTGGCCTGGAAGGTGGCGCCGTTGTCTTTAGAATATTGCAGCGTACCTGTTCCGCCGCTGGCCGTGACGGTGATCTTGCCGTCGGTTGCGGTAGCGCAGCTGAGGTCTGAGCCGTTGTAGCTGGTTTTGATGGCGCTGCCGATAGTGACTGCCGGTGGAGCGGTGATAGTTATTGTTGTTGCTGGACTGGTGCAGCCGTTGGCGTCTTTGACGACGATGTTGTAGTTGCCGGCGGGCAGCCCGCTGAGAATATTGCTGGCCTGGAAGGTGGCGCCGTTGTCTTTAGAATATTGCAGCGTACCTGTTCCGCCGCTGGCCGTGACGGTGATCTTGCCGTCGGTTGCGGTAGCGCAGCTGAGGTCTGAGCCGTTGTAGCTGGTTTTGATCGCACTGCCGATGGTGACGGCTGGTGGAGCGGTGAGGGTTACAGGGGTAGCGGGGCTGGTACAGCCATTGGCGTCCTTGACGACGATGTTGTAGCTGCCGGCGGGCAGGCTGCTGAAGATGTTGTTAGCCTGGTATGTTGCGCCGTTGTCGTCGGAGTAGGTTAACGTGCCTGTTCCGCCGCTGGCGGTAACGGTGATCTTGCCGTCGGTTGCAGTAGCGCAGCTGAGGTCAGACCCGTTGTAGCTGGTTTTGATGGCGCTGCCGATGGTGACGGCTGGTGGAGCGGTGAGGGTTACAGGGGTAGCGGGGCTGGTACAGCCGTTGGCGTCCTTGACGACGATGTTGTAGCTGCCGGCAGGAAGACCGCTGAAGCTATTGCCGGATTGGAAAGTAGATCCGTTGTCGTCGGAGTATTGTAATGTGCCTGTTCCGCCACTGGCCGTGACGGTGATCTTGCCGTCGGTCGCGGTAGAGCAGCTGAGATCGGCGCCGTTGTAGCTGGTTTTGATGGCGCTGCCGATGGTGACGGCTGGTGGAGCGGTGAGGGTTACAGGGGTTGCGGGGCTGGTGCAGCCGTTGGCGTCTTTGACGACGATGTTGTAGTTGCCTGCCGGGAGGCTGCTGAAGACGTTGCCGGCCTGGAAGGTGGTACCGTTGTCGTCGGAGTAGGTTAATGTGCCTGTTCCGCCACTGGCTGTGACGGTGATCTTGCCGTCGGTTGAAGTAGAGCAGCTGAGGTCGGCGCCGTTGTAGCTGGTCTTGATGGCGCTGCCGATGGTGACTGCTGGTGGAGCGGTGATGGTTATTGTTGTTGCTGGACTGGTACAGCCGTTGGCGTCCTTGACGAGGATGTTGTAGCTGCCGGCGGGCAAGCTGCTGAAGATGTTGTTAGCCTGGAAGGTGGCACCGTTGTCGTCGGAGTAGGTTAATGTCCCTGTTCCGCCGCTGGCCGTGACAGTGATCTTGCCGTCGGTTGCGGTAGAGCAGCTGAGGTCTGAGCCGTTGTAGCTCATTTTGATCGCACTGCCGATGGTGACGGCTGGTGGAGCGGTGATGGTTATTGTTGTTGCTGGACTTGTGCAGCCGTTGGCGTCTTTGACGAGGATATTATAGCTACCGGCGGGCAGGCTGCTGAAGATGTTGTTAGCCTGGTATGTCACGCCGTTGTCGTCGGAGTAGGTTAATGTCCCTGTTCCGCCACTGGCGGTGACGGTGATCTTGCCGTCGGTCGCGGTAGAGCAGCTGAGGTCGGAGCCGTTGTAGCTGGTCTTGATGGCGCTGCCGATGGTGACGGCTGGCGGAGCGGTGAGGGTTACAGGGGTTGCGGGGCTGGTACAGCCGTTGGCGTCCTTGACGAGGATATTATAGCTGCCGGCGGGCAGGCTGCTGAAGATGTTGTTAGCCTGGTATGTTGCGCCGTTGTCGTCGGAGTAGGTTAACGTGCCTGTTCCGCCACTGGCCGTGACGGTGATCTTGCCGTCGGTTGCGGTAGCGCAGCTGAGGTCTGAGCCGTTGTAGCTCATTTTGATCGCACTGCCGATGGTGACGGCTGGTGGAGCGGTGAGGGTTACAGGGGTAGCGGGGCTGGTACAGCCATTGGCATCTTTGACGACGATGTCGTAGTTACCTGCCGGGAGGCTGCTGAAGACGTTGCCGGCCTGGAAGGTGGTACCGTTGTCATCGGAGTATTGTAACGTCCCTGTTCCGCCACTGGCCGTGACGGTGATCTTGCCGTCGGTTGCGGTAGCGCAGCTGAGGTCGGAGCCGTTGTAGCTGGTCTTGATGGCGCTGCCGATGGTGACTGCTGGTGGAGCGGTGAGGGTTACAGGGGTAGCGGGGCTAATGCAGCCGTTGGCATCTTTGACGACGATGTTGTAGCTGCCGGCTGGGAGACTGCTGAAGCTATTGCCGGATTGGAAAGTAGATCCGTTGTCGTCGGAGTAGGTTAACGTGCCTGTTCCGCCACTGGCGGTGACGGTGATCTTACCGTCGGTTGCGGTAGCGCAACTAAGGTCTGAGCCGTTGTAGCTGGTTTTGATGGCGCTGCCGATGGTGACAGCTGGTGGAGCGGTGAGGGTTACAGGGGTTGCGGGGCTGGTGCAGCCGTTGGCATCTTTGACGACGATGTTGTAGCTGCCGGCAGGGAGACCGCTGAAGGTATTGCCGGATTGGAAAGTAGATCCGTTGTCGTCGGAGTAGGTTAACGTGCCTGTTCCACCACTTGCCGTGACGGTGATCTTGCCGTCGGCTGCGGTGGCGCAGCTGAGGTCTGAGCCGTTGTAGCTCATTTTGATCGCACTGCCGATGGTGACAGCTGGTGGAGCGGTGAGGGTTACAGGGGTTGCGGGGCTGGTGCAGCCGTTGGCGTCTTTGACGACGATGTTGTAGCTGCCGGCAGGGAGACCGCTGAAGCTATTGCCGGGTTGGAAAGTAGATCCGTTATCATCCGAGTAGGTTAATGTTCCTGTTCCGCCGCTGGCAGTGACGGTTATCTTGCCGTCGGTTGCGGTAGAACAGCTGAGATCTGCGCCGTTGTAGCTGGTCTTGATGGCGCTGCCGATGGTGACGGCTGGTGGAGCGGTGAGGGTTACAGGGGTAGCGGGGCTAATGCAGCCGTTGGCATCTTTGACGACGATGTTGTAGCTGCCGGCTGGGAGACCGCTGAAGCTATTACCGGGCTGGAAGGTTGAGCCATTGTTGTCGGAGTACATGAGGGTGCCTGTTCCTCCGCTGGCTGTGACGGTTATCTTGCCGTCGGTTGCGGTAGAACAGCTGAGATCTGCGCCGTTGTAGCTGGTCTTGATGGCGCTGCCGATGGTGACGGCGGTGGGGGCCGTGAGGGTTACAGGGGTTGCGGGACTGGTGCAGCCGTTAGCGTCTTTGACGACGATGTTGTAGCTGCCGGCGGGGAGACCGCTGAAGCTATTACCGGGCTGGAAGGTAGAGCCATTGTTGTCGGAGTACATGAGGGTGCCTGTTCCACCGCTGGCTGTGACGGTGATCTTGCCGTCGGATGCGGTAGCGCAGCTGAGATCGGAGCCGTTGTAGCTGGTCTTGATGGCGCTGCCGATGGTGACGGCGGTGGGGGCCGTGAGGGTTACAGGGGTTGCGGGACTGGTGCAGCCGTTAGCGTCTTTGACGACGATGTTGTAGCTGCCGGCGGGGAGACTGCTGAAGATATTGCTGGCCTGGAAGGTGGCGCCGTTGTCTCTGGAATATTGCAGGGTGCCTGAGCCGCCGCTGGCGGTGACGGTGATCTTGCCGTCGGATGCGGTAGAGCAGC
>Ga0207695_10000265_pt1 | contig 132524 bp, 107 predicted proteins | sample KBSC54metaG_FD_184354 | JGI IMG/M metagenome (GOLD analysis project Ga0207695, IMG submission 184354) | Corn rhizosphere microbial communities from Kellogg Biological Station, Michigan, USA - KBS C5-4 metaG (SPAdes) (version 2) | ecosystem: Host-associated > Plants > Roots > Rhizosphere >... | reverse complement strand
AGCAATTGCGCAGCCGCGTCGCCGCCTGCCGGGTCGAGAAACACCAGGCCCGCCGCGAAGCGTTCTTCGAGCACAAGTCCAGCTTCGGCCGCCAGCGCCGACAGCCACGGCTGCGGCCGATGAATCAGTACGCCGCAGCCATCGCCGCTGATGCCATCGGCATTGACGCCGCCACGGTGGGAAAGTTTGGCGAGCGCGACAAAGGCCGTATCGACGAGTTTTTTGCTGGCGCGCCCATCGATCTGGGCGACCAGTCCAAAACCGCAGCTATCGTGTTCAAAAGCTGCGTCGTACAGCGTGTTGTTGCCTGGCTTGCCCACCTAAGCCTCCCCGGCCGATATGTTTGCTGGGCGCAGAAGGCCTCGGTGCGAAAAGCACCGAAGCTCCATGCGAGTATGGCTCCGACTACACCACACTTGCTGCGTCGCGTCAAAGCGGAGGCGTTTGGGCCTCTGGACGTCCAAACGTTTTGGCAACGAAATTTTTCTTTTGACCTGTGCCGGCCCGTTGCGGAAGCGGCGTCAACCGCAATCTGCGGCGGCTTCATGGGTCGTGGCTGCTGAAACCGCTCCTCCACACAAGCATGGCGAATTGTCCACTGGACAAAAAAAGCGCGCCGGTTGCCCGGCGCGCTTTAATGGTTTCACTTGACACTATCGCCGGGCGAACCCGGCGATGGATATCAATTACAGCTTGACCTTCACACCGACGTTGTAGAAGCGGCCGATGATGCCAGCCAGATCGTAGGTCGGGTTGTAGTTGTTGGCCGCGTAGTTGGCCGGATCGATCGGGGCCTTGCGGTCGAACAGGTTCTGCACCGAGCCGGTGATCGAAATGTGGTCGGTGATGTCGTAGCTACCGGTCAGGTCGAAGTAGGTGAACGAACCGATGCGACCACTCAACGGAAGATCGCTGAGCAGGTCGAAACCGCTCTGATCCTGCGCATAGTTGGCCAGGCCACTGACGTAGTACATGGTCAGGGTGCCGGTCAGCTTGTCCCAGATCACCGTGTTGGCGAAGGAGCCACGCGTACGCGGCGTACCTGCACCCGAGGACAGGGCATACGGACCATGCGTACCGACGAACTGCTGGCGCGTGCCATCGGGGAGAGTCAGCGCCCAGTTGAAGATCTGGGTGCCGCTGAGCTCACTGATGTAGTGCCAGTTGTTGTCGAAGTCGAAATGCGCCTGGATATCGATATCGAGGCCGGTGGTCTTGAGCGAGTTGGCGTTGATGTACTCGCCGATCACTTCAGCCGGACGCGGCAGCAGGCCCGGGTTTGCCGGATCGGGCTTGTCGCCGATAACCGTGACGCCCGGAATCGTCTGACCCTGGTAGTAGGCGGCCAATGCCGAACCCACATCGGGAGAAGTGATGACGTTCTTCTTCTCGATGTTGTAGTAGTCAACCGAAGCATTCAGCCAGCTGGTCGGCTGCAACACCACGCCGAGCGTGAAGTTGGTGGCCTTTTCCGGCTTGATGTTCCGATTGGCGTTGGTCTCCAGAGCCAGCGAGTAGGGGTTGGTGACGTAGACGCTGCCACCGTACGCCGCAGCGACCGACTTCGGCACCTGGTAGGTGGTGAAACCCTGGCTCGAGCTCGAACCGTTTTCAGCAAACGACGGAGCGCGAAGACCCTTCGAGTAGGTACCACGCAGCGCAAACCAATCCACCGGCTTCCACTTCATGCCGATCTTCGGCGTAAAGCCGTTGCCGATATCGGTGTAGTGATCGTAGCGACCGGACACATCCACTTCCAACGTCTGGAACAGCGGTGCGTCGAATTCGGCGTAGGCACCCGTCACGTTACGCGTACCTTGGGTCTGCGCATTGCCCAGGCCCAGGAACTCGAAGTTCGGGTTCAACGTCGGGTCGTCCTGTGCCTCGTGGCGTGCCTGCAGACCCGCAGCGAAGCCGATCGGGCCACCGTCAAGCTGGCCGAAGGTGCGGTTGACACCGATATCCAACGAGTCGAGGTCGGAAGTCGAGGTCTTCGAGTAGCCCGGAGCGATCGACTTGCGCACTGCGTCGGTGTTGGACGACGGATTGGCAAAGTTGTAGCTACCGGTGTTGATCGCGTTGAGCAGCCCCTGATAGCTGATCAGGCCAAACTGGTCGGTGTTGAGCCAGGTGTGGTTGACCACCGTGGTGACATCGTAGCCCCAGTCGCCGAGCGAACCGTTCACGTTACCGACGAGGCGGACGTTATGGTTGTCGTAGTTGTTACCGACCGGAATGTCACCGAACGCATAGTTCAACAGCGCGTACTGATTGCCGAACGGATTGCTCGGGTTACCCGGCGGCAACGCGATGTTGTTGGTATTGATCGGCGTGCTGGCCTCGACCTGCGAAGGGTTGGCGCCCGGCGCATTCGTCTTGGTCTCGAAATAGCTTGCCGACAGGTAAGCGCGTGTCGTGTCGTTGAGCTTGACGGTGAAGCGGCCGTAGATACCGCCCTGCTCCATCGCATACGTCGCCTGACCGTACTGATTGGCCTGATCCTGCAGGCAGTAGCTGCCGACGCCTGGCGTGCTGGCCAGGGTCATATTGCTTGCGCAGGCGCCCAGCGGCTGCGACAACCCAGTCGCCACACCCGAGGTCAGATCGCCTGCGGTACCGAGCGTACCCGGGGTCACCGAGCCGACGGTGGAACCCTGGAAGTTCGCCGGGTTGCCGATGCGGTTGTCCGGACCGCCGATGCGGCTGGTGTCGGACGTGTTGAACGGGAAACCACGATCACGCAGATAGATCGGGTTGTCCTTCTGATACTGGATGGCGACATAGGCGTTGTGGCCGTCCTTCTCCAGGTCGCCGCCACCGAACAGCAGCGTAGCCTTACGGGTCAGGCCGCCGCCATGCTCCGAGGTACCGACGTCGAAGGTGCCTTCGGCGCCCTTGAAGCTGGGCTTCAGGATAACGTTGACCACGCCGGCGATCGCATCGGCGCCGTACAGCGACGAGGCGCCGTCCTTCAGCACTTCGATGCGCTCGACTGCAGCGAGCGGAATGGTGTTCAGGTCGACGAAGCTGCGCTGACCGTCATCGGACACCGCGTAGCTGGCGTTGCGATGGCCGTCGATCAGCACCAGGGTCGAGTTGACGGTCAGGCCGCGCAGGGCGACGCCCGACGAACCGGCGGCAAAGCCGGCGGCGAAAGCGTTCGGGATCGAGCCGCTGTTATCGGCCGAGATCGAGCGGACGACATCGGCGAGGGTGGTCAGGCCGCTGCGCTGGATCTGCTGGGCGGTCAGCACGGTCACCGGAGAGGGCGTTTCCACGTCGATGCGCGGAACGGCCGAGCCGGTCACCGTAATGGTCTGCAACTGCTTGGCCGACTGCTGATCAGAAGAGTCGGAGGTCTGTGCGGACTGTGCGAATGCGGTGCTGGCCACGGGGGCTAATAAAAGCCCAGCCAGCGCCAAGGCGAGCTTGTTGCGCTTCATGGAAAGTTCCTCTCTTTATTTGTAGAGCGATCTGCTCGCCCCTGGGGGCTTGTCCGGCTCTTAATGGGGATTAAGAACAGCTAAACGCCGAACAAGTGCAGCCTGAGTTTTCCACTTTAATGCTCAGCTCACAAGTCCATTACTTTCGACCTAAGTGCTTGATGGCCGTAATTAAATTCGATTTCACAAAACCTTCGCGCAACATCTCTCGATACGTGCCGTAAAGGTTTTCACGCATTTGCACCATGAATGATCAAAAGCGCGATGCAGTGTGGAATTAATCACGTGCTAACAAGTAATTGGATCGGTTCAATAATCGCACCGTTTCGCGGCAAAGCACCATTTTTGCTCACGATGAAACGCATGTATTTACGATTATTTTCGTAATGCTGCGACGCAACAGTTCTGAACGGATCGTTAGGAACCGTTTGCGAGAGCTGGAACTCGCTCTTTCAGGCCGCTCTTTCTTAACTCGAAGGCAACATTCACCGCTCAAAGTTCGAGTTGGGCGCCCAACATGAAGCCGCGGCTCGGGCCAGGTTCATAGAAGCGCCCATTGCTTTCATTGACGATCACCGAGCCCGCGTAGCGGCGGTTGAGCAGGTTGTCGACCCGGGCGCTCAAATGCAGTTTCGAGCTACCCACCGGAAGGCCGTAGCCCACATCCGCGCCGAGCAACATATAGCCCGGTGCCTGGCCGCTATTGATGTCATCGACAGTCACGCTGCCTACGCCGGTGACCTCCGCGCCATAGGTCCAACCCATGTCACCGCCGCGCTCGACGCGAAACGAACCGTAGTTTTCCGGTACGCCAGGGATACGCGCTCCGGCACGCACCGGTGTATTGGGTATGGTGCAGCCACTGGTCACGCAGGTCATGAAAGGCGTGCGGAATGTCGCCTGCACATGCGTCACGCCGAGCATCATGCGCCAGCCTTTGCCCAGGTCGCCATGCAATGACAGCTCTTCGCCCTGCCGCCGGCTGCGACCGATATTCTGATAGCTGGAGCGACCGCCGACATTGCGTACCACGGCCAGTTCGTTGCGCGAATCGGCGCGGAAAACCGCGGCTTCCACGCCCAGGCCTTGCGTCGCCTGCCACTTCACGCCCAGCTCGCTGTTGCGGCTTTTCGATGGCTGCAGATTGAAGGCGAGGCCAGCGCGACCATCGGCGCGGTAGCCGAGTTCGTTGAATGTCGGCGTCTCGAAACCGCGACCGAAGCTGGCGTACACCCGCAGCGCATCGGTCGGTCGAAACTCGACCCCGCCCACCGGTGTGGTGGCCGTATAACGTGCGCTACCGCTGTCGTCCGGATTGTTCGTGGTGATAAAGAAATCCTGCGAGGTGAAATGCACCACGCTGTGGCGCATCCCAAGCAGCACCGACCACTGATCGGCTATCTGCCAGTAGATCTGGGCGTACTGATCGAGGTTCCATACCTTGTCGTCTTCGTCGCGCCGGAGCGCGCCGGTCACCCCAAGCGTATCGCCGACGAAGTTGTTGTAGCCCTGGCGATGCTGATCCTGCGCGTCGTAGTTGACGCCGACCACGAACTCCAGCGGCCGCCCCGCCAGTTCGCCACGATGCGTCCAACGCGTATCGACGCCGCCATAGTGGCCGGCCAGGTCGACCACGCCCCCGGCACTCAACGGATTGATCTGCGCCGACGGCGGGATCGACAGCACCTGCTGCACGTCCCGGCTACCGTAGTAGCCCATCAGCCGCAGCTGGTTATTTTCATCGATCGCCTGCTCGTAGATCAGGCCACCCTGCATCTGGTGCACGCTTTTGCGGGTGTCGAACTGGTACGCCGACGCAATGGCCTGGCGTGGATCGGACTCGAACTGCGCCTTGGTCAGGCCGAGCGGATCCTGCGCGCTGGGCAACGATACCGTATTGACCACCACAGTCAGCTTGCGCCCTGCGCCCAGGTCGAAACCCAGCTTGGCATTGCCCGATTCGCGCTCGGCCTTGCTGTGATCGCGATAGCCGTTGGTCTGGAAATGCGACACGGCGACGTTGTAGTTCATCGGCCCGTCGATACCGCGGGTCGACGCACCTACACGGTAGGTGTCGTTGCTGCCGCCGAACACGCCGAACCGGGTCTGCGCTGGGTCGGTGCCATCGGCGCTCCACATCTGCACTACGCCACCGGACGAATTGCCGTAGAGCGCGGAAAATGGCCCGCGCAACACGTCGATGCGATCGGCCGCATCCATGCTGAAGTGCGAAACCTGACCCTGGCCATCGGGCATGGTGCCGGGAATGCCATCGGAATACACGCGCACACCACGCACGCCAAAGGTGGAACGCGCACCGAAGCCGCGGATCGATATCTGCTCGTCCTGTGCATAGTTCTGGCGGTCGCGCGCCAGCACGCCGGGTACGCCGACCAGTGCCTCGGACAGGTTTACACCCGGTTTGCCGGCATGGCCGGGCGAGATATCGACCTCGCTGATCGATGCAGGCACATCGAACGGCGGGATCCCCAGGCGTATCGCGTTGACCTGCACGGCGGGCAAGGTCGACGTGGTTACGGGCTCATCGGCATAAACGCTGCCGACGAACCATGCGAACAGCCAGGCTGAACTGGCCAGACATGGCATGCCCAAACCGATGCGTCGGCTCATCCTGCACTGTCCTTGAGCGAGTGGATCGCTGGATGTTACCCCCCGAACACCCAGGCGTCTCCCCGCCGGGTCACAGCTCGGGGATAATCCCCCCATGCGCGACCTTGCCCGTTCGATCTTTCGATTTCTCCCGCCGCTCGCCATCGCGGCGAGCCTCGTCATCGTGACGCCAGCGTTCGCCGCGCAGGACAAGAGCAAAAGCGAACAGGCGGACGCGCAGAAAAAACTTGCGGACATTCGCAGCAAGATGGAGGCGCTGGCCAAGGAACAGGCCGATACCGCCTCCAAGCGGGATAGCGCTAATGCCGAATTGGCCAAGCGCGCCAATGCCGTAGCAGGCGCCGCCAAGGCCGTACGCGAAACCGACCAGGCCCTGGCCGACAAGCAGAAACAGCTCGACCAGCTCGAGCAACAGCGCGCCGAGCTGAAGAAGAACCTGGACAACCAGAAGGCCGCGATTGCCGACCTTCTACGTGCCACCTATACGCTGGGCCGCGGCTCGGACATGCGCCTTCTGTTGGGAGACCAGGACATCGCGCGGATCGCGCAGGCACTGGTCTATTCACAGTACTTCCAGCAAGACCGCCTCCAGCGCGTGCAGACCTTGATGGGTGACCTGGCGAAGCTGCAGGATCTCGAAGCCTCGATCCAGACCGAGCAACAGGCGCTCAAAGACACCCGTTCGCAACGCGAGCAGCAAGCCAAGCAGTTGCAGCAGCAGCGCAGCGAACAGCAGAAGCTGGTCGCGCAGACCGATGCCCAGTACAAGGACCAGGCGCAAAAGCTCGCGGCGCTCAAGCAGAACGAACAATCCCTCAACGACCTGGTCGCCAAGCTGCAAAAGGCCATCGACGATGCCGCACGCGAGGCCGAGCGGGCCGCCCGCGCCAACCCGATCGCGCCGACGCCATCGGGCAAGGGCACGGCCAATATCCGCGGAAACTTGCCGTGGCCGGCCAGCGGCGTGGTCAACACCTATGGCAATGGAGTCCTGATCAAGGCCAACGGCGGCAGCGAGGTTCGCGCGGTCGCGCGTGGGCGTGTCATATACGCGGCCTTTCTGCGTGGCTACGGCATGCTGCTGATCCTCAACCACGGCGGCGGCATGATGAGCATGTACGGCAACAACGAGACCTTGCTGCATGGCGTCGGCGACCAGGTCGATGCCGGCCAGGCCGTTGGCACCGCCTCGGCACCCACTGGCGTCAATACCGGCGTCTATTTCGAGCTACGACAGAACAACAAGCCGGTCGATCCGCGCAGCTGGCTGAGCCGGCAGCGCTGATAGACTCGACATCCGGGTGAATTTCGGCGGCATGACGCGGTCTTTCATTTCATCCTGGAAGCGTATGCTTCGTTTTCGGCAACCTTTGTAACCTGGAGTTATCCATGCGGTTTCCTCCCAAACGCCTGCTCGCCCTGCTGCTCGCGGCGCCCGTGCTCCACGCACAGACCGCCCCTGCCAACAGCAACGGCCCGGCCAAGGCTGCGACAACCGCCGCGCCCGATCGCATCGATGTCGACGATGTACGCACTTTCAGCCGCGTGTACGAAATCGTGCGGCAGGCCTACGTGGAAAAGGTCGATAACAAGACCCTGATGAAAGCGGCCATCAGCGGCATGCTGACCGGCCTTGATCCGCACAGCGAATACCTGGACAAGGACGGCCTTGCCGAGCTCAGCGAAGACACCACCGGCCAGTACAGCGGCCTGGGCATCGAAGTGCTGCAAGTGGACGGCACGCTGCGCATCGTCGCGCCGATAGACGATACGCCCGCTGCCCGTGCCGGCATCAAGCCCGGCGACATCATCGTCAAGATCGATGGCAAGGTGGTCGACTCGGAAAACGTCGACGATATGTTCAAGCAGCTGCGCGGAGACCCGGGCAGCAAGGTCGTGCTCACCATTCTTCATGAAAAGTCCGATAAGCCCATCGACGTCCCGCTGACGCGCGAGAAGATTTCCGTCGCGAGCGTGAAAGTCAAAGAGCTGGAATCGGGCTACGCCTATGTCCGTATCAGCCAGTTCCAGGATGACACCGCCCCCGATCTCGAAAAGAAGCTCGGCGAGCTGATCAAGAAGAATGGCCCGCAAAAGGGTGCCGTGCTTGACCTGCGCTCCAATCCCGGTGGCCTGCTCACCGCTGCCGTCGGCGTCAGCGACGATTTTCTCGACTCGGGGACGATCGTGACCACGCGTGGACGCCTGCAGGATTCCAATCTCAACTTTGCCGCGCATCCGGGCGACCTGCTCAACGGTGCGCCGATGGTGGTGCTGGTCGACAACGGCACGGCATCGGCCGCTGAAATCGTCTCCGGCGCGCTGAAGGACAACCACCGCGCGCTTATCATCGGGCGCCGCACGTTCGGCAAGGGCGTGGTGCAAACGGTGCTGCCGCTGGACGCCGATCACGCTGTCAAGATCACCACCGCACGCTACTACACGCCGGCCGGCACCTCGATCCAGGCCGAAGGCATCAAGCCGGATATCGCGTTGGCCGACCTCGCGGTCAACAAGGCCGATAGCTCACCGGTGCTGATTGGCTCCGAAGCCGACCTGCACAACCACCTTGCCAATGAAAACGGCGATGCCAGCAAGGACATCGACAACGACGGCAGTGCGGAGAACGCCAAGCTGGCGACGGAAGACTATGCGTTGTCGCAAGCGTTGAATGTGTTGAAGGGGTTGTCGCTCAGGAGCGGCACGGCGGCTGGGGCAGTCCCCAGCAAGCACTGAATGGCAAATCGTCCGGTTTTTTTGTAGAAGCGACTTCAGTCGCGACCCACGGTTGCGTCACGGCGGGTCGCGACTGAAGTCGCTCCTACAAAGGTTGCAAGCTCACCCGGTGATTGGCGTCCTGGTCCCTACTTAGCCGCCTCTTTGGGCGGCACCAGCCACCGCACGGCCAGGATTCCCAGCTCGTACAACAAGCACATCGGCACCGCCAGCATGATCATCGAGGCGATGTCCGGTGGCGTGATGAAGGCGGCGATCGCGAATGCACCGACAACCGCATAACGGCGTGCGCCCTTGAGCTTCTCGATATCCACCAGGCCGATCGCCGCGAGGATCACCACCGCTACCGGCACCTCGAAACAGAAGCCGAAGGCGAAGAACATCAGCATCACGAAATCGAGGTAATGCGTGATGTCCGTCATCATCTCCACGCCCGCGGGAGTAACCGCGGTGAGGAAGCGGAAAGCGGCAGGCAGGACCAGAAAGTACGCGAACGCGCAGCCGAGATAAAAAAGGAACAATGCCGCCACCAGCAAGGGGCGCGCGAGACGCTTTTCATGCTTGTAGAGGCCGGGGCTGACGAAAGCCCACAGCTGGTACAGGATCATCGGCATGCAGATGAAGAGCGCCGTATAGAAGGCCAGCTTGAGCGGGGTGACGAAGGGGCTGGCGACCTCGGTGGCAATCAGATGCGCGCCCTGCGGCAGGCGCGCGACCAGCGGTGCGGCCAGCTCCGAGTACAGGTGATTGGCAAACGGCACCAGCGCCAGCAGCACCAGCAGCACAGTGACGACTGCCTTGAGCAGGCGCGAGCGCAGCTCGATCAGATGCGAGAACAGGCCCTCTTGCAGGCCTTCCAGTTCCGGCCCGGGTAGCTCAGGTGCCGCCATGCGGAGTGTCCTTGCCCGGCTCGATGCCGGAATGGGTTTCGCTCGGCGTCTCGTGTGTTACCGATGCCACGGGTTCGCTGGAAGGCCGGTCTTCGACGGGAGCCGCATCGACCGGCGCCTTGGGCGGAATCTCGGCCCCGATGTCGCGCACCTTCTTCAAGGTGGCATCGAGTTCGGCCTGGGCGGCTTCCGCTTTCGCGGCTGCCTCACGCGCCTGGCGCTTGATTTCCTCGACCTGCAGTTCGCGCTCGACCTCCGCGCGTACGCTGTCCCATCCCGAACGCACGCGACGCAACAGCGTACCGGCGGTGCGCGCGGCGTGGGGGAGTTTTTCCGGTCCAAGCACGATCAGCGCGACAAGCGCGAGCAGCACCAGCTTGCCGAAGCTGATCTCGATCATAAGGCTGCGATCCGCCGCTTACTTGGTGTCGGACGTGTCGCGTTCGCGCTGGGTCTGAGTGGTCTCGACCGGCGGGTCGGCCTTCAGGCGCTCTTCGGCGGCAGCCTTGGCCTTGGCTTCGTCGCCATCCAGGCCTTTCTTGAAATCACGCACGGCGCCGCCGAGATCCGAACCGATATTGCGCAGCTTGCTGGTGCCGAACAGCAGCACGACTACGACCAAAAGAATGATGAGATGCCAAATGCTCATGAAAGATGACCTTGGAAAACGGAATCAATCCGGAAAACGTATCGCCCCAGGATGAGGCTGCTGGGGCGCCCGGTCTTTCCGATTCAACGCTGAGTGTACTCCTCCAGGCGGTCGCGGAAATCGACGACCGGGCCCGGAACGTTATTTACGCCGCCTTCGAAGATGCGCCGGGGAGTGACTCCCGAGCCATAAATGGCCGCATTGGCGTCATAGTCGATACGCAGCGCCGAGCCATCGAGCGCCACGCCTGCGAACAGGCCACGCGAGCGCGAATAGGAGTAGATCTCGGCCTTGAGCTGGCTGTCGGTAGCGGCGGTAGCGGTACGGCCCACCGGGCCTGCCGCGGCCGATGCGTCGGCGCCGAGCGTGAATTTGCCATTGACGATCGAATCCACGCCCCGCTGGGTGCGGAACACCAGGATCACGTCGGTGGATGACACACCGGCCTGGAAGCCGATGCTGCCGCCGGTCAGGGTCACGAAGCTGGGGTTGGACCACGTTCCGTCGGGCCCCTTGACCGAAATCAGGCCCTCACCCCGGCGGCCGCCGAAGATCAGACCCGCCTTGACCATGTCCGGGATGACCGCGATGGCGTGTGCTTCCTTGAGCAGATCGGTAGGAATCGACTTATCGGGCGCCTCCATGATCTCGCGCATCACGCGCACGGCGTTCTCGGCGCGCTTGATCGGCGGGTCTTCGGCGTGGACGGCGAGCGCGGGCAGCAACAGCAGTGCAGTGAACAACCAGCGGCGCAGCGATGTGAACGACATGGGGGACTCCTTACGTTGAATCGGATCTCTGATAGCCGATCGGGACAGGCTGCGACAAGCTTGCCATGCAGCGGACCAGGTGGCTTATGGCAGACTCATCGCCCTGACTCGATGTCATGGCGACGCGATGCCCTTCTCCAATGACTATACCGGCCTGGCCGGTTATTCCCATGACCGGCCGGTTAAGGCTGGCGTACTACTCGTGAACCTTGGCACACCCGAGGCACCCACGGCCAAAGCCGTTCGCCCCTATCTCGCTGAGTTTCTGGGCGATCCTCGCGTGATCGAATACCCCCGCTGGCTTTGGTGGCTGATCTTGCACGGGGTCATCCTGCGTATTCGGCCGGCCCGCTCGGCGCATGCCTATGCACGCATCTGGACCGCGCAAGGCTCGCCCTTGCGCGTGGGCAGCGAAGCGGTAGCCCTGCGCCTGCAGGAGAAGCTCACCGCGATGCGCCCCGGCCCGGTCAGCGTGGCGCTGGCGATGCGCTACGGCCAACCCTCGGTCGCGGCACAGATCGAGCGCCTGCAACGCGATGGCGTGCGCCGCCTGCTGGTGCTACCGATGTATCCGCAGTATTCGGCCACCTCCACCGGTTCGGTACTCGATGCCGTCGCCGACAGTATCAAGCAGCTTCGCTGGCCACCGGAGCTGCGTATCGTCAACGACTATCACGACGATCCGATGCATATCGAAGCGCTGGCTCGGAGTATCGAGCAGTGGTGGGCAACGAACGGCCGCGGCGAGAAGCTGCTGCTGTCCTTTCATGGGATCCCGGAGCGCTACGTCGATGCGGGCGATCCTTACTACAGGCAATGCCAGGCCACCACGCGTCTCCTGCGCGAGCGCCTCGGCCTGGATGACTCGCAACTGCTGATGAGCTTCCAGTCGCGGGTGGGGCGAGAGCGCTGGCTGCATCCGTATACCGATGCCACCGTGCGCGAACTGGCCGCCGCCGGGGTCAGGAGACTCGACGTCGCCTGTCCTGGTTTCGCGGTCGACTGCCTGGAAACCCTGGAAGAAATCGCCATGCAGAACCGGGATTTCTTCGTCGAGGCCGGTGGCAGCGAACTGCGCTACATCCCCTGCCTCAACGACGGCGCCGCGCAGATCGATGCCATGGCGCAACTGGTGCTGCGACATACCCAGGGCTGGGAAGAGTTTTCCCCTGACTACGACGCGCAGGCGGCACATGCACCCGCCGGTTGAGCGGTCCATTGCCCTGCCGCACCTGAGCCTGCGTGCGCTAGTCTGGGGCAGCAGCGACGCACCGCCGCTGCTGGCGTTGCACGGCTGGCTGGATAACGCAGCCAGTTTTGCCACGCTCGCGCCCTTGCTGGCCAATCGCTGGCAGGTCATCGCGCTGGACCTGCCAGGCCATGGCCACAGCGATCACCTGCCCGAAGGTGCGCTCTATCACTTCGTCGACTATGTGCGCTGCGCACTCGCCGCTGCGCACGCGCTGGGCCTCAAGCGCTATAGCCTGCTAGGTCATTCAATGGGCGCCGGCATCGCCTCGCTGATGGCGGCCGCCGCACCCGCGTCGATCGATCGACTTGCCTTGATCGAAGGACTGGGCCCGATCGGCGACGACGGCTCGCATACCTTGCAACGCTTCCGCGACGCACTGACGCTTGCACCGGCCAGCAGCAGTCGCGGCCTGCGCGTATTTCGCAACGTCGAGCAGGCGGCCAGTGCCCGTGCCATTGCCAGCGGGCTGAGCGCCGAACTTGCGCGCCCGATCATCGAACGTGGCCTGCTCGAGATCACCGACGGCTGGCATTGGCGCAGCGACCCACGCCTGAACCGCACCACGCCGCTGCGCCTGGCCGAGACGCAGGTCGCATCACTACTACGAGGGATTGAGGCGCCGACAGCTCTGCTGCTATCGGCACCGCACACGCCCTACCTGCCGCCAGCACAGATGTCCGCGCGAGCGGCTTGTGTCGGCAGCATTGCCGTGACGCATATGGAAGGCGGGCATCACCTGCATCTGGAGCATCCCGATGCAGTGGCGCGGTGGCTGATGGGACATCTTGGAGTGGGACGGGACGGTCGCGACTGAGGGGAACCTCGAAGACCGTAAAGTCGGCCGCTGCGCGGCCTGTCAGATCGCGCCTTCGGCGCTGTAAAGGGTAAACAGGAAAAGCCGAGCCGCGCCGCCTCAACGCTTTTGGCTCTCTCCGTTTACTGTTGACCATTGACAGGCCGCGCAGCGGCCGGATTCACCCGTAAAGTCAGCCGCTGCGCGGCCTGTCAGATCGCGCCTTTGGCGCTGTAAAGGGTAAACAGGAAAAGCCCAGCCTCGCCAGCTCAACGCTTTTGGCTCTCTCTGTTTACTGTTGACCATTGACAGGCCGCGCAGCGGCCGGATTCACCCAAAGTCGCGACCGCAACGTCCATCGCGCAACTACGGCTTGGTCAGACCCAACACATCCAGCCCCTGCTCAAACGTGACGTCGACCGGAATCTTCGCTTGTTCCAGCCGCTTGAGATCCCCGGCGAGCTGAGCGTCGACGTTGCCCATGCTATCAGTCAGCTGTTTGGCCCCCGCGTAATCGCCATCGCCCTGGATCGTCAGCAGCTTGGCCGACAGCGCATTCATCGCGGCGGTCATCTTGTCGAAATCGACACGGTAGCGGCCCGTCTTGTCGTCACGACTGAAAGCGCCCTGCTGCTTGAAGAAATTGAAGCGCACCATGTTCGCCTTGGCATGCGCGTCGCTGGCGCCAAAGCGCACCGAACGCAAAATACCGGCGAGGAAGGTGACGTAGTTGTCCATCAGCCTGGACTTGTCCAGCTCACCCTTGTCGGCCAGCTTGGTCACCATGTACAGGCCAAGGATGTCCGCCTTGCCTTCCTCGAAGCTCGACGCCTGATCCTTCAAGGCCGTGCGTACCATGCCCTTTCCATCGACCGTCTGCTTGATGCCCAGGCCATGCGCCACTTCGTGGAACATGGTGTTCTCGAAGAAGGCATCGAAAGTGAGATGGGCTTGTTGGTCGTCGGCGATCAGCTCCTTGGCGATCGGCAACATGATGGTGTCAAACTTCGCACGCATCACGTTCTCCAGCTGCAGGCGCCGCGTGCCCTTTTTCAACTGCACTTCTTCGTCGTTGGGCAGGTTGATGGCAATCGTCTTGGCGCCGACATTCGCGTTGCCCGCGTAATACACCGCGAAATACGCGTTGAGATCGGCATCGGAACCCGGCTTCTCCTGCTTGTACTTCGCATCCACCGGCAGCTGTGTCTGCAATTCGGGGAGGTACTTGGCAAAGCGCGCCAGCTTGGCGCTCCAGGCCTGATCTTTTACCAGCACATAGCTCTCATAGCTGGCCTTGTAGCCGAACAGCTGATCTTCATAGGTCTCGATGGGGCCGATCACGATATCGACCGGGTTGTTCTTCATCGACATCCAGGCGAAATCGCTGGGTTGATAGTTATCGTCGAGCAAGGCATCGGCGCGCATCTTCAGATACTTGGCGAAATCCTTGTCATCGGACAACTTGGCCGCATCGCGCAGCAAGCCGGCCGCCTTTTGCAGGTCTGCCTGGTAGGCTTGGTGATAAGGCACCGTAATCAGCTGGTTCTGTGTGTCGCGGCGTAGCACGGTGTAGAGCGATGCCTTGTCTTTCAGCGGCGACTTCTCGAACTCTTCCTTGGTCATGTCCGCCGGATAGAACTGCGCGCCTGCCGGACGTGCGCCGACGCCGGCCACGAACGGCTGGTCGTTATTCAGGCGGTCCCATGGACCGTAGTTGATCTGGGCATATTGCCGGGTCGATGCATCAGGAATGCGCTGCATCAGCGCCGCCTTGTCGCCCCAACCCTGCTGCCAGTAGATGCTGTTGGTGACATCGGCCGCTTCGATCAGCAGGGCAATCATCTGCTTCTGCCTGGCATCGAACGAAGAGAGGTCGGCCGACAGCTTGACGCTTGCATAGCTGGCCAGGCCCTTCTGCGCCAGGTCGGCATCTGTCGACGCTTCGGGCTGTGGGGTTGCAGTGGACGTCGGCGCAGGGGCTGTCGACGCGGCCGGCGGGGTGGGCGTTTGCTGCTGTGAAGGACCACAGGCCGAAAGAGCGGCAATCAGGCTGGTGACGAGAAGGCGACGATGCATGGCGGGCAGTCCTTTGTTGGCAAGTTACACATGGTAGCGCGCTGGTATGCGCGCGCTACTGGGTATCGCCGTATCGTTATCCATGGAAGCCAGCTTCGCCCAGGCTCGCATCCTGCCAGTGTGCTTCCACAACCGGGCCGCCTACGCAGCGGACGTTTCTCTCGCCTGCCGACGAGCGAGTCACTTTTCTTTGCTAGCCGAAGAAGTTTGTCGTCCCTATTGCCCCTCCTACATCGTCATCCCGGCGAACGCCGGGACCCAGTGCCTTGCCGCTTCGTCGTACGTCAGAAGCCGGTTTCGTGACGGCCTCGTACTTGCCTGTGTGTTCCCGCGACCGGGCCGCCTACGCGGCGGGCGTTTCGAACACCTGCCGATATCCGAGTCACTTTCTCTTTGCTGGCCCACGCATGCAGTGCAAACGGCGAAGCCGGCCCGGAGGGCGCAGGACCTTCAGGTCCGGAGTAAAGAGAAAGTAGCCAAAGAGAAATGGCCTCAGATCACAAGCTCTGAGCAGCATTGAGAGATGAAACTGTTCGGACCGCCTACTCGAACCGTCAGGGAACACTTCGGGCGCTTCTGAGGCGCGTCGAATGGCTGCGCGAGGCGTCGTTGGCCTGAGGACTTAAAGCGTTCCCCCTCACCCTAGCCCTCTCCCCCGGTAAAACCAGGGGAGAGGGAACTGACTGGGGCGAGTATCAACGTTACGTGCTTTTGGCTCTCTGGAGAGTTGATGCGCGCGGAAGCGGGGACAGGAGCATGGTGGCTCACTCTCACTCCTCACTCCTCACTCCTCTTCACTCACTCCTCTTCACTCACTCCTCGCTCAAGAGCTCCTCGCTCAAACGATCAACTCGAAATAGCCAACCTCTCCGACCGATACAACTGCGCCGTCACCCACACCGCCACCAACGCCGCCAGCGCACTCCCACCCAGGCAGAACAGCATCTGGTGCATGGTCACGCCATCGCCACGCAATACCTGCATCACGCCGAGATGCTGCCCCAGCAAAGGCACCGCATACATCCATTCCTGCGGCTTTACCGGCATGGCCATCAGCAACACGCTGGGCAGGGCTGGCACCAACATCAGTAACGAAAGATAGGTCTGTGCCTCGCGGTAGCTCTTGGCAAATGCCGCCACCATCGATTGCAGCGCAGCCAGCAGCACGATCAGCGGCAAGGCCATGACCAGTACCGTGAGCCCGAAGCGCACGCCCAGTTCCAGCTCCATGCCGAGCTTGTCGACCGGGAGGAAATGGCCGACCACCGAGAACGCGATCAGGCTGATCAGCAAGCTGGTCGCCGAGAAGGTACATATCGCCGCCAGCTTGCCGGCGAAGATCTTCCAGCGCGCCACGGGGTTGGCAAACAAAGGCTCCAGCGATTGACGCTCGCGCTCGCCGGCGGTGAGGTCGATCGCCAGGTACATGCCACCCATGAACATGGTGATGACAAAGAAATACGGCAGCAGACCGAAGATCAATACGCCACGTGCCTGTGCCGTCGCCTGGTCGCGCCGTGCGACCGATACCGGCCATGCGGTACTGGGCGAAAGACCGCGTGCCACCAGGCGCATTGCACCTTGCTGGCGTGCGTAGTTTTCGATCAGGCTGCTGACGCGTTCGATCGCGGTGCTCGCATCGCGCTGCGAAGAGTCGTAGATCAACTCGACCTGCACCGCCTCACCCTTGCGCCACGATGCCGGATAGTCCGGCGCGACACGGATAACGACATCCGCCTCCTGCTTGCGTACCGCCAACTCGGGGTTCACGATCGCAGGCCCTGGCAGAACGCCACCAGCCTTGAGCGACTCGAACAGATTGGGCGCGTATTGCTGGCCAATGACTGGGACAGTCAGCGGCTTTTCCGCCTTGTCCAGTTCACGGCTCAGCCCGATGTTGAGCATCATGACGAACAACAGCGGCGCCAACAGCGGGCCGGTGATCAGTGCGGTCATGATGGTGCGGCGGTCGCGCAGATTCTCGCGTACTTCCTTGAGATAGACGGTAAGGAACGCGCGCGCTTTGTTCGATGGCTTGGTCACGCTGTTCATGCCGCGAGCCCCTCTTCACTGCCGATGATCTTGACGAAAGCATCTTCCAGGTTCGCTTCACCCGTTTGTTCGCGTAAAGCCTGCGGAGATTCGTCCGCGACGACCCGGCCATGGGCGATCACTACGATGCGGTCACACAACGCCGCCACCTCCTGCATGATGTGGCTGGAGAACAGCACGCACCGCCCTTCTTCCTTCAGCTGGCGCATGAACTGCCGCAGCGCGCGCGTGGCCATCACGTCCAGGCCATTGGTCGGCTCATCGAGAATCACATTGCGGGGGTCGTGAATCAGCGCGCGTGCAATAGCCGTCTTCACGCGCTGACCTTGTGAGAAACCCTCGGTACGGCGGTCGCCGATATCCTGCATTTCCAGCGTCTGGATCAAGGCTTCGCGACGCGTCTTGAGCTGGTCTTCGGAAAGTCCATGCAGGCGACCGAAGTAATCGATGTTTTCGCGAGCGCTCAATCGCTTGTACAACCCGCGTGCATCCGGCAGCACGCCAAGTTCGCGACGCACCGCCAACGGATCGACTGCTGCATCGATACCATCGACAAGCACCTGACCCTGGTCCGGCTTCATCAGCGTGTAGAGCATGCGCAGCGTAGTGGTCTTGCCCGCGCCGTTGGGGCCGAGCAGGCCGGTGATTTCTCCATCGCGTGCCTTGAACGTCACGCCGTCCACGGCTTTGACAGCGCCGAAGGCCTTGTGCAGATCCTTGACCTCGATCATGGGGCGGCTCCATTGAAATCGATAAACATCGGCGTGGCCTGCACCCGGTCCAGGCATTTCGCATCCAGCGCCTTGGGGTTGAGGTCTTCGATAAAGCGCTTGAGCAGTTGCGGCGCGCAGCCGGTATTCATCACGTTGTGACCCTGCCCGTTGAGCACCAGATGGCGCGCATTGCTCAAGCCCTTCAGCACGTCCTCGCCGTAGGCCGGTGGCGTCACCGGATCGAACTGTCCGGAGAGCAACAGTGTCGGCTTGTCCGATTTGAACGGCTGGTGGAAGTCTGCCGGTCGCGTGCCCTTGGGCCAGACCGAGCAGACGGCCTGCAAGGCGTCGATCATGCGCGTGCCCAGGATGGTCTGTGCATCCTGCGGGCGTGGCGTCAGCAGATCGGCATCCTCCGTACAGATCACCGACGACTGCATGCCGCCGTTCATCGTATCGGCAAGATCGCCCGACAGCAGTTTCGCCTGGCCGAGCAGCGGCCCCACATCGCCGTGTGCGGCAGCGTCGATCGACAGCGGCAGCAGCGCCGCGGTCAGTGGCGTATAGGCGAACATGCGTACGACGCTGGCGAGCGAGTATTCATCCAGGGTGCGCTTGACAGTCTGATACGACTGCGGATCGCGAAAACTCACTTCATGCGGATTGGCACGCAGGGCATCGCGCAGCTGATAGAGCGTCTGGTAGGGGTCCCCGAAATGTTGCTTGCAGGCGTTGTCCGCGGCGCAACGGGCAAATTGCGCCTTGAGCGCGGCATCCAGGTTTTGTGCAAAGTCTTCGCCGAGCACCAATGCATTGGGCACCACGCCGTCGAGCACGATGCTGCGCACAGCCTGCGGATAGTGCACGGCATATTGCTGGGCCATACGCGTACCGTACGAAACACCAACCAGGTCGAATGTCGGCGAGCCGAGCGCCTTGCGCACATCCTCCAGATCCTGCGCGGCGATGGTGGTGGTGTAGTAACGCGGATCGGCCTTGCCTTCGAGCTGCTTGAGACATTGCGTGACTTCGTCGCGCAGCTTGGCCGGATCAAAGGCGCCTTCGTCGTGCTTAGCGGCTGTTTCGGCCGGCGGCTTGCAGTCCAGCGGATTGGAGCCGCCGGTGCCGCGTTGATCGAGCAGCAGCACGTTGCGCTGCGCCAGCAGCGGCTGCAGCGCTCCGGCAACACCGCTCCAGGATTCGGTCGCGGCCTGGCCGGGGCCGCCTGCGAGCAGCACCACCATGTCGTGCTGCGGCAATTGCGCGGCCGCACGCAGCAAGGCGAGTTTCAGCTTGATCTTGCGGCTGGCGGGGTCATCGCGGTTTTCCGGTACTTCGAACGGCGCACACCACGCCGCCGTGGAGAGGCCACTATTGGGCTGCTCCAGTTCGCATGACTTGAATGTCAGCGTGCCCACTTTCCATGTCGTGTCGCCAGCCGTACCCGGGGTCTGGCTGGCGCTCGATGCAACAGCCGGTGCCGGCTGCGGTCCATCGGCGGCGGCCGAGTCGATGGATCCCGACGCGCGATGAAAATGATTCCATCCCAACACGCCCAAACCGACAAGCGCTACGCCGATGCGTAATGCGGTACGTCCCTTGATCGCCATGCTCCCCTCACTCCTCTCCCGGTTCGAATATCGTCTCGATCGCTCGGCCGAACAGGCGTGCCAACTTGAAAGCCAAGGGCAGGCTCGGATCGTACTTGCCGGTTTCGATCGCATTGATCGTTTGTCGCGACACGTCCAGTCGCTGTGCCAGATCGGCCTGCGACCAGCCCAGGTCACTACGCAGCTGACGTATGTGGTTATTCATCCGCCTCGTTCCCTGGCTTTCAATCGTGGTCTTGGGAAGCGCGACGCCTGGCTCGATGCCAGCGCAACACACCAAACCCCACGGCCACGGCGAAGAAGCTGGCGCCCATACCGGTCAGCATGCCGACCTGGTAGTCCTTCATGTGCCCGTTGCCCAACCACGCCACCAGCAACATCACACCGCCCACGAGCAGGAAGTGCCATTCGCGTATGCGTGTTTCTTCGATGCAGAAGCCATCTACGCCATAGCGGCGATTGGCCCAGCCGCGCCCGGCGGAATAGGTCAACATCAGCACCGGAAACACCCAGATCAGGATGGTCCCGTCCATATCCACCGCATGCGCCGCGGCGAGAAAGCCGCCGGCCAGGCTGAGCACGGCCACCACCGCCGTGGCTACCGCCAGCCCCACCAGGTGGGTGCGTTGCTCCAGTTCGTCACTACCGAGCACCAGACGCACCATGGCGCGGATCACCAGGGCGATCGGGATCACCGGAAACAGGGCCAACGCTGCCTTGAGCACGGGTTGGTCGATGTGGCGCACATAAGGCCAGCCGAACAGCATGATCACGACGTAGGCCAGCATGGCGGGGACAAATTCCCGGTAATAGCGGCGGTAGATGCCGCGCATCGGAAGCATGGACTTGGCCATCGGGTTCCCCAGGAGTGTCAAGCTGACTTGACACGAGGCTATCCCTGCCCTGGGGTACTGTCAAGCATCCTTGACACTTGATGAAATGTCCCCGGCACCCCTAGCCAAAACTTTAGGCCATGCGGCAGAATTTGTGACGCAATTGGCACTTTTTGGCCCATCGGACCCTGGGGAGGCTCCGGTAGGGCTCTTCTGAAACACCCCCTCTGCAGCACCCAACACCTCGCAAACCGCGCCACAAAGCCATTTGTGGCGATTTGGCATGCGGGTTGCATTTGACGACTTCGTAACAACTCACACCAACCTGGAGATTCACCCATGCTGCTCAACAAGTCGCTTCTGACCTCCGCACTGATCGCTGCTTTTGCTGTTGCAGCTGTCGCTCCGCAGGCCGCCCATGCCGTCGATGGCACCATCAACATCACCGGCACCATCAACAGCTCCACCTGCAAGATCAACGGCGCCAACAGCCCGGCCGCCGTGAACGTAGTCCTGCCGACCGTATCGACCACGGCGCTGACCGCCGCCGGTGCCGTCGCTGGCCGTACCGCTTTCAGCATCGCCCTGACCGGTTGCGGCGCGCTGACCAAGGCCACCACCTTCTTCGAGCCGGGCCCGACCGTGCTGGCCGATGGCAACCTGAAGAACGCCACCGGCAGTGCCACTGGCGTGGAAGTGCAGCTGCTGAACAACGACTTCAGCGCGATCGCCCTCAATGGCGCAACCACGGCTCAGAACTCGCAGACGGTCAACCTGACCGGCGGCAACGGCACGCTCGGCTACTACGCGCAGTACTTCGCCAACGCCGCTGTCGGCGCCGGCAGCGTGTCGACCAGCGTCCAGTTCTCGATGATCTACCAGTAAGTCGCAACTTCCTGGCGCCGGACGCAAACCGCGTTCCGGCGCCAGGGCTCCTGGTTTCTACACGGCATCACGTTCCAACCGAGGGAATCCCCATGAGGAAGTTCGCCGGCCTCCTGAGTGCAGGCCTGTTCGCCCTGTGCCTGGTCGCTCCGCAAGCACAAGCCAATGTGCTTATTGGCGGTACCCGCGTGATCTTTCCGGCGAAGGACGGTGAGGTCACCGTTCGCCTGACCAACGAGAACGACCATCCGGTCATCATCGAATCCTGGATCGATCGCGGCGACGTGCATTCGACCCCGGACAACGTCGATGTGCCGTTCCTGATCACGCCCCCGCTGTTCCGCATGGAAGCGAACAAGGAACAGAGCCTGCGTATCGTCTACACCAAAGAGCAGCTGCCCGCCGATCGCGAATCGCTGTTCTGGCTCAATGTCATCGAAGTGCCGCCCAAGCCCACCGGCCCGCAAGCCGAGGGACAGAACCTGCTGCAGCTCGCGCTGCGCTCGCGGCTCAAGCTTTTCTATCGCCCGGTAGGCTTGCAGGGCGACCCGCTGAAGGCGCCTTCCCAGCTGACCTGGAAAGTCGTGGCTGACGGCAACGGCTTTGCGCTCGAAGCGCACAATCCGACGCCGTTCCATATCACCATCACAGACCTGGCGCTGAGCGCGGGTGGCAAGGATGCGACGGCCGATACCGGCATGGTCGCACCGCTGTCCGACCTCAAGCTGCCGTTGCACGGCGTATCGCAAAAGCCGGCTGTCGGCAGCAGCGTGCGCTTCACCACTCTTAACGACTACGGCGCAGCAACCTCCAACACGGGAGCCGTCGCGCCGTGATCTGTGCACGTGCCCGCCATCTGACGATGGAGGCGAACGGCCATGCCGTTCGTCGTCGGGCACTGCTGGGCTTGATGATCGCTACTGCACTCGGTGGCTTCAGTGGCACGGCGTTTGCCGCCGCGGCAGCCGCAGCCAACGGCGCTGCAGCGAGCGGCGCCGATGCATCGGCCAGCTTCGACCGCGACCTGTTGCCGGGCGCCGGCCGCAACACCAGCGACCTTTCGCGCTTCGAGCGCGGCGCGGTGATCGTGGCCGGCACGTATCGTGCGGATGTATTTCTCAATGGCGCCTGGGTCGGTCGCAACGACGTTCGCTTCGCCTCGCCCTCACCTGACGCCAACGCCATTCCCTGCGTGACCAAGGCGCTGATCGGCCAGCTTGGCTTGCCGATGCAGAAGTTCTCCACCGAGCAACAGGCCAAGCTTGCCGATACGCAAGGCTGCCTGGATATCGGTGAGCTGATTCCATCGGCGACGATCACTTTCGACCAGGCGAATCTGCGTATCGACGTAAGCGTGCCCCAGGCCTGGATCGGCCCGCACGCGCGCGGTTATGTCAGCCCGGAAAATTGGGATCGCGGCGTCAACGCCGGCATACTCAACTACAACTTCAACAGCTATCGCAGCCGCAGCAACGGCATCAGCCAGACCTCATCATTCCTGGGACTCAATACCGGTGTAAATCTCGGTGGCTGGCAACTTCGCCAGGACTCGACCCTGGTGATGCAGTCCGGTGCCGCCGGCCGCTCGTCGACCCGGCACTGGCAGAACCTGGACACCTATATCCGCCGCGACCTGCCGTCGCTGCGCGCGCAAATGACCATCGGCGACTCCTATACCAGTGGCGAGTTATTCGACAGTGTGAGCATCCGCGGTGTGCAGATTGCTACCGACGATCGCATGCTGCCCGATTCATTGCGCGGCTATGCGCCGACGGTGCGCGGCGTGGCCGAGACTAATGCAAAGGTAACCGTGCGCCAGAACGGCATCGTGCTTTACGAGACCACGGTGGCACCGGGCCCGTTCGAGATCAATGATCTTTATTCCACCGGTTACGGCGGCGACCTCAACGTGACGGTCACCGAAGCCGATGGCCGCGTCCGTGGTTTCTCGGTGCCTTACGCGTCGGTGCCGCAACTGCTTCGTCCCGGCGTCACGCGCTTCTCGGTGGTGGCCGGCGAACTGCATGACACCTCGATCCACGCGCAGCCGGCCATCGCCCAGGCGACTATCCAGCACGGCTTTACCAATCTGCTGAGCGGCTACGCCGGCATTGTCGGCTCCAACGGCTACGGCGCACTGCTTGTCGGCAGCGCACTCAATACCCGCTACGGCGCGTTGGCGCTGGATATCACCACGGCGCAAGCGGACATCCCTGGCCAGTCGAGCCGCAACGGCCAGAGCGTACGGTTGAGCTACAGCAAGATCCTGCCCGACAGCAACACTTCGCTGACGGTTGCCACGTATCGCTACTCCACCAGCGGCTACCTTGGCCTGCGCGATGCGTTGACGCTACGCGACATTGCGCACGGCTATACCTATATCGACCCGACCACGGTCAGCACCATCGACGGTATCGCTGTGCCGAACGTGCTCACGCCCGATCAGCGAAAGGCGCTACAGGACAACGGCACCAATAATTTCAGCGTCTATACCAGCCAGCTCGATCGTCAGCGCAGCCGCTTCGATATCAACCTCACCCAGCGACTGGGCCAGCGCGGCGGCTCGGTCTATGTGACCGGCTCGGCGGTCGACTATTGGAATCGCAATGGAACAGACCTGCAGTTCCAGGTTGGTTACAACAATACCTTCCACCGGGTGAGCTACAGCGTGTCGGCGACGCGTGTGCGCGATGCTCTTTCGCACTACAGCAATGAACTGTTCGCCAGCTTCACCCTGCCGCTGGGCAACAGCGCGCACGCACCGCTGTTCGGATTGAACGCCAATCGCGACAGCTCCGGCCATATGCTCGAACAGGGCACCCTGAGCGGTACCGCCGGTGTCGACAACCAGTTCAGCTACGGCGCCACCGCGTCGCATGACAACGGCCAGGGCGGCGGCGGCAGCGCCGGCAATACCGGCACCGTCTACGCCGGCTATCGCAGCCCGTTTGCGCAGCTCAATGCCAGTTACGGCTCAGGCAGCGGCTATTCGCAGGCATCATTGAGCGTGACCGGCGCGATCGTAGCGCATCCGGGCGGCGTCATCTTCGGTCAAGCCACCGGCGACACCATGGCGATCATTTCCGCGCCGGGCGCGGCCGGTGCGCGGGTGGTCAATGCGTCGGGCGTAAGGATCAATTCTTCCGGTTACGCACTGGTACCGTATCTGACGCCGTACAACCTCAACAACATCCAGATCGATCCCAAGGGACTGCCGCTGACGGTGCAGATGGACGCAACCAGCGCGCAGGTTGCACCGCATGTCGGGGCCGTGGTGATGCTGAGCTTCAAAACCCAGACCGGACACTCGCTGGTCGCTCGTATTCGTCAGAGCGACGGCACGCCGGTGCCGTTCGGCGCCGAAGTGGTCGACGAGCAGAATCAGGTCGTGGGCGTTGTCGGCCAGGCCGGGCGTACATTGCTGCGTAGCCAGAAGGATCAGGGCCAGCTCAGCGTGCAGTGGAAGAACCAGGACAGCCAGTCCATGAGCTGCTCTTTCCCCTACCATCTGTCCGGCGACGGAAAAACCGAGTACGAACAGGTCCAGGCCACCTGCAAAGCGGTCGCCGCCAGTCGGAGCGATTCATGAGCCATGTCCGTTACATCGTAACCTTGTGCTTGCTGGCCTGCCTGTCGATGCTGCCGCTCGCCGCGCGCGCGACCTGCACGTTCGATCGCGGCGATTCCACATCGACCGTCAATATCTCATTCGCCAATTCAGTGATCGTGATCGATCCGAACGCGGCCGTGGGCACGGTGCTGGCAAGCACGAGCCAGTTCACGCCGACGCCGATCTCAAGCATGAATTGCAGCTTCGGAAAGACCACCTTTGGCGTCAACAACCTAATTGCCGGCACACCCGGCAGCAACACGCCGATCTTTCCTACCAACGTCCCCGGCGTGGGCTATCGCATCACCCATCCCGATACCAGCAGCTATCTGGTGCCTTATCCGTTCGACTCCTACCAGGTCACCTCGTTCCTCGGGCAGGAAGTCGAGCTTTCGGTGACCTCCGGTCTCGAACTGGTCAAGACCGGCCCGATCGCCAATGGCGCGACGCTGAACGCGACGACGCTCGGCAATTGGCAGTACGGCAACATCATCGCCGAGATATTCAAGCTATCAAGGTCCGTGACGCTGACCTACCCGGCCTGCACGGTCAACAACAATGCCATCAACGTGGTGTTGCCAACAGTATCGACCACAGCCTTCAACGGTGTCGGCACCACGGCTGGCGGCACACCTTTTAATATTTCGCTGACCTGTTCGGCAGGCAGCACCTTGCTGATCGAATTCGACACGGCCAATCAATCGAGCGTGGCCAATAGCGTCATCAGCAATGCCACTGGCAACGGCCGTGCAAAAAACATCGGCGTGCAGTTGATCAACCAGAGCTTTGTGCCGATCACCTTCGGCACGCCGGCCATCGTCGGCACGACGCCGACCGGCCCGTATAACCTGACTTACTATGCGCGCTACTACCAGACGGCAAACAACCCCACGGCTGGAACAGTCAGCACGACAGCGACGTTTACGCTTACGTACCAGTGAGCAAGTCGCTTCTGTAAAAACCAAGCAGTTTCTATAAATCTGTTTCAGGAAAGGCGCCTGCTGCAACGAAAGCAAGGGCCGCCTGGCAATGGTGCGGTCGCGACTGAAGTCGCTCCTACAAAATCAGGCAAGCATCGCTAACTTGTAAGAGCGACTTCAGTCGAAACTGCTCCCAACAAGCTAGCCTCTTGCCCTGCTGCAGGCGTCGCCGCCGTCCCCATCAATCGTAAACTTGCGTAACGAGCTTGGGCTGCGCACTCAAGTAATTGGCAAAGTAGACGATTAAACGGTCAGAGCCCAGTGGCGTGCCGGTCATGTCGGTCACCGACAACGCGTAGGACTGGGCAATTCGCCCAGGTGCGGTGCTGGCCTGTTCCGAGCATCGATAGTGCTGGGGAGCGTGCGTTGCCTGCGCATCGACGATGCGCTGCGACCCGACCGAGCATGTCGGTTCAACCACCGCTCCCGAAAAGGCGATCACTCCGCCTTCGGCGTGCACTACGCCTCCGGCAAACAATGTGCCGGCCAGTAGCATCGTACGAATCACGCCTCGCATACCGCCTCCCGCGCCCAATCAGAATTGGGCGTCTTCAAGGCTCTGTCGGCGTGTGTTACGCCCGCTTGAGTGAAGGTTTAGCGGAGATGAGTCAATTTGTGACGCGAGTCACATAATTGACGCGCTCGGGACGCGAGGCGGGCGTACCGAGGTCGTGCAGGTGCTGCGAGATGCTTCCTATAACGGCACGTTTCGCCAGACTTGAGTGAAAAACTTAACAACCGTTAAGGAAACTTCACCTCAAGCCTACGCAAACGCAGGCAAGCGCCTGATAACTAATGCCATCAGCGTGAGGAAACGTACTTCTCACGGCGAATTTGCGGTACCGGCAGGCCGAAATCCTTCAGGGCGGCAAATGCAGCGTCGACCATGTTCGGGTTACCGCACAGATAGGCGATATCGCGCTCGGCGCTGGGCGCCAATTCGGCCAGCACGCCTTGCACATGGCCCTGGCGGTCATGTGGCCGAGGTACCGAACGGGGTTCCCGGCTCAGGCAGCCATGGAACGTAAACCCGGGTACCCGCTGTGCAAATGCTTCGAACTCCTCGCCATAAAGCAGCTCGGTTTCGTTGCGGGCGCCATAGAGCAGCACCACTTCCCGCCCGCCCTTGGCCAAAAGCTTTTCAAACAGCGGCAGCATGGCGCGATACGGCGTGACGCCCGTTCCGGTGGCCAGCAAGAGGTAACGCGGATGCGCGTCGGCGTCCTGCAGGCAGAACCGGCCGTAAGGGCCGCTGGCTTCGATGGTCTGGCCATTTTCGAGCCCGCCCAGCAACTTGGTCGCCGCGCCACCGTCGACATAGCTGACCGCGATCTCGATCCGCTGGGCCGGCGAGCTGCCGTCCCCGACCGTGCCGACCGAGTAGCTGCGCTTGGTTGCGGTGCCATCGTCATACTGGAAATGCACCTGCAGGAACTGGCCCGGCACGAAGCTCAGGGGTTGCCCATCCGCCCGCTCGAAGATCAGGTGGCGCACGGTCGGCGCCAGCATGTAGCTGTCGACAAGGCGGAGAGTGAAGTGGTCGGCCATGGAAAATGCTCGTTAGCGGAACAGTGCGTCCCATCAGGGATGCCGGGTCAGCCGGCTATAATAGAGGGCTAGCCCCCTCGGTGCAGCCCATGACGTCCACTTCCTCCGCCCCCGCGCTCGTCGTAGAGAATCTACGCAAGACCTACGGCAACGGCGTGCAGGCACTCAAAGGCATCAATCTCACGGTAGAACCCGGCGACTTTTTCGCCCTGCTTGGCCCCAACGGCGCCGGCAAGTCCACCCTGATCGGTATTCTCTCCTCGCTGGTCAATGCCAGCGACGGCGACGCGCGCGTGTTCGGCGTGTCGGTAAACAAGCAGCGCAGCGCCGCCATGCGCCTGATCGGCCTGGTGCCGCAGGAAATCAACTTCAACCAGTTCGAGAAGCCGTTCGATATCTGCGTGAACCAGGCCGGCTTCTACGGCATCCCGCGCAAGACCGCCGCCGAACGCGCCGAGAAGTACCTCAAGGAACTGCGCTTGTGGGACAAGGCGCAGGATCAGGCGCGCATGCTTTCCGGCGGCATGAAGCGCCGCCTGATGATTGCCCGCGCAATGATGAACGAGCCCAAGTTGCTGATCCTCGACGAACCCACCGCCGGCGTGGACATCGAAATCCGCCGCTCGATGTGGCAGTTCGTCAGCGGCATCAACGCCGCCGGCACCACGGTGATCCTCACGACGCATTACCTGGAAGAAGCCGAACAGCTCTGCCGCAACATCGCCATCATCGACCACGGCACCATCGTTGAAAACACCACGATGAAAGGCCTGCTGGCAACGATGGACGTGGAAACCTTCGTCTTCGACACCAGCACGCTGCCGGCCGAGCTGCCGGCGCTGCCCGGCATCACGTTGCGACAGGTCGATGCGCACACGCTGGAAGCGGAAATGTCCCGCGCGCACGATCTCAACTCGCTGTTTTCCGCACTTTCAAGCAACGGTGTCACTGTTACCTCCATGCGCAACAAGACCAACCGCCTCGAAGAACTGTTCGTACGACTGGTCGAGCAAGGCCGCAACGGCAACCAGGAGAAAGTGGCATGAATGCCTCCGCCAATCTCGTTGCGCTGGGCACCATCGTTCGTCGCGAAATCGTGCGCATCATGCGTATCTGGACGCAAACGCTGATCCCGCCCGCGATCACCATGACGCTGTACTTCGTCATCTTCGGCAAGCTGGTCGGTAGCCGCATCGGCGAAATGCACGGCTTCACCTACATGCAGTACATCGTGCCCGGCCTGGTCATGATGAGCATCATCACCAACTGCTACGGCAATATCTCCAGCTCGTTCTTCGGCGCCAAGTTCAGCCGCGCCGTGGAGGAAATGCTGGTTTCGCCGATGCCCAACTGGGTGATCCTGCTCGGCTACGTCACCGGCGCGGTCACGCGCGGCATCGTTGTCGGCGCACTGGTGCTGCTTATCGCATTGTTCTTTACCGACCTGCACCTGGTGCATCCGATCATCACCATCCTGGCGGTGTTGCTGGGTTCCACGGTGTTTTCGCTGGCTGGCTTCGTCAATGCGGTATTCGCCAAGAAGTTCGACGATATCGCCCTGGTACCGACCTTCGTGCTCACGCCGCTGACCTACCTGGGCGGCGTGTTCTACTCGATCGACCTGCTCGGCCAGCCCTGGCGCAGCATCTCGTTGGTCAACCCGATCCTCTACATGGTCAATGCATTCCGCTACGGCGTGCTGGGCGTCAGCGACGTGCAGATCGGCGTTGCCTTCGTGGTGATGATCGCCTTTGTGGTGGGCCTGTCGGCGGTAGCACTGTATTTGCTCAAGCGCGGCGTGGGCATGCGCTCGTAAAGGCGCTCGACACCAAGCCATGCGCGTAAACAAATACATCAGCGAAGCCGGCCTGTGCTCTCGCCGCGAAGCGGACGAGATGCTGCTGGCCGGCCGCGTCACCATCAACGGTGAAGTCGTCACCACCGGCGCAAAGGCGTTGGACGGTGACGAGGTGCGCGTGGATGGCGAGATCGTGCGAGCTCGCGTGCTCGCGTCGACACCGTCGGCCAAGAAAGCCGTCTATATCGCACTGAACAAGCCTGTCGGCATCACCTGCACCACCGATCAGACGGTCAGCGGCAATATCGTCGATTTCGTCGATCATCCGCAGCGCATCTTTCCGATCGGCCGCCTGGACAAGGATTCGGAAGGATTGATCCTGATGACCAGCAACGGCGACATCGTCAACGAAATTCTGCGCGCCGAAAACAACCACGAGAAGGAATATCTGGTCGCGGTGAACAAGGCGGTGACCGACGAGTTCCTCCACGGCATGGCGCGCGGCGTGCGTATCCACAACCAGATGACCAAGCCCTGCCGCACGCGCAAGATCGCCAAGTTCGGCTTCGCCATCGTGCTGACCCAGGGCCTCAACCGCCAGATTCGCCTGATGGCGGCAGCGTTCGGCTACCGCGTTACCCAGCTGCGTCGTGTGCGCGTCGTCAACGTCAAGCTGGGTCATCTCAAGCCGGGGCAATGGCGCAATCTGACCGAAGCGGAATTGAAGGGGCTGCTGCCGAATCGGACGCAGTGGTAGACGCCTTGCGACCTCTGAATTCCTGACCCTCTCCTGCCCGTCATCCCGGCGCAGGCCGGGATCCAGTGACGTCATTGGTCGGTCGTCGCACAGAGCCAATCGTACTCGCGAAAACCAGGAGCTGAGGCCACTGGATCCCGGCCTACGCCGGGATGACGAATAGATGGTTCCTCAAGTCCCCGCAGCACCCTCGATCTCGAAAAGCACCGGCACTTGACTGCCGGGCCGGTTCGGCGCTAAATATTTAACTAATACTTTAATTACTTAACTATTTATGGCCGTCGATCTGGTATTCGAAGCCCTGGCATCCAAGCCCCGGCGCGAAATTCTCGCCTACCTCTCCGCGCAGGAACTGACCGCCGGCGAGATTGCGAGCCGTTTCGAAATGAGCGCGCCCGCCATCTCGCGTCATCTGTCGCTGCTGGAAAACGCCGGCCTGGTCAACAGCGAGCGACGCGGTCAGTTCATTGTGTACCGGCTCAATCGAGACAGTCTGGTCAATACGCTTACTGGTTTTGCCTTCGAGATATGCCCCACCGCCGGCCCGCTGAAACGCGAGTCGCGCAAGCTCGCTACCCGAAAAGTCACGCGATAGCTCATTGAGGAGCTCGCCCCATGCGTCAGCCCGCACGCCTCGTTGCTTCGTTTCCTGCGATAAGCATTCCTTCGTCAGTCGATGGGCTTCCAGTCGAAGTGTCGCTGATCGCCCAACTCGGGCCCGGTGCCGGCGACCAGCTGTATGTCGGTGTTGCCGCGAGGCAGCGTGCTCACCCGGACTTTGTCGACGCGCTGGATGAGCCTTCGACCCGACTGGGCGCGAGCGATTTTTCCCGGAATGATGCAACCGCGCTCTATACATTCACCGTAGGCCCAGGCGGGCACCCTTTCCACCGACATGCAGGACATCGCGTCTTTACCGCCATTTCCGGAAGCAGTGGGGCGCAGCTGCGCTTTTCCTCGGCGCCGCGTGAGCAGCTCGTCGCCGATCCTTCGCTTTTCTTCCGCACGCTGCACTTTGTCGACATCCCGCCCGATTGCCTGTTTACGGTACGGTTCGGTGGGAGCACCTGGCACCAGTTCGTACCACTCAAGGAGAACGCCGGACACCCTGCGCTTTTCGCGCTCTCGTGCCACACCAACGAACTCGGTGGCGTGCTGCCTGCGGAGGTGTACGACCAGATCCAGCGCGGCGACGCGTCGATTCCTGCATTGACCGAACTCCTGCCGCAGGAAGTCATCGCGCTTATGGACGCCATGCCGCTGCACCGGCGCCATGTCCCAACCACGCGCCTTGCACTCGATGCTGCGCCGGAGTCCTTGCTCAGCCGCTTTTGCAGCCGGGTACGCGCCATGCTCGGCGGCTTTCGCTACCAGGCCGTTCGGCTACGACACAGCAACGGCTTTCTTTCCGCCACCGGCGGTACCCTCAGCGTAACGGCCGAGGCATCGCCCGCGGCGGACTCCCTGCTGCTCACGCAACTGGACGATGGCTTCCACCATCAGGACAGCTTTTGCATTCAGCTCGGCAAGACGACAGCGCCCCATCCATCGGCCACGCAATGGCTCAGCCGGGTACTGGACGGCTTTGTGGAAAACCCACCGACGAGCGTGTCGCGCATGATGGCCGTCCGAAATGCGCTGGTGCGACCCTGGGGGCTACGCACCTCACGGTTGGGATGCCCCGCATCGTCACTGCTGTCGCGGCCGGATGGCCATGGGTTCAACCGAAAACACCCGGTGCTTGCACAGGCGGTCGACAAACATGATCGCCATGCCCAGGTCATCCTGGGCGCCGACGATAAACACCTGCGTTTTCGCTCCTGCGTGGGACTGCGCATCCTGGCCGACAACCAGGTCGAGATCACGCTCGGTACGCGTGTCCAATGCAAGAATCGCTTCGGTCACTTCTATATGGCCATGATCGAATCGGTACATCGCCGCCACGTCAGCCCCACCATGCTGCGCATGGCAACCGAGCATGCCTTTCCCATAGCTGACCGGCTGCATTAAGCGTGGGGCGGACGCCTTGGCCGTACAAGCCAAGCCCATTGATGCGATCATGCCCACATGACCGACTTCAGCACTCTCCCCCTTAAACCCGCCCTGCTCGCCAGCGTGGAAACACTCGGCTATACCGAAATGACACCCGTGCAGGCTCAAAGCCTGCCGCCGATGCTCCAAGGGCGCGATGTCATTGCGCAGGCAAAGACCGGTAGTGGCAAGACAGCCGCCTTCGGGCTCAGCCTGCTGCACAGCCTGGACGTCGACACGATCCGGCTGCAGGCGCTGGTGCTGTGCCCGACACGCGAGCTGGCTGACCAGGTCAGCAAGGCGATCCGTAAGCTGGCCGCGTCGATCCCCAATATCAAGCTGCTGACCCTGTGCGGCGGCATGCCGCTCGGCCCACAGCTCGCCTCGCTCACCCATGACCCGCATATCGTGGTGGGTACCCCCGGCCGCATCCAGGAACATCTCAAGCGCGGCAGCCTGCATGGCGGCGGCATCAAGGTACTGGTTCTGGACGAAGCCGACCGCATGCTGGACATGGGCTTTTCCGAAGCCATCGACGACATCGTCGGGCGAATTGCCAAGCATCACCAGACGCTGCTGTTCTCGGCGACCTATCCGGAAGAAATCCGCGAGGTGAGCCGCCGGCTGCAACGCGATCCGGTGGAGGTCACGGTAGAAGCTCCGCACGAAGAGACCACCATCGAGCAGCGATTCCACGAAGTCGATCCCGCACAAAAGCTCGACGCCCTGGCGCAACTCCTTGCCGGCGAACATGCCGAACACGCGTTGGTCTTCTGCAACATGCGCCGCGACGTCGACAGCGTTACCGCCGAACTGGACAAGCGCGGCTTTTCCGCGCTGCCCTTGCATGGCGACATGGAGCAGCGCGATCGCGATGAAGTACTCGTGCAGTTCGCCAATCGCAGTTGCTCGGTACTGGTCGCCACGGATGTCGCCGCGCGCGGGCTGGATATCGTTTCGCTGCCGCTGGTGATCAGCTACGACATCGCTCACGATCCGGAAACGCATACCCATCGCATCGGCCGCACGGGCCGTGCAGGCCAGCGCGGGCATGCGATCACGCTGGTCACACCGCGTGAGTTGCCCAAGGCGCGCAATATCGAGGAAACCAACGGCCAGCCCCTCCCGTGGCGGCCGTTGAAGATCACGCCACCCAAAGGCAAGACTTTGCACCTGGCGCCCATGAAGACCCTGGTCATCGACGCAGGACGTCAGGACAAGCTGCGCCCCGGCGATATCCTCGGCGCGCTGACCGGCGATGCCGGGCTTGTCGCAGATGACGTCGGCAAAATCGACGTGTACGCGACCCGTGCCTATGTTGCCATTCGCCGCCCACTCGCCAACAAGGCGCTTGAGCGTTTGCGGGCTGGGAAGATCAAGGGGCGCAATTTCCGCGTCAGGCCCCTGGGCTAACCGACGTAGAGATAAATGATTCGCGCCCAGGGTTCCCTGGGCGCGAGTAACTTCATCGGACCATGCTCAAGCAGCTCTTGCTACTGAAGCAGCAGGTTGACGGCCGCAATTGCCCCCACCTTTGTCGCCGAACCCCTGCAAAAACCCTGATTGGCTGCCGAGGACGAACATGTGATCGAACGTATCCCCGAACCGATCTGAGTGTAGATCGAGCGCAGCGCAGGTATATCCCTCGTCCCGGTCCATTCAGTCTTGGTGAACCATACGAACGGCGCGAACCAGACAACACGTGGATCCGAGTTGTACACGCTGCTGAAGAAGTTCGGGTCATTATACGAACCGCCGCCAAGCTCGCTATACCCCGGATTATCTACCGCAGCTTTGGGCGCGATGATAGTTCGCTGGTTCGCCGAAAGCATCGACTTGAGTTGAGCATACTTACTACTCCACTGACTCGACGTTGCCGGATACCAGTCAAAGCCCACCCAATCAAACAACCGCATTCCGTTTGCGAAATTGTCGTTCGGAAAGTCCACTGTCAGTATGCTGGCCAATGGAATGCCACTTGTGCCGGCGTTTGACCTGATCGCATTGACCGCAGCCTGCAAAGTCGGATTGGCGCTACCGTTGATGTCGCCAAAACCAGCATGATCCGGCTCATCAATGACGTAAATCGCGGCAACGGTACTCAGGTCCGGCCTACCGGGCACAATGTAACCAGCGGCCACAAGCTTGTTCACAAATGTCGACCATACGGCTGAAGCATTAGGCTCGGCACTCCACTTCCCCGTGCTGTCCGTCCAGTGAAGCACAAACGGAGAGGCGGTGATGATTGCACGGACGCCGTGAGCCTTGGCTTTGGCCAACTCCCCGAGCGTGTATTCGGCCGTCAGATCCCGATCGGCCGTATCGCCAGCGCCAATAATCATCTGGCCTATGTTGTACAGATTGATGTGCCCATAATTCTCTTGGAAAGAACCATTCGCATCATCAAAGAAATACCCGAAGTAACGGTCAGAACTTTGCGCCACCGCCATAGACGACATAGCGCACAGCAGGCCCGTAAGCAGGAGCTTCTTCATCCTTAAATTCCTCGCGCATGAATGTCAGTTTTCGATGTCATGACTGACATCTTTCATTGCGCTTCCAAGCCGAAATCATTGATCACACATTGACCGGTGGAATTTACGGAGTAGTCAATCACGACGGGAATTTGCGATGATTTCGCTGCCATGACCGTGGCCCAAAGCAGCTTATTGCGATCAGCAGAATCGGAAACGTCCAAGGCGAGTTGTCCATTCGTGCAGGTAGAGCCGGTGAACCATAGAACCGTACCAGTACCGGGATAGCTCTGCAGTCGCCACGCCGTTGGCACTGCCGAGATGGCGGTCGCGCTGGCGATACCAGCCGCGGAAAGTGCGACAAGCGCTAAGATCGAGAGAATTCCCTTGCGAACGTCATTGCGAAGTTTCATTTGATTCGTCCTTTTATCGATTGAAAAATCCCGCCACCATCGCCTTCTTCGGCAAGGCGTCCGAGACACCAGCTTCAACACGCCCCTACGCGACACCACGTCCCTGTCGAGCGCACTCCTTCTTCCAAGATCAGGCGATCTCGAATCATTTATGCAGTCAGTACCCCATCGCCACACCGGGGAGCGGCGTCAAAGAAATCATTTCGTTGCGCCAATGGCACGCAGAGACAGATGGACAATTCATCTGAAGATCGCCCACCCGCCAAGCCCGATGTGGTGTGCAGTGATCTTAAGGCCGCCCAGACTCAGGGGTTGAGACAGCGCGACACGATCTGTCTATATGCCTGGCGCGCGCCTATGTCGCCTTTCGCCGCACGCTTGCCAACAAGGCACGTGAGCGCTGCAGGTGCAAGCAGTCAAAAGGCATAATTTTCGCGTGCGAATACTGGGGTGAAACAGGTCGCAGATTTCTGATCTTGACCAGCTTCGCTGGAGCGACGATACAGTCCTTCCGCCCTCACAGGTCGATCGGCTTCCCCAACTGGCGCGATTCACGCAACGCCACCGCAATCCGCGTGGCTTCGGCAGCATCTTCCAACGTGAGGTCGAACGGCTTGTTGTCGAGCACCGCGTTGACGAAGTGCACGCATTGCGCCTGGAAGGCTTCCTCGAAGCGCTCGAAGAAACTCGGCACGGAAAGGCTACGCACGCCGTAGGCGTCGGCAATTTCGACGCGATCCATCCGCGGATTACGACCCACGCTCAGCTTGCCGGCCGTACCGATGATGTCGGTATGGGTGTCGTGCCCGTGCGCTTGAGTGCGCGAGGCGTAGAACATGGCCATGCTGCCGTCGACGAATTCGCACACGGCCGCGCCGTTGTCGATATCACCGATGGGCTCCAGTTCCGGGTACATCGCCGCGGTGCCGATCGCGTAGACACGCTTGACTGCGGGGCGTCCCAGCAGCCAACGAGCGAGATCGATATCGTGTACGGAGCAATCGAGAAACAGGCCGCCGCTGGTCGGCGCGAACTTGACGAAGGCACCGGTCGGATCGAGCTTGTCGGCTGTCTGCGAGTACACCATGAAGGGCTTGCCGATGCTGCCGGCTTCGATGCGTGCCTTGGCATCGCGATAGCTCGCATCAAAGTGACGTACGAAGCCCACCATGGCGCGCAACTGCGGATAGCGTTTGGCGTGCTCGACGGTATGCAGGCATGTCGCCAGATCGAGCGATAGCGGCTTTTCGCAGAACACGTGCTTGCCGGCATCCAGCGCCTGCTCGATCTGTTCGGCGTGCAACGAGGTTGGCGTCACCAGGAACACGGCATCTAGGTCGTGATCGGCCAGCATCGCGCGATAGTCATCGTAGTGGCGCGGTACGCCTAGGGTGTCGCGCGCCCAGGCAATTTCTTCGGCGACCGGACTGCACACGGCGTCGAGGCTGGCGCGTGGCACGGTGCGTGCGAGGTTTTCAGCATAGCGGCGGCCAAGTCGGCCCAGGCCGGCGAGGCCGATGCGGAGAGAGAGGTTGCTCATGGCTCAGATACCGAATCATAGGGGGGTGCGGGAGTGATTTCGGGGAATCGCCAGAACGTAAAGCCGGCCACTGCGTGGCCTGTCAAGTCGCGCCTTGGGCGCTGTAAAGAGCAGAGGGGCAAAGCCAATAAGCCGTGGCGCGCGGCTTTTTTGCTTTCTCCCTTTACCCTTTCCTCTTTACAGGCCACGCAGTGGCCGGCTTTACGCCTTCAGGGGCTCCTCCGATCGCGACAAACCATGACTTCACCGTGGGTCGCGACTGAAGTCGCTCCTACAAGATAGGAGTGCCTTGGGTTAGATCGAGCACTCCAGGGCCTTGCCCTCGCGCCACGACTGTGTCGCCAGCTCGGCCAGTTCCAGCGCCTTGATGCCGTCCTCGATCGTGGTGCGCACCGGCGTGCCGTTGACCAACGCATCGAAGAAATGCGCGATCTCCAGCGCATAGGCGTCGCGATAGCGCTCAAGGAAAAAAGCTTCCGGTTTATCGCTGCTGATGTTGTGTTCGCTCCAGGCAACGACCTGGGTCGGGCGTACGTTACCGGCCTGCAACAAGCCCTTGCTGCCCAGCACTTCGAAGCGCTGGTCGTACCCATAGGCAGCGCGACGCGAAGTGTTGATCTGGCAAAGCGCGCCACTGCGCGTACGCAATGTCACGGCAGCGTGGGAGATGTCGCCCGCGGCAGCCACCTCCGGCAGGCCCGGGCAACCACCGGTGGCGTGCACGCTCACCGCTTCGCCGCCGAGGATCCAGCGGAAGATATCGAAGTCATGGATCAACATATCCTTGAACACGCCGCCCGAGTGCGCGATGTAGGACGCCGGCGGCGGCGCGGGATCGCGGCTGGTGACGATCAACATTTCCGCCTCGCCGATCTCGCCCGCCTCGAGGCGTGACTTCAATGCGGCGAAGGTCGGATCGAAGCGACGCTGAAAACCGATCATGCAGGTCACACCGGCATCCTTGACGGCCTTCGCGCAAGCTCGTGCGCGTTCGACATCGAGATCGACCGGCTTTTCACAAAAGATCGCCTTGCCCGCCGCCGCCGAGCGCTTGATCAAGTCCGCGTGCGTGTCGGTACTCGAACCGATCACCACCGCACCCACCTCCTTGTCGTTCAGCGCTTCGTCGATCGAGGCGACGCGCGCACCGTGCTTCGCCGCCAATGCTTCGGCCGACGGTGCGTGCACGTCGACCACATAACGCAACTTCGCGCCCGCATGGCGCGCCACGTTGCCCGCGTGAATATTGCCGATGCGGCCGGCGCCGAACACGGCCACTTCGATCTGCTTAGTCATCGTATTCTCCAGGATGTGCGGTTTCTTCGACTTTCAATTCGAGCTTGTAGGCCAGCGCGACAAACAGCGCCTGGCACAGGCAGATGGTGCTGGTCAGCCCGCGGAAAGCGAACGCGCTCCCTTCGTTGACCTTCAGGGCGACGGTGGAGTCGCGCGCCAGCGGTCCCAGCGCGCTGTCGGTGATCGCGAGCACTTTCGCCTTGTGCTGGTGCGCGACACGCGCGCAATAAAGTGTTTCCTTGCCATAGGGCGGGAAACTGATCGCGATCATCGCGTCGTTCGGGCCGATGCTGCGGATCTGCTCGCGGAACATGCCACCCAGGCCACTGACCAGATGCACGCGCTTCTGCGTGTGCTGCAGTGCGTAGGCGATGTAGTTGGCGATGCTGAAGGTGCGGCGCACGGCGACCACGTAGATGTTTTCCGCCTTCATCAACAGGTCGACGGCTGCCTCGAACTGCGCCGCGTCGAATTCCCCGGCCAGCTCATCCAGGCCCGCACGGCTGGCATCGATAAAGCGCAGCGCCATCTGGGCCGTGCTGATGGGTGCGCTCTCGTCCTCGATAACCCGACGGATGCGCTGCTGGTAGCTGCGCGCCGGGGTGGTGGCCTCGGTGTAGTCGCTGCGAAATACCGCCTGCATCTCCGTGAAGCCCGAATAGCCGAAGCGCTGGGCAAACCGCACCACGGCCGACGGGTGCACCCCACTTCCGTCGGCAATCTCATTGATGCGCTGCACCATTATGTTGGCGCGCTGCTGCTCGAGATAGGTCGCCACGCCTTGTAATTGGCGAGGCAGGGCATCGAATTCGCCTGCAATGCGTTGCAGCAAATCGTCGACCGCGCTCCGTTTGCTCATAGGTGCTCCATCGGGTCACTGGGTAAGCCATGCCGTCCAGGCGCTGCCACTCCGAGGGCGGGTAGCGATACCCGTGGCAGGGGATGTTATGCACCACATGGAATTTTTCTTCCAGTTTTTTTTATTGTGCAATGCAAATTGCAAAATCCGTTGCGCCGTACCTATGCTCGGCCAGCCCTTATCGACGCCGCGTCCCTTCGTGGCGTCTCCCGTAACCCCAGCCGGCCCGCCAGCAGGCCGGCACATTCAGCGGAGGCTTGATATGCGCGTTCGGAAGATTTCGTTGTGGCTCGCAACTCTTATGGCAGGAGCCATGGCGTTGCCCGCGACCAGCATCGCCGCGGACGGCCCGCACGCGAACGAGCGATACGTCCTGATCAGTCATGCACCCGATTCCGATTCCTGGTGGAACACCATCAAGAACTCGATCAAGCAGGCAGGCGAGGATTTCGGCGTCCAGGTCGACTATCGCAACCCGCCCAATGGCGATCTCGCAGATATGGCGCGCCTGCTCGAGCAGTCGGCCGCGCGCAACTACAACGGCGTCGCCTTCGACATTGCCGACTACGACGTGTTGTCCAAACCGGCCATGCGGATCACTGCCAAGGGCATTCCGGTGGTAACCCTCAACTCGGGCACCGACGCGGAAAGCAAGAAACTCGGCGCCATCCTGCATATCGGCCAGCCCGAATACGATGCCGGCAAAGCTGCAGGCGAACGTGCCAAGGCCGCAGGCGTGAAGTCCTTCGTCTGCGTCAATCACTACGCTACCAATGTGGCGTCGCTGCAGCGCTGCAAAGGTTTCGGCGATGCGGTCGGCGTCGACTATCGCGGCTCGATGATCGACACCGGCGTCGATCCGACGGTCGTGGCGAGCAAGGTGAGCGCCTATCTGCGTAGCCACCCGGATACCGGCGCGGTTCTCGCACTGGGCCCGAACTCCGCCGAACCGACCATCCAGGTGCTCGAGCGCATGGGCAAGGCCGGCAAGCTCTATTTCGGCACCTTCGACCTGTCGCCGGCGATCATCGAGGCGGTCAAGAAGGGCGAATTGAATTTCGCCATCGACCAGCAGCCGTACCTGCAGGGCTACATGTCGGTGGCCGCGGCGGTGATCGCCTATGAGGACAAGACCAAGGATCCGGCGGCCATCATTGCCAAGCTGAAGGCCAATCCGAAATTTCAGCAGCGCCTGAAGACGTACGGTCTTGAGCCGATCTACACCGCCGATGGCGTACGGTCAGGTCCTGCCTTCGTCACCAAGGACAACGTCTCGACCGTCGAGAAGTACGCCGGTCAGTACCGCTAAACCCGCGGCGGGGTGATGCGACACGCGTCGCCCTGCTCCGCAGTCGAAAGTTTGGAAAGCAGGCAACTCATGAGTGCGATAACTCCCCCCATGACCGGAAGCATCGGTAAAACCCCCGCAGCCCAGGCCGACGAGCGTATTCGTCGCATTTCTCCCTGGCGCGCACTGCTCAACCGCCCCGAGTTCGGCTCGATCGCCGGCACGTTGCTGATCTTCATCCTGTTCGGCTTCTTTGCCGGCGATTCGGGCATGTTCAACCTCGACGGCGTGATGAACTGGTCCACCGTCGCCGCCTACCTCGGCATCATCGCGGTAGGCGCCTGTGTACTGATGATCGCTGGCGAGTTCGACCTGTCGATCGGTTCGATGATCGGCTTTGCCGGCATGATGATGGCAGTTCCCGCGATGTTCCTCGGCTGGCCGATGTGGGCATCGATGTTGTTCGCCTTCGCCGGATGCATGGCCTTGGGCTGGCTCAACGGCTACCTGGTCGTACGCACCAGGTTGCCGAGCTTCATTGTCACGCTCGCTTTCATGTTTATCCTGCGCGGCCTCACCCTGGTGCTGTCCACGCATTTCTCCAACAGCACCATCGTCAGCGGCGTGGGCGACAAGCTCAGTGCCGATCCGGTCGTGCACACCTTGTTCCAGGGCACCACGCTGCACGGTTTGTTCGGCTGGCTGGCCACGATCGGCCTTATCGAAAAACTGCCCAACGGCGAACCGGTGGTCGGCGGCCTGCCCAAGGTGCTGTTGTGGTGGCTAGGCGTGGCGGCGGTGGCTGGCTTCATCCTGTCGCGCACGCGCTTCGGCAACTGGATCTTCATGGTCGGCGGCGACAGCAACGCGGCGCAAAACGTCGGCGTGCCGGTTCGGCGCGTAAAGATCAGCCTGTTCGTGTTCACCGCGTTCTGCGCCTGCCTGTTCGGTGTGCTGCAAGTGGCGGACGTCGGCTCGGCAGCGGCCGACCGCGGCTTGCAGAAGGAATTCGAGGCGATCATCGCAGCGGTCATCGGCGGCGCATTGCTCACTGGCGGCTATGGCTCGGTGCTTGGTGCCTGCTTCGGCGCGCTGATCTTCGGCGTCGTGCAGATCGGCATCTCGTACACGAACTTCGATTCGGATTGGTATCGCGTGTTCCTCGGCGGCATGTTGCTGTTGGCCGTGCTGTTCAATCACTACATCCGCTCGCGTGCGACGACCGGCAAATAGGGATCCGACCATGACGACTGAAAACAAAGACGACTACATCCTGCAACTGGAAGGCATCAGCAAGTACTTCGGCACGGTGATCTCGCTGCAGGATGTCACCCTGCGCCTGCGCCGCGGCGAAGTGCACTGCCTGCTCGGCGATAACGGCGCCGGCAAATCCACGCTGATCAAGACGCTCGCTGGCGTGCACCGGCCCAACAAGGGCCGCTATCTGGTCGAAGGCAAGGAAGTCAGCTTTGCCTCGCCGCGCGAAGCGCTCGACCAGGGCATCGCCACCGTGTACCAGGATCTCGCACTGGTGCCGCTGATGAGCGTGGCGCGCAATTTCTTCGCCGGTCGCGAACCGATGAAGAAGCTGTTCGGCGTGATCCCGGTGATGGACATGCACCATGCCGCAAGGGTCGCGGAGGAAAAGCTCGGCGAGATGGGTATCCACGTACGCTCACCTCACCAGCCGGTCGGCACCATGTCCGGCGGCGAGCGGCAGTGCCTGGCGATCGCGCGTGCGATCCATTTCGGCGCCAAGGTGCTGATTCTCGACGAGCCTACCGCGGCGCTCGGCGTCAAGCAGAGCTGCAACGTGCTCAAGCTGATCCACAAGGCACGCGAGCGCGGCATCTCGGTGATCTTCATCACGCACAACGTGCATCACGCCTATCCGATCGGCGACAGCTTCACCCTGCTCAATCGCGGCCAGTCGATGGGCACGTTCGCCAAGGAAAACATCAGCAAGGAGGAAGTGCTCGACATGATGGCCGGTGGCACCGAGATCCAAAGTCTGTTCAACGAATTGGAAGGTCGCGCCGCGGCCTGACGGTTGCGGCGGGAGACGAGTAGCGAGGGCGCGGTACCCCTCCCGGGCGTGCGACAACAACGCCATTCCTGTCGATGGCAAGTCGCGCGGCCCCGCCGCTACCCCCTGCTCGTCTCCCGGACCGCCCTGCCGACGCGACGTCGGCATCCCCATTGAGAAGTCCTTCGCGATGAATGAACGTCAATACGATTTGATCTGTCTCGGCCGCCTGGCCGTGGACCTGTATGCGCAGCAGCCTGGCGCCCGCTTGGAAGATGCCTCCAGCTTTGCCAAATACCTGGGAGGCTCATCGGGCAATTGCGCGTTCGGTACGGCGCGCCTGGGCCTGCGCTCGGCGATGCTGACGCGCGTGGGCGACGACCACATGGGTCGCTTCCTGCTCGATACATTGCGCAGCGTCGGCTGCGATGTCAGCCACGTACGCAGCGATCCACAGCGGCTGACCGGTCTGGTCCTGCTCGGCATCAAGGATCGCCAGACTTTTCCGCTGGTCTTCTATCGCGAGAACTGCGCCGACATGGCCATCGAGGCGGCGGACGTCGACGAAGCCTTTATTGCCTCTGCGCGCGCACTCGCCATCACGGGCACGCACTTTTCCACTCCCGGCGTGCACGCGGCCAGCACACGCGCGCTTGAGTACGCACGCAAGCACGGTGTGCGCACCGTCCTGGATATCGATTATCGCCCGGTGCTGTGGGGCCTGACCGGTCGTGGCGATGGCGAAACGCGCTTCATCGCCAACGACGGCGTCACCGCCCACTTGCAGAACATCCTGCCGCAGTTCGACCTGATCGTCGGCACCGAGGAAGAGTTCCATATTGCCGGCGGCAGCGAAGACCTGATGACTGCGCTGCGCAACGTACGCCAGCGGACCCAGGCCACCCTGGTCGTGAAGCGCGGCGCGCAGGGCTGCAGCGTGATCGAGGGCGACATCCCGCAGCAGATCGACGACGCGCCCACCTTCAACGGCACCCGCGTGGAAGTACTCAATGTACTCGGTGCGGGCGACGCGTTTATCTCTGGTTTTCTGCTTGGATGGTTGCGCGACGAAAGTATCGAGCGCTGCTGCGCTTATGCCAATGCCTGTGGCGCCATCGTCGTCTCTCGCCACGGTTGTGCACCGGCAATGCCCAGTCGCCAGGAGCTCGATTATTTCCTCGCCAATGCCGCACACCTGCAACGGCCAGACCGCGACGACGAGCTGGCCCATCTGCATCGCGTCTCCGTGGCGCGCCCACATTGGGACGACCTGCATATCTTCGCCTTCGACCATCGCACCCAGTTCTTTGAATTGGCGCGCACGTGCGGCACGACGGAAGACCGCTTGTCGCGCCTCAAGCAGCTGTTGATCGAGGCCGTGGCCAAGACGGAAATGGAGCTTGGGCTCAAGCATCGCGTTGGCTTGCTGATCGATCAGCGCTATGGGCAGGATGCACTCAATGCCGCTACCGGTCGTGGCTGGTGGATCGGCCGACCGGTCGAAATGCCCGGCTCCAACCCGTTGGAGTTCGAATACGGCCGCTCTGTCGGCACCCAGCTGGTGAACTGGCCCGCCGAGCATGTCGTGAAATGCCTGGTGCCGTTCGACCCGGACGGTGCGCCGGAACACCGGCTGGAGCAGGAAACGCAGCTGCTTTCGTTGTACGACGCAGTCAGGCAGAGCGGCCATGAGTTGCTGCTCGAAGTGATACCGCCAGCCAACCCCAACGCGGTCGGCACGCCCGGCGAGCGAGTACTGCGAGCGATGAAGCGCATCTACAACCTCGGCATTCGCCCCGAATGGTGGAAGCTCGCGCCGGTGACGGCCAACGACTGGAAGGCGATCGATGCCTTGATCGCCGAGCGTGACGTGTATTGCCGCGGCGTGCTGTTGCTTGGTCTCAATGCGCCGTTCGAAGAGCTGGCCGAGGGCTTTGCCGCCGCGGCGCACAGCGCGAGCTGCCGAGGCTTCGCCGTCGGTCGCAGCATCTTTGTCGATCCGGCGTGCGCCTGGTTGCGCAACGACATCGACGATGCCGAACTGGTCAAGCAGGCCTCTGCACAGTTCAGCCAGCTGGCCGCGCTCTGGAGCCAGGCGCGCAAGCAACGTTCGGATAGCGCCAAGGCCATGGGAGCCGCTGCATGAGCGCAACGATTCGCCTGACCATGGCGCAAGCCCTGGTGCGTTATCTCGCCGCGCAGAATATTCGCGACGATGACGGACATATCGTGCCGCTGTTCGGGGGCGTGTTCGCGATTTTCGGCCATGGCAACGTCGCCGGCCTTGGCGAGGCGCTTTACAGGCAACGCGAAACGCTGCCCACTTACCGTGCGCACAACGAACAAGCCATGGCCAATGCCGCCATCGCCTACGCGAAGGCACATATGCGCCGCCGCATGATGGCCGTCACCACCTCGATCGGCCCGGGCGCCACCAACCTGGTGACTTCGGCGGCACTGGCCCACGTCAACCGCCTGCCGGTGCTGTTGCTGCCTGGCGACATCTTTGTCTCCCGTGCGCCCGATCCGGTACTGCAACAGCTGGAAGACTTCGGCGACGGCACGGCCAGCGTCAACGACTGCCTGCGCCCGGTATCGCGTTATTTCGATCGCATCGTCAAGCCCGAGCAGCTGCTTACCGCGTTGCCACGTGCGATGCGCGTACTCACCGACCCGGCACTTTGCGGCCCCGTCACCCTGGCGTTGCCGCAAGACGTGCAGGCCGAGGCATTCGATTGGCCGGAGGATTTCTTCGCCGAACGCATTCATCGCATTCGCGAGCAACCGCCTGCTACCGAGGATATTGCCGAAGCCGCCATGGCGCTTCGCGCCGCGCAACGCCCGGTGCTGATCGCCGGCGGCGGCGCCTTGTATGCGAAAGCGAGCGAGACCTTGCGCCAATTCGCGGACAAGCACGGCATACCCGTCGCGGAAACGCAGGCTGGCAAGGGCGCGCTGGCCTGGAACCATCCCTTGCAATTGGGGCCTGCGGGCGTCTGTGGGTCGACTGCCGCCAATGCGCTGTTGGCCGAGGCCGATCTCGTGCTGGCTGTCGGCACGCGATTGCAGGACTTCACCACCGGCTCGAACACACTGTATGCGAATGCACGCATCGTTACCTTGAACGTCAACAGTTACGACACACTCAAGGGCGGTGGCGTCGAAGTGCAGGCCGACGCCAGGCTGGGACTGCAGGCGCTGTCCGATGCGCTGGGCACCTGGCAGAGCGATCCCGGCTGGCGGCAACGCGCTACCGAGCAAGCCACGCAATGGTCCGACATCGTCGCCACCATTACCGGGCGACGCGAACTGCCTGCCGGCACGCTGCCTTACGACGGCGAAATCATCGGCGCCGTGCAGCGCTCGGCAGCCGCATCGGCGCATGACGATATCGTGGTCTGCGCCGCCGGCACGCTACCGGCTGAACTGGAAAAGCTGTGGCGCACGTCGACACCCGGCGGCTATCACATGGAATACGGCTACTCGTGCATGGGGTACGAGATCGCCGGCGGCGTGGGCGTGAAGATGGCCAAGCCCGATCGCGAAGTGATCGTGATGCTGGGCGACGGCAGCTATCTCATGCTCAACGCCGAGATCGCCACCTCGGTCATGCTCGGCCACAAGCTGATCGTCATCGTGCTCGACAACGGCGGCTACGGCTGCATCAATCGCCTGCAGCAAGCATGCGGGGGCGCGCCGTTCAACAACATGTTCGACGACTGCCTGCAGGGCGAAGCAGGCGCGCCGAAGATCGACTTCGCCGCCCATGCACGCGCGATGGGCGCATCGGCAGAGCATGTCGACACCATCGCCGAGCTCGAGCAGGCACTCGTTCGCGCGCGCGCTTCGAAGAAGACCTACCTGATTTCGATCGACACCGACCATCGCCGCACCACCGAAGACGGCGGTTGCTGGTGGGAAGTGGCCGTGCCTGAGATCTCCGAGCGCGATGCCGTGCTCAAGGCACGTCGCCAATACGAAATCGCCAAACAGCAACAGCGGCCCGGCGCCGCCATAGGCAAGACCGATGTCAACTAAAGAATTCCGCGTCAAGATCGGCATCAATCCGATCAGCTGGAGCAACGACGACCTGCCCTCGCTGGGCGGCGAGACTCCGCTGTCGACCGCACTGACCGAAGGTCGCCAGATCGGCTATCAGGGCTTCGAACTGGGCAACAAGTTTCCGCGCGACCCCGCAGCACTGCGCGAGCTGATGGCCGGCTACGGTCTTGAAGTCGTCTCCGGCTGGTATTCCGGGCGCCTCGCCACGCGTTCGGTGGACGAAGAAATCGCCGCGGTTGAAGGCCATCTGCGCCTGCTCGCCGAGAACGGCTGCAAGGTCATGGTGTACGGCGAAGTCGCCAATGCGATCCAGGGCGAGCGAGGCACCCCGTTGCACAAGCGCCCGCGCTGGATGAATGACGACGACTTCAAGCGCTACGGCGAGCGCCTCACCGCCTTCGGCAAACACCTGCTCGAATCGGGCGTGCGGCTGGGCTATCACCATCACATGGGAGCCTATGTCGAAGCGCCGGACGATATCGATCACGTCATGGCCTATACCGGCGAAGAGGTCGGCTTGTTGTTCGACAGCGGTCACGCATATTTCGGCGGCGGCGATCCGCTGGCCATTCTTACCCGACATATCGACCGCGTTTGCCACGTGCACTGCAAGGATGTGCGCCCCGCGATCATTCGCCATGCGCGCAACCGTCAGTGGAGCTTTCTCGACTCGGTGTTGAACGGCGTGTTCACCGTGCCGGGCGATGGCGCCATCGATTTCGAGGCCATTGTCGGCGTGCTGCGCAAGCACGGCTACCAGGGCTGGCTGGTGGTCGAAGCCGAACAGGATCCCGCCGTTGCACCGAGCTACGCCTATGCCGATCTGGGCTACCGCACCTTGCGGGCGCTCGTCGACGGCAAGCCGCTGAAAGAGGTGGCGTGATGCACGCATCGCTTCGTTTTATTTCGCGGGAGAAATTCGCATGAGCTTGCTGGTCAAGGCCGCCGAAGGCCGCGATATCGTCAAGGTAACCCCGGCTTCGGCAGGCTGGAAATACGTTGGCTTCGAGGGTTACCGCCTCAAGGCAGGCGAGACGCTGGAGATCGAGCTCCCCATCGATCGCGAAGGCTGTCTGGTCGTGCTTACCGGCAGCGCCGACATCGCCGTCGGCACGGATGCGTGGACACATCTTGGTGGCCGCGCCAGCGTGTTCGACGAACGTTCGCCCGATGCGGTGTACGCGCCTCCGGGCTCGCGCTATCGCATCAGCGCGCAGGACAGCGTCGAGCTTGCGCTCGCCACGGCGCCGGCCACCGGCAAGCATGCAGCGCGCTTGATTGCCTCCGCACAGATGAAGCGCTCGGTGCGCGGCCAGGGCACGAACACGCGCTACGTCTGCGACATCCTTCCGCAAACCGAGCCGGCCGAATCGCTGCTTGTCGTCGAGGTGGTCACACCGGCTGCGCATTCGTCGAGTTATCCGCCACACAAGCACGACGACGACAACGTGCCGGTGGAAAGCTCGCTGGAAGAAACGTACTACCACCGCATCGATCCGCCGCAAGGCTTTGCGTTCCAGCGCGTCTATACCGATGAGCGAGATCTGGATGAATCGATGGCCGTGGGCGATCACGATGTGGTGATGGTGCCGCGTGGTTATCACCCGGTAGTGATGCCCCATGGTTATCGTGGCTATTACCTCAACGTGATGGCCGGCCCGCGCCGCGAATGGCACTTCAAGAACGATCCCGCGCATGACTGGCTGATGCCGCGCTGATCACGTCGACAGGAAATTCACATGTCTGCACAACCTAATACGCATACCTCAACCACGGCGATCGGCCATTACATCGATGGACGCATGCAAGCGGGCGCTGGGAGTAGCGCGCCCTCGTACAACCCGGCCACTGGCGCCGTGATCGGCGCAGTCGCCCTTGCTTCGGCTCAGGAAGTAGATCAGGCCGTCAAGGCCGCAGAAGCCGCCTTCCCGGCGTGGTCGCAAACGCCGCCGCTGAAACGCGCACGCGTCATGTTCCGTTTTAAACAGCTCATCGAGCGTGATATGGACAAGCTCGCCGCGACAATCACGCGCGAGCACGGCAAGGTGTTTTCCGACGCCAAGGGTGAACTGGTGCGTGGCCTGGAGGTGGTCGAGTACGCGTGCGGTATCCCCGAGCTCCTCAAGGGCGACTACACCGAGCAGATCGCCAACGGCATCGATGCCTGGACCATGCGACAGGCGCTGGGCGTATGCGCCGGCATCACGCCGTTCAATTTCCCGGCGATGGTACCGATGTGGATGTTCCCGATGGCGATCGCCTGCGGCAACACCTTCGTACTGAAACCATCCGAGCGCGATCCCTCAACGTCGCTGATGCTGGCCGAACTACTTACCGAAGCCGGCCTGCCCGATGGTGTATTGAACATCGTGCAGGGCGACAAGACCGCAGTCGATGCCTTGCTCGATCATCCGAAGGTCAAGGCGGTGAGCTTCGTCGGCTCTACACCGATCGCCGAATACATCTATGCGCGCGGCACCGCCAGCGGCAAGCGCGTGCAGGCACTGGGCGGCGCGAAGAACCACATGATCGTGATGCCCGATGCCGACATGGACAAGACCGTCGATGCGCTGATGGGTGCAGGCTTCGGTGCTGCCGGCGAACGCTGCATGGCGATTTCGGTGGTGGTGGCAGTAGGCGACGATACTGCCGACACGCTGATCGCCGAGCTCCTGCCGAAAGTACGCGCGCTGCGCGTGGGCGAAGGCATGAACGAAGCCTCGGAGATGGGCCCGGTAATCACGTCGCAACATCGCGAAAAGATTGTCGGCTATATCGACGATGGCATTGCCAGCGGTGCTGAACTGGTGGTTGACGGTAGAGCGCATCGCGTCGCCGGATTCGAGCAAGGCTTCTTTCTAGGCGGTACACTATTCGACCGCGTTACCCCGACCATGCGAATCTACAAGGAAGAAATTTTCGGCCCCGTGCTCTGTGTCGTCCGCGTGCCGGACTTCGCCACGGCGTTGAAGCTCATCGATGAGCACGAGTTCGGCAACGGCACCGCCATTTTTACGCGCGACGGACATGTCGCCCGTGAGTTCGCGCATCGCGTGCAGGTCGGCATGATCGGTATCAACGTACCCATCCCCGTACCAATGGCATTCCACAGTTTCGGTGGTTGGAAAAAAAGCCTGATGGGCGACCACCACGCACACGGCCCGGAATCGGTCCGTTTTTATACCCGGCAGAAAGCGGTCACCCAACGCTGGCTGTCCGGTGGCACAGGAGGCGGCGCCCAATTCGCCATGCCGACTCACTGAGCCGTCCCCCCACGACACCCCCACGCCCCCATGGAGTCATGCGATGGACCTCAAACAAAATAAAAAGCCGCTCGCCGCGTGCACCCTACTCGCGTTGTTGGGACTTGCAGCAGCACCCGATAGCCACGCGGATGACAGCCCGTATCTGTTTGGTGACTGGAACGGCACCCGTACCCGCCTCGAACAGGAAGGCATCAAGTTCGACTTCGGCTACGGCTTCGAAGCGGCGCATAACTTCACTGGCGGCACGCGCAGCCTTACCCGCTATACCGATCAGTGGAAGTTCGGCGCCAGTCTCGATCTGGATAAACTTTGGGGTTGGTCGGGTGGCAAGTTCGACATCTACATTACCGATCGTAACGGCCGCGATCTCGGCGCCGACGCCCACATCGGCAACAACCAGCTGATCCAGGAAGTCTACGGTCGCGGCCAGACCTGGCACCTGACCGTGTTCGCACTGGATCAGAAATTCTTCGATGGCCGGCTCGAGTGGCGTATCGGTCGCTTGCCGGTAGGCGAGGACATGGGCAGCTTCACCTGCGACTTCCAGAACCTGACCTTCTGCGGTGCGCCTCCGGGCAATATCGTGGGCGACTACTGGGTCAACTGGCCGACCAGCCAGTGGGCGACGTGGCTGAAGTTCAACACCACCGATACGACATACGTCAAGTTGGGTGCCTATCAGGTCAACCCGAACTACATCAACGACTCCTACGCACAGCACAACGGCCTGAAGCCCAACTTCCCGGGCGGCACCACAGGCGCGTTGATGCCGTTGGAATTCGGCTGGACGCCCAAGGCCAACGGGTTGCCGGGCCTCTACAAGATCGGTGGCTGGTACAACAATTCCAAAGGCAACGATCTGTACCTCAACACCGATCACGAGCCGCTGGCGCTCAATGGCGGCACGGCGTTGCAACGTAGCGGCCGTTACGGCGGTTACCTAGAAATGATGCAACAGCTCACCGGCGATGCCGGTGGCCCCGGTACCACAGTGTTCTTCAACTTCTCCCAGGCCGACAAGTACACCTCGGCGACCGATCGCCAGATAGCGATGGGCGCGGAATACAAGGGTGTGTTCAATCGTCCGCGCGACATGGTTGGCTTCGCCTTGGGCGCCACGCACGCCAACGGTCGCCTGGGCGATTACCAGCGCCAGTTCAACGAGCTCAATCCGACCGCGCAGGTCAAGGTGCTCGACGGCTACGAGTACGTCTCGGAACTGTTCTACAACTGGTCGCCGATCCCGTCGATCAACCTGCGTCCGAACCTGCAGTACATCCTGCACCCGGGCGGCACACGCCAGAACAGCAACGCCTTCGTGCTCGGCCTCAAGACCAGCATCTCGTTCTGATCGGCCACGACAAGACCTCCCTCGTTCGCGCGGGGAGGTTTTTTCGCCTGCGGCGTGCCCCCTCACCCCAACCCTCTCCCCCGGCGAAGCCAGGGGAGAGGGGGCAGGCAATGCAAGGCGTGAAGTCCCCTCAGTAGGCTCCCTCTCCCCTGGCTTCGCCGGGGGAGAGGGTTGGGGTGAGGGGGGGCTCCAAGTCTTCAAACCATCAAACACCATCCAGTCGACCGAGACCGCAGCACCGCCTCGCTACCACGTGTCCTCAAGCCAATTCGAACCGATCGGCTCGCTTCGCTTATAAACTCCGATAAGTTTCCACCCATCGGGGATCGTCCATGCGTCGTACCGCCCTGCTTCTCCTCGCCCTCTGCGCGATGCCGGCATTTGCCGCCGACCCGAACTTGCCCGCGCCGCGCGAGCAAGCCGCCCTGCACGCACTGGCCGACGCCCCTAGCGAAGCGGAGCTACATGCCACGATCGAAAAGCTGGTCGGCTTCGGTACCCGCCATACGATGTCCGACACGACATCCGACACGCGCGGCATCGGCGCCGCGCGGCGCTGGGTCAAGACGCGCTTCGAAGCCATTTCGCGCGAGTGCGGCGGCTGCATCGAGGTAGTCACGCCTTCGCAGACTTTTACCGGCAAGCGCTCCCCGCAACCGACCGAAGTCATGGACGTGGTGGCGATCAAGCGGGGCAAAGGTGACCCCAAGCGGGTCATCGTAATGACCGGCCACCTGGACTCGCGCGTGACCGACGTGATGAATACCACCAGCGACGCGCCTGGCGCGAACGACGACGCCTCCGGCGTGGCAGCGCTGATCGAAGCGGCCCGCCTGCTCTCCAAGGGCGATAACCAGGCCACGCTGGTATTCGCTGCACTCTCGGGCGAGGAGCAAGGCCTCTATGGTGGCAAAGTGCTGGCCGACTACGCCACCGCGCAAGGCTGGCAGGTCGAGGCCGATCTCAATAACGACATCGTCGGCAACAGCCGTGGCCAGAACGGCGTCAGCGACAACAGCACCGTGCGTGTCTTCTCCGAGGGCACCAAGAGCAACGAAACCGACAAGCAGGCCAGCTTTCGCCGCTATCACGGTGGCGAAGTGGATTCGCCCTCACGCAATATCGCCCGCTACATGGAACGCCTGGCCAGCGAGTACATGCCGAACCTGCGCGTGATGATGGTCTATCGCACCGACCGCTTCGGTCGCGGTGGCGACCAGGTGTCCTTCCTGGAAGCTGGCTATCCGGCCGTGCGCGTCACCGAAGCCCACGAGGACTACACCCGCCAGCACCAGGATCTGCGCACCGAAAATGGCGTGCACTATGGCGACACCATCGACGGCGTGGACTTTCGCTACCTGGCCCGCGTAACGGCCCTCAATACCATCACCATGGCATCGCTGAGCCGCGCGCCGGCACCGCCGACCGGTGTCGGCATCGAGGGCGCCGTGACCAGCGACACCACGGTGCAGTGGAAAAAGCAGCCCGACGCGGCCGGCTACAGCGTGCATTGGCGCGATACCACCGCGCCGCAGTGGCAGCACAGCCGCCTGGTCGGCGCCACCGACAAGGTCATCCTCAAGGATGTGGTGATCGACGACTGGTTCTTCGGCGTTTCGGCCGTCTCCGCCGACGGCTACCAGAGCCCGGTCGTGTTCCCGGGCGATGCGGGCAGCTTCGAACGTTCGCCGCCGGCGGCTCCGGCAAAGTAAGCCCGGGAAAAGTACGGCCAGGGCAGGAACTGGCGCATAAGGGGGCTGGCCTGATAAAAAGGCGCCAGGGCCGCGCCGTGGGGGAACGGCCCTCTCACGTACTCAGGGAAAATCATGACAAGCAAGTCCTTTCTGGCCGCACTCGGCCTGCTGGCCGCGTTCGCCTTTTCGCCGTCCACCCATGCCGATACGCCTGACGACCAGCCCAGCGCCAAGGTCGAGGCCTTCCTGAAAACGCTGCACCCGAAAACCGGCGATGTCAGCGTGCCCGAGGCCCAGGCCACACTGAAGCTCGGCAACAACTACAGCTACCTCGGTGCCGACGACGCGCAGCGCGTGTTGACCCAGCTGTGGGATAACCCGCCCGATAAAGAAGTGCTGGGAATGATCCTGCCCAGCACCGATCCGAAAGTATTGCTCAACGAAAAATCCTGGGCCGTCGTGGTGACGTATTCCTCCGAAGGCCATGTCTCGGACGACGACGCTGCCAAGATCGACTATGACGACATGCTCAAGGACATGCAGAAGGCCACCAAGGAAGAGAACCCCGAGCGCCTCAAGCAGGGCTATCCGGCGATCGAGTTGATGGGCTGGGCCGAGCAGCCGCGCTACGACAGCGCGTCGCACAAGCTGTATTGGGCGCGCGACCTGAAGTTCACCAGCACCGACGGCAAGGACGAAGGGCGCACGCTCAACTACGCGATCCGCGTGCTGGGCCGCCACGGCTATCTCTCGCTCAATGCGGTGGCACCCATGGCGGAGCTGGCGCAGGTAAGCGCCGATATGCCCGAGGTGGTGTCGATGACCGAGTTCGATCCGGGCAACCGCTACACCGACTTCAACTCCAGCACCGACAAACTGGCCGCCTACGGTATCGGCGCGCTGGTTGCCGGCGGCATTGCCGCCAAGGCCGGCCTCTTCGCCAAGCTCGGCATCCTGTTGCTGAAGTTCAGCAAGCTGATCCTGGTGGGCTTTGCCGCGATCGGCGGGTTCATTGCCAAGCTGTTCGGACGCAAGAAAGCCAGTTAAGCCTCGACGGTACCGCCGCGAACCACGCGGCGGTACTCCACTGCCTGGAGGAGCACGCTAGTGATTCCGCAGGACCGCCCCGAACCGACCATCGATTTCACTGCCGCGGTATTCGACGAGCCGCCGGCACTGCCGCCGCCGATACCGACGGACTACGCACACCCGCGTGCCGCCGTGGCGCGCAAGAAGTCCAGCTACATCGGCGCGCACTGGCGCGGCGAGCTACCGCTGGCGCAATCGTATTGGATCAACGTTTGCCTGATCGGCATCGTCCTGCTGATGGTGGAAGGCATGATGGTCCCCGTAATGCGGGCCCAGCACCTCTCGCTGACCTCGCTGCTCGTGCTGCTTGCGGTCTATACACCGTTGCGCCTGGCCGTCACCGTATGGCAAGTCGTCGGCACCTTTCGCTCGGCTGCGCTCAGCGGCAGCGGATGGGCCATCGTCGTCAACATCGTGATGATTTTTTCGGTGCTCGGCACGATCGGCAACGGCATCAGCACGGCAAAAAATATGCAGATGATTGCCCACGCTGCCGCCGAGCAGCGCACCATGAGCGACTTTACCGTGAGCCTCGCGCCCAACGGCGAGGGGATTCTGGCCAAAGGCAGCATGGGTATCGGGTTCGCCGATGCGGTACAGGCGGCCTTTGCCAAATATCCCGATCAGCATCGCCTGCTGCTGGACAGTCGTGGCGGCGATGTCGACAACGGCATGCAGCTGCACGACTATCTCGCCGCGCACAGCGATATCGTGGTCGAGGTAGACAACCTGTGCGCCAGCGCCTGCACCGTGGCTTTCGTAGGCGCCACCCAGCGCCTGATCGGGCCCGGCGCGGAAATGGGCTTTCACCAGATGCGCTCGATCGTCGACAGCAGCTACTCGAGAGACATGGTGAGCACCCAGCAGGAGAGCTTCAAGGGCTTCATGAGCAAGCTAGGCGCCTCGCAGGGCTTTATCGACATGGCGTTTGCCAAGAAAGGCGAGGATGTCTGGATCCCGGATGGCGCCACGCTATTTGCCAATCACATCATTACCGGCGTGGCGGTAGACGGCCGCATCATCGGCGAGCACGACTGGCGCAGCGAGCAGTATCTGTATGCGTATCGGAAGGAACCGACGATGCGCACCATCGGCGTCGCTTTCGAGCACCTGCGCAGCCAGCAGCCCGATGTCTTCAACGCCTGGACCGAACGCAACCTGGCCATTCAGCGGGAACCCACGCGCGAGCAACGCATCGATAGCTATCGCAGCAACATGTGGCAAAGCCTGCGACGCGCGCGTGCCATAGCGATGGCCCGCGCACCGGACGCCGCCGTGCGCTCCTTTGCCGCGAGCTATCGCGATCAATTGCAGATGATGCACGACAAGGAATCGCCGCTGACCTGTGACCGCTACCTGGACGGCACCGGTGTCGAACTCAAGCACACCAATGCCGACTTCTATATCAGTAGCGGCAACGCATACAGTGCACTGTTTGCCGCGCCACTGGGCGAAAAAATCAGCGACCACGAACGTGCAACAGGCCTGCAACTGACGCAGGCACAACGGCAAGCGATCCTGGCCGGTCAGCATGCCGCCGGTGTTGTCGGCACAGCGCAACTTTGCCAAAGGCAGATTGCACTACTGAGCCGCCTGATCGACACGCCCACGCCGCAAGGGGCGTGGGCGCTGCGCAGCTACTTCAACTTTTGATACTCAAGGCAACCCCAGCGAGTGCAGGAACGTATCGACGGCACGCGTATAGTCGGAGTCGCCGCCGAGCTCGCCGTTGATCTGCGCATGCGTCAGCGCCTCGGGAAGAACCTGCGCGCGACCGCCTTTGTCGTTCACCGCCTTGGCAAACGTTTCGGCCTGGGTACAGGACAACAGCCGCTGCGATGAGCACACCAGCAGCATCGGCCGTGCCTTTCCCTGCAACCTGTCTAGCGGCGATACCTTGCGCCAGAAAGCCTCGTCGCTGCCGAATACACGGTCGTAGAAACCCGCATGTGGCAACGTCATGATGCGCGGCACGCTATAGGCGGCGCTGTCCAATGCGATCGTCCCCAGCCACGCCTTGGCACCCTGCGCGTAGGCAACCGATGGATCTGCCGCCAGCAAGGCCACCAGATGCGCGCCGGCCGAATGACCGATCAAGGTGACTCGTGCGCCATCGCCACCCCAATCGCCGGCGTGCTTCTGCACGTAGGCCAGCGCGCTGGCCACATCCTGGGCCTGCACGAACGGATCGGCTGTCGGCACCATGCGATAGTCGACGGAGACGAACACATAACCCTGCCCGGCCCAGTGCGCCTGCTTGCGCCCGGCGACGCCCGGATTGTTCTTGTTGCCGATCATCCAGGCGCCACCGTGCACCATCACGATCACCGGCGCCGCATGCGCGTGCGCCGGCTTATAGACATCCAGCCGCTGAGCCGGCGCATTGCCATAGGCTATGTCGCGCAACACCGTCGCATCGTCCGCGTGGACGGCGGCCGTCAGGCCAAGCAACAGCGACAAAGCTAACCCGTAGAAGCGAAGCATCGGCGGCTCTCCGTCTTTCGATCAATGGCAGGGAATGGTCGCACCGGAGGCGTTGCTGCAGCTACCGGTGTGCGTCACGCCGTCCTTGGTAACCGTGGTCTGGTCGGTATAGGTGTTGCCATTGGCGCCGGTCGCCTGCGTGTTGTGCGTGATGCCTTGCCCCGTCGCGCCGGTCGTGCTGCTGTTATAGCTGCCGCCATTGGCCCCCGCTGCGCTGGTCGAATGGGCGAAACTGCCGCTGCCGTCCGCGTTACGCGTGGCCGAGCCATGACTGCTTGCGGTGCTGCCGTTGGGCCCGCGCCAAGCTCCTGCGCTGGCCGTGTGGACGTCACCCTGACCATCGGTCACTGTGCGCCGGCCATGGATTCCCGCTGCGCCATTGGGGCCACGGAAGCCCGAAGCGTGCCCTGCCACGACGCCACCACCGGCGCGCCCGCGGATACCGCCGGCAATGAAACGGCCTGTCGCGTCGGCCTGCGTGGCGCAAGCCAGCACCAGGCCCAGGGTGATACCTACCATCATTGTCTTGTTCATGAACAACCTCCTCGACGTTGGGCGGATGCCCCGAGGTTGATCGTCGCCGGGGCCGCACTTCCAGGCGTATCCCAAGGGCAAGCGAATGCAAACGGATATTGCCGTCGGCCGTTATGGAAACATCTGCTTACAAATGCGCTCGCAGGGCACCGGACAGCACGGCAGAATCAACCCATGACCACCTCGCCACCGCCTGTTCAGATTCTTATCGTCGACGACGACCGCCGGCTGCGCGAGCTGCTGCAGCGCTACCTGGAGCAGCAGGGTTTCCAGGTGAGTTCGGTCGGTGACGGGCGCGAGCTGGATCGCGAACTGAGCCGCCGGCATATCGACCTGATCGTGCTCGATCTCATGCTGCCGGGCGAGGATGGCCTTTCCATCTGCCGGCGCCTGCGCGGCCAGGGTGTAGCGACGCCGATCATCATGCTTACCGCGCGCGGCGACGATGTCGATCGCATCGTCGGCCTGGAAATAGGTGCGGACGATTACCTGCCCAAGCCTGGTAACCCGCGCGAACTGGTGGCGCGCATCAATGCGGTGCTGCGGCGTGGCCGGCCGGCGCCGGGTTCGCCGCTCGCCGACGCGGGCAGCGTGCGCTTCGGTCGCTTCGTACTGGAACTGGATACGCGCAGGCTGCTACGCGACGGCGAATCGCTACGCCTCACCACCGGCGAGTTCGCGGTGCTTGCCGCACTCGTACAGCGTGCCGGGCAACCATTGACGCGCGATCAGCTGATGAGCATCGCGCGCGGCCGCGAACACGACGCCTTCGACCGAAGCATGGATGTGATGCTCAGCCGCCTGCGCCGCCTGATCGAAGATGACCCCAAGCAACCTCGCTGGCTGCAAACCGTCTGGGGGCACGGTTATGTCTTTGTTCCCGAGGGCGGTGCGCCGTGACGTCCAGACCGAGCGGATTGTTCACCCGCCTTGCGTGGCTGCTGGCCGGCACGGTGGGGCTGGTCGTCGCAATCGGCCTGATCACGCTGAATGTTACCGGCAGCCGCCTGGGCAACGAATACAGCGCGCGCACCGTGGCCCTGCAGATCGCCGCGGCCGACGTACTGATTGCTCAAGGCCACAACGGCGAACTGGCCAATCTCGGCATCGAGCTTTCTCCCGTACCGCCGCAGGGACACGCACCCGCCTTGCGCCTTGTACGCACCGTCCTCGACGAAACGCGGCAGCATTGGCCCCAACGGCAAGCCTACATCGCCGGATTACGGCAACCTGTGTTGTGGCTGAAAGCCACTTCACCATCGCATGACTGGATCGGCGTACCGCTGCTTGGCCTGCGCGCGCCGCTGGTACGAACGGCGGTGGTGACCACCGCGTCTGCTGCGCTGATCGTATTGCTGATGGCGGCAGCGTATGCACGCAGCCTTACCGAACCTTTGCGCAGGCTGGCTCAAGCCGCACCCGCCGTCGTTGCGGGCACATCGCTACCGCCATTGCCGAAACGCTCGGTGCGTGAACTGGTGGAATTAAATGCCGCACTTTCTCGTGCCGCCGCCGAGGTGCGCCGCAATACACGCGAGCGCGACGTGATGTTGGCGGCGTTGTCGCACGACCTGCGTACGCCGCTTGCGCGCCTTCGACTTGGCCTGGCGCTGTCGGGTGATGCTGTCGACGCATCGCTGCGCGACGGCATGGAGGCGGATATCGATGCCATCGATGCGATGAGCGCGCAGTTCATCGGCTTTATCCGCGATGGCAGCGACGAGCCGGCATCCCCTGTGGACCTGGCGCTACTGCTGCGTGAATTGCTTTCGCTCAATCGTTCCAACGGCGGGCCGCCCTGGGAAATCGAATCGCCAAACCATGCGGTGCTGCAAGGGCACCCGCTCGCGTTGCGGCGCGCGCTGGATAATCTGATTCGCAATGCGCTACGCCATGGCGACGCGCCGTTTCGGGCTGTGTTGGTGGCGGGGCCAGCGGAAATCTGCGTGACCATTACCGATAGTGGGCTGGGTGCTCCGCCCGAGATACTTGAGCGCCTGGGCGAGCCTTTCGTACGCGGAAATCAGGCGCGCAGCGATGCAATGGGTAGCGGGCTGGGGCTTGCCAGCGTCAAGCGTATCGCTACGCAACATCGGGGAGAGTTGAGTGTGCGCAACCTGCCACAGGGTGGCTTTGAAGCTAGTTTGCGCCTGCCTCGCTGAGCTTGCTGTCGGTGGCGGCAAGCCTTGACGTAAATATCGCCCGCAAAAGTAAACTGGATCTGTGCGGATTTGGCTCTTGCCTGAGTGTTCGGGCGACTTGGCCGTATCCGCAGCGGGCATTTCACTCGCCTGTCGGCGAGCCAGTCACCTTTTGCTAGCCGAAAGAGCTTGTTGCCCCTGCGATCTTCCTACACCGTCATCCCGGCGAACGCCGGGATCCAGCGCCTTGCCGCTTCGTCGTACTGCAGAAGCTGGTTTCGTAGCGGCCTCGTACTTGCCTGTATGGCTCCGCGACCGGGCACTCTCACTCCTCACTCCTCTTCACTCACTCCTCGCTCCCGCCGATTAGCAACATCCCCTTACAACCTCCAACAAACCCGACAAACCTCCCGCGCCGTCGCCATCTATCGTGTCTCACACCCTCACCGGAGACATCGCTATGCGCCGTACTGTTTTGCTGTTCAGCCTCCTCGCCCTCGCCCCACTCGCTGCCACTGCGCAAGATTCGCAAGACAGCAAGAGCCGCATCGTCAACGAAATCAAGCAACGCTTCGACAAGGCCGATACCAATGGCGACGGCGCGCTTGATCGCGCAGAAGCCAAAGCCATGCCGCGTGTCGCGCAGCACTTCGACGATATCGACACCGATCACGACGGCAAGGTGACCCTGCAGGAGATCGGCCGCTACCTCGCGACCATGCGCGGCAACAAGTAAGCACTGCAACCATGGATACGCTCCCCCGCCATTTGCTGCCCGTCCTGCCAGCATTTGTCCTGCTGGCCGCAATCGAAGGCTGGTACCTGCAACGCCGCAACCCGGGTGGCTACGACTGGCGCGCCTACTTTGCTTCGATGGGCGACGTCGTCGGCCGGCTGGTCTTCACGCGCCTGCTCGGACTCGGCGTGGCCGGTTTGTTCTTCAGCATCGCGTATCGCTACCGCATAACCACCATCGCCATGCACGCATGGTGGGCATGGCCGCTGCTGTTTGTCTTGCAGGATTTCTTTTACTACTGGATGCACCGCGCCGATCACCGGGTTCACTGGTTCTGGGCAACGCATTGCGTGCATCACTCCAGCAACAGCTACAACTTTGCCGCGGCTTATCGCCTGGGATGGACGGCGCGAATCAGCGGTGGCGTGATCTTTTTTACGCCACTGGCGCTACTGGGTTTTCCCGTACCGGCCATTCTCACTGCGGTAGCCATCAACCTGCTCTACCAGTTCTGGCTGCACACCGAGCTGGTACCGCGACTCGGCCCCATCGAGTGGGTATTCAATACGCCTGCACATCATCGCGTTCACCACGCCAGCAACGAGGCCTATCTGGACAAGAACTACGGAGGCATCCTGATTATCTACGACCGCCTGTTTGGAACCTTCGCAGCCGAACAGGCCGACGACCCCTGCCGCTACGGCCTTGTCCACCCGATCACCAGCAACAATCCGATCCGCGTTGCCTTTCACGGTTGGATAGGCCTATGGCGCGCGCTGCGTCGTGCCGATAGCTGGCGTGGTCGTTGGCTGGCTGTATTCGGGCCTCCTGCATAGCTCGCCACTGCCAGTTCTTTTCTATATTTCGCTAGTGCGGATAGAGATCAAAACTGTGATCGAGCCACAGGATGTGAAAAACATCTCCCGACCTGAATCCGACCATCGGCTTTTTCCCACTGAACCGAAGTGCCCAGAGTTTTACGTCGCCAGTAACGATTGAGGGCATCGGCCGGCGAATTCGCTTTTGCTCGATGTTCTCTTTCCCATTGCCATGCCTGTCGGCCTGCTCCACCTGACTCCAATCCAGGCGACTGAGGCGCCGTAGCTTGGCCACAAACTGCCGTTGATCGTCATGTTGGCAATCCGGTATGTCGTGCCCATCCTGGAGATGGCGTAAGCAGAAGATCGGATAGTTGAGGGTCGATGGTCTACTCGACGACGCGCTTGACCCAACGCGAGAGCCCGAACTCTGGCGACCTCCCTTGATCCTGCTCACGCGACCAGTTGCCCCTTGAAGTACTCCATCATCGAGGCCTTCGTGATCTCCTCGTTCATCGCGGCATGAGCCCACGGAGCTTCTTCATGGGTCATGTTGCGCAGTTTCCAGGCCGAGTACTGGCCGAATACGGTATAGACCTCGTCAATCACGCCGCGAGCGTCATTGCTGATTACATCACGGTCGAAGTCGTCAGGCTTGGGAATCGGATTGGAACCATAGTCACGATAGGCATCCCAGACTTTGGGCACTACCGGGCCATGCTGCCAGGCGACGATATGCTCTTCGAAAAGAGGCATATCAAAGATGGCGAGATGAAAACCCTGTGCGTAGTAAAGAAGCTTCTGCAGCTTCAGATGAGAGATCAACTCACCACATTCTTCGTCCGTAAGGCTGAGGATGTACCTGGCCGCATCGTTGGCGGTTGTCATGGCGTTCTCCAAATCGCGCAGTCATGCGCTGCAACTTCCCTGTGCGTTGCTGTCGCGCTCTCTTACAAGGGATACGTGACAACGCTGAGCTCTGAAAAGTGTAGCAGCGCAAGATTCGGAGAACACCTCTACCGTGGCAAAAGTGCGCCTTGTAGCTTGTCTATCTATCTGTTTTTAAACATCCCGTATCCGCCTACTTCATGAAGCGTCGAACCTGACGGAGAGTGGCGCCTCCTCCGAAGCCCATCGTATATCCCGGACGTTTGCTCATATCTCTTTCGCAACCAGAACCGGCTCAACCACCCTGGCCTCTCGCAACAAGACCACCTCCGAAAGAAGCTGATGCAGCGCCGTGAGCGATATCTGGGGATACCGTTGGCTGCCTAGATGCCTGACCATCGAGACCAGCATCAACTGGGCGTTGTACAAACGTGCGTCGATGGCGAGCTCGAAATCTTCGGGCCGAATCTTTGAACCGCTGGCGCAGAGATCGCAATACGCCGTGGGCTGCTCGGCATGGGCGAGCGCGTGCTCGAAAACTTCGGTAGACAGGTCGACAGGCAAAAGCGGGAGTGTAGTCATGGCAGCTCCTGAAAAGGGGAGCGCCACCTTCGGCCTTGAAGGTGGCGAGCGTGCCAGGGTCGAAAACCGGTAGTTGATGCAAGACCCGGCAGAGCCGAAGCCCTCCCGACACGCCCGCCATAGAAGATTATGGCAGTGGGGCGCCGCAACACAAAAATGCGTTGTTACGGCGCCTTTTAATCACATCAACTGCTCGGGTTTCGACACCCGGTCGCCGCTTTTGATGCGGCAACTACGCAAGCTTGCGTGGTCGCGCCGTCGCGATCTATAGGACAGGGCTGAATTTTGGATGGCAAGAACTCCCTGAAAATCCCCACCGGTCTTTCATACCGTCGACACTGATGGCGCGGCTATTCAAAGCGACCCACGGTTACGCCACGGCTGGTCGCGACTGAAGTCGCTCCTACAAACTAGCCATGCCCTCCTAAGCTTGTAGGAGCGACTTCAGTCGCGACCGTCCCCCACCACGTCACCATGCGCGCGATTGTCGCCTCGCTACGCCCGTCGCAAATGTCATTTCACACTCGCAACCCACCACTACAACAAGCCTCTTCGCGGCAAAGGCAACGTCTAACAACCTCCATTCGCATCGTCACCCCGGCCTGCGCCGATCTGGCGCGTGCGAAGCAACAACTTTCCACACTCTCCGGCCATCACGCCAACTACGGCACCTCAATCCCCAACGCCGCCATCGCCGCAGTAAACCCCGCGCGATCGCGATACCAATGCGCGATCAACCCCGCCTTCTCCGCACCGATCACATTTTCTTCGAGATCGTCGACAAACAAGGTTGTCGATGGCTCCTTGCCCCAGTGCGCGAGGCAGCGCTCGTAGACATCGGTAAACGGCTTGCGCGTACCAAACTGCGCACTTGTCCAAGCGGTATGCTCGAACAGCGGAAACATGGACGGCACGACGCGGCGCACCGACTCGCCGAACATCAAGGTGTTATTGGTCAACATTGCAACGGCCACATCATTGCGTACCAGACGCGCGGCCAGCTCAAGCATCCAAGGACGCAGCAGCGTCACCTCATGCCGCGCCGCAATCCACGCCTCACGCGTGACCTCGGCGCCGGCCAAGCGACTGATCGCGGCAAGATACGTATCGGGGTCGTAACCGGTGCCCGAATCGGCCGCCAGCTCGATGCCCGAGCCATAAACCGCGTATTGCATCGTTTCCGCCGACACGCCGGCCGATGCGGCCATGCGCGCGATGCGCCCATCGCGGTCGTAGTCGGCGAGCACACCGTCCAGATCGAACAATACGGCTTTGATCTTCAATGCATAGCTCCTTCGATCAGGTCCCACGCGGCTTGGCGCGATGGGTCGGTGCCGCCGTCCAGGGATCATCCGGCCAGGGATGACGTGGATAGCGACCTTTGAGTTCTTTTTTGACTTCCGGATACGTACGTTCCCAGAAGCCCTTCAGGTCTTGCGTCACTTGAATGGGGCGCCCGGCCGGCGAGAGCAAGTGCAAGGTCACCGGAATCCTGCCATTGGCAACACGCGGCGTATCGGCCAGGCCGAAAAGCTCCTGCAATTTGACCGCCAGCACCGGCGGCTCATCGGGTGCGTACTCGAGCCGACGCGTCATGCCACTGGGCACGGTGAGGCTGTCGGGCGCCTGGCTGTCGAGCTGGCGGCGTTGTTCGTAGTCCCACAGCGAGGCCAAAGCTTGCGATAGCTCCTCGGCGCTCAAGGCGTCGAGGCGGCGCTTGCCGTTGAGATACGGCGAGAGCCAATCGTCCAGCGAGGCAAGCAAGGCTTCATCGGAGACGTCAGGCAACCCGAGCTCGGGCATCCAGTGGCGCAACGATTGCATGCGCGCGCGCAGGCGATGCGCGTTCTCGCTCCAAGGCAATACGCCGATGCCCCGGCTGCGTATGGCGGCCAACAATGCCGGCAACGCATCTTCCGGCTTGACCGGTACGCTACGGCGTTCGAGCGTAATCGCCGCGAAGCGATATTCCTCAAACGCCTCGACCGCCTGCCGCTCATCGTTCCAGCGCAAGACGCGCTCGCGCACGAACTGTGTCGGATAGTCGCGCTCAAGCACGCGCGAATCGAGTGGCGCGGCAGCTCGAATCAGGCTGTCGCGAGCATCGTATTGAATATCCAGCACGACCAACCACGGCTCACCATGCAGCGCGGTGTTTTCGTGCAGGCGCGCGCCACGGCCATTAGCCAGCGTGTAACGCAGCGGGTTGCTGTCATCGCGGCGCGCGACTCGATCGGGAAAGGCGTGCAGCAACAGGTCACCGACCGCATGGCTGTCCGGCACGCCGCTGGCCGCCGTACGAATATTCAGGCGACGACGCCATCCCTTGGACGATTGCTCGATGGCCGCCAGCGCGCCGCTATCGGCGCCACCACGCGCACCGGCCGTGCTGCGATCACGCCATGCGTGCAAGGCATGCAGGCGCGCACGAAAGTCATCGCTACGCGCCTGATCGCCACGCAGCGGAGAGCGTGCTTCCATCAACGCAAGCAGATCGGCAATCAAGGCATGCAGTTCGGGCGGCGCGCGCATGGCTGCTGCGCCCAGGCGCGGCGTGGCGCCAAGTTCGAGCATGCGCCGACCCAGCGCTGTGATGCGCCCAGCCGCATCGAGCGCTCCGAGCTGCGTTAACAAGGCGCGCGCTTGCGCCAATGCACCCGAAGGTGGCGGATCCAGCCACGGCAAGCTCTCGCTGCCCCACGCGGCCAATTCGAGCGCCAGCCCCGACAATTCGGTCTGCATGATCTCGGCCGTGCGCGAAGCATCCAGCCGCTTGCTTTGCGGCCACAACCGATAGGCGATACCCGGCGCAACGCGACCGGCACGGCCCGCACGCTGATCGGCGGAGGCTTGCGAGATAGCCACCGTCTCCAGCCGTGCGAAACCGGAGTTCGGATCAAAGCGCGGCTCGCGCGCCTGGCCCGCGTCCACCACCGCCCGGATACCGGGCAAGGTCACGCTCGACTCGGCGACATTCGTGGCCAGCACGATGCGACGCGTCCCCAGCTCTGCCGGCGCAAGCGCTGCCTGCTGCTCGGCCATCGACAATTCGCCATGCAGCTGCACCACATCGACATTCGCCGCGTCATCGCGCTCCAGGCCTTGCAGCAAGATGGCCTGCGCGCGGCCAATCTCCCGGCGCCCTGGCAAAAAGGCGAGTACATCGCCATCGGTCTCCGCCAATGCCTGACGCGAGACCCGCGCGAGATGCTGTTCCAGCGTTTCCTGCGTACGCGCGGGCGGATACTCGACCTGGACCGGAAAGCTGCGGCCCGGGCTGCTTATACGCGGCGCATCCAGCCACTGCGCAATACGCTCACCGTCCAACGTTGCCGACATCACCACGATCCGCAGATCCGGCCGCAGCGTCGCCTGTACATCCAGCGCCAGGGCCACGCCCAGATCGCCCGCCAGATGTCGCTCATGGAACTCGTCGAACAGGATCGCACCGATCCCGGTTAACTCGGGATCGTCCTGGATCAGTCGCGTAAGGATCCCCTCCGTCACCACCTCGACCCGCGTCGCCGCGCTGACCCGTGATTCGAAGCGAATGCGGTAGCCCACCGTCTGGCCGACTTCTTCGCCCAGCTGGTGAGACATGAATTGGGCGGCGGCGCGTGCGGCGATGCGGCGGGGTTCGAGCATCAGGATGCGCTGGCCTTGTAACCATGCGGCATCCAGTAGAGCCAGCGGTACTTGAGTGGTCTTGCCAGCACCGGGCGGTGCCTCCAAGACGAGCCGCGGAGTATCCACCAAGGCGGCTCGAATTTCCGCCAGTACGCTACTGATTGGGAACGATTGTGCGGCAGGGACCATCCTCAAATAATAACGTGAAATGAAGATAGCGCAGCCTTCCATCTGCCGTCATTCGAGCCCTCGCTTTTTCGCCAGTCGGATCTTCCATTGAAGCTATCGAACATGCGGAAGCTCATGCCAGACATATAGGAAACGTTTCTATAGGCGCTTGATCTCGTTGTATATCGGAGGGACCGAACACAAAGACAAGGCGCCAAACCGCAGGCAGGCATACCTTTGTTGCAGCAGTATTGACCGGCTGTTGAAAGCGATTACGCTCAACCCAATGCTTAACCCAAAATCGTTCGTTGCCGCAGTCAATCATTCAGACATTCAAAAAATCCCACAAACTCGTTTGAAAAATCTAAATTTATGTCAAAATTGCCGTGGCTAAAGAATATCGACTGCCCTGTTTTGTTGTGCAGAATCTCAGCAAAATAGTCTCCACTTTCCCAGAAAGTGATACGAGCAATTTTCGTAGGAGTGTCTATATCCAATCGAGCTGAAGGGTTATTTGACATTTCACTTTCAGTGATCTGAGAAACAGCACGTCTTCCGGAGGACTCAGCGGCAAATTTATTTGCCCACTCAATGAATTTATTAAGCATGATCCATCGACTCAGCGAATTTTAGTTGCTACATGAACGATATCGCTTGCCTGTGGCAGTTGCGGTATTTCCAACCCATTTTGAGCAGCAGACCTACCCTCAATTGTAGTAGGACCAATTACTTTAGCCCATCCGCCCCCACTTCCTGCCAACGATGATTTCGGGACATCGAACTCAATTCGGCGAATCAATGTGCTCGGGGAAGTAGAGCGCTCGGTCAGCGGGCTCATCTCTGGGATAGGCGCCTCAGCTCTACCCGCCTGCCGGGCGCACGCGCTCGCTTGTATTTCTCGTTCGTGCAAAGGGACGCGTAGTTAGTTGGAGCTAGCTTGACCGAGCGGGCTTGGTCACTCGCAGCCGCTGAATGGCAACTAGCTGGTCTCACTTAACTAGCTCCTCCCCATTATCGTAGATATGATGAGGGCCGTACTGGACAGGAGCAGGCGACATATGTCGCCACGTCGAGCTACAAGAAATTGATTAGTGTGGTGAGACTCTGGCTTGATACCTTTCGATGAGCTGCGCGCTGACCATTCCCTTTGGAACATTATCAAGAAGATCGTCAGCCAGCATGACGTCGTGATTTAACTCTCCGACTTTGTAGTCGATCGCCTTACCCAGTGATCGCTCGAAAAGCTCATAGTTCGACGCATCTTTCGCCGCCCAGCATAGCGCCTCGTAAGAAAGGACAACCGAGTTCCCAGTCGCAAGCGCAGTATCTATCGCGGCCTCCGCCATCTCAATGGCTTTCACCACATCGCTTTTATGAAGACGATAGAAAGTGCTTGCCCAAATCAAACTGTCGACCGAGCCCCATCAAGTGCGATCAGCTCATTCAATAGCACTTCTGCCTCACCAAAGCGCCCAAGTCCGGAGGCTCCGGCCTTGCACAAGACGCGCGGCGACAAACGCCTGGAGATGCTTGCCACCAATCTGGCGGGCGGCGTGAATGCCGTAGCCCAACACGTGCATGGTTCGCGCGAACGTACCGAACGTTGCAGCACGCGCTTGTCGGGTCAGATGGGCGCCACCGAGCTGGTAACCCACGCGCTTCAGAACGGCATCGAGTTCGGTTTTCTTGCCCACCACAAAGTTGCTACAACTTCATCCTACGGTTCGGCGTCCGGGCGTTCCGGGCAAGAAGCAAACCTGCCTCGTTCCATCGCGGGCGGCCGGACGCACATCGATCCGGTTCGGTGAATTTCGTGGCCTCAGAGCGACGCGTGCCGGTGGCATGCGGCGCTGCCCGTTCGCCGGTGAGGGCGACGGGATCGAGGCTGCCCTGGAAAGGGCCGCTCGGGATGGGTGACACTAGGGCGGCTTCGTTGCGAAACCGGAGGAACGCCGCGTGGGGGCGTGGCGTCACGTACTCGGTGCAGAGCCGGCGTGAGTCGCGACAAGGCGTTGCGCCAGGGGGGCTGTGCGTCACTCTCTCGGCGTTGCCGAGAACAGTGACGCACGCGTGGGGAAGTGCGTTGGCGCAGCGGGGTTAAAGGGCCGACGTTGCCGCACAGGGTGGAGGGTTGCGGAATGCAACGGTAGCTGCTGTTCCCCATGAGGTGGAGAAGCGTGGGCGCAGGAGCGAAAGCAGGTCGTCCTGGCCGGTGAACCCCAAAGGGCTCGATGAAAACGGAGCATCCATCACAGTGGAAACCTTGATCGTGCGCGCGAGAGATGCGGAAGCGCACTAGGGTTGAACCACCACGAAAATCGTGGGCGTCGCCTTGAAGGTTCGGGCGACCTGGGATGCTGCTAGCGACAGCGGTAGTGCGGCCGACTACACCATCGTTGCGGCAGATCGTCCAGTGGAAAGCGCCGAACAGTTCGCCTTCCCTTCAGATTCGCGAACCATGGCTGCGCACACCGATGCTGTAATTGATTGCGCGTGACGTACAACGGGAGCTACTTGCCGTCCATGCACGCGAGAGAAGCCACCCGGTCGCGATGAGGTGGAAGCGGTCAAGGGCAGTCGCAGACCGGCGCAGCGTACCCTTGACGGCCCGCAGACCCCATAGGCTGTTGGCTGGTCGAAGCCAACGAAGGAGAGATTAAGGAAACTGCGGTTTTTTTACACCTCTTGAAGCCAGGCTAAGCCAGCGCCGATCATGGCTTACACTCCACAAACCTGGCCCGAACCGGCTGACGTCACGCATTAGCCGACAGCATCAAGCCAGGCGAAACCAATGACCGAGGCTCTCGCCTATAATTTTGATCTCTTCACTTCCACCCCGTCTCGTTCAATCAACCACTGGGAAAGCCAATGGGTTGCATAGCACTATCTCGCGATCCGCTGTCTTATCGCCCATGAAGTCAGAAAAATGAACATGTTCTATGGAGCCATCGCTCTCGAATATGGATGATTTCTTCAAGAAAAAATCAGCTAGTGCAACAAGTTCTGATTTCGTCGCAATGAAGCTAACCTCTTTCAGTTCCTCAAGATTTTTAGATTTAGAAACTGTATATCCGTAGATTTTCATAATTGTACTCAGTGAAAGTTAGGTTCTAACTTATGCATGCAATTAGGTTATCGGCGGCCCAGGCAAAATGCCACCCATCCATTGGTAAATTGCGCAATCATCAGGGTGACCCTTTGCACATTCTTCGGCCTCCTCATTTTTAATGATGTCGCGAATAAAAAAGACGTCGCCAATGCCGCCTAAACATTTCAGTGCGAATCCCTTCTTCTTTAGAAATTCCAGAACTTTTTTGCTTCGTGTCATCTTGGATAAATCCGAGCCATGGCTAGCCGTACCGTCGATATTCACTACAAGCTCCCCAGTCCCTTTTGTATCTATATGTGCGTGAGTTTGTTGGCCTGGCACATGGGGGTCATCAATTCTCACCCAGGTATTCGTTCCCGGCACCTGTTGCCACCGGCCTGATGCCAACCCTGAAGAATCTAGTTCGTTTAACGGGTCGTTATTAACATAGGCGTGCAATGACATACCAGCTGCCAGTCCTGCTGGATCTTGTTGAATGTAACTACCAACGGTCGGATCGTAAGTCCGGTTGAGATTATCGCTAAGTCCAGACTCGGCGTCGTAATACTGGCCCGGGAAGCGAAGGTTATAGCTGAGGCTGCCCGTCGGCTGCTGCTCGCCGAAAGTATTGCCTTGGTACGGCCACTGCCAAACGGGTGTCCCCGATGCATTGGTAATTATGCGCGGCGCACCCAAGCCATCGGCCATGACAAAATTGATGCTCGGGATGCCTCCGGCAATGTCAACGGCCGCTACAGGCAAAGTATCCATCCAGATATAATCTCGATTCGAGGTGCCATATTCATCAAGCACCTGATTTGTCTCGCTGTACAAGTAGCGCTCGGCAGATTGGGGGGCAACGACAGCCTTCGCAATGCGCTGACCAAGCGCGTTGTAGATGTAAGTCCCGATGGTCTGTTGATTCGCTTGTACTAGGCTCAGTCGATTTCGATTGTTATACGCATAACCGAGCGTCTGACCGCTAGATGCGACACCAATCGTATTACCGTTGGAGTCATAGCTTCGAGCAGTAGTGCCGACCGTAGTCAGCCAGTGGGTACTCGTTTGGTAGCCATATGTACCCGTCGCTAAGCCACTCGCACTGGTTTTGCTAAGTCGGTCGCCGGTACCGTTATACGTATAGCTTTCCATGGCAGTGCCACTGTCATTGACGACGGTAAGACGATAGAGCGGATCGTAGCTGTAGGTTTCGGCGGCGGGATTAGCCCCAGGCGCATTGCCCAGAGCATTGATATTGCCCACCGCATCGCGGGCGAAGTGCAGGCTCAATGCTGGACTCGTGACGTCGCTGACGTTGTAGTTGGCATCGTAGGTCCGGGTGACAGTCTGGCCGTTGCCCAATGTGTAGCTGGCCACTGGTCCGAAAGGCACGTAAGTCGCCCCGCTGACGGCGGTCTGCGTGGCGCCGCCCAGTGGGGCGACCTGGACGGTGGTGAGCTGGCCGAGCGTGTTGTAGATGTCAGTAACGACCGTGCCGTCGGGTTCGGTCAACGTGCTCAGGCGATCGGCCGAGGTATAGCTGTAGCTGATCTTATCGGTAGCCGCAGCGGTGATCTGCTGCTTCTGGATCACGTTGCCGCGCGCGTCGTAGCAATAGACGGTAGTAACGGCCGTTTCAACGATACGAGTCAATCGGCCGATAGGCGCCGAGCTGGCACAACCGGTGACGCTATTGGCTTCGTCGTAGTCGTAGACGACGTTCGCGGTGGCGTCTGGATAAGTCGTGGCGACGGGGCGATTCAATGCATCATACGTAGTAGTGCTGGCGATGCTCCGGGCATCCGTATGCGTCAAGCGGTTGCCGGCGGCATCGTATGTGTCATTGCTGCTGCCGGTATCCGGACTCTGAAGCGCCGTGGCATTGCCCAGACCATCATAGGTGTGATGGGTCACCAGGTTGCTGGGATCGGTAATGGTGGTCAGCTGATCTAGGGCATCGTAAGCCAGCCCGGTGGTGGTGTTCTGTGTGATGCCTGTGCCGTTGTTGTTGTCAATGCTGCTGATTACACGGTTCAGTGCATCCACTTGGTCCTTGTGTTGGATGCCAAGTGCATCGCTGAACAGCACCAAGTTTCCATTGTTGTCGTAGCTGCCTGACGCAGTGGCGTTGAAGACGGCGTTGTTCAGGCCGTCGACCACTTTGGTCAGCTGACCCAACGTATTGAATGTGCGGGTCAGTGTGTGCACCGGTGTCGTGCTGCCCGCGGGATAGACATTTTCGGCGGTGCGGTTGCCGGAGGCATCCAGGGTGTATTGGACAGAATTTCCCGCTGCATCCGTGATCTTGGTCAAACGGTGGGCGTCATCGTAGGCATAGGTCACCACGACGCCATCCGGATCGGTCACCGTTTCGACAGCACCAAACGGGGTATAGGTGTACGTGGTGGTTGCGCCACCCACGCTGATCGATGCAAGCCATCCGCGCGGTGTGTAGGTCAACGTGGTGGTGACACCATTGGCGTCCTGCGTGCTGGTGACGCGCCCAGCGCCGTCATACGAGAGGATGGTCGTGATATGCCCGAGCGCATCGGTCACCGACTTCAAATCACCATGATGCGCCGTGGCACTGTCCGTCAGGTAATAGGCATAGACGGTCGTGTCATTGACATCGGTCCGCGCGCCTTTCCGCCTCAGCAGAAGACCGACGATGGGACATTGCGTGCTGTCCACGGTGTCGCAGTAGGTAGCCAGCGTTCGGCGCACACCGGTCGGCGGCGCACCCGTAGCTGAGCAGACATAGCTTGCAGCAGCAGGGATGGTGGCATCCATATCACAGCTGGCCAGCACCTGGCCCCGAGCGTTATAGGCCCAGCCACTTTGCGCAACCGTGGTGCCGCTAGCATTGAGGACCGTTCGGGTCAGTGGAACGCGGAGCGTCGAATCCCAGGTCGTGTTGGTCGTGCGCTTCGCCGTGCTGCCATTGGCCTCGATGAGCTGTGTTTGGAGTCCGACAGCGTTGTAGGTTGTACTGGTGCCGTTGCCGTTGAAATCGGTATAGCCGGTCGGATAGCCGTTGTTGTCGTAGCTGATGGACTGCCAGGGCTGGTTGCACTCGTTGCCGCAGATCTGGCTGACACTGTGGACTTTGAATACATTCTGATAACTGAAGGCGCTTATGTTGTAGACGGCGCCCAACGGGGTAGTGGTTGTCGAGCTGCTGCGCGTGTACGTGTCGATGTTGTTCGCAAAATACGTCGACGTTACAGCGCCGCTGGCGCTATAACCGGTGGTTTCGTACCGAACGCCTTTTTCGTCGATCACACCGGTAAGCCCGGTCTGCACGATGGTGGTAGGCACGAACAGCGATGGTTCGTTGTATAGGTACTGGCGCGAGTGGGAGTCAGGGTAAGTGACCGACGCCAAGCGTCCGTTGCTGTCATAGGCATAAGCCAGGCTGCCGCCATCGGGAAGCGCAACGTTGATCAGTCGCGCGGACTCATCGTAGCTGAAGTTCAGGGCACGCCCATTCGGGTCGGTGACGTTCAATAGCAAGCCGGGCTTGGGTGCCTGCGTTACAGGTGTGGTCGCCGTGCTGTACTGGAGAGTAGTGATAGCCCCTGACGCGTCGGTAATCGACAATAGCAAGCCGTTGGCGGAATAGCGCTCCGTCTCTCTCAACGCGGAAATGAACGCCGTGTACCCGAGCGGCGCGCCGGTGGCGTCGTCTTGTTCCGTCAGCGTATCGGTAACGTCGGGCGTTGCCTGCCATAGGCCGCCGACATGCCCGAAGACGTTGCGGCTTCCATCGGGACGATCAAACTCAATGGAGCCGATACCCCCTGCGGTTCCCGATGCAGGCACGAACTCCAGAGCTCGGTCGAACGTGTGGCGCCACTGCGGCCCAAGTTCGGCGGTATTGGCAACAATGCTGCTGTTATAGAAGCGGCGGAAGGTCAACCGACCAGGCGATTGATAATCGGTTTCCTGCTGGAAACGATTGCCCGTCCATATATTGTAGGGATCACCCGCCTTGATCGAGCCTGGCTCGGGTTTTCCGCTGGAGCCGGGGCCGCTGCTTCCCTTCGCATGTGATTCCTCCGTTGGCGTACCATTGCCACCCGTCTTGCATACGTCACAGCCACCGATGTTCTTTCTCGCATCGTTACCGGGCGTATCGGTAGCGGTGACGATGATGACACCCCAAGCAGGGTTACACACCGTATCGCCGGGCACGCATGCATCGACAGTCGCGCCTGATCCGCTTTTGTTATAGCTAGTTTCAATGGTGCAGGTCGGGCAAAGTGCGAGCAGCTCGCTGGCCGACTGGGCGACGGCGCTGCCTATGCTTCCAAACCCGACGGGTGTATTCGAATTGGGATAGTAATCGCCATTGTAATAGGGCGGCCCGTATTCGCTACTCTGCGCATGCGCTTGCATAGCCAGTGCAAATATCAGGCTCAGCAATCCGAGCAGCCGAAAACGACGCGCGAGGCGCGCACCACCATGTGCAACCGACATAACCCGTCCCCTGTCGCGATGTAGTGAGATTTACAAAGCGAGATTAAGCGAAATTAAGCGTAGGAAGGTTGCGCTGCGTCATGTCGGCAATCGCCTACATTTCGAACAATCTTTCGATTTCTTGATCTATAGCCAGATCTGAATTGGTCGGCCGGAGAATTACATATAAAGCTAGTCCCGCCCCAGAATATCTTGCAGCAGATTCTGCGAGATTCTAAATATTGATAGCGCTACCACTGCTTATGGGTGAGCACACTTCGAGCGGAGATTTTCATTTCAAGCGCAGCCCAATGAATTTTCTCGCATAAACCACTTCGCGACTATATCGAGAAATCCCACCTGATACAGAGAGTTAAATCGTCTTCGTCTGCAGGACGGCTGTTGGAATAAAAAGGGCCGTCGCAACCATCTTAAGGATGATAGCGCCGGCCCTAACATCTACCGCAATTTTAGTGCTTCAACGGAGTGGTTGTTGCTGGTGTGCTCGACGTTGCCGGCGCTGTATCGCTGGTGCGAAGTGGCTCTAAAGACTCGAACTTATGCTGGTATTCGTCCGTAATCTGCTTGGCCTCTTCACTGTTCGAAATTACGCGTGGCGTGATCAGCACAATCAACTCTGTTCGATTGCGACTGCGGCTTGTGCTGCCAAAAAGACGACCGAGATAAGGTATCCGGTTCAATCCCGGGATGCCTGAATCCGTAGTGCTTTCGTCTTGTTGAATCAAACCACCGAGCAACACCGTCTGACCGTTTTGCACCGCAACTTGGGTGCTTAGCTGTCGTTGGCTAACCGTAGGATTGCCATTGACCGCGGCCACCGCTGTGTTCACCTTACTGACTTGCTGCTGGATATTCATGTAAACCAAGCCGCCTGGATTCACGCGCGGCTGCACACCGAGTATCACACCGGTGTTGAGGTACGTGACGGTGCTCTGCGTGCCCGTTGTCAGGCCCGTATTGATCGTTGTGCTGTTGACAGGCACCTGGTCGCCGACCTGAATCTGCGCAATTTGATTATTGAGCACAACCATGGACGGCGCGGACAACGTCTTCGAGTTGCCGCTGACTTCGAGAGCCCGAAGCGCCACTTGTAGATTGTGGTTCACAAAAGAGTAGAAGAACGCGTCACCAGTGCTACCCGCGCTACCAGGGTTGTAATTGACTCCGCCGAGGCCAAGCGCGCCCTGTTGTTGATTGCCTGGCTGACCTGGCGTCACCACACCAGTTGTAGGATCAACCGTATTTTTGATCAAACCTTCCAAATACCACTGCACGCCAAACTGGAACTGCCCAGTCAGCTGCACTTCCAAAATGCGCGTTTCGATCTGTACCTGAAGCGGCGTATTGTCCAGGCGCTTGATTGCCGACTGAATCTCATCCCACTTGGACGGCGGCGCGCGAACTAGCAACTGATTGTTCGCATCGACCGAGCTGATACGAATGCTTCCGTCTTCGTTGCTGTACTGCTGTGACTGCTGCTGTTGGTTGTTGTTGCCGAACGGGCTACCACTACCCGTGCCAGTGACACCGCCAGCGCCGAAACTACCAAAGCCATTAGAGGCTTGATTGGTGCCGATGCCACCACTACCCAAGCCGCCGCTGCTGCCAAGGCCGCCCGATGTGCCGGAGCCAAGGCCACCCGAATTCAGGCCGTTGTTGTTACCAAAACCATTGCTCACTCCACCACTGGTACTACTACCAAAGCTACCCGCCAAACTGCCCAGGCCATTGGCCGAGCCGTTGGCATTGTCACCTCCACCCAGCGTGCCCGAGTTCAGGCCAGGTCCGACTTTGGCGCCGCCGTTACCACCGCCGCCGTTGCTGGAGGCATAGATCTGCGCCAGGTACTGCGCGAGATCCGAGGCTTTCAAGTTGCGCACGTCGTAAACAAACAGCTGCGGCTCGTTGCCACCGCCACGGTCAATTTTTTCGATCCAGCTACCGACCTCGGTCAGGTAGTTCGGCTGCGTTGTAATGACTACTAACGAGTTGGTGCGTTCGATCGGGATGAAACGCAACATGCCGGCCAGCGGTGTGTCGCCCTTGGCACCGAACAGGCTGTCGAGCTTGGGCATGAGTTCGGTGACGTTCGCACGCTGCAGGCTGTACACGCCGATCGACATACCATGCAGCCAATCGACGTCAAATGTCTTGACGGTGCGCTCGTAGTTAGCCAGATCCTCTGGCGTACCCGAGAGCACGATGACGTTGCGCGCTGGATCAACCAATAAGATGGAATCTGCGCGAGCAAATGGCTTGATCAGCTTTTGCATCTCGTTGGCCGAGATGTAGTGCAGCGGGTAGAGACGCGCCTGCAGACCCGCTTGTGGTGACACCGCGCCGAGGCTCGGCGCGACGTTACCGCCCACGGCCTCCTTCGCTGGCATGACAACGTAGCCGCTGCCCTGCTTGACGAGCGCATTACCGGTCCAGGAGAGCAGCGTTTCCAGGATCGGAATCGCCTGACTGCTATCGACCGGTTGCGAGGTGGAGAAGGAAATATTGCCTTGTACGCCCGGCACGATGGTGTAGTTTTGCTTAAGCAAATCGCCAAGGATCACCTTGACGACCGCCGGCACCGGTTGGTTTTCAAAGTTGAAGGTAACGGCGTTGTCACCACTAGCCGCTTTGACCGGCGTAGCCAAGCCCTGCGGACGAATGAACTGGCCGCTACCAGGTGACAGTTGCGGCCTGACTGCCGCCTCTGCATCGGGCGCTGTCATCTCGTTATTGAGCGGCGTCGGCTTGGGCACTGGCTTGTCGGTGCCCGACATCGCCTCGCGCTGCAGCGCACCGTCGTCTTTGGGAGTGGGTAGCGACGAGCAGCCAGTTATCCACACCGCCATGGCGACGGTGCCGATACGAAAGAGTTGAAGGATGGGGCGAGACATGAATCAACGTACTCCTTCAGGGGTGGCCGCTTGCTGGGCGCGACGCTTGAGAATGTTCTCTCGCAGTTGGCGAATGCGTTCGGCCTGTTCGGCATTTTGCCCGGGCTGCGGTAGATTGCCGGGAACAGGCTGGACGCCAGGCGGCACGTGCCGGACCTGCATCTGCGGTGGATTGTTTTCGGATGACGGGTTGGGCACGGCGCCCAACGGCGTCGGCGTGGCGTTGTTGCCGGCTTTTGCCAGCGGCGTCACCGGGGCGCCGGACGGCAGCTTCAACTCGGTGCGGGAGCCTGACACCTCGAACACGGCCGAACGAGGGTGCAGCTCGGCGAGCTTGATGCCGCCATCAGGCGAGGTGTTGCCCTCGCGAATGCGCAGTTCCTTGTCGCCGTCCTTGCTGTGCAGCAGGGCCACGCGCAGGGTCGGCGTCATGATGATGCCGGTCAGCTCCATGTCGCCCAGATTGCTTGATTCGCCGGCAGCACGCGGCGCCGGCTTGCGGTCCGGACTGAACAGCGGCTTTTGCCATATCGCGGCGTAGCGCTCGAGCGGCTGGGTGACGGGCATGCCGCCATCATTATGGGTTTCGGGCAGCGGCGGTGTAGGCAGCGGCGGATTCCATCGCACGCTACGGCCGATGCCACCGAGCAACACCACGAATACGATCGCCAATACGGCAGCAATGCCACCAAGCACGGGCGTCAGGCGACGTTGAGCAGCAGCGTTCATGAGGACGGCCCTCCATCGTCGCTGTTTCCACTCTGGCGTGCCTTGCGGATAAAGCCCGAAAGCGTGAACTGCACTTCCATCGGCGCGCCGGGGTTCTTTTGTGCGGCAACCGGGTTGCGGTAGATCGATATGTCGTCGATGAAGAGGTAGGGCGAGCTCTGCTCCAGCGCATGCATGACAGAGCCGACCGACTCGATGTCACAACGCAGGCTGATGCTGACGGCAACCTTTTTATAAGGATCGTTCGCATCGGCGCGCGGGTTGGCCACCGGCATCTTCTGTATCACGTTGCAGTCGCCGCCGGGCTGATGCGAGGCGACTACGTCGACCACGCGCTGCATCAGGCTAGCGGCGGCCGCGTTCGCATCGTCTTCGGGCAGGAAGGCACTGCTGGCGGCCTGGCCCGCACCCAGGGCGTCGATACGTTTTTGCAGCTGCGGTTTTTCAGCCAGGGCCGCGGCGAAACGACTTTGCGTATCGCGCAGGTCGTCCATTTGTGAATCGATTTGTTGCAGCGGCGCGACGAACCACCAGTGCAGCAGCGCAAAGTACGCGATGACCAGCACCACCAGCAGCAGCAAAACGGCGGCGATGCGGCTTTCGCGTGGCTTGAGCTTTTGTAGCTTCATCGCGCACTCCCGGTGTGCGCAGGCGCAGCCTTCGCTTTGGCATCGGGTTTGCGTAGCTGCGCGACCATGTAGAAGCGTTCTTTGCCGGTAGTGGGGTCCGCCTGAATCGTGCCCTGGAAATTGGCATCGGTGATGACAGGCGAACCCTTGAGCGCATCGATCAGCTTGGCTGCCTGCTTGGATTGCCCCTGCAAGGCGACCTGGCCGGTGTTGTCGACACTCAGGCGCTCCAGCCACGCATCGTCAGGCAGGCGCTGGGTGAGATCGTCCATCAAGCTGATCGTCAAGGGCATGTGCAACTTGCGGTCGGCAAGGAAACCGGCGGCGCCGGCGTTGTCCTGCAATTGCTGGCGCAGGGCGGACACCTTCTGTGCCTCGGCGCGCATGCTATCGACCTGCGATTGCATCGCCGACAAGGCTGCCTGGCGGTTGTGCAGCCACTGCGCGAGGCTCAGCACGACCAGCAGCACACACGCTGCCGCCAGGGCGATGTTCAACCGCTGGCGCGGATGACGGCGACGCGGCGCCTGTTCGGGCGGCAACAGGTTGACGCCGAGGCGATCGTAGCCCGAGGCCATGTCGACTGCATCGACACCGATACCGATCGCACGCAGGCGATCCAGCAGCGGGTCGAGTGTCTGGCGCGGCACGGCCACCAGTTCGGCGGAGAAACGGCCGGCCGGCGCGGCGCCCTGCGTGTCGCGCACGTCATAGCGGACCTGTTCGGCGCGGAACGGCGTCTGGCGATCCATTTCGAATGCGCCGATCTGCTGCAGGCTATCGCGTGCGGCGATCGGCAATAGCAGGCTCCGGCGCAGCATCGTGGTAGCCGGCAGGCACAGCGCAATACGCAGGTCTTCTGGGTCGACACCGCGAAGGGCGTCGTTCAACGCCACCAGTTGCGCGGCCGGGTCGAGGCTGTCGCTCCAGATCGACAAGGGCATGCTGTCGCCGGCCCGGCGCACTTGCCAGTCGTCGCCCTGTTTTTCGAGCAGATGCCATGCCGCACCACCGCCAAAGGCGTAGCGCCAGCGAACCGGTAGCAAGGCCGCCAGCTCGCCGCCCCACCATTGGACAAAACGCGGCATCGGCGAAGTACGCCAGGCGCGGCGCACGTTCTCCAGCAGCGGCTGCAACGATTGCGTTGCGGAACTCATTCCCCGTCTCCTTCCTGCCAACGCAATACCGCAAACGGTTGTGCGCCGAATCGAACTCCTTGTAACCGAACCGTGGCGTTCAGCACGGCACGAGTGCCGTCGGCCAGGGTCGCTTCCGACCGGATACTATGCGTTACTCCCTGGATGCCGGCTAGACCCTGCACGTTGGCGCCCGGCTGCGCACCGGCCTGCCGCGCGGCGATCAGGCTGGCGATCTGCTGGGGGTCCATGTTTGGAATAGCTGCCAGCGCCAGCGGCGGTGCGGTATTGGGGTCGGGGCTGTCCCGGCCGGACCAGATCGTGATGACCGAACCGATCTTGCTGTAGATCGCCGGCGTGATGCCTAACACCATTTGCAATTCCTCAACGCTGGCAAAGGGACCACTGCGTGGACCGTAATCACGCCCGGCAGCCTTATAGGCTTGCGCACGCCGGCTGATATCGTCGGAGCTGATGCCGAAGCTGCGCCAATCGACGATGCTCTGTGCAATATCCCTGGCCTGCCCTTGCTCGACGCCGACGGCGCCCAGCAGGGCCATGAGCACTTCCGGCCGCGCGGCGTTGATGTCGATCTTGCCGCCTTCGTCGACTACGGTGATCTTGACCGACGCGTCTTCGTACTTGAACGGATAAGTGCGGCCGTCGGCAACCCAGTGTGTTTGCGGTTGCGGATCTTGCAGGCCATAGATCGCGCGCATGACGCCGGCCTCGGCGGCGTAGTGCGCCTGCGCCTGTGCGAATTGATAGCGCGCCTGCATGCCTTCGGTACGCGCCAGCATGGCGTAGCCACCGAGCATGATCGCCAGCAGGGTCAGCGCCCACATGACGATGAGCAGCGCGACGCCGCGCTGTCTGGCGCGCGATGGCATGGCCAGTGACCTCATCGCAGCACCTGCCCGCGATTCAAGCCACGCAGCAGATTGATCTGACTACCCGTGGCGCTGGGGTCGACTCGCAACGGCACTTCGAGTGTCGGCCAGCCGTAGTTGCCATCGAGCTGCAGGCTGACCTGTATCAGGATAGGCATGGCTCGCCCGTCAGACCAATCCGTACCCCAGGTGCCGGGCTGGTCGTCGGCATCGGGGCTGCGGTAACTGAAGCTGCCTTCGCGCACGTTATCGAGCAATACTTCAGGATCGCCCAGCGGCTTGGGATCGCTACCGTCGGGCGGCAGGACCGCAAAACTCACTTCCAGGCGCGAGCCACCGCCCTTGTCATTGGGCACCAGCTTGATCTGTTGCAGCTGCGGCCCGAGCTTGCCCAGGTAGCCGGGCAGTGGTGCGACGAAACGCATCTGATGCGCATCGCCCAGGAAATAGATGTTTTCGCCTTTATCGGTCTTGGCAAAGGCCATCGCCATCGTCTGCGCCAATTCGCGGCGCATGAACATCTGCGCGGAGCGAACCTGGTCCAGGCGCTCGATGGCGGCCTGGCCCGAGCGAACGCTTTGCGACGCGGCGCGTACGCCGCCGTAGACGCCCAACAGCAGCAACGACAACAACACGAGTGCGCCGAGCACTTCGATCAGCGTGAAGCCGTGATTGCGGCGCGGCGGGTTGATCATCGCAATACACCCTGCCCTTGCGGCACGGCGCTCACCAGGCGCAGCGTGCTGAAGTGCGCGGTGCGTTCACGCCGCCCGCCCCATATCACGTCGAGATCGAGCTTGAATATCTGCATGGGCGTGTTGCCGCCTGCATCGCTCGGCTGATAGGGCTGCACGCTCAGGCGCCAACGGTATTGATCGTCGAACTTGCCCTCGCTGGTGCCGGGCTGCAGCTTTTTCTCCATGCCGGCGCTATCGAGCATGCTGCGCGCCCACAAGGCGGCTTGCGCGTGATCGGCCGCGTTGTTGGTCAGGCTGATCGAACCGCCCGCCACCTGCATCAATGCCGCGAACGCGATCGCCAGCAACAATAGTGCGGCGATGATTTCGATCAGGCTGAAGCCGCGTTGTTTCCCCGGTGTGCGTTTCATTGCACCACCACACTCACCGCACCGGTCAACCAGGACACATTGACCAGCCACTGCCGTTGCTGCAGCTTCAAGGTGACGTGGCCGCCGGTGGAACTGCCATCGGGGAAGAAACGAATGCGCCCGGTATGGCTGCCGACCTGATCTTCGGCGGCACTGGTAATACCCAGTGTCATGCCTTGCGGAAGGCGCACCTCTTTGCCGCCCGCCGGCGTATAGGTGTTGTCGCGCGTGTCGACGGCAAAGGTTTGTTCCTTGCCCTGCACGATCGCCTGCGCCCGTGTTGCGCGCAGTGCCGCCGCCATTTCACCACTGGCGGCGTTGACGCGTGCACTGGTCAGCCCTTGCGATACCGATACCGATACGGCCGCTGCCGCGATACCGATCAGCAGGATCACTACCAGCATCTCGAGCAGGGTGAAGCCTTTTGAAAGCGAGTAGCGAGTGGATAAGAGTGATTTGTGTGAGAGAGCAGGATGACGCGCGTTGGCGGCCCTTACTCGTTTCTCACTCCTCTTTACTCCCCACTGGAACGAGGGGCTCGAGCATGCGGGCAGGCTTGTCGCCCACCCCCGCATGTCGCTCGCCGCCACTCGCCACTGCTCTATCACTGCCAGTTACCGACGTCCGCGTTGTAGCCATCGCCACCGGGCTGGCCGTCCTGACCGTAGAAGATCAGGTCGAAGCTGCCATGGTCACCGGGATACTTGTAGCCAAAATCGTGGCCCCACGGATCGTGCAACTCGGACTCCTTGACGTACGGACCCTGCCAGTTGCGGGCATTGGCCGGACGAGCCATCAAGTCGTTCAATTGCTGCGGCGGCGAGCCGTTGTCGAGTGCGTAGTTTTCGATCTTCTGGCTGAGCGTGGTCAGCTGGGCCTTGCCGGCGCCGTACTTGCCCTTATCGACGTTCTTGCCGACGCCGGTCACGACGACGGCGCCGATAATGCCGATCAACACGATCACGGCCAGCATTTCCAGCAGCGTGAAACCACCCGAACGGAGCGACCTGGCTGTTCTGGCTGTTCTTTGCATCACTTGCGTCATCTCTCGGTTCCTCCGTTCGGTTACTGAATATTGCTGGTAAGGCTGAGCAAGGGCAGCAGGATCGCTGCCATGATGATCGCCACCAGAATGGTCATGACGATGGTCAACGCCGGCACCAGTGCCGCCAGCAGCCGATCGATCGAGCGCTTGGCTTCCAGATCGAAGGTGTCGGCGACCTTGAGCAGCATGGTGTCGAGCTGACCGGCTTCTTCGCCCACCTGCACCATCTGTAAGGCGAGACGCGGAAAGCGTTGTGATTGCGACAGCGCGAGGCTCAACCCCGAACCGCCTTTGACTTGTTCGGCGGCCTGGGCAAGCGCTTCGTCCAGCGCGCGATTGGATGTGACCTGGCGCGAGATGCCCAGCGACGAAAGCAACGGCACGCCGTTTTTCAGCAGCGTGCCCAGAGTGCGCGCGATGCGCGCGGTTTCGACTTTCAGCAGCAATGGCCCGACCACGCGCATGGTCAACAGCTTTGCGTGCCAGGCCAGCCGCGTCGCCGGATCGCGCATGCGCCCACGCCAGATCAACGAACCGACCACAATCACCGCAATGATCAGCCACCACCACGAATGCATGACGTCGCCAACGGCAAGCACGGCCTTGGTGATGAACGGGATCGGCACGCGCATGTCTTCGAAGATCGGTACGAACTGCGGCACCACGTAGGCCAGCAGAAGAACCAGCGAACCGAGCACGCCGAACAACAGGATGGCCGGATAGATCAACGCGTTGATGATGCTGCCGCGCAATTGCTGCGACCGTTCGAGGTAGTCAGCCAGGCGGCGCAACGTGTCTTCGAGCGAACCACCCGCTTCGCCTGCACGTACCAGGCTGATGTAAAGCTTGGGAAACACGCCGTGTTCTTCTTCCAGCGCCTGCGACAATGGCGTACCGCCGCGCACGCGATCGCGAATGCGCTCGACCATTTTCTTGGCGCGCTCGCCCTCGGGCAGCTCGAGCAGGATGCCCAGCGCGCGATCCAGTGGCTGGCCTGCGCCAAGCAAGGTCGCCAATTGATGCGTGAATTGCGCCAGCTGGTCGCCGGTGAAGGGCCCGCGCTTGAACAGCGCGGCCATGCCGCTGCCACCGGCCGCGGCATCGGCCATGCTGGCATCGAGGGGGGTGCTGCCCTGTTCCTGCAGGCGGCTGATCACCTCGTCGACGCTGGACGCCTCCATCTGCCCCTGCAGTATTTCGCCGGAGTCGCTGACCGCTCGATATCGAAACTGAGCCATAGGCTAGGAGAGCGCGAGTGAAGGTGAACGAGCGAAGGTGAACGGCAAGCAGCCGCCCATGGCGCAAATGCGCCATGAAGTGTGACTACGGAAAGCAGCTTGTAGTTCGCGGCTGGGGAGTAAAGTTTTGAGAACTGCTTCGGCCTTCCAGGCCAAACCGACATCATGCCGGTCAGCTTTCCTGCGTGACACGCAACACCTCCTCAATGGTGGTGATGCCGGCCACCGCCTTGGCAATGCCGTCTTCATACATGGTGCGCATGCCTTCGGCACGCGCTTGGCGCTCGATTTCACCTGCATCGGCGCGCTGCATCACCAGTCGACGCAGCGGATCGGTCATCACCAGGAATTCCATGATGGCCCGGCGGCCGCGATAGCCGGTCGGGTTGGCCGTGCTGGTGCCTGGCTTCCACAGCCGGATCGGCCGTTCCTGGGTGTATTTGTGCAACTCGAACTGTTCGATCACTTCCGGCAGCGCCTCGTAAGAAACTGCGGTTTCCGGATCGAGGCGGCGCACCAGGCGCTGCGCCAGGATGCCATTGACGGTAGAGCCGAGCAGGTAATCCTCCACGCCCATATCGAGCAGGCGCGTGATGCCGCCTGCCGCACTGTTGGTGTGCAGCGTGGACAACACCAGGTGACCGGTGAGCGCTGACTGGATCGCGATGCGACAGGTTTCCAGATCGCGCATTTCGCCGATCATGATCACGTCCGGATCCTGGCGCACGATCGAGCGCAATGCACCGGCGAAATCCAGACCGATCTGCGGCTTCACCTGAATCTGGTTGATGCCTTCGATCTGATATTCGACCGGGTCTTCGACCGTGATGATCTTTACATCCGGCGTATTGATCTGCGACAACGCCGTATAGAGCGTGGTGGTCTTGCCCGAACCGGTAGGGCCGGTGACCAGCAGGATGCCGTGCGGGCGGTCGAGTACATCGACGAAGCGCTGCTGGAAGTTATCGGTAAAACCGAGCGATGCGAAATCGAACACCACCGATTCGCGATCGAGAATACGCATCACCACCGATTCGCCGAAGCTGGTCGGCACGGTGGACACGCGAAGATCGAGTTCCTTGCCTTGCACGCGCAACTGGATACGGCCGTCCTGCGGCAGGCGGCGCTCGGCGATGTTGAGCTTGGCCATGATCTTGACGCGCGAAATGACCGCCGCGGTGGAGCTGGCTGGCGGCGCTTCCACTTCGTGCAGCACACCGTCGATGCGATAGCGCACTTTCAGGCGATTTTCGAACGGTTCGATGTGCACGTCCGACGCGCGCTGTTCAACGGCGCGTTGCAGGATCAGGTTCACCAGGCGAATTACCGGCGCTTCGGAGGCCAGGTCGCGCAAATGCTCGACGTCGTCCTCTACAGCGGCGCTGCCATCGAGGTTTTCCACGATGGTGCCCATCGCCGAACGACCGGAACCGTAATAACGTTCGATCAGATCGTCGATCTCCGAACGCAGGCCAATGCGCAAGGCGACCGGACGACCCGTCGCCAGTTCGACCGCGTGCACCGGGTACGGATCGGCGGGATCGGCAACCATCAATGCCAGGCCGTCTTCCCCATCACGCACCGGCACCACGTGTTGCTGCTTGAGGAAGCGCAGCGAAATGTCGACTTCCGGCGGAGGCAATTCAGGCGCTTCGCGCGCAGCGAGCAAAGGCGCATTCAGGTATTCGGACCAGGCTTCGGCCAGGTCTCGCTCGGACACAAGGCCCAACCGTGCCATGAGGCCGGTTAAGGTGCCCTCCGGCGCCTCCTCATGCAGGCGCCGCGCCCTGATAAGGTCGCCGTCCTTCAGACGCCCCCTGGCGACCAGCAACGCGCAGACCGCCACTTCGCGGTCTTGGGTCGCCGCACCAGTCTGGTTGGTCGCCGGCTTTAATGTGGCTGCCGACATGTTCTCACCCCGCATCCAATAACGTTTCGCACCCACGATGCTCCATGCATCGCCCCCGGAAGGTGCAGAGAGATGCATAGTTAACATATTCGTCCGGGGTTACGCGAGCGTTGCATCGCTAAACGCGGCGCAGGATCTGACTCGGCAAAAAATAAAGCCGGCGCTCACAGGAGCGCCGGCCAACTTCTGTGCTTTGAGTCAACCGATAACTACTTTTACGGCTGCGCTCCCGCAGCTTGCACTGCAGCATACGCGTTAAGAATACCGGCGCCGATCGCCCGGTTTGCCGCCGGTGCGACATGCGGCACCGTAGCCGAGGAACGTAACAGGTTGGTCACCTGCGCTGTAGTAAGTAACGCCTTGCCCTGCGCGAGGCGATAGCTCTGCATCAAGGCCACCGTGCCAGCTACATGAGGCGTGGCCTGCGAAGTGCCGGCCATGCCGCCATAGGTCGACGTGGTGGGCGTGGTCGAGCCGGCATTGATGGTCGACCAGATAAAGCCGGTATTGGCCTGTGTACCACTGGAGCCGTCGTTGCGATATACACCGCCACCCGGCGCGGCGAGCGTAATGCCAGTGCCATAGTTGGAGTAAAACGCGCGGCGGCTGGTAATGCCGGTAGCCGCCACGGCGACGACGCCCGCGCAATTGGCCGGCGAGAAACCCGACACGTTGGCATTGCTGTTACCGGCGGCGACGACGACGGCGGCGCCGCGACCGGTTGCGCCGGTAATCGCTCGACCGAGCACCGAGCTCGACGAACAGGTACCCGAGCCACCCAGGCTGAGGCTGATGACCTTGGCCGGGTTGGCGTTGTCCGGCACGCCCGTGACGTGGCCGCCCGAGGCCCAGGTGATCGCGTCGGCAATATCGCTATCGGAACCACCGCAATGGCCCAGCACACGCACCGGCAATACCTTGGCGCCAAATGCCGTGCCCACCATGCCCGTGCTGTTATTGGTCCGTTCGCCGCCGGCCGTGCCGAATACGTGCGTGCCGTGCCAGCTACTGGCCTCGGCGGCTTGCCCGGCGCCGCACTGGCCTGCCGTCGTCCAGTCACCCGTATCCCAGCCACCGGCAACACGGCCATTGGAGCTGCGGCCGGAAACGGTGTGGTCGGTGATGAAATCGTAGCCTACGTTAGCCAGGGTGAGATCAAGATCCGGGTGGTTGGTCACACCTGTGTCCAGGCTTGCGATCACCACGCCGGTGCCGTCGGCCAGCGTCCAGGCCTGCTGGATGTTTGCGCCACCCCAATTGGCGACCGAGGTACCCAGGCTGCTGTCGCTGAAGCCGGTGCCGCTGGGTGAGAGGTAATCCCACTGGTAAGACGCGTAGTACTGGTCGTTGGGCACCGTGAATGTGGCCGCGCCAGCCGGCGATATGGTCGGGCGATCAACCGCCTGACGCATGTAGTCCGGCTGCACGAACTCCACCGCCGGATCGGCTGCCAGCTGCTGCACGAACTGACGGGTTTCGGCCGCATTCAATCGACGCGAGGTGGTGACGACATCACCACCGATCGCCAGGCGATGCCCGTAACTCACATTGAGCAGATGACCACCGCTACGCAGTGCCTGCGCGCCGGTTCCGCCCGCCTGGTCGAGCAGGTTTGCACGCGCCGCGGCGGCATTGAGGGACTGCACTGCCACCGTTGGCTGCACCTGCTCGCTACTGCCATCGCGATAAAGCACGACAAAACGGTTGTAGGTCTGATTTTCCTGGACCGAGCTCAGATCGAATCGGCTGGTATTGGCCGAAATATCGGCCGCTACCGCCGGCAAACCCATGGCCATCAGCATGGAAGCCACCAGCAACTTCATCTGGGAACGCTGTTTCATTCGTCTATCCTTCTCAAGTCGATAAGGAGCGAAGTGCCCGCCGCCGTCCCTGCGATAAGACCCTCCACAGCCCCTGTCAGCGGGCGGTCTTTGCAAGCCTTTGAAACTTCGCTGGAATATCCCCTTCCAGGTAAACCGTCCCGATTCACCGACTGACCAAGCTACAAGCGCAAGCTTTTGCGAATAGGGACCGGGTTCGCAATTTCATGCTTCACCTTGGCTCGCCCAGGCCCACTATTTGGTCGAGCAACACGGGCTCTGGGACAATCACGGTTTTCAAGCGGCCTTTTCATGCAACTGATCGATATCGGCGCCAACCTCACGCACGAGTCCTTTCACCACGATTTTGACGAGGTGCTGGCACGTGCCAAGGCCCAGGGCGTAGCGCATCTGGTGGTGACCGGCGCCTCGCGCGATGGCAGCGAACACGCGCTGCAACTTGCACAGCGCCACCCTGGCCTCCTGTATGCGACGGCCGGCGTCCACCCCCATCACGCGATCGACTACGACGAAGCGACGGATGCGCGCCTGCGTGAACTGGCTACCCAGCCGCAGGTGCGTGCAGTCGGCGAGACAGGCCTGGACTACCACCGCAACTACTCGCCACGCGATGTGCAGCTTGAGGTATTTGAGAAACAGTTGAAGATCGCTGCCGAACTTGGCAAGCCGCTGTTCCTGCACCAGCGCGACGCGCACGAAGACTTCATCGCGTTGCTGAAGCGCTATCGCGATCGTGTACCTGCCGCTGTCGTGCACTGCTTTACCGACACCGGCGAGGCGCTACGCGACTATCTCGCGCTCGATTGCCATATCGGTATTACCGGCTGGATCTGCGACGAACGGCGCGGCTTGCATTTGCGCGAACTGGTGCGCGAGATTCCGGCCAACCGGCTGATGATAGAAACAGATGCGCCGTATCTGCTGCCGCGCAATGTACGCCCGCAGCCTTCGCACCGGCGCAACGAGCCGATGTACCTGCGGCACATCTGCCAGGAGATCGCGCGTGATCGTGGCGAACCCGCTGAAGTCACCGCCGCGAACAGTACGGCCACGGCGGAAGCTTTTTTTGGGCTCGTGGCCGCATAACGCACAGAACAGGAAGCAGTGCGTCGTGCCACGCAGGCCTCTCAGCGACAGTCACGCGCCATGGCTGCCGCTGAGCATTGCCGGAAACTTTCAGCGTCAGGTGATGTACTTCAGGGATGCTCACCTGCAGCCAACACGGCAGCATGCGCATCGAGAATACCCGCACCGATCGGCTTACTCGGCGATGGCGCGACATGTGGCTTGATCACGGTAGAACGCAAGACATCGCTAACTTCAGCCGGCTTGAGTAAAGCTTTGCCCAGCGAGAGCCGGTAGCTCTGCATCAAGGCCACCGCGCCTGCCACATGAGGCGCAGCCTGCGACGTTCCTGCCATGCCTCCATACATGCCACTGACTGGCGTGGTCGAGCCCGCATCGATAGCCGACCAGATAAAACCGGTGTTCACTGTCTGCCCGCTGCCCTCATCATTCGCATAGATGCCGCCACCGGGGGCGGCCAGCGTGATGCCTGCACCATAGTTGGAATACCAGGCACGCCGGCTGGTCAGGCCGGTCGACGCGACGGCGACCACTCCGGCGCAATTGGCAGGCGAGAAGCCCGAGACATTCCGGTTGCTGTTACCTGCAGCCACCACCACGGTGGTGCCACGCGCAATCGCCTGGGTAATGGCACGCCCCATCACCGAGTCGGAAGCGCATGCACCATTGCCGCCGAGGCTCAGATTGATCACCTGCGCCGGATTTTTGTTTTGTGGAATGCCATCCACTTCACCGCCCGATGCCCAGGCGATGGCATCGGCAATATCGCTGTCGTAACCCCCGCAATGTCCCAGCACGCGTACAGGCAACACCTTGGCCCCATAGGCCGTGCCTGCCATGCCCACGCCGTTATGGGTCTTTTGCCCGCCAGCCGTACCGAAGACATGCGAACCATGCCAACTGCTGTAGCTGGGTGTTCCGCATTGACCCGAGGTCCAATCGCCGGTATCCCAGCCGCCGGGAACGCGCCCATCCGTTTTACGCCCCGATACGTCACGATCGAATATGAAGTCGTACCCCGCTTCCGCCAGCCCCGTATCGAGATCCGGATGGCGGATGACGCCGGTATCGAGCACGGCGATCACGATGCCCTCGCCGATGGACAAGTCCCAGGCTTGCTGGATGTTCGCGCCGCCCCAGTTGGATACCGGCAAGCCGGTGCGGGTGTCGATAAACCCTGCGCCCCGGGCGGGCAGGTAGTCCCATTGATAACGCGAAAAATACTGATCGTTGGGAACCGGCGCGGCTTGTGCCTGGATATCGGCTGACCACGCTCGACGTAGATAATCGGGTTGCACGAATGCAACTGACGGATCGTCGGCAAGCGCCTTGACGAACTGCTCCGTTTCCGCCGCATCCAACGCGCGTGACGTTATCAATAGATCGCTACCACTGGCGAGCCGGCGGAGACGCCGCGCCGATGATGCAGCATGACCCGATGACTTTAGCGCTGCCGTGCTTTGCCACTCCATGCGATTGAGTGCCGCATCGGCAGCGTTCACAACTTTGCCCGCGCTCATCGAGGATTCGGTTTTTTCGCGATAGGTCACGATAAACCTGTTGTAGGACTGCGATGACTCGATAGCGCTCAGATCCATCCGCGCCGCCACCTCGGGGCGATCGGTTGCCATCAGGGGCGAGGCCAGGGCCACCAGGATCGCCGTGGCGAGCAGTTTCCATTCCAGATTCATTTTCATTGCATCGTCCTTGATAAGAGCGGGGCTTCGCACACCGATGTGCGCCGCCCGACGTTACCGCTGTCGACACAATCGATGTAGGAGTGGTTGTCCCTGGGAGACGTCAGCCTTTTTCTTTTGAATAGCCTGTAGCGTCCTGTAGAAGCGACTTCAGGAAGCCTTGAATGTCCGGCATTTCTGCAGAGTGGCGGCGTAGCGGCGGGCGATAACCGCTCGCACGATGATGTTGTGGCGGCACGGTCGCGATTGGGGTCGCTCCTGCACAGTCAGGCAAGGCAACCCAGGCTCTTCGCGCGGATCACACCCTGCGTGATTCGCCCGGCGCCAGGCCATCCAGGGCGTACGGCCCTATGCGTACGCGGATCAGGCGTAGCGTGGGGAAACCGACCGCTGCGGTCATGCGGCGCACCTGCCGATTACGTCCCTCGCTCAACGTCACGCTGAGCCAGCTGGTCGGGATGGCCTTGCGAAAGCGCACCGGGGGATCACGCGGCCACAGCCAATCGGGCTCGGCCACGTGCGCGACAGTCGCGGGCCGCGTCGGTCCATCGTTCAATACGACCCCACGGCGCAACGCGGCGACCGCCTCATCGGTCGCCTGGCCATCTACTTGTACAAGGTACGTCTTGGGTTCTTTGTGGCGCGGATCGGTGAGCTTGTGCGCCAACACACCGTCGTCGGTGAGAAGCAGCAGACCTTCACTGTCGTGGTCGAGGCGACCGGCCGGATAGACGTCTTTTTGTTTTACGAATTCGGCGAGCGTGCGGCGACCGTCGCTATCGGTGAACTGGCAAAGCACGCCATAGGGCTTGTTCAAGGCGATCAACATGGCGTGCGGTGCCACGGTGCGTCGCGTACGACGCGCCGTCTATCAGTGAGCAGTGCCGGTTGCGGCAGGAGTGGCCGGCTTGACGAAGCGCAAGGTCATGCGGTCGGACTCGCCGATCGCCTGGTACTTGGCCTTGTCCTTGTCACCCAGGGTCAACGTGGGCGGCAAGGTCCATACGCCCTGCGGATAGTCCTTGGTGTCCTTCGGGTTGGCATTGACCTCGCTCGATTCCTCGAGCTTGAACCCGGCATCGGTCGCCAGCTTGATCACGTAGGCCGTGGGCAGGTAGCCACTTTTCTTCACTGCGTCGACGGACGCCTTGTCGGCCGCGCGATGATCTTCCACGCCCAGCACACCACCCGGGCGCAGTACCGCGAAAAACGCCTTGAACATCTGCGGCGCGGTATTAGCCATGACCCAGTTGTGCACGTTGCGGAACGTCAACACCATATCGGCCGAGCCCGGTGCACCGAATACCGGCGCCTTGGGATCGTATTCGACGACGGCGGCCTTGCCATAGTGGGCGGCATCGGCGGCGAACTTCTGGTGCAGCGCGGTCGAATCCTGGCGCGCCTCACCATCGGTGGACTTCTGCAGGGCGGCCACGTAGTGCCCGTTGTCTTTCAGCAACGGCGCAAGGATTTCGGTGTACCAGCCGCCGCCGGGGGTGATTTCAATCACCGTGTAATCCGGGCGAATGCCAAAGAACTCCAGCGTAGCCTTGGGATGCCGGTACGGGTCGCGGGCGCGGTTCGCCGCCGAGCGCCAATTGCCGGCAAGCACGCCATCGAGCTGCTGCGAGGTGAAATCGCGCGCACTGGTCGGCGGCACGAGATCGCCGGTGGGTTGATCCTGCGCTTCCTGGGCAAACGCCGGAACGGCGAGGGCGCAGCCGGTAGCCAGCCATGCAGCCAGCACCAGGGTGGTACGGGTTTTCATCGACAACTCCTTATCGCGACGCTGGAAAGGCTAACACGTGACAGGCCGCAAGCCACGTCAACAAATGGTGTAGATCGGGCCTTTCGATTGGCTGTCATCACACCGCACAGGCCGGGGTCGGTTAGAACGGACGCGGGCAGACCGATTGCAGGCCATCGATGTGCTCATGCAGGTCGGGCGCAATCCCCTGCCACATCGGATCGAGGATGAAATCGATCCCCTCGTAACGGGCCAGCTTGGCGGCAGGAATGAAATCCGCGTCCCCGGCCACCAGGATGATCTGGTCGACCTGCTTCTTGTAAGACAACGCAGCGATATCGATGCCGATCTTCATATCGACCTGGGTCTGGCGCATATCGGGCTCGAAATGTTCATCGCCGAGGTCGCCCCACTGCAAGGTGCCCTCACGCAGTTGCTGATAGGCGTAGCGCTTGAGCTGCCACTCGCCGCGCTCGGCAAGCCGACCCAGGCGCAGCGCAAGTTTGCGCTGGCGGCGCAGCTGATCGTGAAGGTCACGACGGAACGAGGCCGAACCGGTGCGCGAGAAATCGATGCTGTCACCGCTGATCGGCTTGACGAAACTTTTTTCCAGCGGCGGGCAGTCGTAGAAGAAAATGCGATACAGCGCTTCGCGCGGACGATCGAGCGCCTTGAGATGCTCCAGCGCCATGCCGAAAACGGTCTTGGCCACGGTTCGGGCATCATTGGCGTCGCGCTCGCCCCAGACCTTGCGATAACGCGCAAGAAAAAAAGCGCCGTCAACCAGGATGGCTGTGTTGTTCATTGCATGGGGTCCTAATTAAGAAACAGAATGATCGCCGTCGACTTCAGCCGACGGCGAGAGAACAATTTTAGCCACAAAGCCGCGCGCTACGCGGCCTGGCTCAATAGTGAATCACCGACCGGATGACCTTGCCTTCGTGCATCAAGTCGAATGCCTCGTTGATGCGTTCCAGCGGCAATACCTTGGTAATCATTTCGTCGATCTTGATCTCGCCACCCAGGTAGCGTTCGACATAGCCCGGTAGCTGCGAACGACCCTTTACGCCACCGAAGGCACTGCCGCGCCATACGCGCCCAGTGACCAGCTGGAACGGCCGCGTGCTGATTTCCTGCCCTGCCCCGGCAACGCCGATGATGATCGATTCGCCCCAGCCCTTGTGGCAGCACTCGAGCGCGGCGCGCATGACGTTGACGTTGCCGATGCACTCGAATGAGTAGTCGACACCACCATCGGTGAGATCGACGATCACCTGCTGGATGGGCGTGTCGGGATAGTCCTTCGGGTTGATGCAATCGGTAGCACCCAGCGCCTTGGCCATCGCGAATTTTTCCGGATTGGTATCGACGACCACGATGCGCCCGGCCTTGGCCATGACAGCGCCCTGCACGACCGACAAACCGATGCCGCCCAAACCGAACACGGCTACCGACGCACCCGGCTCGACCTTGGCGGTGTTGAGCACCGCGCCAATACCCGTGGTAATGCCGCAGCCGAGCAGGCAGACCTTTTCCAGTGGTGCCGCCTTGTTGATCTTGGCCAGCGAAATTTCCGGCAGAACGGTGTATTCGCTGAACGTGCTGGTGCCCATGTAGTGCAGCAGCGGCTTGCCGTTCAAGGAGAAACGCGAGGTGCCATCGGGCATCAGGCCCTTGCCCTGGGTTGTACGGATCTTCTGGCAGAGGTTGGTTTTGCCGGACAGGCAGAATTTGCATTCGCCGCACTCGGGCGTGTACAGCGGGATGACGTGATCACCCACCGCCAGCGAAGTCGCGCCTTCGCCGATTTCCTCGACGATCCCACCGCCCTCATGCCCAAGAATGACCGGAAACTCGCCCTCCGGATCGGCACCGGAAAGCGTGAATGCATCGGTGTGGCAAACGCCGGTAGCGACGATGCGCACCAACACTTCGCCAGCCTTGGGCGGGGCGACATCCACTTCCTCGATCGATAATGGCTGGCCGGCAGCAAAGGCAACGGCGGCACGCGATTTCATGAAATGCTCCTTATGAAGGCGAAGGCAGGGCGTGATCGATGGCGTTGATGGCACTTTCGAGTCCGCATGACTGAATAGCGTATCAGCTAACACTTATTGTTGGTCTTATGAGGTGCCTTGCTACAGCACGCGGAACCTGTTTCTACAAGAAACCGCTACCTTGGATGACTTCGACAAACAAACGCCGCGCGGTAAAAAAGGAGGTCACAACGAAAAAGGATTTCACATGAAAGCGCTTACTTCTTTCCTTTGCCTTGCCGCATTGACGGCCCAGGCATCCGCGCAGGACGCACGGATGCTTGCCGTGGGCACATCATCGGGAGATCGCCAGCCCGACCTGACCGCTTTCGAGCTCGCCGGGCCCACCGAGCACCCTTCCGCGCCGTCTCAGAAGCCGGCAGGCAGCACTACCTATACTTACCTGCGTTGCCATTACCGCAGCGATAACGGCCCAAATGGCACCCAGACCAAGTACGAATGGGGCACGAATACCGACTACCGGTGGTACAAGATCCAGGGCTACTGGTACTCGGCAGCTCCCTTTGAATGGCGAAACATGTTCTACACGACCACTGAGCAAGCTGAGCTGCGGCAGGTCTGCAGCGATTCGCTGGCTCGAAAAAACATTCAGGCCGACGTTGTCGCCATATCCGGCGCGGACACCATGCTGTCTTACAACCATACCCTGTGGACACAGGCCAAGCCGGGAGATTCGCGAGGTACCGAACGGATCATCGTATTTGGCGACAGCCTGACCGATACACACAACCTATATAACTTCCTTCGATGGAAGTTTCCCAATCCCGGCTCGTGGTTTCTCGGGCGTTTCAGCAACGGCCCGATGTGGCCTGAATACCTGGGGAAAAGCGCAAAACTGACGGTCTATAACTGGGCTATTGCCGGAGCAGCCGCCGATCAGTTTCTCATCATTCCCGGCTTCAGCCAGCAAGTTGATTCATGGGCCGCCATCATGCGGAGCGCCAAGGACTATGACCCTGGAAAAAGCCTCTTTTACGTGATGATCGGCATCAACGACATGGTTAATTTTGGCCGTACGCCCGATCAATCGCTCGCCACCATCGAAAAAGGCCTACACAAGCTGCTAAACGCTGGCGCGCGGAAAATTGTTATCTCCAATCTGCCGGATGCCACCCGCGCCCCGGTATTTCGCATACGCCACGACGGCGCCGCGATAGCCGCCAAGATCAGTGAGTTCAACGCAAAGCTGCCTCAGCTGATCGATCGCCTTGAAGCAAGCTACCCAGGCTCTATTGGGTCGTTCGATGCGTACGCCTTTTTCAAGCAGATACTCGATACACCGGAGCGAGCTGGCTTCACCGACGTGGAGCAATCGTGCCTGCGTATCGACGGTGCGCTCAATTTCATGCGAAGCCATGATCGGCGCGCCGACTGCACGGCCGATACATTCGTATTCTGGGACACACTGCATCCCACTACCCGGATGCATCAGAAAATAGGTCAGGCCATGTACGAGGCCACGCCGGCGGCTTGGCTCCAATAAACCAGTTGTTATCGGCTCGCCACGAATGTGGCTGCCCGCGCTCTGCTATGAGGTACGGGCAGCCACGCGGCGATTCGCCGGCGCGCACTTGATCGCCTGTTGATAGGCGGCCGCTTCCTTCTTGATCCACTCACGAAACAACCGCAGCCCGGCATGGCTTTCCGAGCGTGGTGGGTACACCAGGAAATAGGCCTCGGGGATTTTCATGTAGCGATCTCCGAGCATGCAGAGCAGGCCGGCATCGATCAGCGGCCGGGCCATCACCATGCGCCCAAGTGCCACGCCCATGCCTTCCACGGCCGCACGCTGCAACGCATCGGTAGTATCAAATTGCGCCACGAAGCGGCGCGGAACTTCGACCCCGGCGTATTCGCTCCAATCTTTCCAGCGGTCACCCGGGTCGCCTAACAACGGCCACGCACCGAGCTCGTGCGGATCACGCCCCTGCATGCGCTCCACCAGCGCCGGCGCGGCAACCGGCGCGATCCATTCGTCGAACAGGCACTCGCTTTCCAGGCCAGCCCAGCCACCCAGGCCATAGCGAATGACGACATCCACCGGGTCCCGCTCGAAATCCACCAGGCTGGTACTCGATTGGAGGTTCAGTTCGAGCTCGGGATGGGCAGCCACCAAGCCAGCCAAACGCGGCACCAGCCAGCTGGTCATCACGCCGGGAATGGTGTTGACGGTCAATGCCTCTTCGCGTCGGCAGCGGTACACCGCCAGGGCGCGATCGATGCCTTCGAAATGCACACCGATCGCATCGAGCAGGCGCTGGCCCTCGGCAGTCAGTTGGACGCCACGGGGGCCGCGGTCGAACAGCTTGCGTTCGACGCGTTGCTCCAGCTGGCGAATCTGGTGACTGAGCGCACTGACCGTGAGGTGAGACTGCTCGGCTGCGCGCGAGAAATTTCCTGCGCGGGCGGCCACGACAAATTGCTGCAGGAGGTCTAGCGAGATACGTGCCATCTTGAAAATCTCTCAAGCCTGTCTTGTCAATATATCGCTTTTCCGTATCCGAGGGCGAGCCTATCTTGAGCCCACTGCCAATCGCAGAAACTTAGGGAGGCGTCGTATGAGTTCGCTCTGGACCGATATGCTGTTCCTGCACGGCCACATCGCCAGCCCCGAGCTGGCCCGTCGGCTGGTCCAACCCACACCACCGGAAGCGCCACCCAAGGCCGGTGGCAAGAAATCTCGCGTAAAACGACATCGCGCCACTTTTTATCTGGCCGCTTCGTTGCGCCGTAGCGTCTGGATGGGTTGATTCACGTCGTCGCGCTACCAACTCGGAGAGAATCGCCATGACGGCTTTTTCCGAGGAGTTACACCATGAGCTCAGGTCTGCGCCAGCTTGGCCGATCGTCGCTTTCTGTTGCACCGCTGGCCTTTGGCGGAAATGTGTTCGGGTGGAGTACGGACGAGGCGCGATCGTTCGAGCTGCTGGATGCATTTGTGGATGCCGGCTTCAACCTGATCGACACGGCGGACATGTATTCGTCCTGGGTGCCCGGCAACCGCGGGGGCGAGTCGGAAACCATCATCGGCAAGTGGCTCAAGCGTAGCGGCAAGCGCGACAAGGTGGTCATCGCGACCAAGGTCGCCAAATGGGATCAACACCCCGGGTTGTCGCCGATGAATATTCGCCAGGCGGTAGAGGGTTCGCTCAAGCGGCTGCAGATCGAGCAGATCGACCTGTACCAGGCGCATGAAGACGATGCCACTGTTCCGCTGCATGAAACCCTGGGTGAATTTGCGCGCCTGATCGAGGAAGGCAAGGTGCGCGCGATCGGTGCATCCAACTACAGCGCCGACCGTTTTGCCGAAGCTCTGCAGGTATCGGAGCAATATGGTTTGCCTCGTTACGAAAGCATGCAACCGGAGTACAACCTGGTAAGCCGTGCCGAGTATGAAAAAGGTCTGGAGCCAATCTGTCGTGCCGAGCAGGTGGGCGTGATCGGCTACTACTCACTGGCCAGCGGCTTTCTTTCCGGCAAATACCGCAGTGAGGGGGACTTGGCAAAGAGTTCCGCACGAGGCGGCTCGGTGAAGAAATATTTGAACAAGCGCGGCCTTGGCGTCCTGGCGGCGCTCGATCAGGTCGCCGCAGCGCATAACGCGACGCCGACCCAGGCGGCGCTGGCCTGGTTGATCGCACGACCTGGCGTGACTGCACCGATCGTCAGTGCGACGAGCGTGGAGCAGTTGAAGGATGTTTTGGGAGCGGCAGCGCTTGCATTGAGTGTGGGCGAGATTGGGGAATTGGATTTGGCTAGCGCTTATTGAGAGCGCCCCCTCACCCCAACCCTCTCCCCCGGCAAAGCCAGGGGAGAGGGAGCCTGACTGAGGCAACTTTCGTGTTTCGCGATTGTGCAGCTTGCTCTCCCCTGAGAGAGAGCCTGACTGAGGCAACTTACGTGTTTCGCGATTGCGATGCTTGCTCTCTCTGAGGGAGCCTGACTGAGACAACCTCAGTGTTTCAGACCTGCGTTACCTGCTCCCTCTCCCTCGGCAAAGCCAGGGGAGAGGGGGCCTGACTGAGGCAACTTTCGTGTTTCGCGATTGTGCTGCTTGCTCTCCCTGAGAGAGAACCTGACTGAGGCAGCCTCAGTGTTTCAGTTCTGCGCTACCTGCCCCCTCTCCCCTGGCTTTGCCGGGGGAGAGGGCTGGGGTGAGGGGGGCTTTCAGGGCGACGGTGATTCCGGATTCTGCGTATCGTCATCATCCGGCGCCTGCACCTGATATCCCTGCGCTTTCAATTTCGCCAGCATGCCCTTGGCGCCAAGCACCTGGTCCATCGGCAGCAGCGCAAAACTCTGGGCATCGTTCGCGAGCGCGTTCTTCGCCGCATTCATCCACGTATCTTCGACTTTCTGCGGCAGGTCGCTCAAGCCGATCTTTTGTGCAAGACCGGTTTCGGTAACCGCCGTGACGCAAGCTTCTCGCTGGTCCTTCAACGATGCCTTGCGCAATAGATCGATGTCGCCAGTGGCCCACGCATTGGCGCGCGCCACCATGGCGCCCAACTGGTTCTGCACCGTATCGAGCACGTTGGAAAAGCACTGCTCGTCGTTCATCGACAAACTCTTGAACGCCTTGACCGCAGCGCGCGGCTCGGTGATCACCATTTGATACTTGGTTTCAGTGAGCTTGATGTTGTGTTTCTTGGCCAGGTCACGCACCGTGTTCTTGACGCCACCGGATGCGTTCATCCCGCTGCGCTTGATCGCCTTGTCGTACAGCTCCAGCGCAGCAAAGATCGGCCTCCAACGCTCGATGCCCGAATCGTTGCCGATGTACTGCTGCTTCAGCGGCAGCCACCGCGCGTACAGCGACGTGGGCAGTGTTTGCTGCAAGGTCTTGTCGTCGGGATTCTTGCGCGCGCCCACCAGCGATGGCAGCAGGAAAAGCTTGCCAAAGAACCCGGTATCCGCCTTGATCGTCACCTTGGGCGGATCGATTACCTCCTGCGAATGCGCAATGACGTCTTCGACCTCATCGGTCTTCCACTGCATGTGATCGGGCAACGGCGAAACGGTGCCCAGCACATACATCACATGATCGCCCTTGCTCACCTTCCACAAACCGGGCCCGGGCTGCACGCCACTGACCGTGACCGCCTCGAGGTTGGCGACCGAGCCGGCCGGCGCGGGAGCAGTACTCGCAGGCGCGACGGTCTGGGCCATGACGGGCATGGTTGCAGTGAGTGCCAGCAGCAGTACGGACTTGGCCGGGGACATCGCGATTTCCTTGAACGGTAAGATGCGTCGTGCGCGGGAAACTGAGTGCGGGGCATGCTCAAAGTTCCACGCCACTGATAGCACAAGAAGTTACGAGCGTGTCTCTTTGCCAGGCATGCTGAGGGTTTCGATGCACGTTACGCCACGCCTGAAAGGCACAATGACGTTCGGCCACGATGGCTGACAGGGACAACCAGGGGAATCGATCTATGACACCGTTTGCATGGTTTGGGGTAGTACTGCGCTCACTTGGTGCGTGGCAGCTACTGGTAGCGATGGAGCTTTACGTCAAATGTTTCAATATGGCCCGGGGACTCTACCGGCCTGTCTTATCGGATCTGATGGGCTAGTTCAATTTAGGCCTGATCCATACCATCGCCGGCCTGGTACTGCTTTTTTCGCACCCTCGCTGGCACGGTCCGCTTACCCGCTCAAGGGCTCGCAGCGCGACGAGGTGCCATCGGCCGAGCACGGCGCAGAATAACCCCAAAACAAACGGGGCGCCTGAGCGCCCCGTTTATTCGATGCCGGCTCAGAGCGACGCCAGCGCCTTGTTGAACGTTTCACTGGGGCGCATCGCTGCACTGACCAGCTTCAAGTTCGGGTGGTAGTAGCCCTCGATCTCGACCGGCTTGCCTTGCACGCCATTGAGTTCGCCGACGATCTTCGCCTCGTTCTCGGCCAGCGTCTTGGCCAGCGGTGCAAACCGGGCCTTCAACTTGGCGTCTTCATTCTGCTCGGCCAACGCCTGCGCCCAATACAGGGTCAGGTAGAAATGGCTGCCGCGGTTGTCCAGTTCGCCGACCTTACGTGCGGGCGACTTGTTGCTGTCGAGGAACTGGCCGTTGGCCTGATCGAGCGTCTTGGCCAACACGCCGGCATCGGCGTTGTTGTAACGGTTGCTCAGATGCTCAAAGGACGCAGCCAAGGCCAGGAACTCGCCTAGCGAATCCCAACGCAAGTAGTTCTCTTCGACGAACTGCTGCACATGCTTGGGTGCCGAGCCGCCAGCACCGGTTTCGAACAGGCCGCCACCGGCCATCAGCGGCACGACCGACAGCATCTTCGCGCTGGTGCCCAGCTCCATGATCGGGAACAGATCGGTGAGGTAGTCACGCAGCACGTTGCCCGTTACCGAGATCGTATCCGCACCACGACGAATACGCTCCAGCGAGAGCCTGGTGGCCTCGACCGGCGACAGGATGCGAATGTCCAGGCCACTGGTGTCGTGGTCCTTCAGGTAATGCTTGACCTTCTGGATGATCTGAGCGTCGTGACCGCGCTGCTCGTCCAGCCAGAATACCGCCGGCGTATTGCTCAGGCGCGCGCGGCTGACCGCAAGTTTCACCCAATCCTGGATGGGCGCATCCTTGGTCTGGCACATGCGCCAGATGTCGCCCGCTTCGACGTTGTGCTCAAGCAGAACGCTACCGCTGGCATCGGTCACCTTGACCACGCCGTCGCCGGCCATCTGGAAGGTCTTGTCGTGCGAGCCGTATTCCTCGGCCTTCTGCGCCATCAGGCCGACATTGGGCACGCTACCCATGGTGGCCGGATCAAACGCGCCGGTGGCTTTGCAATCCTCGATCACGACCTGGTAGACGCCCGCGTAGCTGCGATCGGGAATCACCGCCTTGGTGTCCTGCAGCTTGCCTTCGGCGTCCCACATCTTGCCCGAGTCGCGGATCATCGCCGGCATCGATGCATCGATGATGATGTCGCTGGGCACGTGCAGGTTGGTGATGCCCTTGTCCGAATTGACCATGGCCAGGCCCGGACGCTTGGCGTACTCGGCCTTGAGGTCGGCTTCGATCGCCGCCTGCTGATCTGCCGGCAGGTTCTTCAGGCGCGCGTACAGGTCACCGATGCCGTTGTTCGCATCGAAGCCGGCCTGCTTGATCGCATCGGCATGCTTGGCCAGCACGTCCTTGTAGAACTCGTTGACCACCAGGCCAAACATGATCGGGTCGGAGACCTTCATCATGGTCGCCTTCAGATGCAGCGAAAACAGCACGCCCTGTTTCTTGGCGTCCTCGATCTGCGCATCGATGAAGCTGGCCAGCGCCTTCTTGCTCATCACGGCCGCATCGATCACTTCGCCGGCTTGCAGGGCGGTCTTTTCCTTGAGCACCTTGCTGCTGCCGTCCTTGCCGAACCACTCGATCTTGACGCTGCCCGGCTGCGCGATCGTCACCGACTTTTCGCTGCCATAGAAATCGCCGCCATCCATTTGCGACACGTGCGTCCTGGAGTCCTTGCTCCATGCGCCCATGCGATGCGGATGCTTGCGTGCATAGTTCTTGACCGACAACGGAGCGCGGCGATCGGAATTGCCTTCGCGCAGCACCGGATTCACCGCACTGCCCATGACCCGGGCGTAGCGCGACTTGATGTCTTTTTCCTTGTCGTCCTTCGGCTCGTCGATATAGTCGGGCAAGGCATAGCCCTGGGACTGCAACTCTTTCACCGCGGCCTTGAGCTGCGGCACCGAAGCGCTGATGTTCGGCAGCTTGATGATGTTGGCGTCCGGCGTGGTCGCCAGCTCGCCCAGTTCGGTCAGATCGTCGGCGATCTTCTGACCGTCCTGCAGGTATTCGGGGAACTGCGAAAGAATGCGGCCGGCCAGCGAAATATCGCGGGTCTCCACGGCGATGCCTGCTGTGGCGGCAAAGGCTTCGATAACGGGCAACAGGGACTGCGTAGCCAGGAACGGGGCTTCATCCGTGAGCGTGTAGATGATCTTGGGCGTTTGGGACATGGTCGGCACAACCTCTTTGGCTACGGCATCAATTCGTGAGGAGCGTCCCCGACAGGAAGACGCGCCCCAAGGCTAGTGGCGTCGGATTCGGCGAAATCAACCATCAGGCGATGGAATCCAGACAAGCCAACTATGGGAGACCTCTCATAACCTCGGTTTCCATCGTGATCCGGGCGAAGACCGGGATGACGGCTGGGGAAGTTCTTTCGAGACTCCCTATTGTCGCGAGTAAGAGGGACTCAGGGAAAGCCACCAGCACAAACGTACATACGCAAGCGTAGGGAGGCCGCGTGACTTCCTTGCGACAAGTATTTGCGTTGCATGACAGCGGCAGTTTTCGGCGATCATCGCCACTCGGGCTGTTTCGGCAAGGGAGCCGCATGCAGAAGGACAACCAGGGACGACCGCCCAGGCTGGCTGGCCTGCGCGAACTGTGGATCCATGCGCCTGTCACCGCCTGCCTGATCGCTGCCAATATCGCGGTGTTCGGTGCGATGGCCGCGGCCGGAGTGGACGTGGACAAGGTCAGCGGGAACGACGCGATCCGCTGGGGTTCGGACGCTGCTCCCCTGGTCGCCGACGGGCAATGGTGGCGGCTGGTCAGCTCGATCTTCGTGCACCTGGGCCTGCCTCACATCGCGGTGAACATGTATGCGCTGTACCAGGGCGGCCGGGTCGCCGAGCGCCTTTTCGGAAGCCTGCGTTTCCTGGTGCTGTACCTGTTCGCAGGCATTGTCGGCAACATGATCAGCGAATTGTGGAACCCCACCGTCAATGGCGCCGGCGCTTCCGGCGCCATTTTCGGCGTATTCGGCGCACTGGCGGTATTCATGGCGCGACGCCATTGGCGCGCATCGGCACCGGCCTTGCAGTCGGCGGGCATCAGCCTGGTCGTCTTCGCCATTTATTCGCTGATCAGTGGCTTCACGCGCGATGGCGTGGACAACGCCGCTCATGTGGGTGGCCTGGCCGGCGGCATGCTCATGGGCCTGGCGCTGGCGCGACCAGTGAATGTCCGGCCGCAGGCCAGGGCAAGTGTTGCGCAGCTTGCGGTCGCCTGCACGGGTGGCCTGATGGTGTTGGCCGTGCTGGCCTGGTCGCTGATGCATCCCTCGCCGTCGACACTGGCGATCCGGCAATTCCACCATCTGCTGGCAAATCTGCACACGCGCGAACTTGCAGCGATCGCCGCCAACGAGCAGGTCAACCGGCAGATCGAAACCCGAAAGCTGACGGCACCGGCCTACGCGGACGCCTTGGAGCACGAGGCCTTGCCGCCATGGCAATCGCTGTATCAGGACACGGCAGCCGTCACCGCACTCCCACCCGGTCGCGAACGCACCGCGCAGCAACTCTTGCTGCGCTACCTGGGCGATCGCCGCGACGCCATCGTCGACACCATCGACGGCAATCGTCATGACGATGCACAGCGCCTGGATGCGGCCAACGCCAAGAATGCCGATGCCGACAAGGTCATTATCGAACTGAGCGGCTTGCTGGGCGCACGCTAATCGAAACGGCGGCGCAGCCTTGCGCTGCGCCGCCGGGGAACCGAAGCCTTACTTCACTGAAAAATCTTTCGTGGATATCGACTTGCCATCCAGCGAGATTTCTACCTTGTAGCTGCCGGTCGGCCAGCCACTGGGCTTGGCGATATGGAAGGCCGTGTTGGTCGGCCCGGTCGGGTTGATCGTGGTGCTTTCCTGGTTGACCGTCTGGCCATCCTGATAGGTCCACTTTGCGTCGAGCTTGGCCGTACCGGCTCCGGTAGTGGCAACGGAGGCGTAGATCGTGTCCTTGGCACCAAAATTACTGGTGGGCGTCGTGACTTTTTGATCACCGTCGACCGCGTTACCCAGGTCGATCGAGCTCACGCTGATGGCAGCCGGTGCCGCCGCGGTTGCTGCCGGGGCCGGCGTGGTCTGGGCCGCAGGCGGTGTTGCCGGCGAGGATGCCGGTGGTATGGCGTTGTCTTCCTTCTTGCCGCAGCCACTCAGTACCAGCCCGGTAGCGAGCGTTACGGCCAAGATCAAAGCTTGCTGGGTAAACTTCATGATCTCGCTCCTCGTTATTGTTCGGCTGGGATCTTCAGGACCTGTCCCGGCTTGATCTTGTCCGGGTCACTCAGCTGATCGCGATTCGCTTCGAAGATGCGTTTCCACGCATTCGCATTGCCGTAGAAATGCTTGGCAATCTTGGATAGGTTGTCACCCGATACCACGGTGTAGCTCTGCTCCGCGGTCGAACTCACACCCGATTGAACATCGGAAAAATCCGCTTTGCCGCTGTCATTGCTCATGGAGCCATCCTCCTCACCGAAGGGAGCATCACTGATACTTCGAGCGGTGTTAACGAGCTGTGAGGGCACCTGCCCGCCGGGAAAACAAAAGCACGCACCCCGTTATGGGCTTCGGAGTTCAGAGCTCCTGGGCGATTCCGATGAGAAGCCCTTCAGGCCCGCGGATGTAGCAGAGCCGATACACGTCGTTATAGCTCACCACTTCGCCTACGAGCTGCGCGCCGCGCTTGCTCAGCTTCTCGAGCGTCTCGTCGATGTCATCCACGGCGAACATCACGCGTAGATAGCCCAGGGCATTCACCGGGGCATTCCGGTGATCGGCGACGGTGGGCGGCCTGAGAAAGCGGGAGAGCTCGAGCCGGCTGTGACCGTCGGGCGTGCGCATCATGGCAATCTCGACGTGTTGATCGCCCAGGCCAGTGACGCGTCCGGCCCACTCCCCTTCGACCGTGGCACGCCCTTCGAGCTCGAGGCCGAGCTCGCGAAAGAAATCAATCGTCGCATCGAGGTCATCGACGACGATTCCCACGTTGTCCATCCGCTTGAGACCCATGTTTCGAATCTACAAGGTGTCGTCTTTCATGACAACGCAGCGTCAGGCGGATCAGGGATTGCCGGCGCTTTCGTGTTCGAGCGAAAACCAGCGAACGATCAGTTTGAAACCTGTTGCCTCAATCGCGCCCGCTTGCGCGCACGCTGACGTTCACGCATGGCGGCCCAGCGCTCGGCCAGACAGGAGAAGATCACATACAAGGCCGGCGTGCTGAGCAAGGTCAGGCTTTGCGAGATGAACAGACCGCCGATCAAGGCGATACCCAGCGGACGGCGCAGCTCGGAACCTTCGCCCAGGCCGACCACGATCGGCACGGCGGCAAGGATCGCCACCATCGTAGTCATCATGATCGGGCGGAAACGCACGATGCACGCTTCGCGCACTGCGTCGATCGGCGACTTGCCATGCTTGCGCTGCGCGACGAGGGCGAAGTCGATCATCATGATCGCGTTTTTCTTGACGATACCGATCAACAACACCAACGCAATCTGCGCAATGATCGAAAGCTCGGTGCCGGTCAGCCACATCGCCAACAAGGCACCCACACCGGCCGCAGGCAGCGTGGAAAGAATCGTCACCGGGTGAATCAGGCTTTCATACAACACGCCAAGCACGATATAGACGGTGAGCACGGCGGCCAGCAGCAACCAGAGCATGCCGCTCTGCGACTGCTGGAAGCGGCGGAAATCGCCGCCGACGTTCAAGCGTATATCACCCGGCATGCGCATGCCGCTGGCCGTACTTTGCACGATCAGCATCGCCTCGCCCATGCTCACGCCCGGCGCGAGATTGAAGCTGAGATCCATCGTGGTGTACTGATCTTCGTGCGAGATCATCGTCGGCGCCAAGCCGTCTACCTGCTTGGCCAGCGCCCGCAGCGGCACCATCTGGCCGGTATTGGACGCGACATAGATGCGGTTGATCGCATCGGGCGTGGCCGTCTGCGCCGGCAGCGCATTGATTACCACTTTGTACTGGTTGATGTCCGAGTAGATCGTCGACACCTGGCGCTGGCCGAACGCGTTGTAAAGCGCGCCGTCGATGGTGCCGATCGACACGCCCAATTGCGCAGCGCGATCACGATCGATCACGATGTTCTGGCGCAGCCCGGCATCGTCGATATCCGAACCGACGTCGGTCAACTTTTTATTCTTTTTCAGTTCATTGACCAGCTTGGGCAACCACTCCTGCAGCGTGTCCGGGTCATTGCCCTGCAGCGACACCTGATATTGGCCGCCCTGCGAGCTGCCACCGGAACCACCGCTGGGCAAGTCCTGAATCGGGCGCAGGCGCAGGTTGAGATCCGGATAGGCATTGGCCTTGGCACTCAATCGCGCCAGTGCATCGAAGGTGGTGTCGGTGCGGCCCTCGGCGCGCGTACGCAGCTCGATATTGAAACTGCCGCTGGTGCCGGTACGGCTGGTGCCCAGGCGCGAGCTCACCGCCTTGACGTCGGGATCGGCCAGGATCATCTGGGTCAGGCGATCCAGGCGATTGATGGTTTCACCGAACGAGACTGTCGCACTCGAGGTTGCGCGGCCCGACAGCAAGCCCGTGTCCTGCGCCGGGAACAGACCCGTCTTGACCACGCCGAACAGGAAGATCGTCACGCCAATCAAGATCAGCGGCGTCAGTGACAACAGCAACGCGTGGCGCAGCGAGAAATTCAAGGCGCGCACGTAGAAGCGCAACATGCCGTCCTGAATTTTCTCCAGCCGCTGTCCCAGCTTCGAGGCTTTTTCCGGTTCGACATGACCCTTGAGAAAGCGGCCGCACAGCGATGGCGTCAATGTCAGCGATACCAATGCCGACATGATGATCGCCGCCACCAGGGTCACGGTGAATTCGCGCATGAACAAGCCGCTGAAGCCGCTCATGAACAACAATGGGATGAACACCGCCACCAGCGAGGCAGTGATCGACACGATGGTAAAGCCGATTTCCTTGGCCCCGGCCAGGGTCGCTTCCAGCCGGGTCATGCCCTCATCGATGTGGCGGATCACGTTTTCGATCACCACGATCGCATCGTCGACGACGAAGCCGATGGCGATCACCAAGGCAAGCAAGGTCAGGTTGTTGAGCGTGTAACCGAGCAGATACATACACAGGAACGCACCGGCCAGCGATAGCGGCACCGCAACACCGGCAATCAAGGTCGGCGCCAGGCGGCGCAGAAACAGCGCCATCGTCAGCACGACCATGGCCAGGCTGATCAGCAAGGTGATCTGCACTTCCTTCAACGAATCGCGAATCGTCGGCGTGCCGTCGAAATACGGCGTGAGCACGGTGCCGGGTGAAAGATACGAGCGCAGGATCGGCAGCTGTTGGCGCACCGCGTCGACCGTGGCGATCACATTCGCATCGGCCTTCTTGTAGACGTACATCAATACAGCGGGTTTGCGCTGAAACCAGGCCGCCTGATACGCATCCTGCTGGCCGGCATAGACATGGGCGACGTCGGAAAGACGTACCGGGATGCCGTTGTGCGTGGCCACCACCAGGTCCGCGTACTCCTCCGGCTTTTTGAGCTGGTCGTTCGCGGTAAGCGCGGTTGTGGTGATGCCGTTGGAAAGAAAACCCAGCGGCGAGGTAACGTTCGCCGCGGTCAACGCGTTGCGAATCTGGTCCGGCGACAGATTCATCGCGTTGAGCGCGCGCAGGTTGAGATCCACACGGATCGCCGGAGTTGCCGCACCGGCGATGTCTACGGATGCCACGCCATCGAGCTGACGCAGGCGCTGCGCGAGCAGCGAATCGGAAATGTTGTAGAGATCGGCCGCCGACTGCGTATCCGATGTCAGTGCGAAGGCGATGATCGGATCGTCGTTGGGGTTGGCCTTCTGATAACTCGGCGGATTGTTCAGGCCGGCAGGCAGATCCGGTGCGGCTGAGTTGATGGCTGCCTGCACATCACGCGCGGCCGCATCGATATTGCGGCCGTTGTCGAAAATCATGAAAACCGAGGTGCCACCCTCGGAACTGCGCGAACGCATCGTATCGATGCCGGGGACCTGGCCCAGGTGGCGTTCCAGCGGGGCGGCAACCGTCGTGGCCATTGTGCTGGCGTCAGCGCCGGCCTGCGAGGCCTGCACGAAGATCACCGGGAACTGCATATCCGGCAACGCCGCCACGCCCAATAGCGAATAGCAGATGATGCCCAGCACGAACATGCCCACGGCCAGCAGGAACGTACCGATCGGGCGGCGGATAAACGGGCCGGAAATATTCATCGTTGTTTCAACGCACGACCTTTAGATCGGTTGAAGGGCGCTAATGGCCGTGGATAGCGACAGATTGCCTATCGCATGTTACGCCAGGACGGCCGGGGCGCTAAAGGTCGAAGAGGCCCGTTGGGGCATGACTTGTGGCACAGGGGCTTTTTAGGAGTGAGTGGAGAGGAGTGAGGAGTGAGAGAGAGAGCGGGGTGCGTTTTCCCCACCTTGTCCGGGGAACGTAACGCGACCGCAGGGTCAAATGAGCGAGCGGTGAGGGGTAACCATGCCCCCTCTCACTCCTCACTCCTCTCCACTCACTCCTGCTCTCCTAGACCGCCCTCTGCGCCTTGGCCAATTCGCGCTGCTCGCGACGGACGCGCAGCCAGTCGGAGAAGCGCTCCATGTACAGGTAGATCACCGGCGTGGTGTAGAGGGTGACCAGCTGCGACAGCAACAGGCCGCCGACGATGGATACGCCCAGCGGCTTGCGCAGCTCCGAGCCGATGCCCGTGCCCAGGGCCAGCGGCAAGGCGCCGAGCATGGCCGCTGCGGTGGTCATCATGATCGGGCGGAAGCGCAACAGGCAGGCGCGCCGGATAGCATCCTGCGCACGCATGCCGGTGCGCTGCGCCTCGATCGCGAAGTCGATCATCATGATCGCGTTTTTCTTGACGATACCGATCAGCAGCACGATACCGACGATACCGTCCACCGACAGGCTCATCCCGCATAGGATCAGCGCCAGCAAGGCACCGACGCCGGCCGGCGGCAGCGTGGAGATGATGGTCAACGGGTGGATGTAGCTCTCGTACAACACGCCCAGCACGATGTAGATCACCACCACCGCGGCAAGCAGCAGCAACACTTCGTCGCCCAGCGAGGAGGAGAATTCCGCGGCCTTGCCGACGAACTGACCACGCACCTGCGGCGGAAAATCCAGTTGCGATTCCACCTCGTGGATCGCCTTGACGGCATCGGACAGCGAATAGCCCTGCGCCACGTTGAACGACAAGGTCACGGCGGGCAATTGCTGTTGATGGCTGATCACCAATGGCGCCGCCGTGGCGGTGGCCGTGGCGAGGGATGCGAGCGGAATGGTGCCACCGCCGCCCACCTGGAAGCCGACGTTGCCGGTATTGCCGATACCCGACGGCGTGGCCGAGTTGCTCGATGTGAGCTGGCCGAAGCTGGTGGCATTGGAGCCGGTCAGCGCGCCATTGCCGTTGCCGCGCACGGTGAGCTGATTGAGCAGTGCCGTGCTGGTGCGGAACTCCGGCGAGACCTCCAGCACCACGCGGTACTGGTTCAACTGGGTAAAGATGGTCGAGATCTGGCGCTGGCCGAACGCGTCGTAGAGCGTGTCGTCGATGGTCTGTACCGGCACGCCGAGACGACTGGCCTTTTCACGGTCGATCATCAGCGACAACGAGTTGCCACTATCGGCCAGGTTGTTGTCCACGTCCGACAGTTCCCGACGCTGACGCATCGCCTGGGTCATCTGGCTGGCGTACTTGGCCAGCTCATCGGAGTTGAGGTCCGACAACGAGTACTGGTATTCGGTGGCGGCCACGCGGCTATCGAGCGTCACGTCCTGCACCGGCTTCAGGTACAGCGCGACGCCAGGGATGCCCGCGACTTCGTTCTGCAGGCGAGGCAGGATCTTCTCCAGGCTATCCCGATCGCCGCGGTCCTTGAGCACGATGCTCAGCTGACCCTGGTTCAAGGTCGGGTTGATCGAGCCGGCACCGATAAATGCCGCGACGCCCACGACTGCCTTGTCCTTGCGCAGCGCCTCGGCGACCGCCTGCGTGCGCTGCTCCATCTGTGGGAACGCCACGTTCTGGTCAGCCTGGACCACGCCGGTGATCATGCCGGTGTCCTGCTCAGGCAGCAGGCCCTTGGGGATGATGATATAGAGAATGACCGTGACCACGACGGTAATCGCCGCCACGGTGATCGTGGTGCGCTGGTGATCGAGCACCCAGTCCAGCGAGCGCTCGTACACGCCCACTGTCCGCGTCCACAGGTTCTTCTTGCCTTCGGCCGCGTGCCGCTCGTGCACATCGTCGCCTTCGGGCAACGCATCGGCCTTGAGCAGGTAGGCGCACATCATCGGCGTCAGCGTCAACGACACCAGCATCGAGATCGCCACCGCAATGGTCAGCACCCAAGCGAACTCGTGGAACAGTCGACCGGTCACGCCAGGCATCAGCAGCAACGGCAGGAATACGGCGATCAGCGACACGGTCAGCGACAACACCGTGAAGCCGATTTCCTTCGCACCGATCTCGGCCGCTTCCTTGCCCTCCTTGCCCTGCTCGATATAGCGCACGATGTTTTCGATCATCACGATCGCATCGTCCACCACGAAGCCGGTCGCGACGGTAAGCGCCATCAGCGAGAGGTTGTCCAGCGACATGCCGGTGAAGGCCATCACGCCGAACGTGCCCATCAACGATAACGGCACCGCTACCGACGGAATGATCGTCGCCCACAGGCGTCGCAGGAACACGAAGATCACCGCCACCACCAGGAAGATGGTGAGGATCAGCGTGAACTGCACGTCTTCGACCGAGGCGCGGATGGTCACCGTACGATCGGCGAAGATATCCAGGTGCACGTCGGCAGGCAGCACACTGCGCAGCTCGGGCATCAGCGCGCGAATGCGCTCGACCGTCTGCACGATATTCGCGCCAGGCTGGCGACGAATATCGAGCAGCACCGCCGGTTTGCCATTGGCCCACGCGGCAAGCTGATCGTTCTCGACGCCGTCGACGACGTTGGCGACATCGGACAGGCGCACCGGCGCGCCGTTCTTGTAGGCGATGATGGTGCTCTTGTACTCGGCCGCGTCGCTGAGCTGATCGTTGGTGCCGATGCTGTAGGACTGTGTCTTGCCGTTCAACGTGCCCTTGGGCGCGTTGACGTTGGCCTGGGTCAGCGCACTGCGTACGTCTTCCAGGGTCAGGCCCAGGTTGGACAACTGCGCCGGATTGACCTGGATGCGCACGGCCGGACGCACGTTGCCGGCGATCGATACCAGGCCTACGCCCTGCACCTGCGAGAGCTTCTGCGCGAGGATCGAGTCGGCGTAGTTGTTGACGTCACGCAGCGGCAGGCTTTCGGAAATCAGCTTAAGCGTGACGATCGGCGCATCGGCCGGATTCACGCGGTTGTAGACCGGCGGATAGGGCAGGTTGTTCGGCAGCGTGCCCTTGGCCTGGCTGATCGCCGCCTGCACGTCCTGCGCGGCGATATCGATGTCGCGATCCATCGAAAACTGCAGCACGATGGTCGACAGACCCGCCGACGAATCGGAGGTCATCATTGTCAGGCCGGAGATCTGGCCGAAGTTGCGTTCCAGCGGCGTGGTGATCAACGCCGCCATGGTCGAGGCGCTGGCACCCGGATACTGCGTGGTCACCACCAGGCTGGGAGCGTCGATTTCCGGCAGCGCCGATACCGGCAGCTGGCGGTAACCGAGAATGCCCAGCAGCAACACCGCCACCATCAGCAGCGATGTAGCGATCGGTCGGCGGATGAAAAGGGTGGAGAAGCCCATGGAGTTAGTTGACCGTCAGTGGTTGGGGAGGCGCGCTCGTGCGCAGCCAGATGTCCGTATTGCCTGGAGATGCGAGATGGGTGGCGGGGGCGCGATGGCGAGAGGCTTTCGTGCCCTCGCTACCCGACTCCCGCCGCCCGCTTTTCATCACCGTCCGCCGCCACCGCGACGACCGCCCTTTCCGTCTTTCTTCGCCTTCTGCAATTCTTCGTCGGTCGGCGCGGCGGGAACTTCACCAGGCTTGAGCGGCTTGATCTTGCTGCCCGGCTTCAGGCGGAACTGGCCTTCGGTGACGACCTGGTCGCCTTCCTTCAAGCCGGTGCCGATCATCACGTGGCTGTCGCCAACTTCGGCGGTGGTTTTCACCGCCTGCATCTTGACCGTGTTGTCGGCCTGCACCAGGTAGACATAGTCGCCGTCGGGGCCGCGCTGCACCGCCTGCGCCGGAATCACCAGGCCGCCGTTGACGGTGCTGACCTTCAGCTGCACGTTGACGAACTGACCCGGCCACAATGCAGACGTCGGGTTGGGGAACTCGGACTTCAGGCGGAAGGTGCCGGTGGTGACGTCGATCTGGTTATCGACCACCTTCAGCACGCCGTCATTGGCGATGGTATGCGCATCGGCGCGATCAAGCGCGGCCACTTCGAGCGGCAGGCCCTTGGTCATCGCCTCACGCACCACTTCGAGATTCTGCTCGGGCAGCGAGAACATCACGTTGATCGGATGCAGCTGGGTGAGCGTGACGATATTGCTGGTAGTGGTGACCACGTTACCCGGATCGACCGCGCGAATGCCGGCTACGCCATCGATCGGCGAGAGGATCTTGGTGAAGCCCAACTGCACCTTGGCGCTGTCGATTGCCGCATCATCGGCCTGCACGGTGGCCTGGTTCTGGCTGACCGTGTTACGCAAGGTATCCATGTCCTGCTTGGAGATGTAGCCCTTGGTTCCCAGGTCGACACTGCGGTCCAGGTTGCTCCTGGCCGTCAAGAGCAACGCCTGGTCCTGCTGCTTCTTGGCGACTGCCTGCTGGTAGTTGGCCTGGAAGGTGCGCGGGTCGATCTCGGCGAGCACATCGCCGGTCTTCACTTCCTGGCCTTCCTTGAAATTGATCTTGAGCAGCTGACCGGTGACCTGCGGGTTGATCGTCACCGTATTGAGCGCCTGTACCGTGCCCAGCGCGGTCAGGAAGATCGGCACGTTCTGCTTGGTCACGGGCACCACGGTGACCGGCACCGGCGGTGCATCCTTCTCGCCGCCGTTCTCGCCGCCGGCGTCCTGTGCCTGTTGTCCACCGCGATGACGGCCGCCGCCCGCGCTGCCTTCTTCGCCCGAAGGCTTGTGCAGCATGCGAAACCCCACGAAACCGATCACGATCACCACAACGGCGATCAGCGCGATCTTCCAAAAACGCGACATGTAGAGCTCCCAGAAATTAGACGGCGGGCCACCCGACCCCACCTGGCGCGGCGTGCGCCCAATTCATACGTTGGGTGAAAGGATAGGGGCAGTGGAACGAGATTTGACAATGCCGGTTGACATGGGTCGTGCATGACCGATGGCAGGGCCCGATCCCCTCTCACGCCTTGTCTGACCTTATCTCATTGCAAATAGTTGCCCAACAATGTGACCGACAAACAGTCAGCGAAGGCTGAACCGGCTGCAAACTTCGCGCGGGCTTCGTCTATACTCTGAGGCTTGTTGCCCGGGGACAGCTGTCCGGGGGAGCGGCAAGTTAAGCATAGCCTCGGTCTGACGCCACGCTAGCGGTGTGCAACGGCCCGATGCCCGCCGACTTTACTTTTGACTGGAGTAATTGCGTGAGCGGTTCCATGAGCAAATCCGACCAGAGCTTCATGCGCAGCTTTTCGCTGCTGATCGTGGGCCTGGCCGTGCTGACGTTGTTGTTGATTGGCCTGGCCTGGACGATCTATGACCACGAGCCTAAAGAAGTCGACCCCAGCGCTCAGGCACAAGTTGCCGCTCGCATCGCGCCCAATGGCGCCGTATATGCCGGCAATACGGGTCGCGCAGCCATGCTGGCCGCGCAGGAAGCAGCCGCCAAGGCAGCCGCATCCCAGGTCGCTTATGGCGGCACCAAGGACGGCAAGACCATCTACGACAACCTCTGCCACAGCTGCCATACGGCTGGCGTGGCCGGTGCGCCGAAGCTTGGCGACAAGGCTGCCTGGGGTCCGCGCCTCGCCGAGGGCCTGGACACCCTGGTCAAGCATGCGATCGAGGGCTACAAGGGCCCGGATGGCAACTCCATGCCGGCCAAGGGCGGCAACCCGGCACTGACCGATGAACAGGTCAAGGCCGCGGTGACCTGGATCACGCAGCAGGCAAAGTAAGCCTCGACGCGTTGCCCGTTCGAATGACGCCGCCTTCGGGCGGCGTCGTCGTTTCAGGACCGGTACATCCCGGTCGAGGGCCGGTGCCCAGTACGCCATTCGCGCGCAAAGCGCTGAAGCTGCGGGAAAAAGACCTCGAAGCGCTGCTGCAGCGGCACCCGCAGTGCCTCCAGTACCGGTAGCGACTGGGCCAATGGATTGGCCCGCCGCAATCGACGCGAGATACCGGCCAAGGCTATGCCGATCTCCGCCGGGTCGGCATAGCCTGCCGGCAAGCCGTGGGTTTCCATATAGACAAGGAATCGTTTCAGGTCGGGTGGCAGTAGCGACTCGTGGCGATAAAGCAGGTCGCGCAACGCCGGGGAGAACAGGTGCAAGGGCTGACCGCTCCAGCGCAGGAAATCGCGAGCGAGGCAATGGTCGAACCACATGTCGAGCAAAATCCCCGCATAGCGACGATACGGCGGCTCGAACAAGGCCCGCGCCGCGACCACTTCCGGATGGCTGTCCGTATAGACGTCAATGGCGCGATGCAGGCGCACGCCATCGATCGCACCTTCTGGCAGGCGTAGCGCCTCGGGCGGCCCATGCACGAAGTCGCCGAGCATGCCACCCAACTGCATCAACTCGTCTTCGCCCGCGAGCAAGGCATGTGCGAGGTGATTCATCGTCGCGGTGCGGCTCGTCCGGCGGCCCGGGCGGTTATCATTCCGGTTATGAACATCCTGGCGCTTCCCGCAGACCCCGATAGTTTTCCCGATCAGGCCGCCAGCTTCGCGCTCAGCGGCCCTGCGGGCAAGCTCGAAGTCATCAGCGATGTGGCCGAGCGTCCTGGCGCGCGCCGCGGCACGGCGATCATCTGCCACCCGCATCCGCTCCAAGGCGGCACGATGCACAACAAAGTGGTCACGATGGTCGAGCGCAGCCTGCGCGAACTGGGCCTGGATACGCTGCGCTTCAATTTTCGCGGCACGGGCGAGTCCGAAGGCAGCTATGACGAGGGCAACGGCGAGGGCGACGACCTGGCCGCGGTCGCTGCGTGGGTACGCAAGCTACGTCCGGACGACGCGCTGTGGTTGGCCGGCTTCTCGTTCGGCAGTTATGTCTCGATCCGCAACACGGTGCGCTTGCGCGCCGATGCGCTGGTCAGCATCGCGCCGCCCGCCGGGCGCTGGCCGTTCGACACCATCGAACTGCCCACCTGCCCCTGGCTGGTCGTGCAGGGCGAGGACGACGAAATCGTCGACCCGCAAGCCGTATTCGACTGGATCGACGCCATGGAACGGCCCCCTGAGCTGGTGCGCATGCCCGAAACCAGCCACTTCTTTCACCGGCGCCTGATGGATCTGCGTGGTGCAATCAAGCACTCGGTACGCGACTGGCTACCGCCGCAAAGGAGCTAATCACATGCGTCTTTTCCTCATCACCATGGCGCTAATACTGCTGCCGCTGGCCGCAAGCGCGGCCAGCTTCGACTGCACCAGGGCTGCCTCGCCCGCGGAAAAAGCCATCTGCGGCGATGAGAGCCTGTCCAGGCTCGACAGCGATCTCAATAGCGCCTTCATCAACGCCATGTCGGCCGCAGCCAACCCCGGCAGCTTGCGCAGCTCGCAGCGCGACTGGCTCAAGCGTCGCAACGCATGCGGCGCCGACACGGCGTGTCTTGAGCGCGTCTATCAGGAACGCCTGCAACGCTTGCAGAGCACGAGCAGCAGCACGTCCAGTGGCGATGCGCGCTGGGTGCAGGTGTGGCAGCTCGATAACGATAACCCCTCGGCCAGCAGCCAGATCAGCATTACCGGCAAACCGCCCGCGCTGCATTTCAGCATCGAGGCGAACAACGGCGGCAATAGCGGCGCACTGGAGGGCAAGATCGCCCTGAAGAACGACCGCGCCACCTATCGCGACAAGGACGGCTGCCAGCTCGACTTCGTGCGGGTCGGTCAACGGCTGACCGTGCGCCAGAACCAGAACGATTGCGGTGCCGGCAACGGCGTCTACTACGGTGGCAACTACCTGCCGGCAAGCGCCATCGCGGCCAAGCCGAAGGCATCTCTGGCCAGCCTGAAGGTGCTCGATGCGCCCCAGGATGCCGCCGCGCGAACACTGTTGGGCGCGGATTATCAAAACCTCGTCGACACCATCAACATGCAGGGCGAGATCGAGGACAAGGACGGCCTGGGCGCGACGGTCGGCGACTATTTCGTCCGCGGCCTGGCCAATACGAATGCCGCGGTAGTGATGCGCAAAGGTAACCAGCTCTGGATCGGCCTGCTGGTGTTCGACAAGCAGAACAATTCGCGCATGCGCTACTACACCAATGTGCCGGCGTGGAAAAAGCGTTTGCCGAAAACGATCCAGGCCTGGCATGACGATCGGGATTCGAAGTTGCCTATCGACTACATGCCTTAATCATCCCCTCCTGCTTCGTCATCCCGGCGCAGGCCGGGATCCATTCCTCAGTCTTCGCCTGTCAGACAACCCTCGACACGCGATCACGTAGAGGAATGGATCCCGGCCTGCGCCGGGATGACGAAATAGGAAACCCCACAAAATTTCTTGCAGGCCCCGCAACACCCATGAGCGACATCCCCCTCTCCCCCAGCGCGCGTTACCAGGAAGGTATCGCGGCGCATCGTTGGGAAGCCGATCCGGCACAGCAGGCGCTGTTGCCGGAGTTCGACCGCATGTATGCCTCGCTGTGCGAGGCCCGGCAGGAAACCGGCAGTTTTTTCGGAAGATTGAAATCGCTGCTCGGCAACGAATCTTCAGAGCCCGTTCCGGGCTTGTATCTGTGGGGCAGCGTCGGACGCGGCAAGACCTTCCTGATGGACTTGTTCGTATCGAGCCTGCCGCCCGGCGTGGCATTGCGCCGGCACTATCACCGCTTCATGGGCGAAGTGCATGAGCGATTGCGCGAACTGGGCGAGCGGCAGGATCCGCTGATCGAAGTAGCCGCCGGCCTTGCGCAACGATGCCGGGTACTGTGCCTGGACGAGTTCCTGGTCAACGACATCGGCGATGCGATGATCCTGGCGACCTTGCTCGATGCGCTGTTCGCACGCGGCGTGACGCTGGTGACCACGTCAAATACCGCACCGACGAATCTCTACAAGGACGGCCTGCAGCGCGCACGCTTTCTGCCGGCGATCGCCCTGATCGAAAAGCAATGCCATGTGGTGGAGATGATCTCCAGCCGCGACTGGCGTCTGCGCGCACTCTCGCAGGCGCCGGTGTATCACACTCCGCCAAGCGCGGAAGCCGAGCGTGCGCTGTCGAAGATTTTCACCACGCAGGCGGTTGGCGACGTGGTCGAGGGTGGCGACATCGTCATCAACGACCGGCCCATCCCCTTGCGCAAGCGCGCCGACAACATCCTCTGGTTCGAATTCGACGCGCTGTGCGAAGGCCCGCGTGCGGTGTCCGACTATATCGAGCTGGCCAAGGCAGGGCCGGCGATCATCGTATCCAATGTGCCCCAGTTCACCATCTATACCGAGGACGCCGCCAAGCGTTTCGTGCTGCTGGTGGACGAGTTCTACGATCGCCACGTCAAGCTGATTCTTTCCGCCGCCGCACCGATCACCGAGCTGTACGATGGCGAACGCCTGCGCGCGGAGTTCGGCCGTACCGAATCGCGGCTGATCGAAATGCAGAGCGAGGCTTACCTGGCGCTCGATCATCGTGCGGATTGATCCTGAGCACTCTCCCTATCCCATCACGGAGGCAACACCATGCTTAGCCTGATCACCCTGGCCCTCCTGATGGGTGCACCACAAACGCCTGCCGTCGACGACTTCTCCAGCCGCGTCACGCGCGCGAAGCTGGCCGAAGGTGCAGCCACCGGGCCGGCTTACCAGAAGCTGTTCTGGGAGAAGACCGGCGACCCGATGACCGATACGCTCAAGGGTTGCATCAAGAGCAATACCCCGGCGGACAAGTCGCCTTTCACGCTGGTGGCGGATATCTCGCCGGATGGGCATCCGCTGCGAGTCGAGGTGCGGGTGCCCACGCCCGTGGCCAAATGCGTTGCCGGGCAATTCTCGGCCTGGACGTTCCCCAAGCCGCCGGTACAAGCCGACCAGATGGATTATCCCATCGAGATCGACGTCAGCGTCGTGCCGTAACGCGGGCACATGATGTCTGTCGCAGCGCCGCGCTCACGCAAAGAGAGCTTCAAGGCCATCGTCCGGGTGGTCAGCGGCAATTTTCTGGAGATGTACGACTTCATGGTCTACGGCTACTACGCCCCGGCCATTGCACGCGCGTACTTTCCAAGTCACAGCGCCTATGCCTCGCTGCTGCTGACCCTGCTCGCCTTTGCCGCCGGCTTTGTGATGCGGCCAGTGGGTGCGATCGTGCTGGGTGCCTATATCGACCACCACGGGCGTCGCAAGGGCCTGATCCTCACGCTGTTGTTGATGGCCGTCGGTACGCTGCTGGTTGCCGCCGTTCCTGATTACTCGACGATCGGCGTCCTGGCGCCGCTGCTGGTGTTGGCGGGCCGTCTGTTACAGGGCTTTTCCGCGGGCGTGGAGTTGGGTGGCGTCTCGGTCTACCTGAGTGAAATCGCCCGACCCGGCCAACGGGGCTTCTACTGCTCATGGCAATCGGCCAGTCAGCAGCTCGCGGTGGTGTTCGCCGCCTTGATCGGGCTGTTGCTGCAGTACTGGATGCCGCCCGAGGAAATCGGCCGTTGGGGCTGGCGCATCCCCTTCCTGGTCGGTTGCCTGATCGTGCCGTTCCTGTTCTTTATCCGCCGCTCGCTGGAGGAGACCGAGGAGTTTCTTTCGCGTCGGCAGCCGAGCTTTGGCGAAATCTATCGGTCGATGCTCGCGCATGGCCGCATTGTGCTGGTCGGCGTCGCCCTGGTGATGATGACCACCGTGTCGTTCTACCTGATCACTGCCTATACGCCGACCTTCGGCAGCGAAGTGCTGAAGCTGTCGACCTTCGACGTGTTCGTGGTGACGCTGTGCGTGGGTGTGTCCAATTTCATCTGGCTGCCGATCATGGGGGCACTCTCCGACCGCATCGGCCGCAGGCCCTTGCTGCTGGCCTGTACCTTGCTGGCCATGCTTACCGCCTACCCCGTGCTGCGCTGGCTGGTCGCCCAGCCCGGCTTCGGCCGGCTGCTCAGCGTCGAGCTATGGCTGTCCTTTATCTATGCCAGCTACAACGGAGCCCTGGTGGTGACCCTGACCGAGATCATGCCCGCCCAGGTCCGCACCACCGGCTTTTCGCTGGCCTACAGCTTGGCCACCACCCTGGGCGGCTCCAGCCTGGCCATGTCGCAATGGCTGATCCATGCCACCGGCGACAAGGCGGCGCCGGGCCTGTGGCTGTCCTTCGCCGCCCTGTGCGGTCTCCTGGCCACCTGGCGGGTGTTCCGGGACCCCCGCAACCGGGACATGCATCGGGCCTAGCCTCGAGCCGGGTGCCGACAGCCGATTCCTACAAAGCGTAAATCCCTGCAAGCGCCTGACCAGCCTGCTCCGTTCGCATTTATCCACCGGCTTATCCACAAATTATTGGGTTGACCGGACCACCGGACCCCGATATGTTGTGCCTCGTCGGTGCCCTTCTCAGACCTACGGTCGGATCGGCTTAATAGGGAATCCCGGTGAGAATCCGGAACTGCCCCGCAGCGGTAAGTGGAAACGAACACCCCCATCGCACTGGCCCGTAAGGCTGGGAAGCGGGGGCAAGTAGGCGGATCGCCCGGAATGATCCACGTCCACAAGTCCGAAGACCTGCCGACACACCGCGGCCTGCCGCCGCGGTGAGTGATGGCGGCTTCCGCGGGGAAGCGCGTCGTAGACGCGGGGCGCATAGCCTCGCCTTACGACCGTTCGCGGAACCCTAATCACTTTTCAGCCCTGCGCGCGGGAGCAGGCGAAACGAACTTTTTGCTGGAGCGCTGCCGCCATGCAACCTCTCGATACTTCCACGCGCGAACGACTTGTCGGTCGCGTGGACGCTTCTCCTTTCTCCGCCGATGCCCCCAGCACCGGCTCGACACCCCCTGCCGCAACGGAAACCCCGTTTGCGCTGACACCGCCGCACAACCCGGGCCAGATGCGCGTGACCAAGCGCAACGGCGGCCAGGAAATCGTCGACGTCAACAAGATCGTACGCGCGGTGACCCGCAGCGGCGAAGGCCTGCACGGGGTCGACCCGCTGCGCGTCGCCCTGAAGACCATCGGTGGCCTCTACGATGGCGCCACCACGCAGGAACTGGACGAACTGTCCATCCGCACGGCCGCGGCGCTCACCGCCGAAGAGCCGGAATACGGCCAGCTCGCTGCACGCCTTCTCGGGGCCTTCATCGAGAAGGAAGTCAGTGGCCAGGAAATCCAGAGTTTCTCGCAATCGATCGCGCGCGGTGCCGAGCTGGGCATTCTCAACGCGCGCCTGCGTGACTTTGTCGCCGCCAATGCGCGCAAGCTCAACGATGCCATCGATCCGTTGGCTACGCGCCGCTTCGAGTATTTCGGCCTGCGCACCGTGTACGACCGCTACCTGTTGCGCCACCCGCAGCAGCGCAAGGTGATCGAGACGCCACAGCATTTCTTCATGCGTATCGCCTGCGCACTGGGCGGCAACGACATGGGCGAGACGCTGGAGCTTTATCGCCTGCTCTCGTCGCTGGAGTACATCGCCAGCTCGCCGACGCTGTTCAATGCCGGCACCTCGCACGAGCAGCTGTCGTCGTGCTTCCTGCTCGACTCGCCGACCGATTCGCTGGAATCGATCTATGAAAAATACGGCGACGTCGCCAAGTTGTCCAAGTTTGCCGGCGGTATCGGCCTGGCCTATTCGCGCGTGCGTTCGCGCGGCTCGCTGATCAAGGGCACCAACGGCCATTCCAACGGCCTGGTGCCATGGCTGAAGACGCTCGACGCCTCGGTGGCCGCGGTGAATCAAGGCGGCAAGCGCAAGGGCGCGGCCTGCGTGTACTTGGAGCCGTGGCACGCGGACATCGAGGAATTCCTCGAGCTGCGCGACAACACCGGCGACGACGCTCGCCGCACGCACAACCTCAACCTGGCCAACTGGATTCCCGACGAATTCATGCGCCGTGTCGAAACCGATGGCGACTGGTCGCTGTTCGACCCGAAGGTCGTGCCGCACTTCGTCGACAGCTGGGGCGAAACCTTCGAGCAGGCGTATCGCGATGCCGAAGCTGCCGGCCTGGCGGTCAAGAAGGTCAAGGCGCGTGAGCTTTACGCACGCATGCTGCGCACGCTGGCGCAAACCGGCAACGGCTGGATGACCTTCAAGGACCGTTCCAACGCAACCAGCAACCAGACGGCCAAGCCCGAAAACGTCATTCACCTTTCCAATCTCTGCACCGAGATCCTGGAAGTGACTTCGGCCGGCGAGACCGCGGTGTGCAACCTCGGCTCGGTGAACCTCGCCCGTCATGTGATCGATGGCGCGTTCGATTTCGCCAAGCTGGCAAGCACTGTGCGCACCGCCGTGCGTCAGCTCGACCGCGTGATCGATCTCAACTTCTATCCGATCGACACCGCCGCCACCGCCAACCGCAAGTGGCGTCCGGTCGGCCTGGGCGTGATGGGCCTGCAGGATGTGTTCTTCAAGCTGCGGCTGCCGTTCGATTCGAGCGAAGCGTTGACCCTGTCCACGCGCATCGCCGAAGAGATCTACTTCAATGCACTCGATGCATCGAATGAGATCGCGCAGAACCAAGGCGCGCATCCGGGCTTCGACGAAAGCCGTGCCGCCAATGGCGAGTTGCAGTTCGACTACTGGCCGCAAGCCCAGCCGAACGACATCGCACGCTGGAACGCACTGCGCGAGCGCATCAAGATGCACGGCCTGCGCAACTCGCTGCTGATCGCCATCGCGCCGACCGCGACCATCGCGTCGATCGCCGGCTGCTACGAGTGCATCGAGCCGCAGGTGAGCAACCTGTTCAAGCGCGAGACGTTGTCGGGCGACTTCCTGGTGGTCAACCGCTATCTGGCCGATGAGCTGAAGACGCTGGGCCTGTGGACGAGCGAAGTGCGCGATGCGATCAAGCTGGCCGACGGCTCGATCCAGGGTATCGCTTCGATCCCTGAGCGCCTGCGCTTGATCTACCGCACCGTGTGGGAACTACCGCAGAAAGCACTGATCGACCTGGGCGCCGCACGTGGTGCGTATATCGACCAGAGTCAGTCGCTGAACCTGTTCATGGAAAACCCGAACATCGGTCAGCTGAGCTCGATGTATATGTACGCGTGGAAGTCGGGCATCAAGACAACGTATTACCTGCGTTCGCGTCCTGCTACGAAGATCGCCAAGACGACGGTGTCGGCTCCGACGGCCAAGGCCGAGGCGCCGGTGATCGAGCAGGATCAGGCCAATGCGGCGGTGTTTTGCTCGCTGGAAAACCCTGAGTACTGCGAGGCTTGCCAGTAATAAGGAGTGAGTGGAGAGGAGTGAGGAGTGAGAGAGAGCATTATCGCTTACGGAGCTTTTGGCGAAATGCGGTCAGGATGCGGCTCACTTCCTCCACTCGACTTCTCAGCAACACTGTCTTTGAGGTAGGAAACCAGCCCAGTTGTTCGCATAAGGTCAACTGGGTCTCCAACTCTGCCAAGGAGCTTTGGGCTATGGCAAAGAACTGTAATTTTTCGCGCGGTGATTCTCTTGTCCAACCTTCTGCGATATTGCTTGGAATGGATACCGCGGCACGGGTGATCTGCGAACGCATCCCGTATATCTCTTCACGAGGCAGCAACGCTACGAGACCATATATCTCACGCGCAACGTCCATTGCCTTGTGCCAAACCACCGTCTCCCGGTAATGCATATGTCTTCCTTTGACGCCAACGGCTCATCTTCTCTCACTTCTCACTCCTCTTCACTCACTCCTCGTATCCTCGACCCGGGCTTCGAACTCACCCTGCGCCCCATGCGCTATCCCGAGTTCTATGAGATGTATCGCAATGCGATCAAGAACACCTGGACGGTGGATGAAGTTGATTTCTCGCTCGACGTGACCGACCTCAAGTCGAAGATGTCCGAGGCGGATCGGCACCTGATCCATCGTCTGGTTGCCTTCTTCGCTACCGGCGACACGATCGTCTCGAACAACCTGGTGTTGAATCTCTACCAGCACATCAATTCGCCCGAAGCGCGCATGTATCTGTCGCGCCAGCTCTACGAAGAAGCGCTGCATGTGCAGTTCTATCTGACCCTGCTCGACACCTATATCCCTGATCCCAACGAGCGCAACAAGGCGTTCGATGCCATCGAGACCATCCCCTCGATCCGTCAGAAGGGTGAGTTCTGCTTCAAGTGGATCGACTCGATCCAGAACATCCAGCGCCTGGAAACCAAGGATCAGCGCCGGCAGTTCCTGCTCAACCTGATCTGCTTCGCCGCCTGCATCGAAGGCCTGTTCTTCTATGCCGCGTTTGCCTACGTGTACTTCCTGCGCTCGCGCGGCTTGCTGCACGGCCTGGCCTCGGGCACCAACTGGGTGTTTCGCGACGAGAGCGGCCATATGGCGTTTGCCTTCGCCGTCGTGCGCAAGGTGCGCGAAGAAGAGCCTGAGCTTTTCGACGACGCCATGCGTACGCAGATCGAACAGATGATGGAAGACGCCATCGCCTGCGAAACCCAGTTCGCGGCCGACGTGCTGTCCGGTGGCGTCGCCGGCCTTTCGGTCAACGACATGCGCCAGTACCTGGAGTACTGCGCCGACCAGCGCCTGGTCCAGCTCGACCTGCCCAAGAAATACGGCACCAAGAATCCATTCGATTTCATGGATCTGCAGGACGTACAGGAAGTGACCAACTTCTTCGAGCGTCGCGTGTCGGCCTACCAGGTAGGCGTACAGGGCGAGGTGGCCTTCGACATGTCTTTCTGAGCCACTCGTAGCGCAGCTCCGGGACGGGCATACTCATGCCCGTCGCCTCTGGCGACCCAACCAAACGGGGGAGCCAAGGATGAAGCGGTCTGTTGTGGTTTTGTTGTCTCTGTTTTTTGCCGGCGCCGCCTTTGCCGCCGGCCCGGCGGCGGTACGCAAGCGCGTCGAAGCCAGCATGCTGGTCACGGGCATGGTTCAGGTGGCGGCCGATGGCTCGGTCGCCTCTTACACGCTGGATAAACGGGAGAAGCTGCCCCCAGTCGTGCTTGACCTGATCCAGAAAGCTACCTCCGTCTGGCACTTCAAGCTCGAGCCCATCAATGGCGTCGTTTCGCCCGTAGCGGCCAAGATGTCCATCCGCATGCTGGCCAAACCCATCGGCGACGACAACTACAGCGTCTCCGTCGCCGGCGCCAATTTTGGCGAATACCACGCGTCGAGCGATCAAATCAGTTACAAGGATCGCAAGTCACCGAGCTATCCACAGGAAGCGGTGCAATCGCGCGTGTCCGGCACGGTCTATCTTCTGGTGCGAGTGGGTCGCGACGGCAAGGTCGCCGACGTTGCCGTAGAACAGGTCAATCTTGACGTGGTCGACAGCGACACCGGCATGAAACACTGGCGCAAGCTGCTTGGCGAAGCATCGATGCGCGCGGCTCGCGACTGGACCTACAACATTCCCACGACAGGCAAGTTCGTCAATGCGCCGTATTACTTCGCCCGCGTTCCGGTGAATTACCACCTGACCGTTGTTGGCGAGTCCGAGCCGGACACCTATGGCAAGTGGGTGGGCTATGTTCCAGGGCCCAAAGAAACGATTTCCTGGCTCGCCCCCTACGAACACGACAAGCAGGTAGAGAAATTCAACGACGCGCTACCCGATGGCGGCGCCTATCTGGTGGGTAGCGGGCTGACTCTCACCACCCCACCCGACAATTCCTGATGCCTTGAAACAAGCGGAGCCCTTGAGAGGCTCCGCTTGTTTCAAGGCTTATGACCAGCTGCTATCGTCAAAATTGCTGTCGCTGAAATCGTCGTCAGCGATATCGCTGTTGAAGTCGTTATCAGTCGATGCAAAGTTGTCGTTGTTCGAGAAACCGTCGTTGTTCGAACGGCCATTACCGTCATCGTAGAAGTTGTTCTCGGTAACGTTCTCGATCACCTGCGGCTGCCCGCCACCGCCGAACAGGCCACCACCATGATGGCCGCCGATCAGGCTTTCGATACCATCGAACAGGAACATGCCGCCTGCGACACCGGCCGCAGTCGTGGCCGCGCTGGCGAGGAAGCTCGGCGCACCACCTTGCTGCGGCTGCGGCGCACCACCGCCGAACAGGCGCTCACGCCAGCTCGGCGCGGCCGCTTGTTGCGGCATGGGCGGGGGCACTTGCTGCTGCGGTTGATTCCATGCCGACTGCCCGCCGAGGAAACTAGCGCCACCTTGTTGCTGGTTGCCGACTTGAGCCTGCAATTGCGCGATCTGCGCCTTGGCGCTGTCCAACGCATGCTGCTGCAGCAGGCTACGCTGCACCAGCAGATAGAGCGCATCGGGATGGCCAGCGAGTTGCTGCTGGATCAGTGCATCGGCCTGCGGATCCTTGCTCACGCCTTGCACAGCGGACAGACGTTGCAGGAAGTCTTCGAGTAGCTGTTGTTCTTGCGGGGTCATGGCAGGTCTACCTGTGGGATGAGTAGATGATAGGGGCGCCGATAGCCGGTTCAATGAACGCCAGCTCATCGTGCGGCGATATCCAGACTTCAGACAGTGCCGGAGCGGAGGCTTGAAAAACGCCGAACTGTTCCAGCGCCCGCGTCGCAAAATAATGCGAGATCATTTAGCCGGAGCGCCCTGCGCGCCTAGATTCAGGAACGGCAAGACACCGCTACCGTAGTACGTCGGCAACTCGCCGTTCCATTTCTCGATCGCCGACATCTGCACCACATTCGGGTTCTGACGCAACGCCTCACCTTTCAGCGAGATCGCCTTGGCTTCCGCTTCGGCAATGGTCAGCTGCGCCTGCGCCTTGCCTTGGGCTTCGGCCTCGACCTTCTGTGCTTCGGCTTGCGCCTGCGCCACCTCGTTCTGGCGCTGCTCGGCCATCTGGGTCGCCTGGATTTTTGCATTGATCGATTGCACGACGTTTTCAGGCAGGCGCAACTCGCCGATCCAGTAGATTTTCTCGACCACGATACCGACCGGGCCGACTTCGTCGGTTACGTCCTTTTGTACCGACTCGACCAGGCTGGCCTTGCCCTTGCCGTAGACCGATTCGATGTCCAGGCTGGAGGCCTCCTTGACCAGCGAGTCGCGAATCATGTTTCGCAGATACACGTCGGTGATCTCATCGATGCCCTTGCGGTACTTCTGGAAGATCAAGGTCACCTTGCTCGGATCGATGTGATAGGTGATACCCACGTCCGCATTGACGGTCAGGCCTTGCGCGGTCTGGAAACTGATCGACTCGTCGACTGCCCGTCCCTCGTTGCTGGAGCGCGTGAACGTATAGGTCTGCGTAAATGTGGGAAACGTATACAGCTCGTAGCCCCAGCCTACCCAATAGCGACCCGGCGGCAGTTCCTGCAGGGAGCCCTTGCCGTCGCCATACATCTGGAATTTCACGCCGACGTTGCCCGACGGCACCTTGTCGCAAGCGGCCAGCCATACGAGCGAGGAGAGCAGCAATGCAATTTTGGACAGACGTTTCATGACTTATTTCCAATCCTTGTGACGAAGCATGTGAATGAAGAGCTGATAGCCCCACACGACGAGCAGAACCAGCAGCGCGAGGCCGCCAATGACCGCAAATGTGTCTTGCGATGAAATCAGGCGTGGGCCAACAAACCCCACGTAGAACACGACACAGGCTGCAAACCACCATGGCCTGTTGATCCAATGCCAGAACGATGCCTTCATGGTTTCTCCATAGACGACACAACGTGGTTTCGCATGGCGAAGGCGCACGAAGCCCTGGCGCTTCGCCATATCGATAAAAAAGGAAGAGGAACGAACTCGTGCACGGCGCGCAGCGCCGCGTTGGCTTCGGTCAGGAGATGTAGCTAGCCCGTGGGAGCGATCACGCGCCGCGCGTAGCGGCTGACCGAATCAAGGCGATGGAAGATATTCAATGTGGCCTTCATAAGCGCACCCCGTGCGCGCCCTGCGATGACGACGGCGCGGATTCTACTCCGGCTTTTTTGCGCTTGCACAAATTCTGCAATGTAATCACGTAACACATGAAAAAGCCCCGGACAGTGCCGGGGCTTTATTTCAGGCGGGGCCTGTCAAGACCTTACACGTTGACCCGGCGCATCATCGCTTCCGGATAACGCGTACCGGCAGCAACATCGGCAGGGAACGTCGCTTCGATATCGCGCAGCTCCTCATCGCTGAAGTGCACGTTGCATGCAGCGACGTTTTCCTCAAGATACTTGCGACGCTTGGTGCCCGGAATCGGCACGATATCCTTGCCCTGCGCCAGCACCCACGCCAACGCCAGCTGGCCGGGCGTACAACCCTTGCGCTCGGCCAATGCCTTCACCTTGTCGACCAGCTCAAGGTTGCGCGCAAAGTTCTCGCCCTGGAAGCGCGGGCTGTTGCGGCGGTAATCGTCGGCGTCGAAATCGTCAGGTGTAGTGATCTGCCCGGTGAGAAAACCACGGCCCAGCGGCGAGTAGGCAACAAGGCCGATCCCGAGCCGACGGCAGGTATCGAGCATGCCGTTGTTCTCGGGGTCGCGTGTCCACAGCGAGTACTCGACTTGCAGCGCACTGATCGGATGCACTACGTGCGCGCGTTCGATGGTCTTTGCACCGGCTTCGGACAGACCCAGATAACGCACCTTGCCCGCCTTCACCAGCTCGGCCATGGCGCCTACGGTCTCTTCGATCGGTACGTCGAGATCGACACGATGCTGGTAGTACAGATCGATGTGGTCGACGCCCAGGCGCTGCAGGCTCGCATCGCAAGCGGAGCGTACATAGTCGGGGCGCCCATTGACGCCACGCGCCTGCGCGTTGTTCGGATCGCGCGTGAGACCGAACTTGGTCGCCAGAACCACGCTGTCGCGACGGTCGCGGATCGTCTTGCCTACCAGCACCTCATTGGTATGCGGGCCATACGCATCGGAGGTGTCGAAGAAGTTGACGCCCAATTCCAGCGCACGATGCATCGTGGCGATCGACTCGGCATCGTCGAAGGCGCCATAGAACTCGCTCATGCCCATGCAACCCAGGCCCTGGGCGGAAACCTTCAAACCTTGCGTGCCGAGCGCGCGTTGTTCCAGTTGAGTGTCTAGCATGGGTTCTCTCTTGAGATGGGGGAAGGACCGACGCATTTTTCGCTTATTCGTCTTGTCGATAAATGCTCAATAATCGACAACTCTGTTTCATCCTGATAAATAATCAGCATGGACCGTCTACACGCCATGCGCGTCTTTGCCCGTATCGTCGAACTGCGCAGTTTTACGGCTGCCGCGGACGATATGAACCTGCCACGCGCCACGCTGACCCATACGATCAAGCGGCTGGAGGCGGAACTGGGCGTGCAGCTGTTGCAGCGTACGACCCGGCGCGTCAACGTAACGCGTGATGGCGAGACCTACTACGCCCACTGCCAGCGCCTGCTGGTCGACCTGGACGAAGTCGAGGCAAGTTTTCGCGATACCGCCCAGGGGCCGCGTGGCCGGCTGCGGATCGATCTGCCCGCCTCGCTTGCTCGCATGATGGTCATTCCTGCGCTGCCGGAATTTTATGCGGCTTATCCGCAGATCGAGCTGGACATCAGTACCGGCGACCGCTTCGTCAACCTGGTACAGGAAGGTGTCGATTGCGTGTTGCGTATCGGCGAGTTGGCCGATTCCGGCCTGGTCGGGCGGCGCGTCGCCGTATTGCCCCAGGTGACCGTGGCCAGCGCGGCGTATCTGCGCAAGCATGGTGTGCCGGAACATCTAGCCGATTTGCAGGACGGGCATCTCGCAGTGAATTGGGCATCGCCGACGACACGTCGTGCCGAGCCGCTGGAGTTCCTGGTCAACCGCAAGAAGCGCGATGTGATGCTGCCGGGGCGGATTACCGTGAGCAGCACCGATGCCTATATGTCCGCGTGCCTTGCCGGGCTTGGGATTGCACAGCTGTCACGCTATCGGATCAGCGAGTATCTGGCCAAGGGTCAGCTGCGCGAGATCCTGCCCGCCTCGCCACCGCCAACGTTGCCGGTAACGGTGCTGTATCCGCAGCAGAAACGACTACCCACGCGATTGCGGGTATTTGTGGATTGGCTGGTGGAGTTGATGGGAAAGGTCTAGTGCTCGAGGTCAGTCCGACCTGCCCACCCCATGTCGCGCCACTTCCGACCCCATGGACTCGACGGTCAACGGCGCACCCATCTGCGCGAGCATCGCGCGCTGCTCGCCGATCGGCAGGCGCAGCATCGCGTCTTCATACCGTGCCAGCTTTTGAAACGGCGCCAATGCGAGCACTCGCGCAACCAGCCCAGCCGTGCACGGCCACCGTTCCTGGTCGATCGCATAGCGTACGAACGACGCCGTACGAAAATACGACGCCACGCTGATATCGGCGATCGATAGCTCGCCGTACAGATACCCTTCGGCGGGCAGAAAACTTTCCAGGTAGTCCAGCGCCGCCGGAATATCCACCTCGCGCGCCTTGGCCACGACTGCCTCGTCGGTCGTCTCCCGGAACACATGGCGCTTGACGCCAATCTGATAGAACAGCCGCCAGATCAGCACGTTCGCCAGATGCGTATCGGCGTACTCCTCCAGCCAGCGTGCCCGCGCGCGATCGACGATATCGACGGGATAGATCGATGCCGCCGGATACTTGTCTTCCAGGTATTGGCAGATCACCGAGGAATCGTTGAGCACCAGGTCGCCATCGATCAACACCGGCACCCGCCGCAGCGGATTGAGTGCGGTGAAACGGTCATCGCCCACAAATGGCGTGATCGGGTCGATCTCGTAGGCCAGGCCCTTGAGCTCCATGCACACCAACACTTTGCGGACATACGGCGAAATGTAATTGCCGATGACCGTCAATGTGTTCATACGATGTCACCACCGGGCAGCGGCGGCACGTCGGTGGGCGTGCCATTGGAGTCCAAGGCCACCATGACAAAGTGGCCGGTCGTACAGATACGACGATCGCCGGTGAGTGGGTCTTCGGCGGTCATCTCCACTTCCACATGCATCGAGCTGTGGCCGACCTTGACCACTTTGGCCACCAATTCAACCAATTGCCCCTTGCGCACAGGCACCCGAAAACTGACTTCTTCCGAACGGGCCGTGACCACGATACGGCGAGCGTGCCGCGACGCAACGATAAACGCTGCCTTGTCCATCCAGGCCAATGCCTGGCCACCGAACAGGGTGCCCAGGTGGTTGGTATGGTCCGGAAAGACCATTTCCAGCAGGCGTGCTTCGGGGAAGGTGGAGCTCATGGGGTTTCCCTGGATATCAATGGACGACGCGTAGTTTGCCGGAAGCGCAGCCATGTCGCAGGACTTTCGGCAGGGGTCCCTTCGGCGGACCTGGGATTACGATCGAAGGATTTGAACGCACCAGCCATTGCGAGCCCCACCCGGCCCGCATCAACCGCAAGGGGAACTGCCCGTATGGGTCCGATGATTGCCACGCCGCGTCTGTTGGGCGCCCTGATCCTGACCGCGCTGTCGACCGCCACCATGGCGCAGACGACCAAACTCAGCAGTGAGGACTACGCGCGGGCCGAACGCTTCGCGATGTACAACGCGACACCGCTGGTCGACCACGCCGTCGCTACCGTCACCTGGATGGATGGCACGCATTTCTGGTATCGCGACCACGATGCCAGCGGCGATCACTACTTGCGTGTGGATGCGACTACCGGCAAGGCCGAGCCGGCCTTCGACCAGGCCAGGCTGGCTGCTGCGCTCGGCAAGGCATCGGGCAAGCCGGTGGATGCGAACAAGCTGATGCTCACCGACTTCACCCGCCTGGACGATGGCCGTCTGGACGTAAAAAAGGGCGGCAAACATTATTTGTGCGACCTAGCGAGCGCCGATAGCTGCACCGCCAAACAGGACAAGGAGCCCGGCGTGCTCTCGCCGGACAAACACAGCGAAGCGTTTATCCGCGACTGGAACCTGTGGGTGCGCGACGTCGCCACCGGCAAGGAAACCCAGTTGACCACCGACGGTGTGGAAGACTTCGGTTACGCCACCGACAATGCCGGCTGGAAACATACCGATGCCGCGATCCTGGTCTGGTCGCCCGATTCCAGCAAGATCGCCACCTTTCAGCAGGACCAGCGCAAGACGGGTGAGATGTATCTGGTGTCGACCAATGTCGGCCATCCGAAACTTGAGAAATGGAAGTACCCGCTGGTCGGCGACACCGACGTGACGATGATCGAGCGCGTGATCATCGATGTGCCCGGCAAGCATGTCGTGCGCTTGCAGATGCCCGCGGACCAGCACCGTTCCAGCTTGTGCGATGACGTGAGCTGCGGCCGCGACGGCGGTTGGGACGATGTGAAGTGGTCCAAAGACGGCAAGAGTCTTGCCTTCGTTTCCACCTCCCGCGATCACCGGCAGGAATGGTTCCGCATTGCCGATCCGCAGACCGGCAAGGTACGTACCGTGTTCGACGAAAAGGTCGCGACGTACTACGAAAGCGGCAACGACATGGTGAACTGGCAGTACCTGCCCGATACCAACGAAGCCATCTGGTTCAGCGAGCGCGACGGCTGGGGCCAGCTGTACCTGTACGACCTGAAGACCGGCAAGCTCAAGCAGCAGATCACTCACGGTGAGGGCAACGTCACCCAGGTACTGCACGTCGATCCAGCCACGCGCACGATCTGGTTCCGCGGCGTTGGCAAGGAAGCCGGTGTCGATCCGTACTATCAGCAGTTCTACAAGATCGGCTTCGACGGCAAGCACCAGGCGCTGCTGACACCGGAGAAGGCCGACCATACGATCAGCCTGTCCGACGATGGCCGTTACTTCGTCGACGCTTATTCGACGCCCACTACCACGCCGGTGACCGTGCTGCGCGATGCGAACGACGGCCACACCTTGAGCGATGTGGCCAAGGCGGATATCAGCCGACTGACCGCCACCGGCTGGAAGCCGCCGCAACCATTCACGGTAAAGGGTCGTGACGGCAAGACCGATCTCTATGGCCTGATGTTCAAGCCGACCCACTTCGATCCGAACAAGAAATACCCCATCGTCGACTACGTCTACCCCGGCCCGCAGACCGGCTCCGTTGGCAGCCGCAGCTTCAGTGCCGCTCGCGTCGATCACCAGGCACTCGCCGAGCTGGGCTTCATTGTCGTCGCCATCGACGGCATGGGTACGCCATGGCGCTCGAAAGCGTTCCACGATGCCTATTTCGAACACATCGAGGACAACACGCTGCCCGACCAGGTCGCTGGCGTAAAAGAACTGGGCAAGCGCTACGCGTGGATCGATCTCGACCGCGTGGGTATCTGGGGTCACTCCGGCGGCGGCAACGCCACGGTGGGTGCGATGTTCCACTACCCCGAGTTCTTCAAGGTCGGCATCGCCGAAAGCGGCAACCACGAAAACCGCAACTATGAAGACGACTGGGCCGAAAAGTGGCAGGGTCTGCTGAAGAAGAACCCCGACGGCACCACCAACTACGACAAGCAGGCCAACCAGTCGTTTGCGGCGAACCTGCAGGGTCATCTGCTGCTGGCACACGGCACGCTGGACGATAACGTGCCGCCGTACGAGACCTTGCTGGTGGTCGATGCGCTGATCAAGGCCAACAAGGATTTCGACCTGCTGCTGATTCCCAATGTGCATCACGGCTACGCCGCTGCCAGCACCTACATGATGCGTCGCCGCTGGGATTACTTCGTGCGCAACCTAATGGGTGCGGAGCCGCCGAAGAACTATGAAATGAAGCCGCCCAAAGACTGAGTGGTGAACGCTGGGCAATAAAAAGGCCGCTCCGTTGTACGGAGCGGCCTTTTTGTTTTGTTCCATCAACGATTGACCGGCTGCGCCACCCCTTTGGCGATCGACTCATCGATGATCTTGTCCAGTTGCTCGTTGGCCTTGCGCTCCACATCTTTCTGGCGCTTGGCCAGTTCGGACTGCTGTCGTGCCAGTTCCGAGCGCTGCCTGCTCAGGGCGCTGCGTTCCCTGCTGATTTCGGAACGCTCGTGCGCCATGTCCTGATTGATGTCAGCCGTACGCTGATTGAGCCGACTCAGCTGTGTTTCGATGGTGGCGCGTTGCCTGGCCGCTTCTGCCGAGTCGCCTGAAATCACCGCACGTTGGCTTTCCAACTGTGCGCGCTCGGCGTCGAGGCTACCTTGTCGTGCAGCCATGCCACCTTCACGCGCTGCCAGGCCACCGTCCTGGCCGGCCAGGCTGCCTTCTTTGCCGGCAAGCTGCCCCTGCATTTTCGATATCTCGACCACCGGCGCATAGGCGCCCTGCGCGCGTTCGACATAGGCGCTATCGCGCACTACGTAGGCCTTGCCGTTGCGACGGAACCACAGCATGGGATCGCTGCCCTTCTGCAGGCTTTTCACGCTGCTCAGATCTTGCGAACTGCCACGGAAGTCCACGTTGTCGCCGTCAATCAAAGCCAGGCCATTTTGTTCCTTGTCGGAAATCGAAAGCTGTATGTGGCGGGCATTAAAACCGGCGTCGTACGGAGGCGGGGGTGGCGGGGGCGG
>Ga0207695_10000264_pt1 | contig 132624 bp, 127 predicted proteins | sample KBSC54metaG_FD_184354 | JGI IMG/M metagenome (GOLD analysis project Ga0207695, IMG submission 184354) | Corn rhizosphere microbial communities from Kellogg Biological Station, Michigan, USA - KBS C5-4 metaG (SPAdes) (version 2) | ecosystem: Host-associated > Plants > Roots > Rhizosphere >... | reverse complement strand
CCTGCTTCCAGCGCGCGGCGCACAGCAGAGCGCGCGATTTCAATGAGACTTTCGCTCATGCGGCTGTCCCGCCCACGGTCATCTTGTCGATCTTCACAGTGGGGATGCCCACGCCCACCGGGACGCTCTGCCCTTCCTTGCCGCACACGCCGATGCCTTCATCCAGCTGGAGATCGTTGCCGACCATGCTGACGTATTTCAGCGCCTCGGGACCGTTGCCGATCAAGGTCGCGCCCTTCACCGGGCGAGTGATTTTGCCATCTTCGATCAGATAACTTTCCGTGGCCTGAAAGACGAAGTTGCCGCTGGTGATGTCGACCTGCCCTCCGCCGAATGTGGCGCAGTAAATACCTTTGGGAACGCTGCGAATGATATCCCCAGGGTCGCTCTGCCCGGCCAGCATGTAGGTATTGGTCATGCGCGGCATGGGGATGTGCTGATAACTTTCGCGCCGGCCGCTGCCGGTGGAAGTGGACCCTAACAATCGCGCCGATAGCGTGTCTTGCAGGTACCCGCGCAGGATGCCGTTTTCGATCAGGACGTTTTTCTGCGTCGGAACGCCTTCATCGTCCACGTTCAGCGAACCGCGACGGCTGCCAATGGTCCCGTCATCGATCACGGTGCACAAGGGGCTCGCAACCTGCTGGCCGATCCGTCCGCTGAAAGCCGAAACGCCCTTGCGATTGAAATCGGCTTCGAGGCCGTGGCCGACGGCTTCATGCAACAGAATCCCCGGCCACCCAGGGCCCAGCACAACTACGGATTCGCCCGCGGGAGCGTCCACAGCCGTGAGTTGCACGATTGCTTGACGCGCGGCTTCTTTGGCGAAATGCTCGGGCGTCTTTTCGTTGAGGAAGAAATCGAGCGTCACGCGTCCGCCGCCGCCGGAATAACCTTGCTGCGGAACACCATCGGCTTCGCGAGCCAGCGCCGCGACGCCCATCCGCGCCATTGGCTGGCGATCGAAGCTGAGGCGGCCGTCGCTGGACGCGACCAGAACTTCCCGAAGGCTGTCGGCGTAGTTCGCGATCACCTGAAACACGCGGCTGTCGTAGGATCGAGCGGCCGCATCGGCGCGCTTCACCAGATCCACGCGCTCGGCCAGGCTCAATTCATGCGGCGAGGTCACCATCGAATAGAGGTTGTGCTTGCGGGCTTCCTGGAAGCCGGTCTTGACCACGCTTGCGGGCCCGCGGGCGATCAGGGCGGCCACGCGCGCGGCCTTGCGGATCTTCTCGGGACTGAGGTCGTCGCTATAGGCGTAACCCGTGCGTTCGCCCGCGATCACGCGAATTCCGACACCTAGCGTCACGCTCTCACTGGCGCTCTTGACGATGCCTTCATCAATGCCGATAGAGCTGGTCGACAGATACTCGAAATATAGATCGGCATACTCGCCTCCGGCCGAGAGCGCCTCACTCAGGTAGGACTCCAGATCACGCTCCATGATCCCGAATTTCGCGGCGAAGAAAGAAGGAGATAACCCCATGCTTTGAGCCTAGCATGCAGCTCTCAGGGAGGCGTGTAGAATAGTCCGAGGAGAATTGAATGAATCGACGCAAGGCGATTGGATCCATGGTGGTGGGCGCCGCAGCCACGGCCGCAACGGTGAGCGTAGCCAAGGCCGCCGACACGGAAATCGAGATTCTGGTGGGGCACTGGAAGAAATCGAAAGACCTGACGCTGAAGACCGCCGAGGCCATGCCTGCGGAGAACTATGATTTCAAGCCATTCCCCGATGCCCGCGCGTTCGGCGCCGAGCAGCAGCACCTGGGCCAGGCGGAAGGGTTCTATCTGGGCCGTCTCGGCAAAGGCGCAGCGCCAGCGGCTCCCCGGGGCGATATCACCAAGGATGCCACGGTGAAATATCTGACCGCGGTATTCGACTGGTCGATTGGCGTGGTCGGACAACTGACTTCGGCGGATCTGACCAAGACGTTCGGCCAGGGCAAGCAAGCCGCGACAGGCCTGGAGCTGCTATATCAGGCGATGATCCACACCGCGCACACGCGCGGCTACGGCGAGATGTACCTGCGCATCAAGGGAGTGGTGCCGCCTACTTACGACGTGTAGGCTTGCAGCCTGAACGCTTGCCGGATGTTCGCTTGCCCCGGGCCGCTCCCTGGCGCTCGGGGTTCTGTGGTGCGCCTTGTGGTGCGCCTTGTGAGCTGGCGTGTGAGCCGGTTACTGAGAACTGCAGTTTCTTCTCGACACCGTCAACACGATCGAGCCGGACGCGCACGTGGTCGCCGATGGAGTATTGCCGGCGGCTGCGTTCGCCGATGATCTTGCGAACATTCTCGTGATACGTGTAGCGGTCCCCCGGCAGTGAATCGAGCGGCACCAGGCCCTCGATAAACAGGTCCTCCAGCTCAACAAAGAAACCGAATCGGGTGGTGGAGATGATCAAAGCGGAGAATTCGTCGCCCACCTTGTCGATCATGAACTTGACCTTCTTCCACTCGACCAGTTCGCGCTCGGCTTCGGCGGCGCGGCGTTCGGTATCGGAAGACGATTCCGCGATGCGGCGCATGTCGGCATCGTAGCGGGCGTCGTCGAGGTGCGCGCCCAACACGCGGTGCACGATCAGATCGGGATAACGGCGAATGGGCGAGGTGAAGTGCGTGTAACTGGGTGCGGCCAGCGCGAAATGGCCCTGATTGCGGCCGCTGTAGCGGGCCTGTTTCAGTGACCGGAGCATCAGGTAGCTCAGGATGCGCTCTTCGGGTTTGCCTTCGATCTTCTTAACCAGCCGCTGGTAATTACGCGACGTAAAATTGACGTCGTCCAAAGCGACGACCTGATCGCGGAATTTTTTAACCGGGGCCGCGCCGCCGCGCAGCGAATAGCCAAAGTGCGTAGCCACCTCCTCGAACTCCAGTACGCGTTTGGGATCGGGGCGCTCATGGATGCGGAAGATGGTGGGGACCTCCAGGGCTTCCAAATGCGAGGCGACTGCTTCGTTGGCCGCCAGCATGAATTCCTCGATCAGGCGATGCGCGATATTGCGCGGCGCACGCGTGACGCCGGTCATTTCGCCGAACTCGTTGAACTCGAGCAAAGGCTCGGGCAGATCGAAATCGATAGATCCGCGGCGGACACGCTTGCGATTGAGGATCAGAGCAAGTTCCTGCATCCACTTGAAGCGCTGAACCAGCTTCTGATAACGCTCGATCAAGCCAGCGTCGCCTTCGAGCACGCCGTGAACCGCTGTGTAGGTCATCCGCTCGGCACTGCGGATCACGCCGCGGGTGAATTCCTGGGATACCACGTCGCCCTGGGCGTCGATCTCCAGCAAGGCCGAGAGCACCAGGCGATCCTCATGCGGCCGCAGCGAGCACTGGTCAGTCGATAGCTCCACCGGCAGCATAGGAACGGCGCGGTCGGGAAAGTAAACGCTGGTGCCGCGCAACGCCGCTTCGCGATCAATCGGCGAGCCGGGCCGCACGTAATGGCTCACGTCGGCAATATGCACTTGCAGCGCCCAGTGCCCGTTCGCTAAAGGCTCGACCCACACGGCGTCGTCGAAATCCCGCGCCGTCTCGCCGTCGATGGTGACGATGTCTAACTCTCGAAAATCGCGGCGGCGGGCGATCTCGTCGGGTGGAATCGCCCCGGGAATAGCGCGGGCCTGTTGCAGAACGTCATCCGGAAAGTGATGCGGGATGTGGTGCGCGCGGATGAGAATCTCGACGTCGATGCCGAAGTCGCCGGACAAGCCCAGGATCTCCGCGATGCGGCCGACAGGACGCTCGCCGTCCTCCCCGAAATCCATGATTTCCGCGGTGACAATCATGCCGTCCAGATCTTCGATGGTGCTCACGGTGATCGCCGCGGCGCCCACGCGATCCACCGTCACCTGCCTTGAAGGCAGGGCCATATCTTCGGGAATCTCTATCCACTGGCGCAGGCGCTCGTCGTGCGGAACCACGAAATTGCCGGTTCGCCGGATGCGGAATTCGCCGACCACCGTGGGATGGGCGCGGCGCAACACGCGCACGATCTCGCCGTCGGCTTTTCCATCGCGCTCGATCCGGTTGATCTTTGCAACCACGCGGTCGCCATGCATGGCGCGGGACGCCGACTCCTTGGGGATATAGACGTCGCCGTGCAGGCCGGGGACCGGAACGTCCGGAATCACGAAGCCGTAGCCGTCGCGGTGGACGTTCAGGCGCCCCACGGCAAACTCGCGGCTGACGCCGGTGGCGGTGTACTGGCCGGATCGCGTTTCCACGATGTCCCCGCGCTCGACCAGCCGGGTCAGCTCGGTTTCCAGCTGCTCGCGGGTGATGCCGTTACGGGAACGCTCCCGCAGCAGGTGTTTGAGGTTGGTCCGGCCGTGCGGAAGCTTGCGAATGTGCTCGATCAGGGACTGCGTCACGATCCATTATATTGGTGAAGATGGAGATCAAGGTCGTTCGACTCGAGATTCCTGAAAATGGCAACATCATTGTCGGGCAGAGCCATTTCGTTAAGACCGTCGAGGATCTCTACGAGGCTATGGTCAATACCGTGCCGGGGATCAAGTTCGGTATTGCCTTCAATGAAGCCTCGGGGGCCTGCCTGACGCGCGTCGACGGCAATGACGACGGCCTGAAGGCGAACGCCGCCCGGAACGCCCAGTCGATCGCCGCGGGGCACGTGTTCGTGATCGCGCTGCGCGACGGATTTCCGATCAACGTATTGGGGCGGATTCGGGAGATTCCGGAGATCTGCTCCATTTTTTGCGCGACTGCGAACCCCCTGGAAATGATCCTGGCCGAGACGGAGCAGGGACGGGGGGTTCTGGGCGTTGTCGACGGCAGCTCGCCCCAGGGCGTAGAGGACCCCTCGGGAGTGGAGTGGCGGCATAGCTTCCTGCGCAAGATCGGATACAAGCGATAGATGCCCGGCTACAAACGCGAGCGATTTTGTTTTATGATGCTGGGAATGAGGTGCGTCCCGGCCGCGCTCGTCTGCGCGAGTTTCGCCGCGGCCCAACAAGCCCTGCCGGCCGTAAGGGAGCCTCATCATCACACAATTTATGAGGATTCCCGCGTCAGGATTCTGAACGTCCAAATCGAGCCGCGCGGATCGACGCTGCTGCATCGACATGATACGGACTACGTGTGGATCGCGCTGGGGGACAGCAAGCTGGTGGATACCGTGCCCGGACGTCCGGAAACGCATATTCAGGCTCCCGACGCCAGTCTCCATTTCTCTCGCGGCGGCTTCGAGCACGTCGCGCGAAATGACAGCGACGCCGCGTTTCACGATGTCATGGTGGATCTGCTGCAACCGCAGTCGGCTCCCCGCAACGTCTGCGGCGAAATACTACCGGGCGAATACCTGCACTGCCATGAGCCTGGATCCGAATGGCTCGGCGCAAACCTTCAAATCGAATTCGAGACGGATCAAACCCGCATCGGGATATTGCAGATCGCTCCCAACGCCACCCTGGCGGTCCCTCCGGCGGATGTGCCGCCCCTGCTGATTGCGCTCGAGGGCACCGAAGCTGAGGCAACCAGCCGGGTGAATGGAACACCGGCCGGCAGCGGTTCCCGGCGCAGTTTGAAGGCTGTGGATGTCTTGCGCTCCCCGGCCGATCATATTAGTGAGGTTCGAAACACCGGAAAAACCACGGCACGCTTTCTGATAGTGGAATTCGGCGGAGCGGGCGAGTAATGGAAAATCCTTCCAGGGTCGGGAAATACGAGATCGAAAAGTACCTGGGCGGGAGCATGGCCCGTGTCTACCGCGCCCGGGACAGCGTGCTTGGCCGCCGCGTGGCGTTGAAAATCCTGAGCGAATCCGGGATGTCGGATCCGGAAGCCAAGCAGCGATTCCTGCAGGAAGCCCGGGTTGCGTCCAGCATCCGGCACGAAAATATTGTCGGCGTTTACGACTTTGGCGAGGACCAGGGCCGGCCGTACATTGTCATGGAGTTCGTGGAGGGCGAGAGCCTTCGGGATGCCATCCACAACGGCCACCTCGGCGATTTGCGAAGCAGGCTGAAGATTGCTCTGGCTATCGCCGGCGCGGTCGATCATATTCATTCCCGTAAAATTATTCATCGCGATCTCAAGCCGGACAACATCCACATCAATTCCGAAGGAAAGGCGCTATTGATGGATTTCGGCATCGCCAAGGCCGAAGGGGTCCAGCTCACCAAGGTGGGCTTCACGCTGGGGACACCGTACTACATGCCGCCGGAACAAGTGCTCGGCAAGCCGCTCACGTCGCAGGCGGATGTGTACGCCTTCGGAATACTCCTGTACGAACTGGTGAGCGGCATCCGCCCGGTGAAGGACGGCTCTGTGGATCAGATATTTCAAACGATCCTCACGGAACCGCTCGACATGGATCCGCTGAAGGCGCTGAGGCCGCCCCCGGCATTAATATCGTTGATCGAGCGCTGCACTGCTAAACATGCCGACCGGCGTCCTCCAGGACTGGGAGAAGTACGGGCCATACTGCAAGCTCTTCTACAAGGGCTTCCGGCAGGGATTTCGCAAGGGATTCCTGCCCCGATTCCAGAAGCCCCGCCGCCTCCGAATCCGGTCCCCGTTCCACAGCCGAGTCCGCTCCGGCAGCCGGTGGCGAGCGCGCCCCAGCCTTCGGTGGCCCCTGCTCCGCCGAGCCCTAGAGTCGAGCCGGATCGTTTGCCGAAGTTTATTGAGGCGCTTCCCTCGGGCCTGCAAACGCAGACCGGCCTGACGCTGCTGAGCTGTTCCGTCGCGATGGTGGCGATGGCGCTGCTGCTGGGCCTTTTGAGGCTCGCGAACGCCATCTAACGAAGTACTGCATGGAACTTCCCGCAACTCTCGGAAAATACGAGCTGCTTGAATTCCTGGGTGGCGGCATGTCGCACGTATATCGCGCCCGCGATACAGTGATCGACCGCGCTGTAGTGGTGAAGATACTGACCGACACCTCCTGCCAGGATGCCGAAGCCAAAGCCCGTTTCCTGCAGGAGGCGCGGCTGGCCGGCGGTTTCCAGCACGAAAACATCGTCAGCGTTTTCGATTACGGAGAATTCGACGGCAAGCCCTTCATCGTGATGGAGTACCTGAAGGGCGAGGATCTGCGGGATGCCATCCGCAACAGCCGCCTGGGTAGCATGAATGATCGTCTGCGTATCGCCCTGCATATCGCTCAAGCCCTGGATTACGTGCACGGCCGCGCCATCATTCATCGCGATATCAAACCGGAGAACATTCATATCGCCTCCAACGGCAAGGTGAAGCTGATGGATTTCGGCATCGCCAAGACGGCCGACCTCTCGCTGACGCGCACCGGGATGGCCATGGGCACGCCGTACTACATGTCGCCGGAGCAGATCTCGGGAAACGCTACATCCCACCTGGTCGATATCTACGCATACGGGTTGTTGCTGTTCGAGCTTCTGACCGGAGTCCGGAGCGTGAGCGGCGAGACCATGGAACACGTCTTCTATCAGATTTTGAACCAGCCCGTGGACGTGGCCGCGCTTGAAAACGCGGGTGTTCCTCCCGCCGTGCGCGATCTGGTGGTGCGCTGCACGGCCAAGAAACCGGAAGAGCGGCCCCAGAGCTTTCAGGTGATTACCGAGGAATTGCGCGGCATCCTGGCCGGCGAATCGAAATCCGCTACGCTGCCGGTGGCAAGAGCCGCGGCACCGGCTGCGCGCGTTCCAGCCGAACCCGCAAGCCCCGCGAAGAACGAAACGCCGAGCAAAACGCCGCTATGGATCGGCGCGACGGCAGTGGTGGTGATCGCGGCGGGAATCGCCTTTTGGATGTCTCGTCCCGCAGCGGCGCCGGTGACACCTGGAATGGTCTACATACCGGCGGGAACATTCCTGGCAGGCCAGGACCAGAAACCCGTCGCTCTCAAAGCCTTTTTCATCGATGAGACGGAGGTCTCTAGCGCCGACTTCTGCAAGTCTATGGGGTGCGGTGTGGAACCCGGACAGGAGAACCTCCCTAAGGTCGGCATCACGGTGGCCGAAGCCCGCGCGTATGCTAAACAAATCGGCAAGCGCCTGCCGACATCGCTCGAATGGGAGCGCGCATTGCGCGGAACCAAGGGTGCGCTGTTCCCCTGGGGCGACCAGAAGGATCCCGCCAAGGCGAATGTCAGTGACAATCCCGCGGCCAGCCACGAATTAATGCCGGTGCGTTCTTTTGCCGGACCACCGTTTAACATGATCGGCAACGCTTGGGAGATGGTCGAAGGATCGGTCACGCCCAGCGCGACTGCCATCGCCATGTTCGCCAACATCATGACGCAGCCGGCGACGGCCCAGGAGCCGTGGATCACCATGCGCGGAGGCGCGTTCAATCGGCCGCTGGATGCCGGCTTCGCGTATGATGCGGTGAGCATACCGGAGCGCCTCTCCGAACGGGATGTGGGCTTTCGCTGCGCGAAGGATCCCTGAGCCCTAGTACAGCGGCGCTTCTCCCGGCGGCCGCGTCTTCCAACGCCGGTGAATCCATAGCCATTGATCGGGATGCTTTTCTATGACACGCTCGAGGACGGCGTGTACGCACTGGGTGTCGGCTTGAACGTCGCCGGTCATTTCGATTTCGGGATCGAACCGAAGAATGTAGCGCTTCTCTTGGTCGGACCATAGCGCGTAGCCCGGAACAACGGCCGCTCCGGTGTGATGCGCGAACTTGACGAACGCTGTCCCCGCGCAGGCTTTTCTTCCGAAGAAATCGATGAAGACGCCTTCCGACGGCGTGGTGTTCTGGTCGATCAGAATGCCGACGGCATCACCTGCCGCCAGCGCCTTCAGGATCTGCCGTGCAGCCTCACTCTTTTGGATGATGTGATTCCCGGAAAGCGCGCGCCGGCGCTGCACCCACTTATTCAACCGCGGGTTGTCGAGGGGACGAACCACGATGTGCATGGGCGCGGTCATCAGCGCATGCGAGAACGCGCTCAGCTCCCAGTTGCCGAGGTGCGCGGTCGCCACCAGCACCCCCCGGCCTTTCGCTTGCGCGGCAGTAAAGTTCTCCAGGCCGTCGTAGCAGATCCATCGGTGAACGTTAGCTCGCGTAATGTCCGGGAACTTGGCGACACTCGCCATAATACGTCCCACTGAGAGGAACACGCCATCCGCGATCTCATCGGAAACATTCGCGAAGCCTGCGAGTTCCAGATTGCGAATCGCGACTCGTCGTAGCCGTGGCACACCCCAGTCGAGCGCCTTGGCATAGGCACGCGCATGGAGCTCGAAAGCGGTCACTCGATCCAGCCGCCGCCTAACACAAGATTGTCGGAATAAAACACGGCGCCCTGGCCGGGAGTTACGGCGCGCTGGGCTTGGTCGAAGCGGATTTCAACGCGATCGGCAACCGAGGTCGGCAGCAATGTTGCCGGTGCAGCGGCATGCTTATTGCGGATCTTCACTTCCGCGCGCACCGGTTCCGTGGGTGCCGCGATAGAGATCCAGTTCACACCGCTGGCGTGGGCCCTATCGCTCAACAATTCCTGATCGCGTCCTACCGTAACGCGGCGGCTGGCCGAGTCGGTGGAGATCACGTACAGCGGTTCGCCCGCGGCCACCCGCAGCCCGCGACGCTGCCCGACGGTGAAATGGTGAACACCAGCGTGCTCGCCGATCACCTGGCCAGCGGCAGTCACCAGTTCGCCCGCGACCTCCCGCGGGGCGATTCCCTGCTCCCGAAAATAGGCGTCTATAAAGCCCGCGTAATCGCCATTGGGAACGAAGCAAATTTCCTGGCTGTCCGGCTTGGTCGCGGTAGGAATGCCCAGTTCGCGGGCAAGTTCGCGGACTGCGCTCTTCTCCATCGCGCCCAGCGGGAACATGGACCGGGCCAGTTGGTCTTGCTTCAATCCGAACAGGAAATAAGTCTGGTCCTTGGTACGATCCACGCTGCGTAGCATCTCCCAGCGACCGCTATCCGGATTCCAGCGAATCTGTGCGTAGTGCCCGGTGGCGATCCGGTCGGCCCCCACGCCCTCGGCCATATCCAGGAACCGGTCGAACTTAATGAAGTTGTTGCACAGCGTGCAAGGAATCGGAGTGCGCCCAGCCAGATACTCGTCGACAAAGGGTCGGACCACCTGATCCTCGAAATCGCGCTCGAAGTTGACGACGTAATACGGAATGCCTAGATGCTGCGCCACGGCACGAGCATCATACACGTCATCGAGCGAGCAGCATCGGCCGGTCGACTTGTCACTCTGGATCTCAGGCAATCGCCGCTGGTTCCAGAGCTGCATGGTCAAGCCGATCACGTTTTCGCCACGCGCCTGCAACATGCCTGCGACCACGGAGCTGTCGACACCGCCCGACATGGCCACGGCGAGTGGTCGCTCAGGCACCCGAGCATCCTCAGGCATAAGACGGAGCCAACTTTCGCAGGTGTGTGACAGAGTCGACCAGTGCGCCCACCAGCGCATCCACTTGCTCGACGGTATTGGATCGCCCCAGCGAGAAACGGATGCTCGACCGCGCTTCCAGACGATTCAAGCCCATCGCCAGCAGAACGTGCGACGGCTCGGGCGCGCCGCTCGAGCAGGCTGCACCGCTCGATACTGCGAATCCCTTGAGGTCCAGCGCGATCAGCAGTGCGTCGCTATCGATCCCGTCAAAACGTATATTAGTCGTATTCGGCACGCGAGCCGCACCCGCGCCGTTCACACGTGTATCTGGAATACGGTCAAGGATGCTTTGCTCCAGACGATCGCGCAATACACCTTGACGGCGATTCTCGGCATCACCGTTTTCGGCGATCCATTGTGCAGCCCGTCCCAGCGCCACGGCCCCGGCGACATTCTCAGTGCCTGCGCGACGCTCGCGTTCGTGGCGCCCGCCGAACGTCCTCGGCTGGAGTGCCGTTCCCTTGCGAACGTACAGCACGCCGATGCCTTTGGGGGCTCCGATCTTGTGGCCGCTGATGGAATACAGTTCGACGCCCAGGTCGGCCACGCTCACGGGGATTTTTCCCGCCGCCTGCACGCCGTCGGAGTGCAGCGCGACACCCGCCTCCGCGGCGATGCGTGCGATCTCCGCGATGGGCTGAATTGTGCCGACCTCGTTGTTGGCGTGCATTACACTGATCACTTTAGTCTCGGGGCGCAGGGCGCTCTGGATTCGATCGGGATCCACTATGCCGCGTCCGTCCACCGGCACAAGCGTATGATCCAGTTGCCCCGCCGCGGCAAGTACGGCCGGATGCTCGAAGGTGGTGGTGATTACATGACCGCCCGTGCCGCCGGTCAAGCCAAAGATCGCCAGGTTATCGGCCTCCGTTCCGCCACTGGTGAAGACGATCTCCTGCGAATCAGCGCGCAATAGCGCCGCCACTTGCATGCGCGACGCATCCAGCATTTTTCGCGCGGTCTGCCCAAAATAATGGATGCTGGAGGCGTTGCCGTATACCTCGGTCATCACCGGAAGCATGGCTTCCAGCACCTCCGGCGAAACCGGAGTAGTGGCGTTGTGATCGAAGTAAAATCGCTGCACGGCTTAACTATGATCTTATCAGCCACCCGCTCAGGGAGCGGCCGGGACGCACAATCGGTATATTGCGGTACCTCCAGCGCGGCCCGCCGGGCAATAGCGCTGGAACCAGGCAGCCAGATCGGGGTAGCTCCGGATATCCAGCCGGGGGTTATAGGCGCTGAGACCGTCGACGATGAAGACAGGCGAACTGCGGATCAGCTCCGCGCGGTTCTGCCGCGCCCAGTCCGGGTCCACGCTGCGAGCATCGCGAAGGTGGCGATCGGCGGGAACGCCCGTTAGGGGCTGCGATTCCCACATCCGCGAAGCCACCGGCAAGCGCGTATAGACGACGATATTCGGACGATAGCCCCAGATAAAGATGGTGTCGCCCGGACGTTCCGCCGTTTGGACCAGAGCAGCCGCCTGGCGACTCTCCTGATCCAGGGCCACGTCGCGCCAGGTGTGAGCCCGGCCGGCAAGATCGTCGGCGGCTAATAGGAAATAGCGGGGACCAAACCGGATCATGGCCACCAGCGCCGCCGCCACCAGCGCCAGCGCTCCAGCCTTCCGTAGTGACGGGCGCGTTTCTCCGGCCAGTATAAAAACGCCGCGGCCTCCCGCGATCACCAGAGGCGGTAATAGCTGGTTCAGGTAATGCGGCGAGAATCGCCAGCCCGCGCCGGCCGCAGCCAGCGACATCCCCGCCCATGTGAGCATGCGCAGGCGCATGCTGAGGTCCTTCGCGCGAAACCAATACCAGGCGGCAGCAATGGCGAGGGCAGCATGGAATCCGAACCAGTTGCGGACGCGTATCAGCGCGCTATCGAGCGGTGAATCTCCAGGCGGCGCACCGGCATACAAAAAGCCCCATCGCCAGACGCTTTCGACATAGGCTGGAAAAGCATGCTGCGAGACAAGCCATCCCAGGAGCAGCGCGTTGGGCAGCAAAAAACCGGCGAGTAACCATAACCATGCGGCGGGCGCGAAGATCAGGCACGCGAGCAAAACCACCGCTCCCTTGATGTTCATCGCGAACGCCAGGCCCGCGATTAGACCTGCAGCCAGAGGCTTTTGCCTCCATGCCAGGTACACCGCCGCAAGGTGCGGCAGAATCATCAATGTATCGGGTTCCAGAGGAATCGTCGCCGGAGGCAGGTAAAAGATCAGGGAAAACGCCAGCAGTCCAGCCGCCCAATATCCTTCCCGCCGGGTCCAAATACCGGACGCGAATCGGAAGGCCACCGCGCACGAAGCTGCGGCGAAGATGGTTTCTGCGATCCGCAATGGCCAGCCCGGCCAGGCTCCGAACAGCACTGCCACCAGGGCGGTCACGGGAGGCTTGTCGTACCACAAGTCGCGGTACAGCATCTTGCCGTGGAGAATCTGGATCCCGGCGGCCAGATGGTAGTCTTCATCGGCCCATAAAATGTTGACGTGGCACAGCCGGGAGAGCAGGATCACTCCCGTCAGGGACACCCAGAACACTACGGAGGAGCGCTGCATGCCGGACTATCTATTGGAGCACAGGGTCATTCCTGATAGTGCGCGATCCTGCGATACACTAACAAAGAAGGAAATACATGGCGAAAATCTCGGAAGTATTGGGTGGAGCGGCGGCGATTGCCAAGGGAATGTCGGTGACCTTCCGGGAAATGATGAATCCCACGCTCACCGAAGACTATCCCGAAGCTCCGGCGAAATTTCAGGAACGTTTTCGCGGCGTGCATGAGCTGCAACGCGATGAAAACGGCCTGGAGAAATGCGTGGCCTGCTTCCTTTGTGCGGCGGCGTGCCCGGCCGATTGTATTTACATCGAAGCCGCCGAGAACACCAACACGCTCCGCATCAGCGGCGGCGAGCGCTACGCCAAGGTCTACAACATCGACTATAATCGCTGTATTTTTTGCGGATATTGCGTCGAAGCCTGTCCCACCGATGCGATCACCCACGGCCACGGATTTGAGATTGCCAGCTACAACACCTCCACGCTGATCTATCGCAAAGAGCAAATGCTGGTGCCCATTCCGGCCGGGGCGCACTTCCCGCTCAAAGCCGACACCTCCCAACCATCCGACGGTCACTAGGTCTCTTGCCGACCATCCCATGATTCTGCCGACCACAGCAGTAGCGGTCTGGATACTTGCGATCGTTTCGCTGCTGTGCCTGGGAAGCTGGGCTAATACACTGAAACTGGCTGGACGATGGCGCTTTGAGTACTTCTACTACGACTTCGTTTTGGGAATCCTGCTGAGCGCGGGCGTGGCGGTTCTGGTTCTGGGATCCGGACGGCCTCAAGAACTCACATTTCAGGATAATCTGCTGCTGACGGGGTATCGGAAAATGGCCTGGGTTTTGGGCAGCGGAGTGGTGCTGAACCTGGGCACGCTTCTGCTTCTGGCCGCCATAGGCCTCGCCGGCATGAGCGTGGCGTTTCCGTTAACTCTGGGCGTGGCGGTGGTGGTCGGCACGCTGTGGGATTTCGCCTTTGGCACGCAGTCGAACACCCTTTTGACTCTCCTGGGGGTCGCTCTGCTGGTGGCCGCCGTGATCGTTACCGCGCTGGCCTACGTCCGACTGCTGGAGGTGCGGCGGCAGGCCGCACAGCAGGCGCTGACGCCCGATCCGCGCGTGAAGTCCAAGCGTCCCAAGCCGACCGGAGGGCCGTTGACGATTGCTTTTTCCGTGGCGGGGGGAATCATCCTGGGCGCGTTCCCGCGAATTCTGGCCGAGGGCACCAGCGGAGACAACGGTCTGGCTCCATATCCCGCCATCTTGCTGCTATCCGTGGCCGCACTTCTATCGTCACCCTTCTTCGTGCTGTTTTTCACTACATTTCCGTTGCAAGACGTTCCTGGCAGCCCTACCGGGTATCTAAGCGGGACAAGAAAGCAGCACTTGCTCGGCGTCGCAGGAGGAATCATGTGGGCAATCGGGATTTTGACTTTCCTGCTGGTCCAGGCAGCGCCCCAGATCGCGCAGCCCAGCTCGTTGGTTCTATATATCCTGAACAATGCCGCGCTCCTGGTGGCTGCCGCCTGGGGTCTGTTGGCCTGGCGGGAGTTTCAAGGGGGCGATGAGCGCGTGGGCATGCTGGCGGCCGGGATGGTGGTGTTGTTTCTGACCGGCCTGGGCATGGTGGCCTTCGCCCTTCTGCCAAAATGATGCTGCACGGCAGCCGTCCGGCCCGCGTCAGTTCTTACAAGATGAAGTGTGCACTTGGGCTGATCGCGCTGGCCCTCAGCGCGGCTCCGGTTTTTGCCGGAGAATACGTCGTGTTTTCCAGCGGCCTGAAACTGCGCGCGGACCGGCATGAGCAATCGGGAGGACTGATCCGCCTGTTCTACGGCGGAGGAGTGACGGAAGTACCCGCCCAACTGGTATCCGGATTTGAAGAGGAAGAAGTGACCACTCCGGCGGACGCCGTGACCGTGAAGACGCCCGAAGTCAAGCTGGAAACCGCCGCTCCGGCGGCCCCGGGGCCAAAACAGATGCTGCGCGATGCCGCGCGGCGGTCCGGGCTTCCGCCGGAGTTCGTGGAGAGTGTGGCGCAAGTCGAATCGGGATTCCGGCCGGACGCAGTTTCGCCCAAAGGCGCGGTGGGCGTGATGCAGCTAATGCCGGCAACCGCTAAGACGCTGGGCGCCGATCCGAACGATACGGCCCAGAATATCGACGCCGGCACGCGACTGTTGCGCGAACTGCTGATCAAGTACAACGGCGACGTGGTGAAGGCTCTGGCCGCCTACAACGCCGGAGAGAGCGCCGTCGACAAGTATCAGGGCATGCCGCCCTATAACGAGACCCGCTGGTACGTGAAGAAAGTGATCGATACATATCAAAAAGCTGGTCAGAAGGCCGGCGGACAATAGGCCGCCTTATCCGCGCCACTTCAGGATCGGTTTTCGCGCGGCAGCCACCTCATCCACTTTGGTTGTACGAGTCGAAAGCGGGGCTCGTGACAATACATCCGGATGCTCCTGTTCTTCTTGAGCGATCGAAATCAGCGCATCCGCGAACAGATCCAGCTCCTGCTTGCTTTCCGTCTCAGTCGGTTCGATCATCATCGCGCCGTGCACGATTAGCGGGAAGCTGACGGTGTAAGGGTGGAATCCGTAATCGATCAGCCTCTTGGCGATCGCGGCGGTCGAAGCGTGGCGGAATACGCACTCGTGCATGCTGGGCGCGCGATAGGCGATCTCATAGTGCGGCTCCAGCAGCTTGCGCAGATAATTGGCATTGAGCAGAGCGTCGAGCGTGGCCCGCTTCAGCCCGTCGCCGCCGTGAGCCATGATGTAGGCCAGCGCCCGAACCAGGACGCCAAAGTTTCCATAAAAGGCCCGCACGCGGCCGATGGTCTGGGGGCAATCGTAGTTCCAGGACCACCCGGCCGGCCCACGCTGAAGCCGTGGAAGGGGAAGAAACGGCTCCAGCGGCTTCTTTACAGCCACCGGTCCCGAGCCCGGCCCGCCACCTCCGTGGGGAGTCGAAAAGGTCTTGTGCAGGTTCAGGTGCATGAGATCGACGCCATAATCGCCGGGGCGCGAGATTCCCGCCAGCGCGTTCATGTTCGCGCCATCCATGTACACCAGCGCACCCTTGGCGTGCAGAATGCGCGCGACCTCCACGATGTGCTCCTCGAACACCCCCAGTGTGTTGGGATTCGTGATCATGATGGCCGCGACATCTTCGTCCACCATTCGCGTCAGCGCTTCCGCGTCGAGCATTCCGCGATCGTTCGAGGCGACATTGAGCACTTCGTAGCCGGCCATGCGAACCGAAGCCGGATTCGTCCCGTGCGCCGAATCGGGCACGATCACTTTCTTGCGGGCGTTTCCCTGCGCTGCGAGGTAAGCGCGGACCAGCAGGATCCCGGTAAGCTCGCCATGGGCACCAGCCGCGGGCTGCAGCGTGACTGCGTCCATGCCGGTGATCTCGGCTAGCACGCGCTCCAGCTCAGCCAGGAGCGCGAATGCGCCCTGCGATAACGCATCGGGCTGATATGGATGGATCCACACGAGGCCCTCGGTTCGCGCCACCGCTTCATTCACCCGCGGATTGTATTTCATGGTGCACGAACCGAGCGGGTATAGGCCCAGATCGATAGCGTAGTTCCAGGTGGAAAGACGTGTGAAGTGGCGAATCACGTCCACTTCGCTGACTTCGGGAAAGTCCGGGATCTCGCGGCGTACATGCTGCGGACCCAGGGCCTGGGCGGTGTCCACTGCGGGCACGTCCAGCGGGGGAAGCTGATAACCAATCTTGCCCGGCGAGCTGGTCTCAAACAGAAGCGATTCGTTCTGGGTGGGATGTTGCCGGACCTTCTCGATCATGCGCCGAACGCCTCCGCGACCGCATCCATATCGGCGCGGCGGGACATCTCCGTGCAACACAGCAGCATGCTGTTCCGAAGCTCGGGATAGAAGCGGTCGAGCGGCAAGCCGCCGACGATTTGAAAACTGAGCAGCCGCCGATTGACCTCCTCAGGAGACCGCACGCCGGTGGCGGCCACGAATTCGTTGAAGTACGGCCCGTGGAACCGGCGCCACAGCCTCTCACCCAGGTAATGAGCCTTGGCCAGATTCTGCTCCGCCAGTTCGCGCAGGCCCTGCTTACCATAGAGCGCCATGAACACGGTGGCCATCAGCGCCATCAGCGCCTGATTGGTGCAGATATTGGACGTCGCTCTCTCTCTTCTGATGTGTTGCTCGCGGGTGGCAAGCGTCAGGCAAAAAGCCCGATTGCCGTTCGCGTCTTTGGTTTCGCCCACCAGCCGGCCGGGCAACTGACGGACGTATTTTTCCTTGCACGCGATGATGCCGGCAAACGGTCCTCCATAACTAGGAGCAATCGCGAAGCTCTGCAGTTCGCCCGCGACGATATCGGCATCGCGCGGGGGCTCCAGTAGCCCGAGCGACACGGCTTCGGTGAACACAAACACCAGCAGCGCGCCTTTGGCATGCGCCATCTCCGCGATCTGTTTCGCGTTTTCGACCACCCCGAAAAAATTCGGCGATTGAATGATCACCGCGGCCGTTGCCTGGTCCAGGATTTGTTCCAGCGATGCGACATCCACCTGGCCGGTTTCGGGGTCGTATTCGAATTCCTTCACGGGAACGCCTTGGTGACGCGTATACGTCCCCAGCACCTCCCGATACTCCGGATGAACGGTGCGGGCCACGGCGATACCTTCACGTCCAGTGATCCGCATGGCCATCATGGCGGCCTCGGGCACGGCTGTAGATCCGTCGTACATGGACGCGTTGGCCACATCCATGCCGGTCAACTGGCAGATCATGGTCTGAAATTCGAAGATTGCGGTGAGCGTGCCCTGTGAGATCTCGGCTTGGTAGGGCGTGTAGGCGGTCAGAAATTCGCCGCGCGAAACGATCGCGTCCACCAGCACCGGACGGTAATGATGATACACGCCCGCGCCCAGGAAATTGGCGTGCTCGTTGGCGTTTTCACCGCCGCGCTGGCGAAAATAATCGACGATTTCGTATTCGCTCTTGCCGGAGGGAATATTCAGCGCCCCGCGAAGGCGCACGTCTTCGGGAAGATGCGCGTACAGATCTTCCAGCGCGGACGCGCCGATGGTATCGAGCATCTGACGGCGCTCAACATCAGACTTCGGTAAGTATCGCAATTAAGACGATTCCGTTCCTGTATAGGATTGATATTCAGCGGCCGTGAGGAGCTGGCCGGCTTCTTCCGGATTTGACAACCTGATGCGAATCAGCCATCCCGATCCGTACGGATCGGTGTTGAGGATTTCAGGCGACTCCGCCAGCGATCCGTTGACTTCCAGGACTTCTCCCGAAACAGGCGTGTAAATATCGCTGACAGCCTTGACCGACTCCACCGAGCCGATGGTCTTTTGCTGTTGTACCAGCGTTCCGGGCTTGGGAAGGTCCACGTATACGATATCGCCCAATTCCTTCTGGGCGTGAAACGTGATGCCGATGGTTCCGGTATCGCCTTCGACCCTCACCCACTCATGCTCTTTGGTGTAGCGGAGATTCTCTGGGTCCATTGAACCGGGTCCTTTATTCAATTAACGCATCCTTTTATAGAAGGGAGTCGGCACTGTTACGGCGTCCACGGCTTGGCCCCGGACCATGATCTCAATGGGCCGGCCGGTTTCGGCGTTGGCGCACGGCAGATAACACAGGCCGATGTTTTTATTCAGCGTGGGAGAAGGTCCGCCGCTGGTCACCCAGCCCGCTCCCGCACCCGCAATACACACTTCATAGCCGTCACGGCCGATGCCGCGGCCCGTCATTTCGAATCCGATTAGCTTGCGCGTAACGCCCCGGTCTCTCTGCAGTGCCAGCGCCTGGCGTCCGATGAAATCGCCCTTGTCCATCTTTACGATCCAGCCCAGGCCCGCGTCCCAGGGTGTAATGGACGCGTGAATCTCATGGTCATAGAGCGCCATCGCTGCTTCCAGGCGCAGCGTGTTCCGTGCGCCCAGCCCGCACGGCTTGATCCCAAAGCCGGCGCCCGCCGCGAGAATCTCTTCCCAGATCCGCGGAGCGTCCGCAGGCGACAGATAGATCTCGAAGCCATCCTCGCCGGTGTAGCCCGTCCGGGCGATGCGGGCCGCCGCGCCACTGACGTTATCGTCAACAAAATGATAATAGCGAACGGCCGCGAGCGGAATCGTCGTCAGCTTCTGCAGCGTATCGAGCGCGCGGGGACCCTGCACCGCCAGTTGCGCATAGCGCGCCCCGGCGTTTTCGACTGCGGCATCAAATTGGTTATGCGCCTGGATGTGCTGATAGTCCTTGTCCTGGTTGGACGCGTTCACGCATAAAAAGTATTGATCGTCCGCGACCTTGTGAACCAGAATGTCGTCGACGAACCCGCCGTGCTCGTACAACAGCCCGGAGTACTGCGCTTGACCGACTTGCATCCGCGAGGCGTCGTTGGTCGCGACGTAATTCACCAGCCGCAAGGCTTGCTTGCCTCGAATCTCGATTTCGCCCATGTGGCTGACGTCGAACAGACCCACGCGCTGGCGCACCGCATGGTGTTCCTCCAGCAGGCTGCCATACTGGACCGGCATGTCCCAGCCGCCGAAGTCGATCATCTTGGCGCCCAAGCGGCGATGAATCGCATTCAGCGCGGTAGTCTTCAAGGACACGGACGGCGGCTGCGCCATTGAAGATCAGGCTAGCATCCGCGGAGGCAGGCAGGCTTGCTAGTATCTTCGAAGAACCGCGAGCACTTTGCCCTGAATCGCCACCGCGGACGCAGGAACGTAGATGGGCTTCATGCTAGCGTTGGCGGGCTGCAGGCGAACCCGGTCGCCGGGCTCTTTGTAAAAGCGCTTGAGAGTAGTTTCCGTGCCGTCGACCAGAGCCACCACAATTTCGCCGTCCCGAGCCGTGGCGGCGCGCTCGATCAGCACGTAATCGCCGTCACAGATATGATCCTCGACCATCGATTCGCCGCGCACCTGTAGGGCGTAGGTATTTGGATCGGCCGTAAAATCCGCGAAGCTGACCGTATCGTTCCCGGCCAGCGATTCGACCGGCACACCCGCGGCGATCCGGCCCAGCAGAGGGATCTCCAGCGGCGGAGGCATTTGGCGATGCTGGCGCTGCTCGTCGTAGTACTTGGTGGCGATTTCGAGCGACCGGCTCTGATTAAAGCCGCGCTTTAGGTAATGCTTGGATTCGAGTGCCAGGATGTGCTTGTGCACCGTGGCCAGTGAAGCCAGGCTCAACCCGTCCGCGATTTCTTCATAGCTTGGGCAGTAGCCATTCTTTTCCAGAAAGCCCGCCAGGAAATCCAGGAATTCCTTCTGACGTTTGGTGAGAGCCATGCGCCCATTCTAGGCGAATAAAAGGGAAAGTGTCAAGCGTAACGTCATGTGAGAATGGGTTCAGATGCTTCGAAAGCTACTGACCGTCTCTGGGGCCGTATTTCTTGCGGCGGGATCAGGGCTGGCATGGAACCGCGCCGGGCACATGGTGATGGGCGCGATCGCCTTTGACGACCTTCAACGCTCCGCTCCGGCAACCATATCCCGCGTCGTGGCCATCCTCCGGCAGCACCCACAATACGAATCGCGCTGGAAGCGGCAGCTTGAGGGCATGGGCGAGCAGGATCAGGGGCGATATCTGTTCATGCTCGCGGCGCGCTGGCCGGACGATATCCGCGGTGAAAAGGCCTTCGATCATCCGGTGTGGCATTACATCGACTATCCTTACAAGCCGAAAGCGCAGCCGGATTCGGTGCACGCACTTCCTCCAGCGGCCGAAAACATCGTCGAGGCGTTCCGGCAGAACGTCGCCATCGTGCAGAGTTCCGCGCCGGATGATCAGAAGTCTGTGGCTCTTTGCTGGATCTTTCACCTGATGGGCGATGCGCACCAGCCGCTGCACACCGTCTCGCTATTCACGACCGAGTTCCCTGAAGGCGACCGCGGCGGCAATCTATTTTTCATTCGGCCCGATCCATCCAGCCTCACAACCCAGAACCTGCACGCCTACTGGGACGGCATCTTGTCCTCGGACGACCACTATGATCCAGCAAGGATCCTCGCGGCAAAAATTGAGAGTTCCCAGAATCGGGTCACATCCAGGAAGTCAGCCGAATCGCACTTTGAGGCGTGGACGCACCAGAGTTGGGATCTGGCGGTCTCGACGGTTTACCGCAAGGGCAGGTTGAAAATCAGCACCGACAAGAATCTGGGTACTCCGCTGCCTCGCGACTATCATCCGTCGGCCGAACATGTCGCCACCCGCCAGGTCGCGATCGCAGGCCATCGGCTCGCGGATTTCCTGCGGACGAATTTTCCATAGCGTCGACGACGGCGTTATCCTGAGGCATGGGAACAGTGCATTCGGTCTGCGCCTTAGACTGCCCCGATTGCTGCTCTATGGTGGTGGACGTGGAGAACGGCCGGGCCACCCGGCTGCGAGGCGATCCGGGTCATCCCGTCACGCAAGGATTCCTGTGCGGCAAGGTCGCCCAATACCTGGAGCGCGAATACTCGCCCGACCGGTTACTCTATCCGCACAAGCGCATCGGCGCAAAAGGCGAAGGCCGATTCGAGCGCATTTCCTGGGATGAGGCGCTTGCCACAATTGCAACGCAGTTAACCAATGTGTCGCGCCAATATGGACCCGAGGCGATTCTCCCCTATAGCTACGGCGGCACACTGGGGATGCTCAACGGCGCCGGCATGGACCGCCGTTTCTTCCACCGCCTGGGCGCCTCGCGGCTGGACCGAACTATTTGTGCGACCGCCGGCGGCGCGGGGTTGACCGCGATCAACGGGCTCCGCTACGCGACCGAGCCGGAACAGTTCCGGTTATCCAAGCTGATCATCGCCTGGGGCGCCAACATTCACGGCGCTAACATTCACCTGTGGCCTTTCATCGTGGAAGCCCGGCGCAAGGGAGCGAAGCTGGTGGTGATCGATCCTATCCGCACACGCACAGCCGCGCTGGCCGACCAGCACCTGGCCATCCATCCCGGAAGCGATCTGGCACTGGCGCTGGGATTAATGCACGTGATCATCGGCGAAAAACTGCACGATGCCGATTATGTTGCGCATTACACCAACGGTTTCGATGCGTTGCGTGAGCGCGCGCTAAGCTATCCGCCCGAGCGCGTTGCTGCGCTCACCGGCATCCCGTCCGAAGAGATCGTAAAACTGGCGCGAGACTACGCCACCACGCGGCCGGCGGCCATCCGCGTCAATTACGGAGTCCAGCGCAGTCAACAGGGCGGCGCGGCGGTACGGGCAATCGCGGCTCTTCCGGCTCTGGTCGGATCATGGCGCGAGGCGGGCGGCGGATTGCAGCTCTCCACGTCGCAGGCGTTCCAGTTTAACCGCGCGGGCCTCGAAATGCCGGAATTGCAGAATCGCTCGCCCCTGGGGCGCGAGGCGCGCATCGTGAATATGAGCCTGCTGGGCAAGGCTCTCACCGAACTGGATCAGCCCCCGGTCAAGGCCATGGTGGTATACAACTCGAATCCCGCCGCGGTGGCGCCGGATCAGAACGTCGTGCTGCGCGGCCTTCGCCGCGAGGACTTGTTCACCGTTGTGCTCGAGCAGTTCCAGACCGACACGGCTGACTACGCGGATATTCTGCTGCCGGCTACCACCTTCCTGGAGCACACCGATATCTATTTCGCCTATGGGCATCATTATTTGCCATTGGCACGGCCGGTGCTTCCCGCCCCGGGCGAGGCTCGCTCGAACGTCGAGACGTTCCGCGCGCTCGCGCTTCGGATGGGCTTCGATGACGACTGTTTCCGGGACACCGAAGACGATATGATCCGGACGCTATTGAGCTCCGACCATCCATTTCTGAAGGGAATTACCCTGGAACGACTGGATCACGAGCATTTTGTACGTCTCAATGTCGCGCCCGGTAACGAACCCTTCCTGCCTTTCGCGCAAGGCGGCTTCGGGACGCCGTCGGGCAAATGCGAGTTCGGCGCGGAGACGCTGGAGTACACGCCGCCGGTCGAATCGCGCCTCGGAGATGAGGCCTTGCGGAGGAAGTATCCGCTGGAGCTGATCTCCTCCAAGAACGACGACAGTATGAACTCCACCTTCGGCAATCGCGCCGGTGTGGATCAGGACACTGCGATTCTGCACTTGCATCCGTCCGACGCCGAGCCTCGTGCCATCCGCACGGGCGACCGTGTGCGCGTGTTCAACGATCGCGGCAGCCTGCTGCTGAACGCCAAAGTCGCCACCCCAAACAATGGAATGGTGCAAGGTGGAGTGGCGCGGGCGCCTTCCACACGCTGGCTCAAGCGCGCCGCGGACGGCCACAATGCGAACGTGCTCACCTCGGACCGGCTAACCGATATGGGCGGCGGCCCGTCATTTTACAGTTGCCTGGTTCAAGTCGAGCGCTGCGGCGATTAGAAAACGCCGCGGCGATTAGAAAGCGCTGCGCTGCGGCGACTAATTAATCCGGCCCCGCAGGACCACCATGCTGATCTTTCTCGTATTCCGGATGTCATCCAGAGGATTAGCGTACAGCAGCACCAGGTCGGCGAGTTTGCCCACCTCGATTGTCCCCATATTCTGGAGTGCGCCAAAATAGCGCGCCGGGTTGCGGGTCGCGGTTTGCAAAGCTTCCATGGGCGTAAACCCCGATTCGACGAACAGCTCCAGCTCGTCGTGCAAGCCGGCTCCCACAGGCACCGGATTATCGGGTGAGGTATCGGTGCCCGCTAAGAATTCGACGCCGGCGCGATGCATGTCCCGGACCAGTTGCTTATAACGGTCGAGCAGCGTGCTGATGCGAGCCATCCATCCGTCGAATACTTCCGGCGAAAGATCGCGCATATACACCAGCCGCCGGGCCCGATCTTTATCCGCCAGGAAGCTGTGCAGCAGCGCCAGCGTCGGCGTCTGCCATGTGGAGTTCTTCACGAACGTCCGGAACAAGGCCGCGGCTTTGGCGGCGTCATAGGTATCGAACAGGCCATCGGGATCGGGAAATCCGAGCTGGAGTCCCCGGTCGAACGGGGAGATACCGGTATCGCTCATGGTGAAGATGCGCTGGCGGCGCAATTCCTCTTCGCGGGTGGAACATGCCAGCAGGATGTTGATGAGATGCTCCTCGCTCCGCTGGCCGGCGTCCGAGGCTTCGGCCGGGCTGACCGTTTCGGGCACGTGGCCGGCGAAGGGAATGCCCAGCCGCTTGGATTCCTGGGCGATCGCGAAATACGCCTCGCGCGGCAGACTGCTATAGACCTTGAGGAAATCCGGTCCCCTGGACGCGAGCACGTCAACCGCGCGCCGGGCTTCGTCGGCCGTCCCGACGGCGAAAGCATCGGGCCGGTCCGGGCCGGACATGAGCGGTCCGTCCAGGAATCCCGGGGCGGTGATGCGCGGATTCTCGGAACGCTCCAGCCAGGCGTCCAAGGTAGCGATCGGGATCCCTGAATACATCTCGCGGATTCCGGTAATGCCATTCTTGACCAGCGTGCGGAGCTCGTTTCCCTGAGCGTCCAGATGAACGTGCATGTCCCACAAGCCGGGGATCAGGAATTGGCCGCTGGCGTCTATGACACGGGCGCCGGCTGGGGGTTGGACGATTTGGCCGACCGAGACGATACGTCCAGCGGCGATGGCGACGGTGACATCCTTACGCGGCGGTGCGCCCGTTCCGTCGATGACCGTGGCGTGCTCGAAGACAATCTCGGGAACCAGTGCCACTGGCTGCACCGGATTTTGAGCCAGCGCGGCCGGGACAAGTGCCGCCAACGCGAATAGCCGGCGACGGAATCCGACTTGGCGTTTCTGGTTCAGCTTCTTTAATCTGCTATTTCTTATTCAGCTTCAGGTTAACGGTCGCGATTTTGCGGCTGTCGAAATTGCTGAGCCGTTTGCTGTCGCTGCTCATGCCGCTGTAATCTGCCTTGACTTCATAATCCGTATCGGCCCGCAACCCGGAAAAGCGATATTCTCCATTTTCCTGGGTAATGAAAGACCGAACCTGGAGTGTGCGCGTGTCTTTCAACTGGACCACCGCGCCGGAGACCGGTTTGTCGTCGGGGTCGTTCACCTGACCCTGCAAGGTGCGGACGGTGGGATCGTCCTTGTCCTTGTTTTTCTGGGCGGGCAGGAGTTGAGCGCATGCCAACGCTAAAACGGCAACCAGCATCGTCCGTGAGAAACGGGCGTGCGAAACGCGTTGCATAACCGGTTTACCTCCCCTTCTTAGACTCGGGAACCAGCAGTAAGGTTGCATTGATCTGCTCCTGGTCATGTATCTCAATCTCTTCGCGGGCGGTCTCAAACCCTTTTAATGAAGCGGCTACAACGTAGGTGTTCGGACCGGCGGGGACGCGGAATGTGAATTCGCCCCGCGGCGAGCTGATCTGATGCTGCAGTTTCTTCTTGGCCGCGCTCTTCAGCGTCAGCACCACGGACGCGCCCGGCTGGGCGAATCCGGGGTCGCGGAAGACAGTACCGGAAATCACCGACTCCGGCTCGGCTGGGTGCTTCCCTTGAGCCCAAAGCAGCTGCACCACGCACAACGCGGGAAGCAGGACCCGCCTAGGCAGAAAGACGAATGCGGATCTAGACTTCCTCCTCATCCTCGTCCTCATCCTCGTCGTCTTCATCGTAGTCGTCGTACTCCCCGTCTTCGTCCTCATCGTCGTCGTCATCGTCGGCGTCTGGAGTCAGCTCCAACGGAGACACGCCGGTGACATTCAGGTTCGCGCCGCACTCCTCGCAGATGAGAGAATCGCCTTCGTCCAGTTCTTCCTCGTCGACATCGATCTCCGCATTACATAGCGGACAGTGGATCATTTCCGATCTCCCCTCGTTCGCGTTTGCATCTTAGAATTTGTTTTACCACGCACGGCAGCCTCCGGGAAGCGCCGGGCACTTTCTTGAGCGTCTTTAGGCGGGCTGCAAATTGCCGGCGACTCGCTGCATCGCTGGAAGTGAGAGAGTGACCAGAGTTTTCTCGAGATCCTCTCCGGATTCAATCATATACTTCAGGTGTCGGGCGGCCAGCAGCATGCACCAGGGGTCCGTGAGAGTGTGGCCGGTTTCCGCGCTGAGAGTCAGCAGATGCGGATGCGGCAAGGCGATCACTTTCTCCTGCTTGGGCTCTATTTCACCGGGGCCTTCGGTCCATAAAATGAACTTGACGTCGACCGTATCGGCGTGGCGGATGGAAATGCCCGTCTGGAGCCAGCGGAATTCCACTTCCCAGTTGCGGCCAAACGGATCGGGACCGGCCTCAAAGCGGCGTGCATTCTTAAGCATAGAGCCCTCAGTCATAAACTTCAGCGTAGCAAAGCCTCAGCGTTGGCAAGCGCCGCGGCATCGGGGACGCTTCCCTGCCCCACTTGCTGATTCCCGCCGCCACGTCCATGCGCCGCCGCCACGGCTGCTTTGATGCGATCGCCGGCATGGATGCCGGAATCAGCGGAGGCCGCCAGAAGCAGCGAAGGAGGCTGATCGCAAACCGCCAGGAACAGGGCTTTTCCTTCTGCCACGAAAGCCTGGGCGCGCGCGCGCATGGCATCGTCGATTGTGCCGCGCTGGATCATGCGGCGGATTCCGTCCGGGCCGGGCTCGGCCGCCAGGAATAATTCCTTCCCTTCCCGACGAGCGAGCTCCATCGCCAGACGCTGGGCAGTTTTCTCCAATGACTTGCTCTTTTCGATCAACCCCGCCAGCAGCTCCGGGCTTTGCTCCGGTGGAACCGACAGCGTTCGCCCGATCGCAGCCGCCAGCCGGTAATCGGCCCGCGCCCGGCGCAGTGCGCGAGTTCCGCAGACGAACTCCAGCCTTGTGATCCCCCGGATCTTTTCCGATTTGCCGGTGAGCACCATGGCTATCTCCGCTGTCGATCGCACGTGGCTGCCGCCGCAGGCACTGCGGTCAATGCCCTCGATGCTGACGATCCGCAGCGTTCCGGTACGTTCCGAGGCTTTGCGCAGCTCCAGAGGGGCCGAGGCGTCCTCGAACGTGATGTGGACCGGCCGGGCCTGGGCCGCAATCTCCGCGCAGCGGTCCTCGGCACGCTCCAGTTGTTCCGGGGTGAGCGATGGCGCATCCACATCGATGGTCGAAACCTCGCTGCCCAGGTGAAAGCTGACCGTGCGCATGGCGAACAACTCTTCCAGCACGGCCGAAAGCAGATGCTGCCCGGTGTGCTGCTGCATGTGGTCGTAGCGCCGCGGCCAGTCGATGACCCCGGCCACCTCGGCTGCTGCGAGCGGTGCATCCAAAACGTGTCCGATGCGGTCCTCTTCATCGATCACTTCGCGTACTGCCACGCCTCCGAGCGAGCCCAGGTCGAAGGGCTGCCCGCCGGAGGTGGGATAGAAGGCCGTGCGATCGAGGTACACGCGAAGACCGTCGCCAGACGTCTCCACCACGCGGGCTCGGAACTCGCGAAGATAGCAATCCTGATAATAGAGGCGTTCCGTCATCTCAAGCTGTGAACTAGGGAGCGGGAGACGTAATATCGAAGTCGGCGCGCATGAACTGCCAGTCCGGGAGTTCGTAGATCCGCAGTTTGGTGGTTACCTTCGCGCTCACGTCGTGGATTTCGAGCGGGCCCAGGGACGGGACCTTCGCCATAAACTCCGCGATGGGCGGATCGCCGGGCTTGGCAGCCGTGGTCTGGAGACGGATGGTGAGTCCCAGGTCACCCAGGTCAGCTTCCGAATGGTTGATCGCGACAAACTTCACGTCCAGTTCCCCTGGTTTCGATTCGGTCAGGCGGAAACCGGCCAGTTCAATGTATTTGGCAAGGGGATGCTTGCTGCTGGTGGTGGCGGGTCCGGTGACTTCGACAGTGCCCTGTTTGCTGACAGCTTGGGGCGCGGGCGAAGAACAGCCCGCAAGACCAAGTATAAGGACGACTAACGTTAGACGCACCACTCCAGCATAATACTGTTACGGGGCTGTTCACTAACGTGTTCAAAGCGATCCGCGAGCAAATCGACACGGTCTTTCGCCGCGATCCGGCGGCGCGCAGCGTGCTGGAGATCTTACTGTGCTATCCGGGATTTCACGCCGTGCTGCTGCATCGCGTGGCGCATCGCATGTATGGCGCGGGATGGTACACTCCGGCCCGCATGGTCAGCCAGCTCTCGCGTACTTTGACCGGGATTGAAATACACCCCGGTGCGACCATCGGACGGCGATTCTTCATCGATCACGGAATGGGCGTCGTGATTGGCGAGACTGCCGAGATCGGCGACGACGTACTGCTGTACCAGGGCGTAACGCTGGGAGGCACGGGCAAGGACACGGGCAAGCGGCATCCGACGCTGGGCAACGGCGTAGTGGTCGGCACCGGCGCGAAAATCCTCGGCAACATCCGCATCGGGGATTACTCCAAGGTCGGTGCGGGCTCGGTGGTGGTGCGTCCGGTGCCGGACCAGTCGACCGTGGTCGGGATTCCCGGGCGGGTGGTCAGCGGTATGGATCCCACCGATGCGCTGGAGCACGGGAACCTTCCCGATCCCGAAGGCCAGTTGATCGATGAGCTGGCCAGAAGAGTTGCGGAGCTGGAGGCCAAGGTCAAAGCCCTGCGGGAGGAGAAGTCGAGGCGCTGAACGCGTACTTGACGCTGTTGGCGGCGATCACCTTCAGCTCATCAGGGGTGAATCCGAAGGCGCTCGCCGCGAGATCATATTCCGAATCGAGTGTGCACTCGAACAGCGCCGGATCATCGGTGTTCAGAATAATCGGCACGCCAGCATCGAACAACATGCGAACCGGGTGATCGGCGAGCGATGCCACAGCTCCCGTGCGGACGTTGCTGCTGATGCAGACTTCGAGAGGAATGTGGTTATCGCGCAGGTGCGCCAACAGCTTTGCGTCGTGAACCGCCCGGATGCCGTGGCCGATGCGCTCTGCGCCGATCGCGAGCGCATCCCAAACGCTTTGGGCATCAGTTGTCTCACCGGCGTGGCAGAGAAGGCGCAGCCCGCGATCGCGCGCCTGGGCATAAAGATCCTTGAACCACAACGCGGGGCCTTCTGCCTCAATACCTCCGATGCCGATCGCGACAACGCCGTCGTTGATGTGGTCCGCTGCGAAATCGAACACCGGTGCGGCCGCCTCCGTTCCCCACTGGCGCGTGGCATCCAGGATCCACCGGATGGGAACGGGACTGCGGACGGCTTCCTTCGCCAGTGCGTCGAAGATCGCGGTCAGGTCCTGCTTCTTCCATAGGATCACGCCGGCGGAAAGCGTCACTTCGGCGTAGCAGACGTCTTGGCCGGCCAGCCGCTCGAACAGACGTCGCGCGATGAGGGCGTAGTCGGCCGGTCCGCGCAGTTTGCGATTGACCCAGACGTAACTCTGGATGAACCCTGCGAAGTCGTTGTAAGAGAATGCCGCGCGGAGCTCTGCATCGCTCAGGGCAGGGTCGAGTTCCTTCAGTGTCTCCGGCTCGACCGCGCCTTCCAGATGAAGATGCAGTTCGGCTCGCGTCAGGCTTCTAACACGCATTCCTGTAATAATAGCGGCCAGGGAACACATGACAAATGCCCCAGCTCAAAGTGAGCTGATTGCACAAGGCCGACATCACGATCCGTTCTCCTACCTGGGTCCGCATAAGGGGCAGATTCGCGCCTGGCTGCCACAGGCGAAAGACGCTTTCGTGCTGGCCGGCGGTCAGCTGGTCTCCATGAAACCCGCGCAGCCGGTGGGACTCTTTGTCGCCAAGAGCGATGCCACCGAATACCGCTTGCGGATCACGCTGTACTCCGGAGAGACGGAGGAGCTGGACGATCCGTATCGATTCCCTCCCCTGCTGACTGCCTTCGAACTGCACTTGCACGGCGAAGGCACCAACTACGAGAGCTATGGGACCCTGGGCGCGCATCCAGTGACTTGCCAAGGCGTTGAGGGCGTTCGCTTCGCCGTGTGGGCTCCCAATGCCGAGGTGGTGAGCGTTACGGGAGATCACAATAGCTGGGATCGAACCCGCCATCCGATGCGACTGCGCGACGGCGGACTGTGGGAGATTTTTCTGCCGGGACTCGCGGTGGGCGCACACTACAAGTATTCGGTGATGATGCCGACCGGCCACGAACAGGATCACAGCGATCCGTACGGATTTTTCTCCGAAGTGCCGCCCAAGACAGCGTCTATCGTCTGGGCGCTCTCGAATCATCCATGGGGCGATGCGGCGTGGATGGAGGATCGCGCGCAACGGAATTGGCTGCGCGAGCCGGTATCGATGTACGAAGTTCATCTGGAATCCTGGCTGCGCGGCCCCTTCAATGAATGGCTGACGTATCGGGAACTGGCCGAGAAGCTGCCCGTGTACGCCGCGGAGAACGGCTTCACGCATCTGGAGCTGCTGCCGATTATGGAGCATCCGTTTTCCGGATCGTGGGGCTACCAGGTGACCGGCTATTTCGCGCCCACTTCGCGGTTTGGGACGCCCGACGACTTCCGGTACCTCGTCGACCGCTGTCACCAGGCCGGACTGGGTGTGATCCTGGACTGGGTTCCCGGCCATTTTCCCAAGGATCCACATGGCTTGGCCCGCTTCGACGGTACGGGTCTATACGAGCATCAGGATCCGCGGCTGGGCGAGCATCGCGACTGGGGGACGCTCATCTTCAATTACGGCCGCAACGAAGTTCGCGAGTTTCTGCTTTCGAATGCGTTGTACTGGTTGAAGGAATTTCATATCGACGGGCTGCGCGTGGACGCCGTCGCATCCATGCTGTACCTGGATTATTCGCGCGAACCGGGAGATTGGCTCCCCAACCGCTACGGCGGGCGCGAAAATCTGGAGGCCATCGATTTCCTGAAGCGCTTTAACGAACTGGTCCATCAGGTTCCGGGAGCTATCACCATCGCCGAGGAATCCACGGCTTGGCCGGGCGTTTCGAAGCCGACCTACCTCAACGGCCTGGGCTTCACCATGAAATGGAACATGGGCTGGATGCACGACATGCTGGACTACTTTTCTAAACAGCCTGTTTTCCGCAAGTTTCATCAGAACGACATCACGTTCAGCATGCTGTACGCGTTCACCGAGAATTTCCTGCTGCCGATTTCGCACGACGAAGTAGTTCACGGGAAAGGCTCGCTGATTTCGAAGATGCCGGGTGACGAGTGGCAGCGTTTCGCCAACGTGCGGGCATTCCTGAGTTACATGTTCGGACATCCCGGAAAGAAGCTGCTGTTCATGGGCTCGGAGTTCGGCCAGACGCAGGAGTGGAACCACAATGAGGGTCTGGCGTGGTGGCTGCTGCAATTTCCGGTGCATCACACGCTTCAGACCTTGGTGCGGGAGCTCAACCGCCTGTATCGCGCGGAGCCCGCGCTCTACCAGGTGGATGACGACTTTCGCGGCTTCGAGTGGATCGATTTCCGCGACGCCGAAACCAGTGTGATTTTCTTCGCGCGCTACGCGCAAAATCGCGAGGACTTTCTGGTGTTTTGCTGCAACTTCACACCGGTGGCGCGGACGGGCTACCGCATGGGTCTTCCCCGCCCGTGCGGATACCGTGAAGTATTTAACAGCGATGCCGCGATGTTCGGGGGCAGCAATATGGGCAATGGGGGACGGGTCCAGGCCGAGAGTCTCGCGTCGCACGGCCAGCCCGCGAGCGCACGAGTTACTCTGCCTCCGCTCAGCGTGGTGGTGCTGAAGCCGGAATAAGGCGCAGATCAGAGTTCTGCCTTATAGCGTCAACGTAGCAAGATCCGGGCTCGCCGGGCGATATCCCGTGCGGCGTCCTCAACCGTCTTAACAAGACCCGGCAAATCGTCCCATACCGGTTCACTCGGGTCGCCGTTGACCGAAACCGCTGCCCGCACCTCGCCATCGGCATCCTCGTAGGAATCCCCATAGCAATCAAAGATCGGCACGCTCAGAGCTCGCAGATCCGAGTACGCCTCGCCGTCCGCAACCGCGTAGCACTGCTTTCGCACCCGATCCAGTTCCGCCAGGAATCGTTTCTTCGAGACAATGGTGGTCGCAGTGCTCCGCGCAAGTCCGAGCTTTGCAATCACGTCGAGCACTTGTTGCCTCGGCGAAAAAGCCAGAAGCACTTTGCCGAGCGCCGTGGAGTGCGTCGGCAACTCGCGCCCAATATCCCGCTGCGCCCGGACGCGGAAGGTACGCGCCGACCGGCTGGCGGCAGCCTGGATCGCCCGGTCCACAAACCGCGGACCTTCGACGCGATCGACAAGCAGGACACGCCCTTTCTGCAGAACACCGACGCCGGCCGACAATCCGGTCTGATTCGTCAGCTTGTACAGCGCCGGCTCGGCTACGGCGCGAATCCCGACCTCGCGCAGCGCGCCGTGCGCAAGAACAATGGGGGTCAGTCCAATTTTGTATCGATCGGAAGCCGCATCCTTGATCAGATAGCCCTCGCGCTCCAGCCTGCTGAGGATGTAGGAGCAGCTGCTCTTGGGGATATTCAACTCCCGGCTGATGTCAGCGTTCCTCAAGCCCCCCGGTGTCTGCTCGATTATCTTGAGCAGAACCAACGCGCGTTCCAGAGAATTGGTCCCGGCCACTTGACCAGATTCGCATAAACTCACTTGAACGTGTTCAATAGGTTGAACATTGCCTTGACCCCTCGACTGGAACCTTCTATCCTTCGGCTATGACTAAGACCGTCATCGTTCTACTCGCAGCCGCTTTATCCGCGTCTGCGCACCACTCCTTTGGGGCCGAATACGACGCGAACAAACCGATCAAGCTGACCGGGGTCGTGACCAAAGTCGAATGGACCAATCCGCATAGTTTCTTTTATCTGGACGTCAAGGACGCGTCCGGCAAAGTCGCCAACTGGAAGCTGGAAGGGTTTCCTCCCAACGTGCTGTATCGAACCGGATGGAAGAAAGACGTTACCCTCAAGCAAGGTGACGAGATCACGGTGACCGGATGGCATGCTCGCGATGGCACCGATTGGGGCCACTCGCGCGAAGTGACCTTTAAAGACGGTAAGAAGCTGTTTTTCGGTCCGCCCGCCGGCACCGGTGATGGCGGAAATGCTCCGGCAGTTGCTGTACCGTAAGGCGCCTATGACAAAATCCCGCATCGTTTTCAATCTCTCGGCAGCGGCGGCGCTCGCCACCATGCCCCTGATCATTACCGGTCAAGGTGGATCCGAAAAACCAGGCAGTTCCACAGTGCCGCGCATGTCCGATGGCAAGCCGGACATGAATGGAGTCTGGCAGGCCGGCAGCAGCCGGATCGGCACGTGGGAGGAAGCCAACGCCGGGGGAGGCACTAACGCCACCACGGGGCGGATTAGTCCGTTCGCGGTTCGCGGCGCGCCGGAGAAAGCTCCATATCAACCTTGGGCTGCCGAAAAAGTTTTGGAATCGTTCAACCGGCGGGGCATCGACGATCCGATGGCGCGCTGCCTCGCGCCCGGAGTGCCGCGAACGACGACCATGGGACTGTTCCCCATGCAAATCGTGCAGACGCCGCAAAACGTCGTGATGTTGTTCGAGGTGTTCCACGTGTTCCGCGTCATCCCGATTGGCGCGAAGCATCCCGAGGATCTCGAGTCGTCGTTCATGGGCGACTCGGTGGGCCGCTGGGAGGGAGACACCTTGGTCGTCGACGCCATCGGGTTCAATGATAAGACTTGGCTCGCCGGGACGGGCACATTCCATAGCGACAAACTGCACGTGGTCGAAAAGTTCACGCGCATGGACGAGAACACTATCGCGTATGAAGTGACGATGGAGGATCCCGTGGTGCTTACCAAGCCTTGGACTCAACGAAGCACGATCATGCTTCGTCCGGGCACTCGCCTGCGGGAGTATGAGTGTGTTGAAAACAACACCGACTTGCAGCGCTACGAGAAACTCCTGCAAGACGAGTCAGTCTTCAGAAGAAAATAGGTGGCAGGCACAGCTGGACTAGGCCTGTGCGCATGTGGTTCTACCTCCTCTCTACCGTCAGTGATTCATTCCGCTCATGGAATTATGTTCAGAGCTGAAGAAGAGGAAGAAATTGGAGCCAACCTCGACCGCTCTTCCTGCCGCTTCAACCGCATCCATTTCTTTTGAAGAAGTGATGCCACGGCTTCCATCAGCACTAGGCCAGTCGCTCTCGAACATCACGAGTACCGGCCTCACTTCCCACCAGATGGGTCTAGTGTTGACGCGGTCATTATCGACGACGTGGCTGTGATTGGGCGTTGGTACGAAGATCGGCGCCGTCGGAGCCGTACCAGGCTGCGCCAGCAGCACGGACAGGTCGACCGAAGATGCATGCATGGTGCAAGTGCCTGGCACTGCGTTGTTAGGGTCAGGGCACTGAGTCGTGATGGCGGGATTGACTGTCGCTTTCCACGCTTCGGGCACAAAACCAAACAGTGAGATCAACGCATTTCCGAGCGCTGTCCCGCAAAGTTCGCCGGGCCTTCCTCCACTCGGGCACTGCATCGCGTGGGCAGGGTTGGTGTCATGATCTACGGAAAACATCGGCACCAGGACATAGAGATGCGCAGTATGTTTGATGTCTCCCCCGGCTGGATCGGCGGTGGATTCAGTGACCACCTGGCAAATCGGCGTCTGCATCTCATTCGGGTCGGACTGCGCTTTTTTCGCGTTAAGATCCAGATCCATTGTCGGCTGGTCGACGCAATCAAAATTCTGGAGGTATGTAAACTTGACCAGTTCGCCATTCCCAAACCCTACGGTTTGATTGGGGGCTAGCGGCACTTGCGCGGAGGCGCTGCCGGCTGCGAATGTCAGGCACACGCAAGCCAAGAGCGGCACAGGAAAAGACGGCGGGTTCGAATACGGGCGGGATGGTAATTGCGGATTCATCATAGTAAGTCTCCTTTTCTTTGCGAATCGAGTAGCGTTGCGCATGACCGACCGTGCGGTTTACTGGAGTGGTCATGCCGTAAATCAGTCCTTCCGAAATGCCCTGAGCCGAGTCGACTAGTGACCGTTCGACCTGGAGGATGGTTTGCCTGTTTGCTTTCCGGAATTTGCAGGTCCGAACGTTAAGCTCAAGAGGTATTGAATCAGGTCGCCTTTCTCGTCGGGCGTGAGTCCCAACCGAAGGCAGGTGTTGTAATGATCGACGACATTCATCAGCGCCGGGAAACGCCCGTCGTGATAAAAACCGCCTTTGGAATGGGTAAATAGGTCTCCGATAGGTGAAGTGCGATACCGGTGATCCGGCGCCCGGTTGGCCTGAAAGCTATCGATACAGATCTCAGCAGGCAGGTGCAGATTCCAGCCCGAATCGCTCCAGAGCGGTTCGACATGGCAGTTGTTGCACTTGGCCTTGCCACTAAATAGCTGGTCCCCCCGGTCCGCCGCTGCAGGGTCAAAGCTTCCGGCGGGAGGCTGGGGCGAAGGTATGGCCAGTTGATAGAACTGCAGGGCTTGGAGTTTGGACGTGACCATGTCGTCATCCGGACTGATATATTGCCCGTTGGCGAGCCGCAAGTCTCCGAAACCGTGGGCCGCCGCAATCGGAAACTGCGTTCCATCGTTTAATCGCGGATCCCAGAACCGGCCGTTTCCATGCATTTCGAGCGTGGCCACGAATGCATTCCAGTGGGGCACTGATCCCCAGCCGGTCCATGTGTGTAGATTCACTCCTCCCAGTCCGAACGCCGGCGGAATCAAGGTGGCGCCTGGCACGTTCGTCCCGGTCACAATCCCGTCGGTGATTTGCTGGGGATTGGAGGTCTTTCCGTCGAGAAACAATTCTGCATCGAATTTGCCCGGACCCCAACTGTTGAGCACGGTTCTCACGTTGCCTTGAGTCGTATTCAGCAGGCTGGCGACTGCGTCCAGATCCGGCGCGAGAGCAATGATTCCGCCCACGTTCAGATCACGATTGGGCCAGCCATCGAGACGGTGGCCGATGCAGCCCGTGCCCGGGTTGGGTTGAATGGTTCCGGCGCACAGCGCGGGTTGAGAGTCGTCGACAGTGGCGTGACACAGGGCGCACTGAATCCCCATGGATTTGAGCGCTCCGGCGGAATCGAAAATGCCGGTAACGCCCACCACCGCATTCAACTTGAGCAGCGCGACCGTAACCGCGGGATCGTTCAAGTCGACCTTGCCGTGCTGTAGCTGCTCGAAAAGATTTCGCGGAAGCGCGTCGGAATCTACCTTCAACCCAACGGTGAGTGCCAGTTTTGGACTAACTCCCGGACCAACTCCTCCTAGTCCGGACCCCTCGATCGCCTGGTGCAGTTTGAGTGTATCGCCCCAGAACGTTTGATCGCCGAACGTATCGAAGCGGAAAATCTGACGTCCTTGGGTGACCAGTTGGACCGCATTATCGGCAGTTGTATCTCCACTTTTTGACTGGCTTTTGACGTTCTGCGCCATCAGACCCAGAAAGCCGCAGGCTCCCAGCAGGAATATCCCTGTGGCAGCTTTTACGCGAAATGACACACGTCCCCTCATCGCAGCATCCTCCCCACAGGACCGAAGATTCTGGATCTGACGCGATCCTTAACCGGCCGCTGTTCCCGGTTGTTAGAAGAATACGGCGTGCCAATCGTGTCGCATAAAGTTGTAAAACAATCGTTAAAGAATTGTGAATAAGTTGTAAGTATGCGCTCCCTTCCTTGACTTAGGGAAGCTCAAGTCAAACATATCCATGACTACTCGGCATGATCCGTGCTTTTAAAACACGTCTTATCGATTCGAAACGCGCCAGCATGGATTGTGTCTTCAGCTTCAGGGGGTCTAAACGATGAGTCAAGAGATTGTTCGTATATCACTAAAGCCCACGCTGACGCAGCGTCGGCCGTTGATCGTCACGTTGTTTTTGCTCGCATTGTTGTCAATGCCGGCGCCATTACCAGCAGGACAGGCGGGCCCGACCCAATCGGGCGCGGCTCCGGATGAAGAGCATGCCCCGCCCGATGGTCCGTTCTATCCCGGAGCGCCGAAATCGAGTTCACGATTACAGGCGCCCGTCGGGGACTACATTCTCCGCGTGTATGGCACGCTCCTTCTGAATGTCTCGATGAATGGCACAGCCCAGGTGGGCCAGGAAGTTCCCCTCTGGCCATTGCCTGGCAATGTCAATGTGACGTTTCCGGACGGCACCACGCGCCGCGCCGGATTAGTCGGCGATACGATCTTCACGGCTCGTCAATCCATCCTGGGCATCCAAGTGAGCCCGAAATCTCCCGGCAATGGATGGAATGCATCCGGGCTAGCGGAGGTTGACTTTTTTGGCTCCCGCCCGACCGATCCAACTCTTCAGCCGCAGGACCGGGTCTTCAACCAGCCGCGCTTGCGGCGGGCGTATCTCCAGCTCGACAAGGGTGACTGGAGGCTGGTCGCAGGTCAGGACAAAATGATTCTGGCGCCACTCGATCCTATTTCGCTTTCGCATGTCGCTGTGCCGTTAGGCGCCTCCGCCGGTAACTTGTGGGCCTGGCTGCCGCAGGTGCGGGTGGAGAATCGCCACAAATTCGGCGGCACGACTTTGCTGGTCCAAGGCGGGATCCTGCGCCCCTCCTTTGGCGATCCTCGCCTGGGCGATCAAAATGGTTTGATCAACGTGGCAACCGGCGCAGCCACCGGCGCGGCAGTGGATAATTTTTCGGGCTTCGGAGAGCGCGCCAGACAGCCCTTTTATCAAGCTCGAGTGGCGCTGTCGCATCCCTGGGCCGGAAGGACCGCAACGGTCGGCGTGAGTGGGCACTACGGACGTGAGCGAGTCGGCGCGGACCGGGATGTCGATTCCTCGGCAGCGGCTGTGGATGTGACTCTTCCCATCGTCAAATACCTCATCTTCCGGGGCGAGGTTTATACGGGCACCAATTTGGTTCCCTTCGATGGAGGCGTAATCCAGGGGGTGGCCTTCGTCGCCCCGGTGGTTTCGTCGACAGGAGTGATCACGACGCCGGCGCAGATTCGTAAAATTGGCGATATGGGCGGATGGGCGGAACTGATTTCGCCGGTCACCAGCAAGGATATTCTCTACGCCGGCGCAGGCACGGATGACCCGCGGGATCACAACCTTTTGCCGGGCACCAGTCGCTCAAAGAATTCATTCGTCTGGGCCAGCTACTTTCGCAAACTCGGTCCGGACGTGACGGCAGCAGTCGAATGGAGTTTCTGGGACTTCCGTACGAGGACGTTCACTTCGGGAGGGACTCTTGGACCGCGCGCGACGTCGGGCCGAGGCAATGTCGTCAACATCGCGCTCGCCTACCAGTTCTAGGCAAACTTGGAAATTCGCTCGAAGGCGTCCTCGGCCTGCGCGAGCAGTGAATTTATGATGGCCGACTACGGTGCTAGCCGATTGGAGACCGCTCCCGGGGGGCTGGCCTGCTGAACATTCCGAAAACTCAGGCTTAGCAAAGGTGGTGCGACGACAGTCGTCACCACTGCCATAAACACGACCACTCCATAGACGGACGGAGGAATCACTCCGAGATTCAGGCCGATCTGCGCCACAACCATGCCGACTTCGCCCCTTGGCGCCATGCCCGCGCCGACCCGAAAGGCATCCGCCCGTCCCATGCTCAGCGCGCCAAGCCCGCAAGCGATCAGCTTTGAAAGCACTGCGGCAACCAAAATCACAATGGACAGAAGCAACGTGTTCGTTTGCGAAAATACGGAAAGGTCCAGATGCAGTCCGATGCCGACCAGGAAGAAAGGGACCAGCAACTCTGATACTCCATGAGCCAAGTCGTGGACACGAGGCTGCAAAGAGTCTGAGAGCGCCATCCCGGCGAGAAATGCCCCGATTATTGCCGCGACTCCGGCGTACATAGCCAGAAGTGCAAGCCCGAAAAGAATAATGATCGCGAGGTTGAACTGAACCTCTCCAGCTTTGAGTCGCTCCTCAAGACGCGGGACCATAGTCCCCATGGCTCGCGTACCCCACTTGGCAACAACGATCGTGAAGCCTATGGCGCCGACAGCTGTAAATATCAGCTCCACTACGTTGATGGAACCGCGGGCCAGGCTACTCACGACGGCGAGAACGATCAGACCCAGCACGTCGTCAATAACTGCGGCAGCAAGAATGATCTTGCTCGCCGCGTGGTTGATGAGTCCCTTGGATGCGAGAACCTGAGCTGTAATCCCGACACTAGTGGCCACCATCGCAGCTCCGACAAAGATCGATTCGATCCCGGGTGCGCCCCATAGCCGCATAATCCCCCAACCGAGGAAGAACGGCGCCACGACTCCCAAAAATGCGACCAGAGTCGCCGTTTTCCCTACTCGTATCAGCTCGCTCGACTTGACCCCAAGGCCAACCCGAAAAAGCAGGAATAAAACGCCCAGTTCAGCCAGTGACGTAAGCATCTCATTGGGACGAACCCAGCCCAAGAGGCTGGGACCAAGCAGAACTCCAGCGAGAATCTCGCCGACCAGCCCCGGCATTCGCATGCGCTCGAATAGCTCCGCTAATAGCTTCGCTGTACCGAATACGGCGAGCATAGCTAGCGGTACATTATCGATACCAGAAGATGCGGCCAGGAAGAACGCGGGTAACCCGTGACAGAAGGGCATCTAAGCTCAACGGACGGACTTGGAGAATCCTAGAATGAGTTTGCCCAATGCACCTGGAAGCATGTCGTCGACGGCGATATCAGCCGCCATTTGTTGGACGGCCGTCGAGTAGGTCGCATAGGCGTGGATGGCTCCCGCGAGGTCCGCTATCTCCATATTCGCAAACCGCCCCCGTCCGTGCGTGGAAGCAAGGCGTTACGCACGGCCTGAAATGCCTGCCAACCTGCAAAGTGCGTGAATTGGTGGCCGCCCACAACATCGCTTGCGGCGTAGATGTTCTTGGTGTTGATGCGGAGGTGGTCGTCAACCGGAATGCCGCGTTCGGTGAATTGTGAACGGTCTAGTGCTCCGCCTTCGCCGGCGCGGCTTCTGGCTTGGCCGCGACCTCGCCAGTCTTTGCCGCTGTCCCGGCCACCGGCGCTTCGGTAAACGTCTCTTCCTGCAGATCCAAACCCTCATTCCGGACAATGATCGAAATCCGGCGATTAGACGGATTCATTGGATCGTTCTTCAAGAGCAGCCGTTGGTCTGCGAATCCGCGAACCTGGCTGATCCGGTCCGGGCTCAATCCGTTGTGGACCAGGATCCTCCGGGCCGCGTTGGCTCGATCCGACGATAGCTCCCAATTCGAATAGTCCGCGCCGCCGTACGGCGTGGAATCGGTGTGTCCTTCGATGGCCACCTTGTTGGGAAGCTTCGACAGTTCGGTCGCCAGAACCTGAATCAGCTCAGTGCCAGCTTCGCTCGGCTTAGGATTTCCTTTGCCGAAGAACAGGCCGCGCTCGGTTTCGAGCAGATCGATGCGCAGGCCTTCCGCCGTGATGGTCATCCGGATCTGGTTTTCCATATGTTGCAGCTGGGGGATCTGCTTCATTACCTGTGCCAGCTTGTCTTTCAGGTCTTGCAAATCCTTGCGATTCACCGTGAGCGTTTCTCCGATGCCCGCGGTGGTGGTGCCGGTCTGGCGGCCCTGCCCGGTCGGATCCTGAAAATAGCCGCCGACGGCTTTCTGCACTTTTTCGCTCGCGCTCAGCAGCCAGAGAACGATGAACAGCGCCATCATGGCGGTCACGAAATCGGCATAGGCTACTTTCCATGCTCCGCCGTGCTCGTCGTCATGCTCCCCGTGCTTCTTCTTGACGATGATGATCGTCGGCGACCCCGGCTTGGCGCTCACGCCGCCACCTCGGCGGGCGCGGCGGTGGCCGACTTACGGCAAGCATCGTCCATTTGCTTGAAAGTCGGACGTACGTGCGGAGGAATCGCGCGCCGTGCTGCTTCCAGGGCCAGGATCGGCGACATTCCCTTCATGTAGGCCAGAAGGCCCATGCGGAGACTCGAAAGATAGTCGCTTTCCGCGTCGCTCTGCTTCTTGAGATTGGCGGCGATCGGCCCCAGGAATCCGTAACACAGCAGAATGCCCAGAAATGTTCCCACCAGTGCCGCCGCTACTTTATGACCGATCTCTTCGGGCGGTCCGCCCAGCGCGCTCATGGTGATCACCACGCCCAGCACAGCCGCGACAATTCCCAATCCAGGAAGACTGTCCGCCATGGTGGATAAAGCGGCGACCGGCATGCGCGCCTGCTTGTGCAGAATTTCCAGATCCAGTTCCATGATGCTGTCCAGATCGTGCACTTCCACGCCGCCCGCGACCAGGGTTCGCATGGTATCGCAGAAGAACAGCATCGCCTCATGGTCCTTGCTGAAGCTGGGATGCCGTTTGAACAGGGCGCTCTTGTCGGGCGCATCCAGATCCTCTTCCAGGGACGTCAGGCTGTTCTTGCGAGCGGTGTTGAAAAAGTCATTCAGGAAACGCAGCGTATCGAGATAAGTGGAGGCGGTATAGCGGCTGCCCTTGAATACGCCCAGGATGCCCGTGGCTATGGCCTTCAAAATATGCGGGGGATTTCCGATCAGCACGGTCCCAATCGCGGCGCCGCCGATGATCAGCAGCTCCGCCGGTTGCATCAGAACCAGCAGGTTACCCTTTTCCATCAGGTAGCCCCCGGCTATGCAACCCAGGACCACTACAATGCCGATAATTGGAAACATCCCCGCCGGGCTCCGATCCGAGTTTGGACTGAACCCTTAGATCGGCAGCAAACCACAAGTTCTATAGACACAATCGGATAGCACGATAAATAGGGCCCGGAACGGGATCCCCAGCGGAGCCGGGTTAGAATCGGACGCCGACGGTGACCGGGATGAGGCTGGCGCCCGGTTGGGGCGTAAACATGTGGTGATAGCGCGCCTCCAAAAAGAGCTTGACGCGCTGCTCGCCTAGATTGAATGCGAATCCCGCGCCTCCGTTGACGCCGGGCCGATACAAATTCTCGGTGTGGATCAGATCATACTGGCTGGCTGGCCCGGCAGGTATGCGGTATTTTGTGAGTTGGCCGTAGAGGCCTGCGCCCCCGGTGAGATAAAAATCCGCGGGTCCCCGCTGATTGATATGGACGATCGGGTCCAGAGTCAGCGCCCAATACCTTTGGGTGCCGTGTTGCGCGCCTTGGCGCACCAGAGTGGCGTGATTGATCCCCAAACCGGCGGCCAGGAAATCGACCATGATCCCCACGGATCCACGCTCGATACCCGCCCCACCAGCCAGGCTCCAGCCAGTATCGAGGCGCGTGGCCAAAGGATTGACGGGCGCGGCGAGTCCCAGGCCAAGACTAGCGGTCGGCTGAAGATCGGATTGGCCGAAATGGCGCCACTGTGCCGAGAGAGGCAGGACGGCCGCCAGCAGCACGAGACAAATTCGTTGCATTTACGTTTCTCCAGTTCTTCGTCCCCCCGCACGGGGAGACTCAGGACGCGCCTCCCAATCTCAGCAAACCGAGGTCCAATGGATATGACGTTGGAGAACAGAGTAGTTTCGCGCGCGGTGGCTCCAGGCCGCTGGCCGATAACCACCACTACTACGCCGAATGAGCCAATGGGTTGAGTCCGGAGCAGCGTAGAATGAGGTGTTGCATTTTCGCATCTACCCTCTTCGCCTTACGTTCCTGGCCCGCGAGCCCCTCTCGTTTCCGCCGGGCGGCGCAGGCAACCGGCTGCGCGGGGCCTTTGGTTCGGTCCTGCACAAACTGGGGCGATCGTTGGTGTTTGAGCCTTCCTCCCAAGACGGTCCCAGCGGACTTGCCGACCGCCCTCGTCCCTTCGTATTTCGCGCCAGTCATCTGGATGGACGCACGGTCGCGCCGGGCGAAACCTTCCACTTCGACTTCCATTGGTTCGATATGCGCCGCCCTTCGCTGGATCTCGCGATTCGCGCGTTCCGCGCGCTGGGTAGCGAAACCGAACTGGTCGAAGTGAGTGGAGCGGAAGCTCCGCTGGAGCTACGCCTGGATCCTTCCGGCGGCGCCGTGAACCGGATCGTCATTCGATTCGAGACGCCCACCGAATTGAAGGAGGGCGGCCACACGGCGGAGCGCCCCGAGTTCGGCGTTCTCCTCGCGCGCGTTCGCGATCGGATCAGCACGCTGCGTGCGCTGTACGACGATGGTCCCCTGATCCTCAACTTCCGCCAGTTCGGTGAGCGCGCGGCGCGAATCCATATGACCCGTTGCGACATTCATCATGTGGAAACGTCCCGGCGCAGCGCCCGGACCGGACAGATCCACTCGCTCGGCGGCTTTATCGGCGAGGCCCAGTATGAAGGCGACGTGACAGAGTTCGTTCCCTATCTGCGCGCCGCGCAATGGACCGGCGTCGGCCGCCAGACAGCGTGGGGAAAAGGCACCCTGCGCGTAACGAAGTGCGAAGAGTAAACGCCTAGACTCAGTTGGGTGAAGTCCGTTCCCCGTTGTAAACTGAAAGACCCGAGGGTTAACCATGCTGAAGAAGTTATCCATGCTGCTGTTGCTGTGCGCCGTGTGCATGTGGGCCGCGGATTTCTGGACCACCAAGCCATTTACCGAATGGAATGACAAGGAAATTCAGAAGATCATTTCTAATTCTCCGTGGGCCGAAAAAGTTACCATCGCCGGCGGCTTGGGCCGAAGCGGAGCAGGAATCGCTGAGTCGTCCGCAGGTGGCCGCGGCGGCGGCGGCCGTGGCGGCGGCCGCGGCGGCGGTCCTCAGGGCGATTCGACCACTGCCGATCCCGGTATCGATGGAGGCGGCGGAGGCGGCGGAAACTTTGGAGGCGGCGGAGGCCCCAGCGGGATCGACGTAATCCTGCTGTGGCAAACGGCAGCGCCGGTGAGGCAGGCCATAGTCAAGCGCCAGTACGGCGCCGAAGCGGGCACGTCCCCGGAAGCGAAGGCCAAGCTGGAGCATGTCGACCAGGTCTATGTGCTCACCATGCTCGGCATGCCCGGGTTTACCCTCCCGGCGGCGCAAGGCGATCAAAAAGCCGCATTGCTCGATCTGACCACGGTCACGGTGAGCGGCAAACCACCGTTGAAGGCCGTCGACGTCCAGGTCAGCCCCGCCGGGCGCGGCAGCGGCAATGTGAGTTTCCTGTTCCCCAAGACGACCACGTTCACCGCTGACGACAAGGAGATGGAGTTCTTCACCAAGTTCGATAAGACTACCATCAAGAAGAAGTTCAAGTTGAAGGACATGGTGTTCAACGGCAAGGTTGAGATGTAGCTTGCCGGGTCCGTTTCCCCGTGCGTTCTATAACCGGCCCGCGGCGGAAGTCGCCCGGGCTCTGCTGGGAACTGTCCTGGTGCACGGGAGCACTTCTGGCCGTATCGTCGAGACCGAAGCTTACCTGGGCCTCAAAGATCGCGCCGCGCACTCCTGGCGCGGCATTACTCCCCGCACCCGCGTGCTGTTCGGCGAGCCCGGCCACGCCTACGTGTACCTCATTTACGGCATGTATGAATGCCTGAACGTAGTGGCCGAACCGGAGGGCAGCCCGGGATGCGTCCTGATCCGCGCCCTGGAACCGCTCGACGGAATCCCGCGGATGCGCCGGCGCAGGCCTGGCGCGCACGGCATCGAGAACCTGGCCAATGGCCCCGGAAAACTGACGCTGGCTTTGGGCATCAGCCGCCGGTACAATGGGGCCGACCTCACCGCCGGCCCGCTCACTATCCACGCTCCGGCGATGACCGAGACACCGCGCATCGGCGTTTCCCCGCGCATCGGCATCCGGCACTGTGCCGATTGGCCGCTGCGATTTTTCATCGAAGGTAACCGATTCGTGAGCCGATAATGCTACTTTCAGAGGTACACGCCTTATGTTGAAGCCAACGATCTTCCGCGAATATGACATTCGCGGCGTCGCGGATACGGAGCTGGTAAGCTCCGACGTCGTGGATCTGGGCCGCGGCCTGGGAACCTTGCTGCAACAGAAGAGCGGCAAGTCGATTACCCTGGGGCGCGATTGCCGTCTGAGTTCGCCTCGCCTGCGCGATGCCCTTCTCGAGGGCCTGACGGATACCGGCTGTGAGGTCACCGATATCGGCGTGGTGCCTACGCCTTTGCTGTACTTTTCGGCTGTGCATCTACAAGCGGACGGCGCTGTCATGATCACCGGCAGCCATAATCCCAGCGAGTTCAATGGATTCAAAACCGTGTGCGGCCCCACTACGCTGCACGGGGAGACCATCCAGGAGGTTCGCCGGATCATTGAAGCTCGTGATTTCCTGAAGGGCCGCGGCAGCCATGCCGACATGGATGTCATTCCGGCCTATCTGGACGAAGTTGCCCCTCAGTTCCATTATTCGCGGCGGATCAAGGTGGTCCTGGATGCCGGCAACGGAACCGCCGGACCAGTGGTGCATCGCCTGTTCGAACGTTTGAACTGCGAGGTCACCGAGCTGTTCTTCGATATGGACGGCCGGTTTCCCAACCATCATCCCGATCCCACGGTGCCCGCCAATCTTCAGCATTTGCGGGATGCCGTCCAGGCCCAAAAGGCCGAGCTGGGCATCGCCTTCGACGGCGACGCGGATCGCATCGGAGCCGTGGATGAAAACGGCGAGGTGATCTATGGCGACATGCTCCTGCTGATCTTCGGGCGGGAGATCCTGACCCGCAAGCCGGGCGCGACCATTATCGGCGAGGTTAAATGCTCCCAGCTTCTGTACGACGAACTCCGCCGCCTGGGCGGAAACGCCGTCATGTACAAGACCGGCCATTCGCTCATCAAAGCCAAAATGAAGCAGGAGCATGCGGAGCTGGCGGGTGAAATGTCCGGCCACATGTTCTTCGCTGACCGGTATTTCGGTTACGACGACGCCCTGTATGCCGCTTGCCGGCTGATCGAGATCGTGGCGGGCAGCGGCGGACCGCTGTCAGCCCAACTGGCCGGATTGCCCAAGCTCGTCTCGACGCCTGAAATTCGCGTGGATTGCCCGGATGAAGTGAAGTTTCAGGTGGTCGAGCGCGTGTCGGAACGCCTGAAAAAGACGCACAAGGTGATCGACGTGGATGGAGTGCGCGTGCGCTTCGAGCACGGCTGGGGGCTGGTGCGCGCGTCCAACACGCAACCGGTTCTGGTCCTGCGCTTTGAAGCCGAAAACGAAGACTGGCTTGCTAAATATCGGGCCGAAATGGAAGGGGCGCTCGAAGCAGCCAAGGCGGCGGTGGTTTAGAACCTGATGCAGCGTGTCAGGAGACCAACCTCCGAGAAAGTATGGCCCCCTCTCCAACACGCAGGCGCTATATCGCCCTCGTTTGAGAGTGCCAGAAATCGGCTCAAAAATCCATCGAGAAATAGCCCTAGCCTCATGCCCTAAGGTCTCTGCCCTACGACCTCAGGAATAGCAAGACTGCATTCAGGCCGCCGAATGCGAACGAATTCGAGATGGCATATTCGATGGCTGCGGCTCGGGGAATATTGGGGACCACATCCAGGTCGCAGGCCGGGTCGGACGCGATGAAATTGGCGGTGGGCGGGATCAAGCCGCATTGCAGCGCGCTGAGAGTAGCCACCGCCTCCAGCGCTCCCGCCGCACCCAGGGCGTGCCCATGCATGGACTTGGTGGAACTGACCAGCAGTTTTTGGGCGTGCGCTCCGAAAACGCTCCGGATCGCCTCGGTCTCGGTGGCGTCGTTGGCTAAGGTGCCGGTGCCATGCGCGTTCACGTAGCCAATCGCCTCGGGAGCCAGTCCGCCGTCAGCAAGAGCCGCCCGCATGGCTCGCGCAGCTCCTAAAGCCGAAGGCTGGGTGATGTGATGCGCATCGGAAGACATTCCGAATCCTGCCATCTCGCCCAGGATTTTCGCCCCGCGGGCGCGAGCACGCTCCACCGGCTCAAGCACCAGCACGGCCGCACCTTCCCCCAGAATCAGTCCCCGCCGGTCGAGTGAAAAAGGACGGCAGGTATCCGGTGCAACTACGCGCATTGCTTCCCAGGCCTTTAGAAATCCCATGGATAAGGGCGCTTCACTGCCCCCGGCGATGGCCACTTCCACTTCCCCGGAGCGGACCATCCGGAACGCCTGGCCGAGGGCGTGATTGGCAGAAGAGCAGGCCGTTGAAATGGTGAACACGGGCCCGGTGATTCCGTATTCGAGCGAAACCCGGCTGGCGCCCGCGTTACTCATCGCGCGTGCGATGGTCAGCGGCGAAACGCGCGGCTCCTGCAGCGCGTAGAGATGGTGAAAGCCGTCGTCTTCGGTGGATTTTCCGCCGCCCGAACAGCCTAGAACAATCGCGGTCCGTTCCCCGAGCTCGGGCGAAAATTCGATTCCTGACGCCTGGATCGCCTCGCGCGCGGCCACCGCCGCGAACTGCGCGAATCGATCCAGCATCTGCGCTTCTTTTTCGTCGAAGTAGCGCAAGGGATCGTAATCCGGGACCTGGGCCGCGTTGGGGAATCGAAGCGCTCCGGGCGCGACCAGAGTCAGGGGCCGGATGGCGCTTCGTCCCGCGGCCAGTCCGTTCCACAGGTCCGCGTAAGTGTCACCGAAAGCCGAGATCGCACCGATGCCGGTGACCGCGACGCGACGCGTCATTTCGGAGTTTCTGCGGCTTGCGCTTTTGCGGCCAGGAGTTTTTCGATTCCCTCCACCATCTCGCGAACTGTCCGGATGGCGCGCGCCGCGTCGTCCGGAATATCCAGGTCGAATTCGCCTTCGAGCGCGAACAGAATATTAATTCCATCCAGAGAATCGATGTTCAACTCCTCGAAGCTTTTATCGATGGTCACGGTCTCCGGCGGAATCTTCTGGGTCCTGCCGATTACGCCGGTTACGCGAGTGATCAGGTCTTCTGACATCAGTTCTGCGGGCATAGGATTTGGGTGAGAGTCAGGAACTGGAATCCGCGTTCCTGGAGCCGTGGCACGGTATACTCCACGGCTTCGATGGTCGCGGATATATCCGGAGCGGGACGCACGCCGCGGCCGTCATGGAGGCAGATAATCGCTCCCTCGGCGACGCGCCGCAAAATGAGCTCCGAGACGCGCGCAGCAGGCCAGCGCCAGTCGCGGCCGATCACGGTCCACATCACGCCGCTGAGCCCCAGCAACTCCTGGGCCTGGGCCACGCCGAACCAGCGCACGCCGTAGGGCGCGCGAAACCAGCGCGGTTTTGCGCCGGTGATTTCCTGAATGATCTCCTGGGCTCGCGCCATCTCGCCGTAGATGAAGCGCGGCGACTTGAAATCCAGGCGGCGATGCGAATCGGTATGGTTGCCGATCTCGTGTCCGCGGGAAGCGACTTCGCGGGCCACGTCCGGACAACGCCTGACATTTTCCCCGCACATGAAGAACGTCGCGGAAACCTGAAGTCGGTCCAAGGCTTCGAGCAGCTTCGGCGTGGATTCACTGGGACCGTCGTCGAAGGTGAGCGCCAGCGCGGGCTTGCTGCGATCGCCATGATAGTAAGACTCGCCGAAAACGCTGGAGGAACGTCCCCGCACGGCGTATCCCATGAATGCGGCAGCCGCCGCCACACCTGAGGTTACGCCAAGCAATCCGCTATCCATGCTCCTCATGATAATAGAGGAAAAGGGGTCAGACGACATTTGCCGGCACGACTAATCGAGTTCCAAAGTGGCCGCGCGCCGGATCACGCCGGACGATGGATTCACCAGATCCAGGAATGGCCGGATGAACGGCTGGAGGCCGTGCACGATTTCATCCAGTGGCTATTCCCCTTGCCTGAGCCCAGCCCGGTGAATCCTCTCGCGCCCGTGCTCGATCGTGAGACCGTCGAAGCCTTCGCAGACCGGCCGGATTTGCGCGAGAGTCTGCGGGTATCGTTCCTGCGGATGCTGCGCTTTTACGGGCTCGAATTGCGGTCCGGAATCCCGCAGACCGTCAGGCCGGCCGCGAATTTTCCGAAGCGCGCCGCGAACTGGCTGAATCCCTGCAACCACAACCACCTGCGCATCACCAGGATTCTTAAATCGCTGGCGCTGCTCGGCCTGACGGAAGAAGCCCGCGCTTTCCTGGGATGTCTGGAAACGATCTACGCGGACCATCCGGGCAGGATTTCGGCTGCGTCGCTGCGGTTCTGGCACGCGGCTATCGAGCCGGCGTGAATTTGAAGTCGGAAACGCCGATCTCGTCGTTGCCCTGCACCAGGAATCCGAATTTCCCATTGGAGAATTTATGCTCGGGGCGGTTCCAGGTATCGAGCGTAATCCACTTCTGATCCTTCTGAATCCGCTGAATCAGCTGCTCCGGCGAAATTTCGATCTGGATAGCCCAGGCCTTATCCTTGCTATCCACGTTGTGCTTGATTTTGCCATGGTCGCTGCTTTTGCCGTCGACCACATCGCGGATCGTGAGGTTATTGTCGTCGAGCTCCGATAGGACGTAGTTCTTGGAATCGATGTAGTCCGTGACCCAGCGCACGCGGCCTCCACGGAACAGGTTCCCGCCCTTGACCAGATAGACGGCAAAGGTAAAGAGCCCATGGGAAGGCAGTTTGTAGGTCAGGAATCCGCCACCCTTGTGGCGCCATACGCCATTGTCCTGCGGCGTCCAGCCTTCCTGAGTGTCGAATCCGTCCATGGATGTAACCCGAACCGGCGGAGGCTTGGGAGCCACCGGTTCAGGCTTGGGCGCGGGAGGGGGCGGAGGAGCCGGCGGGCGCTCGGCCACCAGAACCGCATCGGCGCCCCCGATGGTCACGGTCTGCCCGGCCGCGAAATTCCGGGAAAATTGTTTGGGCGTGAATTTATCTCGCCGCAGTCCCACTACGTGATCGCCGGGTGTCACTGAATTCACTTGAAAGCTTCCATCGGATGCAACCGTACCGGCTCCGCGCTGGTCGATCAGGACAGCCGCGCCGGGAGTGGCACCCTCGATTCGCAGAGTGCTGGTGGTAGGCACCGGCGTGAGTTTGAAGTCCAGCCGCACTTCGCTGCCCTTTTTCACCACGGCGGTTTGGGCCGGGGAATTTTCAAAGCCGGGCTTGGCGACACGCACCTCCACCGGCCCGATGGTCTGGATCCGCAACTCGCCGTTCTGGGTGCGGCGGGGATATTCCTTATTATTCAGGAACACTCGCGCAAGATTTTCCCCGGTGGATACGATCAGCGTACCCACATTGCGGTCCGTCTTTAGGAACGCAGTCAGGACGGGACCAGGACCAAAATCTTCCTTGAAGACACGTTGCTCTTTTTCCTGAGACAGGGCCATCTCGTCTACACCAGCCTGGAAATTCTTCAGGTCCACGCCGGCGGGACCAGCCTCTTCTTCCGGCTGTCCGTTAACGGTCAGCTTCCAGGGACCGGAACTGGTCACCAGGCGGCCGCGCCCGGCGAAGCTCGTCACCAGCATCGCCAGGATATTCTTGGTGTTGACCTTGCCGGTCACCTCGGGCATGCTGGCGGGAGCCAGATTAAAGCTGAAGGAGGCTTCCGCGTTCGAACCGGTGATGGTGAGCAAGTGCATTCCGGGCGCGATTTTTTCGAATAGGTATTGACCATCCTGCAAATCGACCGCGGGCTGGCCGTCTAACACCGCCTTGCCCTGTGCCAAGTCGGAAAGGATTCGGACGGTCTGCGGACGCGCCTCCAGAGGCAGATTCAGCGTATAGGGCTTTCCCGCAACCAGATTGACGCCGCTGGCCGCGGGCTCATATCCATCCAGGAATGCCGTGATCTGATAGGGCCCGGGGGCCAGCGTGACAGCACAGTCGGACGTACACCGCGCTTCGCCGTTTACGCGGATGGACGCCCCCGCGGGCGTGGTAGATACCTGCACCGCTACACCCGCGTCGGATGCACCCGGCAAATTCACGTTACGCCTGCGCGCGATGTTCACCAGCACGAACATCGCCAGCAGTGATAAAACCACGCCCAGGGCCATTCCGGTCCACAGAGCGCGTTTCCAGTCGACCGGCGCGGGATTTGGCGGCGAAACCGGAGGCGCGGACAACACTCCGTGCGGAATGGTAGGCGGCGCCGATGAAATGGTCGGAGGTCCAGCGGCCGCGCTGCCCGGCACGGTGGCGGCAGACGTCGCCCAGTTGAGCCGGTTGGCCCGGCTTATGAGAAGCTGCTTGGTGTACTGGACGGCCTTTTGTACCACCGGATCGCCGGGATACTGGCCGGCGATCAGATCAAGGCGCTGCCGGATGGTTTCAATGTCGGCTTCCCCGGCCAGTTCAATCCGAGAGCCGAGAGCCTTGATTTCGTCAAGAGCCTTGAGGTTTTCAGAGCCCACGATGCTATCCTACACTAGCGCCGTGACTATCGCCCTCGACGCAACTCCCCTAACGGTATCGACCGGAGGCATCGGCCGCTATACCCTGGAACTGGCCCGGGCCCTCGCGTCCGAATACCCGGACGATCAGTACTGGCTGCTGTCGGACCAAATGTTTCCCGCGCTGCATGGTTTGCCAAATCTTCACTCCGGCGACGGACCGCGCAATCCTGTCGAGCGCAAATGGTGGAGCTGGGGGCTGGATCGGGAGATGCGCCGTCGCGGAGTCGATCTGTTTCATGGCACCGACTATTCCGTCCCCTACGTTCCTTTGCGGCCAAGCGTCATGACTTTGCACGATCTGAGCCCATGGCTCGATCCAGCCTGGCAGCCGGGCGCATCGCGTGTAAGGAGAAGGACTCCCCTGCTATTGCGGATGGGGTTGGCGACTATGGTCATCACACCCAGCGAGACGGTGCGCCGCTCGGCTATGGAAAAATTCCGGCTTTCTCCGGATCGCGTAGTTGCCGTTCCGCTGGCGGCTGGCGAACTCTTTAGGCCGCCTTTGGCGGCCGACAAGCCGCGTGGGAATCCATACTTCCTGTCAGTAGGCACATGCGAGCCGCGCAAGAATCTCGCGCGACTCGTCGACGCGTGGCGGGAAGTACGCAAAACCGTCGCGGTGGATCTGGTCTTGGCCGGACGGGATCACGAGCACGTAGAGGAACACGGCTTGCGCGTGCTGGGCGAGGTTCCCGATTCGGACTTACCAGGACTGTACGCCGGCGCGCTCGCGTGTGTGTGTCCGTCCCTGTACGAAGGCTTCGGGCTGCCGGTACTCGAGGCGATGCAATGCGGCGCGCTGGTAATCACGTCGCGCGATCCGGCCATTGTCGAAGTTAGCGGGGGAGTTAACCATCGTGCCGCGCTGCATGTCGACGCGGAGGATACGGCCGCGCTGGCGGAAGCGATGCGAGCGGTGGCCACGAATTCAGGCGACTTCGACGACGTCCGCCAAAGAGCTCTGAGGCGCGCCTCGCAGTTCAGTTGGCGGAAGACCGCTCGCCTCACCCGGGACGTTTATGAAGCCGCCACGCGCGCTTTTTCTCACTCCTGAGGAGCCGAAGACCGATTCCGGCGGAGGCGCTCTGCGGTCGGCGTCGTTGCTGGCTCATTTGCAGAACAAGTACGACGTTCAGACATTGACGTTCTCACTGCGCCCGCACTCGCGGAGTCCGGAGGCCCGGCTATGGCGCAATATGGTCCGTTTAGCGCAAGGGCGGCCGCCATTATTCGATCGTTTTTCCGGATACGAGAATCAGATTGCGGCTGCCCTACAGGGCCGCTACGCGGTGGGCGTGGTGGAGCACTTCTGGTGCGCGGCATACGCACCGTTGCTAAGAAGTTGTTGTGGCCGGCTGGTCCTGGATCTGCACAACGTCGAGAGCCAATTAGCGCGGACCCATGCTCACGCGGCGCGCTGGCCGGCTTCCTGGGCGTCCCGACGATTCGCGGAATCCTACCAGCGCCTGGAGCGCGAATGGTTGCCGCGGTACGATACGATCCTGACTGCGTCGGAAGACGATCGCCGCCGCATCGACCATCCCGACGTGCGAGTGTTTCCCAACGCGCTCCCGGAGATCAATCGGCCAAGCGCCACCGAGGTAGATGCTATCGTGTTCAGCGGAAACCTCGAATATCATCCGAATATCGAAGCGGTGCGCTGGTTCCGCGCGCAGATCTGGCCACGGGTTCGGGAGAATGCGCCGGGAGTGGAGTGGCGCTTGCTTGGCTCGCATCCCGAGGCGGTTGCGCGGTTCACCGGCGGCGATCCGCGGATCCGCGTGATGGGTCCGGTGGTGGACGCGGTGGCGAATCTGGCAGAAGCCAAAGTGTGTCTGGCGCCGCTGCTTTCCGGCAGCGGAACACGCTTCAAGATTCTGGAAGCCTGGGCAGCGGGACGTGCCGTGGTCGCGACCACGCTCGGCGCGGAGGGGCTCGGCGCGCGGGACGGCGAGCATCTGCTGCTGGCGGATGATCCGAATCATTTTGCCGATGCGGTGCTGCGGCTGTGGAATGATTCCTCACTGCGATCAAGGCTGGGCCACGCGGGCTGGGGCTTGTATCGCGATCGATACACGTGGCCCGCTGCGTGGCGCCGACTGGATGAGGCTGGAGAGATCTAGCGGGCAGCGAAGCCGAACGCACGGAAGCTGGTCACGAACTGGACCACGACCATATGATAGGTCGAAGCGCTGGAACAGGGTTCGCACGTGAAGCCAAGCTTTAGCACCTGATTCGCAGCGGGCCGAAAGCCGACGGCCGTTTCGTAGGATTCGGATCCCGGATACCCGCGAGGATGCGTATAACCGGCCCTCACCGCCGCATACCAGCGGGGATTCAGCACCCGGCGGAGTTCCGCGTACCCCGTTCGCAGGTTATACGTAGGAATGGACTTGTAGGTCATCTGAAAGTGCGCTAATTCCCCGTACACGTTCCATGGTCCTCGTCCCCACTGAACGTCCAGACCATAACCGGTGGCGGGCAGCTCGCGCGGCGGAGCTTCGCCCGGGAAATAGTATGGATATTGCCGGTCCAGATAAGGACCGCGATAAGCCGACACCCCCACCCGAAATCCCTGGCGGATGGTGTAACCTGCGCCTCCCGCCCAGTTCGCGTACTGGTCCTTGTCGAACACGCTGCGCGGATTCGCCGGCGAAGAATTGGTGAACTGGGCGCGCATATCGAAAGGTCCGGCTGTCGCGTCCATTTGTGCGCCAGCCAGGCCGGCGATGGCCACTCCGCCCGTATAGTACCCATAGCCGGCAGGCATACCCGTGAGCGGGTTGCTGGCCGGGTCGTAGCGCAGCAGGAAGGATCCGAAGGCCGAAGTGAGCTGCCCGGCGCGCACCACCAGCGAGCCACCACTCCAGAACCGGGAATAGCTGATGTTCGCGTTCAGGATATTGGCCTTCACGCCATAGCCCTGGCTGTTGAATTCTTCCGAAAAATACGGACGCGAGTGAACCTGGATGGCCCCCGAGACCGCCCAGTGGGAATTCAGCTTCCAGATGGGATAGAGCAGCGCTTGAAATCCTGCCGACATGGGGGCGCCGGCGCGGGGAGTCTCGGTAAGTTCGTGCGAATAGAAAGTCCCCGCCGCGATGCTGGACCGGAGTTCGAATCCCGACTCGGCTTCCTGCGCCCAGACTGCGACGGACAGGCCGCACAAAATACCGATTTTGAGAATCATGCACGGGTCTCCGCGGAAATCGTGGTTCCCAGGCGCACGGCGGCCGCCAGGTGATGCAGGGAATCTGAGACCGGATCCGCGCTTGTGGCGTGGCTCTTGGCCATATCTCCCAAGGTGACAAACGCCTGCACCACTGGAATATCGAACTGCGTTCCCGCATATTTTTCCAGAATGCGGACGGCGTCCTGATGGAGCATGCCGCGGCGATAGGGCCGGTCCGAGGTCATTGCATCATACGCATCGGCAACTTTCACGATGCGCGCCATGCGCGGCGTTTCGTCACCCTTCAGCCCCCGCGGATATCCGGTACCGTCCCAGTTTTCATGATGCAGCTCGACCACGGGCAGGTACGGCTCGAATCCGTGCACACATTCCAGAATCTTCCTGCCGATCACGGGATGCTGCTGGATCAAGGCTTCCTCTTCCGGGGTGAGCTTTCCTTGCTTCTGCAGCACGGCATCGGAGATGCCGATTTTGCCGATGTCGTGCAGCAGCGCTCCTACGCGGATCAGTTCCTGCTCCTGAATCTCAACGTTCATCGCCGTGGCGATGGCGCACGAGTAGTCGCTCACACGCAGACTGTGGCCGGCAGTATAGGGGTCGCGGGCATCCAGGGCGCTGGCGAGCGAACTGACAAATTCGACGTAGGCCCGCACCAGCCGATCCTGCCCGTCACGAATGGAAGCGGCGGCGTGGTTGAAACTGTCCGTCAGTTCCAGAATCTCGCGAACCCCTCGCTTCCCGGTGGGAAATTCCGGCAGCATTCCGGTTTTGCCGCTCTCGCGTAAGCGCCTCACCACAGCGGCCAGGGGCTGAACGATGGATCTGGACGAAAATGCTCCCAGGCCGATTGCGACCAGCAGCGCGGTCAATCCCGCACTCAGAAACACGCGTTGAAGCACCACCTGAACCGGCGCCGCGGCGGCATCGAGACTGCGGAGGCTTCTGAGCGTGAACCCGTCATCGGAACCCTGAGCGGGCGGATTGTCGAGCAATACGGATATGAATGCCTCGCCCCCGATTCGCGGTTCGCACTCCGCGTCCGGCGAGCATTTGCGCAATGCGGCTTCTGCGGCGGCCTTATCCGCGCCAGGCGCGGTCATGGCGACAACGATCCCACGGTAGAGCAGCACGGCTGGCATCGGGACTCGCGCCAGTTCGAAGCGCTCTCCCACGGCCAAGGTGCCAACATATTCCTGCCCCTGGGCGATCGCTACCGAGGTTACGCGAAAGATTTGTCCCTGCGTGGAAAAAAAACCCTTTTCGGGCAGGTGCAGCAGCCCCGTATCCAGAGACCCGAAACCTTCCTTGCGGCGAATGACGCCCGCCAGCGGCTCTCCAGAAGAACCGGAAACAGCCAGGAAATCGAAGCCCATGGTGTCACAGATCTCACTAAGCTGGTCTTCCACGGTGCGGCGCGCGGCATCTTTCGCGCTGCGTTCGGTGGCGAGCAACTGTAAACCGGCCTTCAGCGCCGGGTTTTCCGCCGCCACGCGCAGAATGCGGGCATTCCTGGATTCACTCTGTTCGCGCTCCCTTACAAGAGTGGTCTGGTTATCCCGCAGGGAGGAGCGCAAGGCCTCGCGTACAGCCGAAAGCGCGGCCGTTCGAACGGCCCAGAAGCTTCCTGCCAGGAGTGCGGCGAAGGGCAGAAACGACCACAGAAACGTCCGTGTGGCGAATCTCATTCGATACCTTGCATTTAGCGACCCGCGTGATGTTCGGCGTGAAGATCCCGATGATCGTTCGCGTCACCGGCAGCAACTTCCGCCAGCGGCACGAAGAAATCAGCCTCCGCATCCCCTCCGGCTGTGACTTGGATGGTCTTGCGGAACGTTCCTCCGGTCTTGTGCCACGCCACGACCGTGTATTTTCCAGGCGGGACATCGGCCAGCGTGTAGCGGCCCTCGGCGTCCACGCGCGCTCCCCACTGGTTGGGCGTCACCACGATTGTTCCGGCCATGTTGGGATGGAGATGACAGTAGACAGCGACAATTCCCGGCTTGGGAAATGTCACCATCCGGGTCTGGCCCTTCGGATAGTTGCCCAGGTCAAAGCTCTTGGGCTTGGACAGCGAGAACACATTGTGAAAGATGGGGTCGAAATTAGGGAAGGAAACCGCTGATCCCGCGGAAATCACCACCAGGTCCGGAGAAAAGCGGCGATTCTGCTGTTCCATCTGGGCCCTACCGGGTGCGGCGTTTCCCGGTGCGCCTTCGAGATACACCACCACGTGAGAGCGCTCATAATCCAAGGCGTTCTCATGGGTATCAGACTGTAGTGCCACCGGCGAACCTCGCTGATAAAGCCCGGCGGCGGGAGTGACATTCCGGGGCGTCAGCTTCCGCTCGATGGTAACGATCCCCCGAACCTCCGCCCCTGAAACAAGGCCGGTGAAGGTAACCAGGCCTGCTACGACTGCGCTGACGATACTCCTAGACATCCATACGTTTATCGGCGCGGTATCGGGTGTTGGAGATAAGGTTTTCCCCTGAATATGGGGTCGGTAGTTCCTGCCCCGTTGTAACTTTACTTTGTGGGGTTTAGGGGGATAGGGGCAGGCAGGGATCCCATCTGTATGCAAGGAGCATATGCGAGGATTACGACAGGCCGTCCGATTTTGTGAAATTCTATCAACTAATTCCGATAGTCAGGCGTCTAATTCCCAAGGCGTCTGGTTCCCAAGCCCCTTTGAGGAGGATTGTGCGAAAATTCGCGCTCCTGATGTTGGCTGTGGCGATGGCTACGGCGATAGTGTCGTGCGTGCGCGGCACGGCCGGTAACACCGGATCCACGGCGGCGGCTTCAGGAGTGGCGGCCGGGGAGCCCTCGCACGGCCAGCGTGAAGTTCGGCTGACCGGAACGGTGGAAGCGATTCATTCGTCCAAGGTCATCGTTCCGCAGACCCTGGGCCAGGGCGGTCAACTGACGCTGACCCACCTGATTCCCAACGGCATGCACGTTCAGCCGGGCGAGCTGATAGCAGAGTTCGATCCCACGCAGCAGATCGACAATGCGCTGGCCGCGAAAGCCAAATATGAAGATCTGAGCCACCAGGTGGAACAGAAAATCGCGCAGAATCATGCGGATCAGGAAAAGCGAATCTCAGATCTGACGCAGGCCAAAGGGGATTTGGCCAAGGCGCAGATCGAGCTGCAAAAAGCTCCCATCCTGGCCGAGATCGCCCGGCTGGAGAACGAAGTCAAGGCCGATATCGCCCGGCGACACGTCGAAAGCCTCACAAAGTCCAGCGCCTATCACGACCAGTCCGATGCCGCAGCGCTGCGCATTCTCGAATTGCAGCGCGATCGCCAGAAGGTTGCGCTGGAACGGGCGCAGACCAACATCGACCGCATGCAGGTACGGGCGCAGCTGGCGGGCATGGTGGCGCTACAGAACGTGTGGCGCGGGAATTCCAACGGGCATGCGCAGGAAGGCGACCAGCTGTATCGCGGGCAGGCGCTGGTCAGTATCTTCGATCCTTCGCAAATGCTGGTCCGGTGCTCGGTAGGCGAACCCGATGGCGCAGCCCTGATCCCCGGTGTGAGGGCCAAGGTCTATTTCGATGCGTATCCGGACCTGACGGTGCCCGCGCATTTCGAATTTGCCAGTCCCATGGCCTCGTCCGCGCTAGGCAGTCCCGTCAAGACGTTCTCAGCGGTTTTCAGACTCGACAAAACAGATCCCCGCCTGACGCCGGACCTCTCGGCCGCGGTGGTGTTGGAACCAGAGAAATGAACGCATTCGGAAGGAGCATTCGCGCGTTGCTGTGGCTGGCCGGCGTGGTCGCGGTCAGCGCCGCGGGCTGGGTGGGCGTCAACAAATATCGTGGAACCCAGACTGTGGACGAACTTCCGGTGGCCCAGGCGCGCGCGGGTGAATTTCTCGCGATCATCCGCTGCCGCGGCGAGTTGAGAGCCGGGCGATCCGTGCAAATCTACGCCCCCGTGGTGCCGAACCTGCGCATCGCCTGGATGGCCGGCAGCGGCGAAGCGGTGGAGAAGGGCGCTCCCGTGATTCGTTTCGACTCCAGTACGGTGGAGCAGCAGCTGGTTCAGAAGCAGGCGCAGCTGGCGCAGGCGCAGGCCTCGCTCGATCAGGAGGTGGCGCAGGTGCGCATCGATTCCGACAAGGACCAGAGCGATCTGGTGGACTCGCGCTACAACGTGGACAAGTCGCGCCTGGGTACCGCGGCCAACGAATTTGTCGGGCGTCTTCAGGCCGAGGAGGCGCGCATCGACCTGGGCGTGGCCGAGCAAAAACTCAAAGTCCAGGAAGCGAACATGGCCTTGCACGCCGCTACCAACACTTCCCGCATGGCTTCGCTCACCCGCCAGCGCGACCAGGCCAAGGCCGATGTGGATCTGACCAAGGCCCGCATGGCGCAGATGGAGATCCGGGCGCCGTTAAGCGGCGTGGTGGTGTTCGTTTCCAACAATAACCAGGGCCCACTGAACGCCAAGCCGTTTAAGGTGGGCGACAACGTGTACTCCGGCATGAACCTGGCGGAAATCCCGGACATGAGCTCGCTGGCGATGGACGCCAAAGTGGAGGAAATCGATCGGGGCCGCATCGGAGTAGGGAGAGAGGTACGAGTGCGCGTGGATGCGCTGCCGGAACTTCAGATTCCGGCTAAGATCACACAGATTTCGCCGCTGGCGGAGCTGAGCACCGATTACCCTCCCACGCGCAGCTTTCGGGCCTACGCGGCGCTCCCCACTCCCGATCCGCGCCTGCGTCCGGGGATGAACGGCGGCATGGACATCGTGATCGACCGGATTCCGAAGGCCGTCAGCGTTCCGGCCAAGGCGGTGTTCACGCGCGACGGGAAGCCGGTAGTGTTCGTGGCTGAGCATGGGACGTACCGGCCGATGGTGGTCCAGTTATTGGCGCGCAATCCGGATGAAGTAGCGGTCTCGGGGATCCCGGCCGGCGTCACGGTAGCGCTGGCGGATCCGGAAAAAAAGGATGCTAAGAAGTGAAGAAGCGTCTTATCATCTCCGCTCTGGTGATTGCGGTCCTGGCGGCGCTGGCCTGGGGCGGGATGCGCGTTGTCCAACTGACGGCTTCCGAAGACCACGACGAAATTCCGACTACGCGGGTGCGGAAAGGCAAAGTCACCATCTCCGTTTCAGCACGCGGGGAAATGCAGGGCGGCAACTCCGAAGTGCTCACCGGACCTATGGTGGGCGGCGATCTGCCTATCACTTACCTGCGCGAGCCGGGGGAGCTGGTGAAGCCCGGAGACGTGGTGGTGGAATTCGACACCACGGCGCAGGAATACAACCTGCGTGAAGCCCAGGCCGATCTGGCGGAAGCCGAGCAGCAGGTGATCAAGGCGGAAGCGGATGCGCAAGCCTCGCTCGAAGAAGCCCAGTATCAAACCCTTTCGACCGCGGCGGACGTGAAACTCGCGGCGCTCGAAGTGCGAAAGAATCCGATCCTGGCCGGCATTCCGGCCAAGCAGAATGACATCGCACTGGAGGTCGCCAAGAATAAGCAGGCCCAGGCCGAGAAGGATTTCAATAACAAGAAGACTACGGCCGGCGCGGGAATCGCCATTCAGAAGGCGGCCATCGACAAGTCACGGGTCCTGGCCGAACAAGCCCAGCACCAGATCGACAGCATGACCCTGAAGGCCAAGACCGCGGGCTACGTGGCGATACAACTCAACAGTAATCAGAACACGCTCTATTACGGACAGCAGCTGCCCGATTTTCAGGTGGGCGACGCCGCTCGTTCGGGTCAGGCGGTGGCGCAAATTCCCGACATGAGCAATTGGGAGGTAAGCGCCAGCATCCCCGAGCTCGACCGCGGCCACCTGAATCCGGGACAGAAGGTCACGATCCAGGCGGCGGCCATTCCGGGGCGCGAATTCCGCGGCCACGTGAAGAGTCTGGGAGGCACGTCCGGCTCGGCATGGGACCGGCGATTCGAATGCCGCATTGCTCTCGATGAGACCGGCCCGGAGCTGCGCCCCGGGATGACCTCCAACATCCTGATCACTGTGGAAACGCTGGATAACGCGCTGTGGATCCCATCGCAAGCTCTGTTTGAAAGCGACGGGCGCGCCTTTGTATACCTGCGCACTCCGCAGGGCTTCGTTTCGCGTGACGTACAACTGGTGCGCCGCAGCGAGAGCCAGGCTGTGATCACCGGGATCGCAGAAGGCGAGCAGGTGGCGCTCTCCAACCCGGACCAGAGTAAGGCCGCCAAGTCCGGCGATTCAGGTGGCGTGATGAAGGCGCTTGCCAAATGATCCTACTATCCGATCTGGGCCAGGCGTTCGGGAATTTGCGGGCCCAGAAGACGCGTACGTTTCTCACCGCCGTGGGCATCGTGTTCGGCGTGGGCTCGGTGATCGGCATGATGGCGATCGGCGCCGGGGCGCGCGAGGAATCCCTGCGCTTCATCGAACAATTGGGAGTTCGCAACATCCTGATCGATTCGCGCCCGGCCATGACTCAGGAAGAGCTGCAACAGCGCCGGCGCTCGTCACCCGGATTATCGGAACGCGACGTCCGGATTCTTCAGTCCAATATCGACGCCATCGAGCTGATGTCGCCGCGCCGGACCTTGCACCCCTCCGCGGCGCTGCCGAAGCCGGCGCGCGATATTCCGGAGCTGTATGGAGTACGCCCGTCCTATAGTTCGATCCACAGTCTGCAATTCGCCGAAGGACGGTTTTTCGACAAGTCCGACGACGACCGCAGCGCCCTGGTGTGCGTGCTGGGAGAAGGAGCCAAAGTCAATCTGCTGGGGTACGATCCGGCCCTCGGAAAATTTGTAAAGGTCAACGATACATGGCTCGAGGTGGTGGGCGTATTGAAGGAACAGCTCATGGCCGGCGCGCAGAGCAGCGGCGGATCCATGCAGGACGTCAACAACATCATTTACATCCCCGCCAACACGTTCCAATACCGCTTCTGGGATCGCAGCGCGAATATGCGGGATGAGCTGGACGGAATCGAAATGCGTCTGCGTCCGGAAGCGGACAGCATTGAGGTGGCCAAGGTGGTGACCGCGGTGCTCAACTCCACGCATCACGACACCCAGGATTTCATCGTGACGATCCCGGCCGCTCTGCTCGCCCAGCAGCAGCGCACGCAGAAGATCTTCACCTACGTGATGGTGGCGATCGCTGCCATTTCGCTGCTGGTGGGCGGTATCGGGATCATGAACATTGTCCTGGCGACAGTGCTGGAGCGGACGCGCGAGATCGGCATCCGGCGGTCGGTGGGTGCGCGGCGTTGGGATATCGTACGGCAGTTCATGACGGAATCGGTCCTGATTTCCGCGGGCGGAGGCTTGCTGGGGATCGGATTCGGGTTCTTCCTGGCCTGGCTGATCGCGCGGACAGCCGAGTGGAAGACTATTGTGACCATGGTTTCGGTACTAGTGGCGTTCGGGGTGTCCGTAGCGGTGGGCGTCCTGTTTGGGGTGTATCCGGCGGTCAAAGCATCGCGGATAAATCCGATAGAAGCACTCCGTTACGAATAAGCCTGGGACAGCAGTCTGCCTCCCAATCGACGGTACGCTTCGCTATGATCGAGATAAGCGCATGCAACGACGACTAATATGCTGCACCGTTTGGTGCGCTTGGATCTTAGGCGCTCTGCTGGTCATCACCTCGCTGGATTCGAGACCGGATCCGCCCGCGGTGTATCCGCAGGTGGCAGGGGCGAAAGCTTACAGCCCCAGCGAATGCGCAAGAACCCTGTCCCCCTCGCCCGAAGTGGGCGACTCCCCACATCTGCTCGCTCCGCTCCAGGAAAACACATCGGTTTTCCTCGCAGATACCGTGGCGGATTGTCTAACCGGCGTAATTGCGGCGACAGAACAAGCGGCTGATTCATCTCCTCCGGCCGAACTCTTTCAATCCTTATAGACTTACTGGGTCGAAAGTTGGTGAATTCCGCGGTCGGTGGGCGCGGTCGAAACCTTTTGAAACAATTGAGCCCGTAGGACTCCCTCATATAAAGGGACTTTGCCGGGAAGCGAAGCATTCCCAATGACAGGAAAAGGGGTAGCGTGAAGACTTCGGAAATTGTAAAGGCGTGGGGCAGGATTTTGAAGGGGGAGCGACCCTCGCTTTCGATCGAAATCACGCGTGAGTGTCCGCTGCGGTGTCCCGGCTGCTATGCCTACGAAGACGGGCATCTGGGCGGCGGCGTCACGCTGCGCAGCCTTCGCGACCGCAAGGGGCAAGAGCTCATTGATGGTGTCCTGGAGGTTGTCGATCGCCTGAGGCCGATGCATCTATCGATTGTGGGAGGAGACCCGCTGGTGCGATATCGCGAGCTCGAAACGATGGTTCCGATGCTTCTGGACAGGGGCATTCACGTTCAGTTGGTGACCAGCGCCTTCCGGCCGATGGCGCCGGCGTGGGCGACTTTCCCGCACATGAATATCGTGGTATCGATCGACGGCCTGCAGCCCGAACACGACGTCCGGCGGACCCCGGCGACGTATGATCGGATCCTGAAAAATATCGCGGATCAAAAGATCACGATCCACTGCACCGTCACTGGCCAGATGATGAAGCGGCCGGGTTATTTGCGGGAATTCCTGGAGTTCTGGCATCCACGCGACGAGATCCGAAAAGTCTGGTTCAGCTTGTTCACGCCGCAGGTGGGCGATCATCTCCCCGAAATTCTGGAACCGCAGGAACGCCGGCAGGCCATTGAGGACATGCTCGAACTGCGGAAGGAATTCCCCAAGCTGGACATGCCGGAAGGGATGATCCGGCAGTTCGCCACGCCCCCGCACAGTCCGAAGGATTGCGTGTTCGCCCTCACCACGCAGACCATTTCCGCCGACCTCAAAACCAAGATCGTTCCCTGCCAGTTCGGTGGTAATCCGGACTGTGGTTCGTGCGGGTGTATCGCCTCCATGGGACTTGCGGCTGTCGCTGCGCATAAACTGGGAGGATTCCTTCCGGTCGGGGCGATCTTCAGAGCGTCGGTACGAATCGGGCAGGCGCGGTCGAAAACGACCCACGAAGTGCCGCCGATTTCGGGCCGGCTGAGAGTACTGCCTTAAGAGCATCATATGGAGCTGGGAATGATTAAGAATGTTTCGGTGAACGAGGACCTGGGCCTGCTGCTGGACCTGGCGGGGCGCGTGGGCCGCAATCCTCTGCTCACCCAGGCCAGCACCGGAAATATTTCCCTGAAGCTCGACGGCGTGTTGTGGATCAAGGCATCGGGCAAATGGATGGCCGACGCAACCGCCGGGAGAATCCTTATTCCCCTGGATCTGGCGGGAGTCCATGCCAGCATCCGTCAGAACCTCGACCCCGCGGGGCTGTATCCGAGCGCATCCATCGAAACTGCCATGCACGTGACGCTGCCGCATCCGGTTGTCCTTCACGTGCATTCCATCAACACCATCGCTTGGGCCATTCGGGCGGATGCGGCTGCTCAACTCGAAACCCGATTGGACGGCCTGCGCTGGCAGTGGATTCCGTATGTTCCCTCGGGCCTGCCCCTGGCCCGGGAAATCGCAAGAGTTCTCTCCGAGCGCCCCGATACCGATGTTCTGGTGCTGGGAAACCACGGGCTGGTGCTGGGCGGCAAGGATTGTCAGACAACCGAGAATCTTCTGGCTGAAATAGAAAGCCGGCTAGCGATTCCGCCACGCCAGGCGCATCCGGCGGATTATGCCATTCTCGCGGAGCTGGCCGGGGATTCTACCTGGGACTTGCCAGACGATGACGCCATCCATGCACTGGCGACGGATCCGGTATCGAGGAAGGTCCTGGAGGGGGGCTTTCTGTATCCGTGTCAGGCCATGTTCTCAGACGCGCGCACGCCGGAGTTGTTCCACGCGGTAGACGCTCCCGGAGCGGCCACGCGGCCGTTTGTGATGGTGAAGGGATGCGGCGTGCTCCTTAGCCGGGTCATGACGCCGGCCGAAATCGCGATGCTCAGCGGATTGGCACACGTAGTCCAGCGCATAGGTCCTTCGGTGCCGCTTCGCTACCTGAGTGAGGACGAAGTTGCCGCCAGTGCAAGCACGGCGGCCTACCGCTATCGCGAACTCGCTAACGCCAGCCACGGATAACAATAAGCCTCGCTTTCGCACAACCTTAGAGTAAGTTTAGCGCCGCAACACGCGGTGCTTTCCAGGAATTTGTTAACATCGTCAGTTGCCCCCGCCTGCTCGGGAGATGGCACTCAGGAGAAGATCTATGGAAACCGCTACAAAACCCGTCACCGATGTGAAAACCGACGCCGCGCCGGAGATGATCTCCGCGGGCCAGATTGTCGCCAAGATGCTCAAGCAGGAAGGCATCCAGCACATCTTCACCATTTCCGGCGGACACATTGTCGATATCTACAACGGCTGCATCGACGAAGGCATCGAGATCGTCGACGTACGGCATGAGCAGGTGGCCGCGCACGCAGCCGACGCCTACGCCCGCATCACAGGGCTGGGTTGCGCTGTGGTCACCGCCGGTCCAGGCACGACGGACGCGGTCACCGGTATGGCGAACGCCTACCGCGCCGAGAGCCCGATGCTATTGATCGGCGGCAATTCGCCCCTCAAGCAATACCGGATGGGTGGATTGCAGGAGTTGCGCCACACCGAGATGATGACGCCCATCAGTAAGTTTGCGTCTCTAGTGATGACTACCGAGCGTACGGCGGAAATGATGGGCATTGCGTTCCGAGAGATGTACAACGGCGCACCCGGGCCTGGGTTCCTCGAAATCCCGCACGACGTGATGGACGGGAAGGTGGAAGCGTCCAAGGTTCGCTATCCCAAGAATTACCGTGTAAAGGGATCGGATGGCGGAGCCCCTGATTTCATCGGCGATCCCAAAATCGTGGAGCAAGTTGCAGACTTGCTGGCAAAAGCCGAGCGTCCCGTGGCGCTATTCGGCACGCAGGCGCGGACGTGCCGCGCGCATGACGCCATTGACCGGTTCTCGAAGCATTTCAACATCCCGATCTATGTGAACGGCTCGGCTCGCGGGACGCTGCCGCGCAATCATTCCCATGCGTTCATGCCATCGCGCAAGACCGCGTTCGACAATGCCGATGTGATCCTGCTGGCGGGCACGCCGCTCGATTTCCGCATGGGTTACGGCCGCCGCCTCAATCCAAAAGCCAAGATCGTCATCATGGACATGGATTACAAGAACGTCGGCAACAACCGCGATTTCGACTTCGGATTAGTAGGGAACCTCCGCACTATAGTAAATGCCATGTGCGAATCCTCGCCGGGCGATACCGCACGCAAGCACGATCCGTTCCTCAAGATGCTGCGCGAGGATGAGGCCAAGGCGCAGGGCAAGAACGACAAGATCATCGCGGCCAACGAAGTGCCGATTCACCCCGTGCGCCTGTGCCACGAGATCAACGAATTCCTCCAGGATGATACGGTCTACATCGGCGACGGCGGCGACATCGTCACGTTCTCCGGTTCGATCGTCCGGCCGCACAAACCAGGAGGCTGGATGGACCCTGGCCCGCTGGGCACCTTGGGGGTAGGAACCGGGTTTGCGATGGCTTCGAAGCTTGCCCAGCCGAAGCGCGATGTCGTGGTCCTCTACGGAGATTGCTCGTTTACGCTGACAGGTTTCGATTTCATCACCATGGTGCATCGGAAGCTGCCGTATGTGGGCGTGATCGGAAACAACTCGTCGTGGAACCAGATCCGCTTCGGGCAGGAGCGCAAATATCCGGGCCGCGGCGACATCGGCAACGTGGTCGGCGATGTGCGATTCGACCATCTGGCACAAGCCATGGGCGGATTCGGAATTCGCGTGACCAAGCCTGAAGATATCCGGCCCGCGCTTGAAAAAGCTCGCGATTCGGGTTTGCCCGCACTGGTGGACGTCGTGATTAATCGCGATGTCTATTCGTCGGGCACGTCGAATCAGACCATGTACAAGTAGTTGAGCATGAGCGACCCGAAACGGGTTGATTGCGAGACGCACGGCTCAGCATTCCAAACCTACGTTTGCGAGCACCTGGTTAGGAATCCGGTACAGAACTGGTTTTCTAGCGCGCCGTCCATCGATAATCAATGGCCAGATTCATGGTGTTCGATTTGCCATGAGGCTTACATCCGCGAGGGCCAATGGAACAAGAAAAACGAGGGCAGCCTGAACATCAAATTACTTTGCCATCAATGCTACGAGGCGCATCGCAGCCGAGGGAGTTGCATTGATGTTCCAGACTATGAAATACCGGATTAGCTCTCATCCCCCACTCTCGAACCCCTACGAGACTTGACAGAACCCTCCGATCCCCCCTATTTTTAAGGCATGCAAGTTACTCTCTCGCCTGAACAGGAGGCCCACCTGCTGCGTATTGCCTCCCGCACCGGCAGAAACGCGGAAGCTCTGGCTCTGGAAGCCATCGGCCACCTGTTGGAGCACGAAGAGCGCTTCATCGAAGCCGTGGAGAAGGGTTTGGCTTCACTGGATCGGGGAGAATTCATCAGTCATCAGGAAGTAGAGCGGCGCATGGAGAGCCTGCTGCAATCCTAATGGAGGTGCGCTGGTCGCCCGAGGCGGCTGACGATCTCGAACATCGTCCAGTACATCCAACGTGAGTCCGGAGGTTGCGCGAAAAGTTGCGGCGATCATCATTGACGCCGCCGGTGGCTTGAGTACGTTTCCCGAGCGGGGTAGGACGGGTCGAATCGAAGGCACGCGCGAGCTGGTTGTTTCGGCCCTACCTTGGATCGCTGTGTATCGCGTTCGCGATGGAGCTGTCGAGGTCGTTCGGGTCTATCATGGCGCGCAGAATTGGCCCGGAGTGCGTATCAGAGCCTGTGAGCGAGTTCGGTTACTATGAAAGATTGCGAACAAGCGTAGGCATCGCGTCACCCTGATCCGATGCGATTTGCTCAAGGAGACCTTACACATCGATGGAAGCATTAAAGGGAGTCCGCATTCTCGACATGACGCACGTGCAGGCAGGGCCGACCAGCTCGCAGCTCCTGGCGTGGATGGGAGCGGACGTGATCAAACTCGAGTCGCCGGCGGGCGACGCGACGCGCGGCCAGTTGCGGGACGTGCCCAATGCGGACAGCCTGTATTTCACGATGCTGAACTGCAATAAGCGCTCGATCACAATCAATATGAAGTCGCCTGACGGCAAGGCTATATTCGTAGAGCTGCTGAAGAAGAGCGACATCATCATGGAGAATTTCGGTCCCGGAGTGCTCGACCGGCTGGGATTCCCTTGGGAGAAAATCCACGAGATCAACCCGCGCGTGGTGATGGGGTCGATTAAGGGCTTCGGCTCCTCCGGTCCGTACGCGGATTTCAAAGCGTACGAGAACGTGGCGCAGGCCATGGGCGGAGCGATGAGCACTACCGGTATACCCGAAGGCCCGCCGTACGTCACCGGCGCACAAATCGGCGACACCGGCACCGGACTGCATCTTGCGATCGGACTGCTCGCGGCGCTCCACCAACGAGATCGCACGGGTCAGGGCCAGTACGTGGAAGTGGCGATGATGGACGGTGTGATGAACCTGTGCCGCGTGAAGTGGCGCGATCACCAACGGCTCGCGCACGGACCCTTGTCAGAGTACTCCGTGCCTACCGAAGGTCTGACCACCACGCCGCGCGCGGGGAACGATTCGGGCGGCGGCCAGCTCGGCAACGCCATCAAGTGCAAGCCCGGCGGTCCCAACGATTACCTCTACGTGGTGGTACAGGAAGCCGTCTGGGACGGGCTCGCCAAGCGTATTGGACCCGACGTGGGTCAGCCCGATCTGGCGACAGATCCGCGTTATCTCAAGATCGCCGACCGCCGCAAGAACCAAAACGACGTATGGAAACTGCTCGAACAATTCGCGTCGAAGTACACCAAACGCGAGTTCATGGTTATTCTGAACGACTTGGATGTACCCTGCGGGCCGATCATGTCGACCGAGGATCTGGCAAACGACGTACACGTGAAGGGGCGTGACATGTATGTCGAGCTGGACCATCCACAGCGCGGCAAGTGGTTCAACGTCGGCATGCCGATCAAGCTTTCGGCATCGCCCGCGAAAATCAAGAGATCGCCGACGCTGGGCGAACACACCGATGAGATCTTAAGAGAAGTGCTCGGATTGAGCGACGCCGACATCGCGGCCAAGAAAGCAGCAGGCGCGTTTTCGCTGCCGCCTAAAACAAAGTAGACGAAATGAGAATCGCGATTATCGGGCAACAGGACTTCGGCAAGGCGGTGCTCGAAGCGTTTCTCTCTCGCGGCGACGAAGTCGGTGCGGTGTTCTGCGCTCCTGAAAAAGAAGGCGCCAGACCGGACGCGCTACGGTCGGCTGCGCAGGAGAAGGGCCTGAAAGTCCACCAGTTCAAGTCGCTGCGGGATCCGGAAGCCGCCAGGGCCATACAGGAATCGGGCGCCGATATCGGCATCATGGCTTTTGTTTTGCAATTCGCGCCGCAGGAATTCGTGAAGATCCCGAAGCATGGCACAATCCAGTATCATCCGTCGCTGCTGCCGAGATATCGCGGACCAAGCTCCATCAACTGGCCGATCATCAAGGGCGATACGGAAACCGGGTTGACCATCTTCCGGCCTTCTGATGGATTAGATGAAGGTGCCGTTATTCTCCAGAAGAAAACGCCAATAAGTCCCGATGACACGTTGGGCACGGTCTATTTCGATCGTCTGTTTCCGATGGGGGTCCTGGCGATGCTCGAAGCCGCTGACCTCGTGCTGGCCGGCAAGAACACGGAGACCGCGCAGGATGAATCGCGCGCGAGCTACGAAGGCTGGTGCCGCACGGCTGAAGCCAGGATCGACTGGGCCAAGCCTATCGACCAGGTCTATAACCTGATTCGCGGATGCAACCCCGCGCCGGGAGCGTGGACCACGTTCAACGGCAAGAGGCTGCAGATATTCGACGCCCGCAAGACGCTCTTCCGCCGTTTTGCCGACGTGCCTGGGAAGATTGGCGAGGTCGCCGACGTCACGGCTCAGAGCTTCAAGGTCACGGCCCAAGGCGGCACGGTCGAGGTGATGCGCGCGAAGTTCGAAGACGGCAAAAAGGTCACCGGCGGTGAACTGGCGCAATCCGGCGGCTTGGCGGCTGGAATACTGCTCGGCAGTTGATCGACTAGAGCCGCGGGGCAATCGCCGCAGCCGCTTCCTTCGACGTGACCACGGGATGCACCTCGAAATCCATGAGGTCGCTCCAATTCGCGATCCACTCGTCCAGCAAAATCCGATCGCGGCTTTCCATGAGCTGATAGCAACGTTCGAATTTGAGATCGACCCAGCTTGACACGTACACTAACCCCGCAGGCATTAGCCGGCCGCGATCTCGAAACCGGCGGTACGCTGGTACAGCATCTTTGTTCTTGAAGTACTCCACCACCATATACAGCTTTGACGGTATGGGCGAGTCGGTATCAGCCATGTGCCGCAGGATATCAGGATTGCCTTGCGTGTATCCTTGTACAGAGCTTCTAAAGACAACGTTTGTCGAAAGCTAGGAGAGCACCGTGAACCGCTGGATTCGACTAGGCGCGGCCGTTACCGCGATGATCATGATTGCCAACCTGCAGTATGGCTGGAGTCTGTTCACGGGTCCGCTGACGAAGGCCACCGGTTGGAAGCTTTCTGAAGTGCAATGGGGCTGGACCCTGTTCATCGCGCTCGAGACCTGGGCGATGTCGGCGTGCGGTTGGATGATCGATAAGCGCGGCCCCCGCCTCCTGATGACCATCGCAGGCGTCCTCTGCGGAGTGGGCTGGGCCGGACTGGGGCAGGCTCCGACGCTCACCGCTCTTTATGCGTTCTACGCGATGGCGGGACTCGGCGCGGCCATGGTCTATTGCGGCTGTATCGGTGTCGCGCTCAAGTGGTTTCCCGACAAACGCGGTCTGGCCGCGGGTTCCATCGCCGCGGGATTCGGCGCCGGCGCCAGCTTGTTCATTCCACTCATGTCCTACATTATTCGAGTACAGGATTACCGCGCTGCTTTCCTGTATACCGGAATTTTCCAAGGAGTGATGATCATAGTCGCGGCACAGGTGGTGGGTGGCTCCGGGATTCCGCCAGCGGTAGTAGCGAAAGCCGCGAAGCCGAAAGCTCGCAGCCACGGCCATGATTTCACCTCGCTTGAAATGCTTCAGACGCCGCATTTCTACGTGCTCTACATCACTATGCTGATGATGGGCGTCGGCGGACTGATGGTCACGGCGAACGCTTCGGCGGTGGGAAAGAGTCTCGGAATCGGCAGTGCCTTCATTACCACTGCTTTATCGCTCAACGCAGTCGCAAATGGCGCCGGACGTTTTTTCTGGGGCTGGGTTTCCGACCATCTCGGCCGAGAACGAACCATGGTCATAGCGTTCCTCCTGCAAGCGCTGTGCCTCGCCAGCGTACTCACAGTGGGGAAACTCTCCGGGCCGCTGTTTATCATTTCATTGGCGCTGGTGTTCTTCACCTGGGGCGAGGTGTACTCGATCTTTCCATCCATGACCGCGGATTTCTTCGGTCCTAAGAACGCGAGCTCCAACTACAGCTTCATGTACAGCACCAAAGGCGTCGCATCTATCATCGGGGGCGGTATCGCGGCGCTGCTTTTCGAACGCACGGGCTCGTGGAATGCGGTGTTTTACGGCAGTGCCGTACTGGCGCTGTGCTCCGCGTTCATCGCCTTCGCGCTGCGAAAGATGCCGTTGCCCGCCAAGCAGGAGCTGCCCGAACCAGCGCCTGTGAGTCGTTTGGGCGCGCGGCACATCTAACCTGGAGCGGATACGCCGCTTGTTACCATTAATCCAATGCACAACGTAATGATTCTGGGCTCCGGGTGCGCCGGAAATACGGCCGCGATCTATACTGCCCGCGCCGGTCTGAAGCCTCTGGTAGTCATCGGCCACGAGCCGGGCGGCCAGCTTTCGGTCACCACTGAGGTCGAGAATTTTCCTGGCTTTCCTGAAGGCATTCAAGGGCCCGACCTGGTCGAGAACATGAAGAAGCAGGCCGAGCGCTTCGGCGCCGAGTACATGTGGGGCACCGTCGCGGAAGCCGACCTTTCCACGCGGCCATTCAAGGTCAACGTGGATGGCGTCTGGATCGAGGCGCGCTCGCTCATCATCGCCTCTGGCGCGTCAGCCCGATGGCTGGGCCTGCCCAACGAACAGAAACTGATCGGCCACGGCGTCTCTTCATGCGCGACTTGCGACGGGGCGTTTCATCGCGGCGGCAAAATCATGGTCATCGGCGGCGGCGATTCCGCAATGGAAGAAGCCAACTTCCTGACGCGCTTCGGCGCCGAGATCACGGTGGTCCATCGCCGCGAGGAGTTTCGCGCCTCTAAAATCATGCTGGATCGCGCGCGCGCGAACCCCAAAATTAAGTGGCTTCCCAACACCGTGGTCGAGGACATCCATGACGTCAGCAAAAACACCGTGACCAGCGTTAAGCTGCACGACTTGAAAACCGGGAAGATTTGGGAACAGGACGTGAGCGGCTTCTTTGTGGCCATCGGCCACATTCCCAACACCAAGCCGTTCGTCGGGCAGATCGATCTCGACCCGGACGGCTACGTCATTTCGCACGGTGGCGCGCGCACCAATATTCCGGGTGTGTTCCATGCAGGCGATGTTCAGGACCGCGTCTACAAGCAGGCCATCACAGCGGCCGGCGCCGGATGCATGGCCGCCATCGAAGCGGAGCGGTTCCTTGAATCGCAAGGGCACTGAACCTGTCCATCTCGCGCTGCTGACACTATGGGCGATCGCCCTGGCCATTTCCGCTTACCATGCGTACGATCCATTCACGTGGGTGCTGGAAGTGTTGCCCGCCGTGATCGGCGTCGCGGTCCTGGCCATCACCTACCGGCGCTTCTCGCTGACGAATCTGCTTTACGGCTTGATCTTCGTTCACTCGCTCATTCTGATGGCGGGCGGGCACTACACCTATGCGCTCGTGCCGCTGGGATTCTGGATGGAGCAGGTGTTTCACTTCAGCCGCAATCATTACGACCGCATCGGCCACTTCGCTCAGGGATTCGTCCCGGCCCTGGCTGCACGGGAGGTTTTCCTCCGTAAGAAGATTGTCAAGCCGGGCCCCTGGCTGGTTGCCATCGTAGTCTTTGGATGTTTGGGGATCAGCGCGCTATACGAGCTGTTCGAGTGGATCACTGCGGTGACCATGGGCGCCTCCGCCGATGCGTTCCTGGGCACCCAGGGCGATCCGTGGGATACGCAGGAAGACATGTGCATGGCAGGAATCGGCGCAATCTGCGCATTCATGATGATGCCGCGCATCCACGATAAAGCGATCACCCGGAGAATGCGCCGCATGTGTGATTCAGAGAAGGTTTGAGATAAGGTATTAGTCGGAGATGACCCTGAGAGCCCATATTGCGGTGCTCGCTGGTGTGTTGTTTGCGAATTCTCTTCTGGCGGCATCTGATGACGTGCCAGTGCTGACAGTATGTGAGGTTTTGAGCAACCTGGAACGCTATGAGGGCGGAACAGTCATTGTTGTTGGCCGGTCAACTGGGACGCTTGAAGGAAGTTGGTTGGACGAAGATTGCGGAATGAAAGTAGTGCGGGCAGGACGTGAGTTCAGGGCGACCATCTCGATCGCATACTCAACTGGCGACTTTGCGCCTCCACCGGAACTTCCCAAGGGTTTTCAGTGGGATAAGAATATCTTGCAACAGAAACTTTCACAGGTAAAACGGACTACCAAACTTCGAACCCACAAGCACGAGGATAGCGACGAATGGCTTGCAGTCTTCGGTCGCCTCGAAACAGGTCTACCCCGCAAGGTGAATATCGGGAATGGACGCCATGGCTACACCAGTGGTTTTGGGCATTTATCTGGCTCGCCCGCGCAACTGATATTTCCAGCGGACGGAAGCGTGCGCCTTAAGTAGCAGAATGCCGACCCGAATTGAGGCGAGGCCCATCGGCGTTTATTTGCAGCTTAATTGTTCGTGTTCCGCGGACGCTCGTACTTCGCGGTGATGTACTTCTGAGCCTCTTCTAGCGCGCCCTGGGTATTGTCCTTGGTGCGCTGCGCGAGCTTGTATTCATTCACCGCGCGATCCCGCTGGTCAGTGATGTCGTAGATCTTGCCCAGGTTGATGTGCGCCCACACCTCGGTCCACTTGGGCTCCAGGTCGCCCGAAAGAGCCTCGCGATACTCGTTGGCGGCGGCCTGATAGTTGCCCTGCAGGAAATACGCATCGGCGGTGCGGTAGTGCGCCAAGGAACTGTTGCGCTTCACGTCCAGCGCCTTCTTGTATTCATTGAGGGCCTCGACGTATTCGCTGACTTCCATGAACTGCTCGCCGCGCTTGATGGCGACAGCGACGCGCATATCGTCGTTGTAGCGCAGGAGCTGACCCTTGGGATCCAGGACCACGTCCTTTGGCTTGCCGAACGTCTCCACGGCGAAATCAGTAGACGTTCCCGCGATCTCCACCTTTTTTTCTTCCGGATTACCTTCGGTATCGATCCGCAAGGTCGCCGGCATGCGGAACGTATCGAGGTCCTGCGAGATTTTGCCGTTCACGCGGAATCCCTTGGCCCCTACTCGGAACATGGTCCATTCCATCTTGAATTCCGGCGCCCCGCTGGATTCAATCCACTGCAGGAAGAAATAATTGAGGCTCTGGCCGGAAATCTCTTCGGCCATCTTCTGGAAATTTTCGGTATTGATGGATTTCCAGGCGTAGCGCTCCGGCACGGCCTTCAGCAGCTTGAAGAAATTCTCATCGCCCAAAATGGAACGCAGCATGTTGAGCACGGCCGCACCTTTACCCGCCGTCGCCGCCCAAAATTCAGGGGAATAATCCTCGAACCGCGCCGATTGTATCAGCGGCGGCTGTTCCACGGTCAGCGCTTCCACGTAAGTGTCATGGAGCTGCTCTTGCATGGCGCCGGTGCCGCTGATATTTTCCGTATACATCAGCTCGGCGTAGCGCGCCATTCCGTTTTCGATCCACAGGTGATTGCGTGACGTGGGTGAAACCAGAGCTCCCCACCACTGCCGCGATACCTGGTTCGCCACCAGCTTGGTGTTCACTTCCGAGCCAATGGCGCGCGTCGACAGAAACAGGATTCCCGGCGCGGAGTAGCCGTTGGGCGTCCCCGCCTCGGTCTCGACCACGATCAGGTTTCGATTGGGCAGAGGACCGTACACGCCGCTCAGAAACTCCATCGCCCGCCCGATTTCCTGGCCGTAAGCGCCGGCCATATCTTTCCGCTCGCGGAAATAGAGCGCGGTATTGATGCCGCCGGACGCGATGACGGTCGGGTCGCCCTTAACGATGGCGAAGCTGCCGGGAAAAGACGGGTTTGTAAACTGAAACCGCACGGCGGTCTTGCCGTCCGCGGCCAGGTCGGCCGTTTCAGTCCCGCTGCCGATGACTTTGTAACCGGAAGGCACAGTCACCTTCAGGTCTGTCGTGAAACGATCGGCGGTATAGTCGTTCACCGGGAACCATCGAGCCGGATACATCAGATACGCAAAGTCGGGATGAATCGCAGCGAACTTAATACCCCATACGGGCGATTCTTCCGCGCCCGTCAGTTTTCCGCCGTACACAAAAGTCAGAGTCGCCGGTTTGCCTTTAGGCATGGTCTCGGCCAGGCTCAGACGGACCGTCATATCCTGCGCCACCCGCGATGCGGGCACCTGCCGGCCGGCTTGGTCCGTCACGCTATCCAGAGTGAGTGCGTTGTTCAGTTCGAAAGACAGACTGGTGGCATCTTCGAGCGGAGTGAAGCTGACTTTGGTGGTAGCCTGAATGGTCTGGGCGCCTGGATCCACCTGTGCGTCAATGGTGTAGCTGTCCACGTCCAAACGTAGACGTTGCGACTGGCCTGGTCCCTGGCCTTGTCCCCACACTATCGCCGAGGTTAAGGCTGCTAAACCGAAAAACTTACTCAGCATGAACTCTATCTCCGCTTACGACTTTCTCGACCCAGTTTGCCGCGGTTTCCATGGGATCCCGATCGCTCGCCAGTTCCTTCGCGACCCCCGCTAAATCGGCACACATACTATTCCGCGCTCCTGCGTCGTCCAACAAGCGGCTGGCCTCGGCTGCGATCCGCTCGGCCGTCATCTCCTCCTGGATCAGCTCAGGAACCACTCGTCGTCCTGCTACCAGGTTTACCATGGTCAAAAATGGCGTTCGCACACGCCACCGCTGCAAGTACCAACTTAACGCGTTTACACGGTAAAAGGTCACCATCGGGGTCCCCAAAATGGCACCTTCAATGGTCACGGTTCCGCTCGCTGCCAGCGCCAACTCTGCTTGGGCCAGCGCATCCCAGGTATGTCCCTCGATTACTTTGATGGATTCGGCCTGAACGGGTTCCCAAAATCTTGTGTTTTCGAGGCCGAAACCGGCAGGCAGAGGGAGCACAAATGTCACCGGATGCCGCTGTCGTATAAGCCTGAGGGCTTCGAGCAGTACCGGCATGTGACGGGATAGCTCGCCATGACGGCTGCCAGGAAGTAATGCCACCAATCGTGAGACTTCAGGGATGCCCAACTTCGAACAGAACTCGGCGCGGGTCAGTTTGGGCTTCGCCAAACGCGACAAAGGATGCCCAATATAGGTGGTCGTGACCCCGTGTTTCCGGAAAAACTCCTCCTCGAAGGGGAAGATACAGAGAAGACGATTGAGCGTCGCGCGCATGGTCTTCACTCTGCCCTGCTTCCAGGCCCAGGCCTGCGGAGCCACCAGATAGACGATCGGTACGCCCTGACGCTTCAGCTTGCGCGCCAGGGGCAGGTGAAAACTGGGGGAATCGGTGAGGATGGCGACGTCGGGAGGATCGGCCGCGCAGGCGCGAGCCAGTTTGTTCATCTCGCCCAGGATGCGCGGGATGTGCGGAATCACCTCAATGATGCCGACCACCGCCAGCGATCGCTGGTCCACCGCCGCGCGAACGCCCGAGGCCTGCATGCGGGGGCCGGCGCATCCGAAAAACTCGGCTTCGGGATGGCGGGCTTTCAGGACTTCCACCAGCCTGGAGGCGTACAAATCGCCGGACGCTTCGCCAGCGGAGATGAAGATGCGCACCTGCAACCAGTTTAGCTGGAAGGAAGAAGAAGAACTGGTTCATGCCTGGTTCCGATGAACAAGCTGCGTCTTCAGCCCAGCTACCTTACTTGTATGCCGAAAGCAAACAGAACGGCGGTGAAAAGGTAGGTGTTCGCGCCGCCGATTATATACACTGGGATACCGATATGGAATCGGCACTGCGAGTGGCTGGCTTCTGCTGGCTGGCGATTTTCGTCTTGTGGGCCATCCTGGGGTTCGCGGTCAAGCAGACGGTCGGTTCGCGGTCGGATGTGCGAGCCCGAATCGCAGTCTGGGGCGTGATGCTGGCGTGGCTGATTCTGTTCATTGACGATATGCGCCCTGGAGTGCTGGCCCAACGCTTCCTCCCGATGGACCCGGCTATTGCCGACGCGGGGCTCGCGATCACCATCGTCGGGCTGGGTTTCGCGGTATGGGCTCGCCTAGTCATCGGCCGCAACTGGGGAGGACTGATTACGGTGCAGCAGGATCATAAGCTGATGCGGAAGGGGCCCTATGGGATTGTGCGGCATCCGATCTACTCGGGCTTCATGCTGGCCACGCTGGGCACAGCCATCATCGTGGGCCAAGTCGGCGGCCTGCTGTCCGTGGCGCTCATCGTGATTTCATGGGGATACAAAGCGCGCCTGGAAGAAACTTTGATGGTCGAACAGTTTGGCGCCGAATACGAAGACTATCGCCGCCATGTCAAGGCGTTGATCCCCGGGATCTGGTAATTCGCCGCTCACCGGTCGGGAATGGCCATTCGTCGAAATTCCGGTAACCTCCGGCCTCGCCGCCAGTATCGTTAGACATGCTGCTACGCTGCTTAGTTCTCATCGCGACGACCGCCGGGATTCTGGCTGCCGCTGACTCGAAGGATATCCACCGAACTTTTCCCCTGGATAGTCGCGGGCACGTAACCATCGACACCTACAAGGGATCCATCCGCGTGTCGACCTGGGACCGGAATGAGATCGATGTCGCGGTCCGGATCGAGGAAGACGGCGATGTCTTCGCACAGAGCGTGAAGCGGGCAGACGTCCGTTTCGACGCATCGCCCATCGATGTACGGATCACCAGCAACAATCAATGGTCGTTCTTCCTGGATGGGTCCGCACCCTTGTATCACTACACGATTCGCATGCCCAAGACAGCCAGCCTGCGGATTAAGGACTACAAATCCGAGAGCGATATCAGCGATCTCACATCCGAGTTGCAGTTCGAAACGTACAAGGGCTCCCTCCAGTTGAGGAGTTATGCCGGCGGGCTGACAGTCAACACCTACAAAGGCGACATACGGGCCGAGTTCGCCGCAGTCACGGCGCCGATCCGTATCGAGACTTACAAAGGCAGCGTCGATCTGAGGATGCCCCGCGACAGCCACTTCGATCTGCATAGCAACCTCGGCCGCAAGGCAGGTTTGGAGAACGATTTCACGCGCTATGTTCCCGCGTCGAATACACGAGGCGGTCCGGAGCTGCGGCTGAAGTCCTACAAAGGCGAGTTCAAACTGCGCGCCCGCTGATGCGACAGCTCTTTATAAGATACGACCAGTGCCGCGGAAAGACCACACGCTGCGGCCAGCGAAAGCCATACGCCGGGCATCGCAGGGTTACCGGTGACGTGGATCAGATAGGTGCAGATAGCGGGAGTGAAGCCGCCAAACACGGCGGTCGCCAGGCTATAGGCTACTGAAAATCCGGATGTGCGCACTTCCACCGGCATGATCTCGGTCAAGTACACCGCCATCGCTCCGTTGTAGGCCGCATAGAGAAATGCCAGCCACAACTCCACCATCAGGAGCCTCGAAAACGACGGCGCGCTCACCAGCCAGCTCAGCGCCGGATACGCCGTCGCGAGCGCCGCAATCGTGCATGCGATCAGGATCGGGCGACGCCCGACCCGGTCGGACAGCGAGCCGGAGAGCGGCAGCACCACCAGGTTGCACGCGCCGACACACAGCGTGACCACCAGATTTCCCGACGCCGCCAGATGCAAGACGTTCGCGCCGAACGTGGGCGTATACGCAGTGACGAAGTAGAAGCTCACGGTGGTCATGGTTGCCATCATCATGCCGAGAATAACCAGCCGCCAGTTAGCGGCAACCGTTCGGGCGATCTCGGCCGGTTTCGGAGCGTGCGCACGCTGGAGGAACGCTTCGGTTTCTTCGAGTGACCGCCGCAGCATCAATAGAAAAGGCAGTAATGCGCAGCCCGCCAGGAACGGAATCCGCCAGCCCCACTGCAGGACCTGGCCGGGGGACAGTGTCAACGTCAGCAGCAATCCGATCACGGCGGCGAACATGACAGCTACCTGTTGGCTCGCCGATTGCCACGCGACATAGAATCCCTTACGCCCCGCAGTGGCGATCTCGGACAGATATACCGAGACGCCGCCCAATTCGACACCGGCCGAGAATCCTTGGAGTAGCCGCCCGACCAGGACCAGCAGCGGCGCGGCCAAGCCGATGGCAACGTATCCGGGCAGCAGCGCGATCGACAATGTTCCCACCGCCATCAGCGCCAGTGTGACGAGCAGGCCTTTGCGCCGGCCGTGATGGTCGATATAGGCGCCCAGGATAATCGCTCCCAGCGGGCGCATGAGGAATCCGGCGCCGAACGTCGCGAGCGAAAGCATCAGAGAGGCGAATTCATTGCCGCTGGGGAAAAACGTGACGGCGATGGCGGCGGCGTAATAGGCGAAGATCTGGAAATCATACATTTCCAGGGCGTTTCCGGCAGCCACGCGAACCACTCGGCGGACCTGCGAGGTGCGCGCGGGCGTCCCGCGGGGTGGAATCAGGCTGGAAGGGGCGGCCATCGAGCTTCCGTCCAAGCATAGCGCCGCGACGCCGAAATCGCAGCGACAAAACGAACCCGGCAACTCACTGGAAATCATAGACCGAGCATTTTTGATCGAGCACCTCTTCCAGTCTCGGTTCGCCCTGGTCAGCAGAGCGAGTTTAAATGCAAGGTTAAGAGTATGTAGACCTGGAAGAGACGGGACTCGGAATCCAACTGCTGAAAGAATTGAAAAACGAAATTGTTGGAGACTGGGATCGCTAGTCACTAGATTCCGGAAAACCAATATTAGGCCCAAGTGACCTACCTACTTTGGCCAAGTAGCTTCACCGCGCTATGCTATTGGAAGTAATCAAACGTGGCTCAATGGAGAGATAGCATAAATCGGGCCGAATGCTTGACTCCAAGGAAACGCATGAATTCAGCAGATCCAGACGAACCGTTGGTTCACAAACTGGCGTTCGAGTACGCGTGGGGTTACTTTTCGCTGCACGCCGGGCAGCGTATGCAGTCCGTCAACTTTTTCCTACTTGCCGCGTCGTTCCTGGTTGCAGCATATGTCAGCGCCATTACGGGCCAACACCCGGGTTTGGCCGCAGGAATATCGCTCGTTGGAGCCTCATCGAGTTTTGTTTTCTACCGGATCGAACGTCGAGTTCGCGGTCTTCTTCAGGCTGCCGAGCATGCCCTACACCCAATGGAGCAAATCATGGCTGACTCGACTAACAACCCAGCGCTTCTAATCCTTAAGTCGGTTGATCAGGCTGCTCCCGGTGCGTGGCCATATTCAAAAGTTTTCCGAATTCTCTATTTCGTTGTTGGTTTAGGTTTTCTGGCCGCTGCGATCTACGCGGTAATTTCCCAGGTCGGGTTAACACCGAATACAACTACTCTTTACCCAACAGTTTTAAAGTTAGCATCCGGAGTGATCTTGCTCCTCTTTGCCGTCGAGACGTTCGCTGACGGAGCAATCGCGAGGTTCGCAGGAACTCCGGCTTGGTTCGCCAGCGTGGCGCAACTGTTTCGACCGGTTTTAGGCTTGATTGCCGCAACCGCAGGGATCATAGTTCTATTTCGTTTGGGCGTTTGGGGATAAACGCTTCCGTGACAGCGCGGAAACTGCTAGTGGCGGGAGCGAGACAATTCTCTTTGGGCCATGCTGTTCTTCAAGAGCTTGCTACCACCAGTCCGGATCTTGCGGTCCTTGCGATCGACGTGGAGCCCATACTCGATTCGCCTCCGAGCATTATCAAATGCCGAATTGAACTCAACCCATTTCGCTATGACGGCGGCTTCGATTCATGGAGTAGTTATGTGCACGGTGAAGTTAAGTCCCTTGCACAGATCGAAGGACCTTCCCGCCCCATTCAGGGCGTACTCCTAGCAGTAGGAAAGTATCACGTCGGCAGATACGAGGAGAGCGCAGCAACGGAACGCGCCGATGTCCTCGGTTGCGGCATCTTGGGAAAGATGGAAGTCGTACATTCCGCGATGAGATTTAATAACGAATGTGGATTTGAGAACAGGGAGGAACTGTTTGTGCTTGACGTGGGCTCCCTCCATTCGATTCGCCATTCATCTCATCGTGCGATCTACAATACTGCGAAAGCGGCCGGAATAGAATTTTGCAGAGTTCTGGCCAGGGGATCAGAAATTCGAGGGGCTGTTCATTTGGCACCTGGCCCGATGGACACCCCGATGCTGCACTGGAATCACTGGGTTCTTAAAGAGAAAGGGGACCCGAATTTCCTAGATCTAGTCAGACTTGAGCTCCCAGCGCTGTACTGCCGCATTTTTCGCGAGGGCGATCAGGCGTCGCTCGAAGAAGCAGTTGAAAATCTAGGAGTTGATCGACGTGAGATACAGCCTGTCTTTGATCGTTATCGGGACCGGCGCAAAATGGCCCTGGAATCTGAGGATGGCATAACGGCGCCGGAGGTCTTGGCTCGCTTTCTGCTTCGATCCTTCCTCGATGCAAGCTCAACTGAGTCTGGGATATTGGAGGTGACCTCACCGCGAGGCCAAATGAGTGTTATACGAAAACCGTTCTAACCTTTGCCTCATGGTCCGCGAAGATCTGGAAATCATACATTTCCAGGGCGTTTCCGGCGGCCACGCGAACCACCCGGCGGACCTGCGAGGTGCGCGCGGGCGTCCCGCGGGGTGGAATCAGGCTGGAAGGGGCGGCCATCGAGCTTCCGTCCAAGCATAACGCCGCAGGTCCGAAGCCTGCCCTAAAAACGTGCAGCGATTCGGCCGATCAACTAAGAGCATCATGTTCGTCGACCATTACGAGGTTCTGCAGATCAGCCCCAACGCCGACGTCGAGACCATCCGCCGCGTCTATCGCATGCAAGCGCAGCGCTTTCACCCCGATAACCTGGATACCGGCAATGCCGAAGTTTTCCGCAAGATATCGGACGCCTACGAAGTGTTAATCGATCCGCAGCGTCGGGACGCGTATGACCGCGAGCACCAGGAGACACGCCGGCGGGAAGCTCTTGGCGTGCCGGGCACCACGCCGGCCGGGCGGCCCGTGATGGATGAAATGCGTCGCCGCGAGGAGGTCCTGGCGTTGCTCTACAGCCGAAGGTTTTCGCATCCGCAGCAGCCCAGCCTGAACCTGCGCGAACTGGAAGCGCTGTTAAACACGCCCCGGGGCGACCTCGAGTTCAGCCTCTGGTATCTGAAGGAAAGCGGATACCTGATCCGCAGCGACAGCGCCCATCACACCATCACGCTCAAGGGTGTTCAGTTCGCCGAAGCCCTCAAGACCGGGAGCGCGAAATGGATCGATAGCGCGCAGGGCTGAGAACTGCTTACGACGTCCTTCGGGCTTACTTGCCACGGCCCTTTGGGCCTTGAGCGATCATCGGGATACCGATGATCCAGTCCGTATTGCCGGTTCTAGACACTGCATACAGCGTCTTCCGATCGGGGCCGCTGAAGGTCACCGTGATCACGGGGCGCGGCGTGGGGATGACGCCGAGATACTTGCCGTCCGGTGCGAACACCTGGATGCCGTTGGCCTGCGAGGTCACATAGAGGCGTCCGGCCGAATCGAACGTGCTGCCGTCGCCGCCTCCACCGGCTTCGAGCTTGGCGAATTCGCGCTGGTTCGTAAGCGAGCCATCCTTCTGGACGTCGAACGCGGCCAGCGTCGCCCCATTGGTGACGTAGAGATGCTTTTCATCGGGACTGAGAACGATGCCGTTCGGGTTGATATTCTCGCCGTACTTGGTGATCTTGCCTTTCGAGTCCGCATGAAAGACGCCGCCCATGGTGAAGTACACTCCGCCCTTGCTGTCGGCCGTCATATCGTTGAGTATGCTGCCCAGGCAATCCATAGGATCGCCATTGTTCTGGTTGACCAGGGTTTTGCGCTGCGGCTCGAGCTGCTCAATCGATTGATGGAGCCCCCGGTTCAGCACGAACAGGTTCTTGCCATTCATCGCCACCGAACCGGAAGTATTCAAGCCGGTATAAGCGGTGGAAACTTTGCCGTTCTTGTCCAATTTCACGACGTTGCTGTTATCGTTCTGCGCGAGCAGAATGCCGCCATCCTTGGTGGCGACGATGCCATCGGCATTGTTGCCTTCCACTTGCCAAATCTCTTTCCATTTCTGACCTGCGGCGATGACGCCGGGAATCGCCGCGATGGTGACGTCCTTGGGGCCGGCTGGAGCAGCCGGGCCCTTTGCTTGTCCCTTGGCCGGCCCGCCTTTGGCGGCGCCGCCTCTGCCCGGAGCCGCGGGAGGCGGAACCTTGCAGGTCTTGATCAGGTCCGCATATTTTGCGTCCTGAGGAGCCTGGACGCCAGGCCCCGTCCGTGGCGCGGCGGGAGGTGGGCCCTGGCTAAACACAGCTACCGCACCGAGCGCACCGAACAGAATCGTGGTCATTGTTGAGGGCTTCATAAAACCTCCTGGGTTCCGCGTTCCAGAATATCAGTACTTGGATGCGCCTGTGAAACCGACCTACCACCACGCCCAAGTGGGAGTGATATGCTTGCGGGAGTATGAAAATGCACCTTCTGCCTGCTCTCGGTCTATGCTTTGGCTTCGGCGCGCTGCCGATGCTCGCGCAGCTCCCCGCTCCCAACGCCGCCGGAGTCTCCGCCGGGCACGACATCATGATCGTTAAGGATCTGGACGGCGCCAACAAGTTTTGGACGGCACTGGGCGCGGAGCCCGCGCAACTCGCCCAATTGAAGCTGATCAAGCTCCCCGGCGTCCTCTATCTGATGCGCAAGGGCGATAACAAGGGCGGCACTGAAGGTTCGTCCGTGGAATATGTCGGATACAAGGTGAAGAATCTTAAGGAAACCCTCGCCAAGATGGACGCCGCGGGTTTCAAGCCCATGCCCGGGGCGACGAAAACGCAGGCGTTCCTTCTGACGCCGGACGCCATCAAGGTCCGCCTTACCGAAGACCGCGCACTGGCCACGCCAGTCGCCTCCGACATGATCCAGATGGATGTTTCGAACGTGAAGGAAGCCCAGGCCTGGTATCAGAAGTGGTTCGGAGCCAAGCTCGTCAAGGACGGAAAAGAGACGGTTGCCGATATTCCCGGGCATCGCATCTTGTTTGTCGAAGCCAAGGGCCCCGTGGAACCCACCAAGGGGCGGGCTTTTGATCGCATCGGTCTCGAAGTTAAGAACCTCGAGGACCAGTGCAAGAGACTGGACGGCGCGGGGATCAAGCTGGACGGCAAGGGTTACAACAAGGCTAAAAACATGGACCTGGCCGTTTGTCTGATCACGGACCCCTGGGGAACATACATAGAGATGAGTGAGGGGCTCGCGGCAGTAAAATAATGAAGGAATTCCGACCCGAGGATTTTAGTCGACCATGAAACGCATTCTCCACGTTGCAGCACTGCTCACGGCCGCCGGCGCGGCGTATTTCGCCTGGACCAGTGACGTTCGCGCACAGGCGCCCCAGGGTAAAGGCAAACAAACCGGGTCGGCGGGGACGGAGTCGGGATGGGCCGCGTTCCAGACCCGCTGCATGAGTTGCCACGGCAATCCGGCTATCCCCGCTGCTCCTTCGCCTGAACAGATCCGCCAGATGTCGCCGGAACGGATTTACGCATCCCTAACCATCGGCAGCATGAAGACGCAGGGCGACGCCTTGAGCGAAGATCAGCGCCGCATGCTGGCGACGTTCATGTCAGCCCGCCCGCTCGGCAGCCTGAACGAAGGCGCTGCGGCGAGCATGCCGAATCATTGTCCGGCGAATCCTCCCATGTCCGATCCGGCCTCCGGACCGGCGTGGAACGGCTGGGGCGTGGACATGAGCAACGATCGTTTCCAGTCAGCTAAGAATGCGGGCCTGACGGCAGGTCAAATTCCTAATCTAAAGCTTAAATGGGCATTCGGCGTTCCGACCGGATTGTCGCAATACAACCAGCCCACGATCGTTTCGGGTCGCGTGTTTGTGGGCACCGACACCGGCTACGTCTATTCGCTGGACGCCAAGACCGGCTGCGTCTACTGGTCCTTCCAAACCAAGGCGGCCGTTCGGGGCGCTCTGAGCGTGGGACCGGTGAAAGGCAAGGGAGCCACGAAATACGGGGTCTTCTTCGGCGATTTCCGCACCTACGTTTACGGACTGGATGCCCAAACCGGCAAAGAACTCTGGACCACCCGAGCGGACGACCACTTCATCGCGCGGATCACGGCGGCGCCCATCTTCCATGACGGCAAGTTGTATGTGCCAATATCCTCGTCGGAAGAATTTCAGGCGGGGAATCTGGATTATCCCTGCTGCACGTCGCGCGGCAGTGTGGTCGCATTCGACGCCAGCAATGGCGAGCGGCTCTGGAAAACTTACGTGATGGATGAGCCCAAGCCGGTTCGAAAGAACTCCAAAGGCGTGCAGCTGTATGCGCCCGCGGGATCGTCGGTGTGGAACTCCCCGACCATCGATACTAAGCTCAACGCAATTTATTTCGGCACGGGCGACGCGGAAACCGAGCCGGCCGCAAAAACCAGCGATGCCGTGATGGCTCTGGATCTCAAAACCGGCAAAGAGCTGTGGCATTATCAGATCCAGGAAAACGACGCGTTCATGGGGGGCTGCGGAGGCGGCGTTAATAAGTCCGATAACTGCCCCAAGAATCCCGGACCGGACCTGGACATCGGCAATTCTCCGATCCTGAAGACCCTGCCGGATGGCAAGCGAGTCCTGCTCACCGCCGGCAAGGACGGCCGCGTGATCGCACTGGATCCGGATAAGAAAGGCGCGCACTTGTGGACTACCAATGCGGCTCCGCCACCGCCTCCGGGGGCCACTGGATTCGCGCGTCTGGGCGGAATCGTGTGGGGCGGGGCGGCGGATGAACACAACGCTTATTACGGGCTCAGCTCGGGCGGCATGTCCGCCCTGAAACTCACCACGGGCGAAAAAGTCTGGTATACGCCGCTGGCCAAGCCCGGCACACGGGTGAACAATGCGGCTGCCGTAAGCGTGATTCCCGGGGTGGCCTTCGTCGCGGGATCGGATGGCGTGCTGCACGCACTTTCCACCGCCGATGGGAAAATCCTTTGGGAGTACAATACGGCGCGGGAGTTCGAAACTGTCAACAAGGTTCCCGCCAAGGGCGGCGCTATTAATTCTATTGGCCCCACCATCGTGAACGGGATGTTATTCATAGGGTCCGGGTACGCGGTCAGCGGTAATAACTTCGGCAATGTCCTTCTGGCGTTCTCACTCGAGTAAAGTCATTATTTAAAACCAAAAGGAGAACACTATGCGGAACAATCGATTCATTATGGGCGCGGTCGTCTTGTTGTCGGCAGCCTCCATCGCATTCGGCCAGGCCAAGGACGGGAAGGCGAAGGGCAAGGGCGCACCGGCGCCCATGAGTTTCTTCGTCACCAGCGCAGGCGCTGGGAAGGGCGCCGACCTGGGTGGGCTGGCCGGAGCGGATATGCACTGCCAGATGCTGGCGGCAGGAGTCGGACGCGGCAGCAGCACGTGGCACGCCTATCTCAGCACCCAGGGTGCGGGCGCGGTCAATGCGCGCGACCGCATCGGGACGGGGCCATGGGCTAACGCCAAGGGCCAGGTGATTGCGGCCAATGTCGCCGAACTGCACGGAGACACGCTCGAAATCGCCCGTATGGGCAACCGCATCACCAAGACCTCGGCGCTGAACGAAAAGGGTGAGGTGATGAACGGCGTCGGCGACACTCCGAATGAGCACGATATCCTCACCGGATCGCAGCCTGACGGACGTGCGTACACGGATGCCGCGGACCATACTTGCAGCAACTGGACCAGTAGCGGCATGGGAACGGCTCAGCTCGGCCACTTCGATCGCATGGGCGGCGGGAACGCCTCCTGGAACTCGGTGCATCCCAGCCAGGGATGCAGCCAGCAGAACCTGGTCGCGACCGGCGGCGCGGGTAAGCTGTACTGCTTCGCGATTAACTAGATGCGCAGCGCGCTGTGGTGCATCATGGCAGCAGGTCTGCTGTCGGCGCAGGATGGTTCCGCGCTCTACGATCGCACTTGCGCGACCTGCCACAACGGCGGCAACGATCGAGCGCCCAGCCGCGATGCACTGCGGTCCATGTCCGCCGATCGCGTATTGGCGGCCATGGAAACCGGACCGATGATCAGCATGGCGGTCCGTCTCACAACGGCGGATCGCCGCGCTATTGCGGAATTCGTCAGCGGTAAGCCGATCGGGCAGCCGCTGGTGACCACGCCTCCGGCCAAGGCGATGTGCCCTGCTTCTGAGGCGAGCTTTACGCTCGCCGGTTCAGCATGGACCGGATGGGGCGGAAGCGCGAGCAACGCCAGATTCCAGAACACGCCAGGAATCGCCGCCGATCAGGTATCCAGGCTCAAAGTGAAGTGGGCCTTCTCGTTCCCTGGGGACATTCAGGCGTACTCTCAACCGACCATCGCCGGGGGACGCGTGTTCGTCGGCAGTCCGGGCGGCAAGGTTTATTCGCTCGACGCGAAGACCGGTTGCGTCCACTGGTTCTTCGATGCCGACGCGGGAGTGCGTAGCGCGGTCACACTTGAACGTGAGGGAGCGCACAACTTTATGGTCTTCTTCGGCGACAGCAAGGCGAATGTCTACGGCGTGGAGGCGTCGTCTGGCAAGCAAATGTGGAAAACCAAAGTGGACGATTTTCCAACTGCCGGAATCACGAGTTCGCCGGTGCAATATGGCAGCTTGGTCTACATCGGCATCCGCAGCGGCGAGGAAGCTGCCGGCGCGGATCCGAATTACGAATGCTGCCGCTTCCGCGGAAGCGTCGTCGCGCTCGACGCCCTCACGGGCAAACAGGTTTGGAAGACTTACCTGGTGGACGAGCCCAAGCCCACCACGAAAAATAAAGCCGGCGCGCAGCTCTGGGCGCCCTCGGGCGTCGCGGTGTGGAGCACACCCGCTATCGACGCCACGAGCAATACTCTCTACGTCACCACCGGCAACAACTACACCGATCCCACCACGCAGCTGAGCGACGCTTTTGTCGCGATGGACCTGAACTCGGGCAAGATTCTTTGGTCACGGCAAATGACTCCTAAAGATGCGTACACCTCCGCGTGCCGGCTTCCCGACAAAACCAATTGCGCCGAGTCTAACGGTCCGGATTTCGATTTCGGGTCGTCGCCGATTTTAGTGGCGCTACCAAATGGGAAGCGGGCGCTCGTCGCCGGTCAGAAATCCGGAGTAGTCTACGCAGTGGATCCCGACAATCAAGGCGAACTCTTGTGGCAAACGCGAGTTGGCAAGGGCGGTACCGCGGGCGGCGTCCAGTGGGGCTCGGCCGTGGATCAGAACAATGTTTACGTCGCAGTGTCCGACGTCGGACGCATCATGCTGACGTACAGCACGGCCACTGATGCCGATCCCAAGCAAGGTGGCGGCATGTTCGCGCTGCGTCTGGATAACGGTGAGCGCGTTTGGTATACACCACCGGCGCCGTGCGGGAATCGTCCGCGATGTAGTCCCGCGCAATCGGCCGCGGTGACGGCGATCCCCGGAGTGGCATTTTCCGGATCAGTGGACGGCCATCTGCGGGCGTACTCTGCTGTTGATGGAAAGATCGTGTGGGACTTTGATACTGCGCGGCCTTTTGAGACCGTGAATAGCGTACCGGGACATGGCGGTTCCCTGGATGGACCCGGCCCCGCCATCGCCGGCGGCATGCTATTCGTCAATTCCGGATATCCTACTGCCGGCGGCATGTCCGGAAATGTGCTGCTGGCGTTTTCGGTCGACGGCAAGTAATCGCGTCGCTACTTTTTCGACAGCGCAAATGCTAAATATCCGCCCGGACCCGGCGGGAGTTCCTTGGCGCTTGCGGCGCGCGGAGGCGTCTGCCCCGCCCCGCCCACCGGAATCACGACATACTCGCGGCCACCGGTCTCATACACGGCTGGCACACCATCGGAACCCGCCGGCAAGTTGTATTCCCAGATCACCTTGCCGTTGTCCTGATCGTAGGCGCGAAATTTTCGATCCGATGAAGTGGCCACGAAAATCAACCCTCCGCCCGTCACCACGACTCCTCCGCGCGGGAAGTGTGCGCCGCTTGGCGGATTTTGCGGTACGCCAACCACCCCGCCGTTCGGCACCTGCCACTTGATGGTGCCCGTGTTCAGGTCGATCGCCGTGAGCTGTGACCACGGCGGTCCGATCGCCGAAAGTCCGTTACTCCGCTGGATCATGAAGTCGTAGGGAGCGGTGTAAGGCGTGAAATCATGTTGCGGCGGCGGAGGCGGTGGCGCGGCCGGAGTCTCGGGAGCAGAGCCACCTCTACCTTTGCCAGGTCCGCCTCGTCCGGCGCGAGGAGGCCCAGGGAGCTGAAGCGTCAGCCCCATCGGCAATTCTTTCGAGACGATGTAGATCATTCCTTTGGTAGGATCCACGCCCGAGCTGCCCCAATTCGCGCCGCCATTGTTGCCGGGTATCTCCACGGTTCCCTTCAGGCTCGGCGGCGTGAACAATCCCTCGTTGCGCCAGGTTTGGAGCATCTCGCGGACTTTGGCTTTCTCCTCATCGGAGATATACGGATTAATATCTTTCTCGGTGAACGACTGTCGCGCGAAGGGAGGCGGCTTGGTTGGAAAAGGCTGGGTGGGCCATGATTCCTCACCCGGCACGTCGGACTTCGGAACGGGACGCTCCTCGATCGGCCACAAGGGCTTGCCAGTCTCGCGCTCGAACACGAACAGAAAACCCTGCTTGGTCGGCTGCGCCACTACATCCACGTTCTTGCCGTCGTGTTTCACGGTGAGCAGCTTGGGAGCCGTGGGCAGATCGTAATCCCACAGGTCATGATGAACCGTCTGGAAATGCCACAGGCGCTTACCGGCGCGGGCATCCAGCGCCACGATGCTATTGCCGAAAAGGTCCTGCCCATGCCGGTCGGGACCGTAGAAATCGTAACGGGCCGTCCCGAACGGAATGAACACGATGCCGCGCTTCTCATCGATGCTCATCTCATTCCAGTTGTGCACGCCGCCCGAGGCCTTCCACGCGTCCGCGGGCCAGGTTTCGTAGCCGAATTCGCCGGGATGCGGAACGCTGTGGAACACCCACTTGAGTTTGCCGGTGACTACGTCGTACGCATGGACGTCGCCAGGCGTCGCCAGGTAATTGTCGCCCTGGTTGGCGGGCATCAGGGAGATGAAGATCGTGTTCTCAAAAACGTGCCCAGGGTCGCTGCTGGATACCTGGCGGATGTCGCGGTCCAGACCGTTTTTAAGGTCCGTGCGGCCGTTATCGCCGAAAGACAGAATGGTCTCGCCGGTGCGGGCGTCGATGGCCGTCAGGGCTCCCGCATTCGCGAATAGCAAGCGCCGATCCTTGCGATCCTTGCTTTCCCAATAAGTGACGCCGCGCGCCGCGCCGCTGCCAGAATGCTTCCAGAGTTCTTTCCCGGTCGCGGCGTCCAAAGCGACAATGGCATTTAGCGCCCCGACGTACATGGTTCCGTCGACCACCACCGGGTTGAATGTGGGATTATTGCCGGACTCGTACATCCAGGCCGGCTGGAGCCGCTGGATGTTGCTCTTATTAATCTGCTTGAGCGAGGAATACTGGGAATGATCCGAGCCGCCGCCATTAGCGTCCCAGGTCGCGAAGTCGGGGGTGTTGTCCGACGCTCCCGCGGCGATCAGGACTGCTCCCGCGCCGATCAGGACCGCCCGGGAAAGACGTGAGCGCATTCCGTGCAAGTATACACCAAGCGGCACACGCCCTCGGGCGTCCGCGAGCCCTATTTCCCCGCGTTAAAGCGCGATTCGGCTTCCTGCCAGTTCACCACGTTCCACCACGCCGCGAGGTAATCCGGCCGCCGATTCTGATACTTCAAGTAATAGGCGTGCTCCCACACGTCCACACCGATCACCGCGTGCTTGCCTTCCATCAGTGGATTATCCTGATTCGGCGTCGACATGACCTCCAGACCCGAACTGGTCTTAATAAGCCAGGCCCAACCGGAGCCGAAGCGGGTTGCGCCAGAAGCTGAAAGCTTCTCTTTCAAGGTATCGAACGAACCGAAGGCGGCAGTAATGGCCGACGCCAGGTTTCCCACTGGCGCGCCGCCTTTGCCGGGTCCCATAATCTTCCAGAACATGCTGTGGTTCCAGTGCCCGCCGCCATTGTTGCGAACCGCCGTGCGAATATTCTCCGGCACAATGGAGCAATTGTTGGCGAGCAGCTCCTCGATGGTCTTCGATGCCAGTGCCGGCGCGGATTCCAGAGCCTTGTTGAGATTCGTTACGTAGGCGCCGTGGTGCTTGCCGTGGTGGATCTCCATGGTCAGCTTGTCGATATGCGGCTCCAATGCATCCGGAGCATAGGGCAAAGCAGGTAGTGTAAAGGGCATAATTTGATTCTCGCTCAGTTTATAGACACCTGTTTAGGCAGAACGTTACGAGCGCTCAAAGGCATCCGCTAAACGAAACATGGCTGTCTCGCCAAAATGATTCGCCACGATCTGCAATCCCACCGGCAAACCATCCGGAGTCTTACCAGCAGGCACGCTCATGCAGGGAACACCGGCCAAGTCACCGGTCACCGTGTAAATATCGGAGAGATACATCGAGGTGGGATCGTCCACCTTCTCGCCCAACTTGAACGCCGGGTGCGGCGCCACTGGACCGACGATCGCGTCCACCTGCTCGAACGCCTGCGCGTAGTCGCGCGCCACCAGCGCCCGGACTTTTTGTGCTTTCAGATAATAGGCGTCGTAATAGCCGGCGCTTAGCACGTAGGTTCCCAGCATGATCCGGCGCTTGCACTCGGCGCCGAAACCTTCGTCGCGCGTCTGGCGATACATGTCCTGTAATGTCGCCGCCGCCGGGGACCGGCGAGTGTAGCGCACACCGTCATAACGCGCCAGGTTCGAGCTCGCCTCGGCTGTGCAGATGATGTAGTAGCATCCCACCGCGTAGGGAGTGTGCGGAAGGCGGATTTCGCGAATCTCGCAGCCCAGCTTCTGGAGCGTTTGAATCGCCGCCTGAATCAGGTCTCCCGTATCGCTCGCGAGGCCGTCGAAAAACTCCTTCGGCACACCGATCTTCATGCCGCGAACGTTTCCGTCCAGCGCAGCGACGTAATCCGGAACCGGCGCGAACGCCGAGGTCGAATCCATTTCGTCGCGTCCGGCCATCACTTGAAGCAGCCGCGCGGAATCCCGAACGGTTCGCGAAAACGGCCCAATGTGATCCAGCGAACTGGCGAAGGCCGCCAGACCGTAGCGCGATACGCGGCCGTAAGTCGGCGTCACACCGGTTACTCCGCAGAATGACGCCGGCTGGCGAATCGACCCGCCGGTATCCGACCCCAACGAGAGAACAGCTGTCCCCTGCGCGACCACTGCGGCCGATCCGCCGGACGATCCACCTGGAACACGATCCAGCGCGACGGGGTTCCGGACAGGCCCAAATGCGGAGTTTTCGTTCGACGATCCCATCGCAAACTCGTCGCAATTGGTCTTGCCGAGGATTACGCCGCCGGCTTGTTCAATGCGGATCACTGCCGTGGCATCGTAGGGAGGTATGTAATTCTCAAGCATCCGCGAGGCGCAAGTGGTCCGCAGCCCGCGGGTGAGAATCACATCTTTAATAGCGATCGGCACGCCCGCCAGGAGTCCCAAATCTTCCCCGGCGGCGATCTTCTGATCCACCGCGCGGGCGGCTGCCAGAGCCCGCTCGGGAGCAAACGTCAGATAGGCATTGGTCTTGGGATTCTCAGCCTCGGCGAACTTGAGCGCTTCGCGCGCGATCTCCTCGGCGCTGGTTTTCTTGGCAAGAAGGTCGGTCCGAATCGAATCGATCGTCATTTCTCGATCACCAAGGGCACTTTGAAGTATCCCTGCCCTGCCAGCGGAGCGTTCGCCAGCGCCTCGGCGTTTCCCAGCGGCTTACGCGCGACGTCCGCGCGCAGCGTCGCGGTTTCTTCGGCGTCATACAGGACCTGCGACATGGGCTCGACGTTCGAAGTATCCAGCTCACTCAGCTTGTCGATGTGCGTGAGAATCCCGTCCATGTCCTGGGTCATGCGGACGATCTCGTCCTCGGTCAAAGCGAGGTTGGCCAGTTCCGCCACGCGGCGGACTTCCTGTTCGGTAATCTTCACGCCGTCCCGGCCTTCTTAGACTGTCGATAAAGCATCGCCATCACCGGATCTTGGATTCCATTGGAGTCAACGCGCCGGGCCGATTCCGCACGCTGCGGTTTTCTCCTGGGAGGCATCGGCCGGAAATCGATCTCCTTCACCACATCCCCTCCCAGCGCCTCTTTCAGATTGCGCAGCAGAAAATGGCGCAGAGTATTGAGCTGTTTCTGCCAGACCATATCTTCCACTTCCACCACCAGAGTGCCCCGCACCAGCGCGGACGCCAGCGTGTGCGCCGCGATCTTCTTGCCGGCCGCCAGCCCCCAGGCCGCTCGCGCCCGCGTTTCCGGGTCCGCCGTCTCCGGCGACAGCTTCAGTTTTCCGATGAGACTACCGGCACGTTCCATATTCGTTCCAGACTATGGGGGGAGAATCCGATTCTACCACTGGCGCAGTAGTAGTTTAGCGTGCCGAAAATGTGGCCCTGGGCATACTATCCTGCAGCGCCATCCGCAGCAATCCGGCCAGGTCCGTGTTGCCGAGCAACACGCGCTCCACCTCAACGCCGATCCGGTACGCGTTCCGCTGCCACGTCGAGTAGACCACATGACCGAAGAGCGTGCAATCTGCGACTTCGAGCCTGACCAATTCGTCCGCCGTCAGTTCGCTGGGCAGGATGAGGCACAGGCCCGACTCCGAAAGATCCTCGAGTCTGCCGGTGACGATCTGATCCTTATTCTTGAGCCGCAGGACATCTACGTCCAGGTCGGCCAGAGCGCGGTGGTGCAGGCGGCGGTCCACTGAACCAGATCATCGGTGGATGCGTTGCCCCACTTTAGTGGGACCGGTCTCCAGGCCGGCCAAGCAAAGATTCTTGCACCCTCCAGACGTTCTGCATCGTAATATGTTCCATGAACGTCCTGAAACACATGTTTCGGCGGTTTGGGATGGCCCCGACGTTTACCATCATCGCGCTGGTGACGCTGGCTCTGGGAATTGGCGCCAATACGGCCATCTTCAGCGTTATCAATGGAGTGCTGATCAAGCCTCTGCCTTATCCTCAAGCCCAGGATTTAGTGGAGGTTCGGCACCTGGCACCCGGAATTCCGTCCATCGGTGGAACCCTGAACTGCTCGCCCTCCATGTACTTCACCTATCGCGACGAGAATCAGACGTTCCAGGACTTTGGGCTCTGGGCGATCAGAGGGGGGACGATCACCGGCGTGGGTGATCCGGAAGAGCTTCGGGCCATCATGGTAACCGACGGCGTGTTGGAAGCCGTGGGTGTCCAGCCTGCCGTGGGACGTTGGTTCACCCGCACCGACGACACCCCTGGAGCACCCGACACTGTGATGCTGATGTATGGGTATTGGCAGCGGCGCTTCGGGGGAGATAAGTCCGTGGTCGGACGCACCCTCAATCTCGATTCGAAGCCCCGCACGGTGATCGGGATCATGCCGCAGGACTTCCGCTTTCTGAACAACGACGCCGAGGTGCTGCTGCCGCAACAATTCGACCGCAATAAGGTCTTTCTGGGGGAGTTCAGCTACCAGGGCATCGCACGCCTTAAGCCCGGAGCGACGCTGCAGCGGGCCAATACCGACGTCGCGCGCATGCTGGGTATGTGGCTCAAAGCCTGGCCCGCTCCGCCCGGATTCGAACGGGCTCTGTTTGAGAATGCGCGCCTCGCTCCTGATGTCAAGCCCCTGAAAGAGCAAGTGGTCGGAGACATCGGGACCGTGCTGTGGGTGCTGATGGGAACCATCGGGCTGGTGCTGTTGATCGCCTGCGCGAACGTCGCGAATCTGCTGCTGGTGCGCGCCGAGGGCCGCCAGCAGGAACTGGCTATCCGGGCCGCGCTCGGCGCAGGCTGGGGGAGGATCGCGCGCGAAATGCTGCTCGAAAGCCTGACCCTGGGAATCATGGGCGGCGTGCTGGGCTTGGGGTTGGCATACGCTGCGGTACGAATCCTGGTAGCCAAAGGTCCTGCTACGTTACCGCGTTTAACCGAAATCGGAATCGATCCCCTGGTCCTCGTTTTTACGCTGGGAGTTTCTCTGTTCGCCGGTCTGCTGTTCGGAATCATTCCGGTGCTGAAATACGCGGGACCGCATTTGGCAACTGCCCTGCGCGCGGGCGGGCGTTCCCTAAGCTCGAGCCGGGAGCGGCATCGCGCGCGCAACACGCTCGTGGTCGTACAGGTGGCATTGGCGCTGGTGCTGTTGATTGGTTCCGGCCTGATGATTCGGACATTTCAGGCTCTGCGGAACGTTCAGCCCGGATTCACGCATCCCGAAGAACTCCAACTGATGCGCGTTTGGATTTCCGAAGGGCAGGTAAAAGAGCCCGAACAGGTGATGCGCATGCAGAAGGCCATGCTGGATAAGCTGGCGGCGATTCCGGGAGTGACATCGGTCGCCTTGGCAGGCGACGCTCCGCTGGAAGGATTCTCCAACAACGATGTTCTGTTCGCTGAAGATAAGACTTATACCGTCGGGCAGATCCCTCCCGTCCGCCGGATTCGAGCGGTCACCCCGGGATTTTTCAAAACCACCGGCACCCCTCTGGTCGCCGGGCGCGATTTCACATGGACCGATCTCTACGAAAGACGCCACGTAGCGATGGTTTCTGAAAATCTGGCTCGCGAAATGTGGGATGACCCGCGTGCCGCGCTGGGCAAACGGATCCGGGAAGGTACTGCCGATCCATGGCTCGAGATCGTAGGGGTGGCCAGCGACGTTTACGACGACGGCGCTCAAAAAAAGCCGCCGTCATTCGCCTACTGGCCAGCCATGCGCGACTCCGTCTACGCCCCTGAGGGTGTTAGCGTCCAGCGCTTCGCCGTATTCGCCGTCCGCACCAGGCGTGCGGCTACGGATAGCTTTCTGACCGAGGCCCGGCAGGCGATCTGGTCGGTCAATTCCAACTTGCCGGTTTTCGCGGTAAGGACGGTGCAGGATCTATACAGCCAGTCCATGGCCCGGACATCCTTCACGCTGGTGCTACTGGCGATCGCGGGAGCCATGGCGCTGATCCTCGGCATCGTGGGGATTTACGGCGTCATCGCTTACGCCGTGACACAGCGGACGCGCGAGATCGGCATCCGCATGGCGCTCGGCGCGCAATCCGCGGGACTCCGGCAGATGTTCGTGCGCCAGGGGCTGCTGCTGGCTGGGATCGGCGCGATCATCGGCTTAGGCGCGGCCGCCGGTCTGACACGCCTGATGTCGTCGCTGCTGTTCGGGGTCAAGGCCCTCGATCCGCTCACCTATCTTGGCGTCGCGGCGATTCTTGTCGCGGCCGCCACACTGGCCAGTTACCTTCCCGCGCGGCGCGCCACCCGGGTCGATCCTCTCGACGCGCTGCGAGCCGAATAGGGCCTCGATCATGCTACAGTTTTCTTGAAAGAGAGGAGACTGCCACGTATGCGTCGTAGAACAGGTTTTTCATTTGGAATTATTACCGCACTGAGCGTGAGCGTTCTCGCCGCGATCGCGGCCGCGCAAGGCCCGGCACCGGCGCCGCTCATGGTCCACCAACTAAAGCCGAACGTCTACTGGGTGGAGGGCGGCGGCGGCAATAGCGGCGTCATTATCGGCGAAAAAGGCGTGATTGTCGTGGATGCCAAGACCACGCCGGCGCAAGGCAAGGAACTGCTGGAAGATATCGCCAAGATCACGCCTAAGCCTGTCACCACGGTAATCCTGACCCACAGCGACGGAGATCACGTGAACGGGCTGGCATCCTTCCCGGCGGGTATCACCATCATCGCCCAGGAGAACAATAAGAAGGAGCAGGAAGCGGCGCTGGCAGCCGGTGGCCGGGGCGCGCCTCCCGCCGGTCACCTTCCGACGCAGACCGTCTCGAAGAACAAAGAGGATCTCAAATTAGACGGCGTGAAAGTGGAAGTGCTGCACTGGGCGCCCGCGCACACCAGCGGCGATCTGGTGGTCTTTTTGCCCGCCGAGAAGATCGTGTTCACGGGAGACATCATCACCACCCAACCCGACGCGCTGATTCATCTGGAGAAGCACGGATCATCGGAAGGCTGGGTCACGACTGCCAAGGGCATCGCCGCACTTAATGCGGATCAGTTCGTTCCCGGCCACGGAGATGTACTGACCAAGGCCGCCGTTCAAAAGAAGGCGACCGACGTGACCGCCAAGCGGGCTAAGATCGTGGCGCTGGTAAAGCAGGGCAAATCTCTGAATGAGATCAAGACTGCCGTGGGCGATCCCCCTCCGGCTCAAGGCAAAGGAGGCCGTGGTCCAGGATTCGCGAGCTTCACCGAGGTCGTCTATCAGGAGCTCACTAAGAAGGGCGCCTAAGGCGAGGTGGTCTCCCCCAACACCACGGCGCGCTGAATTAGTATGATGGGTGCGCTGGGGGGGGCCACATGTCCTTTCGCTTCCGTTATCTCGCCATAATTGGCGCGGTATTCCACACAATTACACTGGCTCAGGCGCCGAATCCGGTGTCCGCGCAAGTGTCGCTGCAGAATTTAAACGCGCTGCCCCGTCCTGCCGTACCCGCCGATCCTCTCGACCCGGTGACAGGCGGGGCGCAACCCGTTCAAACTGCTGAGCAGCGGTCCGCCGTGGTCACGCTGCTTGCTAAAGCCCGTGAACTCTCGAACGTGCGCGCACAGCCGTACGATCTGAAGACTACCTTCGTCACCTCGGGCGGATTGCCCTCGGATGGGAGCTGGACTCTGGAAGATATCTCTCCCGGGCGCGGCCTTTACCGCTGGACTGCCCAGGGACCGAATTACGCTGCCGTCAATCTCTACAACAACGGGACTCAGGGCATGTTGTATAGCAATCAGCCGGGAGGTGTGCTGCCGCTTCGGCTGGTCCAGGCCCGGGAGGCGATCTTTTTCAACGTTGGTTCCGTCGGGCCCCGGGCTCCGTTCCGGACCGCCGTCGGATATGTAAACGGCGCCGCACAGAACTGCGTGCTAGTGGGCCAAATCACCCCCAGCCAAACTTCCGGAGGCGGCCGGAACTGGGGCGACTCGGAGTATTGCATCGATTCGAACACAGGTTTGCTCACGACGTATTCTCCCGCACCGGGTTTATATGTCCATTACGACTATTCCAACGGAATCAAGTTCCACAACAAAACCATTCCCGGCTCCTTCACAGTTACAGAAGCGGGGCGGGTTGTGATCGACGCAAAGACTGAGAGCGTGTCCGATCCAGGCGACCCCAAGAGCGCGCTCTTCGACCCAGCGGGCATGTCCGCGCTGGGCGTGGGGCAGGCCATGACGCCGGCCATGAACTTGCGTACCATGGCGCCGCCAGATTTCAGATCTTTGAAATCGGCCACCAATCTCGCGGTTCAAGTGGTGGTGCTGCACGGCGGCCTTTCTCCGGATGGTCACTTAAGCGAAACCGAATTGCTTGCGAGCAGCGATGCGAGCTTAAATCAGAAAGCCCTGGATCAGGCCAATAAGCTGACGAGTATGGTTGGCTCCGCTACGCAGGCTCAGCCTGGAGTGACGCAGCAGTCGCATGAGATGATTTTTACCGTCGAGTTTGTGACGTCTCAGTAGCGGCTTTCTGCCAATTCGTGATCACGTTGACGGTCGGCTCGCCAGTCTCCACCCGCGCGTTCACCAGAAATCTCTGCCGATCCGGATGAGGGCTGTACCCGAACACATTGTTCTGCGCAACAACGGTGTTCACAGGAACTTCGAACAGCTTCTGAGGCGATCCAATCCGTAACCCGCCGCGCCCATCCGCTTCAATCGTCGCAGCCATCAATGTCGTCCGGCCCGTAAGTCCGGCGCTACTGAAATACAACTCCTTGCCGTCCGAGCGCCAGCGTGGCTCGCGGCCCGCGTCCACGGAAACCTTCCATACTTGCGAGCCGGCCGGGAAAGGCCGGACATACACTTCGTCCTTGCCTGATTCGTTCGAATAATAGGCGAGCCACTTCCCGTCCGGAGAAAACTGGCCCTGGCTTTCCAGGGCATCCGTGGCGACCAGCTTCACGGCCGCTTTCTCGTTCATCTTCCTTGTTTCGCCGGGGCCGGATTCCACCGGAGCGTACCAAATGTCCGCCCGCGTTTTCGGATTGTTCTCGGTATAGATCACATATCGCCCGTCGCGGGACCAGTCCGACGGCGTTCTTGCCGGTGCCGCGGGATCGATCTTCTGCACAATTTGGAGCTGGCCTCCCTTCAGATCCTTTTGATAAATGCCAGGCCCTTCCGGCCCCGCCATGCCGAACCAGACCAGACTGCTGTCCGGCGACCACAAGCCGCCCCCACCCGGCGTGCCGGTAGGCGTCAAACGGCTCTCCGATTCGCGCACCAGATCATGCAGCCACACAGCCGAGGAGCCGTCCTGCTCCTGGCGCTGGATCGCGACGGCATTGCCATCCGGCGACAGCGCCACACCTTGCTGATCCGCCCCCGGGCCCACTTTACCCAATTCCTTGCCGGTCCGGTCAAACCACGTGAGCTGGGTTTCACGGGACCGTCCAGCCAGATACACCAGTGTTCCGTCGGCGGCCGCCGTAGCCGCCACTTGTGGACGACTGATCGAATTGGACGCGCGAGCGGCCACCGCGAACGGATCGCCTACCGGCTGAAAGCTCCCGTCGTCGAAGGGTTGCGCCATAAGAGTGTTCTCACGAAGAAACAGAAGGTGCGCATGCCCGCCTGCGCTCGCCGGCGGCGTATAGACGACGCTGGAACGGTCCGAGAGAACCTTGCGGCCAATGGGTTCTGCCAGCGTGGCGAGGTAAACGCCCTGAGAAGTTTGATCGATCCCTGTACGAACAAAGAAAAAATGATTTCCGTCTGGCAGAAATACCGGATATCCCGCATGGTTGTTGGGATCGTCCTTTCCGACAGCGGTGCAGGGGCCTCCTTTGTTCGCGTCCACGCGCCGGAGCCGTCCGTTCTCGATCCCGAAAAGAATGACCCCATCGCGATTCCAAGTGCCGCCGGATCCCAAGCCCGTCTCATTGCACAGGACCTGTGCAGGCCCGCCCGCCGCCGGAATCACCTTGAGCTTGGACTCGGCAAAAAATCCGATAAACCGGCCATCCGGAGACCAGAACGGCGTCCGGGCGCCATTTGTGCCGGACAGCGGCTGGAGTTCCCCGGAATCGAGCGACCGAAGATAGAGCTGAAAAGAATTCTCGCGGATCAACAGAAGCAGGATGCGTCGTCCGTCCGGCGAAAGCTCCAGGTAACCGACCGAGCTGTTTTCCGGGAGCGGAATCGACAGTCTCAGCGATCGTTCCGCCGCGGGCGTCTCGCGAAAATGGACGAGCGCGAGCCCTGCACCTCCCACGATCGCAACGCCGGCAACGATCCACGCAACGATGCCCATGCCCGATCTTGATGGGGCGGACGTTGCTTCATCCAGCACCAGCCGCATGTCGCCGATCGCTTGCAGACGCTTCTTCGGATCCTTCTGCAGGCATGTTTCGAGCAGCCTGCGGACGCGCGGAGGAACCCCGCTCAAATCCGGATGCTCTTTCACAACGCTCGCCAGCGTATCCGTGAGGTCCTCGCCTTTGAAGAGCCGCTGGCCAGTGATCAGCTCGTACAACACGACGCCGAAGGCCCAGACATCGGCGCGCGAATCGACACGCTTCCCGCGAGCTTGCTCGGGAGCCATATAAGCGGCGGTTCCCAGGATCACACCAGCCTGCGTCGCGGCCATGCTGATGGTGGGCGAATCTTCAGAAGGGGCGGCCACCGGCCCCCCACCGATTTTCGCCAAGCCGAAATCCAGCACCTTGACCGTTCCGTCCGGCTTGATCTTGATGTTGGCGGGCTTGAGGTCGCGATGCACGACGCCCTTATCGTGCGCTTCAGTCAGCGCTTCCGCGATTTGCCGCGCGATCGCCAGCGCTTCCTCGACGGGCATCGGACCCGCGGGGGACTCGCCCTCGACATATTCCATGACCAGGTAGTTCGGTCCCACATCGTAGAGCGAACAGATGTTGGGATGGTTCAGCGACGCGACGGCTCGCGCCTCGCGCTCGAACCGCTCGTTGAATTGCTCCTGGGAAATCTTGACGGCGACGTCCCGTCCCAGGCGCGTGTCCCTGGCGCGATACACCTCGCCCATCCCGCCCTTGCCGATGAGCGCAATGATCTCGTACGGCCCGAGTTTGTCGCCCGCGCTGAGTGCCATGGAGTGTCCATAATTCTATCCGACCCGGCGGTTTGGCGAAAGGCAGGGATAATGGTAGACACACGCCGTGCATATGGACACAGACTTCGCTATCGAGCACGCACTATTGGAACGCCTCCGCGCCGCGGCGGAATTGCTCGAAGAGCTGGCGGGCGACCGAGTCCTTCTGAACCAGTTGCCGGCGCACGACCGGGAGCGCCTGCTGCGCGCGGCGGCCGAGCTGTACAATCCGGACAAAACCGCGCGTCGGGAAATGCTGAAAGCCGCGGAGCGTGAACGAACGGAACGCACCAGCGCCGTGCTCAATGAGACGGGGATTCGCACGCTGCGGCGGAAACCCGTGTTCACGACGCCCAATTTCTTTCCGCCGCCTGAGACTGCGCAACCAAGCACCGAAGTGCCGGATTCGCCGCATTGCTATGTGTGCAAGCAGCACTATTCGGTAATCCACCACTTCTACGATCAGATGTGTCCGGCGTGCGCGGAGTTCAACTTTAACAAGCGAACCGAATTGGCCGACCTCCGCGGCCGCGTCGCCCTGCTGACCGGCGGACGGGTAAAGATCGGCTATCAGGCCGGCCTGAAGCTGCTGCGCGCGGGAGCGAGACTGATCGTAACCACTCGCTTTCCCCGTGACTCGGCCCTGCGCTACGCCCGCGAGCCGGATTTCGGCAAGTGGGCCGATCGCCTGGAAATATTCGGCCTGGACCTTCGTCACACCCCCAGCGTCGAAACGCTGTGCTCCCACCTGCTGGTGACTCTCCCCCGGCTGGACTTCATCATCAACAACGCCTGCCAGACAGTGCGTCGACCGCCCGATTTCTACAAGCACATGATGGAAGGCGAGAGAGCGGCGCTAGGCGAGACGCCGGCGCTGGTCCTGCGGGAGGCAAAGCATCGAGAGGCGTCGACCTCCGCGGCCGAACTTTCCCAAATTCCCTTACTGCCGGAAGATTTGCAGATCGCGAAGCATCTCTTTCCCGAAGGCCGCCTCGATCAGGATCTTCAGCAGGTGGATTTGCGCGGACGAAACTCCTGGCGGCTGCTGATGGCGGAAGTATCGTCGGTTGAGCTGCTGGAGGTTCAGTTGATCAATGCGATCGCGCCTTTCATCATCAACGCCCGCTTGAAGCCTCTGATGATGCGCTCACCGGAGCGCGACAAACACATCGTCAACGTATCTGCCGTCGAAGGCCAGTTCTACCGGAAGTGGAAGACCACTCGCCATCCGCATACCAATATGGCCAAGGCGGCCCTCAACATGATGACGCGCACGGCGGCGACCGATTATCATGCCGACGGCATCCACATGAACAGCGTCGATACCGGATGGGTGACCGACGAAGATCCCGTCGAGATCGCCGCGCGGAAAACGGCGGAGCAGAGCTTCCACCCGCCGCTTGACATCGTGGATGGCGCGGCCCGCATTCTCGATCCCATCATTAGCGGCGTCAACACCGGCGAACATTTGTGGGGCTTGTTCCTGAAGGATTACCGACCGACAGACTGGTAGACGGGGCGTGGCCTTTGGTCGCGGGTTGCGATATGATTCGGCTGGTATTGGCGACAGGGGGTTCCATGTTGAATCGATATCTCGCATCAGGGATTACGGCAACCATCGTGACCGCGGTGCTGGCGCTGGCGCCTGCGCCCGTCGCCGGCCAGAGTCCTCAAAAGGCAAAGTCGGCTGCGAAGACCAAAGCCTGGACTGCTCCGCGCACCCCGGACGGCGTTCCTGACTTTCAAGGCTACTGGACCAACAACACTTTGACGCCCTTGGAACGCCCCAAGGGTCTCGGTTCGAAAGAATTCTACACCGATCAGGAGATAGCCGATGCGCGGAAGAAAGAGCAGCAGCGCCTGGCTTTAAATATTGTGGAAGGCCGTCCGACCGAACAGGGGACTGCGGCTGACGTGCACTACGACTTCGCCCAATTCGGTTTGGACAAGGCGCAGTCGAACGTCGTGTGGGATAAGCGAACCTCGCTGATCGTGGGACCGACAGGCACGATTCCTGCGCAGTTGCCCGAGGCCCGGAAACGAAACGCGGACATCGCGGCGAAAAACCGGGGACATGAGTTCGACGGTCCCGAAAACCGGCCCTTGAGCGCGCGCTGCATCATCTTGGGCTACGATGCGGTGCCCATGCTCCCCGCCGGCTATAACAATAATTTGCAGATTGTCCAGAGCCCGGGAATCGTGACCATTCTCCACGAAATGAACCACTCGGCCCGGATCATTCCCACCGGCGGCCAACCCCATCCCGCCCCAAGTATCGGCCTGTGGCGCGGAGACTCGCGCGGCCACTGGGAAGGCGACACACTGGTGGTGGACGTGACCAACTTCAATGACCGGAATCCTTTCCGCGGATCGAGCGACAAGCTGCACGTGGTGGAACGCTTCAGGCGTGTGGACGCCGGCACTATCCTATATCGATTTACGGTGGAAGATCCCGCCACCTGGGATCAGCCTTGGACGGCCGAGCTTGCCATGACCACGACCCAGGGACCGATCTACGAATTCGGCTGCCACGAGGGTAATTACGCACTCGCGTACACACTAAGCGGGGCCCGTGCCGCCGAGGCAGAAGCGTCCAAGAAGACCAGCCACTAAGGCCTCCTCACATTTCGCCTGCTCCTCATCGCCGATGATCCAGTACCCAGCCTAACGTGCGGATCACGGTGCAGCGCTGAACAGCGTGTCTGCCGGGGCGTCCGGGAGGAGTACGATGAAGTTGTCCTGGTCGGCTCGAGATCCCTATGCCCTGTTTGATCCTGATCATCATTATCGGATTTCCCCGTGTCGCGCTTGTCTTGATGTGGCTCTTCTCGACTTACCTGCAGCGAGCCTTCCACGGCGGTCTACTGCTGCCGTTGCTCGGGTTCCTCTTCCTGCCGCTCACCACGATCGTGTACGCGTGGGAGCTCAACACCGGCATGCCGACGGCAGGCATCAATCTCCTATGGCTTCTGATCGCGGTAATCATCGACCTCGGCGGACTGGGAGGCGGCGCGCATCGCCAATCGCGGCGCAGTTGATCTCTTGCGCCATGCTATACCTGTCCTGTGCCGCTCCCGCTCATTCTGGCTTCGCAATCTCCCCGACGCCGCGAGTTGCTCGCCACCGCCGGCATTGCTTTCACCGTCCGCGTCCGCCAAGTCGAGGAAGTCCGCGGCCCGGGCGAGCTCCCGGACGCCTATGTTCGCCGTTTGGCACGCGCCAAAGCCGAGGCTGCCTGGGAGGGCCGCGATGAAATTGTACTGGGCGCCGACACCATTGTCGTACTAGGACAAGAGGTACTGGAGAAACCCCGCGATGCGGCCGACGCACACTCTATGCTGCGACGGTTGGCCGGCCGCGAACACACCGTCATCACCGGTATCTGCCTGCGCCACCCCAAAGGCTCGCAGGTCGATAGCAGCGCCACCCGCGTGCGTTTCACGCCCCTCTCGGATGCCGAGATCGACGCCTATGTCGCCACCGGCGAACCCCTGGACAAAGCCGGGGCCTATGCCATTCAAGGACGTGCGTCCAAATTCGTCGAAGGCGTCGATGGCTGTTACTTCAACGTCATCGGACTGCCTTTGTCCCAGGTGTACCGGTACTTGAAATTGCTGGAATAAATTGTACTCTGATGGGGTGTTGCGGACGGCACTCGCGGTGTTGCTGGCGTCGAAAGTATTGTTCGCCGCCGAACGCGGTCCGGCGCCGCCCGTGAATTTCGACCTGCAGGGAACAATCGCCGGGTCCGGGAGTAAGCGCGCGCTGCGCGTCAATCTATTCGGGATCCAGACCCCTTACGTTGAATCCGCCGAAGTGAATCGAGGCGGCGAGTTTCGCTTCCACGCGCTCATTCCCGGCGATTACACGGTAGCGGTGGCTCGCAGTGGCCTGGGCGAAGTTCGGCGCACCGTGGTGGTGAGCGCCGCGGTGGCGGACCGGTCCGGAGTGGTGCACACCATCATTCCGTACACCTCTGGCGAAGCGGCCGCCAATCCCGCCGGCGGCGTCGTCTCGGTTCACCAGCTTTCGATTCCCGGGAACGCCTCCGCGAAATACACCGAGGCGCAAAAGCGATTGACCCTCCACGATCCGGAGAGCGCCACTCGAATTCTGGAAGAAGCCGTCGCCCTCGCACCGGAATTCTCCATGGCATGGAACGCACTTGGCGTGATTGCTTTTCAGACCGGGGATGACGACCGCGCCGAGGCCTTCTTCCGCAGCGCGCTGGCCGCCGATCCCGGCGCGTTCGAGCCCATCGTGAACCTGGGCGGAGTTTTACTCAAGAAGAAAAATGCGGCAGACGCGCTCCCCTTCAACCGGCGCGCCGCCAAGGACCGGCCAGAGGACGCCCTCGCGAACGCGCAGCTCGGCATGACCTACTTCAAGCTGAATCAGTTCGATCAGGCCGAGCAGTATCTCTTAGCGGCCAAGCGCCTCGACCCCGCGCTCTTCACGCAACCTCAGGTCTTTCTGGCGGACATTTATATACGGCGCGGGAATCGCCGGGCAGCGATCCAGGAATTGCAAGACGTCCTGGCGCTCCGTCCCGACGGCCCCCTCTCCGACAGCATCCGCCACAACCTGGCGCAGCTCTCTGCCGCGCGGCAGTAATCAGGCGGCTACATGCCCAGTCTCTCTTTTGAGACAGTCTCCTCACTGGATACCGCAAAAGAGTCTGTTTCGACGGTGGGTAGGCATCTGGCCTTGAACGTGCCTCAGACATTCGCGACATGAAGCCGCTGGCAATTGTGATCGCTCTTGGGATGTTGTATGGTTACGCGGCCATGGAGACCAAGTCGTTTCTCGAGGGTCCCGCTCGTATAAAGATCTGCGAATACGCCATTGCACATCGTGGCTGCGATGTTCTGGCGCGGATGGGCGATCCCTAGCGGGGGGAATCCGTGCACTCAAGAATCTAGCCTGCTCCCGCCTCCAGCCGCATGCGGTCTTCGTCGGCCCGCAGATAGAACTCGAACAGTGGAGCCCGTTCGTCCTGCGTCCACCGGCCGATTTTCCATTGCGCACGGAGATAACGCAGGTCGTCCTGAGCCGTAAGGTCCAGATGTATCGAATATGTCCCGCAATAGAATTTTTGCGGAAACGTTACCAGAAGACGCCAGTGTTCCCCGTCCGGCGAGCCCCATATCGAGACTTCCAGGCTTTCCTGGGCGACAACCTGCGTGATGCCGAGCGTTAGCTGGACAATCTTGCGTTCAAAAGCCACTTCCGCACCCATCCCATCCTGACGGGCGACGGTTTCCGGAAGCAGGAATTGAGCCGGCATTCAGGCCAACTTCTTGAGACGCGCTTCGGCCTCCTTAAGCGTGTCATATTTTTTCGGAAAGCAAAAGCGGATCCAACGCGCCCCGTCCCGGGGATCGTCGAAAAAGCTCGATCCCGGAACTGCGGCGACGCCGACCGTTTCGATCAGGCGCCGCGCAAAGCTGACGTCATCCTCTTGACTCAACGCCGTGAAGTCCGCCATCACGTAGTACGCGCCACGGGGAATCGAGCAGCGAAAGCCCGCGCGCTCCAGCATCTGGACCATCAGATCGCGGCGCTCCGTGTAGTGGTGGGCAAGCTCCTGATAGTAGTTTTCGGGTAAGCCCAGAGCGACGACTCCGGCTTCTTGTAAAGGCGCAGCAGCGCCGACGGTCAGAAAATCGTGAACTTTCCGAACCGATTCGGTGATGTCCGGCGCTGCCAGCACCCAGCCCACGCGCCACCCCGTCACAGCATATGTTTTGCTCATACTGTTGATGAGAATAGTGCGCTCGCGCATGCCAGGCAGCGTCATCATAGGAATGTGCCGTGCGCCGTCGTAGATAATGTGCTCGTAGATTTCATCGGTGATGGCCAGCGAGTCGAACTCCTGGCACAGGTTGGCGATAATCTGAAGCTGTTCGCGATCAAATACCTGTCCGGTCGGGTTGCCGGGCGAGTTAATGATGATGGCCTTGGTGTTCTGGGAGAACGCCCGGCGAAGCTCGTCAGGATCGAAATGCCAGTCCGGAGGATGCAGCTTCACGAACTTGCGGTGCGCGCCGCACAGCAGCGTATCCGGTCCGAAATTCTCGTAAAACGGCTCAAAGATAATGACTTCATCGCCCGGATTCGAAACCGCGAGCAAGGAAGCGATCATACCCTCGGTGGATCCGCAGCACACTGTAATTTCGCGCTCCGGGTCAATGTCGAGGTCGTAGTTTCGCCGATATTTCGCCGCTATCTGGTCTCGAAAACGCTTCGAACCCCAGGTAATCGCGTACTGATTTACATCCCCGGCTATGGCCTGGCGCGCGGCGTCCTTCACTATCTGGGGTGCGGGAAAATCGGGGAATCCCTGCGCCAGATTTACGGCCTTGTGACGCAAGGCCAGACGGGTCATCTCGCGGATGACGCTTTCGGTGATGCGGTGAGTGCGCTGGGCGCGGAAGCGGTCGCGTGTACCAAGAACGGACACTACTGTTGTGTGCCTGGTTGAGTCGCGTAGATACGGCGGTAAGCGTCGGCGTTGCGCAGCACGGCCTGGATGTAGCCGCGCGTCTGGGTGAAAGGCACGGTCTCGACGAATTCGGCCGGTTCCTGGAAGTCACCCCAGGTCAGCCAGGCTTTCGCGCGCGACATCCCCGCATTATACGCGGCGAGTGCCGCCTCCGTGTGACCTCCGAGCTGGTCCGTCACCAGGCGCAGATAATAAGTTCCGAACTGGAGATTCAGCGACGGCTGGAACAGCTTGGCGGTGGTGTAGCGGGCGATCTTCAATTTGCGGCTCAGCTCGCGCCCGGTGGCCGGCTCAATCTGCGTGAGGCCGCGCGCGTTGGCACGGGAAGTCACGGAGGCGTCGAACTCCGACTCCTGCCGGATCAGCGCGGCCATCAGAAACGGATCGAGATGATTCTGCTTGGAGAATCGCTCCAGATCGGCGCGATAGGGCAGCGGAAACGCCAGATGCCAGAAATCCGGCGGCGCAGAGTCGATCGGCAGGAACAAGTAGTTGCCGGCGTAACTCTTAATGTAGCGAATGGCCTGCGCGGGCTTGCCGTCTCCGATCAGCGCGGCGAGCTCCATGGCGAGAAGGTGCGGCTGATCGCCGGTCTGGGCGCCGTAGCGCAGCTCGATTTCGGCCCAGTCCTTCAATCCGGCGGAAATCAGCATCCTGGCGCGGTCGATGCGAGTCCGGGCGGCAGCGCTGGCGTCGAAAACCGTGGTTCGGGCGCGTTGAGGGAAGCCGACGGTGCGGAGAAACTCAGCCGCGGCGGGCGAAGGATCGACCGTAGCCACCGGCTTCAGACGATCCCGCGCCAGCATTGCATAATACTGGTTCGGATATTCACGCGCAATCTCGTCATAATAGGCGCGGGCCGCAGCGCGATCGTGAGCCTGCTCAGCCAGCCGGCCCAGGAAGTATAAGGCGCCGGAAGCGTTTTCCGAAGCGGGGAACAATCGCAAGTGCGCGCGCAGGAGCTGCTGGGCGTCGGAATCGCGTCGCAGATAGTGCGCCCAGGCGACTTTCCAGTGGCACCCGGCGGCCTGTTTATCCTGGGGGAACGATTCATAGCAGGCGCGATACAGCGGCTCATACTGATCGACCTTGTTTTCGGTGAGATAGCGATTCGCCGCAGCCGTCAACGCTTGCAAGCGCCAGGGCGAATTGGGATGAAGACGGCCGAGCTTATCGACTACTGCGTCCATTTCATCCAGATTGTTCAGGCGGCGAGCGCCCTGCATGACGTAAAACAGGCGCTCGGCGTCGGCTTCCGGCGAATCGACCTCCAGCGTGGACAGGTACTTGTAGGCAACTGCGTTCTCTTCGGCGCTATAGCGAGCTACGCCTATGCGGACACGAGCCATATCGCGCTCGGCGCCCCCCAGCTGCGGGACCAGAGCTTCCAGTTCCTTGCGAGCGCGGACAGCCTGGCCGGCGTCCAGCAGCTTAATCGCGCGCCCCAGCATCGCCGTGGGCAGAGCGGGCGGATACTTTTCCCCGAGATCGGTATTCAGCCGGTCTATTTCCGGGGCGGCCTGCGCGGCCTCGGCCGACAGCGGGTATCCGTAGTACACGCGCTGGTAGTAAATGGCGGCGCTGACTTTATCGCCCGACCCGGCGAACGCGGCGGCCATGGCGAGATCGCCCTTGGGCTGCGAGATCACAGAGTAATACTTGCGCAACAAGTCGAGCGCGGCGCTGGGATCGTTGTTCTGGGTGAACGCCGCGGCCGCGAGCAGCGCCGCCCGGGGCACCAGGGGCGAGGGCGGGACCTGCTTGAAAACCGGATCCAGCGTGGCGGGCACGGACGCGTAGTCTTTCGCTGAGGATTGCGACGAAGCCAGGAACCAAGCGGCGTAATCGGCCAGCTTGGGCAGACGCTGGGGCAGACCTTTAAGCGCGGCAATGGCCGCGGGATAGCGGCCGGCTTCGAGAGCGTCAGCGCCGGCTTTCAGATCAATTAGCGGATCGGGCGCGGCGCGCAGCGCGACCATGGTTCCGCCGAGGGCCATGACAAAAGCAGCGCCCGCCACGGCGGACAAAGCCCCGTTACGCCAGCGGGCGTTATGCCTGTGGACCAGGATATGTTGGACCAAGCAGCACCGCATCTTCTTTCGCCAGAGTCTTCACCAGCTCCTGGTGGAGATAATCGGGAACCCCACTTAAGGGTACCAGGAAGCTTTCACGGAAGGATCCTCGAGCCGCGTCGATGTGGGGGCCAAGGGCGCCGTACAAATCGCGCGCGGCGCGGCCGGATTTGACCTGGGAAGCCTGATAAAGCTGAATCTCGGCAACCTTCACGCGAGCGAAGCGGAGGGCTCGGGAGTGGGTTAGAGCCCGGGCCAATCCGGCGGCGTAGATGGCGGAGATATCCAAACCATATTGTATCCCTAATGGTTTGGGTGTGGGGAGCGGCCAGGCTGGCACTGTTCGGAAGGGCAAGCAAGACTGCCTGCCCTACCGAAACTACGTGGGGTGTTACGGTGCGAAGACGATCTTCACGGTCGAGCCCCCGATGGAAATCGACTCGATCTTCGAGGCCTTGGTGGAAACCGACGTTTCGGAATACTTCTGTTTGCCGTTTTCAACCGTCGCGGGCGCCTGCGCCGCGACAGTCTTGCCCGACTTGAATACAGCCTTGTCGCCTTGAATCTCGACTCTATATGCTCCGGGCTTCAACTCGGTTCCGCCCACCTGGGTAGCTTGGGACAGCTCCACTTTATAATCCGAGGCGGCGCTGGCGATACCCATCGCAAGCACGGCAAACCCGACCAACAACTTCTTCGAAAACATTCTGACTACGCTCCTCCATGGTTTAAACTTACTGCGCTTTGGACTTACTGCTCTGGTGAGGACCTCCGCCGGACACAGCTCTCCTGGATCTTCGTCTACAGAGGCGTGGGATTAATGGGGTAAAACTGTGGCGGGGATCTTCAAATCAAATTTTAACATAAATGGTTTTGTTCCGAACAGAAATCGTGAATGCTTACCATCGCGGGAGCACGAGACGTGGGTCGGCCACGTGCTTTACAATGGCGGGCGTGTCGATCGATGACGTAGCGACGGAGTGAAAGCGATGGATCGCGACGGCAATCAGAGCGCGGTTTCGCCGTATATGGAACCGGCCCAAACCGCAGTTTTACGCGGGCCGCGCAACTAGTCGAACTTCCCGCCAGCCTTCCAGCCATCGGACGGACGAGTGATGTTGATCATGCGCAAGCGGTGGTCATCGGGATTGCGCCCCGGCGAGCCGACGATAATGACGTGGTCGCCCGGTTTCAGGGTGTCGTGCTTGACACCTTGGCTTCCTAATTGCCCGCCTGCGGCCCATTCGACTGCCCACCGGACCGTGTTGCCACTGGCGTCTTTGGCCTCCACGTGAACGAACGAATGGGGGTTCCGGTACAGGAACTGCAGCACATCCCCCTCCACCGTGATTCTTTGATCCTCCAGGTACGTGGACGCAAACGAGTGATGGGCGTAAGCTTTAACGCCCAGAACGGTCACCCCTGCGAAGACTAGTGCGAGTAGTTTGCTTCTCAAGCTGCCTCCTGCGTGAACGAATTATATCTCACCGGGCACTCACCCATCAACGGTACCTGCTAGTTACCGCAGTTTTGCTTACACTTGGCCGGCATAACGAACTTGTTCTTGATCTTGTCGCGAAACTCCGGATACATGGTTTCCGGCCCGCCCATGGCGGCTTCCTCCGGGATCCCGTAAACCTTGGTCATTTCATCCACGAAAGGATTTTTTCCCGGAAGATAATGCGGAACCGTGCCTGACTCTACGCCTTCATCGCCGGTGATGCAGGGCGGGCCCCCGATGGCAACCGGGTTAGTACTCAAGTTGTACGATCGCGTCAAGATGTACGGCTCCGTCAGATAAACTGGATCGTCCATCAGCAGCGCCACCGTCAGCAAGTCTCCGTGACGCAGGAAATGCGTGGTGATAGTGGCCTGGTCGCTACTCGCCGCGCCATTCCGGCGAATGTACCCGGTCTTTAAGTGCGTGGTAGTGGCGATCAACTCGTCGCCATTCCACACGCCGGTAGTGAAGCCGGTCTGATCGTGCGGAGCATTCTTCGAGGGATGCGGACGGCCGTCCATCCAGATCGTCATGGGCGCACGGGTTTCCCAGGCGCCGATCATCCATGCGACAACCTTCCCGGTGATGGGATCGGGCACCGCCCACATCCTCAGGCTGAACGGCCCGGCCGCGATGTGCCATTGCGTCTGGAACCAGCAGATGCGCTCCGGCATCGAGATGGTCGACTGCGAAAAACTCAACGCTTTGGCGCGGCCCGATGCGTTGAAGGGAATTCCTGCCCAATCCGCGGGACTCGGACCACCGCCGCGCTCCAGCGCATCCTCATGATTGATGGCGGCCCAGGATCCGGACAGATCGATCTCCGCCAGCGCGGGGAAGCTCGCGCACAATAACACGGTCAAAGGAAGGCTGATTTTATGAAGGGTCATGTCGGATCTCCTTGGCTTACCATGTGGCCGAGCATGCCGTGGGCTTCCACCCGGCGTCGCTGGCCTGTTTCTTGAACTGGGACGTGATCACAAAGGGCTGTCGCAGATACTTGGGATCGGTGGTATCGATGGTCACCACCAGCAAGGGGTCCCCGTTGGGCTCCTTGATCAGATCGTAATACTCGGTGAGAGTGGCGTTGTCGCTATAGGGAACGCCGTTCTTGCGGAGAAAGCCGCTCTTCAGATGGGACGTCATCACCTTAAGCGATCCACCGGTCGCGCCCCGGCCGCCGCCGCGCTCCCATTCCGCCGTCGAGTCTCCCTGGAGGGTCGGCGGACCCGCGGGAGCCTTCCAATCGCCGAAATGAAAGACGCGAGTCTGCTGGCCGGCGTCCGTGTCCATACGCAGGGTCTGGTCATCCTGCCAGGTGATGTGAAGTCGCTCCGGAACCCGCAACAGCGCCGGCGCACCATAGGACTTGCAGACATCGCCTGAAGCCGCTTCCTTCGCCGGATCCCACGACTCGGCAATTTTGCGCGCTTCCGGCGTCATCGGAACACCCTGGTAATCGCCCGGCGCGGGCGTGACCATGCGGTAGCGCCAATCTTCGGTGATCACCGAAACCCAATAGCCGGTTAAATCGATCAGCGCGCCAGCTTTGGCACTCTGTGGCTGCTGGGGGCCGCCCCGTCCGCCGCGACCTTGCGCATACAGTCCGATTTGCGCCACCAGCAATCCAACCAGGAACGGCGTGAGCTTTTTCAATGTCCGGCGTGCCTCTCTTTTTGTTCGTTGCATGGCGTCCCTATTTCTTCGCGCTCAGACTCTTGTAAACTGCATCGACAAACGAGCTCGTGACGCCCTCCTGAGTGCCGTAGCGCGTTTCATAGGCCAAGGCCGGACGTGCGGCCTTCACCTGGTCGAGCGTTTTCCCCTGCTTGATCAAGTCCGCGATGACGTCGCGAACGGTCACCACCATATCGCGATAGTCCACGACCTCCATCTGTTCGCACAGCCGTCCATGGCCGGGGATCACGTATGTCCCAGGACCCTTATAGATAAACGGCGTGGGCGCGATGGTTAATTCAATCAGCTTGTTCAGGGCATTGATCTCGCCTTGAATGCTGCCGCCGTTGGCAAGATCGATGACCGGAAACCGCGTGGTGTCCATCACATCGCCGGTGACTACCACGTCGGAGCCTCGAAACAGAACGAAGCTGTCGGCATCGCTGTGGGCGGCGGGCTGATACAGAATCTCGATTCCCTCGTCGTTCATGCGGATGGCCTTGCGACTTTGGAAGAAAGCCTCGGTGGGCCAAGCGTCACCTGGATAAGGAGAAACCTTGCCGGTAGGAGCGCTCATGCGGCGCAGGACGCTATCATGCGACAGAATCGACGCAGTGCCGCCGTTTGTCATAGCCCCGGCCAGTCCTGCGTTGCCGATCGCGTTCGTGAAAATGGTGAGTCCGGATTTGGCCAGCTTTTCATTGCCGCCCACGAAATCCGCGCCCGCGTCGGTATCGATTACATACCGGATCGGCAGGTTGGTCAGCTTCCGGAGGGCCGCCAAAACCTGACCGGATGCGGCTTCGGCGCCCGCATTCGCCAACACGATGCCATCTGAGCCGATCTGCACACCAATATTTCCACCGGCGCCAGCGATCATGTAAAAGTTCGGGCGAACCTGCACAACATCCAACCCGGCGTCTTCCGCTTCAGCGGCTGGGCTGATGAATGCCCCGCACACCGCCCATCCAAGAGCGGCAGCTATGGTCCAGCGTGTGATCCCGCTTGTGAAAATTCCCTTCACCGTTTTGCTCCATCCTGTCCCTGGTTCTTGCATAATCGACCCAATGCTACGCCCACGCGCGGATTAAGGCCCAAATCGTCGGAATGGTAACACATCGTCCGCTTACCCGCAAGAGACGAATAGCGGCGTAAGCCTTAAAGCTTAGTTCTAAGTAAGTCGATAGAACCGGTGGTACAGTTCATGCAAACCCGATCGAGCTTTCCGGGGATGTCTTGGCCCGGGATGACCGGAGCATTATGCGGCGCACTGGCTATTCTGCTCGGATCGGTGGTCCTGGTAGGATGGGCCCTCCACTCCGCGGTTCTGATTCAAGTCGTGCCCGACCTTGCTCCCATGCAGCGCAATACGGCCTTCGCTTTGGCCGTCAGCGGGCTCGCGCTTCTGGGGATCGGTTGGAGTAAACCGCGGCTCACGCTCATCAGCTCCGCGATCACGGCATTTTTAACAGCCGCCACCCTTCTTGAATATCTGTTTCGTGCGAACTTCGGGATCGACGAACTTCTGGGCGCGGGCTATCTTACCACCCACACGTCCAGCCCGGGCCGTATGTCGCCAACCACGGCGCTGTGTTTCCTGGTACTCGCCACGGGCTTGCTGCTGGCCCAAAGCAAACTGCTCAAAGACACATCCGCGGTGCTGGGCGTCACCGGCCTGCTGGTTGCCGCGGTGGGTGCAACCTGCTTCATCGGAGTGGCATCGGGAACAAGCGACGCTTTTGCGTGGGGTAATCTCACCCGCGTGGCGCTTCCCACCGCCCTTGGTTTTCTGATGCTGGGGATAGGTGTTACCGCCATGGCCTGGGGCCTGATTCGGCCGGGCCGGGGCGAGCCGCTATGGGTGCCTATCGGCGGCAGTTTGCTGGTCGCTACGGTCCGCATCGGATTATGGCAGGCCTTCTCCGCAATGCCTCCCACCAGGATGGATGTGTTATCCAACCTCACGCTGATGGGAGGGCTATTGAGCGCGATCCTCTTCGGTGTGGTGATTCACCTGGCTTTAAAAGCGAATTTGCAGCGCGAAACCTTACGAACCGTGAATCAACTGCTGGAAGAAGAGATGGTGGAACGCAGGCAGGCGGAGGAAGCCGCACATGCCGCGAATCGTGCCAAGAGCGAGTTTCTGGCGAATATGAGTCATGAAATCCGCACGCCGATGAACGGGATTCTAGGTATGCTGGCACTCTCGCTGGACACCACCCTGGATTCCGAGCAGCGTGAATATCTGGAAACGGCGAAAGAGTCCGCGGAGATACTGCTAACGGTGATCAACGACGTTCTGGACTTCTCGAAGATTGAGGCCGGAAGGCTGAATCTCGAGACCGTGAATTTCAGCCTGCGGGAAAGTCTGGCTCAGACGCTAAGAGCCTTTGCTGCTCGAGCGCAGGAGAAAGGCCTGGAACTCACTCTGCACGTTGATCCGGGCGTAGTGGATCTGGTGGCCAGCGATCCGGTTCGGCTGCGCCAGATCATCGTGAACCTGCTGGGAAATGCCATCAAGTTCACCAATTCGGGCGGAATCACGCTTTCGGTTCAGACAGAATCTCAAGAAAGCGAGCGCATGATGGTGCGGTTCACGGTGATGGACACTGGGATCGGCATTCCGCCAGAGAGACAGAAAGAGATCTTTTCCGCCTTCACCCAGGCGGACAGCTCCACAACCCGAAAGTATGGCGGCACGGGCCTGGGGCTAACCATCTCGCGCCGGTTGACCGAACTTCTGGGCGGTCGAATCTGGGTGGAAAGCGCACTTGGCAAAGGCAGCTCTTTTATTTTCACGGCAAATCTCAGGATCGCCCTGGAAACTAGAGCGGCAGGAGAAAAACCCCTGCCGCAATCCGCATTATCTTCTGCCGGTTGATCAAGCCGAGCTAATTCTCAGACGGCTTTTCCACGATCGATCACCAGAACATCCACGGGAGCCTTAGGGGACTCGAGCTTTAGCCCGAGCTGTTCCTGAATTGCAGAAAAGATGGAAGGACCAGATGGGTCTGGCCTAACGGTTACGCCATTCATGTCGATGATTTCCGTGGGCACTCCGAATAGGTCCTCCGCCGCGCTGGGAGCCCATTTCAGTTGGATATCGAAACGGCCGGCAAGATTGGTCTTGTCGATGATCAGACGGTCTAACCTGGGCGAGAGCATGGTCGCAAACCGAGACAGCGTGACCGCATTGCCAACTAGGTTGCCGACACCGATCCTAATTGCCCCGCGGTTGGGGCCGGCCCCCGGCGGCGCCGGACCGTCGACCTCAGGTGAGATTTGATCCGCGGACAGTTTGATTTTCGGCCCACCCTTTGCCAAAACAAGCGTAGACCGGGGCCTCTTTGGTCTCGCGATGAACCTTCAAGTTGAATCGATCCTCAAATAGCGATCGCAGCATGAGCCGCAATTGATCGGGGTCTGCCTTGGGGTCCCCCGCTTTGCCCTCAACATCGAAACGGTCGGAGCCAATCCAACGCGGTCCGCCGGATATTTGGAACTGCTGAAGGTGATACGCGAAAGCAATCAGCATCTTGAGCGTGACGTCCTTGCCGCCACTCCCGCCGTTACCGGCGCCGTAGGTCGTGCAGCATCCGGCATGGTTGGGCTTGACCGATGCGACCGCAAATTCCGGACGTGCGGTCTGCGACCGAGCCAGTCCGACAGTGATCACAAACGCGGAGAGGATCGGCCTCAAGCCCATGCCGATTCTCATTTTAGTGGAATCACAGCAGCCGGAAGTTGACCTCGATGTTGGCCGAAACAGGGACTGCCTTGCCGTCCTTCTGCCCCGGCTTGAAGCGCCATTTCTGCACCGCCTCGATCGCTTTCTGATCCAGTCCCAGACCGAGGGATCGGATGACCTTGATATCCTGTGGCACGCCGTTTTCATCCACTACAAGCGACAGCAGCACTGCGCCCTGCCACTTAGCTTTGCGAGCTTCTTCAGAATATTCGGGCTCGGGCCGGTAAACCGGAACGGGGGCGCTGACACCTCCGCCGATTCTGTATACTGAGCCCCCGAATCCGCCTCCGGTGCCGGGACCAACGCCCGGCCCTCTCCCGCCGCCAATGCCGGTGCCGATCCCGTTACCGGCCGACGGGATCCCAATGCCCGCCAGAGGATTACCGAAATTGTTGGACTGGATATTCGGCATGTCGGGAGCAACGATGGTAGGATTCAGCGCCAGCTTAGGATCATCCTCTGGGCGAATCGGCGGAACAAACGACTTGGGCGCCACCTTGGGAAGCTCTCCCTTGGTTTCGGCCGTCCTTTGCGGGCTGCCGCCGCCACCCTTGGACTGTTCAGGCTTGGGCTGAAGCGGCGTCAGATCGGGCGCGAACAAAGGGACGAACTCATTCACCGCCTTCTGGACTGGCGGGAGCGAGCCGATCAACAGCAGCAGCGCCACCGCCGCCACATGAATGATCAGCGAACCGATCCCCGCTATGGTTGCGTGACCACCGTACATGCCCTGCAGCGTCGCCACTTCCACCCGCACGTTCCATGGAATCGCGCTGTCCGCGCCACCCAGCTGATCGCTCCACTTCCGAACGGAGCCACGAAACTCCGAGAAGGACGATTTCAGCCGCGCTAATTCCACGCTGCACGCCGCGCAATCCCCGACATGCCGTGTTTCTTGCAGCGAAGTGTCGCCAATCAAGTATCTTGAAATCTGCTCGCTAGAAAGGTGTTGTTTCATTTGCCTTCCTCCAGGCCGAGCCTTACGGACTGTACCGCCCGAAACAGATGCGTCTTGACGGTCCCCTCTTTCATACCGGTTACCGCGGCGATCTCCAGAAGTTCCATGTCTTCCACGAACCGAAGCAGGAAAACGGTCCGCTGCCGCTCCGACAAACTCGATGCAGCTCTCCATATGGCTTCCACTTGTTCTCTGGCAAGCGCCAGGGCCTCAGGTGACTTTTGCTGGTCGGGGATCCAATCGCTAAGGTCGTTGAGGTCGACGTCCGGCCGCAGCTTTCGCCTCCAGAATTTCAGGCGGTTGTTGGCCTCGTGATCCCGAACCAGGTTCGCGGCGATGTGCATCAGCCACGTTCCAATGGTGGAACTTCCTCGGAACTGATCGCGCGCCTTGAACGCTCGTACGAAACAGTCCTGTACGAGGTTTTCCGCAACCTCTTTGTCCCGGAGCGAGGCGAGAAGGAACCGGAAGATCCGCGGCCGATGTTGCTGGACCAGCGCATCGAAATCCTGGATTCCTTCCGCGCCCGGGACATCCACCGGTGCCGATTCATGCATGAGACCTCTGTCCATCCGCACGTATAGACCGGTCCCGGCCCGCGCGGGTTTACAGTGAGGTCGAAATATAGTGCCGGATTAAGCCCGACTTTACGCTAAGGCTGCCTTGTACAAGGCCAGGAGCTTGCCCCAGGCTCGCTCGGCGTCCGCCTGGTTGTAGGTCGGCTTGCCGTCCGCCTGCTTGGGCATATCTTTCATGCACCAGCCATGAAAAGTTCCCGCATAGACTTCGATCTCCGCGGGGACCTTCGCCGCGGCAAACGCTGCCTTGAGTTTGTCTTTGGCGTCCGGCTGCGTCATGTCGTCGCTCGCCGCGATGCCGAAATACATACGAGCCTTGATTTTCGGGGCGAGCAGATGCGGGCTGTCGGGCTTGTCGGTAACCAGGCCGCCGCCGTGGAAGGACGCTGCCGCTCCAATCCGATTGGGCACCGTGGCCGCGGTCTTCATGATCAGCGGTCCACCCATGCAATACCCCTGCGTGCCGATTTTCTTCGACTTATTGACTTCCTTTTGCGCGTCGAGGAAAGCGACGTACGCAACCGCGTCTTTCTCCGCGGCGCCGGGCGCGTTCACCGAAGCCATCAGCGGGTTGAGCTTCGCCCTATCAGTTGGATTCTGGAAGTTGAAGTTGGAGGCATCGCTGAAGGGTGCTTTGGAAACACGGTAAAACGGGTTGGGCACCAGAACGGAATATCCCTCCGCAGCCAGCCGTTTTCCCATTTCACGCGTCCAGGGGCGCAGGCCGAAGGCGTCCGGCCACAGCAGGACTCCCGCGTGCGTGCCGCTCTTGGGATGTATGAACGCGGCGTCGCAGGTTCCGTCGGGAGTCTTGATGTCGACGTTGGTTTCGACGACCTCCAAGCCTGCTCCCGCAGCCGAAGCTGCTGTCGCCGCGAGGCCGACGGCCACCGAGAAACCCATGAAATCGCGCCTGTTCTTGAAATCGTTTGTATCATCCGCCATTTTGTATCTCCTCTTTACTTAACGCTCTTGATCCATTTAAGAATGGGCCCGGTAACGCTGGTATCGGCAGTATCGGGCGACATCACTTCAGAAATGTGGCTGTGATCCTTGAACACCGTATAGGTCGGGCATTTGCCCGCCTTGCAGAGTTCATCTTTCAAGGTCTCGGCAAACCCGATGATGTTCGGTGGATCCAGCTCGGCCACCGAAATGAAGAAGGGTACCTTGGATTTCACCAGCCCCGGCAGGTTCGACCGAGCCAACTGCGTAGCGGCGTCCGGCGGAGCCGCTCTGCCTTTGCCGTTCCCCTTGCCGCCGCCCGGTCCGCCCGGCCCGCGCCCAGCCGGCGCCGCCGCGGCAGGCTGCCCATTGGGCTGCCCGCACGGCCCGAATCCGCCCTGAACCGGAGGCGGCGTAGCCGGCAGGATATTAAAAGCGGGAGGCGACATGAAGATCACACCTTTGACGCCGACCCCCTGAGGGCCATAATACTCCGGATGACCGATGTACGTGCTCACCGGCACGTTCCCCGCCGACTGGGACCAGATGAACATGCGGTTAGGATTTCCCTTGAATTTAGCGATGTTTTTGCTCAACCAGAAAACGGCGATCGCAACGTCCTTGGCGGGATCGTCCCAAGTCTGCCCAGGACGGCGTTGCATATTCACTCCAACCATGCCGTTCTTCACGGCCCAAAGCATAACGTTGTCGTAGAAAACGTCGCCGTTTGGTCCGCCTTGCTGCCTATTGCCCGCTCCGCCCGACACGTAGATCAGCACAGGACGGCCTCCCTTACCTTGTTTCGGGGCGAAAATGTCGACGACATTCGCGGGGTCGGGGCCGAACGAGTTGTCACGGCCAATCAACACATCCTGGTAAGGAGGATTCGGATGCAAAGGGCGGTAAACCTGCGCGGTCTCGGGAACGCAAACTCCGCGTCCGATATTCACCAGCTGTTTAGCGATTTCGGGCGGAACCTGCGCCCTTGTCACTCCGGCTAGAACCACCGTCATCGCAATGGCGAACAACGTCCTTATTGCAAATTTCACGCGAACCTCCAGCAGCAATCGAGTATATCGCAGTTGGATGAAATGGCCTCCGGCGCTACACTTTCACAAAGGGGGGGCGACTCTAATGAAACAAATCTGGCTCGCCGGCGCTTTCGCGGTCTGGCTATCGACAAACGCTCCCGCGCAATGGCTCGACTACCCCACTCCCGGAATTCCAAGAACGCCCGACGGCAAAGCGAATCTCGCCGCGCCAGCGCCACGGACATCGGATGGGAAATCCGACCTCTCGGGGGTCTGGAGGGGACCGGGCGCGGGAAGCTATGACCGTAATGTCGCGCGAGACCTGAAGCCCGGCGACATTCAGCCCTGGGCCGAAGCGATTTATCAGCAGCGTGTCCGCGATATGGGCAAAGACGCGCCCCGAGCGAATTGCCTGCCCGACCCGTTTCCCTACTACCATATGGTCGATGTGGCGCGGTTCGTGCAAACCCCCGGCTTGATCGTCATCCTCTATCAGGGCACCACCAATAGCGTTCATCGAACGGTCTTTACCGATGGCCGTCCATTGCCCAAGGATCCGAATCCTACTTGGATGGGGTACTCGATCGGCCACTGGGACCAGGACACGCTGGTGGTCGATACTGCCGGGTTCAACGACCGCGGCTGGCTCGACATCGAAGGCCATCCTCATACCGAGGCCCTTCACATTACCGAACGATTTCGCCGCCGCGACTTCGGACACATGGATCTGCAAATGACTATCGACGATCCGAAAACCTTCACCAGGCCGTTTTCGTTCCAGATCGACAAGACTCTGATGCCGGATACAGACCTACTCGAAAGCATTTGCGAAAATGACCGCTCCGTGCCCCACATGCTCGGCGGAACGGAAGTCACCAGCTTGGCGCCTGCCATTCTCTCCAAGTTCGTCGGCACTTACGAGTACGCACCAGGAAGGCAGGCCACCATCTCCTTCGAAGGCGATCTGCTGTTCTTGCAGGAAGGAGCGAACCCGCTGAAACTGCCGCTGGTCCCGAAATCGGAGACAATCTTTGTCTCGCGCACGGAAGGCAACTGGATCGAATTCAGCCGGGACGCTCCAGGGGCGGTCACCGGATTCGTGTACCACGGCGGCGGTACGGATCGAAGAGCCGTTCGCAAAAATAAATGAAATGGAAAAGAACCGGCTCGAAGCCTTCAGCGATGGCGTGCTCGCCATCATCATTACCATCATGGTTCTGGAGTTGAAAGTCCCGCGTGGCGCGGATTTCGAGGCGCTGCGGCCGCTGCTTCCGGTCTTCTTGAGCTACGTGCTGAGCTTTCTCTACGTCGGCATCTACTGGAACAATCATCACCACATGTTCCAGACGACCAAACGCGTGAGCGGCGGAATTCTGTGGGCGAACTTACATCTGCTGTTCTGGCTGTCACTGTTCCCTTTCTCGACGGCCTGGATCGGAGAGAATCACCTGGCTTCTACGCCCGCGGCGGCCTATGGTTTCGTTCTCCTGATGGCCGCCGTCGCCTACTATGTGCTGCAGCATCTCATCATCGTCGAGCAGGGACCCAACTCGCTGCTTGCGGCGGCCGTCGGACGCGATTGGAAAGGCAAACTCTCGCCGGTCGCCTATCTCACCGCCATCCCGCTGGCGTTCGTCAGCCCGTGGATCGCCAGCGGCATCTATACTCTGGTCGCGCTGGCCTGGTTGATTCCCGACCGCCGCATCGAGCACATCTTAGGAAAGTAGCGGCCGCCCAGTTATTCGCGCAGAACTGTGAACCGGCTGATCGAGTATCCGAGAGCGGCTCCCATGAACACATCGGACGGGAAATGAGACGAAACAGTCATCCGTGAAAATCCGACCACTGCGGCCGCCCCGTAAGCTACATAGGGCACCCATCGATGCTGAGTCCCATAGCGGCGGGCGATAACGGTTGCAACCGAAAAGGCCGCAATGGTGTGACCTGACGGAAAACTTCCATTCGAGCGAAGATATCGTTTATTGTCCCGAAACCATGAGTCGGAGAAATCCCCGTTGGGGGCTATGTCGGCCGGGCGCAGGCGACGGTCGACGTCTTTCATCACGGTGGTCATGATTTCAGCGTTGGCGATGGCCTCGCCCGCCAGCAGCGCCGTGGACTGCATCTTCGAATCTTTCCGAATCAATCCCGCAGCGTAAAGGGATAGGGGAGCCACGATGTTTCCAATATCCGTGGCCTTGCCGGAGAACACATGGTTGAATCCATCGAAGGACGAAGAGCGGCGGAAATAACCGGCTGTCTTGGGATCCAGGGCCACCAGGCCCGCGGTGACGCCTAAAATAGCGGTCGCCGGAATCCAATACTTTCGCTGCCCCAGCTTCCGGGGAAACGTCCAGATCTGCTTTTGATCGCTCAGGACGTTGGGCGCCAGCTTCGTCCAGGAGACGGCACGCCCCGGTTCGGTCTGCGGATCCGGGGGATACGGATCGGGTACCTGGCACAGTATGCTGGAAGCGAACGCTAGCGCCAGCATCGGCACAAGCGCTGCCTTCATAGACATTTTGGATTGCTCTTCACCACTGTAACCGAAACTAGAAGATCTTGAAACGCCAAATCCGGCGGAGGCGTCTTTGGATCGTGGACGTGAAGGCGTCAAAGTCGTTTCTTGGGATCCTGGTGCTTTTTGCCCTCATCACCCAAAGCGCAAATGACGGTTCCGGACAACGCAACGATCCGCATAGAAGTGTCCTAAGCAGGAAGCGGGTATCTTAGCAAGCATCGGGCTAATAGTCGCGAATGGTGATTCCCCGCCCCGATAGCTCATCGAGCAAGGTTCTCACGGCGAGCGAGATCTGAGTGTCGCCGGGTACGACCACCGCCCATTCCAGATTCTCGCGGAATTCGCGCTTGACGATCCGCCAGCGTTCCAGCGGCGCTGGCGTGGTCGCGCCGATGGAGATCAGAGACCAGTGCCGCACCAGCGCGAACGCAGTCTCCCGGTCAGGCAGTGGACCGCTCACGATGAAATGATTGTCGCCATGTACCAGAATTCCCACCATACGGCCTTAGGCCTGAAGGCGCGGATCACCAACCGGATAGCCGATCGCAAAATGATAGACCACCTGTCCCTGGTCGGGCTTCACGTGGAGATAGCGGTGCACCTCCTCATCGTAGAACGCGCCAATACCCGTTGCCCCCAGCCCCAGCGCCTCCGCGGCGAGATACAGGCGGTGGCCAATGGCGCCCGCTTCGAAATGCACGTAGCGATAACCGCGATCGCCATCAGCGCGGGTGGCGCGCTCGAGATCGCCGATCATCGAAAACGCAACGCAGGCGTTCCCAGCAAGGTCCTGCCCCAGACTCAGGCCCGCTGCTGCGAGTCGCTGGTCGCCGGCTTTGATTCGCTCCAGTTCCGAATACGGGGGCCAGAACCTGTACACGCCGGGTTCGAGCCCGTCGACGCGATGGACGTACATATATAGCTGGATGAACTCCATCAGTTCCGTGGCCGCCGCGAGGATGGCCGAAAGCTGAGGCAAGGACATCGTTTGCGCGCCGCCCACAAAGTCGAGCGCCGACCTCCGACTACGGACAACTTCCCCAAAAGACCGCGTCGACTGGGCAGGCGGCGGCAGCGTGATCTCGCCGGAACCGGTCGGAGCCGGCTCGACTGTGGAATGAACGATCAGCTTTGTGGCGGCGTGAATTGCCTCAATACGCGGATACCGTACGGTCTCCTTCGAGAGTTGATTCGCGGTTCCACCGTACCAGACGGTTTCATGGGCAGAAGCCTTACATGCCGCGCCTCTAATCTCCACGACCAGCATCGGCCACTCATCGTCATTGAGGCGCAATGCCTGCGCTATCTCGTCATCTGGAAAATCGACAATCGCCTTGCTATCGGATCCCATGGCTCGGGCGGCGAGTGCCACAGCTTGCCAGGCGTGCCCAATATCGAGCAGGCAATATCGATACGCGCGGTCACGATACTTCCACGCCTCTCGCCACGCGATGCTGGTCAAGATAAATACTATGGGCGCATCGCTGTTAGTAGTGTGTTGAAAATTGCCGACGGCGCGCTGCTCGGCCATATGAGACGACGGGCGGTAGTGATATAAACCGTCGGGCCAGTCCTTGAGACCGCGTGTCAAGAAGTGTAATTCCGTAGGGTGCAGATTTCCAGAGGATGGATTCACTCGCAGCGCGTAACGGAAGCCGGTGGACGGAACAAGCTTGGATGCACTAATCGCAGCGGAGTAAAAGAGCAGCTGCGAAAGATAGGTGGGACCATCGGTCGCAGGCTGTTTAGGCGACGGAGGATCAGCCGGGAGATCGAGCACCGGCACGCCCTCGTAGTGACGAAACGGATCGGGCATGTTCGCCCAATCGAGAACATGCGGCGTCCGTCTTAGCGAGGCGGCGCTATGCTTGGTTGCTTCGTGATACTTGCGCCAACTACTTGCCAAACTCTTTTACGGCGCGTTCGAACCCGGGTGCGCCGGCCGCTAAATCCTGGGGAGTCATGGTCGGTCTCACGGTGACGCGCGCATTGAACGCCAGGAAAAACGGTTCCGCAACCTTCGGAAGTTCGGACGAGTCCTTCATATCGAAGATCATGATCCCGCAGCGCTCGCCGTGATCCGTAGCAACGAAGTAGGCCGCCTCTGGCTTGAGATCCGCCAGAACCTTCTTTATCGTGGACTCAAAAGTCCCGTTCCGAATCATCGTGTTCGCAGGCTCGTTCGGAATAATCGCTCGCAGCAACATTCGCATGGGTAACGGTCCCTCCCTCAGGGACTCTTGCGATGTTACCGCAGTGTGTTGACCGAGCCAACTCGCTTGGCTTCGAACGCCGCGATGGCCGGGTTCTGCTGGAGCATGTAGCCCAACTCGTCGACGCCTTCGACTAAGCACTGTTTTGCAAACGCATCAATGGGGAATTCTACCACCCGTCCGCTGGGAAGCGTGACGGTCTGGGCAGCCAGATCGATCTTCACCACCGCCCACGGCGATTTCAGCAGCTCGGCATGCGCATCGGCGGGAACCACCACGGGAAGCAATTGGTTTTTGAGGGCATTGCCTTTGAAAATATCCGCAAACGACGTGCTGATCACAGCCCGGATTCCGGATTGCACCAACGCCCAGGGAGCATGCTCGCGCGAGCTGCCGCAGCCGAAGTTATCGCCCGTCACCAGAATCTCGACGCCCTGGGCTTGGGGTTGGTTGAGGACGAAGTCTGCTTTAGGTGTCCCGTCGGCATTGCGGCGCCAGTCGCGGAACAGACCCTCGCCTAAGCCCTCTTTCGAAATCGACTTCAGGTAGCGCGCCGGGATGATCTGATCCGTATCGATATTGTCGATCGGTAGTACGGCAATCTTGCTTTCGATCTTTTCGAATTTCATGTTCGTTCCTATAACAGGGTCCTTACGTCGGTTACAACGCCGGTGACAGCCGATGCCGCCGCCGTCAGCGGGCTCGCCAGGAACGTCCTCCCGCCCTTGCCTTGCCGGCCTTCGAAGTTGCGATTGCTGGTTGAAACGCTGTACTCGCCGGGCTCCAGTTGGTCGCCGTTCATCGCCAGACACATGGAGCAGCCAGCCTCGCGGAAATCGGCGCCGGCTTCGCGGAAGATCTTGTCCAGACCCTCGGCTTCGGCCTGTTTCTTGACCTGCATCGATCCGGGAACCACCAGCATGCGAACGTTGGGACTCACTTTGCGGCCTTTCATCACGCTGGCGGCCGCGCGCAGATCGGAAATGCGGGAATTGGTGCAGCTTCCCACGAACACCACGTCGATCTTGTGACCCTTGAGCTGCTTGCCGGGTTCCAGGTCCATATACTTCAGCGCCTTGATCAAATCGGATTTCTCGATCGGATCGGACACCGACGCCGGATCGGGAATCGCCCCTGAGATTGGGATGCCCATACCCGGATTGGTTCCGAACGTAACCATAGGCTCGAGCGTGGCTGCGTCGAGTGTCAGTTCTTTCGCATATTGTGCGCCCGGATCGGTTGGAAGCTGCTTCCAGCGTGTGAGCGCCGCGTCCCAATCGGCACCCTTAGGTGCGAATTCGCGGCCCGCAATGTACTGATACGTCGTGTCGTCCGGCGCGACCAGACCGGCCCGCGCGCCGCCCTCGATCGACATGTTGCAGATGGTCATGCGCTCTTCCATCGAGAGCGAACTGATGGTGGATCCCTGATACTCGAACACGGTCCCCGTGCCACCGCCGATGCCGATCCGCGCAATCACCGCCAGAATAATGTCCTTGGCGGACACGCCGGGCTTGAGCGCGCCTTCCACGCGAATCGCGTAGCTCTTCGAAGGCGTCTGGAGCAAACATTGCGTGGCGAACACGTGCCCCACCTGGCTGGTCCCGATTCCGAACGCCAGTGCACCGAACGCTCCATGCGTCGCTGTGTGACTGTCGCCGCAGACGATGGTCATACCAGGCTGCGTGAGCCCCTGCTCCGGCCCGATCACGTGCACAATGCCCTGCTTGGTGGTCTTCAGATCATACAAGCGGATTCCGAAATCCTTGCAGTTCTGGGTCATCTGATCCAGCTGCGCCTTACCCACGGTATCGAGCATGGGCAGATCGCGCGACGTAGTCGGCGTACTGTGATCCATGGTGGCGATGGTCAGATCCGGCCGGCGGACTTTGAGACCGCGCTCACGCAGCGTCGAAAAGGCCTGCGGCGAGGTCACTTCGTGGGTGAGATGCAGGTCGATGTAGAGCAGCGCCGGGGCTCCCGGCTTTTCGGCAACTACGTGGCTGTCCCAAATCTTCTCGACGATTGTTCGTGCTTTCATATTGCCTCACTCACTGCCTGGCCGACTTCTGTAGTCGTTGCGGGCTTGCCCTTCGGTCTCAGGTCGGCGGTAACCTTGCCGGATTCGAGCACCTTGCCAATAGCATTATTCACGGCGTTGGCTTCCTTCATTAGCCCGAACGTGTATTCGAGCATGGCCGCCACGCTTCCGATGGCTCCCAGCGGATTGGCCTTGTTCTGGCCCGCGATGTCCGGAGCCGAACCATGCACGGGCTCGTACAGCCCTTTCTTCTCGCCCAGCGAAGCCGATGGCAGCATGCCGATCGACCCGGCCAGAATTCCCCCTACATCACTAAGGATATCGCCGAAGGTATTTTCGGTCAGCATCACGTCGAACTGCCTGGGGTTCAGCACCATCTGCATGGCAGCGTTATCCACCAGCATATGCTCGAGCTGAATCTCGGGATAATTCTTGGCGACGTCGATCACCACCTTGCGCCAGAATTGCGAAACCTCCAGCACGTTCGACTTGTCAACGCTGCAAACCTTCTTGCGCCGGTTCCCCGCCAGCTTGAACGCGGTATGTGTGACGCGCTCCACTTCCTTGCGCGTGTAGGACATCGTGTTGAAGCCGCGATTTTCTTCGATGCCGCGCGGCTGGCCATAATACAGACCGCCAGTCAGCTCGCGGACGATAATCATGTCCGTCCCTTCCACCACATGATTCTTGAGCGGCGACGAATCCACCAGCGCCGGCCACGTTCGCACCGGACGCAGATTCGCAAATACGTCCAGAACGCGGCGCATCCCGAGTAATCCCGCCTCGGGACGCTGGCTGGGCGGGGCCGCATCGAACTCCGGCAGTCCGACTGCGCCCATCAAAGTCGCGTCGGCTTTCTGGCAGAGCTCTTCGGTTTCCTTGGGAAACGGCGTCCCGGTTTTATGGATCGCGATGCCGCCCAGCAATCCTTCCGATAATTCCAGCGTGTGGCCGAACTTCTTGCCCACGGCTTTCAACACTTCCACCGCCGCCGCGGTCACTTCCGTTCCAATCCCGTCGCCGGGCAACAACAGTATCTTTAGATTCATTCCGTCCTAGTTTTTAGCCGTATTTCGGAAATAGCTAGCTCGCGGTGACGCCGGCCTGCTTGGTCTCGTCTCTTGTCTCCAAGACCACCTCGCGCGCCAAGCGGGTCACTTCTTCGTTGCGCAGGCCCTTCTTGCGGTCGGCCAGTTCCGTAAAGCGATGGTACACCGTATCGAGCTGTTCCCGCGTAAGCGGAAGACCCAGATCCTCGCAGCGTTTCGCCAGCGCATGACGCCCGCTGTGCTTGCCCAGTACCAGTTTCGACTCGGGCACGCCCACCGACTTCGGATCCATGATTTCGTAGGTCGTGCGCTCTTTGAGGAACCCATCCTGGTGGATGCCGGCTTCATGCGCGAAAGCGTTCTCGCCGACAATCGCCTTATTCGGCTGGGGTCCGAAGGTGATGATCGACGTGAGCAGCTGGCTGCATGGGAAGAGATGTTCCGTCACGATCCGGGTTTCAAACGGCAGTTGATCGCGGCGGGTGTTCAGCGCCATGACGACCTCTTCCAGCGCGGCATTACCCGCACGTTCACCGATGCCGTTGATGGTGCATTCGATCTGACGTGCCCCGCCCTGAATCGCCGCCAGCGAATTCGCGACCGCCAGGCCCAGGTCGTCATGGCAGTGTACGCTGACTACCGCGGTATCTCCGAGAGCTTTGACGATGCGGGCGATTAGAGCCCGATACTCTTCCGGAATCGAAAACCCTACCGTATCGGGAAGATTCACCGTCCGCGCGCCGGCCGCGACCACTGCGCGCGATACTTGCTCGAGGTATTCCGGATCAGTCCGCGTGGCGTCTTCGGCTGAGAACTCCACGTCATCACAATATTCGCGGGCCAGCCGAACCGCCGCGACCGCTTCGTCGAGTACCTGCTGGCGCGATTTCTTGAGCTTGTACTTGAGATGAATGTCACTGGTGGCAATAAATGTGTGGATGCGCGGCCGGCGCGCATTTTTAAGCGAAGCCGCCGCGGCCAGGATATCGCCGCGGTTCGACCTTGCCAGAGCCGCGACGCTCACCCACGGGAATTCGCGCGCCACCGCGTCCACCGCCTCCGAATCGCCTTGCGACGCGATCGGAAACCCGGCTTCAAGAATATCCACGCCCAGTTCCACCAGCTTGGCCGCCATGCGAAGTTTTTCCGCTACGGTCATGCTGCATCCAGGCGATTGCTCCCCGTCACGCAACGTGGTGTCGAAGATATATACTCGATCGGCCATCCCTATTTGCCTCCAAGAAAGCTCTGCAACCACATTATCAAGCCCTGGCGATGGATTTGGCAAATCAATAAGATTGTAAGGTAGTATAATATTGCCTTATGGAGCTGCACCCCCTGCGCGTGTTCCTGACGGTGGCCGCGGAACGAAGTTTCTCACGGGCCGCGGAAAAGCTGCTGCGGACTCAGCCCGCCATCTCCCTTGCGATTCAAAGACTTGAAGGGGAAATGGGGGAGAAGCTGATCGACCGCTCCGCCAAGGATCTGCTGCTGACCGATGCCGGTCAGATCGTGCTCGACTACGCCCGCCGCTTCGAGCATCTCCAGGGCGATCTCGAGAACGCGATGGCCGAGTTGCGGGACAAGTCCGCCGGCCGGCTGAGCATTGGGGCGAACGAGTCGTCCACTTTATATCTGCTGGATCACATCGAGCGCTATCGCGCCAAGTTTCCCAGGATCAAGGTGCAGGTTCGCCGCAGCCAGTCGAGCAAAATTCCGTCGCAGCTTGTGGACGGGGAATTGGAGCTGGCTCTTCTGACCTACGATCCGGAAGACGAGCGGCTGGTTTCGCAGGTGATTTACACCGATCATCTTTCCTTCATCGTGTCCCCCAAGCACAAGCTGGCCGGGCGCGATCAGGTGACCATCAAGGAACTGGCCGGGGAGACGTTCATCGCGCACAACGTGGTCTCGCCCTACCGGGCCGTTGTGATCCGCGAATTCCAGCGGCATAAAGTTCCGCTGAACACCGACGTCGAGATGCCCACTATCGAATCGATCCGCAAAATGGTGGAGCGGAATGAGGGCGTCGCGTTCCTGCCGCGCATGTGCGTGGAGCAGGAGATCCGCCACGGCCTGCTTAAGGAGGTCAAGGTGAAGCAGCTGGTGGTGGAGCGGAAGATCCGGCTGGTGTATCCGGCTCGGCGTGCCCTGAGCCACGCAGCCCAGGCGTTCCTGGAAGTGGTGGGCTCAGGCTCTTGAGCCTGTTAGAATTGGGATTCTCATGAAGATCGCCATAGGCGCGGATCATGCCGGCTTCGAGCTCAAAAACCAGCTCGGCGACGTTCTGCGCCAGAGCGGCCACGAGGTGTGCGACTTCGGAACCAATTCGGCCGAGTCCACCGATTATCCCGACTACGCCGTCCCTGTCGCGAAAGCGGTAGCGTCCGGGAATGTCGAGCGCGGTGTTCTGGTCTGCGGCAGCGGCGTCGGTATGTCGATTACTGCGAACAAAGTCTGCGGAGTCCGGGCGGCGGTCGGCATGTCTATCGAGGAAGTACGTCTCACGCGCGCCCACAACAATTTGAATGTGCTGACGCTGGGTGCCCGCTTTACCGATCCCATAAGAGCCCGCGAGCTGGTCCAAGCGTTTCTCGAAACGCCATTTGATGGCGGCCGCCATGCGCGCCGCATCGCAAAAATAACCGAAATGGAACCTCAAGCATGACCGAACAGGAACGCATGGCGAGGCCGCTGTCTGACGTGGATCCGGAAATCTCCGCAGCCATCCGGCATGAAACCGAGCGTCAGAATTCGCACCTGGAGTTGATCGCCAGCGAAAACTTTACTTCCCAGGCGATCCTCGAAGCCACCGGCAGCGTTTTCACCAACAAGTACGCCGAAGGCTATCCCGGCAAGCGCTACTACGGCGGCTGCGAGTTCACCGACATCGTCGAAGACCTCGCACGCGAGCGTGCTAAGAAATTGTTCAAGGCCGAGTACGCCAATGTTCAACCGCACTCGGGATCGCAAGCCAACGAGGCTGCCTATGCCAGCGTGTTGAACCCTGGAGACACCATCCTTGGGCTGAATCTGGCGCACGGCGGACACCTGACCCACGGGCATCCCCTGAATTTTTCGGGCAAGACCTACAAGATCGTGCCCTACGGCGTCAGCCGGGACGACGAGCGCATCGACTACGACGAGCTTGCGAAGCTGGCCGAGGAGCACAAGCCTAAGATGATCATCGCGGGTGGCAGTGCGTATCCTCGCACGCTGGATTTCCCGCGTTTCCGCCAGATCGCCGATAGCGTGGGCGCGCTGTTCCTGGTAGACATGGCGCACTTCTCCGGGCTAGTGGCGGCGGGCCTGCACCCGAATCCCAATGAGTGGGCCGATATTGTCACATCCACCACGCACAAGACTCTGCGCGGCCCCCGCAGCGGCCTGATTCTGGCTAAGGAAAAGTACGGGGCGGCTATCGATAAGTCTCTATTTCCGGGCGTGCAGGGAGGTCCGCTGGTCCACGTGATTGCCGCCAAAGCCGTGTGCTTCCGCGAAGCCGCGACTCCAGAATTCGTGGCATATTCGCGCCAGGTACTGGCCAACGCGCGCACGCTGGCGGAAAGCCTGCAGGCAGCCGGATTCCGGATCGTCTCCGGCGGCACGGACACTCACGTCCTGCTTGCGGATGTATTCGCCAAGGGTATTCGCGGCAAGGAAGCGCAAGCGGCGCTCGAGTCCGCCAACATCACCGCTAACCGCAATGCGATTCCGTTCGATCAGAATCCTCCTTTCAACCCCAGCGGGATGCGCTTCGGAACTCCCGCCGTCACCACTCGGGGATTCCGCGAGCCTGAAATCCGCGAAGTCGCGCAACTGATCGCACGGATTCTGGACAACATCCAGAGCGAAGAGATCGTCGCGGAGGTGCGCCGCGGCGTAAAAGTACTGACGGACAAATTTCCCCTGTACTCCTGGAAGCTAACATCGGCGGCGTTCCGCTAGCACCCCCATGCCGAAGCATATCGTCATCGACGTCCGTCGGTCAGGCGACTTCGGCATTGGCACCTACATCCGCAATCTGGCCCAATCCCTGGCCCGCCTGGATCACGAAAATCGCTACACGCTTGTCACACTCCACAAGGGTCCCGCGGAACTGTCCGGCTTGGGGCCCAATTTCCATACCGCTGAATATTCCCGCCCGGACACAGACGTCCTGCAAAATGCGGCTTTTCCTTTCTTTCTGCGCCGGCTTCATCCAGATTTAGTACATATTCCTCTTAATTCCGTGCCTTATTGGATGCAAAAGCCCTACGTAGTTACCATCCACGATATGAGCAGCCTGCTTTATCCGGCCCGCGGCGATGTGCGCGGCGCCATGCATCAGGAGCGCTACCGCCGGGGCGCGGCGCGTGCCGAACGCATCATCGCGGTTTCCCATTCCACCCGTCGCGACATCGAGAGTTTCATGCGAATTCCCAACGAACGCATTCGAACCATCTACAGCGCGCCCGATCCCACCTTCGCCCAGGAACCCGACACCAGCCAGGACCAGCACATATTACAGCGCTATTCCATACAGCCCCCTTTCATTCTTTACGCCGGCACCATCCGTCCCCAAAAGAATGTCCCACGACTGGTGGAGGCGTTCGCCGTGATTCGCTCCGAGCTTGAAAACCATCCACTTCTGGGCCAACTCAAGCTGGTGATCATCGGAGATGAGCTCTCCCGATATCCCGCCGTGCGGCGTGCGGTGGTGGCCACTCGCGTCGAACCGTTCGTGCGCTTTCTTGGGTTTGTTCCGCTGGATACGCTGAAAGTTTTCTACCGCGCCGCGACGCTCTTTGCCTTTCCGTCGCTGCACGAAGGCTTCGGTCTCGCTCCGCTCGAAGCCATGGCCTGCGGGACTCCCGTGGTCGCCTCGGATGTACCCGCCCTGGTCGAAGCCGTGGGTGATGCGGCCGAACTGGTCACGCCCGACAATCTCTTCGACGTGGCGCGCGGATTGCGATCTGTGTTGCTCG